>Ga0209164_1000023_pt1 | contig 445823 bp, 409 predicted proteins | sample MTBNYHSulfiMetaG_FD_187458 | JGI IMG/M metagenome (GOLD analysis project Ga0209164, IMG submission 187458) | Enrichment culture microbial communities from rom New York Harbor, USA that are MTBE-degrading - MTBE-NYH (New York Harbor Sulfidogenic)... | ecosystem: Environmental > Aquatic > Marine...
TCCAGAAAGTATTTGAATATGTCTTTATTGAATGGTATCGATCTGGATTCAGTTGCATAGGCTGTGAGGTCAGAAGATCGGGGACTTGAAATAAATGTGCGAAAAAATATTGACGTTATCCGCCACCACCTCCCCCTCTCCCCACGGGAGAGGGGCTGCATCATCAGGTCACTTCTTCCTGGCAGTCATGAGGTTCGACTGTCCCTTGCCCGCATTGTAGCCGTAGCTGAAGGGAAGCACGCCCGTGGACTGTTTCGCGAAGGCCTCTTTCAGGTCCTTCTGGCCCCGGTTGGCGAAGAGGGCTATGGGTTTGTCATAGACGCCGTGGAAACCCAGGTCCCATTTCGACGCCGGCAGGTACCGCAGCGGAACGCCCGAGTCATCCTGCGCGATGAAGCTTGAGTCGGCGATGACCATCGCCCTGATCTTCGTGAATTTAATGTCGTCGTTGTGCATGAGGTACGAGGCCGACTTGATGAAGGTCATGTAGGGGGCGCCTTTATCGATATAGGGAATGAAATTGGGTGAGTTCTTTTCCAGCGAATAATCGATGACGTTCAGCATGAAATAGCGGATAACCTGTACCGGTCCGTTTCCTTTTCGGAAGGATATTTCCACGCCGGGGATTCTTTTCGACGCCGGCGGGTTCTGCCAGGTGATCTTCACGTCGGATTTCTCTCCGGCAACGAGCTCGCTCTTGGCGTTGATGGCCACGGTGCGGGCGCTCACTATGTCGCAGTCGTTCTGTATGAGGAAAATCATGATGAGGCCGCAGATGCTGTTGAAGGAATCATTGCCCAGTTCCTTTTCCATGCCGCGTGTTCTGAAAAAATTGACATTGAGGATGCTGTTCAGGGAATTCATCACACCGTTCAGGCCGGCGCGGATTTTATCCTCGCTGATGCCGTACGGGTCCGGGACGATGCCGGGCAGTTCCAGGCCGAACATGGTGTAGGTCTCATTATTGGGGAAAAAGGCCAGAACATTCATGATGTCGGGTCCGCTGAAGGGGTAGAGGACGTTTTTTTCGACTTTGGCCGGCGCGTAGCGCTTCCACCAGGCTGTCATGCTGTTCAGGTTGGGTTTCTGAAATTTATTCCATCCGTCATTGAGCTGCCGGGTATAGTTCTTGTAGTATTTTGTCTGCGTATAGGCATAGAGCGATGATGCCTTATCGACGCTCCTGCCGGCAAGAAAACGGGCTGTTTCGTTGTACCTGTTCGTATTGGCCGAACCTGGAGTCTCTTTTCCTTCCAGTACGGGTGCAAAGTGTATGACAAAGGCGAATGCGAGGGCTGAAAAGAAGGCCATGGCGGTGAATATATTTTTCTGTGTTTTCCGGTTCTGTGACATGTGGAATCTCCCTTCTGGTTTGATTGGGCGGCGGACCAGGACAGGTCCCGTACCCCTGAAGCGGAATACTACAGCGGGAAATTAATCTTTTGTCAAGCTATATATTTTTCTTGACGGATTCATTTTAATATTACAGTAAAGCGTATTGTGAAAAAAAATAAAAGCCGGAAGTTAAAACAAATCATGGATAAAAAAAATACTGCCTTTCTCGCGGGCGCACTATTTTCCCTTGTCGCGCTGCTTTTTACGGGTTGTACGGTTAAACCGGAAAATGTCGCCTCGCCCAGCGTAAAAATCGACTTCGCCATTCAGGATAACAAGGAAGTGTACACCGTCCATTTCAGCGGCGGTATACGCAATGAGAACAATAGTGTGGCTTTTACCAATATGAAAGGAACAATCCGTCTCATCGATCCCGAGACGAAAAAGGTTGTGGACTCCTTTCCCTTTGAAGTGCCGGTCATCCTTCCTTTTGACACGGGAATCCTGGATCTGCAGGTAACGCGGACCGATACGGAAATCGGGCCCCTTCTTGATCTGCTGAAAATTAACAGGGAACAGCTGGTCAGTGAGGGATCATCGTCGGGCAATTTCATCGAGGAAAACGACCTGGTCCTGGCGGACCTTGTCTATGAGAAAAAGAACATCATAACTCTCCTTCAGGAAAAAAAATAATGACTATATTCAACGACACCAAACTATATTTTTATTTCGCCATCGCGGCTCTCGCGCTTGCCCTTATCACCGCGTCTCTTTCGGCATATTCCCGTTTTTCCGTGGAGCCCCGTATTCATTCGCTCCTTAACAGTGAAAGCAATATGCAGGATAATTACCGGAAGGCCTATATCCTCCTGAGAAATCCCCAGATATTCGCCCTCTATGAGCATTTCGATATAGACGGCATGAAGATCAAGAACTCGCTCGTATATTTCGACAACAAGGTTTATGAAGGCAGGGAATTCATCCCCGATGAAAAAAAATACCTGGAGCTCCTGCTGCAGAGAAGGACCGATGGTTCACAGCTGGGTTTCAACACCGTGGCATACCTGCTGATCGTGTCTGCCCTGGCCTGGGCCATGTTTTTCTACGAAAGAAGGAAATTTCAGTCCGTATCATAAAGCAACCGCATAAATACATCTTGACGTATTCATTTTATTCCTGTCATACTGGTCCGGTAGCCTTTTGAATTTTTGTTAACCGGACCGGTATATGCCCAAAAGAATCCTTGTTATCGACGATGAAGAGCTCGTAAGAAAAATGCTGCACAGGGTGCTTTCACTTGCCGGGTACGATATTGTTCCCGTATCCAACGGCAGGGACGCGCTGGAGTTGTTAAAGTCAGGTCCCGTGGATCTCATCATTCTCGACATGAACATGCCCGGGATGAACGGAATCGATTTCCTCATGGCCATCAGGGGAAAAAACGTGACGCGTGTTCCCGTACTCATGATGTCGGGAAGCTCCGACCCGGAACATCGGGCCGAGGCATACCGCCTGGGCGTGTATGACTTCATCCGGAAACCGGAAGACACGGAAGTCATGATGAAGAGAATTGAAAACGGCCTGCATATCGGCGATATGATCAATTTCAACGAGTTCATGAAGGTTGAACTCCTCATGGCCCGGAAGCTGCAGAAATATCTTTTCCCCGATCCCCTGGTGGCTACGGACACATTCATCATCAATATATGGTCCCGACCCCTCTCCGATATCGGCGGTGATCTCTATGACTACGTAATTTTCAGGAACGGCGATATCCTTTATTTTGTCGCCGATGTCTCGGGTCACAGCATATCGGCTGCCCTGTACACGGCCATCGTGAAAATGGTGTTTCGGAACGCGATCAAAGAAAGCGATGACCCGGCCGTCATCATGAGCATCATGAACCGGGAGTTGAGCGAGAACCTTCCCATGGAATCGTTCGTTACCATGTTCTGCGGGCGTCTCGTGCGGGCCACATCGGAAATGGTCTACTGCAATGCGGGTCACCCGCTTCCTTATCTTGTCACCACGCGGGGCATAACGGAGCTGCAGGGTAATGATGCCTTCCTGGGGCCCATAAAGGACGCGGCCTACGCCGACAGCACTATCAGGCTGGAGCCCGGTGACGGGGTGCTGATCTATACCGACGGGGTCGTGGATCTGCTGAAAAATCCTCAGAATACAATAGACGAAGACACATTCATACGGGCCCTGGAAGACACGGGGGCCGATCCCCTGGAAAAGTTCAGCCGGATACGGGAAATGCTTTCCGGCGATGATACAATCTCCATCGATGACTGCACCCTCATGATGATCAAATATACGGGATGACGGGGCGTTTGCTGCGGGGATGAGCTACAGGATCGTTGTCGTTTCCGACAGTCATGGCAATCTTCATACACTGCGGCGGGTAGTGGCGCATGAATATCCCTTTGACATGCTCGTTCATTGCGGCGACGGTGTGGGGGACCTTTTTCACGCCGGGATTCCCCGGGAGGCTGTTATTGTCAGGGTTCCCGGCAATGTCGATATGGGACGCGTAACGGACATGGAGCGGGTCGTTTTCCACGATGTGGGGGACCGGCGCATCATGGTGACCCACGGAGACCAGTTCCGGCTGCACCAGGGCTATGATGATATTCTGCGTGAAGGCCGAAAGAGCGTGGCTGACTTCATCTTCTTCGGCCATACGCATAAAAAATTTCTTCTTCCCGGAAAACCTCTGCTGTTCAATCCCGGCCCCGTCAGCAGCGGCGTGTACGGTCTTGTCACCATTGACGGGGAATGGCGGTTCGAACACAGGCGCCTGGAAGAGGGGGAGTGAACTGCACCTTTAATTGAGGCGCTCCCCGTATCGGTAATGAGGCGCCGAAAGTATCCTGTCAGGGCGCGGTTTTCTCCTCGGCATCTTCCGTGGTATCACCGCCGGTATTGTCCTCTTTTTTCTCCTCGACAGGAGCCGTGCCTTCCAGCGCTGCCATTTTATCCGAGGCAAGTCCGGCAAAAATAGAGGAAGTCGATTTCAGGTTCTCCAGTTTTCCCAGGGCCTCTTCCCACAGTTCCGGTTTGACTTCAGTTTTCTTTTTTGCCAGAACGGCGCAGGCCTCTTCGTAGGTCCTGGCCTCAAGTATCAGGGCGGTATCGGTACTGAAGCCGCCCTGTACCCATAGTTTCGCGATATATTTTTCTCCAATTCTGCCCGCGTATACCTGGACCCAGTTGCCCTTTTCTTCCATGATGAAACCGATGGTTCCCCGGGGAATCGTGGCTTCAACTTTGCTTCCCTCATTGTTCCGTACATGGGCTTTGGTATCTTCAATGAATACCAGGGGTTTGTCGGCCAGGTTGGCAGCGGCTACGAATCCCTTGCTGTCGTCGGAGAGTTTGACGGAGGCTATCTCGACGGGCTTGTTTTTTATGAGCACCTTCTCCAGGGCGAGAAGATCGACTGCTTCGGTTTTGGAAAGCGTGGCAAGCCAGGTGTTAAGCTCCCTGTCCTTGTATACCGGTGTCGAATAACGGGCATATTTTTTAGCAAGGGAGATTTCGTCCGAATCGGGGCTGTTTTTTTTGCAGCCCTGAGCGATGCAAATAAGAAGGATGAGAATAAGAACCGGAATTCTTTTCATTGCGCGATGCCTCCTGAGTGGTTTCTTCGTGAATGGTATGCTCCTGGAGCGGGCTTTGTCAAGCAAATATGAAAAAGATCCGCTGTGCTTTCCCGTGATCAGCGGCTGTAAATGATAACGTCGCCGTCACTGTCGATTTTTTTATATAGCCGTTTTACCTGGTCGGAGTAATCGGAGCTTCCCCGGTAAAGGCGCATGATGGCGTTGACGTAGCGGATGGTTGAATCAATGGGCGGAATGGCCATTCTGCGTTTTACGCGGCCCAGGCCCGCGTGGTATGCGGCCAGGGCCAGGGGGATATCATTCTGGAAATAAGAGAGAAGGGACCTGAAATGTTTTACTCCCGCGCGGACGTTTTCGCCGGGATCGAAGGGATCACTCACCTTGTAGCAGTCCGCCGTTTCCTGCATGAGCTGCATGAGCCCCATGGCGCCGGCCTCGGAAACGGCATCGGCCCTGAAGTCCGATTCGATTTTTATAATGCATTTGATGAGCAGCGGGTCCACATTTTCTTCCGATGCGACCTGTTCAATGAGGGAATCATACCTGCTGGAAAGGTTTTTGGTTATGGGTTTTCCTCCCTCCCATGGCGGTGTGTTGTAATAGGTTATGTTGCCTTCCCGGTCGACCTGCTGGTATATCCGGGCAACGGCCGGGCTGCCCTGATGCATCATGACGGCTGTGCACAGGAGTGTCATAAGGGCGGTAATTTTATGGATATGTATTCTTTTCATTAGCTGATACCGAAAGTAGTATCCATTATCATCTTCCCTGAATTGTGCAAGTACAATTTATCATGTATTTATGTCGTATGACGTTTCCAGGAATCAATATCCGTCCGTGTATCCTCTTATTATGGGATTGCATAGCGGTTTTTTTCCAGGTTGTATTTCTTCTCTATCATAAGGATTATTAAAAAAATACTATTGAAATATGACTGAATAAGTGCTACAATTATTCATTATTTTGAGTGCTCTTTTTTTTATTGATTAATCATGTCTTCAATGATACCATCTTTTTACTGATCGCGCATATAGGTGAATTGCGGTATCGCTCAAATGTATCTAATAAATGATCATAACAATGGAGCTGGGCCATGGGGCAAACTGATATTCTGAACGTTTTCATGGGAGAGGCCAGGGAAATTATTGCCAGCCTGGAATCCGATATTGTAAATCTCGAGGAGAATCCCCGGGATGAGACAATAATCAACGGCGTGTTCCGGTCCTTTCATACGTTAAAGGGAAGCTCGGGCATTGTGGGCCTTACCGATGTTTATGAGTTCACGCACCGGGTGGAAAATCTCATTGACGAAGTACGATCGGGGAAATTGTCGATACATGATGCTCTCATCGATGTAGTCCTGGAAAGCATTGACTGGGTCAAGACGGAGATATTCGGCTCCGAGGAGAAAAAAAGCGACCACGATGAAAAACGCGCCGATCTTCTCAACCGCATAACACATATTCTCGGCAAGACAACAGTGACGCCCCAAAAGAAGGAGCAGGAGCAAAAAAGCAGGCAGGATATCCATCACGGTCTGCGTTATTATCACATAAAAGCCAGGTTCAGGGAGGATATATTCGAGTTCGGTATAGATCCGCTGATTCTCATGGAAGACCTGGCCGGTCTGGGTGAAGTGATCGCCCGGCGCGCCGACAAGAAAAAACTGCCGCCCTTCAAAGATTTTGATCCTGAAAAGTGTTACCTGGGCTGGGACATTGTCCTCAAATCGGACCAGCCGATTGACAAGATCAAAGCGGTTTTCCTCTTCGTTGAAGATGACAACGAAATTGATATCAGGGACGTTACTTTTGATTTTTATAAAAACGAGGAGCTCGATGTCGCCGCCGATGAAATAAAAATCGGTGAAATCATGGTGAAGAAGGGGATACTCACGGAAGATGAACTGGAAGAGGTCATTGCCTTTCAGGACGACGTGAATAAAAAACTGGGGAACATAATAGTTGATAAGGGATACGCTACGGAAGAGCAGATCAACGACGCCCTGAAAGACCAGGAAAAATTAAAGAAAAAAATTGAAACAACCACCATCCGCGTCGATACGGTAAAGCTGGACAATCTCATGAACCTCCTGGGGGAAATCGTGATAGGGCAGTCGGCCCTGGTGAGGATTGCCGAGGAAATGGAGGAGGAGTCGGGATTCAAACTCAAGAACGCCCTCTATGCCCTGGACAGGACCACGCGGGAATTTCAGGGACAGATCATGTCCATCAGGATGATACCCGTCGGCCCCACCTTTGAACAGTTCAAACGTTTCGTCAGGGACAGCTCCCATTCCCTGGGGAAGGATATCAGGCTGATAATCGAAGGCGGGGAAACCGAGCTCGACAAAACCGTGATTGAAAAAATCGGTGATCCCCTGAAACACATGATACGAAATTCCATCGATCACGGGATCGAGAGCCCCCGGGACCGTGAGGCGGCAGGGAAGTCCGCGCAGGGAACTATCGTGCTGAAGGCTTACCATCAGGAAGGCAACGTATATATCGAGATTATCGATGACGGGAAGGGGATAAATGTCGACAGGGTACGGGAGAAGGCCATTGCGGTAGGACTTGCCAAGCCCGATGACGACCTGAGCAGGGAAAAGATTCTGTCATTTTTGTTCATGCCCGGTTTCTCCACGGCCGAGAAGGTGGGAGATCTTTCCGGACGGGGCGTGGGCATGGATGTGGTGAGAACGAATATCGAAGGATTGCGCGGCAACGTGGAAATCCGGTCAAAAGAGGGCCAGGGCACGACCATGCGGTTAAAGCTGCCGCTGACTCTGGCGATCATTGACGGTATGCTGGTGAATATCGGTAATTATATCTACATTATCCCGCTTCTGTCGGTCGTGGAGTCCATACGCCCCAAACAGGACGGCATCAAGACCGTTGAAGGCAAGGGAGAGGTTATCCAGGTTCGGGGAGAATATGTTTCCCTCGTGCGGCTTTACGATATTTTCAAAATAGAATCACGCTGCCATGATCCCTGGGAGGGACTCGTTGTAATCGTTGAGTCCAATGCGTCGCGTATCGGCCTGCTGGTCGATGACTTGGTGGGACAACAGCAGATAGTGATCAAGAGCCTGGATAATTTTATTACGGCCAGCCGGGCCGTTTCCGGCGCGGCAATTCTCGGTGACGGCAGGGTCGCCCTGATCATCGATGTCTTCGGATTGATCGAGGAACTGGGAAATCGTTGAGACGCTGATTTGCCGATGAAAAGGACAGGCTGCTCGGGATGAATTGATACAAAGCGTATGTGACCAGGGAGGTATTTCATGGAAATTGACAGCGATTTTATCGGCGTTAAACAGGCGAAAAAATTCTACGATGACTTTGCCGGGGAACTTGATGCCGCCGATGAAGTAATGATTGATTTTTCCCGGGTGAAGAGAGTGGACCTTTCCATCGTGCAGGTGATTATCGCGGCAGGCCGTGAGGCTCGGGGGAGCGGTAAGATGATAAAGCTTAAAGGCGTGTCAGATACCATTAAGAAACAGATGCATATCTGCGGTTTGAAAACATGACATGGCATTACATACTATAACAGGAATGGCAATGAACTATTTCAGGGGGAGGACTCGATGGATAATAAATATATCATGATAATTGACGATTCACCGACAATACGGATCAGTGTAGAATTCGCCGTGAAGAAAATGGGGTATCCCATACAACAGGCGGAAAACGGGGAAGACGCCCTGGAAAAAATTAAAGAGATAAAATCCCAGGGCGGTGATGTGGCAATCTGTATCTGCGACATAAATATGCCGCAGATGGACGGCATAGCCTTTATCAAGGAATTCAAGAAAACGGACAAGTTCACCCCGGTGATAGTTCTGACGACTGAATCGGAAGATGGTAAGATTAAAGAGGGGAAGGAGGCGGGTGCCTCGGGATGGATAGTCAAGCCGTTCCAGCCTGCGGACCTTGTCCAGGTAGTGCAGAAATTTCTTAAAGTCTGATCCGCGGATAAGAATGGAATTCCGGCAGCGCATCAATGATAAAAAGTGAAAGCAGCAAATTCAATAAGCCCTTATATATACTGTATCCCGGTGATTACTTCGCCACAAAAGACGACTGCGTTTTGGGAACGGTGGCGGGATCATGTCTCTGTGTCTGTCTCTATGACAAGGTTCGGGGTATCGGCGGCATGGGGCTTTTCATCGTTCCCGGCGGGATAGGTACCGAAGGAATTGTCATGAGTGATATTGCCCGGAGCGGTATTACCAGCATGGAGTACCTGATGGGTGAATTGGTAAAGCAGGGAGGCGACAGAAGATACGTCAGGGCGAAGATTTTCGGGGCTGGATATACCGGCAACGGAGTCGGGACCGAATTGATCGAGGCCAACATCCGGTTTATTCATGAGTATTTTACTCTGGAAAATATTCAGGTGGAGCGGAGCGACCTGGGAGGAGATTTCCGAAGGCGGCTTTATTTTGTTCCGCGCGAAGGAACGGTGTACAGGCAGATACTGAAGAACAACGAGGAGGCCTCGGAATTTACGAAGCTGGAAAAGGAATATATCGACACCGAATTTCGCAGCAAGAAGAGAGTTGGAAGAATCGTGCTTTTTGAATAGAATTCAGGGCATACGGGTAGTGCAATGCTGGTTAATGATATTGGAGATAAAGAGTTCCATCTTTTTAAAGATCTCATATACAGGGAAGCCGGCATCAAACTTTCCGATCTGAAAAAAAGCCTGCTGCAGGCGCGGTTGTCCCGCCGCTGCCGCTTTCTCGCAATTCCCACATTCAATGATTACTACAATTTCCTCATGGAGAATTACGACGAGGAAAAAATTCACTTCATAAACGCCATAACGACAAACAAGACGGAGTTTTTCCGGGAGAACAGGCATTTTGAGTATATGCGCGATATTTTTCTTCCCGAATTTGAATCGCGCAATAAAAGGGAAATCCGCATCTGGAGCGCCGGGTGCTCAACGGGGGAGGAGCCCTACAGTGCCGCCATCACGCTCATGGAATATTATGAAAACCGGAAAAATCCCGTGATAAAAATTCTGGCCACGGACATCGATACCAATGTTTTACAGACCGCCGCCCGGGGTATATACAGGAAGGAAGTCGTAGAGAATATCGAACTGCCGGTTTTAAAAAAATATTTTCTGCGGGGGAAGGGTGAAAACAGCGGCCTTTTCAGTGTGCGGGATGATTTAAAGAAAATGATATATTTCAGGCGGCTGAACCTCATGCAGGAGCACTATCCCATGAAAGGCCCCTTTGATATCATTTTCTGTCGGAATGTGATCATATATTTCGACAAGGAAACCCAGGTAAATGTTTTCAAAAGGTTTCACCGGTATCTTGACGACAGAGGGTGCCTCTTTATAGGGCACTCGGAAAATATAACTACCATCACCGATGATTTTGTTTTGAAGGGGAATACAATTTACGCCAAAGCGGGTGAAGGAAAATGGTGAGGGATTAAGCCGTTTACCCCGGAGGATGAAGAGATGTATGAAAGGCACAGTCTGAAATATAATAAATCAATCAAGATTATTCATCCCGGCGAGTTCTTCGCCTCCAATGAGGATGAACTCATTGGAACGCTATTGGGTTCATGTGTGGCCCTTTGTCTGCATGACGGGAAAAACGGCGTGGCCGGCATGAATCATTTCATGCTCCCCGGCAGAATATCCAGCAGCGATATATTTTCAGACCGCTCGGCCCGGTACGGTATCACGGCCGTGAACAAGCTTCTGGCCGCCGTTCAGAATTTCGGAGCGGTAAAGGCGAACCTGACGGCGAAAATTTTCGGCGGCGGGCACGTGCTGGATTTCATGGGAAACTCCGGGAGTATCCCCATGGATAACATCCGCGTGGCCCGTGTCATGATGGAAATGGAGGATATTGAAATTGTCACCAGCGATGTAGGTGACAATTTCACCCGGAAACTCATGATGGATGTGCGGAGCGGCAAGGTTTACCTTAAAAAATCCACCAAGGTCGAAGTCTTTGAGAACATCATGCAGCGTGAACAGGAATTCGTTCAAAGGAGATTCCACGGTGGAAAAGATTAAGGTCCTGATAATTGACGATTCGGCAGTGATGAGAAGATTTCTGACCGACACGCTCTCCCGGTCGCCCCGGATCGAGGTGGTGGGCAGCGCCATCGATCCCTTTATCGCCGTAAATAAAATAAAAATGCTCAAACCCGATGTTCTCACTCTCGATGTGGAGATGCCCCGCATGGACGGTCTGACCTTTCTTTCGAAGCTCATGATCGCCAGTCCCATGCCGGTCATCATGGTGAGCACCCTGACCGAGCAGGGAGCCGATGTTACCCTTAAGGCGCTTCACCTGGGAGCCGTTGATTTCATGCTGAAACCCGCTATTGATAATGAAAAGGAAGTGCAGGATTTTTCCCGTCTCATCATGGAGAAGGTATTCATGGCTTCGCAGGTGAAAATGAGCGGACGCAGGGCCGCACCCAGGCTCGAGGTGGAGGAGAAATTCAGTGCCGATATCATTCTTGCCAAGCGGGATCCCCTGAAGACGAAGGTGCGAAGTGAACAGATCGTGGCCATAGGCGCTTCCACGGGCGGCACCGAGGTTATTGACGAGATACTGGTGAGCCTTCCCGATACGGTTCCCGGCATCGTCATTACGCAGCACATGCCGGAAAAATTCACCGATGCCTTTGCCAACCGGGTCAATACCAAGACAAAAATTCTCGTCAGGGAAGGGAAGCACGGCGACCGTCTCTACCGGGGCATGGCCCTCATCGCCCCGGGCGGCAGGCATATGCTTCTACGGGCCGACAGCAACGGGTATTATATCGAGGTCAATGACGGGCCTCCCGTCAACCGCCACAAACCGTCCGTGGATGTGCTTTTCCGCTCCGTGAGCCAGGCCGCCGGCAGGGCAGCCACGGGTATTCTCTGCACCGGCATGGGAAATGACGGAGCGGCCGGTCTCCTGGAAATGAAGGACGCCGGCGCTTACACCGTGGGCCAGAACGAAGCCTCGTGTATTGTTTACGGTATGCCCCGCGAGGCAATGAAGCTGGGCGCCACCTGCGAGGAACGGGATATCGGGGGGATAATAGATTTTATTAAAAACATACAGTGACCTGCGCGGCACTATCCTGCCGACTTTTGTGATATTCCTGAAAGAGTGAGTAACTCAAATTCAGGGAGTTCACGCAAACCCTTTTGATTTTCAATATTATCATTGACTATTTGTCCCGGCCTGTTATGAAGTGTTCCTCGTCTGCGGATTTTTGAAAAGTCCCGATACACAACCATGCACAGTACAATTGCCTTTGATGCGGAGGAAGATATGTTCAGGAACAGGAAAATCATAATCGCGGCCGTCCTGCTGGGCGCCTGTCTTTTTTTCAGCCAGTCAATATTTTCCCAGGAGAATGGGGATAGCACCGCTGCGGAAAAGGAGAAGACCGTCGAGACTGAGAAAAAAACCGATACCGGCGGTCTTGCGGAAAAAATACAGCAGGATAAAACGCTGAAACTCACCGTGGATCGCGTCATCGAATACCTTCTGCGCAACAACCTGGACGTGAAGCAGGCCCTGCTGGAATACAAGGGCACGGGCTCGGCCATGAGGAACTACCAGAGCAAGTATGATTATACGGTTTTTGGAAATATCGGCCATAGCTTTGAAAAGAATCCCAATGAAAGCACGGTAATATTCAATGGCGAATCAACCAGAACCACGAACATAACAGCCGGTGTATTCCGTAATTTTGATACGGGGACAAAAGTAAGTGTCAGTGCGAACAGTGTGATCATTGACAGCCCCCGTGATCAAATACCGGGCTTTCCGTCCATGGGAGGCAAGGGCTATCAGAATAATCTGAAAGTGGAACTGGAACAGGATCTCATGAAAAATCTCTTCGGCGCCACGGACCGCATGACGGAGCAGAGCATCTCCAATGCCGAAAAAATGCAGAAACAGGCCGTGAAGATGAAACTGTCGGGGCTGCTCGTCGAAGCCCTTATAGGCTACTGGAATGTGGCCATTGCCGAAGAAAACGTGAAGACCGGGCAGGAGAATCTTAAAAGCACCGAGGAAATAAGGAACCTTATCGCCCGTAAACTGCGGCTGGGCCTTTCGGAAAACGAGGACATCATGGACTGGAACAGCAAGGTGCTCCAGGGAAAGACCAACGTGGAAATAGCCAGCAAATATCTCTTTGACGCCAGGCTCGCCGTGCTCCGGACCCTGAACCTCGACGAGGGCCTTGAGATAGAGCTGGGCCAGACCTTTCAGAAGACCGGACCGGAAATCAGCGTGGAACAGGCCATGAAGGACGCCTTTGTGAAGCGCATCGACTACAACAACCAGCGCGTCATGATAAAAAACGCCGAGCTGGAATATAAAATGGCCTACCGGAACCTCTATCCATCATTGAAAATGAAGGCAAGCGTGGGAAGCGCCGATTATGATCCCGCCTATGGCGAATCATTCAATACCATAAATGAAAACTATTCCGTGTCCCTTGAAGCAACCTATCCCCTGGGAAACACGGCGGCCGAGACGCGCCTGCGTGACGCGCGACTGAATCTCCAGAAGTCCCATGTTCAGCTCGAGAGCCTGGAGAAGTCCATGCGCGACGAGATCAGGTCCCTGGTGATGCAGTGCGATGTGGATTTCAAGGTCTATGAACAGACGAAGCAGGCCCGGGAGTATGCCGAAAACTATTATTATCAGGTGCTCACCAAGTTTCGCCGCGGCAGGTACAGCGCGGTGCAGCTGAAGCTCGCCCTGGACAGCCTGTTTCTGGCGCGCCAGCAGGAACTGAAGAGCCTGGTGGATTACAACATCGCGCTCCTGCGGAGGGACTTCGCCCGCAATGTTATTTTTGAAAATTTTACGATTGATATTGATACGATTTTAAAGCGGGTGGAGAATTAATTCTTAACCTCTTTGCATCTCTCCAGGCAGCGTTTATATTCCTTGTCGCAGCGCACTGAGCAGTCATCGATATGAAAGGCTTCATTGCTGGAATTGTAACGATAGCGTTCACCCTCGCTGGTTTTCTGGCGGTAATCGATGCCGGCCGGCTCGCAGGCATTGCGGCATTGAAGGCTGGTGCACTTGCAGAGCTCCTGGCACGTGGGTTCCTTTATGCTGCAGGGATTGGCGCATGCTGAGAGCATGATGCCTGAGATGGATTATGGATAAACTTTCGCGTTAAAGGCGGCGTTACCGTATGTTTGTCCGGAACCACAAATCGTGTTGCCGGTGAACTGACCATCTGCATACCCGTCGGAATCTCCATCGGACGGTTCCGTGGTAAATATATAGCCTGGCAAGGCAGTACAGTTATATATGGAATTGCCGTCTTTGAAAACTACCGTATACTCTGCGGCACTGGCAGTTTTGAAAATCTCCAGATTAAAGGTGTTGGTGTCGTCTTTCAGGGCGAGTCCCGTATATGCCGTATCGCTGAGTGTACCGGAATAGTATACAATGAGACACGAATCGTTGGGTCCACAGGAATTTCCCGCCACACCGGTATATTCTTTGGCGTTGGCCGGCGTCCAGGTATACGTCGTATCAAAATCCATGGTCACAAACCCTTTTGTCGTGCTGGAGTCGAAGTTGCCGGCACACCCCAGGGCCGAAACTATACATATAAAAAGCAGTACGGTAATTTTCTTCATCATTGTCCCTTTTCCAGAATATAAATACATGCAGGACATACTTATGCAGGCAATACTATTTTCTGTCAAGCATATCAGGCTTTTTCGTGCCCTTTTCATCGTTGATATTTTTGTCCGCGGACCCGCGGCATTCCGGTGACATTCACGTGGGAATTCCCATTTTAGGGAAAATGACGCGGTTCAGGAGAATCCACACGGCCAGGATAATAATGAGTGTGATATACGAGTCCATTCAGTCCTCACTGATTAAAAAATTCAAAATAAAATATACAAATATAATAAAATATTGAGTATGATATTTTATTTAACTAAGTATCAGTATCAGTGTGTCCGGAGCAGTAAATGTTTCACCGTAATATCGTTGAAAACTGAACAGGGCTCTGACCCCCGCTTTTCTTGTGCGGCAGCAAGTATGCTCTGACCCCTTGTTGTTTCGCCGTGGAACCTGGCGCAATTTAAATTTCAGCAATGCTTTTCCTGTTTTTCCGCTATATTTTTTTTCTCTGCATGTTAATTTGACCATTGCCGGTAAAAATAAGAATCGTTTTTACTGCGGTGCCTGCCGAAAGTTACTATAAAGAAGAAATGAAAAATATCCGTGATTTTTCTTGACTCCTGGCTGTTTTTCTGTATGATAGGAAGCAAGTCAGGTCAGGGAAAATCCCGGTAATCAGGAGAAAGACATTGAAAAAGAAAGCAATTATTCTGACAGCCATACTCTTCATGTTTGTATCATCGTCGGCCTTTGCTTTGAATAATTTTTATATCGATGGGTGTGGGTCGCTCATAACCAACAATGACGCCAGAACACAGTTTGGCGGGGGGCTTGGTTTCGGATATAATGTTGTAGGCAATTGGAATGTATTATACAAATTTCAGATGACAGTAGCGTCGATGCAGTATAAGAATACAGAAAAGTATATGGACTATGATTATATGTCCAATATGGCCGGTGTTGAGTATCTCTGGAAATTCGGCAGAATAGGATGGCGTTCAGCTATATTGGCGGGTGTATCCTCTTGTAGTGTACCATATGTGAGCTACTCGAATAATATAACCCCAACTGATTATACTGATGATACTATTACTACTAAGGATTATTCCGGCGGCCTGGCATTCGCTTTGATGTCGGGCGCCCAGTTTGACGTGACACAGCATATAGCACCGTTTATAGAAGTTGGATTTCATTATGATTATTTTGCAAAAGATACGTATCAACATAATTACACTTTGGATACAAACAAGGCGGTTCCTCTGAAGATATACGGTGTAAATCTCCTGGTGGGTGTACGCTTCACTATCGGCAGCAATCAATCTATCAGTTCTGACTATTAAAAAATCGATATTGACTCTTGAAGTTCCTGGAATGCCCGGCCCGCAGCCGGGCATTTTTAATTAATAAAAAATGTATTTTACCGGTACTGCACTAAAACTGTAACCCGGCAGGGACGTATCCCCCCATATATTTATATTTCATTTTATGCAAAAAGTATGTTGATTTTTAGGGCGCCGTGATGTACCTTTTTAACATAGACATAATTGTTCTTTGAAGATACTTTTTGACACCGGCGCGGTTTGTTCATTACATGGATACGGTTGGATGCGCAGCGTATCATGATCAGTGCAGTGGAGTATACATGGCAGGTTCCTACAGATTAGATATAAAACAGTCGCAAAAACTGGTTATGACCCAGTCCCTGAGGCAGAGCATCGAAATGCTTCAGCTTTCGACACTGGAGATGGCCCAGAAAATATCGGAAGAGCTCCTGAATAATCCCACCCTGGAAGAAGACTACCAGACTATTGAAACGCCCGAGTCCGATGAGGGGGATATCCTTTCCCGCAGCCTCACGGGCGATGATTATCTTTCCGAACGGCACGATGAGCTGGAAGATCGTTTCGGCGATACCAGCGACAGCGGCATGTCTTCCGATTTTGAGTTCGACCGCAAGCGCCAGTATATCGAGAACGCCGTGTCTCAGGATGAGTCCCTGGTGGAGCATCTCCTCTGGCAGGCGAAACTGACGGCGCGCGATGAAAAGGACTACCTGCTCTACGAGGGTATCATCACCTCCCTGGACGAGAACGGGCTCCTTGCGGCGCCCCTGGAGGACATAGCAAGGGATTTCAAGGTCTCCCCTGAGATGCTGATGGAAAAGACCGCCGTGATCCAGCTTTTCGATCCCATAGGCTGCGCCGTGACCTCGATCCGTGAAAGCCTCCTGGTACAGTGCCGCCATTTTTATCCCCATGACCTGGTTCTGTACCGGATCATCGATGAGCACTTTACTGACCTGGAAAAGCTCAATTATGATGTGATCGCGAAGAAGCTTGACATCCCGCTCCAGGATGTGCTGGAGCACAGCCGGGAAGTGCAGAACCTGAATCCTTTCCCGGGACGCAGTTATTCCCGCAAAGAAGTGAAATACATCATTCCCGATGTGGAGGTGCGCCAGGTCGACGGTGAGGTTGTCATCACCATGAATGACGACTGGGTGCCGCGCATAAAGATCAATTCGTATTATATGAGCCTTCTGAAGAAAAAAAACATTGAAAAAAATCAGCGGGAGTATATTCAGGATAAAATACAGGCTGCGCGCCATTTTATAAAAAACATAAGCAGCAGGCGCGAAACCATCATGAAGGTAGTGAAGGCTATCGTGGAGCGTCAGGGGGATTTTCTTGTTTCGGGTCCCGGAAACCTTAAATACCTGACGCACCTGGATATCGCCCGTGAACTGGGAATTCATGAATCTACGGTGAGCAGGGTCACCACGGGAAAATACGTCCAGACAATGTGGGGAGTTTTTGAACTTAAATATTTTTTCGTCTCGAAGCTGAAGTCGGGCCAGCAGCAGCAGGCCGGCGAGGAGCATTCTTCCGACCAGGTCAAGAGCGAGATAGTAAAACTCGTGGCGGAGGAATCTCCCGACAATCCCTTCAGTGATGAAGAGATCGTGGAAATTCTGAGGAAAAAGGGGGTTGATATCGCGCGAAGAACAGTTGCGAAATACCGGGGGATGCTTGACATTCCGTCCTCCGGTAAGCGGAAAAAAATCAACATGATCAAAACACAGGAGAGTATTACTCTATGAACATCACAATAACCGGCAGACATCTTACTGTTACTGAGACTTTGCAGGAATACGCGGAAAGAAAAATCGAAAAGCTAGAGCAGTATTTCCAGCAACTCATCGATGCTCATGTCATTCTGTACCTTGAAAAGCTCGACCGCGGTGCGGAAGTGGTAATTAACGGTGATGGTATACAGTTCCATGGAAGGGAAAAAGCCGAGACATTTTTTTCGGCAATCGACCTTCTTGTCGATAAGATGGAAAAGCAGATCGTAAAATATAAGGAAAAACACCAGATGCACAAGGGTGCCCGCGGTGGTGAAGCAGCCGGGATGGTCATGGGCTACGAAGAGACCGCCGGGAAGGCGGTCCGCCTGAACCAGGTGAGCAACAAACCCATCGACCGCATTGAGGCGTATTTTCAGATGAAGAATAACGCCACGGATTTTTTTCTTTTTAAAAGAGGAGTGAGTGTCGTCGACAGTGATGAGGATTACTCCAATAAATCCTATGCCGCGCTGTACCGCGACAAGGACAAGATTAAAATGGTGGAAATACCTTTCGAGGACATTAAGGAGCATCGTTTCGAGCATGATACCTTCACGGAGTATGAACTGGAGGTCCTCGATGATTCACTGGTGAAACCGAAAATTAAGTTCAGGAAGGTGGAGTCGTCCCAGGTCAGGAAAATGACGCTGGACGAGGCAATAAAGGAAATTGAAAAGAATGGCGCGGTATATATGCCGTTTTTCAATGTGGAATCACAGTATTTTAACGTGATTTATAAAAACGGCAAGGACTGCGAAGTTATGGTACCCGCCTTCTGACGGGTGGCCAGCTGAAACAATATGGACAAGAAACTACGTGTAAAAAATTTTCTCGATAACACGCCGCGTATCGATCTTCAGATCAGGCTAATCGCCGGTGAGGGCGGTCTGAACAGGGAAATCCGGGTTGGTGATATCAACCGGCCCGGACTCACCCTGGCCGGGTTTTATGATTTTTTTGCCTATGACCGCATACAGATTTTCGGCCTCGGCGAGACGGCCTATATGCGGCAGCTTCCACCCGGGGACAGGCAGAAGGCATATGAAAAGTTTTTTTCATATGAAGTCCTCTGCTGTGTTTTTACCCACGATGAGCAGCCCGATGAAGATTTCTGCCGGTATGCCGATAAAAGCAATGTGCCGGTCATGGTGACGACCCGTGATACCACGCGGTTTATCAGCCTGCTCATTCATTTTCTCGATGAAATTTTCGCCCCGTCCGTGACCATGCACGCCACCCTGGTGGATGTCTTCGGCGTGGGTGTTCTTATTCTCGGCCAGAGCGGCGTGGGAAAGAGCGAATGCGCCCTGGAGCTTATAGAACGCAGCCACCGCCTCGTGGCCGATGACATGGTCGAGATCATAAAGGTCGATGAGTCCCTTCTCATGGGGAGCGGCACGCCGCTGCTCAGGCACCATATGGAGATCCGTGGTCTCGGTATCATCAACGTGCGGGAGATATTCGGCATCAGGTCCGTGAGAAACAGGAAAAGGATAGAAATGGTGGCCATGCTTGAGGAGTGGGACAGCAACGTGGAATATGACAGGCTGGGCCTCGATGATAAAAAATACACCATACTGGATATTGACATACCCTATATCACCATACCGGTTCGCCCGGGGCGGAATATCCCCATCATCCTTGAAACCGCCGCGCTGAACCAGCGGCTGAAAAAACTGGGTGTACATTCGGCCCAGGAGCTGGATCGAAGGATCCAGGAATGGATTAAGACGGAGAACCATAACAAATGATAGAAAAAGAGGTTGTCGTTAAGAGTGATGCCGGAGTTCATGCCCGTCCCGCCATGATGCTGGTGAGGGAAGCTATGAAATTTCCCTGCCAGGTGGCCCTTGTCAAGGACGGTGTCGAGGCCGATTGTAAGTCAATTATGTCCGTACTGGGGCTTGCTATCGTTTCCGGGACCCGGCTTAAGGTTCGGGCCGACGGGGACAGGGAGGAAGAAATCGTTGATATTATCGTTGCGATGATTGAAAGTGGATTCAATTTAAACTAGTCAGGTCTAATGCACCGACAATCAGGTGAGGAACCTCATACTTCCAAATTCATACGGATTCTTCCGTTTTCAAATTGATGAAAAAAAATATAATCAGAAGAATTATCACCATAGATGAGAATGGGCTGCAGGATGCCATATTCCTTCTGGGTATCTTTGTGTTTTTCGCCGTTCTTGTCATCGGTCTTTTCCCCGATGAGAACACGAAGATGTTTATCGGTACGGACTTTTTTGTCAACACGATCATGTCCGTCCCCATAATCGCCGCAATCTACTTTATCATTATTTCATTCCGCCGCAATTTAAAAGTGAAAACTTCCTCCATCGGAGGAAGCTATAAAAATAAACTGGTCCTTGCCTTTATTTTTGTGACCATATTGTCTTCGCTGCCCGTGATTTTTGCTTCAAATAACTTTATCCATGAAATACTCGCGCGCTTTGAATCGGAAAAAACCGAGCAGGCACTGAAAGTGGCCATGGAAATGACCGATGAATCGGTTTTAAACATAAGTGAATCTCTATCAGAGGAAATAAGTTCTCTTCATTCGTTCATGCGCATGGGTATCCTGTCCTGCGGGAGTGAAATGGGCCGTGAGAAAATCAAGGCCCTCTATGCAGGAAAGGGGCGTACTATCCGATTTTATCGTGAGGTATGGCATGGTGATAAACATGTGATGATTCCCCTGGATGAGCGGGTTATTAAGAGCAGTGACGAATGGCATGAATTTTATTCCGCCATTGAAGCCAGGGAGCCCCGGAGGATCGACAGGGTTTTCATTGAGGGGCGGGAACACGTGGCCGTTGCCCTGCGGAATAATGGTTTTCTCGTATCAATGAGCTCCGAAATACCCCCCGTTGTGGAAAGCAGGGCGCTTCTTTTCAGCAATTCCCTGGAGGACCTTGATCGGCATTCCTATCTGCAGGATTATTTCAAGAACTGGGGCGGGATATTTCTTCTTTCCATCTCAATAGTTGTCATTTTCATATCAATTCTTATCAGCCTGTATCTTTCAAAAAACATCACGCGTCCTATTCTTGATCTTGCCGACGCAGCCAGAGACCTGTCACAGGGCAATTTTGATATCAGGCTTGAAAAGAAAAGCGATGATGAAATAGGCGTTCTGGTGACCTCTTTCAACAAGATGGTGGCTGACCTGGACGCGAACCGCAAGCTCATGTATCAGAAACAGGTTCTGGAGGCCTGGAGGGACATGGCACGGCGGGTAGTACATGAAATTAAAAATCCGTTGACACCCATCAGCCTTTCGGCGGAACGTATGAGAAGACGGTATATAGAGAAACATCCCGACGTGGAATCCATTATTCTTACGGGAACCCAGACAATCATCGAAGAGGTGAATGTTCTGAAGAATATTCTCAGCGAATTTACGAAATTTGCCAGACTCCCGGACATGAAGCGGGAATGGGTTATTCTTGAGCCGGTCATCGAAAGCAGCGTCATGTTTTTCAGCGGTCATGAGAAAATCAGTTTTTCCGTCAGCGTTGATGAAGATGTTCCGCCCGTGTTTATCGATAAGGACCTGATCCGGCAGGCCCTGAATAATATAATTCAGAACGCCATTCAGGCCATGAACAATGAAGGCGCTATTGCTATTCATGCGAAATGCACTCATGAAGGATTCAGCTCCATGGTCCTTATAAGCGTATGTGACAATGGAGCCGGTGTCAGTGAAGAGGATTTGATGAGGATTTTTATGCCTGGCTTCACGCGGAAAAAATCTGGTACGGGCCTGGGGCTCTCCATCGTGGAAAAGATAATAATTGAGCACGGCGGCATTGTCTATTGCCGGCGTAATGAAGACAGGGGAACGACATTTTTTATTGAATTGCCTGTGGATGTGGGCGAGGGAAGTTTTTATGGCAAGAATACTGATAGTAGATGATGAGAAAAATATTATAACCACTATAAGTTCCATCCTTCAGGATGAAGGACATATGGTTTATTCAAGTGAAAACGGCGGCGATGCTGTCAAGTTTCTCGGCAGTAACGAGGTGGACCTCATAATTCTCGATGTGTGGCTGCCCGATGCTGATGGGATGAACCTGCTGGAGCGTATGAAAAAAATGTATCCGGAAACGGCGGTTATAATGATATCGGGGCATGGATCCATTGACATTGCGGTAAAGGCCACGCGCATGGGTGCCTTCGATTTTCTCGAGAAGCCGCCCACACTGGAGCGTGTTGTTACATCGGTGAATAATGCAGTCGAGCAGGTTCGCCTCAGAAAAGAGAATTTGAAGCTCCGCAGGGAATTTCATATTGAAGATGAGATGGTGGGTCAGTCGGAAAAGATTGTTGATATAAAAAAAGTAATAGAAACAGCGGCGAAAACAAATGCCCGTGTATTCATAACCGGTGAAAGCGGAACGGGAAAGGAACTTATCGCCAGGGCCATTTATCAACGCTCGCGGCGCTCCGATAAGCCTTTTATAAAAGTAAACTGCGCCGCGATTCCCGATGAACTGATTGAGAGCGAACTTTTCGGCCATGAAAAAGGGGCCTTCACGGGCGCTGTATCACGGCGCCTGGGGAAGTTTGAGCTTGCCAGCAACGGAACCCTCTTTCTTGATGAGGTGTGCGATATGAGCCTTTCGGCCCAGGCCAAGGTTCTCCGGGTTCTGCAGGAACAGCAATTTGAACGGGTGGGTGGGAATGAAACCATCACCGTTGACGTCCGGATCATCTCGGGCACAAATATTGATGTGAGGCGGGCCATTGAAGAAGGAAAATTCAGGGAGGACCTCTATTATCGTCTTAATGTCATTCCAATAGAAGCCCCCACTCTTCTGGACCGGATGGAGGATGTGGAGGTACTGGTGAATTATTTCCTGAAAAAGTTTTCCGAAGAACACGGCATGGGCTTGAAGGAGATTTCCGACGAGGGACTCAGTGTGCTGCGGACACATGCCTGGCCCGGGAATGTGAGGGAATTGAAAAATGTAATTGAAAGACTGGTTGTCATGGTCCCCGGAGAGATCATTGGTGGAGATGATATACGGAAACACATGGAATCGTATGATTACGATGATCTTGTTGTGAACGATATCTCGCCGCTTAAAAAGGCGCGTGAGGGCTTTGAAAAGGATTATATAATGGCGGCCCTGAAGAAAAACGGTAAAAACATTACCGGTACCGCAAGGGATCTGGGAATTGAACGAACGAACCTGCATCGTAAAATCAAGCAATATAATATTAACATAGACAAGTTGTAATAATGGCAAGAAACTATTACAGTGAACTGACCTCTGTTCTGAAGGGTCAATACAGGAAAAGACTAATGCCTCTCTTCCGTACCGAGGAGGAGGTACTATTTCTTCGGGATTGGCTCGAAAAGGATCAGGTGCCATTCAGGATGGAGCCGGTGGCGGGGAAAAACTATTCCCGGAGCAGTGATGAACTGCGGTCGCTCGTTGAATCGTGCGCGCTCTGCGGCGCCACAGAGGAAAGAAAATATGGTTATGGAGATGGAAGCAGCAGGGTCATGATTATCCTGAATTCCCCCCGGCTCATCAGCCAGGTGGAGATAAGGCTGTACAGAAGGGAATCCGTTGAGATGATCAGGAAAATGGTGGAAGCCATGAATCTCGCGCCGGCCCGTTGTTACATAACGAATCTGGTTAAATGCGAGTCGTCGGACCGACTGGTATCGCCGGGGCAGATGATGCAGAACTGTCTTTCTGTGATAAGGAAAGAAATGGCCATCATCAATCCGGGGATTATTATTGTAATGGGGGAGATACAGCCGCTTCAGAAAATTGTTCACGGCAGTTCCGGTATTTTCTGGTACACGATTGAACATCCCGTCACGCTGCTGAAGAATACGGAGTTGAAGAGAACGGCATGGGCAACCCTGAAAAATGTGATGGGTAAAATACAGGAACTGGGCCTGTCATAGCATGTTTGCCGATGTTTTAACGGGATATCCCCTGGAATCATCTTTTACCTATCGTGTACCCCCGGGCATGGATGTGGAGCCGGGGAAAAGAGTGAAAGTAAATTTTGCCCGCAGAAATGTTACCGCCTTTGTCATACGTGTGCATGACGAGGAACCCTCGGGATTTGAAATTAAGGATATACTGGAAGTCATTGACAGTGAAGCCATTTTTAATGAGCGTCTCGTCGATTTGTGCCGTTTCGTTGCGTATACCTATATCTCTTCAGTGGGGGAGGCCCTTTCCATGGCCCTTCCTTCGGGACTGAAACCGTCAGCCAGATACAAGGTTCCTTTCACGCAGCAGGAAACGGCGCCTATCGCCCTCACATCGGAACAGGAAAAAGTCTTCCAGGATATCCTGTTGTCCCGGGAGGAGAACAGTCTTCTGCACTGCATTTTCGGCATAACGGGAAGCGGGAAGACCGAGGTCTATATTGAACTGGCAAAAAAAATGCTCGAGCAGGGAAAGTCTGTCATTTACCTGGTGCCGGAGATTTCTCTGTCCTCGCAGATTTATGAAAGACTTTTTCATGTCTTCGGTGATGACCTGGTGATTTACCACAGCCATCTCACGTCAAACCAGCGTCTTTTCAACTGGATGCGATTTTATCGGGGCGAGGCGCGAGTTGTCATCGGGACACGTTCCGCTATATTTATGCAATGCCCGGACCTGGGCCTTATAATTGTCGATGAGGAACATGACGGTTCCTATAAGGAACACAGCACCCCCCGTTATAACGCTCGCAGGGTTGCGTTGTATCGAAGCAAAAAAGAGAAGACTCTCGTTGTCATGGGCTCGGCTACGCCTTCCCTGGAGACGCTGTATGCCGGTGAAAACGGCATAATCCGTATACACCGGCTCACACGGCGTTTTGGCGGTGCACGCCTTCCCGAAATAAGTATCGTGAAGGTGTCGGGCGGAAGTCCTGACAAGGTCATTTCCAATCCGCTGAAGCTTGACACAAAAAGGGCCGTTGATGCGGGGAGGCAGGTGATTTACCTTCTCAACCGTCGCGGTTTTTCACCCTTTGTTATCTGTGAGGACTGCGGGCATGTCATTGAATGCCCGCATTGTAACATCAGCATGAATTATCACAAGGGCGGCAGTCTTCTCTGTCATTACTGCGGTTATTCGGCTCAACTGCCCGCTGTGTGCGGGAAATGCGGGTCCCGGGAGCTCACCAAGCTTGGTTCCGGGACACAGCGTGTCGAGGAGATTATTGAAGAAACCTTCAGGGGTATGAGAATTTTCCGTCTGGATCAGGATTCTTCCCGAAAAAAGGGATCGGTTTTTAATCTCATGGACAGCATGAAGAACGGAGAAATCGATATTCTTGTGGGGACGCAGATGGTGGCAAAGGGATTTGATTTCCCCAACGTATCCCTTGTGGGAATACTCATGGCCGATATCGGTCTTAATATTCCTGACTTCAGGGCTTCGGAAAGAATATTTTCTCTCCTGGTGCAGGTGGCAGGCAGATCGGGCCGCGGCAGTGAGCCTGGCAAGGTTATCCTTCAGACTCTCGATGATGAACACCCTCTCTTTACCTTTGTCAGGCAGCAGGATTATGAAGGCTTTTATCGGAGCGAAATGCTGGTGAGAAAGTCGCTCAATTATCCCCCCTATACACGTATTGCCCGTCTCCTGGTGAGGGGAAAAGAAGAGAGTGATGTCATTGCAGCCATGGGAAAATTAAAGACATCAATAGACAAGGCCGTCGCCGAGGCAGGTGAGAACATACAGGTGCTGGGGCCCGCTGCCGCTCCCATGGAAAAGATCGGCGGGAATTACCGGCATCATATTATTATGAAATCGCGTTCGGTGGATATGCTGAGAAAGGTCATCGTTGAGTCGCGAGGGGCTGTTAACTCAAACAATGTTTATCTGGAGATCGATATTGATCCTCATGATATGATGTAGTGCGGAAATGTTTATGTTCTGCATATTGTTAAATGCGGTATTTCCCCACCACCTCGTTTATTCTCTCCATGCTTTTTTTCAGTGATTCGGCATCCTCACCGGCCCCGGCAAGCTCACTGCGTATGCTTTTAATATCATCGGTAAGACCGGACACCAGCCGGTGCATTGAATCGGAAAGTTCGACGAACTGGTCTCCTTCGCGGAGGCGTGTGGGGCCTGTGAGATCTTTAGCGCTTATTGCATCAAGAATGGCACTGAACCGATACATTGGGCCGGCGATTCTGTGTGATGCGTACAGGACGAAAATATAAATGATAACCGATGACACAACTATATTGATGACGGAAAGTGTCACTATGATGGGCAGGATCATCTGTTTCATGTTTTTATAGGTAACATGGGCGGTAAAAAGATTTTTGTCAATCTCGCTATCGGTGAAGAGATACATGAAGACGCCGAAAATCAGAAGAATAATAATATTGACGGCGATGAATTTGAAAATGAGTTTGATTTGAAAATTTTTATTGATGAGTATGATTTTTCTTTTATTATTGCTGACCATCTGTTTGTCTCCTCCTCAATGGCATTTTTTACAGAGTTCACCATTGGTGTTTCGTGTTTGCAGAAAAAATGTTCTGTAAGTGGTTTCTTTACGGAAGACCCTTTCGTACAGGCTTTCGGCCCTCCATGATGTAACGTCATATCGTTTCTGCTTGATATTATGACAGGTCCTGCATGCTATTCTGTGATTATCGGTCAGTTCGACCTCGATCACATTCTTTAAACGTACATCGACGGGGTGATGATTGCTTCCTATGGTGCTGTGGCATGTCAGACAATACGGTGAACACGATTTATCGGGATGCTCGAATGTCTCCTTCTCGTGGCATTTTTTGCAATAGCTGCTGTCCGATACGAAGGGGTGAATGTCCTGGTCTTTTCCGGCTGCAAGGAAAATATCTGCCGCACTAAGAAGCAGCGAGGCGGTGATGACAATGGTTGCAGCTTTGCGTATCATGCCGGTTTACCTTAATCCCCGATATATCTGATAAGCGAGGCTAAAGAAAATATTATTTTGTCTTTTATACATATTCAGTCTTTTCATTCCTTCGTCAGAACGTTATCATGAGCTGTATATAGAACAGGTTGGCACTGTAATATTCGTCGGCGGTAAAATCATCATACGTCGATAGATACCGCTGGTATTCGAATTTTAAATACGAAATGTGCGCTATATTGATATTGATGCCGCCAGTGATTCGTGTCAGGTAATTCTCCTCCGAGGTTACCTTGTATCTTTGCATATTATACAGGTCGTAGCGGAGAAAAAGAATAAGCGGGATAGCATTGATATTCTGAAAATCTATACCCGTCGTTATCTGAAATCCGTTAAAACGTATACCTATCAGTTTATTTCTGCGGTAGTATTCTCCCTGAAAAATAAAGGCTCCCACCTTGCTTTCGATGTCTACTGCCAATAGATGTTCTGTGCTTGCCCAGGCCTTGTTTACGTCATGAATATAGGAGAATCCGATATCAAGAAGTGGGATATCGCGAGTCTGCAGTGAATAGGGATTGCTGAATGGCGTTATTCCCACTCTTCCGCCGAAACTATTCCCGCCGTAGGAGTATCCTTCCTCTATTCCCCGGAGGAGATAAAAAGTGCCGTAGAATGAGACAAAATTCAGCAGGATCCTTCCTCCCACATCGTTATATCCGCCGTCCATGATGAGTTCCGTTGTGAGAGGGTCGCTCACGGAGATGCGGTCAGTGGCGGCGAAGTGCTGCCAGTCATTGCCAAAGGGAACGTCGAACTTCCCGACCTGCAGATGGACACCCTTCTCACTGAAGAGCCTGCCCCGGGGGGATATCCTGCCGCCGTACAGGTGATAATCGATGAAAGCTACATCAAGCTCTGCGCCCTGGTTGAACACCAGCGCGGCTGCCACCTGAAACGATTCATAACTGTGTTCGAAGTCCAGTTCAAAATCTCCAATTTCGAAGATGTTTGGTTTGTTCTGGTAATTGGATATATAAACGTCAAAAAAGCCGCTGATCTTTAATCCGCTTATGACATCGATTCTTTTTTCCGATTCATCGAGCCTTTTTTTCAGGTCATCAATTTCCTTTCGCAGTTCTGCTATATCTGCCGCTCTCTCTTCAGGAGTCTGCTTTACGGCCTCCTTTCTCTCTTCTTTTTTTTCTTCTTCTTCCTTTATGTTTTCCTTTATGTCAGGTTTTTGAAGCGGTGGTTCTGTTATTGTTACTTCTCCCGTATTATTGTTATCTGTGATATTGTCACTGTTTTCCTGGGAGTACAGTGCAATGCCCGATGCAATGACAAGTGCATGGAGCAAAATGGTAATTTTCAGTATGTTATAGATTATTTTCATTATAGATGAATAATGCCCTGACTCGCTGTTCCCTGCATGAGACTTTGTATGCCATGCTGCTTCTCATTAATTTTCATCTTCGAGGAGGGGCGAATAAATTTCGATGCATTTCGCTTTATCGTCATCCGTCAGATGGTCGGCCCGTATAATTTCGATTTCGGGATCAATGGGAATGATAGTTTCAGAACCGTCAATGCTAAAGCCACGGGAGTTATAGTGCATAACGGAAGAATAATCATAGGCATAGTTCTCTTCCACCAGCAGCGGATTGTTTCTGATCTCGAAATTAAAAGCGTATTCAGGCCAGATCTTGTTCCACACGATGGTGACAAAATCATCTCTGTCGGGGCGCTGGTGCTCATGGAGGAGCCCCAGGCAATGGCCCAGTTCATGGAGTACATGACTATAAGCATCTGTGCCCGTTCCGTAGAACATGTGATTGTAGACATTATTTTCCCCGATACTGGAAGCCCATGTATTCGATCTTCCGGTCTTGATTATTTCATAGGCATAGGAATTGGGGAGCACTTCTTCAAAGGTGACGCCGCAGGCCGCTTCCCATTCATTCATGGCCGCTTCCACTGTCAGAACCTCCAGCTCAGTGAATTGACCGGAATAAAAATAGGGGATATATCCGTCCTCCCATGGAATCAGTACGTTGATGTAACAGCCGGCGGCTATAATCCCCGGTAAAAAGATGAATAGAATGGCATGCAGATATTTTTTCATACTCTGGTATCTTCACGATGATTGTCGCACGGTTGATACATAATCGAACAACCGTGCGTATATTGAATTATACCATGATATCGGAGAGGGTCAAATAAAAAAATCTTTTATTTTATTTTTTGAGCTCCGCTCTCACCAGGGCTTCCAGGAGGTCCCTGGGAGGAACACCCACAAGGCGGCGACCCGCTATAAAAAGAGTAGGGGTGGCGTCAATTTTAAGCCGTACAGCGGATTTAATATGATCTTCCGTGATCTGACGGTTTTTTTTAGAATCCATGTCTTTCTCAAATGCCTTTTTATCGATGGTGTGGATATTTCCATTTTTAATCAGGTCCCGGAGCACAGTTGATGCCCATTCTATTGTATATTCATGCTTGAATTCCTTGTAACGGGCGAAATGTGCGATGAGATAGTCAATCAGGATGTTCTGTTCCGCCGCGGCGTTAACGGCCCTGGAGGCCGTACATGAATTGGCGTATATGGTCCTGCCCACATCGCTGTTGCACTGGGCATCAAGGGGATAATGGTAATAGAGGATTTTTATCTGTCCCTTGAAGCGCGAGAGGAGATACTTCTCAGTTTTGAAAAAGGAATAACAGGCGCTGCAGAGGAAGTCGGTAAATACGATGATAGTCAGTTCCGCGTCGGGATTCCCCAGGATCAGCTTTGTATCGGGAAGATCCAGCTCTTCAACTTCCGATGCATAGAATTTTGTCAGAAAGGATTGAACCTGTTTGTCCGAGGCCCTGTTACCCGAGGTTCTTGCGTTCATGATGAAATTGGTGGCGAAAATAGAGAAGGCCAGGAGAAAAATAAAAAGTGTGAATGACGACAGCGCAGCCCTTTTGTCGGCTGTCTGAGGCCCTGTTTTAACAGTCTCCTTTACCATGGAAAGAAGCGATATGGTTCCGCCGCTACGGGCCTGTCTGTACCAGAACAGGGCGAGAATGAAAATGAGCACGTTCACCATGTAGGTGTAGAAACAGAGCGTGCAGAAATCGCCGATGGAAATCATGATCGCGGCGAGGATGATGTCGGCAACGAGAGCCAGCAGTGACAGGGGGAGGGTAAATGCCGCTGCCGCTGCCAGGTACCAGTCCCCGGCGTAATCGGCGATGAGAAGGGTGAATATCATAATAAGATAATATAACAGGCCAAAGGCGGCTACGGGTATCCCCAGAATTTTCGAATAAGGAGACTGACCGACGGAGATACAGGGGTTTTCAAGGCCATGCCCGCAGGAGAGAATGCCCATGCTTGCTTCGGGATCGTAATGCTGGTAGAATAGGGCGCCGGCCAGGATCGCCCCCAGGATTGAGAGAAGAAGAATGGAGTAGAGATATTTTTTCATGTCAACCGTCCTGTTTTAGCGGTATGCGCCTGCCGCACATGGTGAGATAATAATGACCGTTGTTCTCATCGAGGCGGTCCAGGACATGGAAGGCCGGCGAGCGCATGAATTTGGCCGGGAATTCTCCGTTTCCCACGGTACAGTACAGGGTGCTGTTGCGGTATACCAGGGTGTTTACGTCCAGTATTTCCTCGGTTCCCGATGAAAGGTTCATGATGACTTTTTCAAAGTCGGAGAAACCTTCAAATCGCACACCGGTGATGAAAATGGGAACATCCTCCACTGTGATGGGATAAATGTATTTATCATACTGCAGCACCCAGATTCCATCATCGGCCTTGGCGATGGACTTGTTGAAAAAATCGATGATTTTCCTGTTTTTGAAAGGCTCGCCGTTATGCCACCAGTTTCCGTTCTTGTCCAGAACTATCGCATCTTCAAGCGTGCCGTTTTCCAGCTGCTCGATCAGGTATTCCGGCATCTCTATTGAATTATTTTCCATAAAAGGGGCTCCGCTAAACACCGATCGTGGGATCGGTTAATTTCTGGTGCTCTTCCAGGGCGAAACGGTCCGTCATTCCGGCGATATAATCCGTCACGGTCAGGAGAACACCATCACTGGCTATCCGCTTCTGATAATCATCGGGAAGCGTGTCGGGATGTTCCATGTAAATCGTAAAAAGGTCCCGGATAACCTTTTCGGCTTTTATCGACATCCGTGTAACACGATAATGCTGATAGAGCCTTTTTTTTAAAAAACGCTTTGTCTCATCGGTGGCGGAACGAACATCGCTGCTGAAACCCGCCATGGCTGTATCCGCTTTCCTGATGTCCATATAATCTGCGAGACCCATTTCGTCAATCCTATTAAGCGTAACATCGATGAGGTCGGAAACAAGGAGGTTGATAATATTTCTGATTATCATCCGCACGGCCAGTTTCGGTTCGGCCGGGAGCTGGTCAGAAAAGCGTTTCCGGGCGAGCTGCCAGATGCCCAGCGACATGAGTTCATCCAGGGACAGTATGCCGGAACTGAAGCCGTCGTCGAGGTCATGGTTGTTATAGGCGATTTCATCGGCCAGGTCGATGATCTGGGCCTCCAGGGACGGCTGTTCCCCGGGGCTGAATTCGGCATATTTATTTTTATCGAGATCGGGACTGTGCTTGATGATTCCCTCGCGCGTTTCCCATGTGAGGTTCAGTCCCTCGAAGGGTTCATAGCTCCTCTCGAGAACATCCACGATACGGAGGCTCTGCCGGTTGTGTTCAAAGCCGCCATGGTCTTTCAACAGAACGTCGAGCTGCCGCTCCCCGGCATGACCGAAGGGAGTGTGTCCCAGGTCATGGGCCAGGGCGATACTTTCGGCCAAGTCTTCGTTGAGGCGCATGGCCCTGGCAATCGTCCGGGAAATCTGGGCCACTTCTATCGTGTGCGTCAGGCGGGTCCGATAATGGTCGCCCTCATGGTTTATAAATACCTGGGTTTTATACTCGAGCCTGCGGAAGGCCCGTGAATGGATGATGCGTTCCCTGTCGCGCTGAAACTCGGTCCTGTACTGATGCGGTTCTTCGGTGAATTTTCTTCCACGGGATAGAAAGGAGCGGGCCGCGTAAGGGGACAGTGTGGCGTCTTCAGCCGACTCCAGATATTTCAGGTCAATGCGTTTCATCTATCAAGCGACAGCTCTCGTTCGTAGGCCTGTGTGGCCGCCTTCCTGTTCATCCTGATCTCTTCATTGGCCGGGTCTTCCTCGATGCCGCGGGTGAAGGCCTGAAGTGCTTTACGGTATTCCTTTTTTTTGTAATAGCATTTTCCAATATTGTTGTAGGCCCTGGCGATCAGCGCGTTATCGCTGGAATTCTTGATGGCCTGATAGAAGGATTCGATGGCACGGTCGGTCATTTCCTTTTTCGTGTAAAGAACACCGAAAGCCAGGAGCGCTTCGGCGTCGCTGGGCTTGATCAGGAGTGCTTTCTGCACCATCTGCAGAGATTGGTTGATGCTGTCTTCCGTGTCAGTCAGCTCCGAATTGATGATGGCCATATTGATGTAGGCCTTTCTTGAGAGCTCATTGTTTTCATTGATTTCAACGGTCCGCTGGAATGCCTTCAAAGCATAGGGCAGCTGGTTGCGTTTGTAATAGATGGTGCCCATTTTGAAATGCGCTTCCTGGAGCCCGGGCCATCGGATAAGGATGTCCTGGTATTCCTTTTCCGCCAGATCGTAAAACTTGTATTCATAATAATAATCGGCGATTGCAAGTCGTGCCCGGGGATTCTCGGGATTCAGGCGTGATGCTTCTTTCCAGGACTGAATAGCCAGTTCCGGCTTCTGGGCGTTGCGGTAGGTAAGCCCCAGGTTATAATGGGCCGCGTCGTCCTTGGGGTTTATACTCAGGGCTTTTTTGTAGGCCTCGATGGCCTCGTCAAAGCGCTGGGCGTCATCGAGAATGTTCCCCATGTTCAGATAGGCAACCCGTGCGTTTTCCGTGACCGGTTCAATCATGGTTATTTTTTTGTAGACCTCGTAGGCGCGGTCCAGTTCACCCTTCTGGTAATAAATCTCGCCGATTTTCGAAAGTATCTTTATGTTTCTCTTGTTTGTCTCCAGCAGTTTTTCAAAGGCTTTCAGGCTCCGGTCAAACTGGTTCATGTCAAGGTACACGTTGCCGAGATTTTCCAGCATGGTATTGTCGCCCGACGAAAGCTCTTCGGCGCGGATGAATTCCTCCAGGGCCGGGTCCTTTTTATCCTGCCTGAGATAAGCGATGCCCAGGTTGTAATGGTTCACGGGATCAGTGGGGCGGATGGACACGGCCTGCTTCAGGTACTGCTCTGCCAGCGCGAAGTCCCGCCGGTCAATGTAGATGACACCGAGACGTGAATAGGCCTGGTGGGCGATATCGCCGATGCGGTCCGTGGCTCCCGCTTTCTTGAAATATTCCACGGCGGAGAACTCATCGCCTTTTTTAATGAACGCCGAGGCTATATTGTACATGACCTTGGCATTGTCCGGGGCGACGTCCAGTACTGCCCGGTAGTGATCGATGGCTTCGTCATATCGCCCGGTCTCGAAATAGATATTTCCCAGGAGGATGCGGATGTCTATATCGTCGGGACGCAGCGAAAGGGCCTTTTTGAGGTTTTCAATGGCCTTGTCATACTGTTTTTTGTGGCGGTAGGAAACGGAGATATATTTCAGGATTTCAGGATTGTCGCCGTCATACACCAGGGCTCGTGAATAGAACTCTATGGCGCGGTCGTATTCCCCCCGGTCATCGCTGATCATGCCGAGATAGGCCAGGGCGATGGCCTTGTCCTGGTTGCTCGCGTCCGATTCCAGGACCTCGTTGAATTCGGTTATGGCATCGGTGTAATATTTTTTCTGGTATGAATCCTTGCCGCGTTTTATATGAATGTTCTCCGATTCGAGGACCGGTGTCTTGTTATCGTTGTCGAATAATTTTTCCTTGCCCGTCGCAGCATCGCCATTGCCCGGTGACAGGAAGCTTCCCGGTTTCGTATAAAAGAGGGTAACCGCGACGAGAAGGGCCGTCACGGCCAGTATGGCTATGGAAGAGACTATTATCAGGGCCTTTTTCCGTGATACAGGCTCCTGTCCATCCTTTTCGATGGATTTGATGCGGTTGGTCTGTAGATGGTCTTCGTCGATTTTGGAAAATTTTTTTTTCACGGAACTGTCATTCCTTGGTTTCAATTTCGGATTTATTGACAGCGTCGAGAATGCCGTTTATAAACTGGCCCGAACCCTCTCCGCCGTAGATCTTTCCCAGTTCGATCCCTTCATTGATCGTTACCGCCACGGGAATCTCGGGAAGATAAACCATCTCGAAGATGGAAAGCCGTAGTATCGATTTATCCACGATGCTGAGCCGTTCCAGCTTCCAGTTCCGGGAATGCCTGTCGATGAGCGTATCAATGGCGTCCCGGTTTGTCAGCGCTCCCATAATCAGCGTTACGGCAAATTCACGGATATCGGGGGATATCTCCACATCGACCCATTCCAGTGATGTCACATCCTTTCTAAGCGCTTCGGAACTGACGGAACCTTCCCTCATCCGGAGTTCATGCATATACAAACCCTGGAGGGCATATTCACGGGCTTTTCTTCTATGGCCCATTATCCGATCTGTCTGTAGAGGTTCGCCATCTCGATGGCGGACAGGGCGGCGTCGAATCCCTTGTTTCCCGATTTTGTACCGGCGCGCTCGATGGCCTGTTCGATGGTGTCCGTTGTCAGAACGCCGAAGACCACGGGCATGGCAGCGTTAATGGCAACCTGCGCGACGCCCTTTGATACCTCGGACGACACGTAATCGAAATGCGGTGTGGATCCCCGTATAACTGCTCCCAGGCAGATAACGGCGTCGTAGTTGCCCGAATCGGCTATTTTCCGGGTGATAGCCGGAATTTCGAAGGCACCGGGCACCCAGACAACGGTAATTTTCCCATCATCGGCATTGTTGCGCCGCAGGCAGTCCAGAGCACCGCCGAGAAGTTTGCCCGTGATAAATTCATTGAAACGGGAGATGATAATGGCGAATCGCAGTCCCGTCGCGTCAAGTTTGCCTTCAATTGTTTTCATATGATATATGCCTTTTGTTTAAATTAAGGGAAATTCAGACCCCATGTAAATAAAAAGTACTGATTAATTACATGGGGTTTAATAGCGAAAGAGTCAAGTATTTTCTTTATCCCATCATCTTTTGGACCAATTCCAGTGTGGCCCTGGTCTGGGGATCGAACATGCATTTGAATCCATCCTGCCAGTTCTCGTTTTTCAGTCGCTGTCTCATCCTCTCTTCCATGGGGCGTCTCAGCGATACCTTCAGCAGGGAGAAGGCCCTGGCAGGATTGTCTATCCAGGTCGTAACAATCTGTTTGGCCCTGGCGATGAGTTGATCTTCTTCAACTATCTCGTCGACTATGCCCAGTTCCTTGGCCTTTTCCACGCCGAAACGCTCACCGAAGTACATGATATCGCGGTACATTCTGTCGCTGTCGAGGCCGAAACGCATGATTTCGGTCTGGACAATTGACAGTCCCAGGCCGATTTTTATCTCTGTCATGCCGAGCTGGATTTTCGGATGGTTTTTTACTATACGGTAATCGCATGCCATGGAAAGGATCATGCCGCCGGCCATGGCTGCGCCGTTTATGGCAGCTATTACCGGTTTTCTGCACATGAAGAAATCAATGAATACGTCCTCGGCCTCTTCAAAAAAAGCCACTGCTTCCTTAAGGTCCTTAAAACCGAGAAACATGGGGAGGTCGAAACCGGAGCTGAATACCTTTCCGGCGCCGGTTAGAACGAGCCCTTTTATGGAGTCATCTTCGTTGACTTTTTTTACCATGGCTCTCAGCTGTTGTACTGATTCATGGGTTATGGAGTTGAACTTTCCATGCTCGAAACTGGCAATAAGTATATTATCCTCAATTCTTTCTGTAATCATGATCCTTCTCCTCTGTATGTTTTACAATTACGGTCGTCCCTGCAGGAGGGATGCAAGTCCCGCTTTTTTTATGGATACCCGTGGGTATATTCACTGGTACTCAATATGGCACATGATGAAATTAGACAAGAAAAAAATAATCATTAATAAGGAACGGATTGAAAAAAAAAGCTTTTCACGTGTATTTTTTTGTTTTAATAATATAGAGAAGACATTATAATTTATATTTTGGATGCTCATTGAAGAAAAAGAGTATATTTGTCTGCACGGTATTTCGAGATTAAATACAGGCAAAGTTATAAATAAGCATGAGGCATCTCGATAGTTTTCCCGAGGAGGGATTATTCCGGTTAGAATAATAGAATATGGAAAATAAAAACAAAGATAAAATAGAAGAAATTGGAAACGTAGTCCAGGCCATTATTCAGACGGCGCTGGATGTAAACCGCCACTCACACACGAGGAAGGAAATCACAGCGGATAGCCTTGAACTGGTGCGCTCCCTTATTGACCGTAACAAACTGCTCAAGGAGAAATATGAAAAGGTATACACGAACTTCCGGATTTCCCTGGAGAGTATCGTGGATAATTCCGAACAGCTCGACAGGAACGTTCAGTATTTCTCCGAGATAATTGAAACTATAAACAATATCAAGGCAACGCTCAATACACTGGAAGGGGAGATCAATAAACTCACTTCCATCGCCATAGACATCCGCAACGATACGGACGAGATATTTACCCTGGCCCTGAATGCCTCAATCGTATCGAGCAAGTACGCCCACACCTCGGGTGTTTTCGATATTCTCGCCAACAAGCTCAACGAGATGTCTAATTTCATCAATCAGAACCTGGCCAGCATTATGGCCGTGGTCACTCCCATTACCGAAGGCATAGTCAAGCTGATATCCAATAATGAAAAGGTTCTCGACGATATCGAAAGCGGATATCTCAGTTTTATCGGGTTTAATGATATTCTCGGGAAACAGAAGGATTCCATCGATCAGCTGGTGTCGCGGGCCGCTGACTCGGGCGGTCAGATCGATGAGCAGAAGGGGATGCTTTCCGAACTGGACGGCAAAATATCGCAGATGGATGAGGATGCCGTGGGTGCCATTAACGGGTCAGCCAATGTGGCCAAGACCGGCGAGGGTCTCAATTCATCGGTAAAAAACACGCTCGAGCTTATCGCGAAGGAAAAGCAGTACGGCGGCGCCATATCGAGCATTATGGATCAGGCCGTAATGGTATGGCAGACGGCCCAGGATGTCAATGCCAGGTCCAGGAGTCAGCTTGATTTTTCCCTGAGCAGCGTGGAGTTCTGCGACAGTCTCATCGATGAGTCGTCAACGCTCAGGGAAATGACGGAAATTCTGAGCGAGCAGGCCGCGGAAAGCAATAATATAGCCGGATATCTTTCCAATAATCTCGGGGAGCTGAGCATGCAGCTCAACGAGATCGAAAAAAATCTGGGAGATTCCAACGGTACCATTCACAAGTTCAATGAGGACTACAGCGAGATCGACAATATCGTGAAATTTCTCAAGAACATCCTAAATTCCATGAACGTCATCGGCATGATGTCACGAATAGAATCGGCGCGGAAACCCGATGAGTTCAGCCAGTTCATGACCATCTCCGAGAATATCAGTGAACTGCAGAACCATATCCACAATAATATCCCCAATATTGAGGATAACATAAACATTACCCATGATCTTATAAAGAATGTTAATGACTTTTTCGAATCCATATCATCCAAATTTTTTGTTATTGCCGAGAGCACAAAGAATATCATCGACAAGCTGGGAGAAATAACCGCTATCAGCTCCGAGTCGCAGGATTTCAGCAGGGAAATACTGGAAAATTCCACGGAACAGGTGAAAAATGTGACGGGTCTCAGGGAGTCTCTCATGGGGCTCACGGAGGTGGTTAAAAAGCCCATTGAGGGATCGGCGGCCAATATTGATCGGGGGAAAACCATTGAAAAGATATGCCTGGGAATATTCCAGGAAGAAACCGCAAAAAGTAGTTGACAATATCACCTTCCAAAAAATATTTACATTTGATCAAGTCGGTAAATACTCATCTTGAATCTACTACAAATAGGGCGATTAGCTCAGCTGGTTAGAGTGCCTGCTCGACATGCAGGAGGTCACTGGTTCGATCCCAGTATCGCCCAATTTGCACTTTATTAAACCTGGTAAAAACAATGGGTAATCAGATTAAAATTTCCCTTCCCGACGGTTCTCAAATAGAAGCGGAGAAGGGAAATAGTGTTTATGATATTATTGGTACGATAGGAAAGGGACTCCAGGCCGCAGCTCTTGCGGCCGAGATAAACGGCGAAAAGGTTGACCTCGCAGCACCGGTAAACGGTGATGCGCGGATGAACGTTATCACCTTTACCTCCGAAGGTGGGAAGGATATATTCTGGCATTCGGCATCCCATCTCATGGCCCAGGCCATTAAGAGGCTCTATCCCGAGGCTAAATTTGCCATCGGCCCCGCCATTGAATCGGGTTTCTATTATGATATCGATGTTGCCGCCAACTTTACACCCGAGGATCTGGAAAAAATTGAAGGCGAAATGCAGAAGGTCGTTGATGAGGCCCTGGAGATCAGGCGCGAGGTTCTTCCGCGCCACGAGGCCCTGAAGCTCTTCGGGGATATGGGCGAGACATACAAGGTGGAGATGATCGGTGAGTTATCCGATGATACCGTCTCCATGTACCGCCAGGGTGAGTTCGTCGATCTTTGCCGCGGTCCCCATCTCCGCAATACCTCGCAGATGAAGGCCTTCAAGCTTGTTGCCATTGCCGGTGCATACTGGCGCGGCGATGAAAAAAATAAAATGCTTCAGCGTATTTACGGCATTGCCTTCCCCGACAAGAAAGAACTGAAGAAGCACCTGGAGCTCATTGAGGAAGCTAAAAAGCGTGATCACCGCAGGCTCGGGAAAGAGCTGGATCTCTTTTCATTCAGCAACGATGTGGGCGCAGGACTTCCCCTGTGGCATCCCAATGGAGCCGTTCTTCGTTTTGTGATTGATAAATTTGAAACCATGGAACACCTCAAGAGGGGATATAAACTTTACGGGGTTCCCCATATAGCCCGTTCGAATCTCTATGAAACGTCGGGGCACCTTGGTTTCTATACCGAGAACATGTATTCTCCCATCCAGATCGACGGCCAGGATTATTATCTCAAGCCCATGAACTGCCCGTCGCAGATACAGATATTCAACAGCTCCATGAAGAGCTACCGGGATCTTCCCTACAGGGCTTTCGAGATGGGCACCGTGTACCGCTATGAGCGGTCCGGCGTGCTTCACGGACTCACCCGGGTCAGGGGATTTACCCAGGACGACGCCCATATCTTCTGCCGCGAGGATCAGATAGAGGATGAGATCCGCAATGTGCTTGAATTTACCCTGGACATGCTGGCCGTTTTCGGTTTTCAGGAAAAGAGTATCTATCTATCCACGCGTCCCGAAAAATCCGTGGGCACCGATGCCAACTGGGAAGTGGCCACAAACGCGCTGAGGAATGCCCTGGAGAAGAATTCAATCAAGTACACGCTCGATCCCGGAGAAGGTGTCTTCTACGGCCCCAAGATCGATATCAAGATCAGGGACGCCATAGGACGCGAGTGGCAGTGCAGCACCATTCAGGTGGATTTTAACCTTCCGGAGCGATTTGATATCTCATACATCGGTTCCGATGGCCAGAAGCACCGGCCCATCATGATTCATCGCGCTCTTCTTGGATCGCTGGAGCGGTTTATCGGTATACTGATCGAGCACTACAGCGGGAAATTTCCCCTCTGGCTGGCCCCGGTTCAGGTGATCCTGGCATCCCTGTCTGAGGAACAGGCGGAATACATAGAAACCCTGAAAAACAGGCTGCTTCTCGAAGAGCTGCGGCCCGAGACCGATGTTAGAAACGAGTCCATTGGATATAAAATCAGGGAAGCCATTGCAAAGAAAGTCCCTTTTATCGCCGTCGTGGGCAAGAAAGAGGCGGAAGAAGGGACGGTTTCCCTTCGTCGACGCGGGGAAAATAAATCGGAAAACATGAAGCTTGAGGATTTCATATCCCTGTTAAAGACTGAAATACGTGAAAAAAAATAGGTTAATCATAAAAAATACGATATTAATAAATAAAATAATTGAATTAAAATTACAGTCCGTCAAATCTGTCCGGATGTATGATATACTATGCCCTGTTATCCGGGTCCCCATTATTATCATGATCACATATAGAAACTGTTTTGGAAAAAACAGGACCGAATGTGAGAATTTTTGTTGATTTTAACAACTATTAGCATTCAATCTGACTTTTAAGATGAAAAATTAAACGGAATGGGGGTATCCAGGAATATATGAAAAAAGCGAGAAGGCCTGAACCAAGCAGGTCTGAGGAATTCAGGATTAATGAGGAAATAAGGTCTGACAAAGTTCGGCTTGTTGGTGAAGAGGGATTAGAATCGGACGTAATTGACACTAAAGCAGCACTGGAGATGGCAAAAAGCAGAGAACTTGACCTGGTTGAAATATCACCGAATCAGGATCCTCCCATCGTTAAAATCGTTGATTATAGTAAATTTAAGTTTGAACAGACCAAGAAAGCGCGGGAAGCGAAAAAGAAACAGAAAATCATTCATATAAAAGAAATAAAGATGAGACCGTCCATTGATTCCCATGATTTCGAACACAAAGTCAAGCATGCCAAGGAATTTCTGGAGAAAGGCGACAAGGTAAAATTCACTCTCATGTTCAGAGGCAGGGAAATGGTCCACTCCGAACTGGGATTTGAGGTTATGAAGAGAATACAGGAAAACCTCGATGAAATGGCTCTCGTGGAAAAGAATGCGTCCCAGGAAGGGCGGAATATAACCATGGTTATGAGTCTAAAAGCGGGAATTAAGAAAAAATAAGGTACAGACAAAGGAAATAGAGGAGTTTGAGCAATGCCGAAACTTAAGACCAACAGCGGAGCAAAAAAGCGATTCAAGCTTTCTAAAAGCGGCAAGGTAATCCGGGCCAAGGGATTTAAAAGTCACCTCCTGGAGAGCAAGAGTTCCAAAAGGAAAAGAGGTCTTCGCGGAACAACGGTAGTAAGTGAATCCGAAACCAGGCGCGTCAAGCGCATGATGCCCTACGCGTAGATTGCTTTTATATCTTTGAAAATACATCGATTTCGTGAACGCATCATCGTGTGGTTGAATAATCATTCGATGGAGGAATACGAGCCCCGGGATAAAAGCGAATCATAATGATTCCCCCCATGTTCTGTTCCCGGCCGGTGTTCATGAACGATATTTTAATAAACAGGATGGTTTACTATGGCACGAGCAACGACAGGCCGAATTCACCGCAGGCGGGCAAAGAAAATTCTGAAGGACGTGAAAGGCTTTATAGGCAGCCGCAGCACGCTTTACAGAACGGCCAAAGACGCACGCCGGAGAGCGTTAACGAATTCATACAAGGATCGCAGAAGGAAAAAGAGAGATATGCGCGCGCTGTGGATTGTCAGGATCAGCGCAGCCGCAAAGATCTGCGATATGTCCTACAGCAAACTTATAGGCGCGTTAAAGGCGTCGGGAGTTGTCATCAACCGGAAGATGCTGGCTGAACTGGCTGTTTCCGACATGAACGCCTTTCAGAAAATTGTCGATAAAGTCAGGGGTAAAGCCGCATAACGGTTCCTCTCCGGCAATGAACATCAGAACAAAACGGAAAATCAGCGCACTCGTAACGGCGCTGATTTTTTTATGCCTATGGGAAAAAACCGCCGATGCACTGCCCCTTACCGATACGGTATATACCATAACAGAAGAAAATTTTGAATTTATTTTCAGGGAAGAAGTTCATCGGGTAAATGATTATTACCGGAAGGAAAGGATCGGCATGGGATTCGGCATCCTGCCGCGGTTTTCTTTCTGGCTCATGGCCGATTACCTGCACCGCGGCATTGCCGATACCAGTGAAGACGTCATGGGCGATATGCTTCTGAAACTCTGGTATTATGCCGGTGACTATGCCGGCAATACGCTGCACCTGGGCTTCAAGCTGCAATTCAGAATTCCTTCGGGACCCGATGTATATGGCGGCGGTGACTGGAGCAGTCTGGCTCTGGGACGCCACGAGCTTGAAGCGGGAGTTGCGGGCAAGTACGATATCCTTCCGCGGCTTTTTCTTCATTTTAATCTCGATTATATTTTCCGACAGGGGAATAATGAAAGCTTTTACGGCGGTTTTCACGTCAATCCCGTGAGCGCCGATACGTATCGCACACTGCTGGGTCTGAATCCCTTTGCCCATGATGCATTTTTATCGGGGCCGAGGCTTAAAAATGATTTCATGAACCTGGCCTGCGCCCTGAATACCGATGGCATCTACCCCTTCATTCCCTATTTCGAGGCTTCATGGTCATTCCGTCTCTATAGAGGAAAAATAATGGAGGATGATATTCCCATGGAAGGTGGTGCCGTTGAACCATTCCTGCTTTCCCTGGGAGGGCGCTGGTTTTTTACCCGATCCCTGTATGTCGGTTTTTATGCCGTGGTGAATCCTGTCTGGAATGATAATTTTACAAAAGCGGTTTTCGGCGTTGATATGGGCGTGGAATTTTAATATCGACTCCCTGCAGTCTCCTCTGTTTCGGTGAAAATATCTACTTGACTTGATCTATTTCGTATGTATACTGGAAGAAGGCTGTGATATCTCTTTGATAAAATTGTTGTCCGGCAATAATTATTGTCAAAATTTGCATATATGACTTAAAGAGTTGTCCAAAGGAGCCGAAAATAATAGTATCAAATTGGTATTTATTATTATTTCAAACTTGTTTGTTTAGAAGAGTATCCTGGAGGTATATAACATGATAACTATGCAGCAACTGGAAGAACTGGAAAGCAGAGTAGTAAAGGCCCTGCAGCTTATAGGGGATTTGAGATCGGAAAACGCCAAACTGGAAAGCGATAATGAAAACCTGAAGGGCGAAGTCGAAGAAGTAAGGCTGAGCCTGGAAGAAAAAGAACAGGAAATAGCCAGGATCAAGAAGGAACTGGATGAGACTTCCAGGGAGTTGCGCGAAATCAAGGAGAAAGAGGAAGTTCTTGAGAAGAAGATTATCGCTCTTCTCGGCAAGCTCGATGTTCTGCATACCGGCGGCGCCATTCCCATTTCACCTTCACCTCGGGAAATGAGAGAGCCGGTCAGGGAGGCTCCGCGGGCCGCAGCAGCAAAACCAGCCCCGGTGTCCCAACCTGTCGAGGACGAGATAATCATTACCGATGATGAACCGATAATCGAAGAAGTGGGTGAGGATGAAATCACGGTGGAAACTGTGGATGACTCCGGTGAAATGACCCTTTCCGAAGGGGAAGAGGACATCATTATTATAGACGATGAAGAAACGGGTGCCGGTGATGATATTATCATTGAATCATCCCCGGGAGACGAGGATGATATAATCCTTCTCGATGATGATGAAGATGAAATAGTCATTGACGATGTTGATGAAGACACGATTATAATCGATGAATCTGAGCCGGACGAAGAAGAGATAAAAGGAAAAAAGAGCAGCAAAGACGATTTTGATGACGATGAATTCCTTATCATAGAAGAAGATGACAAGTAGGATTATTCCGGCATCCCTTACAGGGAGGACAGGTCATGGAAACAAATAAAGTAAAGGTAAATATATTCGGACAAACCTACACTATCAAGGGTGATGCGCCTCCCGAATATATTCTCCAGCTTTCCGATTATGTAAACGGGAAAATGGAGGAAGTGAGCGCCAATATTGCCAATGCCAGTATGACGCAGGTGGCCATACTGGTGGCTCTCAATATCGCCGATGAGTATTTCCAGGTTAAAAAACTGAAAAGCGGGTTCGACAGCGCCGTGGAAGAAAAGGCGCAGAATCTCATATCGATGCTCGATGAAGGGCTGATCGGCGATATCTTCTCCAGAAAAGACGCCATCATGCAGGAGCAGGAAAGGTAATTTCAGGCGCTGCTGATTTAGGCTCCTTCCCGGATCCGCAGGGGTTTTTATTCCCGAAAACCATTATAGTCAGCGTGCGTAATACCGGTCATGAATGAATTCAGCCAAACCAGCGATGAGGAACTGGTAAAAATTTTCAGGGCAGGAGACGAAAAAGCCTTTAATGCATTGTATGCCCGTTATTATCAGAAACTGTTCAAACTTATCTATTATTATGTGAGCGATACGGATCTGGTTGAAGATGTGCTTCATAATGTTTTCATCCGTGTGTTCCGGCATGTCCATACATTTAACCCTCAGAAATCATTTTCCGCATGGATCTATCAGATTGCCGTCAATTGCAGTAAAAATGAATTAAAGAAGCGCAGAAGGAACGATGACCTGGTCAGGCAGGCGGCTCTCGTCATCAGTGAAAAGGATGAGGCGGAACCGTCCCCCGAAGATATTATCCTTACCCGCCATGACATACAGGCCTTCAGTGAAGCGGTGAACAGTCTGAAAGACCGCTTTCGTGATGTTTTCCTGCTTCGTTTCGATCAGAAAATGAAATACAGTGATATCGCTGCGGTACTGAAGTGCTCGGAGCGCACGGCGAAATGGAGAATGAAGAGGGCCGTGGAAAATATTGCGCTATTTTTAAGTGACCGTGGTATAATCTAACGGATGGATTATTATGCATGATGATATAATACGACAAGCCGTGTCAGCAGTGTCAAAGGGACGGCCGGAAACGGTACATACGCGTAAACTTTCGGCCCTGCTCGAAAGAACTGAAGTATCTGCACCGGCCCCTGAGTTGCATCCCCGGTATGCCCTGCAGCGTATTAAAACGGCAGCTGCCGGTGACACGATACGCCTTTCTCCCCTGGACATGCTTCGCCGGTACGGAAAAGTAAGTATTCCCGCATTTGTAATTGTTGCGATTGCTGTGGGCCTGACCTGGCATCTGATGAGCATCCCCGCCATGAATTCGGTAATCACGGCTGTGGAAGGGAAAGTGCAGGTTTTTCAGGGCGGTCTTCTCTCGGAAACGCATTCTCCTATACCGCTGCAGGAAGGCGCGGTGATCACAACTGAAACCGGGTCCGGTATCTCCCTGGAGACGGGAACGGGCTCGGGAGGGAAAATATCGGTTCAAGCCGGTGAAAAGAGCAGGTTTGTTTTAAGCCGCGCCGCGATATCGCAGGGAAAAATGTATTTCACCCTGACACTGGAGAAGGGTAGCGTTGTCCTGCATGTGAACAGACTTTCCGCCGGGGATTCTGTGATGGTCAGAGCTGCCGATTCCATGGCCGAGGTGAAAGGGACCGTTTTTGGCGTTGCTGTCATGGAAAACGGGGAAACGGTATACGAGGTTCTCCAGGGTAAAATAAGGATGAGCAGAAGGATACCCGATGGTGTCACACTGAACAGTGAAATAACGGACAGGATAAAGTCGGAATTGATGAATCAATCGGTTATACTGGAAGAAAAACAGTCCTGCCGCATACGGGAGACCATTTCGCTCTACAGGAGTATGACCAGGGAGAATTACACCGCGAGGATAGAAAAGATACAGAGACCCCGGATAAAAAAAACGCCGGTACAGGAAATGATTCTTGGTCTTGCCATGACGAGTCCATGGGAAAAACCTTTCCCGGCCATTGTTACCAACCGCATCGAAAAGTCATCGGTCCCGACAAGGCAACAAACTTTCAGGGAGAAAACTGCCGGACTGCTGTCAGTAGATAAGATAGAGCCATCATCCTTTATCATGTACTCGCGCTACGGGGATTTTCTCATTGTGGCCGGGAGCAACGGTTACCTCTCGGCTGCCGGTTCCGGCGGCATGCAATGGGATCTGGACCTGAAGAGGAGTATCCGTACAAAACCCCTGCTTATGGTTGAGGCTATGTATGTGGGCTCGGAAGACGGTACGATCATATCGCTCGATATATTGAAAGGCTCACTGCGGTGGCAGAAACAGATTTTTCCGTCGCCGGACAGGACAGTAAAGCTGGCAGGTGATGGCGACTCAGTGTATATCCTTTCCAACCGGGGAATGGTACTGCGGCTGAAAAAGGACGGAACCGAGATATGGCGCAACTCGCTGGGAGAAGAGCCGGTGGCTCTCATTGTGACACAGCATATGGTTTTTGTACCGGGTAAAAGCGGAATTATGGTGGGTTTTGATAAAAGAAAAGGCATCAAGGTGTTTAAGAGACAGTTTGATACAAAAATTACTACGGCTGCCCGGGGGGATTCCAGGATATACCTGCTGACCGATACGGGCGCCGTCATCTGCTATGATTTCAGGAATGACGAAAAGTTGTGGACTCTTGACCTTCATGAGCGTTCCCATGCTTCAATGCAGGTTGATAACGGATATCTCTATACTTTCAGCACTGCGGGGCGGATTAATAAAATCAGCAACCAGGGCGAAATTTTATGGAGTTCCCAGGTGCGAAATGCCATCTCCCGCGACCCTGTTTTTGATGAAAGGAGAGTGTATATTCTCTGCGATCAGAGTTTTTATGTCCTGAAAAAGGAGAACGGCCTCATAGTATGGTCCATGGTTTCACCGCCCGTACTCACCGGAAATATCACCCTCTCGGAAAATAATATATACTTTGCCGCCCGTAAAAAGGGAGTTGTTATTTTAAAAAAATAAACCGATATTTTAAAATGATAATGCCATTAAAAAAAGGGTTGAAATATGGCAAAAAATTTTTAGAATTTAATAAAAGTGCGCATTTTCATGCTAATGGAATGGCAATTTTCCCGGTTTTGTCCCGGATACGCGGCCGTAAGGAAGTAGTAGAAAAGACAATTTTTTCATCATAAATATTTTTATATTTGGAAATTATTTTAAAGAATGAGATAATTGATACAAATAACTTTCAGGATAGAAACATGGATATAAGAGAACTACTGAAAAAAGATAAGGAACAAAAGGAAAATGACCAGTCCCTTGAAGTGGAGGAGGTGATCAGCGGTTCCAGTATTATTCAGCTGGTCAGTTTTGTCCTTGATGATGTGGAATATGGTGTTGATATCCTGGCTGTTCATGAGATATTACGTATTCCCGACATCACGCGTCTTCCCAATACCCCTCATTTTATCAAGGGTGTTATAAACCTGCGGGGGAATGTGATTCCCGTTGTGGATGTAAGAAAGCGTTTCGGTTATGCCCAGGGTAAAATAACCGATTTGACGCGTATTATTGTCATTGAAACCAATGACAAACAAATAGGTCTTCTCGTTGACAATGTCCACCAGGTGGTGAGGATTCCCGTGAGTCACGTAGATCCTCCTTCGGAACTTATTGAAGGTGTATCCGATGAATTTATAACCGGTATCGGCCGCCTCAAGGACAGGCTGATAGTCATTCTGAATATCAGCAATATCATTTTTGAAGAAGAAGATGAAAAGGCCCTTGTTCAGAACGAATTGATACGATAATCAGGTTCGGATTGCAGGGATCCCTTCCGGGGATCTTTGCGGTTTCCATTGGTGTAATAAAAAAAATTGTGAGAGCAAAAACGGAGTAAATGTATGGCATTTTCCCTCGGCGAATATCAGGATATTTTTCTCGAAGAAGCGGATGAACAGCTTCAGGAATTGAATCAAAACCTGCTGGAACTGGAAAAGAATCCCGGCAACAGTGATATCATCAACAATATTTTCCGCGCAGCCCATTCTCTCAAGAGCTCCGCGGCTTTTGTGGGTCTCAACGATCTCAGCGACCTGGCTCACAAGATGGAAAATCTTCTGCAGGGAATACGGGACCAGACCCTGGAAATAACCCCGCAGATCGTTGATGTAATATTCAAGTGTTTCGATGCCATCAATTCTGTTATTGAAACCGTCTCATCGGGAGAGGAGCCGACGCAGGATCTGAGTTGGATAATAGATGAAATAATAGCCGTTAGTGAACGCGGCCGCAAGGGAGAAAAAGCGCAGGGCAAGAAGGAGGCCCCGGGTAAGAAGGGATCTCAGGTTGAGAATGCGCCCAAAACTATCCTTGACGCCGAAGACAGCAGGAGTATCAGGGATTTCATCGAGCAGGGAAGTCTCTGCTTTGAAATAACCGTTACGATTGAATCGGGAGCACAGATGAAGTGGATCAAGGGCCAGCTTGTCATGAGTAACCTGGAGAAGCTTGGTCACGTGGTGAAAACCATTCCCTCGCTGGAAGACCTCAGTGACGATAGTTCCGGCAATATATTCAAGATTATCCTGTGTACTGATAAGAATAAGAACGATATTATCAAATCCTGCAATATCGATCAGATAGCCGGTGTCGCTCTGAAAACTATAGGAATAGAACGCAAGGATGGCAAGCTGATGCTGAAATTCGGTTCACTCGAAGATGTGAATCTCACATCAGAGGAAGGAGCGGAGCCCGTTGCAGCTGAGAAACCTGAAGCGATCGAAATCGCCGTGGAAGAAGTTGTCGATGAATATGTAGAGCCTGATGCGGAAGAAGAACCGGTTGCAGCTGAAATAGATATGATTGAGCACAAGGGCCTGGACAGGGACGAAACCGATAAAAGACGGGGACCCATCCTCAAAACGGTCAAGGTTTCTATTGATAAACTGGATCATCTCCTGAACAACGTGGGGGAACTGGTTATTGCCAATTCCGGTTTCTACCGACTGTACGAAGAGCTCAGAAAATTGAGCGGCGACAAGTCCATTGTCAATGAATTTAAAAACAGAATGGAACAGATGTCCCGGATCGCCAAAGACCTGCAGACCGGTATTATGAAAACAAGGATGGTTCCCATAGGGCAGGTTCTCTCCAGATTCAACAGGCTTGTCCGCGACCTGGCAAAGGAACACGGCAAAAAGATTGAACTCATTATCCAGGGAGAGGAGACTGAGCTGGATAAAAAAGTTATTGATGCGATCGGCGAGCCCCTGATGCACCTGATTCGGAATGCCATGGATCACGGTATTGAACTGCCTGAAGAGCGGCGGAAGCTGGGCAAATCGGAAATCGCCCATGTAACTCTCAACGCGCATCAGGGAGGCAACCAGATATTCGTGGAAGTAAGTGACGACGGTCGCGGCCTTGATGCCGACCTGATAAAAAGAAAGGTTATAGAAAAAAATATGACAACCGCGGAAGCGCTGGCCAATATGGATAACAGCGATATCTACAACTTCATATTTGCTCCCGGTTTTTCAACGGCGAAAAAGGTAACGGACATTTCCGGACGCGGCGTTGGAATGAATGTTGTGAAGGAAATAGTCAATGAACTCAATGGAAACGTGAGCATCGAAACCGAGTTCGGCATGGGTACCCGTTTTGTCATGGCATTCCCCCTGACTCTTGCCATCATCCCGGCCATTATGACCAGGGTGCGGAAGGAAATGTTTGCAATACCTCTTTCCGATGTTAATGAAACGATTAAAATATCACAATCCGATATCACCACCATCGAGGGTCATGAGGTAATAAATCTGCGGGGTGAAATATTATCACTGCTGCGCCTGAATCAGTTTGTTGCAATGAAAAGCGCCCTTAAGCCCGACGATAAAATCCCTGTCGTTGTCGTGGCCTATGGAAACAGGAAAATAGGACTCATGGTGGATTTTCTCGAAGGGAAGCTGGAGATCGTTATCAAGTCCCTGGAACAGAATTATAAGACAGTGGAAGGTCTTGCCGGTGCGTCTATTCTCGGTGACGGGAGCATCTGTCTCATTCTTGACGTCGCGGCCATGATCAATAAAACCATTATCGATCAGGAAAAGCTGTCACACATGGATAGGGATGCCGTACTCCGTTACCGCGAGGCTGAGATCGAGGAAATGGATGAGATCGAGGATTATGTGCAAAAATCGTCAAAGCAGGTTGCCGTAAGCGAATCCGCTGCCCCGCCGCTGGAATTGGGCAGGGAACGGAAACGGGCCGTGCAGGATGAGCCGCTGCCTTTTGAACCAAAGACTGACGCAATCGGGAAAACGGATATGCCGCTTTCCGAAGCAAGCATGGCCGGGACGCCGGAGGTGGAGACAAAACCGGATTTTGAAGAACCGGAGAGCAGCCAGATAAAAGAAGAGTCCATACCGGAAGAGCTGATTGAAGATATGACGGATGAGGAAGAAACTCATCCTGAAGAAGGGGAAGTTGAGGAAAAAGTCCATGCAGCCCTGGCTGATTTCAGAAAGGAACTCAAGGATAATATTCAGAACACCATTGGCGGCGATCCCAATGCCCACATGATTTCCACCCTGGATATCGGGCCTGATGCGCTCCGGGAATTCCAGCTCATCGCCAACATCGGCGCTGCCAATGCCGCTGAATCGCTTTCTAAAATTCTCCAGAAAAGGATAGACCTTTCAATTCCGGAAGTAAATGTGTGGCCCACGGAAAAAATTCCGGAAAAAGTCGGGAACATCGACAGCGCCTACATTGGTGTCATGCTTCCGGTAGTAGGTGAGGCCCAGGGAACGATGCTGTTTATTATTGATGAAAATGTCGGTTTTGAACTGATTGACATGCTGTATGGTTCATCCTCGAAGGAATCAAAAATTCTTAACGAGGACGGCGAATCAGCCCTTATGGAGATAACGAATATTATCGGATCCTCGGTGCTCAACGTTTTTGCCGAGAAGACAGCCCTGGCAATAAAACCCGAAGTGCCAACCATAGTTCATGATTATATGCAATCAATCATGGATTCAATTCTTATTAAATACAATATGACCAATGATTATGCCATTATAATGGATACGGCATTCTATTTTGAGAATGATCAGGTTATCGGAAATCTGCTTCTCCTGCCGGAAACGGATTCTATGAAACGGATGGTTGATAAGCTGAGGTCGACTCATGTCTAAACAGATACGAGTCCTGGTTGTGGATGATTCCGCCCTCGTGAGAAAAATTACTACGGACATTCTTGAGAGCGATCCACAGATCAAGGTCATAGGTACAGCCAATAACGGTAAGACCGCCATATATAAGAATGAAGAACTCGATCCCGATGTCATTACCATGGACATCGAGATGCCCATACTTGATGGCCTGTCAGCGCTGAAAGCCATTATAGAAACAAGACCAAAGCCGGTTATAATGATGAGCGTGCTGACCCAGCATGGAGCAGACGCAACATTCAAGGCCCTCGATCTGGGAGCGGTTGATTTTATTCCTAAACCATCCTCGATGCTTTCCCTGTCCGTTGATGAGATCGGCGATCTTCTCATAACGAAAGTAAAATCCGTTGCCGGTATAACTGTCGCAAAAAGAGAGCAGAAAAAGGAAGCGGAAATAATGAAGACGGTCGGTCCCCAGCTTGAGGATGTCGTCAAGAATCGTGTTTTCGGCAAGGAGAGTAAAAGCCAGAAGGTTGTAGGGATAGGAACTTCAACGGGAGGCCCCTCGGCGCTTCTCCAGGTTTTTAAGGCCTTTCCTGAAAACTTTCCAGCGCCTGTCCTGGTTGTGCAGCACATGCCCGAAGGCTTTACCAGGGCCTTTTCCGATCGTCTGAACAGCAGTTCCTATCTGAATGTCAAAGAGGCCGAGGATGGAGACAGGGCTTTGCCGGGCTGCGGGTTTATAGCCCCGGGACATTCTCACTTGCTCCTTGAAAAAAGCCGGAATGACCTGATTGTGCGAGTGGTTAAAGGGGAAAAAGTGTCGGGTCATCGGCCATCAATAGATGTGCTTTTCAATTCGCTTGCCGAAACAGTCGGGAGAGAAACTGTCGCCGTTATAATGACCGGGATGGGGAAGGATGGTGCTGACGGTATAGGCTATATCAGAAAGAGCGGCGGCTATACTATTGCCCAGAATGAAGAAACTTCCGTGGTATTTGGTATGAACAGGGTTGCTGTGGAAAAGGGTGGAATAAAAGAAGTGGTGCCTCTTTCCGATATTACAAAAAAAATTGTTGAACATATTTAATAACATGCTATCCTGATGGGGCAGTAAGGCATATATTGCTTTAAAAATTGAATGGTTCGGTCGATATTTTAATTGATTTTTATTACCATAACGGTTTAACTGGTATGGTAGAATGATGTGATGAACAAATAGATTTTCTTCTTTTAGACAAAAATTTGTGGAGATAAAAAATGGCGAGAGTTTTAATCGTTGATGATGCAAAATTCATGAGAACGCTTGTCAAGGATGCGCTTGTTCCTGCGGGACATGAAATTGTTGGTGAAGCCGAAAACGGAAATGAAGCGGTAAATCTGTATAAAAAGCTGAAACCCGATCTTACAACCATGGATATTACCATGAGGGAGAAAGACGGGATTGAGGCAGCTGAGGAAATACTGACTTTTGATCCTGATGCGCGGATAATTATGGTAACGGCTCTCGGACAGGAAAATCTGCTTACCAAGGCAATAAAGCTTGGTGTTAAAGATTTTGTTGTAAAACCATTTCCACCAGAAAGACTTCAGAAAGCCGCAGAGAAAGCCCTTTCGTAAGATTTATCTGTTACATTTAATATGAAACCACCAACCCCTCTTCCTGTTGAGACTGAAGAGGGGTTTTAATTTTCCGAGGTTTTTTTTAATTGCCTTCCCGGCTCTTATTAAGAGCTTTTGGTGCTATTTGAAGTAAAGAAAAAAAGCTTCCCGGCAGAAATGTTATTGTAATTTTTGTGTAATTTTCAAGTCTGATTCATTACTATACCATGCAAATCAAAATTAAGTCACCATCGTAAAACTACAGGATCAAAATAATCGCGGTAAGTAGACGGCATGTTAGAAGAAAGAGAAGAACTCCAGAATAATGATGCGGATAACAAATATGTTATCCATATCAATAATTTTGATGGTCCGCTGGATATATTGTGGGATTTGATAAAAAAATCCAAGATTGATATTACTGAAATTTCCATTTCCGATATAACGATACAATACATTGAATACCTCAAAATGATGGAAAAAATGAATGTCCGCATTGCCTCGGAATTCATATGGATGGCGTCAGAACTGCTTTTCTATAAAAGCAGGGCCCTTCTACCTTCGGAAAACATCGAGGATGAATATTTTACGCCGCCCCTTCCGCCTGAACTCATCAATAAACTGCTGGAATATAAAAAATTTCAGCAATCTTCCCGGTTTTTCAGGGAGAGTTTCGAATTTCAGGCCGATGTATACACACGGCATAATGAACCCGGGGATCTCGAGGCCGGAACGGAAGAATACCTGGACGTGTCCCTTTTTGACCTTTTAAGGGCCTTTGCCAATGTCCTGGAATCCCAGAGCACGGTGGAACAGGAAGAAATTATATTTGACGAAATCCTTGTCAGTGACAGGATTGAATATATAACTGAATTGTTGAAAGAGAACGATTTCATCGTTTTCATTGAAATTTTTCAGAATCGGCCCAGCAGGCCCGAAGTGGTGGCTACATTCCTGGCTATTCTGGAAATGGCTAAAACGAAGATCATCAAAATAGTACAACACAGGGTTTTTGGTGACATTCGCCTGGTCCGCAATTTTTCTTCAAAGCAAATTGACGCCGGTGAAGGCGACTGATCCGCGCATATATACCATATCATGAGGAGCCATGGAAGAAAAGGATGTAAAAAATCAGAAGGATGATGATTTGATCCATGATGATTTTTCCGATGAGTCGGACTCTGAACCATCCGAAGAGTCCGTCATGTCCGCAGATGACAATGCCGATGATGAGTCATCGAAGGACTCTGAAGCTGAAGATATTGCCGGCGATACATCTGAAGAAGATGCGTCCGATGAATCATCGGAAGAAGAGGTTGATGATGTTGAGCGGGATGAACTGGAACTCAAGGGCCTTTTTGAATCGGTTCTCTTTCTGAGCAATGAGCCGCTGTCCTCGTCTTTTTTTGTTAAAAATTTTTCCGTGGATCCCACCCAGGCAAAAATTGTAATGGATTCCCTGGTGGATGAGTACGAGGACCGGGATGGCGGTATTCTTCTCGTGGAAATTGCCAATGGATTCCAGTTTGTTACCAATGCCCGCTATGCCGAACAGCTGCGACACGCACTGGGAATGAAGAGGCGGGAGACGCTCAGCAAGGGTATGCTGGAGACCCTGGCAATCGTCTCATATAAACAACCCATAGTGCTGGCTGAGATTGATGATTTGCGCGGGGTCTCTTCGCGGATGATGGTGGCGAACCTCATGAAGAGAAATCTTATTAAACCTGTAGGCCGGATGAACCTGCCGGGCCGGCCCCTGGCGTACGGTACAACCGATGAGTTTCTGCGGTTTTTCGGCTTGAACAGATTATCGGACCTGCCAAAACTGTCGGAAATAAAGGAATTTTCCCTGGACAGCGAAGAATGACGTGAATGAGAAATTACAGGAAATCGATGAGAAATTGATGAAGGCTCTGGCCGAATGGTCTGCGCAGTACGCGGAAGACCTGAAGTCGGAGGATTCGGTCGCTGAAGGTGCCCTTTTTCCCGAGAAGGGGCGATTGATCGATTCCTTCAAGCAAGGCTATAACGGCCCCCTGGCTATAGAAGCCGTTGAAAAGGTTCTCACAGAGCTTTTTTTCGGTATTGTCAACAGCATTCGGCCCATCAGAGTTGCATATCTCGGGCCTGAAGGAACCTTTTCCAGCATTGCCTGTACAACAATATTCGGAACCTCGGTCGATACTCTTTCACAGAAAACAATCCCCGATGTATTCCGTGAGGTCGAATCGGGAGATGCGGCCTTCGGCGTGGTGCCTATTGAAAACAGCACGGAGGGAGCTGTAACCTATACACTCGATGAGCTTATAGAAACGGATCTTTCCATCATCGCCGAGCAGTATGTTCGTATCTCGTACAGCGTGCTTTCCCATGGTGCGGATATTTCATCCATAAAAAAAATATATTCCCATCCCCAGCCTCTGGGGCAATGTAAAGGATGGATACGTGCCAATGTTCCCGGTGCGGAGATTATTTCAGTGGATTCCACCACGACGGCGGCCGGAGAGGCACGGAAGGATGAAACCGCGGCCGCCATTGCCGCTCACGTTGCGGCCGAGATATATGGCCTCAATGTACTGGCTACCAGGGTCGAGGATATACGGCAGAATTACACAAGGTTTTTTGTAATCGGACGTATGGCTAACCGGACAACGGGCAATGATAAGACATCCATCGTGTGCGCCGTCAAGGATAAGCCGGCCGCACTGGTGAAGCTGCTCCAGCCTTTTGCCGATGCAGGCATCAATATGACAAAAATTGAATCACGCCCCGACAAGAAAAAGATGTGGGAATATAATTTCTTTATCGACTTTATCGGACACAGGGACGAAGGCAAAATCCAGCAGGCTCTTGAACGCATGCGCGAGGAGACGGTCTTTTTGAAAATTCTCGGTTCCTATCCCGTGGGGAAATAATCCCGGCAGCGATCGGTGATAATGCCAATGTATGGTGAGCGACTATGAGTACAGGTAAGCGAATTATTGCCGCAATTGACGGCCCTGCCGGTTCGGGTAAGAGCAGCGTTTCAAAGGAAGCGGCGCTGGCCCTGGGAATGAAATATATCGATTCCGGCGCTATCTACCGTTCAGTGACCTGGTTTTTTCTGCAGACACATGAATCATTGAGCGAGGGTATGGATTTTGAGAAAGGCCTTCACGGCCTGAACATTGAACAGAAATTTAACAGAGATGGAAGCTCATGCTCATATGTAAATTCCGCCGATGTATCGGAGCTCATCAGGAACGAAGTTATTGCCGGAAATATCGGTGTTGTATCCGACAATAGAGCGGTGCGTGAGTTTGTCAATGGTCTTCTGAGAAAATGGTCGGAGAAGGATTCCATCATAATGGATGGAAGAGATATCGGTACCATTGTTTTTCCCGATGCCGACGTGAAGATTTATCTTGATGCCTCCGTTGACGTCAGGGCAGAGCGGCGTATCAAAGAATACAGGGAAATGGGAAAAAATGTTGACGAAAATTCCATCAAAACTCAGATTATACAGAGGGATGGACAGGACAGATCTCGGCAATTCGGCGCTTTGAAACAGGCCGATGACGCCATTTACTGTGATACTTCATCGATGAGTAAGAAGCAGGTTATAGAATTTATTGTAAAAACAATTAAGGGTAAGCAGGAGTTTTAAGACTAGCCAGAGCGATACGCCTGGTTGGTACATTATTTTTTAAGGTGGCTGATTATGGACCATTTACAGGCTGAAGAATTCAATGAATCTATCGACATGGAGCAAATAGCAGATTCAGCTCTCGATGAAATCAAACCAGGACAGATAATACACGGTGAAATCGTTACTATAGACAATGATTATGCGTATGTGAATGTTGGTACTAAATCGGATGGCCGGATTTCGCTCGAGGAATTTGATGTTCCACCTTCAGTCGGCACGGTGGTCGATGTCATGCTGCAGAACAGGAGAATAGTTGACGGCGTCTACCAGTTTTCAAAAAAGGCTGCTGAAGAAGAACTTGTGTGGAGCGAGTTCACCAGGAAGTTGGGTGATGGTGTTGAAACAATAAGCGGCAGGGTCATAGCTGCAACCAGCAAGGGCAAGCTTGTCAGCTGCAATGGCGTGAGGGCCTTTCTCCCATTTTCCCTGAGCGGCGATCTGAAAGGCGAATCCTCCACTGATGGTGAATGCCAGTTTAAAATAAAAAGCATAGACCGGAAAAAGAAATCAATCGTAGTATCGCGCAAAGAATTTCTTGATGAGGAAAATGTCAGAAAATGGGAGAGCTTTGCTGCCAAATACTCCGCAGGCGATAAGGTGGAAGGCGAAGTAATTAAATTTGTCGAATTCGGTGCCTTTGTCCGCGTTGAAGGAATAGATGCTCTGCTTCACCGTAACGATATGTCATGGAAAAATGTTTTTAAACAGAGGAAAATACTCAAGCAGCACGAAAAAAGGGAATTTATTATTTTAAACATTAACCGCGAAGAAGGGAAGATATCGCTCGGTCTGAAGCAGATGGCCGAAGACCCCTGGATCAATCTGGACGCTCAATTCAGACAGGGAGAGATACTCAAGGGTACCGTGGTGACCATAGTAAACATGGGCGCCTTCGTGGATGTGGGAAATGATGTAGAGGGTTTTCTTTCCAATAGTGAGCTAAGCTGGACAAAAAACAACGCATCGGCCAAGGATATCCTTGAGAAGGGACAGGAGATCGATGTTGTAATTCTCGATATAAATAAGGATGAAAGGAAGCTCCTTCTCGGCTATCGGCAGACTCAGCCCAATCCCTGGATGACCATTCATGAGCGCTTTCCCGTTGAATCCGTTCACCGCAAAAAAATTAAAAAAATTGTGAAATTCGGTCTTTTTGTCGAGCTTGAAGATGATATAGACGGTTTAATTCATATTTCCGATATAAGCTGGGATGACCACAATGCAAATCTTCCGGAGCAGTTCCGTGTGGGCGATGAGGTTGACTTGAAGGTTCTGGAAATAAAAAAAGAAGAGATGAAAATTGCCTGTGGACTGAAACAGTTGCTCAAATCACCCTGGGAGGCAATTAGTGAAAAATATCAGCCCAGGATGCAGGTAAAGGGTGCCATATCGGGTATCACGCAATTCGGGATATTTTTAAAACTTGAAGAAAATGTTGAGGGTCTGGTTCATATCTCCGAAGTATCCAAGAGCAGGATTGAGGACCTTGATGCGGAGTTTTCCGTTGGTGATGTTGTCAATGCCGTTGTCCTGGGAGTTGATGTCAAACGAAAGAGGCTCTCTCTCAGTATCAAGCAGTTTGATGTGATTTCTGAAAAAGAAGAACTGGATAAGATATTAAAGGAAACAAGTCCCAGCACCATGACCCTGGGGAATATGGTAAATATTAAGTTAAATTAGTTGTAGCACAGGAGCTTGAATGGCACGAATAAATGTAAGGAACAACATTGATATTGAAAGGAATCCCGTAGAGAAGTTCCTCATGAAAGTGAAGGATGTTATCACGGGAAATCGCAAACTGGTTTTATATTCCTTTATATCCCTGTTGATAGCCGTTGTTCTGTTAATTGTCTCTTCCATTATTTTTGAAAAACGATCGGAAAGCCAGATGGTTCGCTATGAGACTATAATGCAGATGTATCAGATTCAGGGAACTGAAAATCCTGAAAATATTGAGAAAACTATAGCAGAACTGAAAAAATTGCACGGTTCCAGCTACTTCGGATTTGTTCATCATATGTCCCTCTACTCTGCCGGGAATCTTTACTATTCGGTAAAGAAATACAAAGAGGCTGAAGAGGCACTCATATCCTTTGCCGGATCGACGCCTTCAGAGCTATTTGCGGCACTGGCCCTGCTGAAGGCTTCCTCTGCGGCGGAAGAACGCGCCGATTTGGACAGGGCAATTGAAATATACAAGACTCTTGAGGGTAAATATCTGAATGGCATCCTGGATGATCAGATTTTATATAACATGGGACGGGTATATGGCCTGAAAAACGATAAGGCCATGGCGAAAAAATATTACAACAATATAATTATGTCATACCCCCAGTCCCCGCTTGCAGAGAAGGCGAAAAAAAGGATGCTTCTTTTGGGGCTGCCTAAATAATAGAAATTTTTATAGATGGTCAAATATAACTTGACATAAAAAGAGCTGATATTAGATATTCCCTTTAACTTCCTGAGTTAGAAGGATATTTATTATATTCCCGAAAGCAGATGAAAATATGTTCGGCGATGCTGAAGTCTGAGAAAATAAAAGTGAATGGAGAATAGTTGTGGCGGTACCAAAGCGTAGGAAATCGAAGTCTAAAATCCGGATGAGAAGATCTCATGATGCAATAGGTGTTCCCTCATTGAGGCCATGTCCGAAGTGCGGGGCTTATACTATGCCACACCGTGTGTGTCCTGAATGCGGCTATTATAAAGGAAACCTGGTAGTGGAAAAGAAAGTTAAAATAAAAGACTGAGCATGTGAATGGATCAGGTCATTTGCGAGGGATGCTGCATGAGCATCCCTTTTTGCATTAACTCTTGACAGGAGGTAATGCGCTATATAACGTGTGACAATGTTTTTCTCCCGGGAGGCATGACATGGATATTTTTAACAAAGTAAAAAACATCATAATAAAGCAGTTGAATATCGAGGAAGAGAACGTTACGAGAGACGCTTCTTTTATTGAAGATCTGGGAGCAGATTCAATTGATTCCGTGGAGCTCATAATGGCTTTTGAGGTGGAATTCAATATTGAGATTCCTGAGGAAGATGCTGAACGTCTGCAGACAGTCGACGATGTGGTTAAGTATATTCAGGATCGAATTTAATACTGCGAAATTATTATAATAACGAACAGACGAATATGACAGCTGAAGAATTAAAAGACAATAGTATTCCTGAAAAAAAAGAGAATAAAAAAATTCAGACGGAAAAAGATAATAAGAAAAGCAGATACCGGCAGCTTGATAAACTGCAGGGTGTCTTGAAAATTAAATTCAGGGATAGAATTTTTTTAAACAGGGCACTGGTTCATCGTTCCTATATCAACGAATCGGAGTCCGAGGTACGTGATAATGAAAGGCTGGAGTACCTGGGTGATTCGGTTCTTGGCCTTATTGTGAATGAATACCTGTTTAAACATTTTGAGGATTACCATGAGGGTGATCTGGCTAAAATTAAATCAGTTGTTGTTTCCGAGGATATTCTGGCCCAGGTGGCTCAGGAACTGAACCTGGGAAGCTATATCCTCATGGGCCGCGGTGAGGAGATGAGCGGAGGAAGGAACCGGGCATCGATACTCGCCAATACGCTTGAAGCCATCATCGGGGCCTTCTACCTTGACTCGGGCCTGAAGGAAAGCCGAAAATTCGTTCTTCTACTGCTGAAGCAGCACATTGACCGCATTGACAATCTCACTTATCAGCGTGATCCCAAGACAACCTTGCAGGAATATGTCCAGAAAAAGTACAAGGAAAGGCCAATATATGAAGTGGTGGAGGAGCGCGGTCCCGACCATCAGAAGGAGTTTTTTGTCAGACTTGTCATCAACGGCAAAGAGGTCACCCGGGGAAGCGGAAGCAGTAAAAGAAAGGCTGAAATGCATGCCGCAAACATAGCGCTCAAGAAAATCGATAAAGGGGATGCGGTATTTTGAATTTCGATGAAAAGGATGTCAGGGTCCGTGTTGCGGGTATTGTCATCAGCGATAAACGGATTCTTCTTATATCCCACAAGAAGGACGGCAATGAGTACTGGCTGCTTCCCGGCGGCGGGGTATCTTTTTTGGAGACACTGGAAGAGGCCTTGAAGAGAGAGTTCAATGAGGAGCTCAATATCGATGTTGCCGTACAGAAAATTGCGCTGGTTTGTGACTCCATTGATCCCGATGAGAAGCGGCACATCATAAATATATGCTTTCACTGTTCCTATGAAGGAGGCGATTACCGCCTTGGCGATGATAACCGACTCAGCGGCTATGGATATTTCAATGCCCAGGAGCTGAAACAGCTTAAAATCTATCCTCCCATTAATGATGAACTGGTCGACATAATAAGAAACAAGCCTCAGACAATATATCTCGGGAAATTATGGCTCGACGAATAGAAAGCATAACCGCCAAAACGGCATCATGGGAATATGACATTCTCATCGGTGAGAGGTTCATCGCACGACAGGAAAATTTTAAAGGGATACTCGATTCCGATAAAACGGCCTTTGTCGTCAGCAAAAGGGTATATGGGCTTCACCGGGAATATATCGATTCTTTTGTTTCAATGGCGAAGTCGGGCCACCTTTTTCTCATGGATGACGGCGAGGAAAATAAAAATTATCGTTACGCGGAAGAATTTTTGCGCGGATTTATCGAAAAAGGACTTACCAGGAAGTCGGCCGTGTGCGCTGTCGGCGGCGGCGTAGTCGGTGATTTCGCCGGTTTTCTGGCATCGCTGTATATGAGGGGAATCCCGATCGTGCACGTGCCCACGACGCTTCTTGCCATGGTGGATTCAAGTATCGGCGGAAAGGTGGCGGTTAATCTCCAGCTGGGGAAAAATATTGTGGGTGCCTTTCACCAGCCGAAACAGGTATTGACTGATATTTATTTTCTCACCACCCTTCCTGAAAATGAGTTCAGGAACGGGCTCGCTGAAATATTCAAACATGGCCTCATTGGTGAGGAAAGGACGCTGGAGATGCTTCAATCGGGATCATGGGGAGAAATAAAGAATCCGGCTTTTATATCCGAACTTATCTACAGGTCCGCTCTTTTTAAAACGGGTGTCGTGGAAAAAGACGAAAAGGAATCGGGACTCAGAGCTATTCTCAATTATGGTCACACCGTGGGCCATGCCATCGAGTCCTTTATGGAATACAGGGGGATATCCCATGGTGAGGCCGTGGCCCTGGGGATGCTGGCCGAGAGTGAAATCTCTCGCCGGGCCGGCTGGCTTTCAGAGGCCGATATGAACATGATACGGGAGATACTGGATAAATACGGCCTGATACAACACCAGATTAATCCCGAAATGGAAAGCATTATGCGGCATATGGCCTATGACAAGAAGAACATTGGCGGGAAAATAAATTTTGTATTGTTGAAAAGGCCGGGTCAACCGGTGATAGACCAGCAGGTTGATGAAAACCTGCTGCGGGAAGTGCTGGGAAGCGTTTTTGCAGGAAGTTGAAATTAACTTAATCAGCAGGTTCATGACGTGGCGGAAACACTAAATTATTCCCTGAGGGAGTTTGAAAACGTAAAGGTTGTTGAACTGAGCGGCAGCCTTACGAACAACACCATTGATACCTTCAGGTCGCTCATTAATCGCATTTCCGACAAGGAGAGCGCCATTGTCAATCTGGAGAATGTAACCCTGGTTACCTCGGGAGGACTGCATGCCCTTGTAGATGTTTCCCAGGTGGCGAAAAGGAAGGACAAGCGGGTGATTATTCTCTGGGCGGGAGAGGACGTAGTCAGGATGTCTGAAATTATCGATGTATACAGCCTGCTTATTTTTGCCGAGAGTCTTGAGGAAGGCGTAAGGAAGATCCGTTATTATACCTGAAATCCCGTATGCGGGCCTTTTCCCTTCAGTTGTTGGGGAAAAGATGGATATTGGGCCTGCCGTTGTAAACATTCCGTGATACGAAAACCTCGACTGAATAATATTTCCTGATAGTTTCCGCGTTTAACAAATCGACAGTGCCGTCCTCGGCGATTTCGCCCCCCTCTATTATTATAATTCTGTCGGCGATTTGAGCAATAAAATTGAGGTCGTGAGTTACAATAACGGCTGTTGTATCTCCCTCTGCAACTGAGCGGGTTATTTCACGGGAGAGGGTATGGATGGTGCCGATATCCAGTCCCGCCGTGGGATTGTCCATGAGAAGTATTTTCGGTGTACGGATGAACGATACGGCGAGCATTGCCTTTTTCATCTGTATGTCTGAGAGTTCCCCAAGGCGTTTTTTCTGCAGGTCGGTAAGATCGAAATAGCCTATATTCTGTTCTACTACCTGCAGATCGTATTCTGAAAAGGCCCGGAAAAAGTTTTTGTGACTGATTCTGGAAAGCATGAGAAAATCGAAGAGTGATTCATCCATGTTGTCCGGTTTTCTGCCGTTATAATATGAAATGGTTCGGGCCAATTCTTTTCTGCCGAAGGCATTTATTTTTTTATTATGTATTGCTACTGAACCGGACCCGGGGCCGCTCCTCTGATTCATGCCGGACAGTGTTTTCAGTAACATCGATTTGCCGACACCTGGTTTTCCTATTATGCCGGCTATTTCTCCCGTATTAATCGTCAGGGATATATCTTTTAGGACGGGATTGTTTTGTGGATAGGTGCAGTGTAATATCTCGATCATACCGGTACATATCTCCTTCGCGCGGCCAGGATAATGGTGAAAGTGTAGGACATGCATAATGAAATTAAAACAGTGATATTGGTGCCCGAAAAGTGCAGGACCAGAAGCAGTAATTGCGAATAGAGGACGGTCATGACCATGGCTGACAGCATTCTTCCGCTGCGGAGTTGTGACTGAAAAAAATATAAGGCTGTTCCGCCCATGAAGCCCATGGTCATGAACACAAGGGAAAAAATAAGATTGTAAAGAACCGGGATCAGGCAGGACATGGCGCGATAATTGATGCCCGCACCGAGGCAGTGTTCTTTGCCGAGAGAGAAAGCCTTTAATTCCGGCTTTAAAAGAAAAAAGAGAACGGAAAAAATAAAAATGACCAGGCAATATATAATTACATGCGTTATCGAATGATCACTGGTGTGCAGATATCCCGTGAGCGCTGTATGAATATGTTTTTCCGGTCCCCGGGTGCCGGTATTCACCAGGTATGCCGTGATGATAATAACGACGATATTTATCAGGGTTCCATAGATGAACCTGTCCCTGTTGTCCCTGTAAAGAATTTTTTCCATTATCGTGTTATGAAACATCATGGCCAGAAAGATGAAAATAAATATAAGGAGAGGTCTTTCCGTCAAGAGTGCAGCCGTGAGCACCGTAATAAGAAAGGCGATGCCGCCTTCACCGCTTTGGTGATAATCGAGCCGTGATATCGCCGTGGCCTGGGAAAAATACTCCAGCAGTGCATACATGAGCGAGCCGGGGATGTAGAGAAACAACATCGAAGTTCCGGTTTCAAAAAACACGTTGAGCGCAACGGCTGTCATGCATGCCGTGATCAATGCAGCGGCGATGACGATGCTTGATGCTTTTTTCAAAACTTTCCTGTAATTGATGTCTGTTTACCCGATGGCATGTCAGGGATTTACCTCCGTATCGGGTTTACTGTTGATTGTATCGACAGGACCGTTTGCGGGCGTTGTATTGTTGATTTCCTTTTCCTTCTCCCGCCTCATTTCTTCTTTTTTTCTTATTTCTTCCTCTTCGGTCTTTTTCTGTTTTTCTATCTCCTTCAACAGACGGGACAGCTGGGGGTCCTTCTCAGCCAGCTGACGGTAGTTGTCATAGTACATGAGGGAGTTCAGGATTTCCATGGCCTGGGATTTTCTGCCGCTGCGGGCATAAGCCTGGCCAAGCATGAATTTATCGTCATTTTTCAGCGACAGCTTTTCAAAAACGTCTATGGCCTCATCGTACTTTTTCATGCTGAAATATGATTTTGCCTGGAGGAGCGTTATATCATAGCTGACCTGGGACTCGGGCAGGGCGGTAATGATTTCATTGAGGCGGGCAAAGTTGTTTTTTTCAAAGTGCCCTTTTATCAGGATGATAAAAGTCTTGTTGTATTTTTGACATTCATCTTTGTTCTCTTTGATAGTGTCGAAGAGCCGGTCAAAATAGGTGAGGTAACGCCAGTCATTCTGTTTGTAATAAATGCTGCCAATCTGGAAGAGAACCAGGGAATTATCACTCTCCAGCCTGTCGGCTTCCTGGAGGGTTTTCAGCGCCTCGTCATATTTTTGCTGTTTGATCTGTATAGCCGAGAGCAGGATCAGGGGTTTTACAGCCTTCCGGTTCAGTGAGTGGGCTCTGTCGGCCTTTTCCGCCGATTTGTCATAATCGTTTTCATTATAATAGCTTTCCGCCATTTTCAGGCTGAGGATGTATTCCGTGGAGTTGCTGATAAAACCGAATTCCAGGGCCTTGGAAAAATGGGTTATGGCGGAAGAATAGGACTGGTCCTGGTAGTAGATGTCGCCAAGAGCGATATGGGCCTCAGCATAATAAGGAATACGTGAGGTTATTTCCCGCAGATACGATGCGGCCTCACCGGTCCGGCCCTTTTTATATGCAGCCATGGCGATCTCAAATTTTGGAGCAAGGAAGGAGGAATCCTGGCCCAGGGAGTCTTTGAACAGGGATATGGCTTCCTCGATGCTGCCGCGCTCCTTTTTTTCTATCCCCTTTTTATACAGGTCGATGGCATCCTGATTGTTGGTCCAGAGGCCCTTGTTGATAAGGGATTCTATTTTCTGCCGGGCACCGTCATCCTTGAGATGATCCCACATCCTCTTGCAGGTAATCACCACATTGTCGTAATCACCCTTCTGTTCGGCTAGAACGATGAGATTCCAGTAGGCGTTTCGCAGGAATTTGCCCGTCGTGTTTTTAATTTTGGTGGCTTCGTTGAAATATTTTGCCGAATCGTCGAAATTTCCCTGGAGCTTTTCTATCTCTCCGAGGAAATAATAAGCGTCACCGTGAGGATTTTTCTCCACGGCTTTAAGAAACATCTCGCGTGCCTTGTCATATTTCTTGTATACATAGAATTGCCTGCCCTGTTCATAGTAACCGGCCAGGAGGGGGCCCGAAGCGGAAGTGAGCATAAGAACGGCGAGCAGTACGGTTTGATAAATTTTCATGGTTTACTTCTTTAATATTTATTATTTTCTTGATTTATTGTGTGGATGCTGCCATTTGTCAACATATTTTGTCAGCCAAACATCTATGAATTCAATTATCCGATCCACAGGCATTGTAGCCCTTGCCACTCTAGCCAGCCGTATTCTGGGATTTCTCCGTGATATGCTCATGGCGTCATTTTTCGGCGCCAGCGGCACGACCGATGCATTCTTTGTGGCTTTTAAAATTCCCAACCTGTTCCGGCGTTTTGTTGCCGAGGGTGCGCTTACCATATCATTTATACCCGTGTATACGGAGTACCTGGTCAATAAAGGAAGAGATGAGGCCCTGGAGCTGGCCCAGAAGACCTTGACACTGCAGATAGTGGCCCTTATCTTTCTCATTGGACTTGGTGAATATTTTTCTCCCGAGATCGTAAAGCTTTTTGCCATAGGTTTCAAGGACCCTTCACTCCTGTCCCTTGCCACGGATCTTAACATGATTATGTTTCCCTATCTTTTTTTCGTCAGCCTCGTTGCCTTTGCCATGGGTGTACTTAATTCACATAAATATTTTTTCGCGCCGTCCTTCGCGCCCGTGCTGCTCAACGTGGGAATAATCACGGGAATTATTTTTTTAAGCCGTTTTTTTGATCAGCCCCTGCACGGTGTGGCCATAGGGGTTCTCCTGGGTGGTCTGCTCCAGGTCATACTGCAGATACCCTATATGATCAGGGCGGGATTTAAAATGAAAATATCCTTTGATTTTAATCATCCCGGGATGAGGAGGATATTCCGTATGCTGGGGCCCGCACTCTACGGTATGGCCATCTATCAGATCAACAGTCTGATTATTACTATCCTCGCGTCCTTCAAGGAGAAAGGGAGCATATCCTATCTCTATTATTCCGATCGGCTTACGGAACTGGTCCTGGGTGTTTTCATCGTTTCCATAGGGAATGTCATTCTTCCTGAAATGTCGAAACTGACAGCCACGGACGATCTCGATAAACTAAAAAAGCTATACATTCAATCCATGAGCGGAGCGCTTTTCCTGGCCGTGCCGGCCACGGTGGCCCTCATGGGCCTGGGATACCCCGTTATTTCGGTCATATATCTGCACGGCAAGTTTACTCCCTTTGATGCCGAGATGACGCAGCTGGCCCTTTTTTACGCTTCGCTGGGTATTACGGCCGTATCAATGCTGCGTCTCACGACTCCAACCTTTTATTCATTGAAGGATACGGTTACTCCGGTTATAGGCGCTACCATGGCCCTGGTTTCCAATACGGTCCTTGGGTATTTTCTTATGGATACGGGACTGAAACACGCAGGTCTCATGCTGGCCCTTTCCATTTCTACAACTCTACAGGTAGTTTTTCTCATGATCATGCTGCGAAGGAAAATAGGGAGGCTGGGTCTTAAAAAACTTTTTATCGCAACGATGAAGTTTCTCGCCGCTTCACTGGTGATGCTTCTCGTCTGCCATTTCATCGCGAGGCTCATCGACTGGGACAGCGCCCGCCTCTGGCTCAGGGCACTGGTCCTTATGGCGATAGTAACGGCGGGAGGACTTGTATACGCCCTCTCCTGTTTCATCCTGAAGGTGGAAGAGATGCAGTATGTCTACCGGAGGCTGAAACGCTGATATTTTTCCCCGACCTGTTTTCTCAACCCTTCATTTCATCCGCCGCTTTAAGGGCCAGCGCGGCAATGGTCAGGCTCGGATTCACTGACCCACCCGAGGGCATAACACTGGCATCGATTACATAGAGGTTGTCCATGCCCCACACGCGGCACCGGCTGTCAACGACGGAATTGCCGCTATCCTCGCCCATGCGGCAGGTCCCCAGGGCGTGTGAAAAGGTCTCAATGGGCATATTGTAGAACATGAGAGCCCCGGCCCTGCGCAGGATTCCCCTGGCTTTGCCATAGAGCGCCTTTCGAACCGCCAGGTCCCGGGCAGTGTAGCGGTGGTGTACCATGAGAGCAGGCATGCCATAGAGGTCTTTCCGGGTTGTATCACAGAAGACACGGTTGCGGTACTGGGGCATATCCTCGGCGATGCAGAGAAGATTGATAAGTAAATCGGAAAAGAAGGCGGCGATATTTTTAAGGCCCATTGGCGCATTGGCCTTGATGACCCCTTTGCCGATGCTGGATACGTCCTGTATCATTCCCCATGTGCCTGCGGGAGCGAGTTTTTTATCCGGGTCGCCGTAATAAAAATCCGGGATACCGATCTGTTTCTGAAGTTTGTTTTCCGGGTTCGTTACATGGGGGAAGATGCCCGCCACAACGCCGTTGACGTGACGCATGAGATTGCGGCCGATAAGATCATTACCCGTTATGCCGTCGATGCCCGAGGCCAGGAGGAGATGGGGCGACGCCAGGGCTCCGCCCGAAACTATGATATTTTACCCTGGGATGGTGTTTCTTTCTCCGGTTTTCAGGGAAATGATATCTACGGAACGGGCTTTCCTTCCCGAGACGTTTATTTTCAAGACAGCCGTATCGGATAAGATCGTGACTCCTTTTTTCTCGGCCTCGGGAAGCACCATTACGGCCAGATCGTTTTTCGCTTCTATTTTACAGAGATAATGGTCGCAGGTCGGACAGAGTATGCATTTCTCTTTGCCGTATTTGCCGCTGAAGTTGATGGCCATGGGAAGAAAAAAGGGATGCATGCCCAGTTTCTTCGCGCTGTCCCAAATTTTTTTTGACGGTGATGAAAGTCCCGGGTGAGGCGCATGGAGATAGTCATTTTTTACAGGCGGTTCCGTTATATCCTTTCCGCGGACTCCGGCTATGCCGAGAATCCGTTCGGCCTTGTCGTACCAGGATTTCAGCTCCTTGTACCCGTAGGGCCATGCGCAGGAAGTATCGCGTTCCGCGGTTCCATCCAGGGGAGCGCCGAGAAAATCATCTTCACGCATGCGGAACGATACGGCGCCATACATCGTGGACATGCCTCCCACCGTATCGTCGGTATGCTCTTCTTTCAGTAGACCTTTTTTCTGGTCTACATAAAAGGGGACCGGGCTCCGGTACAGGGGATCCTTCAGATGGAGTCGAACCTCATCCCAGCAGGAATCGTCGCGCACAACATGCTTTCCCCGTTCTATGATGAGAATCTCTTTGCCGGCTTTGGCCAGGGCATGGGCTGTCATGGCTCCGCCGAAACCGCTGCCGATTATTATATACTCATAGGATTTTTTTACATGCATGGCTCAACCACTCCGTGTTATTTTTTCGGACATCGATGGAAATAAAATAAGGGAGAACCTGGTCCTTATATAAAGGGCCAGACTCCCAGCTGGTAGGCCCGGATGAAGAGCACGAGATACGCGCCGCCTTCCAGAATCCATGTCCATGCCTGCTCATAGGTACCCCTGAAGCTCACCCAGCCGAAGGCCCCCGTATCTGCCCACAGGCTCAGAGTATATCGTTTTTTGGAAAGGGGAAGGAGCAGGGGAAGCCCAACGCTGCTGGGCAGGTCAGACAGGTAGTGGATGTACAGGCTCACCATGGATAGAATGGCCCACGACAGGTTAAAGGGCCATAGCAGCAACCCCACCACGAGTGGAAAGAACAGGGAATGCGTCCAGGTGCAGTGGAATGATTTTTTCGCCCATCCCAGCATAATGGGAATGGCGTCCGTATTCGGCAGCTGTGTTGCGATAAAGGTGACTACAATGGCTTCAGGTGAGAATGCCTCGATCTGACCGCCCGTGAGTTCCGGGGCGAATGATGCTATGGTGAGGGCCACAGCGTAATGTCCAACTTGCATAATGTCCTCCAGATTATTTTTTGATCGTTAAATTTCATTGATTACACGTAAAAATAGTTCCACGTCGCCGAGATCGTCGAAGTAGAAGTCGGGATTTTCCGCCAGCAGCACTGAACGGTCGACCCACCCGGTGCCGACAGCGACAGATACGGCCCCGGCGTGCTTCGCACACCGGATGTCATACACGGTATCGCCGATGATGATCATCCGGCTGAAGTCGATATCCAGGTTATGGCTTTCCCTTATTTTTTGCCTGGCAATGGCCGGCATTTCGTTGCGCAGGTGTGAATCATCGCCGTATACGCCCAGGGCGAAATACCGGTTCAAGTCGAACCTGCCGATTTTAATTTGGGCGCCCCGCTCGAAATTTCCCGTGAGAAGGCCCAGGATGATATCGTCCCGGCCGGCCAGCAGTGGCACCAGTTTTTCAATGCCGGGCATTATGGTGCACTGGTGATTTTTCATTCTGCCGTCAAGAAGGCGGAAATACTCTTCTTTCAGGGACGGAATCTTCGCCTCAATATCCTTCTGACCGAATCCCTCATCGATAAGGGATTCGAAAAGTATGAGGGGGTCTGTTTTTCCCTGCATATTCATCGTGGACATCCGTCCCGTGGTGCCGAAAACCGATTCCGTGGCCTCCATGAGGGACGTCTTGCCCGCGCTGTGGCAGTTCATGATGGTGCCGTCTATATCGAAGAGAACGGCTTTTTTATCCATGTTATTTTTGCTGTTCAACCTCTGCCACCAGTTCCTCAGCGGTCTTATCCTGCGTATAGAAGTTGACCTTGAGATATTTGGCCTTCACGCCGGCCGGATAGGGATCGAAAAGCATGGCGATGCCCAGGGCGGGAAGAAAGGCCAGGGCGTATAGCGCGATGGACTGCCCCACGGTAAAAGGCCTTGCCGGATCCTCAAAGATGAGCACGCAGCCAATGGATAGCAGGGCCGCGATAAATACCGCCATTGAAAATGTTTTATTTTGCATGGTATCCTCGTTTTGTATATATTATTGCTGGCACTAAATAAGATGTTTCCCTCTGCGGATCGGGATTTGTTACCTTCTCAATATACTGAAAAATACCACTAACGTCGCCTGACCGTATAAATCAATAAAAAAAAGTATCGGCCGGTGAAATCCTCATTGAGAGGATAATTCCTCTCCCTTTTTAGAGGCGTCGATAATTTTGTTTGCATTTTCAGCGCCTTGCTGTCTATAGTGATCCGTCATGAGAAAAAAGAGTCATATACTTATTGCAGGAGCCGGTGAAGCGGGACGCATGCTCCTGGCGGAATTTGTCAAACGGGGCAGGGCTGTGGAAGTCATCGGTTTTGTCGACGATGATCCCGGTAAAACCGGGACGGTTATTGACGGCAAAATGGTGCACGGGAAGACTTCCGACGTGACGGTGATCCTGGAGCGCAACGATGTATCGCGGGTCATCATTGCCATGCCGTCGGCTCCCCATGGTTCCGTGAACCGCGTGGTGGGCGCCATCATAGCTTATAATCCCGGCATTCATATCCATATCATTCCCCAGGGAGAAAAGTTTTTTGATACGGTGCCCCTCTATCCGTCCCTGCAGGAATTCACCCTGTCGGACCTTCTTAAGCGCGATGAGTATGATGTGGATATCGACGCCATCGAAAAAAAACTGTCGGGTCGAACGATCCTTATAACCGGGGCCGGCGGAAGCATCGGCTCCGAAATATGCCGCCAGCTCCTGAAGTTCAACGTGGGTAAGATAATAGCCGTGGGACGCGGCGAGTTTTCCATATATACGCTGGTGAAGTCCCTCAATGAATACATGGATTTCATGGAAAGAAAGCCCCGGATTGTGTACAGGATCGCCGATGTGAAAGAGGGACGCATGCTTGAAAAAGTATTTCAGGAACACCGTCCCGAGATCGTTTTTCACGCTGCGGCCCACAAGCACGTTCCCCTCATGGAATATAACGAGGGAGAGGCTATACTCAATAACGTGCAGGGCACACGGAATGTACTGGATCTCTCGGTGCGGTACGGCGTCGACCAGTTTATCTTCATATCTACGGACAAGGCGGTCCGTCCCACGAGCGTGATGGGGGCGACGAAGCGTCTCGCCGAGATGGTCACTGCTCTGTACAATGGCAGGGAAGGCCTCAGGACGGCCATTGTGCGTTTCGGCAATGTAATCGGGAGCCGCGGTTCTGTCATACCCCTTTTTCGGGAGCAGATCGAGCGGGGCGGCCCGGTTACGGTCACGGACCCCGGTGTCACACGGTATTTCATGAGTATCCCCGAGGCGTCTCTCCTGGTGATAAATGCGGCAGCCCTTTCCGGCGGCGGAGAGATATTCGTTCTCGATATGGGAGAGCAGTACCTGGTCCAGGACATAGCCCGGCGGCTTATTGAACTGTACGGGTACCGGCCCGATATCGACATCAAAATCGAATTTACGGGACTCCGACCCGGAGAAAAAGGCTATGAGGAGCTCTTCTACGAAGACGGGGACCTGGTGAAAACCGATAATGATAAAATCCTCGTAAAGATGAACAATACCGGTATCCCGGCACAGATGATTTTTGATTTTCTCGACAGGGATGTGCAGGGGCTCCATGAACTTTCTTCGCTGGCGATACGGCAGCGCCTGAAAAAACTGGTGCCCGATTATGAATTCACGGAAGACCGAAAGGACGAGGCCGAGGGAAGATACGTCAACTGAAGGGGCGGCTTTAAGCAGTCCGCGTCATATAGTCATGCTGCCAGGTGCGGATAACGATAGGGAGTAGTAATTCATGATTTCAGACAGGGCGGAACACGTAACATCATTCATGGTCATGGACGTCATGGCCCGGGCTCAGGAGCTGGAAAAGGCAGGAGAAAATGTCGTCCACCTGGAAGTAGGAGAGCCCGACTTCGATACGCCGAAAGCGATACAGGACGCGGCCATAGAGGCCATCAGGACCGGGAAGACGCACTATACTCATGCCATGGGCATGATGGAACTCCGCGAGGCCATATGCCGGCACTATTACGCGGAATACGGCGTAACCATATCGCCGGACCAGATACTGGTCACATCGGGAACGTCGCCGGCCATGCTCCTCACCATGCTTTCCCTGGTGGAAAAGGGCGAGGAGATCATCCTTTCAAACCCGCATTATGCCTGTTATCCCAATTTCGTCGAGGCCGCAGGGGGCCGCGTCGTAGATATAAAAACGCGTCCCCAGGACGGGTTTCAGTACCGGCCTGAAGAAATAGAGAAGCTTATCTCGCCCCGGACCAGGGGTATCATCATCAACTCCCCCTCCAATCCCACGGGAATCGTCATGACGGAAAAAAACCTGCAGGATATTGCCCAGTTCGACCACCAGTACATTCTTTCCGACGAGATATATCACGGCCTTGTCTACGAAGGGAAGGCCCACTCCATTCTGGAATTTACGAAGAATGCCTTTGTCATAAACGGTTTCTCCAAGCTCTATGCCATGACGGGGTGGCGCCTTGGATATGTTATTTTTCCCAGGGAATTTGACGGCGTCATGGAGCGGATACACCAGAACTTCATGATCTCGGCCAACAGCTTCGTGCAGCTCGCCGGTATCGCCGCCCTGACGGAGGTGGGCCCCGACCTGGAAATGATGAAGCGCCACTATAATGAACGGCGCAAATACATGATAGGCCGCCTGCGCGATATGGGCTTCATCATTCATACGGAACCCACGGGCGCCTTCTATGTCTTCGCCGACGCCCGGGCCTTCTGCACCGATTCATACGCCGAGGCCTTTAAAATACTGGATACGGTGAAGGTGGGAGTCACGCCGGGAGTGGATTTCGGCTCCGGCGGCGAGGGATTCCTGCGCTTTTCCTATGCCAACTCCATTGAGAATATCAGGGAAGGCCTGGACCGCATTGAAGGATACCTGAAGAGCCGGTAGATTTCAGGGAATGGCCACGCCCCGGTATCCGCTAACGGCGTCCAGGGTGGCGTGGTCTTCATAATTAAATTGACCGTCGGTATAGCATTGTTTCGAACCATCGGGAAGTTTTTCTTCTTCATAGAAAACCTGTCCGACACGGAAGTAATATATGCCGGTGGGTACGGATGATACATTTACAGCGATGCTGTGGAAGCCCAGATTGCTCAGAGCAAGGTTTTCAATAAAAGGAACATTGGGTGGAAATACGATCCCTGAATCAAGCGCATATGGAGCGGCGATAACTACATAGTTGCTATATTCATTATCGGGTTCCGTTGTCATATAAATTTCATTTCCCGCGAAGCAACTGGTGCTGGGCGACTCGTCCCAGGTGACAGTGACAAATCCTCCGGAATACTCAGCCTCGATGGAAAAGCTGGCACGCTTGGTAATGAGGCCTTCCAGTGCATCCATGCCATAGCTGCATGAAAGCATACACAGTGCGACGGTGAAACTCAGGGATGTGATGATTCGTGGTCCTTTCATGGCTGTACCTCCGGGGACTCCTTCGCGGTCTCTTCTGAATTATCCGGCGTTACCTCTTTGTCAAAGGGCCCCCCGGTGTCCTTGAACACCTTCGATGAATCAAAGGAGTAGGTCAGCTGCACTTCCAGGTTTACTTTATCAACGGTTTCCACCAGTTTGTTCAACTCCCGTGCGTCGTTATAGGAGGTGCGAAATTCGGCGCTTATGTCATTGCCCATGATCAGGGAGTGAAAGTACAGCGAGAAAAACATGCCGTGGGCCCGGTACTGTGTTGATTCACCGTGGACCGCAACGGCCGGGTCCCAGAAGCTGCTGTAGCCGATTTTCGGTATGAGCTGCGACCGGGGATATTCGTGGAAAAAATCATATCCCAGGGAACAGGAAAAGGTCCGTACGGGACTGAAAGACAGTTTTTCTTCAGTACGCTTATCGATGAGTGTCCCGGAATGGCTCTGGAATTCGAGATACGTTTCAAGGTAGAGGCGGTTAAAGAGCTTTTCCTTCAGGTCAAGAGAGTAGAGAAAGAGATGTGCCGATTCCTTGTTGTCGGTCACTGTTTTTACAGTGTTTACCCAGACCGCGTCATAGGGCTCATCGTTGTAGGCTCCGATCATTTTAAATCCCACGGTGGTTTCCGGCACCAGGGGGTGGAGGGGACCGGCAAAAAAGCCGTAGAGCATGTTGGCGTTAACCTGGATTTCCATGGTTTCGACGGACCCATCGTCGAAAATCATGTTGCTGTCCAGAAAAAACAGAATATTGAAATTGATGAAGTACCGGGCTTCCAGGCCGTTTGAATTGAAATAACTCATGGTGCCGTCGTCATTGGGCTCGATCTGGTTGTTGACGATAACGCCGCCGTGGAAATATCCATAGGGTTCCCAGACAAAGGAAGCGGCGAAGATATCGTCAAAGAACTGGGTGTATTTGTAATCGGTGACTGTATCGTTTCCGGCAGAGCCCCGGTCTATTTCCACTGAGCGCGTCAGTCCGTAATGATAGCCGATGGTAGTAAGCCCGGCCCTGATACGTCCCGGCTCCAGCATCCCCCCGCCGGTCTTTTCCTTCCCGAAATTGTGAAGATAGGTAAAACCGCCGTAGGTACGGATGAGACGCATATTTACGGCCGTTTTATCACCCGATGCGTCGACGTCATATACCTGAAAATCAGGGACCCAGTTTATCCTGCCGAAAAAATCCAGGTTCCAGTTGTTTTCCTGTATGAGGGACCACCGGTCCCTGAAGAGGGACTGGACATTTTCGCTGCGTGTGACGGCATTGTGCAGCGTCGAAGCCTCGTAAACGGCGGCAAAAAGGCTGTCGGTCGTATATGAAATAAAACATAATAAAAGGGGGGCAACTGTCAGTAGGCGCCGCATTGTATCTCCATTTTCGTCCTGGTTATTGATCCGCCATGGCAGTATGGCTGATTTTTCCGGATTCTTGTAAACTCTTTAATAAATTTCTTTAAAGTGCAGTGAAAGTGTTATTTTATCAATAAAATATTTATTAGTCAATTCTATTTGTCCTTAAAAATACTTTACAAATTTAAAGGACAATTGTATTTTCACAGAATTGGTAATATATTCAGCTCTTATAACGCTTATAACCACATACTTTTGCAGAGTGTAATCCACGGTATGTCGTATAACAGTTACTGAGTAATTAGATTCTTTTCAACCCGTACATATATAATCATCACCGGTTTTCAGGAATATCGGGGGGGGTTGATATATCCGGATCTTTTCTAGGAGGAAAGCTAATGATTAAAGAGTACAAAACTGAGCAGATCAGAAATGTGGCGATTATCGGCCATAATGGAACGGGAAAATCGACACTTCTGGATGCCATGCTTTTTGTCGGCGGTAAAATTGATAAAATGGGTAGTGTCGATGCCGGCACACTGGCCTCTGATTTCGATGAAGATGAGAAGAAACGTAAAATTTCCATCAGAAGCGCCATGGGATTTATTGAAATGGACGACGTCAAAATCAATATTCTCGACACTCCCGGAACGGCTGATTTTATCGGCGAATCCCGGGCGGCACTGCAGGCTGCCGAATGTGCCATCCTTGTTGTGGATTCCGTGGACGGAGTGCAGATCGAGACCGAAAAGGTCTGGCGGTACCTGAAAGAGAACAATATACCAAGGATTATATTCGTCAATAAAATGGACAAGGAGCGCGCCGGTTATGACGCTGTCCTGCAGAACCTGAAAAGCAACCTGGCCGTCACCGTGGCCTCGCTTACCATTCCCCAGGGTGAGGGCGCAACTTTCACCGGTGTTGTCGATATAATAGACATGAAGCTTCTGACGCCCAAGGGCGACGGGAAGACTGTTACCGTGGCCGACATCCCAGCCGAATATAAAGACAGGGCCGAGGATGAGAAGGGCAGGCTCATGGAAATGGCAGCTGAGAGCGATGACGCCCTCATCGAAAAATTCCTTGAAGGAGAGACGCTCACGGAAGATGAGATCAAGCGCGGCCTGCGGGCACAGCTCAGGGATGCCAGACTGACGACGGTCATATGCGGATCGTCGGAGAAGGTGATAGGGATAAAGACGCTTCTCCGTATTATCAAGGATTATGCTCCCGCTCCGGCCGTTGGAAAGGAATATAAGGGCCACAAGATGGGCGATAAGGAAACGGCAATTCCCGTTACACTCAAGTCCGATGGTCCTCTGGCCGCTGTTGTATGGAAGACCTATATCGATCAGTATGCCGGCCGTTTCAACTACCTGAAGGTCATATCAGGCACCCTCTCCCCCGATACGGACGTTCAGAACAGCACGAAAAACGCCAGGGAACGCCTCACCAAGCTGTATTCCATGGTGGGCGGCAAGCAGTATGACATGCCGTCAATCGCCGCCGGTGATATCGGCGTCGTGGTAAAGCTCGATAAAACTTCCACGGGCGACACTCTCTGTGATGCGGCGAAAAGCGTTGTACTGCCCGTCATAAAACTGCCCAATCCCCTGTATTCCTATGCAGTGGAGCCCGTGAACAAGAGCGACGTGGACAAGATAGGCCAGTTTTTCCATAAAATCACCGATGAGAACCCGACGCTGAAATATGCCTATAATGCCGAGACACGGGAGACGGTCCTCTCGGGCATGGGTGAGCTCCAGTTGGGCATCATCCTGGAAAATGTCAGGGAAAAGAACAAGCTCGATGTGAAGACGCGGATTCCCCGCGTTCCCTTCAGGGAAACCATTACCAAAAAAACCGAGTCCCATTACCGCCACAAGAAACAATCAGGCGGACATGGGCAGTTCGGCGAGGTGTTTATCCGCGTGGAACCGCAGCCCCGGGGAGCGGGTTTTAAATTTTCCGAATCCATTTTCGGCGGTTCCGTTCCGAAGCAGTACATACCCGGCGTTGAAAAGGGCATTATCGACGGACTGGACGAGGGCGTGCTGGGTAAATTCCCCGTCGTTGATGTGGCCGTGGACCTCTTTGACGGCAAGTACCATGATGTTGACTCGTCGGAAATGGCTTTCAGGATAGCGGCGCGCCAGGCCTTCAAACAGGGCATGGAAAATGCCGGCCCGCAGCTTCTGGAACCAATCATGAACGTCAGCATTTTCGTCGATAAGAATTTCATGGGCGATATCCTCAGCGATATCACCAGCCGGCGGGGCAGGGTCCTGGGAATGGACAGCGCCGAGGAGTCGGGCGGCAGCGTTTCCGTCATCAAGGCCACGGTCCCCCTTTCTGAGATGATGAGATACAGCATCGACCTGCGTTCCATGACCCAGGGAAAGGCGTCCTTTGAAATGGCCTTCTCGCATTATGATCCCATTGCCGGCAAGGAAGCGGAAAATATCATTGCGGCCCGGAAAAAGCAGCTTGAGGAAGAAGCGGAAAAATAATATCAAACTCAATAAAAAAGAAAAAAGGGACGCCTTTGAAGAGGCGCCCCTTTTTTGGTGCCCGCTCCATTACAGGGGAGCGATGACGTATTGTATTTCTGATAATGATTTATTGAGGTTTCCTTACAGCTGTAGTTTCGCTTTTTTATCCTCGGTTTCTTTCTTCCCGGAATCACCGAACAGGCGGTAAGTCATACCAACGGATATGATGAAGGTTTCCTCGGCCAGTTTTTTCTTAATATAGCTGGTTGAATGAACCGGCATTGTGACCGTACCGTCGGGAATCAAGCCGCTGAGGTAGAGAAGGTCGCTTATCTGTTCGCCGAGATCCATTGTCGCATCCGCTTCAACTCTTGAGTATACCGTGGCAGGCACATAGTAAATGTAGAGTATACCGAAGTTGAATTCCAGGCGGTCATTGATTTTTATCCCGGTACCAAGGCCGATGCTGTGATTGTCGAGAAGTGGATCGATTTCGTTGCGGAAGCTGTTCTTTATGCCCGTATCGTTATAGCTGTAGCCTGTACTGACCTTGATACTGTCGTTGACGCTGTATTCCACGCAGCCGCCCACACGGTAGCCCAGGTTGTAATGGTCTTCAATGCCGTCCAGGTCCACCTTGTTTCTGAAATAGACGTCGCCGCCCGTTTCGAGGCGAAGGCTCTTCAGTACCTGGAGGGAAATACCGGCTGAAAGTGACTGGGGATAGGTGACCTTGAGCTTTGAGACTCCACTGCCATGGGCATATCCATCACCGCTGTCGTATTCCTCATTGGCGGTCCCGTCCTTGAAAATATCGAGTTGTCCGCTCCCCTCGAGAAGTGAACTCACCAGAAAGGATTTGGTCTTTTTTGTCACCGTTGCGGGTAAATAATACTCGTACCGGATGCCGATGTTAAGGGCATTAATAGGCCGCAGGTCGATGCCGGTAATTATGCCGTAGCCATGGCCGGTGTATTCAGTATCAATGTCCCAATCGGATTTGACGCCGTCGAAAAGGGTCTGAGTGAGGCTATTCGAGAACGATTCATCCACACCTGTCACCTTGATGGTCTGGCGTCCCGTGTAGTAGATGTAACGGAAACCCACAGCGGTGGAAAGCATGTCGATGACCTGATATGCCAGTCCCGCGGTGCCGCCGATATAGTACTCCGTGCGCACTGCCACATTAGTTTCATAGGTATAGCTTTTAAAATGGGAACTTAAACCTAAAAGTGAGAGCAGTTCGTTATTGACCGCGTTGAGCTGCTCCCCCATGGTGAGGTTGCCCCAGTCCACGGTGGCCAGGCCCCGGGGAAAAGTAACGTCGGGAGCGGCCTGCATGATGCCCAGGGAAAGGTAGGCAGCCCAGTCCTGGCCGAAGTTTTTTCCGCGGTAAACCAGGTTCAGGTCCGGCATGGCCGGGGCCGTTATTTCCATGTAGTACGAATCATCGCTGTTCAATCCGCCCCGGGCCATGTTGGAATAAATTCCCGGATTTTCCGTGGGCTGGCTGATCTCGATCGGCATGATGCCCAAGAGATTGGTGGATATATCAAGCTGATAAAAATCCATGGTATGGGTTCGTTTCTTGTAGAGTGTCTGGTTGCTGAAATTTATATAGAGCCCGGTTTTCTCCATCATGGCTAGACCCGCCGGGTTGTAAAAACTCGCGTCGGCGTCGGTGGAGGCGTTTCTGTTAAGTGTCCGTACATATTCAGCGCTGTGACTGGGGAATATGCCGTCTTCCTGGTTGAGCTCCGTTGCCAGAAGTCCTGTTCCTGAGAAAAAAAAGATTACGAATATTACGGGAAAAAAACGTACAATCATGCATTTCATAGAGGTCCCCCCAAGTTTTTTTGACCGAAAGTTCATTAATTTATAAATTATTATTCTTATTGAAATTTGTCAAGAAAAAAAACCGGTTGGACGGTATATTGATAAATTTATAAAATTCTTCTGCATGTTTTCAGGTTGAGTAGTTGAGTAATTGATAATAAATTATCCGGCGCATGATAAAATGTGTTGCCTGGATTTCTTTGTAACTATACAGAGGTGCAGGGACTTATGTATTATATACCCTTATAATCAAATGTACGGAAATGCACGCCTATCCTGAATTGATCCAAATGGAAAAAAACTACAGCATACATTTGTCACTGGTGTTTATTATTTCACTTTTCCTGCACATAGTCATATCCGTGGCCCTCATGCTGCCGGGTATGGATGATATGAGAAAACAGGAACGTCTTTTCCGGGACAAGACTGTCGGCGGCAGGGATATCATCGTCAATGTTAACCAGGACAGGAAAAGGGATATCACCCCCAAAACGCTTCTTTCCGATCAGGATTCTTCGGCGAAGGGGTTTATTACCAGGAAGAAGGGTGACCGGTGGCTTAATAATTCCCGGGATTTCAAGCTTAAAAAGGGTGAAGGGTCCGGTGAGAGGGCGCCCGTGACGGTAAAAGGCAGCTCGGCAAAAGAAAAAATTCTGCTGAGTGATGAATCGGAGGTTGTAGCCCTGCTGCGAAAGTTACTGCCTGAAAAGGTATCAACGGGACAGAAAAGTTTCTGGGACCAGATAGCGATACCGGATAAAAATGATGTAACCCTGCAGAACGCCATTTACTATTCCAATTCGGGAATGTTTTCCTATAATACGGCAAAATTTAAAAATTTCGCCTATTTCAAGGCCATGAAGGATAAAATAGCCGCGCACTGGTATCCTCCACTCATGTCCAACGCGGCCTTTGGCGGATATGCCCCTGGAAGAATGCGCATTATGGCGATCCCCAGTCAGAAGGTGAAACTTTATTTTGTCATGGACCGTTCAGGCGAAGTGGTTCATGTGGAGATACTCGATTCCTACGGCAACAAGGCCCTGGATGAATCCTGTGCTGACGCAATAAAGGTCTCGAAGAATTTTGGAGGCGCGCCTTCGGACATGAAAGGGGAATTTATAGTGATACCTTTCATCTTCGGTTTCTATTCAAATTGATCTCTGCATTTCTTTGACAAACCATTGTATATGCCGGCATTTTAATTTACGGCAGGGCTCTGACCCCGTATGTCTCGGCGTCGCGGGCTCCTCCATAAGGCCCGCAAAAAAAGGGCCTCCCTTTACAGGGAGGCCCTTTTATATTGTGCCCGTGAAGCGGTGATTATGCTTTTTTAGGTGGTTTGGAGATAATTGAAATCACTGCGCCGAGAAGACAGGCGACACCGGCAATGATGAAGGGAGTCAACCAGGCAGATGGGTCAGTGGCTCCTTTGGCTGCATCCTTGAAAATACCGGCTATCTGGGGACCAACGATTCCCGCGATACCGTATGCGAAAAATACATAGCCATAGTTTTTGCCGACCGTGGATGTTCCGAAGAAATCAGCAGTGGCTGCGGGGAACAATGCAAAGTTTCCGCCGAAATTGAAGCCGATGATGCTTGCGGCGATGATCAATCCGTTTTCGGTAGCACCAAGTTTGTAAAATGAAAGCATGATGATTCCCTGAAAAAGGGTCATGAGGAAAAGTGACATTTTACGGCCGATCTTGTCAGATACGGTTCCCCATGCAATACGGCCAAGGCCGTTGAGTATGGCATACCATGCCATTGCGGTTCCAGCCGTAGCGCCGGCTGCTTTTACGACATCACTGAAACCCTCTGTTGAAGGGTCAAGAGTGCCAAGCTTGGCATAAGTAAGGGCGTCAATACCGAAAAGCTTGATACAGTAAATAACCATGAGGCCTGCCAGGGCGGAAAAGAGAAACGTGATGAAAAGCATGTAGTACTGGGGAGTTTTGATCATTTCGCTTGAATCGAAATCAACCGTTCCGCTTGCTTTTGCATCACCTGCCTGCGGCGGGGTATACCCTTCGGGAAGCCATCCTGCAGGGGGCTCTTTCATGACGAGGCTGCCAATGAGGACCATGGCTGCGAAAATAATTCCATAAAGGAGAAAAACACTGCGGGTGCCATCCAGGCCTGCCAGGCTGAGGTTGTTAAGAAGACCGCCTCCCCATGAGCCGGCCCATTTGACCCATATAGTGGCTCCGAATCCGAAACCGGCAACGGCAAGACCGGTCAGCATACCTTTTTTGTCAGGAAACCATTTAACGCCGACAGCTATCGGTACAACATAAGCAAGACCAATACCGGAGCCGCCTATGACGCCAATGAAAACAAGCTGTGTTATGAAACTGCTGCCGAATAGTCCGGCAAGAACATACCCGACGCCCAGGACCAGACCACCGGCCATGGCGAGTTTTTGTGGGCCTATAGTGGCAAGTTTTCTGCCTGCCCATACCATTACAAGAGCAAAAAAGAAAAGGCCTGCGGAGAAGATCCAGGCTGTCTGGCCAGCGGAAAATTTATACGCACCGTTAGAATCGGTAAGAACTTTGGTAAATGCTGACCATGCATAGATTGCACCAAGTGCAAGTTGAATCAAGATCGCGCCGACAACGACGAACCATCGATTCATGACTTTTTCATTAGACATTCATTGTCCTCCTTTTTTTTGTAAATTTCCTACAATTTGATTTTAAATCCCTAAGATTTTAGTAATAAAATAAAAAGGCTAACATTTTATCAAGGATATTTCTGTTTGGATTTATTTTTCTCGGAATGAATGAATCAGGTTTAGGTGGATAAATACTGATATTTGAAAGGGTGGGGGCAGGGAGTGCTGTTAAATCTGAGGTAAAAAAAAAGAGGCAATGTCCCCGGACAATTGCCTCGTATTGAAAATCGTTTACTATATGCTATCCTGACATTTCACTATTAGTGTGTAAGAATTTCAATCTTTCTGGGTTTACGTTCTTCCCTTTTATGCAGCGTCAGGGTTAGAACGCCGTTTTCCAGTTTTGCTTCCACTTTATCCGCATCGATATCGTCGCCCACGGCGAATTTTCTGTAATAATTATCCAGGGCGTACTCTGAATAGATGTGCCGGTAATCATTGAGGCTGCTGCCGTCAACGGTGCCCCTGATCTCCAGCTCATTGTTTTCTAGAGTGATGGCCAGATCCTGGCGCGTCACCCCGGGTATTTCGAATTTCATCATGTATTCATTGGGGCTTTCATAAATATCCACGGCCGGTGCTGCGGAACAGCCTTCATTTTCAATGCTTTTGCTGTTTGTATGGGTGTTTTTTGTCATGGCGAACCTCCTTACTGAATCGCTATTTTTCTGGGTTTTGCTTCTTCACTTTTTTCCAGAGTCACTCTGAGAACACCGTTCTCCAGTTTTGCCTGAATCGTTTCGGTATTGACCCTGAATGGAAGCCTGATGGTTTTTGTGAAGGAACCAAAGCTCCTTTCCGCTCTAAGATAGGTATCCTCGGTGCGGTCATTCTTTTTATCACCCTTCAGAATCAGATTTTCGTCATGAAGCTCTATATTCAGATCCTCGGGGGATATACCGGGTATGAGAGCCCTGATTTCAATAGTATCATGGCCTTCATACATGTTCACAACGGGATAATTAGATTCATTTCTTCCTGTTTTTTCGCCAAAGAAGAAAGTATCCATAATGTCAAGAGGGGAAAGCATGTCATTAAATATGCTATAAGTATACATGAGAAGCCTCCTTTTTAATTATTATTTTTATAAATAAAATAATTTATAAAAATAATTTAATTCATTCATTTTACTGTTAGCACTCTATATCGATGAGTGCTAACAGTAAGAATATATATAATTTTTTACCTATCGTCAAGAGGCGAGTAAAAAATTTTCCGATTTTTAAGTATTTAAGAATAAAATAAAATACCCGTAGGAGGTGGGCCTGAAATCATTGATTGCCGGACCATTCCACGGCAAATTTGATGAGCTCAGAGCTGCTTTTCAGGTTCAGCTTGTTTTTTATACGCAGCCGGTGTGTATCGATGGTTTTAACACTCACTTTGAGTTTTTCGGCGATTTCGCTGGTTTTAGTTCCTTGCCCCATGAGCCGGAAAACCTCCAGTTCCCGGTCCGTTAGTTTTTCCACGGGATTGGTGATTTTCTGCGGCTGGTCGAACATCAGATTATCCAGGAGACGTGATGTCATCTTTTCACTAAGAAAGATTTTACCGCCCATGACCTGTCGTATGGCATTGACGATGGTGCTGGTCATTTCATGTTTCATTACATAGCCCCTGGCGCCGGAACGGATTACTCTCTCGGCGTAGAGGGACTCATCGTGCATGGATAATATGAGAACGGGCAGGGAAGGATATTGAGTATGAATCATCTTGGTAAGTTCAAGACCGCTTTTTCCGGCCTTCAGGGAAATATCCACAATAGCCAGGTCGGGATGAACTTCATTGATGGTTCTCATCCCACTCTCGGCATCCTCGGCAAAACCGCAGATTACCAGGTCTTCCTCCCGGGCCAGGAGGTGTTCAAGTCCATCACGCACAATGGGGTGATCATCAATAACCAGTATTCTCACGGTCCTGTTCATTTTGTTGTTCCAGTGTTTATGGTATTTTATATGAGACGGTTTTTATACTGAATACAGAGCGCTTTAAAAATAACAATCAAAAAATAATTTTAGAGCCGGAAGGAACAGATTATTTCCGTACCGCCCCCGGGACTGCTGTCAATAGTGAGCTGAGCACCGATGAGACGCGCCCGGTAATACATGATATTGAGACCCATTCCCGTGCTTGATTCCTTGTCAACGCGAATTCCCCTGCCATCATCCCCGATGATAAGCGTCACATTGTCATCGTCATCATTGGTCAGCGTGAGATGTACCCGGGTGGCCCCTGAGTGTTTGATTATATTTATGACAGCCTCCTGGATAATGTGGTGAAGGTGTATGGCTATTTTCTGGTTTTCGATCTGCAGCTGTCCATGCATGGATACCTTGCAGGAAATACCATGCTGTTCCTCCAGGTCCATTTTTATCTTTTTGAAGAGACCGTCAAAGCCTGTTTTTTCCAGGTTAACGGGAAAAACACCCTGTGCTATATTTCTCGTGGTGTTGATGGCATTATTGATCATTTCCTCGATTTTCATTGCATCTGAGGACTCATCCATACTTCTGTCTTGCAGCCTTTCGGCAAGCATTCTGCTGCGGATTGCAATACCCAGAAGATCGTGGCTGAGACCGTCATGAAGCTCTATGCCTATTTTTTTCCTCTCCTTTTCACCAACGTTGAGAATCTGCATCTCCTGCTGCAGTTCCCTGGTCGTGTCCCTCAGACTGATGACGACACCGGTGATGATATTATTCCTGTCGATAAAGGGATGCATGGACAAATCATAAAAGGTCCGCTTTCCGTCGGGAATATCGTACCACATGATGGTATGGATGGCCTTGCCGACCAGGGAGTTTTCATAATTGGATGCGAAGACATTTTTGATCTCCTCGTTGTCGTGAAAAATCGCATCAATGGATCTGTTTATTACATCACGCCGTTTTTTATTGAAGGCATGCAGGAAGGCATTATTGGCAGCCAGAAATATCCTGCTCGTGTCTATAAATGCCATGAGTTCCTGTGAGGACGACACAATATTGCTGTAAATTTTAAGAACCTCTTCAGTACGCTTCCTTTCCGTGATGTCCCGTGTGTTGAGTACTACGCCTCCTATAAGGGGATCATGAAGCAGGTTCCTTGCCGTGGATTCCATGAGATGCCATGATCCGTTTTTATGCGTGTGGCGGAATTCTATTGTCCTTATCTGACCCGGCAGCTTCAGCAGCTGTTTAAAATGTTTTCTGATTCGGGATGCATCGTCGGGATGGATGTAGTCCAGGGCCTGCGATCCCACGATGTCCTCGGGCCGGAATCCCAGAATTCTTTCGATGGGACTGCTGTCGTACATATGCAGCCCGCTTCGGTCAAGAATGGAAATGATATCGGAGCTGTTTTCGATTAGGGCGCGAAGCTTGGTTTCCGAATCCTTCAGGGCTTTTTCCGCTTCCTTTCGGTAGGAGATATCGCGGATTATGGCCTGGTAACAGTGGTCATTATCGATTTCCACGGGATTGATATTCAATTCGGCGAAAAAAGGTTCGCCGTCAAGCCTGAGGAAAAGCCATTCGAATCGTCCGGCTATGCCCTTGTCGGCCAGTTTAATCTGCTGGATAAGTTTTTTCTCCGATGAGATTTCTTCGGGCTGAAATTCAGGGGCAAGCCTGGAAAGATCGTACCGGACGATAGCCTCCTTCGTTATATGAAAAAGATCACAGAGGCTCTGGTTGCAGTCAATGATGCGCTCTTTATTGAATATGGCGATGGCGTCCTTCGCCGATTCAAAAAGGTTCCGGTACTTTTCTTCAGAGTCGATGAGGGCTTTTTCCACCTGCCTGCGCAGGGTGTCGTCTTCAATGATGGAGTAATTATGGGTAATCCTCCCCCGGGAGTCATGTCCCGAAGTAACGGTCAGGTCTCTCCAGATCGAGATCCCCTGGCCGGTGCGATGTCGGTTTTCCAGTGCCGACTGAAGGATAGTCTGCAACTCGACTATGATTCCCTTTACGTCGTCGCATCTCTCCCCAGGATTTTTTGACATGAGTTTCATTATTATTTGCGACAGCACGAGTGGAAGGGCCTTGTTGATTTCATGAGGAGGTTTTACCTGCGATGTCGAAGGCGGTATAAAGTACCCCATGGCCGATGAGCCGGTGAAGGGAAGAACTCCCGTGAAGATTTCATAGAATATAACGCCGAGAGAATGGTAATCCTCGCGATAGTCGCGCGAGGCTCCGGGAGCGGCAATATCCGTGGCATCGGGGATTTTCATTTCCCTTGCCGTGGCCATGGAGAAACCGGTTATTGCTGCGCTGCCGGTTTTGTCATACAGGTAGATATTAAATGGTGTCAGGTTGCCGTGAATGATGCCGTTTTCATGGATGAGTCTCAGGGTGTCCGCTATGCTTATGGCTGTTTTCAGCAGTTCCTCAAGTGTCGACGGCTGTGTCCGCAGTTGCAGGTTGAGGGGGAGTCCCCGGTCGGGAAATATGACGGCGGGGTACTGTCCCCGGAAGATCAGTTTGATATACTGCATAACGCCGGTGATATAGGACAGGGATGCTGTTATCTCAAAATCGTTCCTGAGGACCGTTCGGTCCTCCCATTGCGGGGAGCCTGGTTTATAAACGCGGATCTGAACGGGGCTGCCATCGGATATTCCGGTGCCTCGGAGGATAGTGCAGATGTCATTCTCGAAAAGAATTTCACCGGTCCGGTATCCTTCGGCTTTCAGCATCACCTGACCTTGATATCCAGATCGATTGTGGTTCCCGACATGGCGTTGACCGGGCATGCCTTCATACACATGCCGCAGGCGACGCATTTTTCAGGATCGAATTCCACTTCCATGGTTTCCCTGTTTACCTCCAGGGCATCGACGCGGCAGACGCCGGTACATGCACCGCAGTGGACACATTTTTCTTCGTCTCTGCGTATCATGTCCGCCAGGAGTTCAATCTGGACGCCCTCACTCTCGAGATACTCGATGCATTTGTCCATATCCTCCTGGAGACCCTTCAGTTCGAGAATGATCCGACCCTCCTGCTTCGGATAGATTTTTGCTTCCAATACGTTGAAGATTATATCGAAATCTTTTACGAGACGATAGATGATCGGCTTGTACATTATTCGGCTGGTGAATATCAATAGGATATTTTTTGAAACCATGGTTATCTCCTCGCTATGCTTGTCAATGTCAGTCATATATGCTTGATATCGCTATTTGTATTAGAACAATCCATTCCGTCGAGCCGGTTCAGGTAAATTCAACCTGTCCCTGCGCCGCCAGCTTGTCGCGGTAAACAATGACGACGCCGGAAATTTCCTCAACACCCATGGCGTATTCCAGCGCGGGAGTAAGAGACTCTTCGCCGGTGACGCGGTTGCAGGTTTCCGTGGCCACGGCATCGGCAAGGGCCGCGTCAGGTGAAATCACCGTGGCCGTATCGGCCTTTCCGAAACTCAGAGAATGGCCCATTCTGCCGGAAGATGTGCATATTCCGCAGGGTGTCCGGTCCGGCATGATGCGCAGAGACAGGGAATCGGCAAAATGTCCGCTCCCGGAAAAAATTTTTATGGTAACGGGCTCGATGACACTGAGCCATATATCGCCGCCATTTTCCACTATTATTTCCGTTGTGTCGCTGAGCAGTTCACGTCCCGTAATTTCAGCAATCGCCCCGGCTACGGCTGCCATGGGGCCCACTCCCGCCTTTTCGGCTGCTCGGTACATCAGGGCGGCGATTTCGGGACAGCCTTCTTCGCAGGGCAGGGGCGTGAGCGATGTGAGAAACCTCTCGTTCCGGGAGATATGGTCCAGCAGGTCGTTTCTCAACCGCTGGACGATACTGCCGGTTTTGCCGCTCAGATCGAACCGGGCCCGGATTAAAAGATCAGTGGTGTCAATTTTAACCCTGAAGGCGGTCCACCGTGACGTCTTTTCGTAATCCCTGTAGATTTTTTCCCGATACCGCATTGCATTATTCCGTGCGTGTCAGTCCGTTCCGGGCGATCCCGTTTATTTCCCTTCAGCCCCGGGAGTGGAACCGGCGCCCCTGTTGCCGTCATACGAAACGGAGGGGAACTGTATCTGGGGTTCTCCGACGGTAAAACCTTTTTCAATCCATTCTTTCAATATTACCGCTATTTTTTTGGCCATGGGATAGCTCGACAGGGGTGCCGCGGCTACGTCCCTTCCCTGGACCTGAATGATTCCCGATTGCATTTGGGCAAAGCTCACTTCTCCCAGTGTCCTGTTGACCCCCGAGGGATAATCATAACCGTAATCGACAACGGGATAATAGATGTCCCGGTTCGATATGCCGGTGAAATAAGCCAGGTCCTCGTTCAGGATGGGAATGGGGATACCCAGGCCCACCATGAGGGAGCAGCCGTAGCCGGTGATGGAGGCTCCCCGGATAAAACGGGTATCCATCTCTTTCATGTCGCCGGTCACGGAAAGGGTTCCGGCGCCTTCCCTTGGAATGCCGTTTTCGCCGCGCCGTGCATCGGGTGAGTGCTGCGTGCCGTACCATGTGACGGCACCCACGGCGCCTCCCAGGAATATTTTCGTTCCCGTTCCTATGGTCCAGTAATAGGGATCATTCATGAGGGGGCTCAGTTCGCCGGCGCTGGAATAGTTGGCGTTCTGCAATTCGGGTCTTAAAATACCCATGTAGGTGTATATTGTTTTCTTCGACATGTTGACGGCGCAGTTGTATCCCTGGTATGAATTTCTCGGGTTGTAGAGCATGGCGTTGCGCAAATCGGAAATGGTTATGGTTTTTTCGAAATCCTGCAGGGGATAGCAGTCGGTGCCGTAGCCCTTTGCTTTCAGGGTGATCTCTTTTCCGGCGATGAGATCTTCGATGACATGCCCGCCGCCGTATCTGAAACTGCCGGGATGCACCTTGTTCAGCGGGTCCTCGTCCCGAACCTGCGTGGCGCCAAGATAGCAGTCCACGGCGGCAATGCCGCCATAAGCCTCCACGTCGTTGAGCCATACCTTCGAGGCCTTGATTTTAGGTCGGGTATGGCCGAAGTTGAGAAAGGCTCCCGAGGAACACATGATGCCGAAGGTGCCTGTTGTCACCACATCCACCTTTTTAAAGGCATTTTTTACCCCTTCCTCGCGGACAATGCGGGGCATTTCTTCGGCGGTAACCACGACGGCTTCGCCTTTTCTTATTTTGTCGTTTATCTCATCATAGCTTTTCTGTATTTTGATATCGCTCATTGCTCTCCTCGCGTCTGTGAAAACTCTTTGTCTATTTTGTACTGAAAACGGGATTATCTACAACACTTTTTTAACCCGGGATTGAAAATCCCCGGCGTTTCTTTTGTGCCGGTACACTGATGAAGTAACGGTGTAAAATGACGGTCTAATTATTCAAGCAGAATTTAAAGGAAAGGATAAGGGTATGGGAGGTAATTATTTTTTAAGGAAAAAGTGAAATTTGTTTTACTAAATATTGATAGTATGGTATTTTTAAGCATTCCAGCGCAGACTGTTTTCTTACGAGGAATAAACTGGCCGGAAAGTATATTTTCAGGATCACACGGAGCGAGGATATGAAAAAAACAGTATCAGCCATAATTCTCTTCTTTCTAGCCGTTACACTGGGTTCCGCCGGGGACGAAGCGCTTATCATGGAATCCATGACGCCCATCGTTTCAAAGGCCTTTACCAGAAGCGGGAAGATCAGCATCCTGGTCAGGTCCATCAATGATTTTATGAAGACTTCCATGACCATTGAACAGAAAAAAGATTTCCTGAAGGACATCGAGGAATTTAAAAACAAAACGGGCATCGACCCCCTGAACGAGAATTCGCTCAAGGAGACGGGCATCGATACGGAAAAGCCCCTGGGCTTTGCCTATATTGATAAAACTGAGACAGCGGAAAAGATGATGATTTTCCTCCCCGTGCTGGACGGAAAGTCCTTCCCGGTGCGTTTCGTGCAGATAGTCAAAAAAATGAAGAAGGACGCCCCCGAAGCCGATGTTTATCCCGTGATTACGGCTTACAGGAATTACAACCTGTACCAGGTTCAGAAGGATGTATTCTGTACCGCCATCAATGATTATTTAATCGTGTCCTCCCAGGGGGAACTGCTCCGCGAAGCAATTGATCTGGGCATGAATACCGATTCCTCACTTGCGGCGGACCCGCTCTATATCGATTATCTGCGGAAAAGCCGGAATTCCAACGACCTCAATATGTTCGCCCGACGCGACCTCCTCATGGAGGCCGTCAATTCATTTCAGAAGGGATTAATGCAGAAGCAGCCCCGGGATGAGATGATGGAAAACGCTCCCCAGGGGAACAATACGCCGCTTCCCGGAATCGACATGGATAATACTCGCGGATATAAGGCTGTTCCCGTCATGTACCCCGCGGAAAATAATTCCGACATGTCGGGGGCATCATCCACTCTTAACGCCCTGGACTACCTGGTTCTGGGTCTGAATCTTGAGCCGCGCAAGGTACAGGTCCAGGTCGGGGCCAGTTTCAACGACAGCGATCCCATGGTGACCTCGATCATCAATATCCTGAAAACCGGGAGTGCCGGCGAGGGCATTTATCCCACGGCCGCCGTTATTTACGGTTACCTGGGTCTCGATCTGAAGAAGATGGAGGATATGTGCCGGAAGCCGGCCCCGCTCTGCGCCCAGTATGCCAAGTTTAAAGCCGATATCCGGAATGATTACGGCATCGACATGGCGAAGGACTTTATTCCCGCCAGCAGCGGCGTTTTCAATATGCTCGTGGGAAATCCCACTATCGGCGAATACACGCTCTTTCTGCCCATGACGGATAAAAAGAAGATACAGGTCGTGAATACGGCGATGCAGGCTCACCTGAAGAAAAAATATGCCCAGGGGAACCGGTTCGGCTATATCACGCTGGGCAAGAATAAGGGGTGCTGGTTTTTTGATAAAAACAACAAGAAACAGTTCATTGTCGCCGATGCCCGGGGCCTGTACATGAGCAGCAGCGATGAGTTCCTGAAAAAAGTCATGAATGAGAAAAATATCAGGCAGGTGAAAACCGGCGGCGAGCTCCTGAAAAAGCTGACCGGCGATGTTTTTTTCCTTACCTATATCCAGAAGAACATGTTCCTCTCGGGCCTTATCCGGTCCCAGGCGCAGGCAAACAAGCAGCTGCGTGACGCGACGAACAGTATCGGGGACATTTATATTTCAGGAGCCAAAAACGGCAATTTCATCTCTATTGACCTGGATGTGGCCATGGAGATTGTTGCGGGCATGTAGGGGATATCTCTGATGAAATACGTGTTCGGCCCGGTGAATTCCCGGAGGCTGGGAATTTCACTGGGCATTGACCTGGTGCCCCATAAAACATGTTCTCTCAACTGCATTTACTGCGAATGCGGAGAGACCACGGACTGCACGGCCCTGCTGCGCGAGTATGTGCCGGTGAAGGATGTACTGGCGGAGCTTGATGCGTACCTGTCATCCTCGCCGGAACTGGACGTGCTGACCTTTTCAGGATCAGGGGAGCCCACGCTCCACAGCGGTATCGGCGCCATCATCGCGTACCTGAAAGAGCGCTATCCCCGTTATCCCGTAGTCGTGCTGACCAACGGGACTCTTCTCTGGAAGGAAGAGGTGCGCGAGGCCCTGATGCGCGCCGACATTATCATTCCTTCCCTCGATGCCGTTTCAGAACCGGTTTTCCGGAAGATGCTCAGGCCAACAGGGGAAATCACGGCGGAAAGGCTGGTGCGGGGACTGATGGACTTCCGCCCGGTTTTTACGGGCAGGATGATAATAGAGATATTTATCCTGCCCGGGATCAATGACACCCCCGACGAACTGGCACGACTGAAAGAAGCCTGTGAAAAAATAGGACCGGACGAAATTCAGCTCAATCGTCTCGACCGGCCCGGGGCCGTATACGGGCTGCAAACGGCATCGTGGAAGAGACTGGTGGAGATCAAAGAATTTTTCCTGCCCCTTGCCGTGGAAATCATCGGGAAACCCGATTACAGTAAAAAAATTACCGGAAGCGTCTCGGAGATCCATGACGCTGTTGGCGCCGTTCTGAAAAGACGTCCGTCAACGATCGATGACCTGAGCAGAACCCTGGGACTCAGGAAGGTCGAGGTCATGAAAATTATCGAAGAAATGGATGCCGGGGGTATTCTCAGTAAAGAGGAAATGGAAAGGGGTATATTCTACCGGATACGGGCCGATGCGGCAGAATAATGCCGCACCCCTGCAGTTTTGGCGCCGTTGATTTGATATTACAACAAGCTCACTGGAAGCTAGGTAGAAGGTAGGTAGAAGCTCGATAGAAGCCCCTGTGCGCATTGCGATGCCATCAGACTGAAAGGGGGATCAGTATTTTCGCGTAGGTTTTTTCCCTGCCGTCCGTGGTAATGACAAAATTGTTGTGGGGAATGTCGATGTTTTTCAGCAGTACCACCACCATGGATATGCCCAGTCCCATACCCTCGGCTTCCGGGTCGGGATTTTCCATATAAAATTCGGCGATATTGTCGTATTTTGACGACTGTTCTATCTTCCTGGTGATTTTTTTTAATTCCTTGTCCGAAAGGGGCAGATTGTTTATTACCTCAACAATGAGGTTCTTATTCTGCACCTTGAGATAGATACGCGTCGACAGGTGTTTGCTTTTTGCCTTGATGCCGTATTCCAGCAGGGCGTCTTCGTTTAAAATGGAGCGTATCTGTTTCACTACCTGGACCGGATCGTCGGGATTGGTTATTTTCCCCTCGTCAATGAGGATTTTTTTCGCATTTGCCTTGGTTGCATTGGCCATTAGCTCTTTTATACAGGAAAGTATGGGGGTGAATATCTCCTGCCGGTGAAACCTTTCAAGGATTTTCATCAGGGAGAACTTTATCTTCTCTTCAGTGTCTTCCAGGGCGGAATAGGTGATAAAGACAAGATCATCACTGTTTTTTATGGCAGTGATGACACTTCTCTGGAAATTCTGATTTAGGCTTACCGTCTGCATGGTGTTTATAGATATAATCGATATTTTATCAAAAATTTTCAAGTATAAAAAATATATGGTTGAAATAGACCGGAAAATATTTTTTCTGGTATAATTAAGAAGTTATTGAATAACTGAAGTATTCTGCACACTATTTTCAGGGGATGTCATAATGTTTGAGGCTCTTTTTCCTTCCATTTCTTCGATTTTGTCACTTGCGGGAATCGGGCTGGTTTTCGGACTTATTCTTTCCATTGCCAAGATAAAACTCATGGTGGAAAAAGACCCGAAAATCGACCAGGTCCTCAGTGTGCTGCCCGGGGCCAACTGCGGGGCCTGCGGTATGCCCGGCTGCTCCGCCTATGCCACCAGGATCGTGGAAGAGCATTATGAGATATCCCTCTGTCCTGTGGGCGGGGCCGATTCAATAGCGAAAATCGCTTCAATAATGGGTCTTGAACCAGTGGTCGGTGTAAGTCCCATGACTGCCCGGGTTCACTGCCAGGGCGGTCATGCCGAGGCATTGAAGCGGTTCAAGTACAGCGGACCCAGGAGCTGCAGCGCCGCGCAGAATGTGATGGGCGGTTTCAAGGTCTGCGAATTCGGCTGTCTCGGCCTGGGGGACTGCACCAGGGTATGTCCCTTCGACGCCATTCACATGGGAGACAAGGGTCTTCCCGTTGTAGTTATTGATAAATGTACGGGATGCAACAACTGTGTTGATGTGTGCCCCCGGGATATCATCACCCTTGCCCCGATAGATACGGAAGTCAGGGTAATGTGTCTCAACAGGGAAAAGGCGCCGGTGATGAAAAAGGGATGCTCCGTTGGATGCATCGGCTGCAGGCTCTGCGAAAAGAACTGTCCCGAGGATGCCATTCACGTTACCGATTTCTGCGCGGTTATTGACTATGATAAATGCACCAACTGTTATACATGTGTGGAGGTTTGTCCCGTACCGGTAATCAACCCTGTAGAACGATCGAAAAAATTTCAGAAAAAAAAGGAAGAACCTGAAAGTCTGCAGGCCGAAAACAAGGCAGAAATATGAAGTCAATATTCGATATGACAGGCGCTGAAAGAGCGGCCGCCCTTCTGGTCGCCCTTGGCCCTGAAATAGCATCGGAAATACTGCGTTATCTCGACGAAGACAGCATCGAAAAAATTACCGTTGAAATTGCACGGATAGACCGCCTTTCCATTGAAGAGAAGGAGGATCTTATCGGGGAATTCCTCATCGCCCTGAAGAAGGAGCGGCGCAGCCTGCATGCCGGGGAGAAGACAGCCCTGGATCTCCTGGAAAAAACTTTCGGTATCGACAAGGCCAATGAAATTCTGCATAAAGTCTCAGCCCGGGACGTCCGCGGGGAATTCGAATTCCTCAGGGAACTGGAACCGGAGCTTCTGGCTAAACTGCTGAAAGAGGAAATGCCCCAGACGATTGCCGTTGCCATGACGTATCTCCCCCCCAGTATATCGGCCGGGATTCTCCGGGCACTGCCTTCTGAAACGGCTAAAACGGTGGCCCTGCGCATGGCACGGCTCGACAGCGTTTCACCGGAAGCCGTGGTGGAAATAGCACGGGGTTTGAAAAGGAGGTACAAGACCTTTCTTCAGCAGAACGTTCATGTACGTGACGGGGGTGTCAATTCGCTTATCAACATAATCAACAATATGAGTTATGATGAGGAAAAGCGTCTTCTGAACCAGCTGGACGGGGTTCTTCCCGATGTGACAAAAGAGATACGGAACCGTATTATCAGTTTTGAAAATGTTGTTAACCTGTCGAATCGTGATATGCGTGTTCTCATCGATGAGATAAAGGACGACCGCCTGATTGCACGGGCCCTCAAGGGAGCCGGTGATGATATCCGGTTCAAGTTTATCCGGAATATGAGTCAGAACCGCGCCACGGACGTCATAACGGAGATGGATTCAATAGGGTCCCTGCGGCTTACGGAAGTCGAGGAATGCAGGTCCTTTATTATGGAGATTATGCGTAATCTCTACGACAGCGGAGAAATTGTTTTTAAGAAGGACGGCGAAATTTTTGTGGAGTAATAAGCCGTGTCATGCAATGATGACGGATTGCTTCTTCGCCTTGATAAATTAATTAAATGGATGAAATAAATATGAAATTCAGCGAATGGAATTTCAATGAGGATTTACTCAGAGGAATAGACGAAACCGGTTATGTGGAATGCATGCCGGTTCAGGAATTGACGTACAGGGAAGTATTCAAAGGGAAGGACATACTTGTCCAGTCCCAGACAGGATCGGGGAAAACGGCGGCGTTTCTTATACCCATTTTCCAGCTTTTTCTTGAAAGCGAGGCTCCCCGGGAAAAGAAAGCGCTTATAATAGTTCCCACCCGTGAACTTGCCGTACAGATTGAAAAGGAGGCCGAACTGCTGGGACGGCATCTAGATCTGGTGATCGGCAGCTTTTACGGCGGCGTGGGATACACGCAGCAGGAAAAACTGATCCGTGAGGGTGTCAATATCATCATCGGTACGCCGGGCAGGCTTATAGATTTCAACCAGTCGGGCAAGCTCAAGTTCAATGATATCGACATACTGGTCATTGATGAGGCTGACCGGCTTTTCGATATGGGATTTTATCCCGACCTGAAGAAGATGCTTAAAAGGATGAAGCCCAGGGAAGAGCGGCGCACCATGCTCTTCAGCGCCACGCTGAGCGTCCAGGTGAAGAATCTTGCCTGGGAACACATGAACGAACCGGCCGATGTCTCCGTCTCACCGGAGAATATGACCGTGGACAATATCACCCAGGGGCTTTACCACGTGGGACGTCATGAAAAGATGAAGCTCCTTCTCGGCCTGCTCAATTCACTGCAGCCGAAAAACGTCCTTGTATTCACCAACACCAAGCAGGCCGCTTTCGAGGTGGCCCAGAGGCTCGGGCTCAACGGTTACAATGCCGAGTATATTATCGGTGATCTGCCCCAGTCCAAGAGGCAGAAGGTTATCGACGGTATGAAGAACGGCACTGTGCCGTATCTCGTGGCCACTGACGTTGCTGCCCGGGGACTGCATATCAACGATCTCGAGCTCGTGGTTAACTATGACCTGCCCGAGGACTGTGAGAATTATGTTCACCGCATTGGAAGAACGGCCAGGGCGGGAAAATCGGGAAACGCAATATCATTGTCCTGTGAAAAATACGTCTATGGCCTGGAGGCCATAGAAGCCTTTACGGGAATAAAAATACCGGTTCTCTTTGCCGATGACAGCCTGTATGTAGAGGATAAAAGCGCCGGCAGGTATTTCAACCTTGAAAGAAGCAAACACAAGTTCGAGGAAGCGGAGAGAGGCCGCGGCGGCAGAGGCAGGGACGGCCGGGGGAAAACGACTCAGGATACGAGAAAAATTGTGCAGCGAAAAAAACCGGAACGGACCAGGCCCCATGCCGCTGTCAGTGCCGGTACGGCCGCCGTGGCAAAAGAGGAGGCCGTTGAAACCATCGTACGGCGTCCCGCCAGGACAAATACGGGAAAGAGGACCGGCGAAGCAAGGCCGGTTAGAGCTCAGTCTCCCGTTGAAACGGGCAGGGGAAAACGTCCTGCAGCGGCATCCCCGGTAAAGAAGGCCGATAAAAAACCAGCGGGTAAAACCAGGATTGAAGACCGTCTTAAGTACTATAGCGAGAAATACGGGGAAAACTTCACTGCCAGCAGCGAGCTCCTGGAAAAGGACAGGCAGAAACGTTCCCTGCTGCAGAAAATAAAGGGCGTTTTCAGGAGATCGTAAAAATGCCCCGCATTTCCGCATGCATACTGCTGACATACATCTGCCTCCTGGCCGGGACGTTCACTGTCAGCGCCCAGGAGGAGGAAAAAACCCTGTCCGGGATTGCCGCAGACATTGAACAATACCGGGACAAGGAAACTACCATGAAGCTGAAACTCAAGTATGTGGACGGCATATTTGAGAAAATCATCTTTTATGACGCCAATAATCATGATATCGTCTTTGATATTTCCGATAAAAAAAAGAGAAAGATGCTCCGGAACCAGCTCCTCACCATCCATGAAGGCATGGATTACCATGTAACCTTCCTGGTCAGGGGTAAGGGCGCTCTGGACATGATTATCGCCGATCTCGTCGATTTCAAGCCTGTTATCATGTCATATATACCGGAATAAAAAAAAGAAGGGTCTCTATAGACTGAAGGCAGAATAGCTGGGCGGCTATTCTGCCCTCAAATGATTTAACGCAGTGCCAAGTTAACAATATGATATAATCGGGAGGGAAATACCATATTACCACTTGTAGTCCAATTATCGGCATCAATGGTGAAAACTTTAGTTTTTTTTTAATTGTGGTGAAAATTTATGGAGGGAAAAATCATTAAGGGATTCGGCCGATATTATACCGTGAAGTCCGGATCTGAAGAGTATACCTGCGTACTGCGCGGTAAAATCAAGCAGGATAAGCGCCTGAAAAGATATTCCGACCCCGTCGCCGTGGGAGACCTGGTGGCTTTTTCCCTCAATGCCGATGGAGGCGGTGGTGTCATTGAAACCATTCATGAAAGGAAAAATATTTTTTCAAGAAAAGACCGCGGAAACCGGAAGGAGGATATCCTGGCGTCAAACCTGGACCAGATCATCGTTATCCAGTCCTATGATGAGCCCCCCTTCAATCTCAGGTTCGTGGACCGTCTTTTTGTGCGCGGAGAGAAAGAGGGTATCCCGGTCCTCCTCTGTGTCAATAAAAGCGACCTGGCCGGTCCGGAAGACGAGGAGTATATCCGGTCCTATTATAAAAACACAAACATGAAGGTTATCAGCGCCAGCGCCAGGACCGGCAGGGGACTGGGCGAGATGAAAAAAATGACGGCAGGCAAATGTTCCGTCCTTGCGGGTTATTCCGGCGTGGGGAAATCATCGATATTGAACGGGATATACCCCGGTCTTGATCTTAAAACATCCACTGTCTCGGAGAGCACGGGCAAGGGGCGCCATACCACCACCAATGTGGCCCTGGTCGATGTCGATGACCGGACATCAATAATTGATTCGCCGGGCCTGCGGGAGTTCGGTCTTATGGACATCGAGCCCCGGGACCTGGCCGGCTATTTCAGCGACTTCAGGGATTACATAGATGACTGCCGCTTCAAGCCCTGCACGCACGATCATGAACCGGAGTGCGGCGTGAAAAAACAGGTTGAGGCCGGCGGCATTTTTTATGATCGCTATATATCATACCTTAATATTCTCTATTCTTTAAAAGAGTATTATGATAATATGTATTCGTGAGAAGAAAATCGTGATATGATTGATCTAAAAGACCTCACCATAACTTTTGACGGGAAAACAGTGATAGACGGCGTTGATATGCATGTGGGCGCCGGAGAAACGCTGGTTATCCTGGGTAAAAATGGTTCGGGAAAATCGGTAATCCTGAAGGCCGTTGCCGGGCTTATAGACAACTTCAGAGGTGCGATCGGCATCAACGGCATGGATATCCGGGAGTTCTATGCCGGAAGGGGCAGGGCCGGGCACGGCAGTATCACCGATGTAAGCCTGGCCTACGTGTTTCAGAAGGGAGGCCTTTTCGATTCCATGGACGTCCATGAGAATGTCGCCTTCGGTTTGCGGCGTATGGGAATCGACAGTGCGGAAATCGATGAGCGTGTTCTTGCTTCGCTGGCCCGCGTGGGACTCCGGGGCAATGAAAAAAAACTTCCCTCGGAACTCTCGGGCGGCATGCAGAAACGGGTGGGGCTCGCCAGGGCCATATGCCTGAACCCCGACATTATCCTCTATGATGATCCCACGGCCGGACTTGACCCCATTCTTTCCGACTCCATGGCCGATCTCATTCTGGAAATACGGGAATCTCTGCGGACCACATCCATAGTGGTGACGCATGATCTGAAGGTGGCGGAGAAGATAGCCGACACTATCGCGTTGCTCTACGGCGGCAAAATTGTATTCAGCGGAGACCGGGCGGCCTTTTTTTCCCGTGAAAACAGTTTTGCAGCGCAGTTCATCGAAGGCGATATTGAGGGACCGATAGATATATTTTGATTTAAAAAAAGCACGCCGGGAACAAGGGTTTGCCCCCGGCGGATAAAGTTACTGTGTGGCATGGACTTATTGCCGCCGCCCCCGGAGGGGGCTGAAGAATAGTTTCCAGGTGCTGAATAAATAAGTTTAAAACCCCTGCCAGGGGTGGCGGCTGTGAATGATTGCAGCGATATGAATACATTCGCCGGGGTCCGTCGGCAGCATAAGTTGTGTCTTTTAAGATTTAAACAGATAACAGACAATGGAGGTTCAATGATGAAACGTTTATTAATATGGATCGCCCTCTTCGCCGTCATGGCCGGCGGCTGCGCGCGTAATGAACGCTCGGCCCTCATTTCAAAAAAGTTCATCGATGACAATACCTATGAAATAGTCTGCCGCGGTTTTCCCATGGCCGAAACAGAGGGTATTGCCCGTTTCGAATCGGCCAAAAGGGCGGCGCTCATGAACGCCTATTTTTATACCCGACAGACTTTCAATGATACGGTGTTTCCCGACCGCGACGGGGATGTCGACCGGGTGGAAGTGGGGAACGACTATGCCGTGGTTTACTATGTGATAAAGAAACGCGATCTGAAAAAGAGATTGCGGTAAGGGAATGATTCGGGTTTTCATACACTACTGACAGGAGTTTATGTATGATTTTGAATATTAAAGACAGTGCCGAGTATGATGTAATCGCCATAGGATCGGCGCTTCTTGATCTTACCATCAGCGTCGAAGACTCTTTTTTGCGGGAGCTGGGACTGGAAAAAGGCCGCATGCAGCTGGTTGACCGCGAAAGGAGCACCGCCATCCTGGAACGGATAAAGGTGCTTCCCATGGAAATGACCCCGGGCGGCAGTTCGGCCAATACCCTGGCGGGGATACTGAATTTCAGCGGCAGGGGGCTCTTCCTCGGTTCCGTGGGACGCGATTCTCATGGCGATGTATACATTTCCGAAACAAAGAAAATCGGTGTGGAGACCATGATCGGAAGACATGACAGTATAACGGGTCACGCCATAACCTTTATAACGCCCGATTCAGAGCGGACCTTCGCCGTGCATCTGGGAGCGGCGCTGCAGTTTTCAGAGGATGATGTTCCTGACAGCGTGATGGGCCGGGGAAAGGTTCTGCACCTCGAGGGATATCTCTTTGAGCTGGACAACCTGAACGCGGCATGCCAGAAGGCCATGCGCCTGGCAAAGGATAACGGGCTGGCCGTATCCATTGATCTTTCCGATCCGTCCCTTATCGGCCGCATATACGACCGCCTTTTCAGTGCCGTAAAGGACTATGCCGATATTGTTTTTGTCAACGAAGACGAGGCCCGGGTATTCACTGGAAAAGCGGAGCGCGATGCCCTGGATGCCCTCTATGAACTCTGTCCCTATGCCGTGGTAAAACTGGGGGCGCAGGGGAGCCTGATCAAAACCGGGGACCGAGTCTATGACGTAACGGCCGTAAAAACACAGGTGGTGAACACCAACGGTGCCGGCGACATGTACGCGGCGGGCATTCTGTACGCCCTGACTCACGGTATGCAGCCCGTCGATGCTGGAAAGCTGGCAAGCTTCGCATCGTCGCGTGTCGTGGGACAGACAGGGGCGCGCCTCGGTGAAAAACTGGACATCAAAACCATACTTGCGCGGTAGCGGAATGATTCAGGTGTCGCGGTAACAAAAAGACATGAAAGAAAAAATTGAAATCGGCGCTATCGGCACCATCCATACACCCTTCCGGACCGTGGAGGACCGGGTCCCCATTCAGGGAAGAATGCACCGGGAGAGTGAAGGAACGGTGCGCCTTTTTGAGGAATACCGGAACGGCCTCAAAGACCTGGAGGGTTTCTCTCACATTTTTCTCGTCTATTATTTCGACAGGAGCGATACGGTGATGCTCAGGGCCCGTCCCTATGCCGACAAAGACGAGCACGGCATCTTCGCCATTCGGTCGCCGCACCGTCCCAATCATATCGGCCTTACCCTGGTGGAACTGGTTGCCGTGGAGGATGCAATGCTGCGGGTAAGAGGTGTCGATATGCTCGATGGAACGCCTCTTCTCGATATCAAGCCCTATAACCCCCTTTTTGATTCAGCCTCAGAGGTCCGCACGGGATGGATGGAACAACACGACAAGAGCGGCTCCTTCGATAAAAAAGTGGGCGACCAGAAAGAGTGGCTGCATAAGAAATAACCGTAGTTCTCCGGCCGATGCCCTGGTTCCAAACTGAAACACAGGGAGCCTCGTTAATTTTTCCCGATTATAATGATTATAAATATTTGCTGTTGACTGACAGCGAAAATGATGTATAATAACAGCGTGATTTCGAGGTGTTGAGGATATGCATCTCAAAAGATTTTTCACAGGTGATCCATGAGAGAGAGAATAAAAAGACTCTGGCGCGGTATCTCCGGTGTTTTTTCCCGGAATCAGCGGGCGCCGGAGTGGGGAAATAAAAAGCTTCCCGGCTCCTTGAAGGTGTATGAAAACGCCGATTTTACCACGCAGCTCAAAGCCCGTTTCATGTATTACCTTTCTCTTGCAAGTATCGGTATTGTCATATTCATTACATCATACAGCTACTTTTTCCAGTTGACCGGCGAAGGCTATGGCGGGCTTAATTACCCGGTGCTGCTGTCGGAAACGGCTGGAATAGCAATTTTTCTGGGATGCCTCATCCTGCTTAAAAAAGGTTATTATGCCCTGGCTTCCCATTTTCTCCTGTCGGCAGCCCTTATCCTTATCTGGATGGTCATGATAGTAGACCGGGGCGATGCCGTTTCCCGGCTTGATTCCCTTGTGCTGATCGTGTCTATTCTCGGTATGATTCCACTGGTTGTTTCGCGCTATAAGCAGGTCATTCTTTTATATGTTGCCGCAAATATTTTTATGCTCTTTCTGTTTATGAAATTATTCCGTTCCCAGCTTGCCATTCCCGATTTTGCCGTCGCCGACTACCTGGCCGATATGTCCATGGCCCTGATTTTTTTGGGTATTACCGTCTATAATATTTTCAGGATAAACAAGGCGTCGCTTGAGCGGGCCGAGGCCGATATTGAAGAGCGCAGGAAGGCCGAGGATGCGCTCTCGTTCCAGAAATCCCTTCTCGAGGCCCAGTCCGAGGCTTCCTCTGACGGCATCCTTGTCGTGGATGGTGAAGGGCGGATGATTTCCTGGAACAGCCGGTTTCGCGAGCTGTGGGGTATACCCCATCATATCCTTGCATCAGGTTCTGATCCGAGCGCGCTCCGGTATGTCATGGAAAAGCTGCGGGACGGTGATGCCTTCATACGCAGGGTTCAGTACCTCTATGAACATCCCGATGAGAAGAGCAGTGATGAGATACTCCTGGCCGACGGGAGAATATTTGACCGTTATTCGTCACCGGTTCGGGGAAAGGACGGCCAGTACCTGGGAAGGGTATGGTATTTCAGTGACATCACGGCTAAAAAGGAGGCCGAGGAGGAGAAGAACAGGCTTGTCGAACAGCTTGCCCAGTCGCAGCGAATGGAATCCATCGGAAGACTGGCCGGCGGTATAGCCCATGATTTCAACAACCTTCTCACGGCAATTTCCGGCAATATCGATCTTTCTCTTATCGATCTGAAGAAAGGACGTTCCCCGGAAAACCATCTTGCCGATGCCAAGAGCGCGGCGGTAAGCGCCGCGACCCTGACGAGGCAACTCCTGGCTTTTTCCCGCAAACAGATCATCGAGCCCCGTGTTATGGACCTGGTTAAAATGGTGTCCCGTTCAAAAAGCATGCTGGAGAGGATAATCGGCGAAAACATTCAACTGTTGATAGAATCGAAGTCTCATCGGGCCATGATAAAGTCCGATCCCGGGCAGATAGAACAGATAATCGTTAACCTGGCCGTGAACGCCCGTGATGCCATGCCCGGAGGAGGAATTCTCACCATCGAAACCGATGAAGTAATCCTGGGGGATGACTATGTTCGTCAGCACCCCTACACTATTCCCGGCCGCTATATCACGCTGTCGGTTTCTGACACGGGCACCGGTATTCCCGGGGAAATACGGGAACATCTCTTTGAGCCTTTTTTTACGACAAAGCCCAAGGGAAAGGGAACCGGCCTGGGGCTTGCCACGACCTATGGCGCGGTCAAGCAGAACGAGGGCTTCATTGAAGTTGATTCTGAACCGGGCCGGGGCTCTGTATTTATCATATATCTGCCCCGTGTGGAATCAGAAGAAGAAGACGAGGAAATAAGCCGGCCTCCCGATAATCCTCCCGTGGGAGGAAATGAGACAATTTTACTGGTGGAGGATGATGCCATGGTGCGCAATTTCGCCGCCAATATCCTGGAGCGCCTGGGATACAACATCATATCCTGCAATACAGCGGAAAGCGCGCTGGAGAAATCCCATGAATACAGCGGGAATATCCACATCCTCGTCACTGACGTAGTGCTCCCCGGCATGAACGGCAAGACCCTGGCCGATGCGATTGTAAAACAGCGTCAGGGTATTAAGGTGCTCTTTACATCGGGGTATAATGAAAACATCATTGTTCATCACGGTGTGCTCGATGAGGGGATACAGTTTATAGGAAAACCTTATACCATGGATAGTTTTGCCCGGAAGATCCGTGAGATCATGGATGGAATTTGAAGAGGGGATTACTCGAAAACATCGAATATTTTGCTGATTTCTTTAATGGCATGGAGGTACGTTTTATTGAAGGAGAGCCTTGATTTGAAACCCGCCGCGTTTTTATGCCCGCCGCCGCCATTCTCCATGGCTATTTTCGCTACGTCATGATTTCCCTTGGTTCTCATACTGACCTTTACGGGACCCTCCAGGTCCTGCTTTATGAGGACGCTGGCCACGACACCGCGGACCGTCAGGGGAAGGTTTATGGCCGGTTCTCCCTCGGCAAAGGAGGCTCCCGTGGCCTCCAGCATGGCCGGTGTCAGTTTCATGGCAATGAGTCTTCCGCCCTGCAGGACTTCCATGGTGGAGAGAATCCTGCTGCGCAGTTCGAAACTGGACAGTGAATTGTTTTCATAAAGCTGCTCATAGATTTTAAAGGGATTGGCTCCTTTTTCAATGCAGTGGGCCGCGATACGATAGGTCAGGGGTGATGTTTTGGGATACCGGAATGAGCCCGTATCAAAGACCATGCCGGTGTAAATTGCCTGGGCCGATTTAAAGGTGATGTCTTTCCCGTAATACTCAATGATGTCATAAACGATCTCGCAGGCCGACGATGCTTCCACCTTGATGAAATTTGAATCGAACTTGTCCCGGCCGCCCTCGTGATGGTCGATTATGAAGGTGTCAAGCACCCTGTCCTTAAGGGTGTGATATGCGGCGCCGATATTATCATAATCGTTGGTATCCAGGACGAACTGGGCATATTCATTGATGTCGTCGGGAAGGGTGAAATGTTCATCGAAGATATTGATTTCGTTTTCCGTGTCGATGAATTTCACTGTGAAGGGCATGGGATCGGAATTGATGATTATGGACTTTTTCCCCAGGGATAGGAGCAGTTCATTGAAGGCGATTTCCGCGCCAAGACCGTCGGCATCGGGACTTTCATGCGTTGAGATTATGAATTTATCATATTTCTTCAGGTAGCTGTCTATGTTTTTAAAACCTGAGTCCATTAACCCACCGTGACCGTTTTATTTTTAAGCAGGGGATATCCCATCTCTTCCCGTATCCGGACATACTGTTCGGCGCATCTCCTGGCTATGTTGCGCACCCTGGCAATGTAGCCCACGCGCTCCGTAACGGAAATGGCGCCCCGCGCATCGAGCATGTTAAATACATGTGAACACTTCAGTACATAATCATAGGCCGGCAGAACAATATGGATATCTTCGCGGTCCAGAATGGCCAGGCATTCCTTTTCGTAGAGGTCAAAGAGTTTGAAGTGGAGGTCCACGTCGGCTATATTGAAATTATAATGGGAAAATTCGAATTCGCTCCGGTGATGCACATCCCGGTAGGAGAGAGTATCGTTCCACTGCAGGTCATAGACGTTATCGACGCCCTGGATGTACATGCAGATACGTTCAAGTCCGTAGGTGAGTTCCACGGAAACAGGGGACAGTTCTATGCTGCCGCACTGCTGAAAATAGGTGAACTGGGTTATTTCCATGCCATCGAGCCAGACCTCCCATCCAAGTCCCGCGGCGCCAAGTGTGGGAGATTCCCAGTCATCCTCGACAAAGCGGACATCGTGCTCTTCCAGCTTTATGCCCAGATACCGGAGGGAATCGAGGTACATCTCCTGTACATTGACCGGTGACGGTTTCATAATGACCTGGTATTGGTAATAATGCTGAAGGCGGTTGGGATTGTCCCCATATCGGCCGTCGGTGGGACGCCGGGATGGCTCCACATAGGCTACATTCCAGGGTTCGGGACCAAGGACGCGCAGAAACGTGGCAGGGTTGAAGGTACCGGCTCCCACTTCCAGGTCATATCCCTGTATAATTATACAGTTGCGTTCCGACCAGTATTTGTTCAGATTGGCGATTATATCTTGGAAATGCATAAAAAATTCCCTTTGTATAGTTTATTTCTTTAACAGGAAAAAGGATATGGGAGAGGCGAGGTTCCCGTCAAGCAATTAAAAAGCTGAGAGCATTTATCGCGTGAAATTAATTATTTTCAGACGGTGCCCGTATAGGTGTCCTTCAGGACCTTGTGCAGTTGTTCATAAAACTTCTTATCCGCGAGTTTGAAATAATCCAGCACATCCTCGTCCATGAATTCGAAGCGGAATTTTTTATTTTCAATTTCCACGAAGGCGTCGGCCAGGTATACGATATAGATAAGTTCCTTTAGCTTTTCCGGGGCCATGTGCGGGCGGTGATGAAGTTCGATGGTGGAGATAAGGGCTTCATTGAACTTCCACTTTTTCCCGATGAGAGCTCCCAGCGTGCTGTGGCTCATGCCGAGACTGATTTCTTCCAGGAGATTCGAATCATCCAGCCCCTTAATTCCCGTTATCTCCCGCAGTTTTTTAAACAGTTTTTCATCAACGGAAAGCATGATGATTCTGCCTATGTCGGCAAGAAGGGCGGCCAGGTAGGCGAATTCGCTGATCTTGTTGTACTTGAGCTGAATGGCGATTTTCTGGGCGTAGAAGGCCCTTTTATAGGAATCCTTCCATATGGCCTCATAGCGCTTATAGCGGTTTTCAATGATCTTGTATACGCCCGTGGCCACGAGAAGGGTGTTTATTCCTTTGATGCCAATCTTTACCACGGCCTCCTCGATGGTTTCCACCTTCCTGATGCTCATATAGCCCGCGGAATTGGCCAGTTTCAGTATCGATGTGGTAAGTCCAGGGTCACGGGAAATGCTTTCGGCAATGTGTTTGATGGGTGTTTCGGGATTGCTGCACAATTTCTGGATTTCGCTGATATTCTCGGGAAAGGCCGGGATTTCATCGATTTCCTTGAGGATGCGTTCCGTTATTTCAATACGCGATTCGGGCTCGCTGAGATTTTTTGGTATGGAAATAGTGGCAATGGTCAGATCACCCTTGCGGTAAATTTTAAAGCAGTCGGACTTAAGACCGCTGTTCTTGAAGAGCATCATGGCCATTATAAGTCCCAGGCCCGCTCCCTCGGAATCGTCCAGTACGTCTTCAAATGCGTCGGATATGTCAGTGTATTTATATGCCTTGGCAATGCGGGCGTTGATTTTATTGAGTTCCGCTTCCAGAATGGGTATATTATTTATCACATTAATGTGGATGTGATCGTCGGATATTTTGAATGCCGCACGTACTACGAGCTTGGATTCTTCAAGCTTATCCAGATATTCTTCCGTGTTTGTCTGGTAAATTTCGATCTTGAAGTTCTCCATTCCCTGGCGGTATTCCTCGATTTTATTGATATCGAGCTCTTTTAATTTAAAATACAGGCGTTTCAGGTTGGCTTTTATGGAATTGTTGATGAGTTCCTTGACGACGGTGATTATTGTATCCTTTATATAAAGAATGTCATATTCTTCCAGGTATCGATGGATAATCTTGATAATTTGGGCCTCGATATCGGGTCTGAAGGTGTGGAACTGGATGTAAAAATCGTCTCCATTCTTAATGGCCGATTTAAAATCCGGGGGATTCATTACATACGCTTTAATGTTATTGTCATTCAAAACCGATTGCTCCTGGAAACTATTATGTCATCATTATCGGTTGTCCTGCCCCGTGAGTTTACATTAACAGGAACGGGGAAGGCGCCTGTCACGATTTTTTCGGTTAATCAGCGGCGGAACTGACGGTAAATTTAATTTTTTTACTGGAAATAATCAAGTCTTTTCCCTGAATTTTTGAGTGAACCGGTGAAAATTGTCCCCACGGCAAAATATATCTGATTTTCTCCCTCGGGTGAAAAGCCCCGGGCGTATCCGATAAAGGCAGTAAGATCAATGGCATATCCCAGGGTAATGCGCGTATGCAGTTCGACGCCCGCAGCCGGTTTCAGGTCCCCGGCGGACAGCGAGCCGTTCCAGACGGTACCGTAATCGGTAAAACAGGTGAGCCAGAGATCACGGAACATGACCGGGATGGTGTGATAGGCCGCATCAAACTGGATGAGGGGAAAACGGTATTCCAGTGTGGCGGCCATGAGCCTGTCACCGTAAAACCTGCCGGCCGGGTATCCCCGGAGTCCCCATTCATCACGGACATCGGCCGGTATTCCCGTTTCGCCCCTGGTATACTGCCCCAGGCTGAAGCCGTTGATTCTGCCGGGCTTGTTGACATACATGCCGCCCCGGAACCGTACCATGGTCACATGGTTATCCATAAAGCCCGGCAAAAATTCGGAATAATCGGCCGCTGCCCGGTAATAGGAATAATCCGAGGCCAGGGCGCGGTTGAAGATATCGGCGATGATCAGGATTTGACGGCCGCGCTCGGGGCTTATGGAATAGACATGGGACCTGGTGTTATCGAAGAGCCAGTATCCCTGGAGCCGTGCCTGTAATATTTCATCGTGGGGAAAATACGATGAAGCGGCATTATTCGTATCAATAAATGTTTTTTCATAGATGTAGGCCAGGTTGACGACCTGTATCCTTGATATGGCAACAAAGGGGAACAGGACTGCGATGTAGCCGCTCCGGTTCAGTTCCCGGTAGAGGAGGGTATTGTGTTCCCCCTCCCAGGGGAAGTCGTCCTTTCCCGTGAAAATAGAATCATCGCTGTAGCCCACGGTGAAATCAGGGTACAGGGCCGAAAAGGTATAGCTCAGGTCCAGGTTCAGCTGTTTCTGCCTGAAGAAATAAAACAGGGATATGAAGTAGCTGTGGCGGTACAGTACATCGTTGCCCAGGGTATAAAAACCCAGGGCGTAGTCCATGGTGCCTTCGTATATCTCCTTTGAATATAACTGGGGAAGCACTACCCGCGGCAGGACGGAGTTGAAGGCGTTATATGATTTAGATCCGGCCAGGTCCCGTGTTTCTTCCCGGCGGGAAGTGAAAAAACCGGCGTCCAGGGTTTCGGTCTTCTGTTTTCCGCTTTCATATGCCGGGGCCGGTACTGTTTCGGGGGAATCGAAAAGGGCGGCCTGTTCGCCCTTGAGCGCTGATCCCGGATAGGGCATGATGGAAATGGCGTAGCCGTTTTTTTCATAGGAGGCAAAGGCGATGATGGCGCCGTCCGTCGATATATCCGGTGAAAAGGCCCCGCCAATGAGATTAGTGAGCCGTGTAACGGTTTCCTTGTTTCTATCATACTCATGGAGGTTATACACCCCGTTCCTGTCGGAGCTGAAGATAATGCGGTCACCGGCGGGGTGCCATGCGGGATCTATGTCATTGTACGCGTCGCGGGTGATACGCGTACATTTCCCCGTGACGCGGTTCATGACTGCCAGGTCCGTGTATCCGCCGCGGTCCTTTATCGTAAAGACGATCTCCCTGCCGTCGGGTGAGAGCCGGGCAAAGGACAGCTGGATATCCGTATCGGCGATGAGCATTTTCTTTGCCTTAAAAGATGGGTCTGTTTCAACGAGGTCGAAGCGGCCGTTGTTCTGGGCGATATATATGGCGGCATTTCCGTCGCCGGTCATATCGATATATTTTCCCCTTAATCGCGAGGTGACCGCATTATAGGCGCCGCGGAAACGGTATGCCTCATTGTACAGGGAAAAATTCCGGTAATACTGTTTGTCGGAAATGACGATATCATCGCTTCCCGTTACGGACATGCTGTCGGGGAAAAATACCCGGCACAGATTCCGGCTGTCTCCCGATGTGAAGTCATATCTGACCAGGGAGTTGCCTCTCGTGCGGGATTTCCGGATAAAATACAGTGCCCGGGATGTCCTGCTGAACCGGGGCAGGGTCGCGCTATTGTCGGTGTGTGAAAGTATTTTGTACCGTGAAAGACCCGCGGCCCGGATCGATTCGATCTGTTTCCTGTAGCCGTTTTTTACGGACTGCCCCCAGTCCCGGTAGAGGTCGATGAAGGAGCGGCCGTATACATCGCGGGCGTTCTTATTGATGAGATAGGGGATGACGTTGTCGGCATTTTCCCGGAAGACTTCGTCTACGCTGTCATCAGTATAGGTCCGGTTCAGGTATTGCGTAAAGCGGCCGCCGTACAGGTAAGGGACCTGACCCATGGGCCAGGAACGGGGGAAGTGTGAGGCCTGGGAAATGGATTTCAGGGTGCCTGCATTGACTTCGGTGCGCAGTACCATGTCCGTGTAAGTGCTGTTGTTGCGGCCCCGGCCTGTTTCCCGCGATTCATGGAATACGGCGTTTCCCTCGATGAGCCACAGGGGCTGGAATGATCCGGGGAACCATATCCGGCCCGGGAAATACCGGGTTACGGCCGGACACCCCCGTATCATGTCCAGGGTCAGAATGTGCGTGTACTCATGGGTGAATACCATCTCCAACCAGTTGGTGAAATTATTCAGTGATGAATTCAGGCCGGGCCGGGAAACATAGATTTCAACGCGGTTGACAGGGAAGGGCATGGCCATGCCGTTGGCATCATCGAGATTGTCGATGAGTATTACATGGGTCCTTCCCCAGGGTTTCCACCCGATCCGGGGTGCCAGCCGGGAATGGACATCCTCGGCAATGATTTTCATGGAAAGGGCCGTTTCTTCGAGTCCCTGGTGATAGTGGATGAAAAAATGTTCAGTCTGTACGGTTTTCCACTGCAGCGCGGGATCATATATGAGGGCTGCAAAGACAGCGGATCCGAAAGATATGAAGAGGAGCAGTATCCATAACCGGAGTCCGATGAATAACATTTTTTTTTGAAAAGCAGTATTTTTCACTGGCGGATATTGTCTTTTTTCTATTTTTGGTCCATAATGAATGAAAGTCCACTGAAAAGAGTTAAAAGTAATCCGGAGAGGCTGTAAAGCAAATTATTAATTATAAGGAGAAGGCCTTTTTTTTAAATTGACAACTCATATTTAAAGATTTAAAAAAGTACTATATATTTTCTTGCAATAAATGGGAGTAGTGTAATGCCGAAAGAAGAATCATTTCCTAATCTTAATACCAAAGCGTCCGATGGATTGCGTCCCGGAGGGAAGCCTTACCGGCTGTTGGTAGTGGAAGACAAGGAATTTCAGCGTAAGCAGCTTGTGCAGATTTTTGAGTCGGAACAATATGAGGTCGTTGGGTCGGCCTCAAATGGCCGTGAGGCTATAAATCTTATGGAAAAACTGTCCAAACCCGTAGATATTATCACCACGGACCTGGATATGCCGGTCCTTGACGGATATGCCATGCTTTTTGAAATGAAGGACAAGCCTAATAGACCGGTTATAGTGTTCATAAGCGAGGAAACCACAAAAGGAGTCATGCAGGATCTCATTTCCATGGGAATAGCCGATTATATACTCAAACCTATAAATCGTCGTGTTGTGCTTGAACGGGTGAAAAAAGCTGTAACGAAACATGTCAAGTAAAGTATAAAATCCCCTTAATTGTGCCGGGGTCTTGCCTGGATATATACGTAATTCAAAACAGATGATAGTCATACGAAACGGGAGCAGGGAATGGCAGATAATCTCAAATCAGCAGCTGATTCACTGGTTGAACAGACCAGAAGGTTTGATATAGCTACTTATTATTGCAACGGTGATACGGAAAAAGCAAAACAGATGGTGGCAGGGGCCTTGAAGGATCAGTATGTCATCAAGGCGCGTTTTTCATCATCATCCCAGTACGGGGCATTCATCATATTTTACAACTCTGTTTATTCCTATGTGAGCAATATAACGGTTCTTATTTCGCCCTCTTTCGCCATAGAGGATATAAAAACCAGCCTGGAATGGCGCCACTTTGAGGAAGAACTGAAGAAGCTTCTCGATAAGGGCGAACATGATTCGGTCATGTGCAATCATGCCCGGGAAGAGATAAACAGCTCAATGAATATGGAATTTAATAAGGAGTTGAACAGGCTCCTGGAAATAAATGACGCCATAACAATCAATCACCGCTTTAAAAAAATGGTCCAGGATCGCCTTGGATTTCAGCAGATAAAGATAATTGTTGATCATGAACCGTCATCGTCGCTGGACATGGAACTCAGCTCTGTCACAAGCAGGAAGCTCGATCCTGATGAGATAAAAAAACAGCTGAAACAGCAGGGTGACGAAAAACACGAAGAAGAACAGCGGTTGAATAAAGATGTAATAATTGAAAAGGACGATGATCCCCTTTCAGGCAAGGAGGTACGGCTTATACTTCAGGGGAGCCTCATTCTTTCGCCCATCAAAGGCAAGGATGTCGGTGAGGTTGCAGCCGGGGATCGCGTGAAAATCAAGATCATTGACGCAAATCCCAAGGCCATCCAGGTTGCCCGTGCCTTCAAGGCCTACGATGAGGAAACAGGGAATATAGCACCAATTATCGGAAGAGTGGTTTCGGCCAAGTTTACCAGCAGGGAGGGGTATAAGTTCTTTGCCATCATAGCAAAGGGGATTTATGTCCACATCGATGAGGAAGAAGAGAATATCAAGGTAGCCGTCGAGGACCCTGCCGCCGTGGGTCAGAAGGATTCCGCCGGGACCCCGTCAAAAATAAGTATGCCCGTTATTCTCGTGCTCATTGTCATCTTCATCTGCCTTGTGGGTGGCATTCTCATGTTTCTGCTCTGAGGAAAGAGTTATATTACCGGCCGGATCGGAACGCCTCTTTTTCCGAGCGAGTCCTTCACTTCACGTATTGAAATCTCCCGGAAGTGGAAAATTGAGGCAGCCAGCACGGCGTCGGCCTTCCCGGCCGTGAGCCCTTCATACATGTGATCTATGGTTCCCACACCGCCCGAGGCAATGACGGGGATGGTCACGGCCTCGGCTATTGTCCGCGTCAGTTCAATATCATATCCTATCTTCGTTCCGTCGCGATCCATGCTCGTAAGGAGTATCTCTCCGGCGCCCATCTCCTGTGCCTTGACGGCCCACTGTACGGCATCGAGTTCCGTGGGGGTTCGTCCCCCGTGAAGATAGACGGTCCAGCTGCCGAGATCGTTTTTTTTGGCATCAATGGCCACCAGTATGCATTGTGAGCCGAAACGGACGGCCGATTCACTGATTATTTCAGGCTTCAGAACCGCCGCCGTGTTCATGGATACCTTGTCGGCGCCGTTTTCCAGTATCATCCTCACATCATCAACGGTACGGATGCCGCCTCCCACGGTGAAGGGGATGTGGACGGTTTCCGCTACATGTTTTACCATGTCCAGTATGATGTCCCGGCGGTCCGATGACGCCGTGATGTCGAGGAAAACCAGCTCGTCGGCGCCTTCAGCGTCATAGAATCTGCCGTTTTCCACGGGATCTCCCGCGTCGATCAGGTTGACGAAATTGACCCCCTTGACCACCCTGCCGTTTGTCACGTCAAGACATGGTATAATGCGTTTTGCCAGCATTGGTTCCTCTTTCCCGGTACGAAGTTTTACGGTTAAGACAGCATAAAACATGGAATAAACGGTGAGCCGATTTTGGCAATGACTTTTTTATAGTCATATTACAGCGGTGAAAAATAATTGACACTCCGTATCCTTTTTGAAAACCTACTTTACAGACAGGTTTCGGAGCCGTCACGATACGGCTGTTGTGAAGCCGAAAGTGAACCTGTCCTATTCCAGAATACCGGACGTGACTGATGACAAATCCATTTTCCGTTTTTGCACGGGATAACATTCCTGAAATTGATTCGGTAATACGCGGCTTTTATGATATGAAGGTCAGGCAGGCCCAATGGCCGTTCATGAAGGATATGTACGCCGACCTGGCCGCTTACTGCCTGCGGGAAGGGAAGCGTATCAGGCCCCTTCTTCTTCTCCTGGCCTGTGACGGTTACGGGAAAGGTCGCGGCGCCAGGGACGAAATGATCAGGATCGCCGCTTCGCTGGAAATGATGCACTCCTTTCTCCTGATTCAGGATGACATTATCGACAGGGCCGTGATGCGAAGGAATGAGAAGGCCTTCCATGTCGTGACCGGCGAAAAATACGGAGCGCTGACCTGTAATGACAGGCTGGGAACCGATGTTGCCCTGGTCCTGGCCGATGTCCTTTTTGCCAACGCCCTGGAGATCGTAGCCTCGGCCGATATCTGCAACAGGGCCCGGAAGAGATTTCTCGGGATTTTTTCCGGCACCTATGAAATGACAGCATGGGGACAGGTCCTGGACAGCCTCAACACCATGCCGAAAAAGATTTCCATAACGGAAAATATTCCCCTGCGGATCAGTACACTGAAGACGGCCTATTATACCATCTACTACCCCCTTCTCATGGGCTATGTCCTGAGTACGCCGGGAGGAGAACGGGAACAGGACGCCCTGCGGGAGTTCGCCCTGCCCCTGGGGCTCTCTTTTCAGATCCGCGATGATATACTCGGCGTTTTCGGTGATGAAAAAGAAACGGGCAAGTCAACCGACTCCGATCTTCTCGAAGGGAAGATAACCCTGCTGATTCAGTATACCCTGGAAACGCTGAAAGGGAAGGCACGCAGCGATTTCATGGATCTCGTTCTCAAGACGGGGAAAACGAAGAAAGATGTGAAGATCATGCGTACGACGATACGGGAAAGCGGCTCCCTGGAAAAAACCACGATGCAGCAATCCCGATTTCTTGAGGAGGCCCGCGGTAAGCTGGACGGTCTTACATTGAATAAAAAATACCGCCATATACTGGCGGGGCTCATCGATATGCTTTCGGCCTGAAGCGCCGGAAGAGGGGGCTGATACGCCCGTCGCGCCTGTGCAGCTTTCCGATTACCCCTGATGTTCTCTTGTCGGTAGGAATGCCGTGTTCGGAAAAATATCAGCGTCATGGAAAATTTATTGCTAGTAATCCGTGTTTTGTTACGGTAAAGAGAATTGTCTTTTAAGAACATCGGGGGGAATGTAAGAAAACGAATGGAAGACCTTATTGTTGCCATACTGCAGGAAGATCTTGCCTGGGAGAATAAATCCCGCAATCTCGCTGTATTCCGGGAACGGATGAGTTCCCTGAAGGGGAAAACACACCTGGTGCTTCTCCCCGAGATGTTCGCTACGGGTTTTACCATGAACGCCGCGGCCATGCATGAAGGAATGGACGGACTCACGGTACGCTGGCTCCAGGACAATGCCCGTGAACTCGATGCTCATATGGCCGGGACCCTTATTGTCGGCGAAGGCGGGGGATTTTTTAACCGCATGGTCTGGGCGGAACCGCAGGGGAAGCTGCATACCTACGACAAGAGGCATCTTTTCCGCATGGCCGGCGAAAACGGGATATTTTCCCCGGGCAGTGAAAATATCACCGTCAACTGCAGGGGATGGCGCGTGAGGCCCTTCGTCTGCTATGACCTGCGTTTTCCCGTGTGGAGCCGCAACAGGAACAACGAATACGACCTGGCCGTGTACCTTGCCAACTGGCCTGAGCGGCGGGCCCGGCACTGGCAGGTTCTTCTGCAGGCCAGGGCCGTGGAAAACCAGGCCTATGTGGCCGGCGTAAACCGTGTCGGCAAGGACGCGAAGGGAATCCGCTATGCCGGTGACTCCTGCATCATCGATCCCTGGGGAAATGACGCTGTCCGGCTGGGCGAAGAGGCCGGTATCGCAACGGCAGTGCTCTCCGGTTCCCTGCTGACATCGTGCCGCAGGGATTTCCCCGTATGGCAGGACGCCGATACGGAATTATGCGGCAGCGGAAATCAAGGGCGGCCGTGAGAGATGAGCAGGATATTAATCCATAAAAAAATGTGTACCATGTCCCTGGTTCTGACTCTTCTCATGACTTCTGTTGTTACCGGCGTTTCCCAGGATTTTTCAGCCGGGGATAATGCACTGACAAATTATTTCACCCTCATGACCATATACGGGAAATGGCGCGAGGGCCTTTTCGGCAGCCGCAAATATTATGAGAGGGAACTGCGGATTTTTCTCACTGATCTTATCCATAAGGAAATCGAGACTGAATCGGATTTTATACTGGTGTTCCCCGAGAGCATCCAGGAGAAAAGGGTAACCTGTACATTTAAATACAGCCGGTGGCTCTACTTTCATGGAGAAATTGCCGTTGACGCCCTGGCGCCGATCATAAAAAAAGATCCCGATCTTCTGAAAAAGTGGTGGCGCAGCGGCATCCTTGTTTCCGTGAGCGGCAGGGTGAAAAAATTCAGGATAGGCCGGGATACCTACGGTGACACGGTTAATCTCTGGCTGGAAAAAGTAGTGGTGCGTCCGTAATGGAGGGTTTGAAACCCGCCACCGCGGACGATATATTTGAAAATGCCGATGCATGAATATGCATATATTTATTATAATGGAAATATATCATGGCGACAATTCTTGATACAATAGTTGAAGAGAGAAAAAAACAGGTAGAGATTGAAAAGCATGATCTGCCCGTGACGGCGATGCTGGCACGGGTTGATGCAGTCATGGAAGACGGGTTGCGCCCAGCTGATTTTCTTTCCCGGAAGCATGTGAGCGATCCCTTTCTTATTGCAGAAATTAAAAAGGCGTCGCCGTCAAAGGGTGTTATCAGGCAGGATTTCGATGTGACGGTTATTGCCGGAATATATGATGAGTCAGCCCCGGTCAGCGCCGTATCGGTTCTGACGGAGCCGCGGTATTTTCAGGGGTCCTATGATTACCTGGTTTCAGCGGGGAAGGCGTGTTCCAAACCCCTGCTTATGAAGGATTTCATCTTTGATCCCTACCAGGTTATGAAGGGATTTCTCTGCGGTGCCTCGGCCTTTCTTCTCATCGCGTCCCTGGTGACGGATGAGGATGTGGAGAAGTTCTCCGCGCAGGCGAAACACCTGGGGATGCGTATTCTTTTCGAGACGCATTCCATCGAGGAATACCGGCGGGCCATGAACCTGGGGGTTGATATCATCGGCATTAACAACAGGGATCTCAACACCTTCAGTACCGATATACATCATACTCTGCGGCTCATTGATTCAGCCGGGCTTCCCGCCGGCTCATTGCTTGTTTCGGAAAGCGGCATCAGGTCCGGCGACGATGTGGCTGTCCTGCGCAGGGGCGGCGTGCAGGGGTTTCTCATCGGCGAGGAATTCATGAAACACGAGGATATAGGATCGGCCATAACCGCCGTCATGGGGCCGCGATGAGCGGATATGACGGAAACGGGGGCATGAACAGGCCCGTGGTGAAAATTTGCGGCATCACCAATCAGGACGACGCATTCTACAGCATCGGCGCCGGAGCCCAAATCTTGGGATTCATATTTTTCGAGAAGAGTCCACGGTATATCTCTTTTGGCGATGCCGCCGTAATAATCAGTAACTGCCGGAAGCGCTTCGGTGATGGCGCGGCATATGCCGGTGTTTTCGTGAATGCCGCGCCGGAGACGATAATGGAGGCGGTTTCGACAACGGGCATCGATTATATACAGCTTCACGGTGACGAAGACAATGCATTCATAGACGGCCTGAGGAAAATGCTTCGTAGTGCCGGCCTGGAGAAATGCAGGATAATCCAGGCATTCCGGATACGGGACGGCGCTGATGTGGTGCCGGCCCGATCTTCCGTGGCGGACTTTGTTCTGTTCGATTCTTTTTCCCGCGGCGAATACGGCGGAACAGGACAAAGTTTTGACTGGTCCCTCATCAGAGAATTCGGACAGGATCAACGTCTTTTCCTTTCGGGAGGTATCAGCGCCAAAAACGTGATCGAGGCGGTGAGAAGGATTCATCCCTATGGCATCGATCTTGCCAGCAGCGTGGAAAGGGAAAAAGGCGTGAAGGATAAAAAAAAGATTGATGAATTCTTTGCTGTTTTCCATAGTGAGGCATTGCAAAAAAAGACGCTATAGTGGTGTATACGTCTAAGACCGTATACCATCATTATAATTAGGAGAGGATTATTATGTGTGGAATAATGGGCTATGTTGGAACTGCCGTGGCATCGGAAATCATTATGACAGGCCTGAAGCGTCTTGAATACCGGGGATATGATTCGGCGGGCATTGCCCTCCTTGGTGATGATCTCTATGTGTGTAAAAAACCTGGCAAGCTGGTTGAACTGGAAACCTGCCTGGACAATGCAGCTCTCAGCGGATATCACACGGGTATCGGCCATACGCGATGGGCAACCCATGGCGTGCCCAATGAAATAAACGCCCATCCGCACTGTGATTGCAGCGGAAATATAACCATTGTCCATAACGGCATAATCGAGAATTACAACACCCTGAAAGAAGCGCTGATAAAAGAAGGCCATACCATTGTCAGTGATACCGATACGGAAATTGTGGTTCACCTCATCGAGCATTATCATCGGACCGAGTCCCTGGTAGATTCTGTTATAAAGGCCCTTACCCGTGTGGAGGGAACATACGGCCTGGCCGTCCTCTCGAAAAAAGAACCTGATAAGCTCGTGGCGGCACGTAAGGGAAGTCCGCTCATCCTGGGTATCAGCGAAACCGGCATGATCCTGGCCTCGGACGCCAGCGCCATTGTTGAACATACGAGGAATGTCATCTATCTCGAGGATAACGAAGTGATGGAGGTCAGGAAGGATGTTTACAAGACCTATGACATCAACCGGAATCATATCATCAAGGAAGTGGAGGCCATAGACTGGAATATCGAGTCTATCGAGAAATCAGGATATAATCATTATATGCTGAAGGAAATATGCGAACAACCCGAAACCATCATGAACGCCTACCGGGGAAGGGTCGTTCCTGAATTCGGCAATGTGAGACTCGACGGACTGCGACTCACGGAGCAGGAGCTTTTCAGTATAGAGAGAATTATATTTATAGCCTGCGGTACGTCATGGCACGCGGGACTCATCGGTGAATACCTCATTGAGGAATACGCGCGTATTCCCGTAGAAGTGGAGTACGCATCGGAGTTTCGGTACCGGAAACCGGTTCTCAAAAAGAATGATCTTGTCATCACCATATCCCAGTCCGGAGAGACGGCCGACACTCTGGCTGCACTTCGTGAGGCCAAGGCCCGCGGCATTAAGGTTCTGGGTCTGACCAATGTTGTGGGTAGCACCATCGCCCGTGAATCCGACGGCGGTATGTACATACATGCAGGCCCGGAAATAGGCGTCGCTTCCACCAAGGCCTTCACCTCTCAGGTAACGGTCCTTATCCTGCTGACGCTGCTTCTGGCCCGGCGGAGGGATATGACGCCGCAGGAGGGCAAGCGGATCATCAGCGATTTGCAGAAAGTTTCATCGCATCTGGGCACTATCCTGGAGAACAAGGAAATTATTGATATTGCCAGGGAATACAAGGACAGTACGAATTTCCTGTATCTCGGCCGTGGTGTTCAGTTTCCCGTGGCTCTCGAGGGCGCGCTGAAGCTGAAGGAAATATCCTATATTCACGCCGAGGGATATCCGGCGGCTGAGATGAAACACGGCCCCATCGCCCTTATTGATGAAAACATGCCCGTGGTTTTCGTAGCGCTGAAGGATGATATTTACAGCAAGGTGCTCAGCAATATGGAAGAGGTGCGGGCCCGGAACGGAAAGATCATCGCCATTGCCAGCGAGGGAGATGAGGATGTGCGGAAATATGCCGATCACGTAATTCACGTTCCCGAGGTGCACAATATGGTATCCCCCCTGCTTACGGTGGTTCCCCTGCAGCTCCTGGCCTATCATATTGCCGTACTGAAAGGGTGCGATGTGGACCAGCCAAGGAACCTGGCCAAGAGCGTTACTGTGGAGTAAGTACCGGTTTTGCACGGGAACGTCTCCGCGCAATTCTGCGGGCCGTGATAAAAAATAACTTTTTCTTCGTGACATAAGTATAGTGATTGACAATTTTTAAATGGCTCACTATTCTCTTGAATCAGTTCGCCCGGGCTGCCGCGCAGCAGGCGGAACAGCTGATAAATGACTCCGTTGCCGGCTTTACCTGGACGATTCTTCTTGCGGCATTCAGGGATTCGGCAACGGGACGTAAAATACTACTCAAGAATTGAAAGGGATACAAGAGGTTGAAATGATTGTAATTGAAAGTATTAATAATATTGGTCTGACCGTTTCCAATCTGGAAAAGTCCATTGAATTTTATAAGGATCTTTTCGATTTTGAGGTTGTGGAAAAGTTGAGTAATGCCGGGCAGGCCTTTATCAAAATGGGCGACATGGTTATTGCCCTGAATGAAGTGGAAGGGTATAACTGTCCTGAAGATGCGGGATACGCCATTTCCTTTTATGTCGATGAGGAGGATTTTGAAGATGCCCTGGACGAGTTGGAAGAACTGGAAATAACCATTGTTTACGGGCCGGAAAACATCCGTAATGGTCAGTCCGTGATTTTTCTCGATCCCGATGGAAATAAAATCGAACTTTCATATCCAAAAATAAGCTGAGGAAAGGACGGGATTAGTATTCATTAGCTGAATATGTGATCGCTTTTCCGCCTCCTTTATTATTGATAAAAGGGATTGCCTTTCTTCCGGGGCAATCCCTTTTATTTATGGGTATTTCTTAAAACCTTATTTCTGGAAGTGCACATAATTCTAAAATTGTAACTGCTGGTTTTATCAGATGTTAGGCCCGCAAGAGGACAGCATATATATTGTTTTTAAAGTCTCCTTATAACAGGCCGGGTATGTTGAGTGTGAAGCACTTTTCTGATTTTTATTTTTGCAGGAGGATAAAACCCCATGGAACTGATGGAAATTCTCAGAAAAACAAAAATTATTCCCGTGGCTGTTCTTGAGAACACCGATGATGCCTGCCGCGTGGCGGAACTGCTCCTGAAACATGATCTTCCCGTAATAGAAGTCACACTCAGGACCGAGAATGCACTGAAATGCATTACGGCCGTTGTGGAAAAATTTCCTGAAATGAGTATCGGCGCCGGCAGCGTTCTTTCAAAGGACGGCCTGAGAGCTGCTCAGGAGGGAGGAGCTCGTTTTGCCGTGTCTCCCGGCCTTGATGCCGATATACTTACGTATGCCCGTACAAGGGAAATCCCCTTTGTGCCGGGGATCGCCACTCCAAGCGAACTCATGAAAGCGCTGGAGTTCGGATCTATAGTTAAAATATTTCCGGCCGCTGCACTGGGAGGCATTGAGTATATCAATGCCATTGCAGCGCCCTTCAAAATGAAGGAACTGCATCTGATGCCCACGGGAGGCGTCAATGCCGCCAATTTTATGGAATATTTAAAAGCCGACAGGGTGATTGCCTGCGGTATGACATATATTGTGGACAGCAATCTGCTTCGGGAAAAGAATTATCGTGAAATTGAACGGCGCATTGAGGAATCCATCCGCAGGCGCGATGAATAAGGTGTGTGCGAATATTTTGATTTTCCGTGGAATATGCTGAAGAAAGCGGGTTGCCCATGTTAAAAACTTTATTGTCGGCATTTGAGAAGAGGGAAGGCCTGCTGGGATTATCTGATTCCAACTGCTGCCGTCTCTTCAATGCCCGGGGAGACGGCATTGATGGCCTGACCCTGGACAGGTATGGTGACTATATTCTCATACAGTTCTATGATGAAGCCCTGGCTGAATCAGTAAACGGTAAAATGGAGTTGATCGGTACTGCGCGTGAAGCGATCATGAAAGCCCTGGAGCGGCTCCCTGTGAATATCAGGGGTGTGCTGGCAAAGAACAGGATTACGGTAAAAGGGAATCAGGACTTCATCGATTTACGGAGAAGTATGCTGCTCGATGGCGAACTCCCGCAGGGGGACTACACTGTCCGTCAGAACAATATACTGGCAGGAGCCGATCTTCTTGAGGGACAGAGCACGGGCATTTTTCTCGATATGAGGGAAATCCGCAGCGGATTAGAACCCCTGTATGGTGAAAAAAATTTCTCGGGGATGCTGAATCTTTTTTCCTATACCGCTCTTTTTTCCGTGCATGCCCTGAAGAACGGAGTTCCCCGCGCGGTCAATGTGGATTTATCACGCACGGTATTGCGTCGTGCCATGAATAATTATCGTCTGAATGATATAGCCGTGGATGACCGGGATTTTATCTACGGGGATGCCCTGAACTGGATAAAAAGATTGATTAAAAGAGGAGAAACATATTCAATTGTGGTGATCGATCCTCCGACCTTTGCCCGCGGGAAAAAAAACAGCTTTTCCGTGCGTACGGATTATGAGAATGCAATCAGGAGCCTGGAGGCTCTTGCTCCGGGCGGTTATGTGCTTTCGGCGATAAATTCCCGTTTTATATCAAAAAAGCAGTATATTTCCTTTCATCCGGCTCAATGGAAACTGGTTACCTTCAGTAATGAGTCATCGGATTTTCCTGCAGGGGGTGAACCATATCTGAAAGCAGGGTTATGGTCCCTGAAATGATAGATAATTCGGCAGAAGTAGAATTACCCGTGGAAAATATCTTGACATCGTTGATTTGAACGGCAAGTATAATTCTCGAGTTTTGACCCCTCTTTGTTTATATTATACGATCAGGCTGTGTGAAATGCTGTATATATCATTGATTTTCATTCTGTCGGGGCTTCTCCTCTTTGCCTTCTCTGTTATCTCCGGTTCACTAAAAGAGGAGAAAAGGGCGGAGCATGCCGGGACGCCGAAGCAGAAGGAATCAGTTGTTTCTTCACAGAAAACGAATCCGGCTGGATACGAACCATCAATCACTGCGGATAAGAAACAGGAAAAAAAAGCAGCCGACAATGAAGTAAAAGAGCCGGTCAAAGAAGTAAAAGAACTTTTTTTGGCAAAGGACGAAGTAATAATTGACGACAATATACCCGAGGTGTTTTCAGACGGTGAAGATGATAGTATCTTTGCCGGGGACCATCTGAGTTATGACAACGGGCTGCAGAACGGAGAAGCCATAGCCGTATTGTTTGATGACCATTCTTCAGTCGTGGATTATCAGCACCGGAAGGGTTTTATCGATCCCGGTCTTACGGAATACAGGAACATCCGGAGAATCGGCAGGGGCCGTTTGCTGGTTGAAAAAGAGGGGATTAATTTTAAAATCGATTCGAAACTTTTCAGGTTTGATTTCTTTAAACTGGATCAGTTATATTCCGGTGACAATTATATAGCCCTGAAGATCAGGGGCCGGGAAGAGAAAAAGCTCTTTATATTTGAAAATGGTAAAGAGGCGGTTCCCGGAATAAAAGAAGGCTATGAGGCATTTCTTTCCCGCGTTTAATGCGATTAACCATCGGAAGGATAAAAGGTATGTATTACAGGTATAAGGTAAAAAAGAAAGACAGAAAGTCGGTTAAGATTTTGATAGTCCTTTCTTTATGCCTGGCTCTGGGATATGCCGGGTATCAGAACAGGCAGTATCTCCTGTTCTGGAAATATACCTTCAATAAGCTGCAGACAAAAATTAATGAAGCTGAAAAGATTAAGAATCAGCAGCAGAGACAGCTGACACTGCAGAACCTCTGCCAGGTCTTTGACCTGTACAAGGAAGAAAACCCCATAGATGAAGAGGCATATGCCCTTTCCGCCAGGGCCCATTTTCTCCTTGGCATGGCATATCTGCCGGGGGATCTGTCCGAACTGCTTATAAACGATGCCGTTGATACTATAAACAGTGAAGCGAGGAAAGAGTTTTTTAATGTAATTCGTGATTTAAGAAAAGTCCAGGCGCTTCTTGATGATGAAAATTCCGGTAAAAAGCATATTCTCATGCTCTCGCAATCCTGTTATCTCAGCGGTTTTTTAAGCAGGGAAGAAATATTTGAGATTATCAGGAAGATCAATCCAGAGGAATTTACTTTTGAAAAAGTTGATGATGCCAGGTTTTTTGCACTCATGCATATTCTGAACAAGAACGATGAGTTCGGATTCAGCTTTTTAACAAAAAAGGGAATGACTGATGAGGGTGTGGGCGGATTGCTGTTCCTGGCTACGGCGGAAAGGATTGCCGAACGTTATACCAATGCCATTATGAATTACAGAACGGTTATCGATAAAACAAACGATGATCGCATTTTGAAACTTGTCCATATGAACCTGGGCAAGATTTATTACAATCAGTCCCTTTACACGGAGTCGCTGGCTCATTTTGATGCGGTTCTTAAAATAGATGAGCGGGACACTTTTTCGCGCATATGGATAGGCAAGAATTACTCTGCTATGGGGTTTCGGGATCGGGCAAAGGCCATATGGACGGAAATACTTGCAGCGGACAGGTCGAACAGTGAAGTCAAAAAACTTCTTGGTGTTATGTGATCCAGTTTTATCAAAGTTTTTGGTATTGTGTCTGATTATCGCTTGACAAAAACGTGAAGTTTTATAGTAGAGAAGTCCAAGTGTTATGTCGTATTATGCCGGGGCTTTTTTATATAATACATATAGTATGGTTCTGACCAGATGACGAGGAGCAATATATGATTTTTAATTCATTGTATGGAATGTTTTCAAATGACATGGGAATTGACCTGGGTACGGCAAATACTCTTGTACATGTGAAAGGGCAGGGGATTGTTTTGAGCGAACCTTCGGTTGTTGCCGTGCAGACCAGTACCGGCAAGGTGCTTGCCGTTGGCCAGGAAGCCAAGAGAATGCTGGGAAGGACACCGGGAGATATCGTGGCGATTCGTCCCATGAAAGACGGGGTAATCGCCGATTTTGATACGACTGAAAAGATGATCAGGTATTTTATTACGAAGGTGCATAAGAGAAAAACCCTCGTCCGTCCACGGATGGTAATCGGGGTTCCTTCGGGAATAACCGAGGTGGAAAAGCGCGCTGTCCGTGAATCGGCGGAGCAGGCGGGAGCCCGGGAAATTTTTCTCATAGAAGAAGCGCTGGCAGCCGCCATCGGGGCCAACATTCCCATCCACGAACCGGCCGGGCACATGGTTGTTGATATCGGCGGAGGAACCACTGAGATTGCCGTAATATCGCTGGGAGGAATGGTAATTGCCGATTCCATCCGTATCGCCGGCGATGAGTTTGACGAGGCTATCATCAAATATATGAAAACGCAGTATAACCTGGTAATCGGCGAGAGAATGGCCGAAGAAGTGAAGTTTCGTCTGGGTAACGCCTTCCCTGAGAAAAAAGTTGAGTTAATGGAACTCAAGGGACGCGATGCCATTTCAGGCCTTCCCAGAACATTGGAAATTGATTCATCGGAAATACGGAAAGCGCTTAAAGAACCCGTTGACCAGATTCTCGACGGTATAAAACATGTTCTGGAAAAAACACCGCCGGAACTGGCTGCCGATATAGTCGAGAGAGGAATAGTGATGACCGGCGGCGGATCTCTCCTGAAAGGACTCGATAAGTATATAAGCAAGGAGACCGGTGTACCGGTGATACTGGCGGAAAATCCCCTGACCTGTGTTGTACTCGGTGCAGGGAAATTTCTTGAGGAAATCAAAAATCTTTACAGAGCCAATCTGAAGTAAGTTGTTTTGTGGAATTCTTCATTAGAAATAAAACCATTGTTGCCTTTATCAGTTTTACTCTGTTCTGCATAATCTCGCTCTCGGTTCAGTCCAGCACGTTTACTCTGACACTGGAAGGCATCGGGAGCGCTTTAATCATGCCCTTTCAGAAAGGATATGACAGTATTCAGGGCGGCGTACACCGGATATGGGCCGGATTTACCGAGCTCAGTGACGTCCGCAACCAGCTCCAGAAAACGCGGGAAAAGCTGCAGCGCTATGAGTCAATGACCGAGGAACTTTCGGAGATAAAGAGGGAAAACGAGCGTCTCAGGTCTCTCATGGGGCTCAAAGAACGTATTCCCTATGAAACTATACCGGCGTCTATAATCTCAAAAGACCCCGATAACTGGTTTCGTACTCTTATTATCAACAGGGGATCCCGAGACGGTATCAAAATAAACATGCCTGTCATCGCATTCAGGAATGATGAAAAGGCCGTTGTGGGAAAAATTATCGAGGTTCGTCACAGCATTTCGCGTATTGTTCCCATAATATCACCGGATATGAAACTGGGAGTCATGATCCAGGAGAGCCGTTTCCCGGGACTCCTTTCAGGACTTACCAGCAGCTCCAATCTCTGTGTCGTCGATTATGTGTCCCGTGCCGCGGTCATTAAATTCGGAGATGTGATTATCACGTCAGGGCAGGGAGGGGTTTTCCCCTCAGGCCTTATCGTGGGAACGGTCATAAAAGGTGAGGTGCTGGAATCCAGCGCTTACCAGAGAGCCATTATGAAGCCTGTTATTGATTATGATCTCGTAGAAGAAGTGTTTATAATTAAAAAAGAGCCCGATAATGAAATCCTGAAGATTCTTGAGGAGCTGGAATGATATTCACTTATTTGGTCACCGGTGCCCTTATCGTGGTTTCTCTTATAATCCAGGGACATTCTTCCTTCGACGCTATCCGTATAGCCGGAGTCAAGCCCGACCTGGTGTTTATCATCGTTGTGTACCTGTCGTACAGTTTCGGATCTTTCTATGGTGAGGTGAGCGGTTTTGCCGGCGGCCTGCTGCACGATGCCATCTCCAATTCACCCCTGGGTCTGCTTACGTTTCCCAAGGTCGTTGTAGCCTTTATTGTTGGGATGTTCGGCAGGGCCGTTTTTAAAAGTAATATTGTAACGGTCACGCTGCTGCTTTTTCTGGCATCTCTTCTGAAAGGTGTTATCATGCTTTTTCTCAGCTACATCTTCCACCATGCTTCACTGTCTTCTGTTCTTCATATCATCATCCCCGAGGCATTCTATAATGCCCTGGTCGCGCCACTGATGTTCCTCCTGCTCGATAAAATTTACGCGAAAGAGCTTGAAAGGGAGGGGAACCTGTAAATGGGGCATACATCGTTAAAGGCCAAAATGCTTGAGGCCTTTAGGGTAAGGATGTTTTTTTATATTTCAATAGTCTCCGTCCTGTTCCTTATCCTTATCATACAAATTATAAACCTGCAGCTCATCCATGGGGATGAATACAGCCTGAAGTCAAAAATAAACATGGAGAATAATATCCCCATACCCGCATCACGGGGAGAGCTCTATGACAGAAATTTCAAGATTGACAGCAATAACATGGTCATTGTTTCCAACCGGCCGTCTTTTAATATCACGACAATTCCTTCCAAGTTTAAGGAAAAGGATGATTTAAACCGGGTGCTGAAAAATGTCTCCACACTGGCAAAGGTTCCTTTGGAGAGTTTCATTGAGGAGATAAAAAGCAGGAACCCCTGGGAGAGGATAGTACTTGTTGAAGATGTCGATTTCGATACCATTATAAAAATAGCATCACACCCCACCAGGTTCCCGAATATTGACTGGGAAGACGCACCGGTCCGCGTTTACAATTACGGAAATATGTTTTCCCATGTCGTCGGGTATATCGGCAGTATCAGCAGGGATGAGTATCATCAGTTAAAGGGGCAGGGATACCGGCATTATCAGAAGATAGGGAAATCGGGAATAGAGAAGCAGTATGATGAAACTCTTCGTGGCCAGGACGGGTATGTAAGAAGAATTGTTGATGTCCGCAACAGGACCGAGGCGGAGGAAGTGGGCCTGCGGCCCGTGTCGGGGAATAATATTGTTTTAACCGTCGATTTTAATATCCAGAAAACGACCTTCGAGGCAATGGACGGGCAGGTGGGTGCCGCAATCGTTATCAAGCCCTCCACGGGAGAAGTTATTGCCATGGTCAGCAAACCCGACTTTGATCCTAATCTTATCATTTCGAAGGACAACACGCAATTCGTAAAGGATCTCAATGCCGATAAGCTCAGGCCCTTTCTGAACAGGAATATCCAGTCAAAATATCCGCCGGCATCGACCTTCAAGCTTGTTACTGCCATAGCCGCACTGGAAACGGAAAAGATAACTCCTTCAACGAGCTATTATTGCAGTGGTAAGTACACGCTGCAGGGATACCAGGACAAGGATTTTTTCTGTTATGAAACGCATGGAACTCTTGATCTCCAATGGGCCATCGCCAAATCGTGCAGTGTTTATTTTTATCAGCTGGGATATAAAATAGGCCCTACGAATATACTGAAGTATGCGGAATATTTCGGCCTTGATCAATTAAGCGGAATTGACCTCCCCGGTGAAGTTGAGGGATTCATTCCGTCGAAAAAGTGGAAACTCAGAACCTTTGGCCAGCCGTGGTTTGACGGTGACACGATCAATCTCTCCATTGGCCAGGGTTTTCTGCACCTCACGCCGGCCGGTATGGCAAATTTTATAGCGGGAATCGTAAATAATGGTCTGGTGTACAAACCGCACATGATCAGGGAAATCAGGTCACCGGATAACAACGCGGTAATAAAAGTCGTGGGAAGGGAGAAGGTCAGGGAAATACCTCTCTCTCCCGTTTCACTCAATACCGTTAAGCAGGGTATGCGCCTCAGTGTAATGAGCGGGACATCGGGAGGACTCAGGCATCTAAAGGTCCCCGTGGCGGGAAAAACAGGAACGGCACAGACAAGATCAAAGCGGATGGAAAAATTTTCCCAGCATGCCTGGTTTGTGGGATACGGCCCTTTTAACGGAACACCGGAACAATCTATTGCGGTTGTAGTCATTATTGAATATGGTATTGCCGGCGCGGTCGGGGCTGTTCCGGTTGCGGAGAGAATTTTCGCCAAGCTCTATGAAACAGGATACTTTCAATGATAGGAAGAGACGGCAACTATAAGATAGACTTTTTACTGGTAGCTGTGGTGACCATTGTAGTCATGATGGGATGCCTCATGATATACAGCGGAGGCTTTGACCCGATTGAAAAGATGAACAATGGGCTCTACCGGAAGCAGTTGCTGTGGTTTATCATAGGATTTATATTGATGATAGGTATTACTTTTGTAAGCTATCAGCAGATAGGAGATTACGCCCTTCACATTTACGGCGTGCTTCTCTTTATCCTGATAATGACAACTATTTTCGGCACACCCATAAGAAACACCAGGGCCTGGATCAATTTTGGATTTTTTTCCATACAGCCTTCGGAGTTCATGAAACTGGCGCTTGTCATTGTCCTGGGGAAGTACCTGGAAATCCGTGAAAGGGAAATCAGGCATTTCCGGGAGCTGCTGATCCCTTCTTTGCTCACGATGGTGCCCATCATTATCGTTTTAAAGCAGCCCGATTTCGGTACTGCCGTCATATTTGTCCCCATTCTTTTTACCATGCTGTTCGTTGGAGGTGCCGACGTCTCACACCTTCTTTCCATCATAGCCATCGCTGCCATAGCACTGCTGGTGCCCATGATACTCACCTACCGCGAATGGGTGGGCGCCGAAGGAGGCAGTTTTCTTCTGGATTTTTTTAAGGATGTCCATAAGATTTTCCTGGTTGCCGGCGTTTTTCTCATCATAGCCATTGTTACGTTCATTGTGCACCGTTTTTACGTGAAAAATATATTGAGGAGAGTGTATATTTTCGGGATAGTGCTCTCTATGGGACTATTCTCTTCGGTGGTTATTCAGAACCTGTTCAAGGAGTACCAGAAAAAACGTATTCTCGTTTTTCTCAATCCCGACCTGGATCCTCATGGCTCAGGCTATAATATAATCCAATCAAAAATCGCCATCGGTTCAGGAGGTTTTTTCGGCAAGGGTTTTCTCAACGGGACACAGTCTCAGCTCGGTTTCCTGCCGGAAAAGACTTCGGATTTTATTTTTTCCGTGTTTGCTGAAGAATGGGGTTTCTTCGGAGCCGTATTGCTCCTTGGACTTCTGGCCCTGATCATTTTCAGGGGCATTCAGATCGCCCTGGAGTCGAAGGATAAATATGGAGCCATGCTGGCCAGTGGAATTACATCTATATTTTTCTTTCATTTTTTCATCAATATCGGCATGGTAATCGGAATTATGCCCGTAACGGGCCTTCCTCTCAGCTTCGTTTCCTATGGAGGATCGAACCTGCTCATGGCAATGCTTGCCGTTGGAATTTTAATTAATATTCGGATGCGGAAATTCGTATATTAATTGTATGGTCGCGCCCATCACTAAACATTAAAATAAGTGTAACGGCGATGCCCCTTTTTTTTGCAGCAGCAAAGAGGGGGGATGATATCTCCGCGGCACGGTTGATATGGAGGAAATGTATCTATGACCTCACATGAAAAAGCGGTAGTTCTCTTAAGCGGCGGACTCGACTCGGCCACGGTTGCGGCCATAGCAGTCCAACGAGGATTCTCCCTGCACGCACTGACCTTCAACTACGGGCAGAAACATGACGTGGAGATACGATCTGCCGGCAAACTGGCCGGGTTTTTCAGGGCTGAATCCCATGTCATCATTGATATTCCCTCGAAAATTTTCAGTACGGCTCTTGTGAAACATTCGGGCATTGATGTACCAAAAAACAGGCCGTATGATGCGGATGTCATACCATCCACCTATGTGCCGGCACGGAATATTATATTTCTTTCCTTTGCCCTTGCCTGCGCTGAATCGTCAGGGGCTCGCCATATTTTTATCGGGGCCAATGCCGTGGATTACAGCGGTTATCCCGATTGCCGGCCGGAATTTTTCAAAGCATTCCAGGTCATGGCCGATGCGGGAACCAGGGCCGGCGTTGAAGGCCGGGGCTTTATCATCGAAACGCCCCTTCTCAACTGGACCAAGGCGGAAATCATCAGGAAGGGGACCGAACTTGGTGTTGATTACTCCATGACGCATAGCTGCTATGACCCTGGGGATGACGGCACATCGTGCGGCGGGTGCGACAGCTGTATCATCCGCAGCAGGGGATTTGCCGAGGCCGGCATACCTGATCCCACGATTTACCGGAAGAAATCATGATCCCTGCTTATGAAGCCATAATCAATATTCTGTTCCCTTCGTGGTGTCTTAACTGTGGTATACCTGTTTCCTCCAGTGACCGGCATCTCTGTGTTTTATGCCGTAAAAAAATTGAGTTTGTTCATGACGCCTGTCCTGTCTGCTCTGGTTTTGTCGTTGATGGTGTATGCCTTATGTGCGGCAACCGTGAAATCTTTTTTGAAAAGAATATCGCCATAATGGAGTATACCGGTGTGGCAAAGGAAATACTTCATCATCTTAAATTCAGCGGCAAAAAACGTCTTTCCCCGTTGTTGGGAGGGGAGGCCTTAAAGGCATGGGAGTTATGGGGAGGGATGGCCGATATGGTAACATCGGTTCCCATGACCCCGGTTAAAGAGTGGAAAAGAGGATATAACCAGTCGAAACTGGTGGCGCAATATGTGTCAAAAAAAACCTCGATTCCTTACAGGGACATCCTGCGGGAAAAAAAGGATTCAAAAACCCAGCGTGAGCAGGGCTATTACAATCGTTTTTTTAATGTGCTGGACAGATATTTCGTAAAGGATACAATGGATGTTACAGACAAGACAATTTTATTGGTAGACGATGTCTTTACGACCGGTGCAACGTTAAATGAATGCTCCAGGATCATAAGGGATGCCGGTGCAAAGGGTGTTTTTTGTCTTACTCTTGCCAGGGCAGGTATAAAAAAGCTTGAAAAATAAAGTGACTTGTTCAATAATTACTAAGCTTAAAAAAATCTGTGTGAAAAAAGCTGCCGGAAACTGTTCCTGTATACCAATTTCATGATACTTGTGGAGAGGCATGATGAAAAGAGAATCTCATGACAGCGTTGAAATTATAACACTTGAAGGCCGCATAGATCAGGAAGGTTCGGAAGAGCTGGAGGGTATCCTGCAGGAATGTCTCGACGATGACAGGGCCAATATCTGTATTGATATGATAAATGTAAAGCATATATGCAGTTCGGCGCTGGGTGCGCTTGTTGCCATAAAAAGAAAAATTAAGGACAATGAAGGTGATATTAAGCTGGTAATTGTGAATGATAACCTCCTGAGACTGTTTCAGACAACCATGCTCGATAAGGTATTCGAAATCTATGATTCACGGCGGGAATGTCTGAGCACCTTCGATTGATGCGGAAGAATGAAGAAAGAACTGAAAGTTATACTGCAACCTATTGAAGAGCAGCTGAAAAAGGTTGATGAAAATATTAAAAAACAGCTGACAACCGGAATAACCCTTCTCGATGAAAGCGCCCTGCATCTTTTTTCCCGGGGCGGGAAAAAGATCCGGGCTTCCCTGGTTCTGCTCAGCAGCGGACTTCTGGGCGGGCAGCCCGAAGGGATAACGGAACTGGCCGCTTCAGCGGAAATTGTTCATGCAGCTACTCTGATACATGATGATATCATCGACCAGGCCCTTCTGCGGCGCGGTGACCTTACCGTATCAAAGAAATATGGAAGCAAGGCCGCTGTGCTTGCCGGCGATTACATGTATACCGTGGCACTCAGCATAGCCGTTGATGACGGTGACGGTGCTCTTTTCCCCACCATGGTATACGGCACCCGCGACATGGTCAAGGGTGAACTGTATCAGCTGCAGTATTCGAATATCGATTCCATTACGGAAGAGCATTACTATAAAATAATCGAACTTAAAACAGCCTGTTTCATGGAAACCTGTACAAAGCTGGGTGCCAGAAAAGGAGGTCTCTCTGCTGAACAGAGTGAGAAAGTAGGAAAATTCGGATTCAATCTCGGGATGGCCTTCCAGATAATAGATGACACGCTCGATGTTGTGCAGCAGGATGCAACAACGGGAAAGGACAGCGGCAATGATTTTTATGACGGAAAGATAACCCTTCCGTTTCTTTATATTCTGGGTAAGGCTGAAGAAAAGGAGCGGAATGAATTGCGGTCCATGGCGAAAATCGCCGACGAGAAAAGCTGGACCATTATCAGGAAAAAAATAATCGACCAGGGTGGTATTGATTATTCTTTCAGTATTGCCCGGAAATATATTGATGATGCTCTGGCTCTATTAAGCGCATTCCCCGATACGGAGAATAAAAAAATACTCATGGAAATGGCAAATTTTATTATTGAACGTGAATATTAAACGTGATATCTTGGTTGTAACTGTTGTTTGTGTTGCATTATAACCATTGGTGAAAGGGGGAAGGGGTCCATGATTACGAAGGAAAAGGAAGAGGTTTTAAAATATTACAATCTGGGTTTAACAGCATATAAACAGCGCAAATGGGATGACGCGATCAAGGCTTTTGAAATGGCCCTGAAGGTTGATCCCCATGATGGCCCGTCGGGAGTGTATCTGAAGAGGGCCAATGATTACAAAGTGACTCCGCCACCCAAGGACTGGGATGGGGTTTTTACCATGACGACAAAGTAACGATATATACCGCTACTTAATTCACTTAATATCCAGGGACGATCAGGCATGACAAAAAAAGTAATTCAGGTCAGCAAAAATCCCGTATACGATATCGGCATGATATCGACGGTTTTTGCCAGGGATACGGAATTTTCCGGAGACCTCACATTTAAAAAATCTCTCCAGATTAACGGGAAGTTCGACGGGGAGATTTCATCGGGAGGATTTCTCGTTATCGGCGAAGGTGCCGAGGTGAGAGCGAATATCAGGGCGAAAACGGTTATTCTCATGGGAACCGTTTTCGGCAATATCGAAGCGGAAAATAAGCTGGAAATTCACACATCGGGACGATTGTTCGGCAATATCCGTACATCGCAGCTGAAGATCGCCGATGGCGTCGTCTTTGAAGGCAAATGTGAAATGATAAAAGCCGATGAGAAAAAACAAAAAAAAGAAGCGGTGAAACCTGAGAAAACCTGATACCTGCCATGGCACAGGGGAAAGAGGCATATTATTACGAAAAGCTCGATGCCCTTAGCGTCGCCTGCCATCTATGTCCGCACAATTGTGTTATTCCTGAACAAAAAACCGGTATTTGCGGGGTCCGTATTAATAAAGAGGGTCTTCTCTATTCGGAGATCTACGGCCAGGTTACGGCCATTTCCATGGATCCCATGGAAAAAAAGCCGCTTTATCATTTCTATCCCGGCACGGAAATACTTTCTATCGGAACCAGGGGCTGCAATTTTAAATGCCCCTACTGTCAGAACTGGCACATTTCACAGGACGTCACAGCCCATGCCGTTTATCACGAACCCGACGAAATAATTGAACTGGCACTTAAAAAAAAATCAACGGGCATTGCCTATACCTATTCAGAACCGGCTATTTGGATTGAATACGTGCTGGATATGGCGGAAAAAGCCCGTATCAAAGGCCTGAAAAATGTCATGGTGACCAATGGTTTTATCAATGAAAAGCCCCTCACGGATTTGCTCAGGTTCGTCGATGCCATGAATATAGATATCAAGGCCTTCAAGCCGGAAACGTATAAAAAAATACAAAAGGGAAACCTCGATGATGTGCTTCGGACCATTAAAGTTTCCCATGAGCGGGAGTGTCATGTCGAGCTGACCACTCTCATCGTGACCGGTATCAATGACAGTATGGAAGAGATGAAGCGTATAATTGAATTCATCGCTTCTATTGATGTAATGATCCCCTGGCACATCTCACGATATTACCCGTCCTATCAATATGATGCGCCTCCGACTGATGTGGATTTTTTGCTTCAGGTGCATAGGGAGGCTTCGAAAACCCTTCAGTATGTGTATTGTGGAAATATATCCCCTCACCTGGGAGGGAGTGATACAACCTGTCCATCGTGCGGTACGGTGCTCGTTAAACGGAGCGGCTATTTTACCAGAATAGTTTCGCTTGATCACGGGAAATGCCGGAATTGCGGTTTCGACACGGGAATTATCAGCTGATAGTTATATGAAGACAGCCTCTCTCAGTATCGATCTTGGAAAAGCCGTGGATGATAATAAGAATATCCTTATTGTCGCCTATGGCATCAATGAAGGTGTTGAAAACAGGCTCAAGGAAATACTGTCTCTCTACCTGAAAAAAAATAACTGCGGCTACCTGCTGGCTCCGCTGTATACCTGTGTCAAGGAACTGCTTATGAACGCCATCAAGGCGAATTTTAAATTCATTTTTTTTGAGGGATACGAATCAAAGAACGAGGTTGATGAGCTCATAGGATATGAGAAGGCGCTGCAGGTTTTCAAGCTGGAAATGAGCAGGGAGGAAGCCCGGTATCTGGAGTCGCTGGCGAAAAGGAATGATATCAAGGCTCATGTGCTTTTTAACTATTCCGATGGAAGCCTGAATATAACCGTGGCGAATCCTGTTCCCATGACTGAACTGGAAAAGGAAAAGGTCCGGGAAAAACTTCAGGACGCCGGACGGTGCGAGGATATTTCAGAATATTTTCTGAAGATTGCCGATGACCCTTACCGCGAGGGCGCGGGAATAGGGCTCGTCCTGGTAACCATGATGCTGAAGTCACTGCGGATACCGGAAAATGGCTTCAGCATAAAAGCAGGGTCTTCCCGTACGGTAGCCCATCTGAAAATTCCTCTCAATAATGCAATACTGAAAAATTATACGAGGTCATGAATTTAAAGCGGGACAGCAGCCTTGAATACGCGGCAGCTGCCGGTAATTCTGTAGGCCGGAGCTGAAGCCGGGACAAGAAAGACGTCGCCCGGGGACGCCGTAAGTTCCATCGATGAGGATTCTATCATCGCCGTTCCTTCAACAATGAGCAGTATTTCCACGTTTCTTACTCCCGCGCTTTGGTAGGGTTGATGGATTGCAGGATTTATTTCCGACAGTTGATACTCAGCGGCGCCGGTTCTGAATACTCTTTCGCTACCGTCCGCTACTCCTTCCATAAGCTCCACTGGTGTATCACTGAATGTTACAATAGAAAGCAGTTCAGGGACATCAATGTGTTTTGCCGTCAGTCCTCCCCGGATGACATTATCCGAGTTGGCCATGAGTTCAATGCCCATGCCGTGAAGATATGCGTGGAGCCGGCCTGCCGGCAGGTACATGGCCTGTCCCGGTTTGAGTTCCACGAGGTTCAGGATCACCGGAGAGAGAATGCCCGCATCATGGGGATACGCTTCCCGGAGACGGCAGATCCAGGCGCATGCCACGTCCTCCCGGGAGAGTCTGGCGGCATTGAGCGCAGTTTCATCGAGGATTTCCTTTTTTCTCTCCGGGCCCAGGGTCATGAGCCTGCTGTAGAATGTTTTTAATTCTCCGGAACGTAGAAGGGCCGCTTCCTCCCGCAGAGTGTGCGGAGCGATATCGTTGAGGTAACCGGCGATAACACGGGGTTTCCTGAATCCGCACAGGGCCGTAAAGGGGGTCAGTGCGTAAATCAATTCCGGTTTGTGATTATCGTCATGATAATTTCTTTCCGGTGAGTCCGGGGGAACGCCTTTACTGTTTTCCCGCCTGAAACCCGCCGCGGCCTGTTGTTTGTCGGGATGGACCTGAATGGATAGGGGTCTTTCGACGCCAAGAACCTTGAAAAGGAAAGGGAGGGCGCTGCCGAAATTTGCGGTAACGCGCCGGCCCAGTATTTCATGGGGATATTCAGCTATAAGAGATGGAAGGGGTATCGATTCGCCTTCTATTATGACCTGCGAGGGTCCCCGCGGGTGGGCGCCCATCCAGAGTTCTGCCTGCGGCTCCCGGGACACGTTATCAATATGTAAAAGTTTCGCTATGAAAGAAGGAGAGCCCCAGGAGTATGTCTGGATAGTGTTTGTCAGGCGATGGATATCTCGATACAGCATCAGCTTTCGTACCTCTAACTGTCTGGAAAAAAGAGCCGTAAAAAGGACGGCTATGTCAAGACAATTAATATATCTTCCTTGACAATTCATTGTCACAATTCCTATAATCGATTACCTTAAATTTCATAGGCAGGATATTTCAATGATTCTAGGGCTGGATGTGGGAGGAACCCATACCGATGCGGTAATTATAGATGATAACCGGGTTTTGTCCACTTTTAAGGCAGTGACGGATCACTATAATCTTTTAAGCTCCATCAATGCAGCTATAAAAGGGGTCCTGACAGGTTTTGATTTACAGAAAATAAACAGGGTGAATCTCAGCACAACCCTTTCCACCAATGCAATTGTGGAGGGTGTTCTCGAAAAAGTAGGAATGATAATATCCTCAGGCCCGGGGATCGATCCTCGTAATTTTGCCATTGATGAAAACTGTCACATTGTAGAAGGTTCCATCGATCACCGCGGGTCCATTGTCAAGGAACTGGACCAGAAGGAACTGGAAAAAATAGTAAAAAAATTTCAGAAGCAGGGGATTAAGGTCTTTGCCGCCGTGACCAAATTTTCCACGAGAAACCCCGACAGCGAAAACAATATCAGCCAGGCCCTTTCGGACATGACGGATTTTATCACCATGGGCCATAAACTTTCCGGCCAGCTCAGCTTTCCCCGAAGGGTTACCACGGCCTATTATAATTCCGCTGTCTGGAGAGTGTACAACGGTTTCGCCGACGCCATTGATTCCAGTATGATGGAACTGGGCATCGATGCAAAGATTAATATACTTAAGGCTGACGGCGGCACAATGCCGCTGAATTATTCCCGCAACGTTCCCGTGGAAACCATTCTGTCAGGTCCCGCTGCCAGTATCCTGGGAATTCTTGCCCTGTGCAGAATCAGGGATGATGCCATCGTGCTCGATATCGGGGGAACCACAACGGATATCGCCATCTTTGTCCAGGGCGTTCCGCTTATAGAGAGACAGGGAATATCCTTCGATTCCCGTCCCACGCTGGTCAGGTCTCTTGAGACCAGGTCAATCGGTATTGGCGGTGATTCCGCGATTTTTGTGAAAGATGGCGTAGTGACCGTGGGTCCGGAACGCCGGGGGCCGTCCATGGCGGAAGGCGGGAGCTGGCCCACGCTGGTGGATGCTTTCAATACCAGGGGCATTATCAGTTTCAAAAACAGGGAAAGCTCTCTTCAGGGCCTGGGTACGCTGGCGGGAAAAAACGGCATGACTGCCGAAGATCTGGCCGCTGCGGCAATTGGCTATGCCGTGGACGCCATAAAGAATGCCGTTGACCGTTTTATCACTGAGCTGAATGACAAGCCGGTATATACGATTCATGAAATGATTGAAGGCGTGATCATTAAGCCGGTAAAGATATATGCCATGGGAGGCCCGGTACAGGGATTCGTCGACCTCTTAAAAAAGAAATTCGGCATGGATGTTATAATACCGGACAATTATGATGTGGCAAACGCCATCGGCGCCGCCCTGGCGAAAACCACCATGGATATTGAACTCTTTGCCGATACGGGCAAGGGGGACCTGATAATACCCAACCTGGACATACGCAGAAAAGTATCACACCGTTACGGGCTCGAGGACGCTGAATCTGACGCGAAAAATCATCTCTGGGAGTATGCGAAACAGTTGGACCCCCGGATGAAGGAGGAGGACGTTGAGATTATTGAATCCTCGTCTTTCAAGATGGTGAGCGGATATTTCAGCTCCGGCAAGGACATACGTGTGAAATGCCAGATTAAACCGGGTGTAACCCTTTTCCTGGGAAGGTAGCTATGCTGAAAGCCAAAAACAGAATGGGTCTGATATTTTTCCCTGCCTTTGACTGGGCCATTTCCGCGTCCCACCCCGAGAGGGAGGAGCGCCTTCTTTATACCCAGGATCAGCTGCGCGAAGAGGGTGTTTTTGATATCGAAGGAATCGTGGAATATAAGCCCGACCTGGCCCTGGAAGCCGATGTCATGCGGACACATTTCTGTTTTCCCGATGTTGATTCCGTGACCACTGAATCGCATATGATCTCGGCAGGCGGGGCCATCCGTGCGGCGCGGCTTGTCATGGATGGTGAAGTGGACAGGGCCTTCGCCCTGGTGAGGCCTCCGGGACACCATGCCATGAAGTCGGTCCATGGGAACCGTGGCTTCTGCAATATCAACAATGAAGCGATCATGCTGGAATACATCCGTGAACATTACGGTACCAAAAGAATCGCCATCGTCGATACGGATTGCCATCACGGCGACGGGACCCAGGACATTTACTGGCACGACCGGGATGTTCTCTTCATATCCCTCCACCAGGACGGGAGAACGCTGTACCCGGGGTCAGGCCATATCGAAGAGAGCGGCGGCCCCAATGCGCGGGGCAGGACCATCAATATCCCCCTGCCGCCCCATACCTCCGATGACGGTTTTCTCTATACCATCGATAACATGGTGCTGCCGATTCTCGCCGATTTTAAACCGGAAATAATAATTAATTCAGCGGGCCAGGATAATCATTACACCGATCCAATAACCAATATGAATTTCTCCGCCCAGGGTTACGCCATCCTGAATGAAAAGCTCAGTCCTCATATAGCCGTGCTTGAAGGGGGATATTCCATACAGGGGGCACTGCCCTACGTGAACCTGGGCATTGTCCTGGCCATGGCCGGTGTGGATTATTCCCATGTCCGCGAGCCCGATTTCAACCGCGAGGCCATACAGCAGGACAAGGAAACCACCCGGTACATAAAAAAACTCACCGATTCGGTTCTTGAAGCATACTTTAATCCCGTAAATGACAGGAGCCTGCCACCTGAAGGTGAGTTCTCCCGGAGGAGAAAGAACATATTTTATGACACGGACGGAATACAGGAAACCCAGGTGGAATCGGTCATGATCTGCAGCGACTGTTCGGGAATTATACGACTCGAGTCCGCTTCCAGTGTGAATCCCCTGAGCCTGGGCATCGAGATCCCCGTCCACGCCTGTCAGCGGTGCAGGGATGAGGGATATCGCCTCTTGGAGAGCGCGCGCAAGTCCAAGAAATACAAGACTATTCAGTTTATTAACAGGCTGGATAAGGAGTATAAGCGCTTCGCCTGAGGTCCTGCCGGGTCGTGTGGCAGAACCCTCTGCCGGGTGGATGGGATGTCCCGATTTCCGGGACTGAGCGTGTTAGGGGGTTGTTGCACGACAACCCCCTAACGACCCCCGCGTACTCCTCAGGCGCCGGAGCGGCTTGGCAGCTCAAGTGCCGCTGGGCTTATCTCGACTGGTATAAATATCATCGTCATCGAAATCTTCACTGGTGCTGAACGAGCACATACAATGATTTTTCCGTAATCGATTCTGGCGGCTCGCAACGGTCATCGTGACCGGCTCGCCATGCGCCCGTCGTCCTGACGTGCTTACTTATCAATCGGTGAACTTTTATTTCTATACATTGCAGCAGGTTATAAAATGAAAAACGTACGGGCAGGTCGCGACCTGCCCGTACGTTTTTGTTTAGCATGTATTCTTTTCCTAGCAGATAAAAAGCATCTCCCAGAATTTCGGTATCTGCCACAGTTCGTCGTCTACGAGCGTTTCCAGCCTGTCGGCTTCCTTGCGGACTGCTGCCATCTGGGCCTTGATGTCGCTGTTGATGAAATCGGCTTTTTTCTGGACATCGTCCATTCCTTCAGCCTTGGCGACTTTTTCTCTCAGCGTTTCGATTCCTTTCGCGCAATCGTTAATAAGTTTCGATATAACACCCAGGAGATCCTTCTGCGCACCGAGATCGGCGCTGCCGCCCAGAACAGCGGCTGTGCTGCCGATGGCCGAGGCGAGGTGTTTCTGGTAATTTACTGCCGCGGGAATGACCTGCGTCATCACCATTTGTTTCAGGGCCTTGGCTTCGATTTCAATATCCTTGGCATATTTTTCCAGGCGTATGTGATAACGCGATTTAAGCTCTACCTGGGAGAGTACGCCGTATTTTTCAAAGAGTTGCAGCGCCTTTTCTGCAACAAGGGACCGCAGCGCTTCCGGTGTTGTTTTGAGATTGGGCAGGCCGCGTTTTTCCGCTTCCTTGTGCCAGTCTTCCGAATAGTTGTCGCCGTTGAAAAGGACGCCCTTGACATGTTTCAGTTCTTCGCGGACGATTTCAATAACGGCTTTTTTGATGTCGGATCCCTTTTTCGCTTCCAGCTTTGCCGCAACCTCGTCGAGGCTCTCGGCTACGATGGTGTTCAGTACGGTCACAGGGAAGGCGATGGACTGCGATGAACCCACGGCCCTGAATTCAAACTTGTTGCCCGTGAAGGCAAAGGGCGATGTCCTGTTGCGGTCCGTGTTGTCCTTTTTCAGCTGGGGAATGGCCGATAATCCCATGTCGATGATTTCCTGATCCGATGCGGCGGTCACGTTGCCTTTCTCGATATCCTCAAGAATGTTCGTAAGCTGGTCGCCCAGGAATATGGAGATGATCGCCGGAGGTGCCTCGTTGGCGCCGAGACGATGGTCGTTGGCGGCGGAACCGACGGAAGCCCTTAACAGGTCGGCGTGTTTATGCACGGCCTTGATGGTGGCAATAAGGAATATGAGGAACTGTATGTTGTCCTGGGGAGTGTCGCCCGGGTTCAACAGGTTCACCCCGTCATCGGTACTCAGTGACCAGTTGACGTGTTTCCCCGATCCATTGATGCCGGCAAAGGGTTTCTCATGGAGCAGCAGCGACAGATTGTGGCGCTTGGAAACCATCTTCAGCGTATCCATGACAAGCTGGTTGTGATCCACGGCCAGGTTCGCTTCTTCATAAACGGGAGCTATTTCGAACTGGCTGGGTGCAACTTCATTGTGTCTCGTCTTGGCGGGGATGCCCAGCCTGAAAAGTGCTTCTTCGACGTCATGCATGTATGACTGGATTCGTTCCTTGATGCTGCCGAAATACTGGTCTTCCAGCTCCTGTCCTTTCGCGGGAGGCGCGCCGATCACGGTTCTTCCCGCCAGCACAAGGTCCTGACGTTTGAAGAAGTAATCCTTGTCAATGAGGAAATATTCCTGCTCCGGTCCGATGCTTGATGATATTTTTTTTGATGTGTTGTTGCCCAGAAGGCGCAGTACCCGCATGGCGCTGTCGTTCACGGCGCGAACTGATCGAAGGAGCGGGGTTTTTTTGTCCAGGGCTTCCCCGGTATAGGATATAAAGGCCGTTGGTATGCATAATGTCGTTCCGATACCGTTCATGCGGAGGAAGGCCGGGCTTGTCATGTCCCAGGCCGTGTATCCCCTGGCCTCGAAAGTCGCCCGGAGTCCCCCGCTGGGGAAGCTCGATGCGTCGGGTTCGCCCTGTACCAGCTGCTTGCCCGAGAATCGTTCGATTACCTGACCGGGACCCACGGGATCAACAAAGGCGTCGTGTTTTTCCGCTGTAGTGCCTGTCATCGGCTGAAACCAGTGGGCGAAATGCGTCGCGCCCCGTTCAATGGCCCATTCCTTCATGGCGTGGGCTACGGCGTTAGCCGTATCGATGTCGAGATTTTTATCATCCTCAATAGCGGATATTATTTTATCATACACATTTTTCGGCAGTTTATCCTGCATGACCTTTCGGCTGAAAGTATCTTCACCAAAGTATGAAGAGATCGGTTTATCCTTTCCTCTCTCGATTTCATAAGTTCTTTCTGCTGCTAACACCGGTTCGTTCCGTTTCATAATTCCTCCAGGAAACCTATTGTAAATTTTTGAATATCAATAACGTAATTATAACCCCTTTTCCTGTCAACATGAGGGGGTTAAAAGATATGTAATATCGGTCAAATTTAACATCTGCGTAACAATATTGTAACATTTGTAACAATAGAGAACTTTATTGTCATAAGTAAAGAAAAAATAATAAAAATTGTATCCGAATCCTGACCGGGAGCCCGGTGCAGATGAACGCCCGGAGCTGAAGTTAAAAATGCAGGATAGTCCCGCGGCCGCCATCACCGGCAGTGCGGGACAGGGGCGTTTACCTGGTCTTGAATTTTCCCACGATGACACGAAGTATCTCGGCCTGCGAAGAAAGCTCCTCGGCCGCCGCTGCCAGCTCTTCTGATCCGCTGGCAACATTCTGGGTGATCTCATTTATCTGGTTGATGGCCCGGATGATTTCATTGCTGGAGATGCTCTGTTCTTCCATCATGAGTGATATCTCGTCGGACATCTGGCTTACGCGCTGTACGTCCTCGGAAACGGTGCCGCTCATTTTTGTCAGCTGCATGGATGACTCGGCGATGTTTTCCATGAGACCGGCCGTCTGTTTTACATTGTTGATGATCTGCCGAAGCGATTCTGCCGTTCTTTCCACGAGCTGTGATCCCGAATTGATCTTCTGGTTGCTCTCCTGGATCAGTTTGGTTATCTCCCCGGAACTGTTGGCTGTCTGGTCCGCAAGCTTGGATATTTCCTCGGCTACGACGGCGAATCCGCGTCCGTGATCACCGGCCCGCGCCGCCTCGATGGAGGCGTTGAGGGAGAGGAGGTTGATCTGGTCGGAAATATCCGATATGATGGTGACAATTTCCGTTATTTTATATGAGCTGTCGTAAATTTCCTTCATACTGAGAACGGTCTGGCCCAGTACGTTTTCACCGTCCCTGGCGTAGTTATGCGTTTCCTCGGCCATGTTGTTGGCGTTCTGGGCGTTCTTGTTGATATTGTCAATTGCCTGGGCCAGGAATTCCATGGAGGCCCGGGTCGCATCGGCTTTCTGTGACTGGGTTTTGGCATTGCCCGATACGGAATCAATGGTGGCCTTGATTTCCTCCATGGCCGAGGATGTTTCTTCGATAGAGGCCGCCTGGTCCTGGGCGACGTTGGAAAGGTTCACACTGGAAGTGGTCATCTCAGTGGACGATGAAGCGACCTGGTCAGCCGAATCGCGGACCGATACGACCATATCCTCGAGCTGTCCGAGAAAGGTGTTGAAGAGCCCCGCAAGGTGCCCGACCTCATCGTCGGTTTTCATCTCGATTTTCCTGGTGAGGTCACCGGCACCCTCGTTCATGCCGGCGAGAGAAAGTGACATCCTGTCCAGGGGAGTAAAGGCGTTTTTGACCAGCAGCCGTATCAGCATGACGGCAATGACGATGATGATGATATTTATGAGTGTCGTTTTGATGGTCAGGTTGTACATGGTTTTCAGGTATTCATCCATGGAGTATACTATCTCAAAGGCCCCATGTATCTCTCCTTCCTTCCAGCCTTCCATCCTGCCGCCCGTGGGATCGGTACCGTCATCACGCCCCCATAACTCTTTGGAGAGTTTCGGATCACCGTGGCAAATGAGGCAGTCCTTGGTGAGGCGTATGGCTTTGAAATAACGGATGGAATTATCTTTGAAATCCAGGAAGAAATCTTCATCGAGATTCTGTTCCGTCAGTTTTATCAGCACCTGCTTTTCCAGGTCCGTCGGTTCATTCCCGGGGTTCCTGGGGCTCACTTTGGGGACCCTGAACTGGTAATGCAGTTCTTCGGCCTTTTTTCTCATGGTGACGATGGATGAAAAAACCGGGACGGTATAGACGAATTTTCCTTTAATGTCTTTTATGAGCTGTTTCCGGTCGTACACACCCCGGTCCCAGTTTTCCGACTGGTACTGCCGGATAGCCTCCCCCATGAGTGTTATGGCCCGTGATTTCTGGATAATACCCTCGCGGCCGATACTTCGGAGCTCCATCAGGGAGAGGATATTCGATATGCCCCAGACCAGAACCACCACTGCCAGAACACCTATGAGTATCTTTTTCCTGATGGTTATATTGCCATATTTTATCTGTATTTCTTCTGTTTTATTTTCAATTTTTTCTTCAATGGCATGCCCTATTTTTTCAATACTGGATTTTTCTTTCATAATGTAATAATTCCTTGTATCTTAATTGATGTGGTCAGTTTAGTTAAATGTCTTCATTGTGCTTTTGCCGTTAAAAAGCCGTATATGCTCGCATTATAGAGAAAAACGACAAATATGCAATCATTTTTATTAAAATAGAATTGATAAATAGAACCATTCCCGGGAAATGCCATACAGTATGAAAAAAGCCGATATGAAAAGCATCACCGAAGGGTACGGCCTGCATCCCAACAGGAAATTCGGCCAGAATTTCCTAGTCGATGATTCCACAACGGATAAACTGCTGAAGATCATCGATATTCAACCTGGCGATCGAATCCTTGAAATAGGCCCCGGTCTCGGAGCACTGACGGTAAAAATGACGGAACGGTGCAGCCATCTCACGGCAGTGGAAATAGATTCGGGAATTTGCCGGTATCTGAAAGACAGCCTTGGTTCTCTTCAGAATTTCACCCTGGTTCACGGTGATTTCCTGAAAACGGAACTGGAAGATAACTTCACGAAAATCGTATCGAATCTGCCTTATTACTGCGCGACGGAAATACTCTTTACCGTTGCCGGAAAATTCAGCGCCAGCGATGTCTTTGTCATGGTTCAGAAGGAAATGGCTGACCGGATAATGTCGCCGCCGGGCAGCAAGGTTTATGGGGCCCTCACGGTAACGCTGGGGTATTATTACCGGGCCCGGGCCGTGCTGCAATTGGGCAACGATGTCTTTCATCCACGGCCCGATGTGGGATCTACCTTTCTTCACCTTTCACGGCGGGAACCGCGGGAGCTCGATGATACGCAGCTGGAGATGTTTCATCTCCTGGTGAAATCGGCCTTCTGGGGACGCCGGAAAACACTGCTGAAGACGCTTACGGAATCGCCTCACCTCAGCCTGGGTAAGGACCTGGTACGATCTGTCATCGCCGAGGCCGGAATTGATGAAAAGATCCGCGGCGAGGAATTGAGTTCAGGCGATTACATCAGGCTGGCGCTTCTTTTCGCGAAAAACAAAAATTTATAATATAAAACACCGGAGATGCATCGACTGCAAAGACCATGACCATCGATCGATGGAGTAGTCACGGAAAGCTGCAGGAATGCGGAATCAATAAAGGATAACGGAACCCTATGAGTTCAATACAATCGGCGGATATCGAAAAATTTCTATTGCAGGTTCAGAAACCGGCCCGCTATATCGGCGGTGAGCTGAACGCAGTCATTAAAAAAGATGTGTCCGTGAGGATGGCCATATCCTATCCGGATCTTTATGATGTGGGCATGTCCAATAACGGGATACGCATTCTCTATGACCGGGCCAACAGTATGAAGGATGTGGCCTGTGAGCGGGTTTTTGCCGTAGCCCGGGATTTTGAATCGCTTCTTCGGAGAGAGAATATCCCCCTCTATACCCTGGAAACATATACGCCCCTGTCGGACCTTGACCTGCTGGGTTTTAATCTTTCGCACGAACTCCTGTGTACCAATGTTCTGCAGATTCTCGACCTGGGACGCATACCGCTTCTTGCAGCAGAGAGGAGCGAGGGCCACCCCATTATAATGGCCGGCGGCGAGGCGGTCTCAAATCCCTTTCCCATGGCCGACTTCATCGATGTGTTTTTTATCGGCGACGGGGAAGAGGGCATTCAGGATATTCTGACGGTTCTCCTGCAGTGCAAAGCCGGGGGAAGCAGCCGCCGGGAAACCATTGAGCGTCTCAGTGCGATAGAGGGTGTCCTGAATCCTTGCGATTATCATTTTACCTATGACGGTATGCTGCCCGTCGATGTTCAGGGGAAGAGGGTGAAGAAAAGGATTTACCGGGGCCATGAACCAGTAGATCCCGAGCGGCCCATTGTTCCCGGCATGCGGATCGCCCAGGAGCGGGCTGTCGTGGAGATCAGCCGCGGCTGTTACAATCTGTGCAAGTTCTGCCATGCGGGATACTATGACCTCCCTTACAGAAGTTACGACTACCGGGCCCTTGCCGACAAGGTAACGGCCATATTGGGCAATACGGGTTATGATGAGCTGACCCTTTCCTCTCTTTCCGTGAGCGATTACCATGACCTGCCGGTGCTGTTGAATACTATACTCCCCGGCTTGACGGAGCGGGGCATATCCGTGTCCCTGCCGTCACTTCGCGTGGATCTCAATACTATTCCCGTGATCGAGGGAATATCCGATGTGCGAAAATCATCGCTCACCTTTGCCGTGGAGTCAGCCTCGGAGGATATGCGGAAAACAGCCAATAAGAGAGTAAGCGAGGCGGACCTGCTCTGCATCATGGAATATATCTTTACCCGCAACTGGACCCTGGTGAAGCTCTATTTTATGGTGGGACTTCCCGGTTGCGGTGATACCGACGAGGCCGATGCCATAATCGGCCTTCTCAAAAAAATAATCATGCTGGGAAATAAAAGGAAAGAGATTCATGTTACCCTGTCACCCTTTGTTCCGAAACCGCATACGCCCTTTCAGCGCGAGAAACAAATGGACGCCGCGTACGTCGAAGATATCATACTGCGCGTGAAGCAGGGACTGCCTCGATTTGTGAAAATAAAAAATCACGATGTTCAGGCTTCGCTCCTGGAAGGAATTCTCGCCCGCGGCGACCGGCGTCTTGGTGCCGTGATTCTGCAATCATACCGGGACGGGTGCCTTTTTGATTCATGGGGAGAGTTTTTCCGTTTCGATATCTGGCGTAAAAATCTCGATGCAATACTGCCGGGGTGGGAAGGGATGCATGCTTCCAGGGGAAGCGAAGTACTTTTACCCTGGCAGGTCGTTGATACGGGTTTCGACCGCCTGATTCAGGGCTGGGAAAAACGGCAGGCGGCCTGTCTCGCGGCGCCGGGAGTGCATAAGACCGCCATGGAACTGGACACGGAAAAAATACGCAGTGCTGCGGCAAGATTCGAGGAAAAGTACGGTGTAGACTCGAGAATTCGTGTCCGTTTTACAAAGCGGGGGCCTGCCAGGTTTCTGCCCCACCTGGACTTTATAGAGGTGGTGAAAAGGGCTCTGCGTATGGCCGATGTGCCCATTTCGTTCACCCAGGGATTCAATAAAAGGGAACGCATATCCCTGGGCTACGCCCTCTCGCTGGGTGTTGAAAGCATGTCGGAGCTTTGCGACATGGATCTGCATAAACCCGTGACGGAGAAAGCCATGTCTCTGCTCTCAGGGTTCCTTCCCGAAGGGATTGAGATGACCGGCTATTGGACTATTATCGGCAAGGAGTCGCTGGGATCACTTATCAGGGCATTCGAATATCATATAACGGTCCCTGACGCTGAAACCTTCTCCCGGATGAGGAACAATCTTCAAGCGGAAGTTCCTCTGGTGAAAAAAACGAAGAAAGGAGAGAAGGTCTTTGCCTTTTCCGATATTGTATCGGGCAGCCGCGTTGATGAAGGTGCAAACAGCATAACCCTGATAGTACGCACTGCCGATGAAGGTTCTGTGCGGATTGATTCCATTGTGGCCCGGCTTGCCGAAGCGTCGGACGATTCGATGCATGGCTGCCGCATATTAAAAATAGGCCAGTATTTGGGAAAGAAGGATGGGGAGACCGAATTGGTCTGAGTGTCTTTAATCCGGGAATAAAGAAAGGGCGATGGTTTCCCATCGCCCCTCCGCGAAATTTGTCAATCGTATGTTTCTGATCCAAGGTACGTTACGGGCGGTTCGTTCATCATCCAGCGCAGCGTGTTTTTCAGCCTCATGAGCTGCACGAAGAGATCGTGGTTCGCTTCTTCGTCGGGTGCGTGCATGGGGCTCTTCCAATAGAAGGAAAGCCATTCCTGGTTGCCCCAGAAACCGGCTCGCTGTGAGAGATCAAGGAAGAGGGCCAGGTCAAGAACAATGGGAGCTGCCAGAATGGAATCGCGGCAGAGAAAGTCTACCTTGATCTGCATGGGGTATCCCAGCCAGCCGAAAATATCAATATTGTCCCATCCCTCTTTATTATCTCCACGGGGAGGATAATAATTTATGGTGACTTTGTGATAGTAGTTCTTATAGAGATCGGGATACAGGTTCTGCTGGAATATCTGGTCCAGAACCGAAAGCTTGCTCACTTCTTTTGTTTTAAATGATTCGGGATCATCGAGGACCTCGCCGTCCCTGTTGCCCAGGATGTTTGTGGAGAACCATCCTTTAACGCCAAGCATGCGTGCCTTGAAACCGGGAGCCAGAATCGTTTTCATAAGGGTCTGCCCGGTTTTAAAGTCTTTTCCTCCCATGGGTGCCTTGCGTAATTCAGACAGTTCCCAGAGGGCCGGTATATCATTGCAAAGGTTGGGGGCGCCATTGGCATAGGGTATTCCCAGGTCCATTGCCGCGTAGCAATATATCATACTGGGGGAAATTTTCTCATGGCTTTCTTTCAGGGCTTTTTCAAAGTTGGCCAGGGTATCGTGAACGCCGGGGATCATTTCCTGGTATATCTCGGTACTTCCGCACCATACCATAACGACCCTGTTCAGATTTTTTTCTTTTTTGAAATTCAAGATGTCATCTTTTACCTGCTGTGCCAGGTCCCAGTAAGATGGCCCTTTTTTGACCCAGACTCCGTCGAGTCTTTTTACGTAATTTTTGTTGAAGACGGCTTTCCAGGGCTTTATAGCCGAAAGTTCATCTTTTATGGGGTCGATATGCTCTTTTTTCAACACAGCAGCTTTTGTCGCCGCTTCATAAACATTGTCTTCGAATATATCCCATCCGCCGAATTCGATGTCCTTAAGGTCAGCAAGAGAAATAAAATCCTTGATGTCGACATGCCTGGCATCATCACCCTTGCCGACCCTTATTTTGCCCATCTGGGTCAGAGAACCTATGGGTTTTTGTAATCCATTTCTGATCAGGCATACACCAGCGATAAAGGTGGTGGCAACTGCACCAAGACCAGGGGTAACGATTCCAAGCTTCCCCTCAGCTTTTTTAATGTTAGCATCTTTTAAGGCCAATGTTTTCTCCTTAGCTACCAAAAATTATTCAGTATATCTTATTCAGGTTTGCTTGTTGAGCTGATAAAGCTACTTTATTGGAGTTATGCTTATTGAAATTCAGTTCCCTGCTATACTGATCACAGCCTTTCACAAAGCCGGAAGGCAATAACAAATATGTAGCCCTATTGCTTATTTTCGTCAAGTAAAATTATTTTAGGATTCTTGTCATTATATATTTATACCCCACTGGCGGATGCATATCTGATTTTTATTGATGTCTGCAAATGATACTTTTTTGTGATGACAAATAAGCCGATATACTATATGACCGGAAATAACATTTTACGGCATAATTACATGTTTCAAAAAAACGGGTGATACAATGGCTATTGGTAAAGCTGAAAAAGCTGCTTACAATGACGAGATAAAGGACATTAAGAAAGAAGTTGATGAAATCAACAAAAAAGCCAGTGAACTGCTTGTGCGGAAAAAAAGGAAACCCAACCTTGAAAGCTATTATAATCTTGAAATAGCCACTTATCTTATGAATCTTATAGATCTGTATTTGCGTATGAATGACCTCTCTCTGGACATGCTGGGGATAAAAAATGAGAATTTTCTGAATAACGCCCGCAAGGAATTTTATAAAGTACTGCAGATGCTTGAAGAAATCGTGGGTGATGATATCGAACGGTCCCTGAGGGACAATGACGAATATCTCCTCCGTATTGATCAGCTCAACCCCAAGCAGGTGCTTGATTATATGATCAAGGTGGAGAATATCTTTTTCAGCCTGAGAAACAAGGTCGGTGAGGGTTCCAAATGGAAATGGTCCTTTGTTGAGCTCCAGGCCCGTGTTGCCGTTATAACAAAAAATATCACTGATTTTTCAGCCGTTGCAAGATTCAGAGATCCACGCAAACCCTATTTCAGGGAGCGGATTGACCTTATGAATATGTGCAAGGAAGGTCTGGCGGAAGCAGCCAAGCAGTACAGAACCAAATATGAGCTTTCAGGCAAAGCACGCGATGACCTGAAAAAGTCCATCGAACTCCTGGCTGCCTTGAGGAAAATACATGTCCTTTTTGGTGAGGATGAAGATGCAACAAAACTGAAAAATACCATTGATGCTGCCAAGCAGGCATTGGAAGCAGAGGATAAAGCAAAAGAGAAAAAAAAGAAAGACAAAGATGTTAAAAAGTAACAAAAAGTAGTTTTCAGGGCTTGACATCTTTTTTTTTTCTTAGTATATTATTAGCACTCATAGATATCGAGTGCTAATAACGAGGCGTTTCCCATGGCTGAAGTAACTTTGAATAACGATAGAATGCTTGATGAACGTGAATCCGCCATTTTGCGAGCTCTTGTGTATGAATATATTCTTACAGGTAAGCCCGTAGGTTCCCGTTCTTTTGTGCAGAAATATTCATTCTCTATTTCACCCGCTACCATGCGGAATATCATGTCCGATCTTGAAATGCTGGGCTATCTGAAACAACCCCATACCTCGGCAGGGAGAATTCCTACTGACCGGGGATATCGATTCTATGTTGATTCTCTTCTTGAAAAATATAATTTCTCATTCAATGATGAAATTAAAATCAAGGAGGAGATGATAACGAGAGAGCTTCAGCTCGATAAAATCTTTGATTCTATCACAAAGTTGCTCTCCAATACATCGAGATATGCCGGTGTAATGCTGACACCCCGGACTGATTTTGCCGTGGTAAAACGAATCGAACTCATTCCGGTTGACACCAGTGAGATACTCATGATCCTTGTTACCAGGACCGGCATGGTGATTACCAAGAAAGTTGTTGTTTCAGCTAATCTGACTCCCGATTCACTCCTGGAATATTCCCGGTATCTTACAGCGGAACTCTGTGGTTATTCGCTCCATGATATCAAAATGACTATTTTTGAAAAGCTTCGATTGGAAAAACTGACGGGATTGAACAAGGAAATGGCCCTGGATATCGCGGAGCTGGGCCTTATCGGAGAGAATGAATCGGAACTGCACATTGACGGCATTGAAAATCTACTGAAAATTCCTGAAATGGTCGAGGAGGAGAGATTAAACAGCCTGCTCAATATCATTGAAGAAAAAAATATACTCCGGGGAATTCTTGAAATAACCATGGAAATGGACGGCATCAGGACCATGATCGGTGAAGAGATTGAAAATTCCCGGGTGACGGGATGCAGCGTCGTTGCCGCGCCTTATAAAATCGGCAACAGGAATGTGGGTGTAATAGGTGTTTTGGGGCCCACAAGAATGGATTATGAAAAAGTGGTTCCTCTTGTGGATTATACAGGCAGGGTTGTTTCCGACCTGTTGACCAGAATGTCCAAATAACAGGTCGAGCAAAGAATTGGTGTCGTATGACAACTGATTGAAAACAACCTGCAGTCGTATGCAGGGGTGCCTGGGAAACAGGCAATAAACCGGATTAAAAATAATCGGATAATTTATTAAACAGGGAAAGTGTGCATGGTAAAAAAGAAAAATGATGACATCGATATTGATAAGGGCAGGCAACCGCTTGGCGCTGACCATATAACGGGAACCGGCGAAGATACTGTTCCGGAAGAAGATGTCCGAGATACGGCAGATTCTGATGATCGTAGAAATGCCGACAGGCGTGCGGCTGAAAGAAGAAAGGAGGAGCGGAGAAAGGATGCTCCTCATATTGAAGATCCCGAATTGGTTTCTTTACGGGAGAAGCTGGTGGAAAAAGACGAAGAGTTTATACAAATACAGGCGGAAGCCAATTCCATGAAGGATCTGCTGCAGAGGCGGCAGGCTGACTTTGAGAATTATAAAAAACGTATGGTGAAAATGCAGGAGGACGGCAAACGTTTTGCCATAAAGGATTTCGCCACGGATATAATACAGATCAATGATGATCTCCTGCGGGCGTTGGAAGCATCCAGTTCAGTTATGCAGACCGGGGCCACCTGTGATGAATCTCATTCTTCCTTTGTGCAGGGAGTTTCGTTGATATCAAAGAGAATTGAGGAAATTCTGGGGAAATTCGGTATAGTGGAAATCGAAGCACAGGGAAAGGAATTCGATCCTAACTTTCATGAAGCGGTGGAAATAGAGATGGATGATTCCATCGACAGGGATACCGTGACAATGGTTCATCAGAAGGGGTTTCGGATTGATGACCTGGTAATCAGGAGTTCAAAGGTGAAGGTTGCCAAGGCGGTTAAAAAATCCACCAGCGGCAGTGATGGCTGAAGTCGAACTGAATTTTTAGTTACCGTATTTTCTGCCTGGTTCGGTGAAGTGTTCCGGCAGGCTTTTAGGGAAAATTTATATTACAAAAATAAATGAAATAATTAAAAGAAATTTTATTACGAAGGAGACAGAATATGAGCAAGATAATCGGAATAGACCTGGGTACAACCAATTCATGCGTGGCCGTTATGACGGGCGGTGAACCGGTAGTTATTCAAAACTCCGAAGGACAGAGAACGACTCCATCTATAGTGGCGTTTAACGATAAAGGGGAGCGGCTTGTGGGGCAGGTGGCAAAGAATCAGATTATCACCAACCCGGAAAATACAATCCGTTCAATAAAGCGTTTCATGGGGATCGGCCATAATGAGATTGCCCATGAAAAGGCCATGGTTCCTTATCGCGTAGAAGAAGATTCCAAAGGGGGAGTAATGGTGAAAACAATCGCCGGTGATTTCTCTCCCCAGGAGATTTCAGCGCGTGTTCTTCAAAAAATGAAACAAACGGCAGAGGATTTTCTCGGCGAACCGGTATCAAAGGCCGTTATTACCGTACCCGCCTATTTTAATGATGCCCAGCGGCAGGCTACGAAAGACGCAGGCCGGATTGCCGGCCTCGAAGTGGAGCGTATCATCAATGAGCCCACGGCAGCTGCCCTGGCCTATGGTCTTGATAAAAACAAGGAAAATGAGAAAATTGCCGTATTCGACCTGGGCGGCGGTACATTTGATATTTCTATTCTCGAACTGGGTGACGGTGTTTTCGAGGTCAAATCGACCAATGGAAATACTCACCTGGGCGGTGATGATTTTGACCAGCGGATAATGGAATGGCTCATCACTGAATTTAAGAAGCAGACTGGAATTGATGTATCCACTGATAAAATGGCCCTGCAGCGGCTGAAAGAGTCGGCTGAGAAGGCCAAGATTGAATTGTCCAGCAAACTGCAGACGGAGATAAACATTCCGTTTCTTACGGCAGACCAGAGCGGGCCGAAACACCTTATCGTGACACTGACACGGGCGAAGTTTGAACAGCTGGTGGAAGACCTGGTCCTCTCTACAAAAACACCCTGTGTCCAGGCTCTTGAGGATGCGGGACTTACGGCCGGTGATATCGATGAAGTCATCCTTGTGGGTGGATCAACGAGGATGCCGGCTGTCCAGGAACTGGTAAAACAAATATTCGGGAAAGATCCGCATAAAGGGGTAAACCCCGACGAGGTTGTGGCACTTGGAGCCGCTATCCAGGGAGGAGTACTGGCCGGCGACGTGCATGACGTGCTTCTCCTTGATGTTACACCCCTCTCTCTGGGCATAGAAACGCTTGGCGGAGTCATGACAAAGCTGATCGAAAGGAATACTACGATTCCCACAAGGAAGAGCCAGATATTCTCGACGGCCACGGACAGTCAGCCGGCAGTATCCATACATGTACTGCAGGGCGAGCGGGAACTGGCGGCGCAGAACAGGACCCTCGGCCGTTTTGATCTGACTGATCTTCCGCCGGCTCCCCGGGGAGTTCCTCAGATAGAGGTCACCTTTGATATTGATGCAAACGGCATTGTCCATGTATCGGCAAAGGACCTGGGAACGGGTAAGGAACAGAAAATTACCATCGAATCTTCCAGCGGATTGAATGAAGAGGAGATCAAGAAGATGGTGCGGGACGCCGAGGCCCATGCCGAAGAGGATAAAAAGGCGAAAGAGCTGATTGAGGCACGCAATGAGGCCGATACCTTCATATATTCCATGGAAAAAATGCTCAAGGATAACGCCGATAAAATTGAGCCGGCTGAAAAAAGCAGCATTGAAAAAGAAATGGAAAACCTTAAGAAGGTCATGACCTCGGACAATGTAACTGAAATTAAAAATGCCAAAAGCAAACTGGAACAGGCCTCGCACGGTTTTGCCCAGAGAATTTATCAGCAGGCTTCCCAGCAGCAGGGCCCGCAGGACGGGACAGCCTCGAAAGAGGATAAAGAAGGCGCGAAGGCTTCAGATGATTCGGGCAAGGAAAACGTCTATGATGCCGATTATGAAGTTGTGGATGATGAGGATAAAAAATAGTATATTAAACTAAAGTCGGCCGGTGAATGACGGGGCTTTATCCGGCATGCCACCGGTCATACCGGGATGACACCGGGGAAATCGGCTGTCAGCCCGGGTGTTTCTAATAGAGGGTTGCGAGGAAAACATTGGCTAAACGTGATTATTATGAAGTATTGGGAGTTTCAAAAAATGCCACGGAGCAGGATCTGAAACAGGCATATCGGAAACTCGCCCTGAAGTTTCACCCCGATAAAAACAAGGGTGATAAGGAGTCTGAAGAAAAATTTAAAGAAGCCACTGAAGCCTATGAGGTTCTCCGTGATCCCAAGAAAAGGGCCTCCTACGATAAATTCGGTCATGAGGGGATTCAGGGCTTTGAAGGTTTCGGACGTACCGCCTATTCCGATTTTGCCGACATTTTTGAGGACCTGGGGGGCATCGGTGACATTTTCGAAGGGCTTTTCGGATCATCCATGGGTGGAAGGTCACGCAGTCAAAGAGTCAGACGCGGTTCCGATATCCAGTATGATCTGGGTATCACTCTCGAAGAAGCGGCCTCGGGCCTTGAAGCCCAGATTGAAATCCCCCGCAATGAAACGTGTGACGTGTGCAACGGTACCGGATCAAAAGCCGGAACAAAGCCGACAGTCTGTCCCGTGTGTAACGGGATAGGACAGATCAGGCAGACACAGGGATTTTTCTCAATAACACAGACGTGTCCGCGATGCCGCGGTGAAGGAAAGATTATAACTTCACCGTGTTCTTCATGCAACGGCAGCGGACTCAAGGTCAAGTCACGAACCATTACGGTAAAAGTTCCGGCCGGTGTGGAATCGGGATCGCGGCTGAAAATAAGCGGCGAGGGTGAGCAGGGGCCAGGCAGCGGTCCACGGGGTGACCTCTATGTGGTCATGCATGTAAAGAAGCACCCACTGTTTGAACGTCACGGCAATGACATATTGAGTGTTATCAACCTGTCGTTTTCCATTGTCTGTCTCGGCGGCGATATTGAAGTGCCCACTATAACGGGTGCAAAGGCCAAAATGAAAATACCTCCCGGTACCGAAAATGGTCAGATTTTCCGGCTAAAAGGAAATGGTATCCCGTACCTGGGCTCCTATGGAAGAGGAGACCAACTGGTGAAGGTGAATATCGCCGTTCCGAAGAAACTATCACCGAAACAAAAGGAATTGCTCAAGGAATTTGCCCGGCTTTCGGGAGAAAATCTGAACTGAGCAAATAATTCTGAGCACCGGTAGATTGCGGAAAAGGCTGCGGGGCAAATGCTCGACGATTTCATTGTTTCCCCTGCAGCGGTATGCGGGAAATACACTCATAAAAGAGCTCTCTGTCTCCTCCTTCGATCTTCAGGGGTAATTATTTTTCATCTTGACGTACATATACATAGGAATAAACCTGTAAAAATTAATTCAGGTGACAGTATCGCAGGGTAAAGATCAGAAAACCGGGAAGGAAATATCCTTCTATTCTGACTTAATCAGGGATAATTGACTGGATATGGATTCCTGGTATGCAAATATCAAAACGGGAGAAAGGACATGTTGCCAATAGTTGATTATGGAAGTATCGCGATTGTCGTTCCCAAAATCGCCGCTGTGGGCGGCGTTGTGAAAGATGAAAAAAAGTTCGGTTTCGAAGTTTTTCTCGAAGGAACCAGGGAGCCTATCATTGTCAGGTTCGATACTGAAAAAGAAGCTGAAGAGTCCCGCAATGAGCTGGTAGCCATCATAGCCCAGTATCATTATACGGTTGAGATGGGGCCCGACTTTGATATTGAAGAGCTGATGGAAAACCTGGACGAAGAAGAATTTGATGAAGAAGAGGACGAGGATAAAAAAGAGCATTGATGCATAGGGTGCTATCAGCCGCTTATAAACGTCGCCGATACGCACAACCAGGGGAACCTGCGAATAAATGCCGTAAAATGATAAGGAAACAGGAAGGACTGTAATGATTCAGAATAATATTGAATTGCTGGAGAGAGGTACGGAGGAAATAATTCCGCGTGACGAATTTCTTAAAAAAATTGAGAAATCGGAAAAAGAAAACAAACCTCTTATCATAAAAGCCGGGTTTGATCCTACAGCACCCGATATTCATCTCGGCCATACGGTATTGCTGCGGAAAATGAAGCATTTTCAGGATATGGGCCATACCGTTGTTTTTCTTATCGGTGATTTTACCGGCATGATCGGGGACCCTTCGGGGAAATCGGAAACAAGAAAACGGCTGACAAAGGAAGAGGTTCTGGAAAATGCCGAGACGTATAAAAAGCAGGTCTTCAAGATTCTCGATAAAGAAAAAACCGTTGTGGAATTCAATTCCCGGTGGTGTACGCCCATGACTTTCGCCGATGTTCTTGACCTTACCTCCCGTTATAATGTGGCTCGCATGCTGGAGCGTGATGATTTTTCCAACCGGTATCGGAACCAGAAGCCCATATCAATTCTCGAATTCATGTATCCCCTGGTGCAGGGATATGATTCCGTGGCACTCAAGGCCGATGTGGAACTGGGGGGCACTGATCAGAAGTTCAATCTTCTGGTGGGCCGGGACCTGCAGCGTGAGTATGGGCAGGAACCCCAGGTAATCATGACGCTGCCCTTGCTGGTGGGTCTGGACGGTGTTCAAAAAATGAGCAAGTCCCTTAATAACTATATAGGCATTAACGAGACTCCCAGGGATATTTTCGGCAAGGTCATGTCAATATCGGATGATTTGATGTTTCTCTACTATGAACTGGTTACGGATCTTCCCATGGAAGAGGTGAAGAGCCTGAAAAAGGGCATGTCCGATGGCTCCCTGCATCCTCGCAGTGTCAAGGTAAAGCTCGCAAAGGAAATCTGCGCACAGTTTTACAGCCGGGATACGGCCGATGAAGCCGAAGCCGAGTTCAACAAAATATTCGTCCAGAAGGATGTACCCGATGAAATAGAGGAATACGCAGTTCCTGAAAGTGAGTTAAAAGACGGAAAAATCTGGATTATCAAACTACTGGTGCTCGCCGGCATGTCAAAGACCAACGGTGAAGCGCGCAGGCTGATCCAGGGCGGCGGTGTTACCCTGGACGGGGAGCGAATCGTGGATCAGGAACTGGAAGTGGCGCTTCCCATTGCCGGTGAAGGCATACTTAAAGTAGGAAAGAGAAGATTTGTAAAGATCGTTTCATGATACATTATTGCGCCCGGATAGAAAAATTTTATATTTCATAACACAGAACTCATCGGAGAATCTGTCGGGCATAAATCAAAATATGAGAAAAAAAATAAATTACATAAAATGTGTAACTAACCAGGGGACTTCATGTCTGACATAGATGATATAGAGATAGTTGATAAGGTTCTTGCTGGTGACATCGAGGCTTTTTCAGGTATTATTGAGAAATATCAGAATATGGCATTCCGATATGTATTTTCTCAATTCAATAACTATGACGAAGCCATGGATATCACTCAGGATATCTTCATAATGTCAATGGAGGCCCTGAAGACTTTCAGACGGGAGTCAAAATTTTCCACCTGGTTTTACAGTATCATGGTAAATTACTGTAAGAACTATCGCAAGAAAGCCAGGCGGTATATGACGGTTCCCATAAATGCCGTGAAAGACGATGAGGATTATGAGATCCAGATACCTGACGAGCGCGCTGATCCCGAAAACGACATCGTGATGAGCGATTCTCTCAGGATAGTGAAAGAGGAAATTCACAATCTGCCCGACGATTACCGGGAAGTTCTGATTCTGAGAGATATTGAGGGATTGTCATATAATGAGATTGCGGAAATATTGGATATAAAATTATCCAATGTCAAGGTACGGATTCACCGGGGCAGGGAGCTCTTGAAGAACAGATTATTCGCCAGGGGGCTAGTATGAGCGCCGAACATATTTCATTTGATAAGCTTTCAGATTTGCATGATGATGAAATATCCATCCAGGAAGAAAAAGATTTTATACTACAGCACCTGGAAGAGTGTATCCAGTGCGGCGGTGAATTCAGGCGATTAAAGGATACCATCTGTCATTGTATCGCTTTCCGTAATATGAATTTCTGTAATGAAAATATGTCCATAAGGATAATGAAAGTTGTTCGATGGCGGCGGAGAAAGGCTGTGTTTTATCGAGCCCTGCCTGCCGTTGCTGCATCGGTAATCATAATAGCCGGTGCGGGGATTTTTACTTCGGGGATGTTTAATCCCGGAAACAGCGAGAGCAGCGATTCCTCCGTAAGCGCGTCCATGTACGATGCAACCGATATGGAGCAGGTTGTAAAAATTTTAAGTAAAAATAATGCGAAAATACTCCAGGTTTCGGATTTGTTTATTGAAGGTGAGACGACCGTTGAAAAATTTAAAAAGCTTCGTCGTGATCTGGGTTTCCGAAAAGTCGTGTACAGCCTGACAAATCAGAAGGCGCAGTACAGGCAGTCATGGCAATGGAAAAATCCCGGTATTGAAGAGGTGGGGATGAGCAGCAAGGAATTTGCCTCCGCTTCGGCGTTTCCTGACGCCAGGGAACAGGAAAAATATATCCGTTTCAGAGTATTCAAATAACCGGTAATAGCTTTTACGCTGAAAGTAATCTTCCGTCAGTTATCCCTGTTTTGTGCCGACAGAACGGCATGGAGCGTTTCTCTTGAAATTAAACCCCTGTTAAGAAGTATCATCCCCAGCAGACCGCCGTTTTTTTCCTGAATCTCGAGAGCCTCCTCAAGTTCTTCCCTGGAAATGAAGCCGTTGCCGACGAGAATTTCTCCTATTTTAATCCGTTGTAGTTGCTTTTCCATAAGTACACCCTGGTTATTGCGCTCTGCATGACCGGTTTACCTGGCATGGTAATCAAGAAATCTATTGGTGTCATAAATAATACCGCCGCAAACGCCCTGGGAACTATACAATGAGGAATTATGGCTTATGTCGTCATAATCAGCCTGGGCATCTTCTATATGCAAGATAGTGAAGCCATGATCCGAGGCATCGCGCGCCGTTGTTTCAACGCACTGACTTGTGGCAAGCCCGGTAAAAACGAGTGATTGTATCCCCCTTTCTGTGAATATCTGTGCAATCTGTGTCGAGGTAAAGGCACTGTAGGTTGTCTTGTCTATGATGATGCAGTTTTTATCCCCTGGATCGGGTTTTAACTCGTCAATGATTTCTGCCATCGGGTCGGATGCAAGCGGGTAGATATTATGGAATCCCAGTTTGTTGCCCTTTTCGTTTGTTTCCCTGAAAAAGCGGTGCAGGTCCCTCCGTTCTTCATCGATGCCGCATAATCGCAGAAATACGACGGGACAGGAATTTTCCTGAAAGAACCGGTATAACCTCTGGATGTTGGGGATTGCTGTTTCGCGGCATCGGGCAAGAATATAATTCATACTGTCGGGCCATAAATGGGTAAAATATTGATAATATGATGATTCCTCCGATAGATAATATTTCTGCATATCGACAATCATCAAGGCCGTATCTGGTGTAAGCACTGGATCCGCTCCGTAATAAGCTGTAAATTAAGGGCACTTCTAAAAATCAGGTTTTTCCGCTGTTTGTGCCCGCAAGGGAATATTCAAAACTGATTTTTCTGATGGTCCCTCATTATATTTTCCGCATCTGCTTCATGATGAAGAAACATACATGTATAATACCACTAAAAGGATACCATGAAATATAAAATAGTCAATAACAATAATAGGGGATACACCTCAAATGAATATTTTAAAAAATGAGATGAAAAACAACTTGCTTTACAATTTTATTATTATTCACGATAATAATAAAAGATAAATCTGTATTAAGGTAATTGTGTATTGAGGTTGATGAGATGAATACGATTAACATGATCTCGGCCCTTCTGGCATCCATAATCCTGCTGGGAATGGCCATATTTATTCTGATAAAAGACTGGAGGGATCAGGTAAACAGGTACTTTGTCTTCTATAACCTCATGGCTCTCGGCATCCTTTTCACCATGTTTGCGACCTATGCCTTCCAGGAATCGGTGGATCTCACACATCTCAATAAAATTACGCAGATGTTCACTATAATGTTTTTTGCCAGCTTTTTTACTATGTCTCTCGTGTTTCCCAAGACGGGCAAGGCTTTCCCTCTGTATATTACGCTTTTAACCCTGACTCCTTCAGCGATCATCGGCGCGCTGGTAATGAATACGGACCTGACTATTGCCAGAGCCTATTTCAGGGACGGTATGCTGGTGCGGGAATTCAAGGCCTTTTATTCATATTATGCGGCGATCACTTTTATCTACCTTCTTGCAGGGACAGCCAATTTTATCCGTAAGTATTTTCGGACAAAAGTCGAGATTTATCGTCTCCAGATGCGATACCTCTTTGTGGGTTCTTCTTTCGCCCTCATCTTCGCCGCCACCTGTTCCATTATTCTGCCCAGGCTGCTCAATTATTCCAAGCTCTATGCCATCGGTCCATCCATAGCCTCGTTTATTGTAACCACGGCCCTTTTCTATTCGGTAATATCCTACAACCTCCTGGAGATCAGGACCGCTATCCATAAAACCGCCATGTACAGTATTATATCGACCATTATTTTTATCCCGATTTATGCCATTATCGCCTTCTATTACAATGGTTCCTTTTACCTGGACAGGTTGCCGCTGCATATTATCGTGGCCCTTGTCGTTGTTGTATTTTTTATCCTCTCTTTTTATGTACACCCCCAGATAGACCGAATGTTCAAACGTAAACAGTACCAGTTTGAAAACATTGTGGACACTTTTATTCGCAAGATTGAAGAGATTAAAGACCCCAACAGTGTTATTGAACGGACCATTGATACCCTCTTCAAGAGTCTCTATCTCCGACGGGCCTTCTATCTTGCCTACAATGAGAAGACAAGAAAGTACGAGGTCTCACACTACAAGGGCGGTGATTCAGACGGGGCCGTGGAACCCGTGGACAGAAACTCCACGCTTATCCGCTGGTTTGTGAGAAACCAGGAAGTGCTCAATGTGGGACGGATCTATACTGATGATAAGAGCTTTGCCGATATTCGCGACGAGATGATCGATTTTTTTATCGCTAATGATTTAGTCACCATAATGCCCATATATCATGAGAAACGGGTTATTGGCCTTGTCTGCCTGGGCGCTAAAGACACCCTGGCTGCTTACACTCCCGATGAGCTGGAAAAGCTGGCGACGTTTCAAAAGGAAAGTAATGAAATAATTTCCACAACACTGACATATCAGAAGGCCAGTGAGGAACAGTTTATCGCCAGAACGCTGGACCTCTCGTCGTATATTCTTGCCAAATCAATCCCCGGAGAACTTCCCAATGTGCAGGGAATTAAATTCGGCGCTTTTATGATTCCCCGCTATGCCGAGGGCGTGGATTATTTTGATTTTATCCGTCCTGCCGAGGATGGTATTGGTGTCATCATTACCGATGTTTCCGGTGTGGGGATCAACAGCGCCCTCTATTCCATTCTCCTGCGTTCGGCTTTCCAATCCTGTCTCAATGACGCCCCGTCGACATATTCCGTGACCCAGACTCTCAACAGGGTTGTGTATGAATATTCAAAAGGGAAGGGGGGACTGGTCACATCCTATTACATGTATTATGATATAAAAAGCATGCGACTCATGTATACCAATGCGGGGTTCCCTTCCCTGGACCTCTTCAGGGTTGAAAAAAACGATTTCGATTCACTTGATACGGAAGGGATACCCCTGGGTTATGATATATCCGCCAGCTATGGTTCGGGACGGACAAATATGCTTCGTGGTGATATAGGCATTCTCTATACACGCTCCCTGGTAAATGCGAAAAATCAGAAAGGTGAAAAGTTCGGCCTGCTGCGTCTCCGCGAGGTCATCAAGGAAAACAGGTCCCGAAAGCCAACAGAGATTGCCAGGGGTATTCACAAGGCATATGAGAAATTTATGGGTCTCAGCTCTCCCGAAGCGGATATTATGACTCTTGTATTCAAAATTGGATAAAAAAGCCCGTCCGGGTAGAAAGTATATAAAAAAAATTGTCTATTCTCCACCTAATGTAAAATTTTAGATCATGTATATTGACGTTTCTACTTTTTTTGTATAAAATAAAGGTAACGGATGTCCATGTACATGCAGGGAGATTTTTAATCAAGAGGTGGAGGAAGATATATGGATAATTGCGAAGGATTTAAAAGGGCCTTTATTGAGCGGCGTGAAGAGGTAAATCTTTGCAATTCTATTTTCGGTGAATGCTGGCTTGAAGAACTCCGTGAAATGGACAAACATGAAATTCTGGTGAGAATCTGTGATATCCTGGGACCCTGCCCGTCAAATTTTACCATTGCAGAGAAAATATTTGAAAGCCTGAAATTTGATATCGCAAAATTCGTCCTTCATCATGAATACAGCAGGGAGAATGCAATCCGTTCAAAGCTCCTCATGTGGCTTGACGGAAAGATTAACCCGGACACTGAGCAAAAGCTGTCGGAATTCTGTAATAAATATCTGAAATAAAAGTGGAAAAGAAAAAATTGCTTCTTCATACATGCTGTGCGCCCTGCACGGGGCATGTATATGAGGTGTTATCGGAAGAGCACTGCGTAACAGCCTTTTTTTTTAATCCCAATATAAGCCCGCGTAATGAGTACAACCAACGACTCGATGAATTAAAAAAATATGCACTGGTAAGGAATTTTCCCCTGGAGGAAGGTCCGTATGATATCAGGGGGTGGACCGCCCGCGTGAGGCCCATGCGGTTTCATGGCGAAAGATCTATCAGGTGCAGAGAGTGCTTCAGGTTCCGGCTTGAGGAGACTTTTAAAAAGGCGGCACAATTGCGGATGGAGGCCGTAGCCACATCGCTTTCTATCAGTCCGCATAAGGATGTCGCCGTAATAAACGCTCTTGGCCGGGAGCTGCAGGAAGAATATGGCATTGCATTCCATGCCGCCGATTTTAAAAAACAGGATGGATACAAAAAATCCGTGGAAATCTCCCGGCTCCATGGATTCTATCGGCAGGATTACTGCGGCTGTATCTACTCAAAGATGGAGAGGGACAGGGAGTCGGCCTGGAGTGCCAGGGTCAGGGCATTTAAAAGTTCGCTTCAGTAAAGATCATGACAGCTTTATCGTGAATCTTTCGGGGACCGGTATCAACGGGCGCTTATGCAACTGTTGATGACCTGTTCCAGCATGAGATGTGAGGTGTCATCGGGATACCGCTCAGAATGGATTCTTCCTACGGCAACGCGTGGTTCCGGCCTGAGGCTGCCGCAGTGGATGTAGCTGCTGGCAATATAACCCTTATTTTTCCAGTTAAAAATAACAGTATGATCGTCATGGATGGTTTCGATGATGCGGATTTTTTCGTTCCCGGGGAATGAATTATGCAGGGCCTGAACCAAGTCTTCAATGGAAACATCACATGCATTGAACATATCCCCCCTCCATATTAAACAGAAAGACAGTATTAATGTGACATAATGCATATCGTTTTCTTATAGTCAAGTATCTTTTCCCCATTCTTCTCTCGTGAGGGGAAAAATAATTACGGAAGCATTAAAAAAAATATCACCACGGAGGCGCGGAGAACACAGAGAGGGATATGTATCATTCTCTGTGTTCTGCATTCTCTGTAATGATTTGCCCCCCCCCCCTTTCCGGAAAAAATTCAGATTCCGCCCGCAGTAAAAATTAATAATTCATTACATGAACCTGTTGAAACGTATTATAAACAGGGCACTGCAGGATGAGGGGGATATGAAATTATGAAACTCAACAGGGAACAGTATGCGGCTTCGCGGGCACGAACCGGTATACAGCTGGTCCTGGCCGGTGCGGGTACGGGAAAATCAAAAACATTGATTGAAAAAATCCGGAGCCTCCTGGTCTATACGGATCTGCGGGAGGAGAATCTTCTTGTATTGACCTTCAGCAGGAAGGCCGTGGAGGAGATACGTCGGCGGCTTGTCAGTGAAACGGGTATGGATGCCGGGTCGGTAACTGTTGAGACTTTTCATTCCTTCTGTTTTATGCTTCTGAAAAAATACAGTGAGGAATTTTTAACAATGTCGGGATATGCCGTATTTCCCCGCTTAATCGACGAAGATGAGAGCAGGGAAGCGGTGCGGGAGATCGTCAGGAATAATCTGAAGGGCATGAAGGGCCTGCCTGTGGAAATTATATGCCGGCTTGTGGGATTCCCGCATATCGGCGGTGGGCTTCAGCAGAAGCTGGACAGGCTGGGGCTAATGGCTTTACTGGAAAGTATCCGGGTACAGTACGGGGAATATAAAATATGCCGGGGGCTCATTGATTTCAATGACATGGTCCGTCTCTGCATCGGGCTTCTTGAGGGCTGTGGTTCTGTTTTGAACCGGGTGGCCCATCGTTATCGATACATACTGGTCGATGAATTTCAGGATACATCAAGGGATCAGTTCAGGTTTCTTGAACTCCTGGTGAAGGATGGGGAAAACAGCCTTTTTGTCGTGGGCGATGACTGGCAGGCCATCTATGGTTTCAGAAATGCCTGTGTTGAATATATCGTGAACATGCGGGATTTTTTTAGCGATGTAATGGTGCATACACTCAACAAAAACTACCGTTCAAAAAAGGAGATCGTGAAGCTGTCCAATATCTTTATCAGGCATAATAAAAACAGGACGAATAAGAAACCTGTTTCCTGCCGGGGAAAAGGAGGACACGTTGTTCACCGCCGGGTTTCGGGTTTTGATGATGAGGCCGCGGTAATTTCCGAAATTCTCGGGGCCTGTGAACCCGGCGATGCGGCCATTCTGTACAGGAACAACTGGCAGGGGGAATTCCTTCGAAAAAATATCCACTGTGACCGGGAAAATCTGGATGTCCGGTTTCTTACCATGCATGCTTCCAAAGGGCTTGAATTCAAAACGGTTATCATAGCAGGCATTTCCGATGCCATCATTCCCGATAAATCAGCATACCTGGAAGAGGAAAGAAGGCTTTTCTATGTGGCGCTCACCAGGGCCAGGGACTATCTATATCTCGTTTCCCATGCGGGAGTCCGGGGAGAGCTGCCCAGGTTCTGCAGGGAACTGAAATTGAGAGAGTAAAAGCCCTGATAACCGGGGTTTTATGAATAAAAAAAATAACCCGCAGGCAAAATTAAATATTGACATTATTGCCTTCCGATATGAAAAGTAAATCAGCCTAATATTTAAAGGGAGAGTGCCATGGGAGTTGATAAAGCTATACTTGATTTTATAAGAGAATACCATGTTCTTTGTGAGAATACCATTTGGATTGCCGTTTTGATCGCAGGTTTTGTTGCAATTTCAGGATGCATCAGGTTCGGCATTGCCGTCTACAGACGGGCAAAGGGGGTATATCCTCCCGCAGCCAGCCAGATGGAAGAACACTGAAAACTGTTCCTCCGGAACGGTTTTTCTAAGGCCAACAATAGTGATAAGTATTTACAGGATCATATCGCGTAAATACTTATCACTATACATATCACCACTCTTTATTGCCATCCTCTGCTTCTTCTGTCCCTATTCCAGCGCTGAAAAAGATGTCTACGGTTCCATCGATATTGAGCAGTATGTGACAGGGAGATTCGATCCGTCCCAAAACAAGGCTTTTATATCTTTAAAAGAAGCAGGTGTTCCCTGTGACGAGAAGCAGCATTTTCTCCGAAAGGACGCTGCTGCTGCGCTGAAGGAAATGCTGGAACGATTCCATCGGGAAAATCCCGGAGTCGGGATATTTGTGAGAAGCTCCACCAGGACCTTTCAGGATCAGCGGAAAATATGGAATGATAAATGGGATGGAACGGTCCTGGTAAACGGTGTCAATCTCCGTAAATCAATCGCGGACCCCGGGAAGAGAGCCCGGGAGATATTGCGCTATTCATCCATGCCCGGGACCTCGAGGCATCATTGGGGGACCGATGTGGATTTTAACAGCCTGGCCAACAGCTATTTTGGGAAGGGGAAGGGGAAAGTGATTTTTGACTGGCTTTGTGCCCATGGAGCTGAATATGGATATTACCGTCCCTACACGGCGGGAAGAGTAAGCGGCTATAATGAAGAAAAATGGCACTGGTCCTATTGTCCGGATGCGAAAATATTTCTTGCCGACTGGAATAACCTCCTGGGCGGTAAGGCAAGTTCTGATGCAGGCATACAGTTTCATGGCGCCAGGGATGCCTGGCCTCTCGCTGCCCTGTATGTAAACAGCATCAACGGGGATTGCCGGTGAAAGTACTTCTGGCATATCTGTGCGATTATGGCGACAGGGATGATTATTACCTGTCGCTGCTACCCTATGGCCTCACGTCCATGGCCGCCTGGCTGGAGAAAAAGGGGTTTGATGTAACGCTGGCAAATTTCAGCCGCGAGGGACATCGCGGCGCCCTTGCATACATCGAGAAAGAAAAGCCCCACGTGGTGGGACTTTCGATCTTCTCGTTTAACAGGACTGAGTCCCTGAAATTGATAAAGAAGATTAAGGAGAAGCATCGTGATGTTAAAATCATTGCGGGCGGTCCTCATGCCACATTCCTGTCCCGTGAAATAACTGCCCGGTATCCCCAGATCGATCATTTAATTCAGGGTGAGGCGGAACATGCCATGGCCGGACTGCTCGATGATCTGGAAAATGACCGGAGCCCGGAAAAAATAATCAGCGGACAAAGGATTGGGGACCTGGACAGCCTGCCCTATCCGTCGGCTTTTGCGGGAAAGTCAATGGGAATTAACCATAATGAGCAGTATAAATTTATTGTCACTTCCAGAGGATGCCCGAGCAACTGCACGTTTTGTTCATCACCCTCGTTCTGGTCCCGGCGGACCGCTTTCCGCAGTCACGAAAATATTTTTAACGAGATAGTGCATATACACCGGAAATACGGCATTATTTATTTTTCCATCCGCGACGACAACTTCACCATGAAAAAAGACCGTGTCATAAAGCTGGCCAGGATGATCCGTGAAAACGATCTCTATATCATGTGGAACTGCCAGGCCCGTGTCGATACCATCGATGAAGACATGCTCCGGGAGATGAAACTGGCCGGCCTCGAGCATATTCAGTACGGTGTCGAATCGGGATCGGAATCGGTCCTGGAAGGGTATAACAAGGATATCAGCATCGATGATATTATCAGTGCTGCCGGAGCCACCAGGAAGGCGGGGATATATCTGTCCATATATCTCATGACGGGCATGCTGGGTGAGACCGGTGCCGATGTAAATAAGACCATACAGCTCATTAAAAAGATACTTCCCGGCGACGGTATCGTATCGCCCGTGGCCTACTATCCCGGTACCGCCATGTATGAAGAAATGAAGGCGAAGGGACTCGTTTCCGACGACATCTGGTTCAGGTCTCACGAGAGCGGCATATTCGTCAGAAATGATCCCGCGGTTCATGAGTGGATGAACAGGCTGCTGAACGAACTGGGAAAAATAAGAAGACACTCCTGGTACCGTGAAAATGATTTCAGGGAACACCGCCGCTATATGGGAGAAGACTGCTGGGTTACCGACATGCTGGAAGGTGATTTTTATCTCCATGACGAGAAGCTTTCCGAAGCGGAACAATGCTATACCCGGGTAACGGAAAAATATCCCCGCAATGTCTGGGGTCATCTTCGTATGGGCAAGGTTCATTTTTTCAAGGAGGAATTTACGGTCTCGGAAAAATATTTCCGCACTGCCGCAGAAATTGTTCCGGCCTATTACGGGGCCTGGCTGAAGCAGGCGGAAGCTCTCCTGGCGCTGGGAAAAAGGGGTGAGGCAAGGTCCGCTGCCGAAAAAGCTTTTTCCCTGAACCGCTACGACGCGAGAATAAGGAATGTCAAAAATCTGCTCCGTCATTGATACATTCGCTGGAGGGAAATGATTCATTTGACGATAATTACAGTAGGGGGACTCCGGCGCTGTATCCCCGCTTATTTCAGTCTGTAACAAAAGAGCCGGAAGAGAATACATACGTGAACCTCTGAAAATATAATTTCAGGGGTATCCATATGAAAACATTAATAAGGGAACCTCTATATATTTGATTTTGGAAGTTCCCTTGTGGGCACAAGCATAGGAAAAATAAGGTTTTATCATTTTTTAGTTAATGAAAAACCTAATTTTTAGAGGTGCCCATAAGGATATCTGTGAGTATGACGATAGAAATAAAAACTTGCGTACAGAGCGGCTGTTCCGTTTCTTATAGAATAAACGCCGGCAGGGATCCCCGTGCTCTTTTCTTTGTCCATGGCCTGGGTGCCGATTCCAGATTTTATAACAAACAGCTTAAATATTTCAGCCAGTTTTATCGTGTCATAGCCATTGATCTTCCCGGTCACGGTCTCTCGCCCTGTGATCACGTGCCCACTCTTGACGATTATTCAAGGGCACTTGCGGGTGTCATAGAAATGGAGGGGATCAAATCTCTGGTGCTCATCGGACACTCCATGGGGGGGAGTATCTGTCTCGATTTTTTTTCGAGGCGAATCGCTCCTATCGATGCCATGGTTCTCATCTCAACGGGCGCCAGCCTTTCCATGGTGGAGTCTTTTTTGGATGTAAGTAAAAATGACTTCATGACATTTTACAATAATCTTCTTAAACAGGTTTTCAGCAAAAAGGGCGGTCTGATGACGAGGATGGCTGATAAATGCGCGACGACATTAAATCGGGAGGTTTTCAGCAATAATCTGGCCATATGCCGGGGTATTGATCATTCCGGCATTCTTCATACCGTGGATATTCCCGTTCTGGTCATGGGGAATAAGAATGATACGCTGGTGCCTATCGAGACTTCCGCTGCTCTCGCCAGGGGAATCAGGGATTCGGTATTCACCGAATTTGACAGTGAGGGGCATATCCCCTTTTTTGAAAATCCCGATATGTTCAACGATATTCTACTGAGATTTCTCAATGAACGGTTCAAAATGGCCAGTATTTCCCCTGGGCTTTCTGAAATACTTGACAAATAGCAATCCGTTTGAAACTCTTCCACTTTATTTGTTGATTTCATTAAAACTTGTTTCTTTTATTTTTCAGCTGTATACTTGATTCGAGTAATTAAATTAACATTATTTTAACGGACATTTGTCCATCCCCGTCGGAACTACGGGGCAAGTGCTTTTTGTCCGGGCCCCCAAATAATGCCTTGAATTATTTGCAGCCTTACGGGATAATCAGGCATCGCATAATAAAAATTAAAAAAATATTACAATAATATACTAATATTATACGGAGGAAAAAATGAGCATTAAAGTAGGAATTAATGGTTTTGGGAGGATCGGCAGAAATGTATTGAGAAAAATTGTTTCCGATCAGAAAAATTACGCGGATGTTGAGATTGTCAGCATTAACGACCTGACGGATGCCAAAACTCTTGCTCATTTATTGAAGTACGATTCGGTTTTCGGGATTTTTGAGGGTGACGTATCTCATACTGAAGATTCGATCGTAGTTAATGGTAAAAAAATCAAGGTTCATTCTGAAAAGGATCCCCGCCAGATTCCCTGGAAGTCCGAGGGAGTGGATGTGGTTGTTGAATCCACGGGCCAATTCACCAGCAAGGAAAAGGCCGTATATCACATAGAAGCGGGAGCAAAGAAGGTTATAATCTCAGCGCCGGCAAAGAATGAAGATATTACCATTGTACTTGGCGTTAACGAAGATAAATATAATAAAGACGAACATCATATCATATCGAATGCTTCGTGTACAACGAACTGCCTTGCCCCCGTGGCCAAGGTTCTCAATGATGAATTCGGCATTGAGCGGGGTATGATGACCACCATCCACTCGTATACCAATGATCAGCGGATTCTGGATCTTCCCCACAAGGACTTGAGAAGGGCCAGGGCCGCGGCAATGTCCATGATTCCAACGACAACGGGTGCTGCAAAGGCTGTGGCGCTGGTTATCCCGGAATTGAAGGGTAAACTGGATGGAGGCGCTATCCGCGTCCCGACACCCGATGTTTCAGTCGTGGATTTTGTCTGTACGGTAAAAAAGGATGTGACGGCCGAGAGCGTCAACGCAGCCCTTAAGAATGCAGCCAACGGCAAGATGAAAGGCATTCTCGAATTCTGTGAACTGGAACTGGTTTCCATAGATTTTGTGAAGAATTCACATTCATCGATTGTGGATGCTCTTTCGACAAAAGTTATGGAAAACCGGATGGTGAAGGTTATAAGCTGGTATGACAATGAGTGGGGATATTCCGTAAGAGTAGCGGACCTGATCAAGTTTATTATGCAATAGATTCAGCATATGGGGAAGTGACATGGGAAGAAGAGAGATATTTGCCGGAAACTGGAAGATGTACAAGACATACCTGGAAGCGGAAAAGCTGGTAAAGGAACTGCTTTCGGGATTGGGTTCTGCGGGGAAGAAAGAGGTTATTATCTTTCCTCCCGCTCCATTCGCACGTCATTGTGCCGATATGTGCAAAGGCACGGCCATCGATGTGGGCATGCAGAACATGTATTTCGAGGATGAGGGGGCCTTTACCGGTGAAGTTTCTCCTGCCATGGTGAAAGATGCAGGCTGCCGGTATATACTCATAGGGCACTCGGAGCGGCGGCATGTTTTCGGTGAAACCGATGATGATGTCAATAAAAAGATCAAGGCAGCTTTCAAACACGGTCTGGAACCGGTTCTCTGTGTTGGTGAGCTGCTGGAAGAAAGAGAAAAAAGCATCACTGATACGGTTCTTAAAAGGCAGATGGAGGGTGCGCTGAAAGATATAACCGCAGTCCAGATGGAGAAGGTAGTGATTGCTTATGAACCTGTCTGGGCCATCGGGACCGGCAAGGTGGCCACACCGGAAATTGCTGAAGAGGCACATGCCATGATAAGAGGCCTTTTAAAGGGTATTTATGGAACCAAAATAGCCGATTCGGTGTCCATATTATATGGAGGTTCGGTGAAACCGGACAATATCAAGGGTCTTTTCTCCATGGAAAATATCGATGGCGTTCTTGTGGGAGGCGCAAGCCTGAAATCTGATTCTTTTCTTGACATTGTACATGTTTAAACGACATTGGTATAGCATTAAACTGTATCTGAGGAACAATTAATATTGTATATGGCGGCAACGCATGCCGTAATAATTATGAGGAAATTTTATGGGAATTTTAATTTCTGTCTCTACTGTTCTTTTTGTGATCCTGTGTGTTATCCTGGTCATTATCATTCTTCTTCAGGCCGATAAAAGCGCCGGAATGGGGATACTCGGCGGATCAAGCCAGTCGGCCTTCGGCAGTTCCACCGCCGATGTCATTACGAAGATAACTGCCGTCATGATCGGCCTCTTCATGCTGGGATCACTGGGTCTGGCGGTTTTCGAATCAAGTAAAACCACTTCTCTTGAGAAGAAGGTACTTTCCGTCGATGAGTCGGTTCCTTCCGGGGTTGTTCAGAAGGAACCGGTTAAGGATGCCACGCAAAAGCCCGATGAGAAGTCAGCGGGAAATAAATAATATCCTGCATTTATTCAGGATTCAAATTGTTTTTACAACAAGGGATTCTTCATGGCGCGATCTGTATATGTAGATGAAAAGGAATGTACAGGGTGTGAGCTCTGTATTGATATGTTGCCGCTGGTTTTTAAAATGAATAGTAATGGTGTAAGCGTTGCGCAGGATAGCTCAATGGCGTCGGAAAGTGAAATCCAGGATGTCATAGACAATTGTCCTGCTGAGTGCATACATTGGAAATAAACTTTAATGAGGTAAATTGTTATGCTTAAGGACTATATTTTTACATCGGAATCGGTGTCCGAGGGGCATCCCGATAAAGTCTGTGACCAGATATCCGATGCGATTCTTGATGAGCATCTTAAAGGAGATAAATATTCCAGGGTTGCACTTGAAACATTGGCAACAACTGATTTAATTGTTCTTTCCGGAGAAATAACTTCTCAGCAGAGTGTTGATTATGAAAAAATCGCCCGTATGGTGGCAGCCGATATAGGGTACTCCGATCCTGATATCGGTTTTGATGCGGCCACATGCGCGGTAAAGGTTCATGTACACGCCCAGTCACCCGATATTTCCCAGGGTGTAACGGAAGGACAGGGACTTTTTACGGAACAGGGCGCAGGTGATCAGGGGATGATGTTCGGTTATGCCGTTGCTGAAACTCCGGAACTCATGCCCATGCCTATTCTGCTGGCTCATAAGCTGGTTAAACGTCTCGCTGATGTGCGCCGTTCGGGAGAACTGAAGTTTATCAGGCCCGATTCCAAGTCCCAGGTCACCATCGAATATGTCGACGGTAAACCGAAAAGGGTTGATGCTGTTGTTATATCAACGCAGCATGCTCCCGATGTGGACCTGAAGACCATATCTGAAGGCGTAATTGAGACCACGGTCAAAAAAGTTATTCCTGCAGAGTATCTTGATAAAAACACAAAATTTTATATAAATCCCACGGGCAGATTTGTCGTGGGCGGCCCTCACGGTGATACGGGTCTGACGGGGCGGAAGATAATTGTTGATACCTACGGCGGCATGGGACGCCATGGCGGCGGAGCATTTTCAGGTAAAGATCCTTCCAAGGTGGACCGGTCTGCGGCCTATATGGCCCGCTACATCGCGAAAAACATTGTCGCTGCCGGGCTTGCTTTCCGCTGTGAGGTGCAGCTCGCCTATGCCATAGGAGTTGCCGATCCCGTTTCTGTCATGGTAGACACTTTTGGAACCGGTATCATTTCCGAAGAAAAAATCGCCGAGAGAGTACGTGCTGTCTTTGACATGAAACCATCAGGAATCATGAAAACGCTGGATCTACACAGGCCGATTTACAGGGCTACCACCAATTACGGGCATTTTGGCAGGGAGGATGCCGGATTCTTCTGGGAAAAAACCGATAAGGCTGCTTTACTGAAATAAGGAAACCTCTGAAACCGGATTTTTAGAGGAGCGCATAATCATTCAAGCAATCCAGGGTTTTTTTGTAATTCTGTAAGATTGAAGGGGTTCAATTTTTATAAGGGAACACAATAAAGCATTATGTAGATGTTCCCTTGTGGGCACAAACATTGGGAAAATAAGGTTTTTTCATTTTATTGTTAATGAAAAACCTTATTTTTGAGGTGTCTATAAGTAATGAAGGCTGTAATTCCGATATTATGTATATATATCATTGAGGAATTCAGGCAATGAAAGAAACAAAATTGAAAGCCTTCGGTTACAACTGCCCCTGCGGATACCAGGTCCGGGTATATATCGACTGTGGTATTCCGCAGGAACAATATACATGCAGAAAGTGCGGTGCCAGGGTTAAACGAATGGAAATTTAAAAACCTGCCATTTTTTCATCTCACTTTGCTGCACACTTCGTTTTGAAAAATGAGATGAATCATGAATTTTATATCAGTTAAAAAGAGGGCCAGTCTGTTTTTCTTCTTTCTGGCTATCATCATCCCCTGTTCTGTTTTTTCGCAAGACACCGTTACCGGTGCCAAATTACCAGTGACCGACACGCCTCTTGCAGAAAATGAAATATCCCCGCAGGAAAAAAATAACGGAAAGAATATCAATATTGATGCTCAATTGATGTATGGGCAGTATAATAATATCCTTTCCACACTGAGTCTCATCCAGAGTACCGATAGTTTTACCTATCAGCTCAACACCGATTTCACCAGGTCGAATGATTTTGGCCATGATAATTCATCTTTTTATGAAAGCGAAGTGGGCTTTTCCGGCAAAGGTCAGATCACTAAAAACTGGTCGATCATACCGCAGCTCGATATATATAATGAATCTCATGGCATGTTCAGTAACAGCTTCTATAACCGGGAAGAGAAGGACAAGATTGTTCTGCTTTTAAAAAATGAATATAAACCCACGCCCTCACGCTGGCAGGTCAATTTCGGCGGAGGCCAGTATGTCCACCGGCTTATGGGAGCGGATCCCTACGATATGAGTTTCTACAAGCTGAACGAGGAAATCGAATGGGAGTATGTCTGGTCGTCATCGTATCAATGGTCCTTCAGGCATTATTCGGGCCATTATTTTTATAAGAATACCACCAATGATGATTACCATGTGGGGAACGAGATACTGGGAAGTTTTAAAATCATGGAATATGTAAAAATCAGTGCCGGCGGTATTGTAGACTGGAATCGTGATGCCGGTTTCTTTCCTTCAGGAAAAGCACAGATCGCCAGCGTGGGATTGAAATATTTCATTCTGGAAGGAGCCTATGTCTATGATCTGGTTCCTTTTATGCCTGAAGATTTATATTTTGACCAGAAATTTATTTATCCTAACAACAATCTTCCTCCGGGGAAAGTGCATAAAGGAGACGTGAAGGGAAGTTTTGAGCTATCGAATAAAAGCAAGTCGGATATTTACATTAAAAAGATAAAATTAAAGTGCCGCGGTTTATTCGAGGATAATAATAATTTTTATAATTACAACTTCGGTTTTTTGCCCGGGAATGTATTGAGTGCCGAAACGGTTCAAGCCCTTTCTCTCGGCATGGAAAATGAAGCCGCGATAGACGTTGCTTTGTTTGCTTACGAAGTGGGTTTTCTGTTCAGCTACCAGTTTAACGAATATTACGCCGATGACAATATCACATACCGCCCGAAACACCGATTTAACGGTGGCGTAACTTTCACCTCGGAGAAATGGGCACTTGAATGGTCCAATGAATATAACAGTTCAATGTATATGTATCCCGGTTCCAGTGAAAAACTCGGGGATTTCATCGTGGGGATGCTTGAGCTGCGGTTTCAGATGGTTGATTCCCTGTTCTTTAATATCAAGCTGAACAATCTCTATAACGTGCATTACGGTTATATTCCTGGATATGCGGAGCCGGGGTTTACTGTTCTGGCGGGTCTGCGCATAATCATTTAATTCGATAAGGTCCTGCGGGGAGGTTGTTGCGAGGCGTGGAATTTTCTGCCAGGGAAGAATATCAGTTATTGAATTGTAACATAATCCCGTTTCAGTATACAAATGATGGAAGCTGTAAAAAAGAATTACGCAGATCATTTTTTTCGGCGTTTTTCCGCCGCTTTCAGGGTTCAAAGATGTAGCACTAATCAATTATTACCGGTGTAAAAACTATGACAGGTAAATTTTTCATATCAATTTTTGATTCCATTCCTGTGTGGGTCATGCTGATGCCTATCTTTATATGCTCCGTTACGGTGCTGGCCGTTTTTGTGGAAAGAATGATATTCTACCGAAGGATCAATATAGATTACCGCCTCCTGATCAGTTCACTCGGCGCAAAAATAGAGGCGGACCGGTTCGATGAGGCGAGGCGTTTGTACGAGGGCTATTCGGGACCCCTGGTTGTAATGATCAGGGAAATAGTTGAGAACTGGAAGGAACCCGGTGATTTTGAAATGCGCATACGCGATATGGCGGAAAAAGCTATACGCTCCATAGAAAAATACGGCGGTGTGGTAGCCACAATAGCCACCGTGTCTCCTATGTTGGGACTATTGGGAACGGTCACGGGTATGATGAAATCCTTCAGTGGTCTGGCCAGTATGGGGCCTTCAGCCCATGACCTGCTCGCCATGGGAATCACCGAAGCGCTGGTGACAACGGCTCTGGGCCTTCTGGTAGCAATCCCGTCACTTATGTTTTATAATTTTCTTGTCGGCCGGATTGAGCTTTATATACGTGAAGTCGAATATATCGGCAACAGTTTTATTGCCATGAGGTCATGACGGGATTGCCAGGTATGAAGGGAATTCACGGTTCGGAAAAAATCTCATGACATTGAAATTTAAAAGCAGGTTAAAGCACAGGGCTCTTATTGATATTACATCCCTGATCGACCTGGTGTTTCTCCTGGTTGCTTTTTTCATGGTTACCTCCAGTCTCGGGTCGGAGTCTTCCATTACGGTGCATCTGCCCAAGGCGGAACAGACGGCTCAGTATAAGGGCGGCGATATAGTGGTTTCCATAAATGAGAGAAATGAAATTTTCATAAATGATATTCTCTATACGAAGGAAACCATAATAGAAGAATTAAAGAGACTCAAAGCTTCAAAAGGTGATTTGTCAGTAGTAATCCGCGGTGACAGAAAGGCGGATTATGAAATGATAGTCACGATTATGGACAGACTTAATCAGGCGGGAATCCCTAAATTTACCATTGCCACAACTGATTGATACCGGATATTTCCGGGAAGGTATTTGCGGTGACAATAAATACCGAATATCATTATAATTCCTTGACATGAAAGAACTTATAATGATAAGAGTCGTGGGGCTGACAAACCGCAGCGTCCGGTCCTGCGCGGAAATTATGAATAATGAAAATTAGAATGCTGAAACGGTAATATATGAAACTATACCTCTCGTTAACGCTCACCGCTCTCCTTGCTGTTCTGGCAATTACCGGAGTGTCCTCCCAGCCGTCGAAATACGAGGGCAAGATCGTCAGGAAAATCGATTTCGCAGGACTGAAATCCGTGAGTCCCGAAGACCTGCTGTACATAATGAGGACGTCGGCGGGATATCCCCTGAAATCAGCCGAGGTGCGCAAGGATATAAAGGATATTTTCGATAAAGGAAAATTTGAAAAGGTGGACGTGGAGATCGAGGAGTTTCAGGACGGTGTCCAGCTTCGTTTCATCTGCAAGGAAAGGCCACGGATCGCGACTATTGAATTCAGAGGGCTCGATGAATTTGTCGAAACCGATCTCAAGGAAACGATTCTTTTGAAGGAAGGCGAGGTATACCGGAAGGATTACCTGGAGAAGAGTGTAGCCCTGCTCAAGGAGAAGTATGACGGTGAGGGACTCTTCAATGCGCACATAACATACAAGGTCCTGCCGGTGAAGGATGAAGATGATGTCAATGTGCAGATCATTATCGATGAAGGGGAGCAGATAAAGGTTCAGAAAATATCCATACTGGGAACCGATAAGCTTTATTCCGAGGAAGTTCAGGACCTGATGGAGACAAAGGAAGAGGGCCTTATCCGCGACGGAGCTTTTAAAAAAGAAATCTATGACCAGGACAAGGCCAAGATCGTTGCCTTCTACAGGGAGAAGGGTTATCTGGACGCACAGATTCTTGAAGACAGCGTTGACTATGAATGGGAAGATCCGGAGAAAAAAGATACCCGTGTTATTTATATCGTTATAAAGATCAGTGAAGGCGAAAAGTATTATTTCGACAAATCAACGGTGACCATAAGCGGCGAGAAGGAGAAAACAATCTTTACGCCCGAAGACATTTCCAAAGACTTTGAGCTGAAGGAAAATGGCGAGGTTTTTAACGACACCAAGTTTCAGATGGACCGTCAGATGATAAGTTTCAAGTATGCGTCAAAAGGCTATATATTCGCCCGTGTCATTCCCAAGCGGTCTATAACTGAAAAAGAGATCGATGTTGATGGTAAAAAAGAAAAGCGCAAGTATGTGACCATCGATTATGTTGTTACCGAGGGAACCCAGGCCTACGTGGAATCCATTATTATTAAAGGGAACAAGAAGACTAAAGAGAAGGTCATTCGCCGGGAACTGGTTATAAAAGAAGGAGAACTTTTTAATTCGGCAAAAATGCAGGTTTCGCGCGAGAAGGTCTATAACCTGGGATATTTCAAACAGGTCGACTTTGATGTACGGCCCGGCAGCAGGGAAGGTTACATGAACCTCATCGTGGATGTGGAGGAACAGCCTTCAGGTACCATCTCCCTGGGCGGCGGTTACGGGACACAATCAGGTTTTTCCATCTTCTCCGATATCACGGAAAACAATTTCCTGGGCAACGGTCAGCGTGTGGGAGTAAAATTCGAATATGGTCCGCGCCGATCATCCATCACGCTCTCCTTTACGGAACCCTGGCTTATGGACTATCCGGTAGCATTTTCCACATCCATATTCTATTATCTATATACCATTGAAACGTCGTCCATGTTCAGTAATATGAATGAGACCGCTGAATATCAGAAACAGGCTTTCGGCTATTCCCTGGGAATTAGCTATCGCTTCCTGTATTACTATGTGATCGGTACCAACTGGTCCCATGCCTTCAAGAGCTATCTCAATCCTACGGGCAATGCCAGTGACGAAATATTTATAGCTGCGGCGGATAAAATTCAGGAAAAACGATCACAATCGTTCTACGCCTTTCGTGATTCCAAGGATAACTATCTGAACCCTACATCGGGCTCCCGCGTGGGAGTATCCGTGGAACTGACGGGCGGGGCCATTTACGGCGGCCAAGACCATTATGTCCGTTTTGATCCCGAGCTCTATCTCTATTATTCACCCTTTCATCTCCCTTTCCTGAAGTCGCACCCCTGTGTGTTTGAGTTCCGTGCCAATGGTTCCTTTATTGTGCGGCCTCTCGGTACCCCGAAACAGAATTTTGCAAACAACCAGTGGCTCGAGGCTGAGGATCGCCTCACTATCGGCGGTCCCGAAACTCTCCGCGGCTGGGATTATTATGATTTTGCATTTCCTGATTCATGGGCTTATAATGGACTGTATCACCGCATCCTCTATGGTGTGGAGTTCCGCATTCCCATTCATCCCCAGATGCTCTGGCTGGTCCTTTTCTTTGACGCCGGTTCGCTCTGGACCGATTCCTTCTGGGAAAAACAGCTCACGGAAGGCAGTGATGCGCAAACTACCATTCTGGCTGATAAGGAAAGCGGTGATCTGTATGCCATTAACCAGATTTTCAGCAGCAGGGTGAACCTGCTTCAGTATTTCAAATATTCCTATGGCTTCGGTTTCCGGATACAGATTCCCATGATGCCCCTCCGGTTCTGGTTCGGCAAGAAGCTCATCTATGACGGATCGTCCTTCAGGAACGTGGGGGACCTTACCTTTCAATTCCAGATCGGGGATATGCGCTTTTGATGAAAAGCACCGTCTTGTTATCATTGGCGGCAGCGGCCGTCATGACAATATCATGCTCATCCTTCAGGCCTGAACAGAAGGGGCCGAAAGAGTCGGTAACCATACGGTATATGAACCTGGGCTCCGTGTATGAAATTCTCCGAAACCGTTCTGAAACGGCCGTCTCGCTGAAGAAGGAAAGGGAGCAGTTGCAGGGCCGGATGCGGGATATAGAAGAAAAACTCCTCTCGGGAGAAGGCGACAGAAAAAAGCTTATGCAGGATCTGCAGTCACTGCGAGACGGGAGCGGGCGCCTGGATAAAAAGGAACAGGCTTTCAAGGAAGAAACCCTGAAGAAGATAAGCACGGCCGTGGAAGTCGTGGCAAAGGAAATCGGCGCCGATTTTGTTCTTAATATGGGAGATGAGGTTTTATATTCGCAGAAAAAATATGATATTACCGAGGAAGTTCTCCGCGAAGTTATGCGCCAGGAACAGAGGAGGGACCCTGTTGTCCGGTAATCGGCGATTCTCCCGGCAAAGGGAGTGGAGGGTGATGATGAAAATAAGGCTGCTTCTCTGTATTGCATTCATACTTGTGCTTGTGCTCACGGGCTGCCTTTCCAGCAGGGAAAGGGCCGTGGAAAACGCCTTTAAAAATTATTCCGGCAAGTGGCTCATCTATGTCAGCAAGAGCGACTACACTCTTACCGTATATGACCGGAATTTAAAACGAATCGCGATGTACGGCATATCCTATGGCGAGAACCCCGACAGGGGGGCCAAACTTCATGAGGGAGACAACCGGACTCCGGAAGGCCTGTATTTCGTCCATGAGATCCTGAGCATGGATGCCGACAGAAATTCCGATGCGTATAGAAAGCTGAAAACCATGAACGCTGCTTTTTTCCGGGCCAGGGAAGGGCATCACCAGTTTGGGAAACCGCGGGTGGATCTTGGTGACAATGCCTATGGGCCCCGTTTCTACGGTCTGAGCTATCCCAATGAGGATGATAAAAAGCGATACCGGGATATGCTGGAAAAAAAGCGGATTCCTGAAAAAAACGGGAAAGTCTCCGGTATCGGTTTCGGTATCGCTATCCATGGGAACAATGATCCCGATTCAATAGGCCATCTCGCGTCGAGCGGATGTATCAGGATGTTCAACAATGACGTAGTTGAGCTGGAACAGTACGTGCAGATATCCACGCCGGTCATAATTGCCGTTGATTGAAAATTTCACACTTTAAAAGGTTGACATTAATATTGTAAGTATTGCATATTGTCTTTGATTTTTTTTTAAAATTGGGAGGAAAACCTTGTTACAATTATCTGGAATTGCTTATGCTATGGGGTCTGCACAGTCAGGCGGCGCTCAGGGAGCCGGCGGATCGGGATGGCTTACGATCGTTCCCTTCGTTGCGATGTTTGTGATCTTCTATTTTCTTTTAATTCGTCCTCAGCAGAAAAAAGAGAAAGAGCGAAAAGATATGATCTCTTCTATCCAGAAGGGCGATAAAGTGCTGACAGCCGGCGGTATTTACGGTGTTGTCTCCAGTTTCAAGGATGATGATACGGTAATACTGAAAATTGCCGATGGGGCGAAGGTTGAATTTACGAGAAACAGTATTACGGCAAAAATATCCTGATCAATGCGTATGAAGAAACATCGTATAATAATATTTATTCTTTTAGCTGCCGCTTTTATTTTTACGACGGCGATTATCAAGGCGCAGGATGTTGATGCGCCGGCGGGAAGTACCGATCTTAATGTAATCGATGGTTCCCGTGATGTTATTACCGATGATGCTGCCGTGAATGAGCCTGACACCGGGCGGAAAGTCGAAGAAAAGTCCATTGAAGTGGTAAAGCCCGCTGTCAAAACAAAGAAAGAGGGCAATAAAACCGCCGGCGCAGTAGAGGTGAAAAAAACCGTCATTGCGACGAAAGACCAGGAGCCGGCCGGCGCCACGGGACTGAATATTTCCGAATCCCTGCTTCCTGTACAGGAGGGGGATTTTAAGTATGTGCGCATTCCCGATATCGGCATCACCATGAAACGAGGCGCCGCTGTCGAGGATGTCATTGTGAAAATGCCCGAAGAAACTCCCGGGTCATCCGCTGATGACGGTGTGGCGCAGAAGGGACTTTTCGGTTTTTCCGGGAAGACCACCGATACGGTTGTCAGGGTAGCTCTCGTGCTTCTTATTCTGTTTATCTTCATACTGTACCGCATGCGTTCAAAAGGCTCTTCAAGAAGTGTGATGAGAAATTTTCCTAAAAACAGGCTATGATATAATTAGAGGAAATCAATGACAAGAGGAATGATATATAAGCTTATCTGGATATTAGTACTGGTCGCATTATCAGTCATACTCATTCTCCCCACGGTGGGCGAGAAGGACATGGAGGTGCTGCTCAACAAGGACATAACCGTAGAGCAGAAAGATGCGGTTAAAAAGATATTTGCCGGTGATAAATTTACCATTAAAGATAACGGGACCTCTCTTATCGTATCGGGCAGATCGCTCACCGACGCCTTCATGAACAAGGTAAGAATCCTCGATGGTGTGACCGACGCCCGCCTTCTCAAGCACTGGGTCGAAGAAAAGCTCATGGCGAAAAAGATAAACCTGGGTCTTGACCTCCAGGGCGGAATGCACCTGGTTCTCCGGGCCGATTTTTCCGGCATCGAGGCAAAACTGGGACGAACCCTGGAAGAAAAAGATAAAGTTGAAATAACACAACAGGCCCTGGAACTGCTGCGGAACAGGATAGACAAGTTCGGCGTTTCCGAACCGTCAATCAGACCCAGCGGTGCTGAGGCAATAGAAATACAGCTACCCGGTGTCAAAGATCCCCGGGCCGTGAAAAAAGCCATAGGAACCACGGGAAGCCTCGAATACCGCCTGGTGGATGAAAAATATTCCCGCTCTTCAGCAGAATGGATCAAAAATAATTATAAAGGAAAAGAACTGCCCCAGGAGTGGGGAGGGCAGAAACAGCTTCTCGATGAAACGGCAAAAGCCATTGGACTCCCCGAGACGCTGGAACTCATGTTTTATTTTGAAAGAGATAAAGATACCAAAAAGATTTTTCCCGTGTATCCCATGGCCCTGGAAAAGAAAATTGCCGTGGCTGGTACTGACATAAAAGAAGCCTCGGTTGACAGGGATGAATATGGCCGGATTGTCGTTCAGTTCAAGACGACGGCAGAAGGAGCCGCTAAATTTGCCAATGTTACCCGGGAAGAGAACCGCAACAAACGGCTTGCCATTATACTCGATAATAACATTAGAAACGCCCCCCATATCAACGAGCAGATAACCACGGGGAGCGGACATATCAGCGGTGGTTTCTCTCACGAGGAAGCCCAGACACTGGCCCGGATTATCAAGGAAGGCGCTCTTCCTGTCACCTTGCAGATCATTGAAGAACGGACCGTGGGCCCCTCACTGGGGCAGGACTCTATCGAATCGGGTATTAAGGCCATGATCATCGGCATGACAGGTGTTATTCTGTTTATGATCGTCTATTATAAGATGGGCGGTCTCATTTCAGCCATAGGCCTTATTTTGAACATGATATTTATGCTGGCCCTGCTTTCACTTCTGGGATTTACCCTGACACTTCCCGGTATTGCCGGATTTATTCTTACCGTGGGTATGGCCGTTGACGCCAATGTTATCATCTATGAGAGGATAAAGGAGGAACTTGCCTCGGAAAAATCCGTGCGCATGTCCATTGTATATGGATTCGACAAAGCCTTCTGGACTATCTTTGATGCGAACCTGACAACACTCATTGCGGCTTTTATTCTGTCCCAGTTCGGGACCGGGCCGATTAAGGGATTTGCCGTCATACTTTTCATTGGAATTCTGACCAGTATGTTCGTGGCACTCTATGTCACGCGTTTTGTATATGAGATCATATCCCTTAACAAGAAGATAAAGAAGCTTCATATTTAAGCATATCAAGGAGAGAGAGCTTGAAATCGACCATTGAATTTCTGAAATTTAGATATATCGCCTATGCTGTTTCAGCGGGCCTGTTTATAGCTTTTACCGCCTTTACTGTTATGCAGGGCGGTATCAATTTCGGTATTGATTTCGTCGGCGGTGTCAAAATAATTGCCAAATTTGAAAAGCATGTGAACGAAACCGATTTAAGGAAGTCATTGAGCGGTATGAGTCCCCTGATTCAGCAGATCGGAGAAAAAGATCTCAATGAATTCATCATTTCCACAAAACTTGCCGGTAACAGTACCGATGATAGTAAAAAGAGCCTGGAGCAAATCAAGACGGAGTTAAACAAAAACTTTAAGAATATTGAATTTCTCAGCGAAGAAACAGTCGGTCCTGCTATTGGAAATATTTTAAAGCGTTCAGCAATAAAGCTTTTTATGATATCAATTATACTGATGACCGTTTACCTGGCCTTTCGTTTCGAATTCAAGTATTCAGTGGGGGCCATGGCGGCATTGCTTCATGACATTGCTATTTCAGTGGCATTTATCGGTTTTGCCAGGGTTGAATTAAATGTTCCTGTTGTAGCCGCGTTGCTGACCATTTTTGGATATTCAGTCAACGATACCATTGTTATCTTTGACCGGATACGGGAAAACGTTCAGGTAAAGTCGAAACAGACATTTACCGAGGTAATTGATAAATCCGTAAATCAGTCCATGAGCAGAACCCTTCTCACATCTTTGACCACTCTCTTTTCCGTTGCAGCACTGTATTTTCTCGGTGGGGAGGTGTTGAATGATTTTGCCAAAGTATTGCTTTTCGGCATCGCCGTCGGTACCTATTCTTCCATATATATCGCCTCACCAATATTGGTGGCCTGGGAAAAATTATTGATAAAAAAATGATGTTTTAATGCGGTGAAAATATCATTTTTTACAGCGCTGTTTTTCATTATTTTTTTATCAGCAATACATGGTCAGGGGAGAAATGACCCCCTGACAGAAGAATACAGTGCCCGGCATATATACTCCTTTACAAAGAACCTTATCAATCAAGAGGAATATTACCGGGCATATACGGAGCTTCTCCGCCTGAATGCCTACCATCCGGGGTATTTGTCCCCCCTTGAGTTCTCAGTCATGGAAAATTATCTTCTGTTCAGGGGACGGCAGTATAACACGCTGCTGACAAAATTTGATACGAATACAAAAATGGTTCATCCACCTTTACTATTGTTTGCTATCGATGCATCCCTGGGGCTGTCACGATATGATCGAATGGATGCACTAATCGGCCAATGGAGCATGGGCGGGAATGACCAGTTTGATGAAATGATTTTCAGGCGAAGGATATTGTCTTTATGTATGACCGGTAATTTTACTGCACTTGAAGAAACGAGGCTGATGTATACTGACAGGGATTTCAGTGCATACGCGGAGCTGGTTGTCTGGGCAAAGGAAGGCCATGGCCGGCTCAAATCGCCTGTCGCGGCGTCCGTCTTCGGCATCATGCCCGGCATGGGATATGTTTATTCCGGTGATACTAATACAGGTCTGGTTGCTCTTGTAGTAGTATCTTTGAGTGCGGTGTTGACGTATTCGGCCTTTCATTACAACAACAAGACTGCCGGTATTTTTATCGGGGCCATCGGCACTTTTTTCTACACGGGCAGCATTCTCGGCGGCTATATGCGCACGAGAAACCATAACCGCTCAGTAATGGATCAGATGAAAAAAGAATTGATAAACGGGGCAGGGCTTGATAAGGATCATGAATCATTGTTAAATACCTTTGGACCGGCAACACATGAGTGAACATCAAAAATACATGGACATGGCCCTGGGTATCGCCTTTGACCATATGGGGTGCACGTCACCCAATCCGGCCGTTGGTGCGGTCATAGTTAAAAATGATGTACTCATTTCTTCGGGCGGAACACGTCCCTGCGGCTCTGATCATGCCGAGGTTGTGGCACTGAAATCGGCCCGTGAATGGTCTGAAAAGACGGGAAATGGTATCGATGGGGCTTTTATGTATGTCTCCCTCGAACCATGCAACCATCACGGCAAGACACCGCCATGCACCGAGGCGATTATTGCGTCGGGAATAAAACGGGTATATCTGGCCATGCTTGATCCCAATCCCCTTGTGGCAGGGAAGGGAGTGCAGCGACTGAGAGATTCCGGCATTGATGTCGTCATCATGCATGAATACACTGCTCAGGCGGCGGATCTTCTGCGGCCGTTTAAAAAATATATTCTGCGGAAAAAACCATACATACTGAATAAGAGCGCCATTACTCTCGATGGAAGGATTGCCGCAGATACCGGCAGTTCACAGTGGATTTCATCGGATCATTCACGCTTTATCACACACCGGTTGCGGGCCAGGGTCGATGCCATTATCATTGGTAAAAATACGTATCTTAACGATAATCCATCCCTCAATGTGCGCCTTGAATCCTTCAGTGATGAAGTGACTGAGTATTTTAAAGGGGAAATCCCTTTTTTCGGCAGGAGAAACATTTTCCTCGAAGGGCTTGTGGAAAGAGAGCCGGACAATATTGTGCAACCCCTGCGGGTATTAATCGGTCTTCCCGAAGAAATCGATGCGACGAAAAAATTTTTCACCGACGGCAACTATATCATAATCGAACGAAAAGACGTGTATGAGTCCATGGCCGTGAATGGTGGAGAAAGGTCACGGTTGCTGGAAAAATTAAATATCGAAACCGTTGACTGTCATGACTACCTTGATATGGTGGACGGAGTTCTGCAGGTTCTTCGCGACAGAGGCGTTATGCTGGCCATGCTCGAGGGAGGAGGCACGCTGAACGGCTCATTCCTCGATGCCGGGGCCATTGATCAGTTCCTGTATATCATAGCGCCCAAGGTGCTGGGCAGCGGTCTGCCGGTGATGAGAGGCAGAGAAAAATCACGCATTGCCGATTCATTGATGCTTCACGACATATCGGGTATGATTATTAAAAATGATATTTTCTATAATGGGTACAGGGAATCGTATAATTTCGAAATGATGTGAGGTGGAACGTGTTTACCGGACTGATAGAAGAAATAGGCACTGTGAAAAGCATCACTTCCTCGGGAGATGGTTATCTTCTTGAGATTGAGGCACGGGCCGTCCTGGGTGAAACGCGGATTGGCGATTCCATTTCAATTAATGGTGCCTGTCAGACCGTGACACAAGTCAAGAGCAGATCCTTTACCGTTTTTGTTTCAAAGATTACTGCATCGATCACCACCCTGGGTTCATTCAAGCCGGGGCGGAAGGTAAACCTGGAGAGGGCCATGACTCCTGCATCGAGATTCGGGGGCCATATAGTTCAGGGACATGTGGACGGTACGGGTATCGTACAAGCCGTAAAAAAAGATGCCAGCGTCCAGGAGATACATATAACAGCTTCTCATGAGCTTTTAAGATATATAGTGGCAAAGGGTTCTGTCTCCGTCGACGGTATCTCTCTCACCGTGGTTTCACTGCATGATGATTCATTTGTCCTGTATCTCATACCGGAAACTGTGTCAAAAACAATTATTGGCGATTGGAAACCGGGCGGCACGGTCAATATTGAGGTTGATATTCTTGCCAAGTATGTGGAGCGAATGCTGAGTAATAATAAGGACGAACACGAATCGGATCGTGACGACGCTTTGCGGCGAAAACTTTTCGAAGAAGGGTATATATAAACGTTACAGTTCCAGATCAGGATAGAGACGCATGAGCTCCTTGTCTGTTTTGATGGTAAAAAATTTATCAAGATACGAAATGGAGAAGATATTCGCGATCTCTTCGGTGATATTGATAAGTATAAGCTCGCTTTCGCTGTTTTTCGCCGTGTTCAAAGTTTTTATCAACGAGCCGATGCCCGATGAATCGATGAGTCTGACCTTTTTTAAGTCAATGACAATGAGCCTCGCTTTAGCGGAAAAGAGCTGTGACATTTTTTCCTCAAAGATCTGCACATGCTCTATATTGAATTTTCCATTCAGAATTACAACTGCTCGTCCTTTTTTACTTACTGATATAGTAATTTCCATCTTTTTCCTCATGCCCGGAATAGGCAGGTATTAATTTCTGATATTATAACTCATGTCGTTGCATTTAAAAAGTCTTTTTTTTAGCCAGGCAATAGTTTTAGCCCAGATTGAATATTTTATTCAACCGGATAGAAGAGGGGGATATGGGCAAATTGATCTTTTGACCGTTTTTATGTGCCGAAAGGTAGATAGCGTGTATAATTTCCAGGGCCTTGTATCCGTCCAGCGACGATGAGGTAACTGGCAATTCAGTATTTTTTATCAGTCTTTTTGCTTCTCCGTACAAATTACTGAAGCAGCTTGTTTTCTTGTAACGTGGAAAAGCCCGTTCCTTCAGATCGCGGAATCCCTTATAAAAACCGGACTTTTCATTTTTATACAATTTTTCATAACCGTTACCAATGATTATTTTCCCCTCGCTGCCCCATATGACCAGTTCGAAAGTAAAATAATTTCTTTTGCCGCCGGCTTCGAGAAAAATATCTATTCCTGTGTCGGTCTTTAACCAGGCTGCCGCCCTGTCTTCGAACCCGTTTTTTCGTGTGTACCGTGTTATTTCGCCCGAGACACGGGTTATTTCACCGAAGAAAAACCGTATAATGTCGACGAGATGTGTACCGTCGTGCAGCAGGGGACCGCCGCCTTCATCGATACGGGAGTTACCCCGGTATTCGCCGGTCAGAACCGACGCATGAACGGTTCTTATTTCACCAATAGCGCCTGATTCTATCAGACGTTTTACTTTGTTGTATCTGTTGTCATATCTTCTTTCATGGTTCACAAGAAGAATGGTTCCGTTCTTTTTGCAGGCGCGCAATAGTTCTCGTGTTTTTATCAGGCTGGGAGCAATGGGTTTTTCCATGACTATGAGTCTGGCGCCGTTTTTTGCGGCTGCAATACCTATTTCATGGTGGCTCTCAGTCCAGGTGGCCACAATCACCATTTCAGGAGCGGCATGGCTGAATAGATCGGTATGGGAGCGGAAAATCGTACTGGAACCGAGACCTGCCAGTGAAGCAAAACGGTGCAGCCGTGCTTCATTGATGTCCACTGCATGGGTAATTGAAATCCCCGCTGAAAGGCAGCCGCCATAATGTGTGCATGGTTTATTGCGCAGAGGATCATTTTCCAGTAAAAAACCGATACGGCCGCAGCCTATGAGGGCGACATTAATATTTTTCATAGGCTCCTGCGATTGAGCATGGATTATAACAGCGGAAGATATTCATTTATTTCATAGTCGGTGATATATCGGTTGTACTTATGGAGTTCATATAATTTATTTTCAACGAATTTTTTATGGATGATTGGGCCCACGGTCTCTTTCATGAAATCGCTTTTTTCAAAATCTTTCAGTGCCTCCTGGAGCTGGGTAGGGAGCGGCTCGAATTTATTCAGGTCGTTTTCCATGTCGAGTGGCGCCGGAAGTTTATATTTTTCCTCTATGCCCTTGAGGCCTGCCGCGAGCATGGCCGAAAAAGCCAGGTAGGGATTGCATGCAGGATCGGGATTGCGTAATTCAACGCGCATTGAATTGGATTTGTGCGATGCGCATTGCGGTATTCTCACCATGGCCTCCTGGCTGGTGATGCCCCAGGTGGCATGGGTGGGAGACTCAAAACCGTGTATGATCCGTTTATATGAATTAATCCACTGGTTTGTAAGGGCGAAGAATTCCCTGCTATGATGCAGAAGTCCCGCTATAAAATGTTCCCCATTGGCGGAAAGGTAATGTTCTCGATTTTTATCGAAGAAGATGTTTTTGTCTCCCCTGAACAGAGATTGATGAATATGCAGTCCCGAACCGTTCTGGCTGGCCAGTGGCTTGGGCATGAAAGAGGCGTAGATATCGTTGAGCTGGCCGACTTCCTTGGTTATCAGCTTGAATGTCATGATATTATCGGCCGTGGAGAGGGCGTCTTCATGCCGCAGGTCTATTTCATGCTGGCTGTGCGATCCTTCATGATGCGATGAGATGACATTGATTCCCATTTTTTCCAGAGTCAGTACCGTCTGTCTCCGATAATCGGCTGCGGTATCAAGGGGGGTAAGGTCAAAATATCCGCCGCGATCGAGTGTTTCCGGTGATGAGGAATTTTTAAAAAAGAAGAACTCGATTTCAGGTCCCGTATAGAAGGCAAGCCCCTTTTCAGCGGCCTTCTGCATGTTCTGCTTGAGAATATACCGGGAATCTCCTTCAAAGTGTTTTTTGTCGTCGAGGAGGATATCGCAGAAAAACCTGGCAACGGAATCTTCTTTCGGGCGCCAGGGCAGAATCTGGAAAGTGGAAACGTCGGGCATGGCGATCATTTCACTTTCATTTGAACGGATGAAACCCTGGAGAGTGGCTCCGTCAAAGCGGACACCTTCAGTCAGGGCATCCTCGAGTTCGTCTATCGTTATGGCGAAACTTTTCAGAAAACCGAGGATATCGGTAAACCATAAACGTATAAACTTGACCTTGTTTTCATGGGCAAGTTTTAAAACATATTCCTTATCCTGATCATGCATCATCTGGGCACTTATCTCCGTAAATGTAGTTTATCTGTGAGAAGAAGACCGGTAATATTTCCGATTGCATCGGTGAGCATGAAAGGACTCCGGCTTACCGTTTTACCAGCTCAGAAAGATGAGTACGGTAAACATGATCATGATGGCCATAAAAAGAAGGAGTATAGTTATGGTTCCCCTGGAGAGTCCGAATGGAATCGCGCCATCATCGAAAAGCGTTTTAGCCCTGGTGGTCCTGTTAGCCTTCTGAAAAGGCGTACCGCCGGCAATATACCCGTCTACGGCGGGATTGTATATCCGCAATTTCACCTGTTTCTCATCTTCAATGATTTTTCCGTAGATTTCATCGCCAAGTTTGGTCAGAATCTCTATGGGTTCATTTTTTCCCGAGCCGGCCTTTATGTCAATAACCTCGGCAGGTACCGGGCGTATCTGATTTTCTTCGCGCAGGCCCAGGATGTCGATGTAATGATTCTGTTTTTCCGAGTTCGGCAGTACCTTGGACATGATTATATCGCCGATTTTCAGTGCGTAAATGGGGGTTCCCTTTACCGGAGCAAGCAAAGGTTTAACAGTGAGGATTACAGCGTCCTTCCCCAGGCCCAGTTTGTCCGAAAGCCCCTTGCCCCCTGCAGATTTATCCAGCGGCTTGCTTCTTCGTTCCTTGACTTCAAAAAATTCTGCCGGTGTTATTTCCTGTATAACCGACTCCAGGGTGAGATTTTTTTCATGAAAAATCCTGTTTATCAGGTCATATAATAAAATATCGAGATTATCATAATCATAATTGTTGACGCTGTTAAAAAATCGAGTCATAGCGCCATTATCGCTGGAGAGTTCCTTAAACTGATTCATCAGGGACGATGTCATGCTGGTGTTAAAATGTCCTTTCCATTTGAGATCGGCTATAAATTCTTCGTATCGGTCCCAGCTTGTATGGAGTTCAAGGTCATAGGCGTCGGAGTAGGTTGAAACAACGGCATTATATGATTCAAAGAGTTTTTGGTTGTTGAAAATCACAAGGACCTGACCGTAGAGATTCATTCCGGCTGATTTAAAACGGGCCTTTACGATTAAAATATTCTCATCTGACATGATACTGGTTTCATTATTCATACTATTTGTCTGTCTCATCTGTCTGGACTTGCTTTCGTGATATTTCCTGTCTGAAATTGTCAGAATGGAATACACAGAATGTATAGTTCGGAAATTTATCCGCTTGAATGCCGGTTATCATAAAGTGCCAAAGTCCCTGTGTCAATATAAAAATAGCCTCCCCACGGCAATAAATCCGCTGAAGTAAGATGCTGTTTTTTCCGGAATTTATGAAAATGTTGATGACATTTGTTTAAAAAATAATTAATGTTTAAACGCCATAAATTATTTTTATTTGAGTACAATAATTACGATAAATATATCAGTGACATGACCGAATAGACGGCGACTGATGAAGTGAGGATGTGGGGCATATCCTCATGACAAATGATTAGCAGGAAAGAACAGAGGATAGACTATAATGATAAAATACAGAAATGCAAAAAGGATCATTATTACAATAATTTTGCTTTTCTCCCGCACTGTTCCGGTGCCGGCATTTACCGATCAGACGACTTCCGAGAGAATATTAAAGGAAAATAAGGATTTTATTGAATTTATCAATGTCAGCCTGACCAATTTTGCCGATGCGAAAGCCGATGATTTCATGAAAATCTACGAAATGCATTTTAACGCCGATGTTGCCTACCTGCAGTCCGATTACAAACGGGCTTATAAAAAAGTATACGCCTGCCAGGGAGAGATGGTCAAGCTCTATGAATCAATTCTCAGGGATTTGTACCTTGAGGATTCAAAAAACATCCTGGACAAACTTGCGCCGGGAATAATAAAATCGAAAAATTCCCGTGCCAGGCTGTATCTCACCCTGGGGTATCGCGACAGGACCATAAGTATGACCCATTATACCATCGGGGAAGCCTCAAATCCCAAGCTTTTTTCGTATAAGCTTTATAAATACGTGGAAGGCATTAAAATGGCACGTCGCGCCAAACGCTATGCCTTCCTGGCGCTCTTCGAGAGCCAGAATCCCGAGGTCAAGCGCAATATATACACGCAGGTGCTTAGAAAGGAGAAGGAAGAGGGAAATCCCTTTTTCAACCGGTTTCTGGATAAGGAAGGGGATGCATTCCTGAACGAACTCAATGTGAGCTTTGAAGAAATTGAAAAGAGGGAACTTCAGGATGGCGCGCAGAATAAATCCGCTGATGACAATAAACTAGTTAAGAGGGTGCGATATCGGCGGGAAGAGCGTGCGGCACGTTTTCTCATGGATAACGAGTTCGACAGGGCCGAGGATATACTGCGTCAGTATGTCGATGATTTTAACTATAAATTAATCGGCGCTACCTTTGAGGTTCTTTCATCGGAAAAAAAAGAGGAATCCGCAGGCGCTTCTTTGAGTGTGGATCAGTACAAGCTTCATTTACTCGATAACTATAGTCGGCTGTCGAAAAAATCCGCTGTTGATGGCTTTCTTGATAAAATAAAAGTTGATGATGAGATTGATAAGGACGCCCTTCAGGAAGGAAAAACAAGCGCTGATGAAACAGTCAAAGAAGAAAAACCCGTAATTCCCATGGAAAAAAAGAATGAAGCAGACAGGGAAGAAAAAACGGACGGTAAATAATTTTTAACTGGCGCCTTAAAGCCGGATTTACCGGATATAAGATACGGACAACCAGGAGTGGTTTTATGAATTTTTCAGGCAGAAATATCCTGCTTATTCTGACAATATTGCTTGCTTTCAGCTGCTCGAAGCCCGAAGGACCGCTGCTGGGAATACGGGTTCCCATTGGGGACGGGAAGGTAAGCAGTGAGATGCCCTATGTTGTTCATGAAGTGGTGGTGGACAGTCCCGCCTATAATGCGGGTATGCGTCCCGATGATGTGATAATTCAGATAGACAGCGTTCCTCTCAAAGGGCTTCGTCATGATTATGTATATAAAAATCTTGTCCTGGGCAAGAAGGGAACGACGGTTACCTTTGTTGTGGAAAGAGACGGTGAAACAAAAATCATCCAGGTGATACGTGGTGGGCGATGAAGAACGTGTTGGAGCCGTTGAAATGAAAATTGTTGCATGGAAAATCATTATCGCCTTCTCACTGTTCCTGATTACGGTGATTATCTTCGATATTTTGTATTGGATGGGCTATCATTGATGACCCGGCCTGTAAATTGAATGTAAATGAGCCCCCCAGATGAAAGATAGCCTGATTGCCACGGTAAAAGCCTCCATTGAAAAAATGCCTCCCCTGTCGCCGGTTATACATAAAGTGGTGCAAGTCGCCAATGATGTTACTTCATCGGCTCAGCATCTTACCGAAGTTATCCAGATGGACCCGGTGCTTACGGCGAAGGTCATAAAAATGGTCAACAGCGCATATTTCGGTTTTTCCCAGGAGATTAAATCCCTGAAACAGGCTGTGGTGATTCTGGGTATAAACACCATAAAGAATGTGGCCCTTTCCAGTGTTGTTGTGGGAAATGTTAATGTAAAAGCCAACACGGTTCTGGATGGCGAGGAATTCTGGAAGCATTCATTCGGTGTCGCCGCTGCGTCAAAAGTCATTGCCGGGCTCATCGGTATTGACGCCAAGCTGCGGGAAGAATTTTTCGTGGCAGGGTTGATTCACGATATAGGCAAGGTTCTTATCAATAATGTGTTCCAGGATGAGATGAGAAAGATACTGGACGTCGCATCGGATAATACATATCCCATAACCATCATAGAAAAGAAAATACTGGGACTGACCCACGAGGAAATCGGAATCGCCATCGGTAAAAACTGGAAGTTTGAAAATAATCTGCTCTATGCCGTGGGAAAGCATCATGCTCCGGTAACGCAGGGGAATTCGGCGGTCTACTCCATGGTGGTATCGCTGGCCAACTATTCCATCAATAAGCTGGAGATATGCAGAATGGTCCATGGCCTGATTGAGCCGATACCGGAGGAAATCTGGACCATGTTGAATCTTGAAGAGAACGCACTCTTTGAATCGTTGGGATCGATTAAAGATGAAATAACGAAGGCGAGGAAATTTCTCCAGTAAATATGAGCAGGTTCAGATTAAAGATCTGGGGCGTTCGCGGTTCAATCCCTGTTCCCGGTCCCCAAACGGTGCGTTACGGGGGGAATACCTCCTGCCTGGAACTTTTTGCCGCTGGTGATGAGCGCATCATTTTTGATGCCGGATCGGGCTTGAGAAATCTGGGTCTTTCCCTGGATCTGTCAAAACCTCAAAGGATATCCCTTTTTATTTCCCATCCTCACTGGGATCATATTAATGGCCTGCCGTTTTTCCCCGCGCTTTTTATTCCAGGCAATGACATCACCATCTATGGTCCACGGACACACGAGTTGTCCCTGGAGGACATTCTAAACGGGCAGATGCAGTATACGTACTTCCCCATCCGGATGGCTGAACTGCGGGCGAATATCAGGTACGTTGAGCTGGTGGACGGACAGACCTTCAATCTGGGCGGTGTGACCATATCAACGCGGAAGCTGAATCATCCCGTGAGCTGCCTGGGGTACCGGGTTGAACAGGAGGACAGGATATTCGTATATCTGGCCGATAATGAACCGTATTATAACATTTACAAAGACAGTGATCCCGATGTTGAATCGGTCATACAGGGAATGAACCGGGCAGTTATCGATTTTGTGAGGGACAGTGATCTCCTTGTTGCCGATTCCCAGTATATCCCTTCGGAGTACGAGGCTAAAAGAGGATGGGGGCACAGTACAACCCATCATGTAGTTAACCTGGCATTAAAGGGAGCAGTGAAAAAGGTGCTTTTTTTTCATCACGAACCTCTTCGTAACGATGATGATATGGATGCAATTATAGCCCATTACCGACAGCGCATGAAAGTCAGGGGCCTGTCCCTGATAATAGATGGGGCCCGGGAAGGGGAAATAATCGAAATATAAGTATGCCCGATGATATTTTTTTACCCTATTTGTACAGGATATAAGTATTATACTGGTGTCCTGAAAAAGATATAGTATGATAGAGGATCAGGAATCAAGTGATATGACAGAAATAGCCTTAGCATGAGTGCTATTTTTTATAAACAATTGTTGATACATTGTTGATAAGCACTAAGGTTTTTTATAACCCATACGGGCGGGCTTATTTGTTGACATTTAAATTTTATTTAAGTATATTAAAGAGGATTTATGCAGGTGTGCTACAAAATCCCGGAAACATCATATTTTTGTACTTTTTGCTTTTTTTGTAAAATTTTCATGTGAAACGTGGAGGTGCCCATGAAGAAATATAGTAAAACTGTTGTGCTTTTTTTCGCCCTGGTCGGCCTGGTGCTGACAGGATGCAAGGGAGGTGGAAAGGACCAGGCTGCCGGTGACTTCATGAATGACGCCAAGCTGGTTTTTTCTATTGGCGATGTCCAGGTTAAAACCGGAGAGATATGGAACGCGGCCCAGCAGCAAATGAAGCTTATGCAGGGCAATGAAATTAAAACCGGTGCTAAGGCACAGTGTAATATAGCCATAGGGACCGATTCCTTTATAACCGTAAAGGAAAGCTCTCACCTGGTAATTGAGGAGATTATAAAAAACGTCAGCGGTACGGAAAACAATTCGCTGGAGCTGAAGGTGGGACGGACTATTGTTAATCCTAAAAAGCTTCTGAAAGGGGATAGCTTCAGAATAAAGACTCCAACGGCTGTCGCTGCTGTCCGGGGAACAAAGTTTGTTGTCGAGTCACAGCCCGGCGAGCAGATGAAAGTAGCCGTGGTCGACGGTAAAGTCGAATTGAGCCGGCGTGTTCCCGCTCTTGACAGGGTTGATGATGAGGTCATAGCGAAATCCGAGGCACTGACATTGTTGAAAGAAAAAGTCGATGAAGAAACTATAGTAATCGATGCCAACAGTTCAGCTTTTATCGACAATAAAAAAGCTGAAGCGGAGAATATTGTAATCAATGATATCGTGGCCGAACACGTTGAAACGATAAAAGAGGAACTGGCCAAGGAAAAAATTGCAGACAAGCAAGAAGAAATGAAGGAAGTCCAGGTGGCTGAAAATCAGAAGGCGCCTGAAGAAAAAAAAGAAGAAAAAAGTGAAAAGTTTCTAAAACAGGAAAAGGATATCACCACTGCCCTGGCTTCCCTTGATATCATGAAGAAGGAAAAGGAAGAAGTAGTTCAGATAAAAATCCAGGAGAAGATTGAAACCAGATACGTTGACGAGGTAAAGGAGCTGGACAAGGCCATTGATCAGGCCAGGGAACAGAAACTGGTTGAGCAGAAAAAGGAAGAGGTCGTGACACAGCTCACTATAAATTCACCGGTAAAGAAAAGCTCCATTTATGTAAACTCAAAGTTTATCGGTTATGATACGGCTGTATTGAAACCCATGCCGGGTGCGTCTCTGACTGTTGAAGTTACCGCGCCGGGATTTGGTTCATATAAGGACGAGGTCACCCTTAAAGAGGGTGAAAACAGGGTCCTGGATGTACAGCTCATGGAAAAAGCAAAATTGACGATTATTTCTCCCGTGAGCAACAGCAGTATTTATGTCAATTCCAGATTTGCCGGCAAGGACCGTGTAACCGTTCAACCCGGAACCGGGAAAAAAATCGAAATCCAGGTTGTGTCGCGCGGCTTTAAAAAATACACGGCCGAGATTGTTCTCAATCCGGGAGAATCGAAGGAGATAAAAGTTGAACTGGAACAGGAAAAACTGCTCGATCGCCTGAGTTGGAGACAGAATGTGGGATCACAGGTCCTGGTGGACCCCATCGCTTACGGCAACTATCTTCTTGTCGTGGCCGGGGATGGAAGTATCGTCACCATGAACAGGGAAGGGGCTCGTGTGTGGAAGGCTAATCTGAAGCGGGGCATCGAGTCTACTCCCGTTGTCCATGAAGGGAACGCATACATAGTGGTAAATAACGGTGATTTTTATTCAATACGGATAACAACCGGTCAGATATCATGGAAGAATAAGATGTTCGGCGCGCTGTTGTTTGGTTCAAAACCTGTTATTGAAAAGGATACCATATTTCTTGCCACGAGTTTTGGCAGGGTCTATGCCTTCAGCACCGCAGGTAAAGAATTATGGCATACAGATCTGGAAAACGGTGTTTACTCGTCTGTTGCCTATAACAATGGAAAGCTCTATGTAGGCGCTGAAGACCATTATATCTATGCCATGGATGCGAAAAAAGGAAATGTTCAGTGGAAGTTTAAGACAGACAGCAGGATGGTTTCCTCGTCACCGATGATATCAGGAAAAACACTATTTGTCGGTTGCTACAGCGGTTCGTTCTACGCAATAGATACGGACAAGGGCAATGAGAAATGGAAATTTAAATCAGGTGATTCCATTTTTTCAACACCGCTTATCAATGGAGGAATGGTATTTTTCGGTTCCAATGACGGCAACCTCTATGCCCTGTCAGCGGACGGCGGCAAGATGATGTGGAAACTTGAAACGGGGAGCAAGGTGAAATCCAGTCCCTCGACGAACGGTGAATTTCTGTTTATAACGAGTGGAAACCAGATCTATGCCCTGAACATGAAGAATGGCGGCATACAGTGGACCCATCGCTTCGATAGATCAGTGAAAACATCAGCCGGGATCAAGGGTAACGATATTTTTGTGGGGCTCGATAGAGGCGAGATAGCTTCCGTACGTAACTCATTAAAGGCCGTGTACCGGTAAAGGCCTGATCACGCATTTAATCATCCTGTCTGTCCGGAAAACCCGGGCGGACAGGATGTTCACCATCAGCAATTTACTGCAAACAGGCAATTGCTAATAGAATTTCTCCTTGATATTATATTCCCATAATTCCACGAGCTTTTCGAATTGCCGGTCCCTGGGCTTGTCCCGGTAGGCCAGGTTTCGTCGTTTTATGAGATATGCCACAGTGGAATCCTCCAGGAGAAATTTTTCTCCCAGCTCGTTCAGTTTGATAATGAGATAGTTGAGGTTGTAGGTCTGGAAGTCGCCCAGGTATTGCGATGAAGCAACAGTGGGTTCATATTTCAGCAGCAGCTCCGTAAAATATATGGCAAGTCTCCAGGAATCGTCGCTTCCCGTGAGGCCCGATTTAAAGTGCATGCTCAGTTTTTCAAAAAGGTCCATGTTCTTATAGTAGGACTCATAGATGAATTTGATGAGTTCCGGGAAGTTATTCTGCACCTCCATGAGATCGATGGGCTCGTTGTTTTCCTTGAAGGAGTCGAATATCGCCTTGCTCTTTTCACTGATAGGCACAACATCGATGAGCTCGATGTTGAGATCTTTGATTATGGTGCGGACTTTGCCGATTTTTTTGAGGTATACCTCTATTTCCACCGGCTCAGTATAATAATGTAATTTGCCATTAATCATTTTTTCAGCAGGTCCTGCAGAATTATTCTGTGTTTTTGTGAAAAGGCATACCCTTCAGCCTTTTTCTGAAGTTCATCCCGCTCGTTGCCGCGGGCTTTTCGCATCGCCGTAACGGTCTGGTAAAAGAGGATATCGGTTTCCATGAGTTTTCTCCTGGCGATATCCCAGAGAGTGTCGCCCTGAACGACGATGATCTGTTCACCATCGAGAAGGAGAAAAACATTGGAGGGGAAAATCCAGTGGGGATCTTTTCCCTGCATGGTTCCAACGGCGATTTCATTATAGCCATTCCTGACGGCGACACGGTTCGCATAGCGGTAAATATCGGTGTCGGTTATAACGGATTTAAAATTAACGGGTATTTTATCATATGTCTTTATCTGTTCCGCTGTAAGTATTTCTGTGCTTTTTGTCACCGGCCCCGTGACTGCTTTATCGGGAGACAGGGTCTTTCCTGTATGCGCAGCAGTACCGTTTTTACCCGGAACTTTGATGTTCTTATCGGCAATATCGCCGTGGGTTAACAGGAGGATGACTGAAAGAACCAGGACGAGCAGCACGATGGAGGAAATACCAGCCAGTTTCCATGGGGCCTCGACGCGCATGGTCTGAAAGGCTTCGACAGCTGCAGAGAAACCCTGTTTAACCCTGTTTATCAATCGGGGAAGACCGGTCTCCCCGGCAGTTATGAATAATCCATTGGCATCACGGTCTGCATCCGATTGGTATGACGGCGATGTGATTTTTTCAGCGGGGATTACGCCATTACCATTGATTATGGCGGGCTCTTCGTGAAGATCCTCGGCGTAGCGATTTTTCCGGTCTTCAATAGCCCGGGCAAGCTTCTCCACTTCTTCGTTGAAATAACCGGCATGAACCGTCCTGGCTTCACGGTAACATTCCAGAAGCTTCATGAGACGGAGCCGGTCTGTTATAATTTTTTCACTCGATGGTATCTGGGCCGATACATATTCCGCGGGGTAGCGGTGAATGGTTTCTATCTCATCGACAAAAATCGGCGGTCCCGAAGGCTGCGCTTCTGTAATGAAGGTGTAGATGTAATTATTAAAAATAACCAGATCAATCATAGTACGGATGTCATCACTGAAAAGTTTTTCCTGTTTCAGGTGAAAATCAATTGATTGAATAAGGGATTTTATCTGCTGAAAGAGTTTTCGGTTTCCTGTTGCATTAAGCATCGCCCTCAGAATGGAACGAAGGTTGTACAGCTTTCTCTGATATTCTGTTTCGTCGGATTGGTCACCTCCCAGTTTTTCCAGGATGGCTTCGATACTTTCGGCGGACTCCGGTGTAAGCATTACGGACAGGCCGGGTATGGGGCTATAGCGCTCAAGTATCGCTTCAAGGGAATTGATCTTTTTTATTTCATAGGGAACACCGTGATGCAGGAGGGTTATACCGCTTCCCAGTATCGGCGCGATATTCCTGTTCCGGTCATTGATGATAGCCACGGGAATAACCGTTGATTTGAAGAGAAGGCTGGTTTCTTCATAGACTGAATATTCGATAAAAACGGCATCCACATCGTCAGAAAGTATTTTCTGGATTCCCGAAGTCCCCTTGACAAAGGCGATATTTACGACATCGTCATCGTAAGGACCCTGTTTGTAGGAGATACGTACATTATAACTGTTATTATAGCCGGTGACGGTCAGGCCGTCGCCGGAGTTATACTGCAGTCCCTGAAAACTCTGGCGGTTCATAGTGCAGTTTCTGAACAGGCCTTTAATGAGCTGAAACTGCGCTTCGTGGTCGCTGAATACGGTTATATTCCCCTTGTTGATATGCTTCCATTTTAAAAAGCGGCTCAGATTCAGATAATTCCCCGAAGGGAAAATTATGTTTTTTATCCGCAGGGGATTGATTTCGAGCCTGCTGAAATCCTTCAGATACCGTGATGGGAAGAGATATGATGTCAGGTATCCCCGGTGATAGAACAGGGGATTATGCTGAAGAATTATCATTCCTGATCCATCGTAGCGATCGCATTTCTGAAAGATCTCGCTCATCCTGGATTGTATTGCCGTTGCCGTCAGGGTTTGATTTTCCGCGTCTTTCAGATCCATGATGGCGCTTTCATTGTGAACGGTTTTAAAGTTTCCATCGCGGTAGAAAACACCGATAAAATGGTTTTTACCCGAAATGTTTTTTTCCTGCGACAGTTCGGGAATATCCTTCTCAATATTGACAATAATGGCATTGGTGAGGTCCAGACCGAAAATTCTCTGATAATCAAGAAAACGGCGTACTATGTTCTCGCTGCCTATGTACCTGTTTTTACCCAGGTTTCTTACGTCAATATTAAATTGCTCATGGGAGGGATTGCCCGGTATGCCGTCGGTTATGATTATATTTTCAATCAGGGGTATCAGTTCCACGGGCATGTCCTGCCAGTTTCCTATGCGGATGAAGGGCTGCTCGTCCTGTGTTGAATCGCCGGTGAAAATAATATAACATTCGGGATCAACGATAAAAAGACGGTCCCTGTCGCTTTGAATGATATCCCTTATTTCCATAAGACATAATTATCGGGAATGATGCAGGAATGCAATTAAATTTTTATATATCTGCAATTATTGGTGAATGTGCCGATATTATCTGTTGAGGGTAACTTTATCTTGACATGAGGGAGCATCAATTGCTACCTTTGAATGAGCATCAACGAGTATATAAAAATGAAAAGTCTTTATTCCTACATTGTAAATCTTTGTTTCAGGGTGGCCTTTTTCCGGGAAGGCCTGTGGTCTGCCCTGGTCATTCTGGTCATGGCGGTCGTTGCTTTGCTTCTTTTCCAGTCCGGCGATGTTATCACGAAGCCGGTGGGATGGGAAAAAAGCTATTACGTTTCACCCTATAATTTGAAGGTGAAAAATGTCAACGTTGCGTCACAGGGCAATTATGTAATAACCGTCTATGAAGGGGATGACAGGGGAAGGCATGGCATATATGTATCGGTTTCGTTTGATGGCGGCATGAATTTTCTTAAACCGATCATGATTTCAGAAGCGAATAATATTATTGACAATAATCCCAAGGTAGCCATTTCAGGCAACGGACACATATTTGTCGCCTGGCAGAATCATATTGTGGAAGAAGCCACGAACCGTATTTTTTATGTGAAGTCCGTCGATATGGGAGCTCAGTGGTCGCAGCCGCAGCAGATTTTCATGGGGTATGAAATGGAAATGCTACCCCGAGTTTATTACGATGACAGGGGGATACTGCATCTTTTTTATCATGCCTTTGCCGGCGGGGCATTCAATCTTTTTCATGCGGAAAGCTCCGATGAGGTTAAGTTTACAACGACGCAGTCCCTTATCAAGCTGACTCCGGAAATGAAGGGGGCATTCTTTCCGGCGATTCATTTCTCAGGTCCGGGTGTCTACATGGTCTGGCAGGGGAAGGGCAGGAATTTTACCGATGATCTTTATTATACCCGTTCATCGAATTACGGCAAGAGCTGGAGCTCCATGGAATTGATTACCACAAGCGCTGCCAACAGTGAGGCGCCCGATCTTTTCATGAAGGATGATTCTCTCTATGTCGTCTATCAGAATAACGATGAAAAGAGCTGGTCGATTAAACTGCTTATCGGCAGAGAAAAGGGCGCAGACTGGAGCGCCAGGCCCGTAACCATATCGGACACCAGGGCCAACTGCTACGCGCCGAAACTGGCCCTGTCCAGGAGCAATGAACTTCTTATCGCGTGGTATGATACCAGGGAAGGCAGATCAAAAATATTCACCAGGCTGTATAATACCCGCACAAGGGAGCTTTCGGCCGAGGAAAAAATTTCACAGGAACCGCCCGCGGCACGAAATCCCTTTGCCGTCACAGCGGGGAATAAGGCCATCGTATTCTGGGAGGCGGCTGACAGGATAATCGCCAAGCTGACCGATGTGTATGCCGCGCCTCCCAGGGTTTATTCCGTTACCCATCCGGAAGGCGTATGGTCAAGAAATTCCGTGGCCAGGATTGAATGGGTACCTCCCTTTGATGAATCTGAAATTGTGGGTTACGCAACCATGGTGAGTAAACCGATGCGCGGCGGCATAACCGCCGATCTGAATCCAACCATTCAGAACCTTAATGCGGGAACAAAAAGAATGATTCTGCCGGAGCTGGAAGACGGAATCACCTACTTCCATATACGATCAGTAGACGGGGCAGGCAACTACAGCAGGACCATTCACTATAAAATACAGGTGAGTTCCAATCCTCTGCCCATGCCCATTGTACTTTCGCCGACGCATCCCCAGGGAAAGGCTGTCGATTCCCGGGAACCCGTGTTCCGGTGGACCATTGATGATACGGAAAGGCTGAAAGGTTTCGTCTACAGTCTCTCGAAGGATTCCGTCAGCAGGCCCGAGACCTTTACGACAAACTTTGAGACAAAGTTCAGCGGCCTGGAATCGGGGATATATTTTTTCAGCCTTGGCGCCATTGATAAGACCAACCAGAGAAGCCGTATCGCCGATTATTATATAGTTGTGGGTGATGTGGAGAACATTACACCGGAAGACCTTCTGAACCGGACCAAGCGCAAGGAACCGGTGGATATGCGATGGTTGGCCAGGGCCAAAGAGCCTTCACTGCGCATAGTATTCCCCTTCGATACGGCAAAACCCTGGTCGGGTGAAGCTTTCAAGGCACCTATCGAAATGAAGAATGTCAGGCAGGAACAGGTGCTGGGGTACTCCCTGTATATCGACAGGAAAAAGGGAAGCCCGCCCCTCAAGGTATCGCAGAAGAATAATATCATGACCGTGGACAACCTTGCCACGGGTACTTACCATGTGAGTGTCCGCGCGAAATACTATCGTATCGCAAACGGAAGAAAGGAATACTTATGGAGCAGGGAGAGCACGGCGGAATTTTCTGTTCTGAATCCCGGCATTATTTCACCTGTCCAGCATTACGGTCGCCTGGTCGTGGGCAAGCTGACGGGCCGCGGCATGCTGGTTTCACTGTTTATTATGGGTATGACCATTGCCACGGTGACTGTCGGTTTCGGCGGCAGGATAGCCTTTTACGGCAGGATGATGCAGTTTAAAATGCGATCGGTTGTCCGGCTTATATTGTGACAGGGAAATCATGAGCGGGTGACCGGAGTCGAACCGGCATCGTTCAGCTTGGGAAGCATTCCGGAAAAAATATAGTCATGTTTACCGGCGTTTCTTTGTATATAAGATTGTTACTATTATAAGTATAAGGAATAAAGACAACTGCTTTTTTTATCTACTGATGGAATAAAGGATGTGATTTTAAGTCAACCACATCCAAACAACGTCTCTCTTCGATGTTATGTTTTCATTAATATTCAGATGATATTTCCTGGATTTTTTTCTGATTTTTCAATGCTATTTTTCAGATATCTGCCAGACGACTCGGTTCCCGGCACTATTGTCTCCATAACATCTGAACCAATCAGATTATCATGGCCGAAAAAAGAATTAGCATATTTATTAGCATACACTATTTTCCCGTCTCTGATTAAGAACACTATAGCATTTGTTTGGTTAATCAGACTTACTGTATCCATTTTGTCTCCTGAGACATCTCCGTGTACTGAAATAGAAAAGCCAATTGCATATTCATTGGTAAATGCCCTTATCAGATATTATATGTAGTTGTATTATATATAAATCTACATTGTTTAAGTTGTATGTCCAGGGCTAGCTAAATAAAAAAACGATGGAAGTAAAAACAAAATGAGAAAGCCACATTTCTTCCATGCGGTTCCTGTTAAGTCAGTGGTAATGCTCTTTTATTTTTTTATCCCCAATCCATTATTGATTATATCCTGTAAAGCCACGGATATATTTTCTGCTTTAAAAGTGCTGTTATACGCAAGCCAAGCGGCATATTCCATCATCCCCATGAGCATATACGCCGCCCCAAGGCAATCCAGATTTTTGTCGATCTTTCCTTCTTTTTTTAATATTTCGATATCATGGGCGATCGGCTTGATTATCTGGTCCAGGATTGCCCTGAATTTTTTTTTGAAGAACGGATTGTCTCCCACAGATGCGTGCCGGATCAGGTTCATCATGTCGATCCATTTAGGGTATGACTCGAAAAATGCTTCACCGCGTTTGAACAAGCGTCTTGTCCTGTCACGTTCGTTTTTTATTTCCTGCCATACATGACGGTACATCTCATAAAAAATGGAATCGGCGCACTGGATGAAAAGGTCATCCTTGTCCTTGAAGTATTTATAAAAGGTTCCTTTGCCGATACCCGCTTTATTCACAATGTCATCAATGCTGGTTTCACCCAGCCCTTTATTAATAAAAAGGTCAATAGCTGCAGAAATAATGTCATTTCTTTTTTCGCTTGATATGATTAGCGTATCATCGTCGGGGGCCGATACAGGAGGCATCCTGTCGAGCTCATCTTTAATTGCAGCAAGAGGCCTCTGCTCTTCTGTCTGTAGTTTTTTTATCAGCTGCAGTCTGGTAAGATGGCCGTCGGTATAATATGCCGAGGTTTTACCGGTTTTAATTGCAGCGGGCAGCAATCCTTCTTTTATATAATACCGGATTGTTGGAATAGGTGTTGACGATTTCCGTGAAAGCTCTGATATTTTATAGTAATTGGTCGAATTCATAGTTACTGCTGTCTTTGCATCTATTGGCTATTTTCAGTATCCTGCATGACACCCCACATAATTACCGAAAAGCCCATCTCTATATACTGCTTGATCTCTGAATCACTTTTTCCATCTAAGAAATAGATTCCGTATTCAACAGCACCCATCAGTAAATGGGCAACGATGTGAGTGTTCATTTTTTTAAAAAAACCCAGGCTGATGCCTTCCTCAAGATCATTTACGATGGGATCTGTAAGGTTTGTTATAATCTGCTTGAGTTTACGCTTGTTTTTTGATTCACCGCCAAGGGAAATACCTCGTACTAGTTGAAGCATGTCTATCATGTGCCGGTGAGTTTTGATAAAAAGCGTGGTTCGTAAGGTTAAACGTTTCATTACATTATTTTCATTGAGGAGTTCCTCAAATTCCCTGCCTAAATCATAGAACACTTTATCGGCACATTCATAAAAAAGTTCCTCCTTGTCGGAAAAATGTTTATAGAAGGTGGCTTTACTTATGCTTGCCCGTTCAGCGATATCATTGATGCTGATATCATTATATCCCTTGCATCTGAATAAGTCTATTATGGCAGTGATAATATCATCTTTTCTGTTTATTGCCGAGGATTGCTCAGTAACACTGTCTGGTTGTACCGTTGTAAACGAGTGATCTCTTTTAATTTCTTCTATGGAAAGCTTGTCTTCCCTGCGCAGTTGTTTGAGCTTCTTTAACTGCTTCACGTGTTCATCACTATAATAAGCCCTGGTCTTCCCCTTCTTTAAAGGTAGTGAAAGAAGACCTTTCCTCAAGTAAAACCGGATCGTTGATGCCGGGATTCCGGTTTTACGGGTAAGTTCTGAAATCGTTATGTAATCTTTAGAGCTCATATATTCTCAAAAATTTTTGTTATATAAAAATCATAAAATGTATAGTTATAAAGAGAGCTATATCAATAGCGGTACCATAGTAAATTCATGCGCACAGCTTTCTTGGAATATTTAAACACAATTATGCTATAATCATTAGAATGCAACTTTAATACTTATTTTTATAATATTATTACCACGTCAGTCATATTTTCTATTTCCCGCTAATTTTTTTAAAAAAATTGATTAATCCACTTGACGATATCAATGGGTACTTAATAGTATTGTATTATAAAGCTATAATATAATACGGTACGGTATCGTCAATTGTTTTTGGATTCCGTCCGATCAGGAGGATGTACATAATGAGTAAAGGGAAAATAGCTATTATCGGTATCGGTGAGGTCCCAACCCGTACTATGCCGGAACGGACACGATGGGACATCCTGTATGAAGTATGCATGCAGGCCGTCAGGGACTCCGGGCTCCATAAGAATGATATCGAAGGCACGGTGATCGTTTCGCCTCAGGCGCAGGAGCGGCTCACCGGAGAGCTCTCTTTTGGGAAGCTGCCGGAGGAGTTGGGGCTCAAAGGCGTCAGGGACAGTATAGTGATCAATGCAGGCGGTGCATCTACATCAAACTGTCTCAGAATGGCCGAGCAGTGGATAGAAAGCGGTATCGCTAAAGCGGTGCTGATCCCTCATGTCACGGTCCATTCGACTATACCACTCCCTGATGTAGTGAATTTTTTTGCCCGTGCCGGCGTTGATCTCCAGTGGGAGTATCCGTATGGTTCTACTTACAACATCATCATGGGCATGATGGCTAACAGGTACATGCATGAGACCGGCTGCACTGAGGAGGAAATGGCCTCAGTAGTAACGGCCCTTCGGAGTTGGGCAAGCCGCGATCCCAATTCAATTTTTTTCCAAAAGGATGTACCATCACCGGAGAAGGTTCTCGCGTCGGATATCCTCAATACACCGCTCCACAAGAGGGAGAGCAATCTTCTTGGCGATGGTGGGTGCGCAATGGTAGTTGTTTCTGCAGAAGACGCGAAAAAAATGAAGCGGCCCGCGGCTTATAAGCTTGGTGAATCAGTGAGATACTTCAGCGGTACTCCCATCCTGCGTGATTTCTATGGGGTTGTAGAGGGTTTCAGTGTAACTGCTAAAGAGGCCATGGCACAGGCCGGCATAACAAAAGAAGAAGTGAGCCTGTGGAATTGCTACCTGGCCTATCCTCTTGGCCACCCTCTCATGGCAGAAGCGCTTGAGGTGGCACCCAGGGGTCAGGGGGGCAGATACTTTTTACAGGGACGTATGTCATTCGGCGGCGACATCCCCTGGTCTACCATCGGCGACGCACCGGGAAGGGGACATACCGGGTCGGGCGTCAGCGCGGCGACCTATGTCGAAACAGCGCGGCAACTCATGGGGAACGCCGGCGAACGCCAGGTCAAGGACTGCAAGTACGTATATCAAAACACAGCCGGAGGGTCCGGGTTTAACAATATAGCAACTATTTGGGGGAGGGAATAACCATGAGCTTTGATATGACAAAACCATTGCCGGAAGTACAACCCTGGTCAGTAAAATTTTGGGAAGGGACCAAGCAGGGAAAACTTCTCATACAAATCTGCAAAGACTGTAATTCGAAGATTTTTTATCCGCGTAAATACTGCCCGGAATGCTGGTCTGGCAATCTGGATTGGATAGAGGCAAGCGGCAAAGGGAAAATTTTTACGTTTTCCACTGCCTATAGTATGGTGGAGCCCCGGTTTATGGACGAGCTCCCTTACACCATCGCTTACGTGGACCTCGATGAAGGGGTGCGCTTGATGTCACGGATCGTCGATTGCGATCCTAAAGAGATTGAAATCGGCATGGAGTTGGAAGTTACCTTTTTCCAACGGGAAGATTTCCATATGCCCTATTTCAAACCGGTGAATAAATAGGGAGGCGGACATGAACTCTTATACGACGATCACATACGAAGTTAAAGGAACAGTCTGTCATATCACGCTCAATCGTCCTGACAAAAAGAACGCTATCAATCGTGAAATGGCAGCGGAGTTATTACACGCGTTTCGAAGCGTGAGGGATGATAACAAAGTCGGGATCGTGGTTCTGTCTGGAGAAGGAAAAGCATTCTGCACTGGCGGAGATCTCACAGTGTTCCCCTCCCTGGCAGAACATCAGAACTCTCTCAACTGGCTTGCTCATGATGGGTACGACCTGAATAAAGCCATAGAACAGTGCGAGAAGGTGGTGGTTGCCAAGATAAAGGGTTATTGTCTTGCCGGCGGTCTGGAGCTCGCCCTCATGTGCGATCTGATCTACACATGTGAGTCGGCCAAGTTCGGTACTACGGAAATCAATATGGGGATACTCCCCGGCTGGGGGGGGACCGTACGTATTGTCCGTTCCCTGCCGATTTTTCGCGCACGTGAGATCATCTACAGCGGCCGAAAAGACTATCCGGCCAGGGAAATGTACGAGATGGGACTTCTTACACGTGTATTTCCTGATGAGACTTTTGATAAGGATTTCGAGGCGGTGGTTGCCAACCTGGCAACCAAGAAGGCCATCGCATTGAGGATGGCGAAAGAGGTTATGGCAAAGTCCATCGAATGCGGGAGCATCGACGCGGCCCTAGCCATGGAGCGGAATGCGATTCAGTGGCTGATATATGCACCCGACATTCAGGCGGTCATGGACGCTCTCAGGGCAAAGCCTGAGGCGCTGGTGAATGCTCAGAAGGCCGCGAATGTCTCAACTGATTTGAAGAAATAAAAATGTCTTCTGCGTGAGACGCGGCTTGCCACGTCTCACGCAGAATTAACGGCAATAAAGGAGAGGCAATCATGGATTTTGGATTAACTGAAGAGCAACGAATTATAAAAGATACAATGAAGGCTTTCTGTGCAAAGGAGCTCTCGTGGGAATATGTCAGATGGATGGACGAGAATGTTGATTTTCCGCCCGACGAGCTCTGGCAGAAATTCGTCGATATGGGCATGTTCGGTGCGGCGGTTCCCGAGGAATACGGCGGACAGGGTCTGGGCCAGGTGGACATCATGCTGGCCTATGAGGAAATCTGTAAACGATCAATGTCGGTTGCGCTGGCAACAGGTGTTACCGCAGGCTTCGGTGTGAGGTTTATAGCAGAGCTGGGAACGAAGGAGCAGAAGGAAAAGTATCTCCCCCTCATTGCCCAGGGCAAGTACAAGACCTGCATGGCTCTGACAGAGCCAGGCGGCGGAACCGACATACTCGGGGCTCTGTCAACGACAGCTGAAGAGAAAAGCGATCGTTTCGTGATCAATGGTCAGAAAGTATTCATTACAGGAGCCCATGTGGCGGACGGACTCATGACAATCTGTAAAACTGAGAAGGACGCAAAGAAGATCAAGTCCTGGTCAACTTTCATTGTGCCGGGAAAATCAAAGGGAATAAGCATCAACAAAATTAAAAAAATCAGCTGCCATCACTGCGAATCGGTGGAGATATTCTTCGACAACGTCGAGGTACCCAAAGAGAACATGCTGGGCACGAGGGGAAATGCCTTTAATGAGATCATGACAGTGCTTAATCCCGAGCGGATCGGCGTTGCCATGATGGGTGTGGGAATTATAGCTGCCATATATGAAGCATGCATGCGATATGTGCAGGAACGTAATGCTTTCGGCGGGCCGATAAGCAGGTTCCAGATACTTCAGAACTATCTGGCGGACATGTTTATCAACCTGGAGAATTCACGGAACCTCACCTACAAATCGGCATGGCTCTGCGACAACGGGAAGCCCTATCACCTGGAAGCAACCATGGCGAAGCTTGTCGCCGCCGAGGGGGCACGGCATGCGGGTACATTTGGTTCTGAGATATTCGGCGGTTATGGTATCTGCAACGAATACCCTGTCTCAATGTTTTTACGGGATGCGTACCAGATCCAGTTCTCACCCATATCTAATGAGATGAGCCGTAATATGCTCATGCAGTTCCAGGGACTTCCCAAATCCTGGTCATAAAACAATAAATGGAGTTATGACATGTACACGTTAGGCGATCTTCCAAGAAATGGGGCTCAGTTTTTCCCGGACAACATAGCAATCGTATATGAAGATACGCGATTGACATATCGTCAATTTAATAATCGAGTCAACAGGTTTGCAAATGCCAGTACCGCGTTGGGATATAAGAAAGGTGACCGTCTTTGTGTCTTGGCCGACAACTGTTCGAAGTATCTCGAGGTGTATTTCGGTGCTGCAAAGATAGGGATGTGTGTAACCCCCATAAATATCCGGCTCGGAGACAAGGAACTCATCTATATCATCAACAACTGCGAGGCCAATCTCTTCGTTGTAGGTGATGGCTTCGAGGAACGCGTTGGCAAGATGAAGGATGAGCTGAAAAATATCAGGCAGTGGATAACCCTAGACAATCCAGCCGAAGGATTTCTGAATTACGAGGAGCTTCTTGTTAAATCCTCTGAAGCGGAACCGGACCAGGATGTTTGTGATGTAAAGGAAGAGGATATGGCGGTACTTATGTACACAGGCGGAACCACCGGGCTTCCCAAGGGCGTCATGCTGAGCCACAGGAGCTGCCTTTTGTCAGGAATAACATCAGCCCTGGCAATGGAGTTTTCCAGGAAGGATTCCACATGCTATGTCCTTCCGATATTCCACGTTTCATGGTGGCCCATCCTTGCAATCTTTTTGGTACAGGGCAAGGTGTGCATTAACAGGAAGCCGAGTCTTGCCAAGATATTCGAGCTCATCCAGAACGAGAAGTGTACACATATCAACCTTGTGCCTACTATTTACGGCTGGATGGTGGATAGTCCGGATGTGGATAAATACGACCTTTCCAGTCTCAGGGTGTGCTCGTACGCTGGTAGTCCATTTCCTACAGAGGTTCTTAAAAAATGCATTAAGAAATTCGGGAATAAGTTCTGCCAGGGATACGGCGCCACGGAAACAGCCGGTGCTGCCATAGGGATGCTGGCCATGGAGGACCATCATCTCGAGGGACCGAAATCAAAATACCTGGTTAGCGCCGGTAAGCCCTCTCCCTGCTCACAGGTGAAAATCGTAGATGATAAAGGTAACACCCTGAAACCGGGGGAGCGGGGCGAGATCTGCGCGAAAGGAAAGCATATCATGATGGGCTACTGGAATAACCCGGAGGCGGATAAAGCAGCCCTGGTCGACGGATGGTACCATACGGGCGATGTCGGCTATATGGATGAGGATGGATACCTCTACATGACTGACCGGAAGGCCGACATGATCATCTCCGGCGGGGAGAACGTGTATCCGGCCGAGGTTGAGAATGTAATCTATCAACACCCGGCGGTATTTGAATGTTCGGTTGTGTCGACTCCCGACGAAAAGTGGGGGGAAATCGTGCAGGCTGTCGTTGTTCTGAATCCGGGAGCAAAAGCAACTGAGGAGGAGATAATCGAACATTGCAAGAAAACCCTTGCCGGGTACAAGTGCCCCAAGGCGGTCGCTTTCTGGGATGCGATTCCGAAAACGATCGTGGGTAAAATTGTAAAAAAGGACATCAAGGCTAAGTTCTGGGAAGGGAAAGAAAGAAAAATCGGATGAGTCGTTGTATTGCATTACAAATTAATATTGGAGGTTTATGAATATGAGTTATGAATCATTATTTGAGCCGATTGAAATAGGAAATGTCACACTGAAAAACAGGATCGCGATGTCACCCATGAATATGGGGTATACCGGTCCCATAGGATACCCGAGCGAACAGAGTATAGCCTGGTATGCTACAAGGGCCAGGGGTGGATTCGGCCTGTTGATTACCGAAGCTGTCGTCATGAATTCAAACAGGTGGAGAGGGAGCGACAGTTTGAACACGCTTCTTTTTACCGACCAGAGGTTTATGAGGTTTCATAGTGAGATAGTTGAATATGTGCATTCGTACAACAAATGCAAGATATTCATACAGCTGAGCCCCGGCTGGGGTAGGCAGGGACACCCGGCTCACGAGACGCCAGATGTGCCTTCCGCAGGCCCGTCAACCATACCAATGAGAATGGAAGTTCGCAACTTCAACAAAGGATGGGAAAAGCAGATAAAAAGGCTTGCTGCCTTTAACGGACTGGATATCGAACAGATATTGGCTAGTCTGGGGTGTAAAGAAGGATTCGAGAGTGTCAGAAAAATGGATGATGCGGAGTACGACACCTTTCATGTTCTTCTATCAGGATTGATAAACCAAGTTATGCCGTCGATGGGACATGTGATTAATGGTGATACGCCACGTAAGCTTACTATTGAGGAAATCGTTAATCTTGAAGACAGGATGGCAGAACAGGCGCGTGAGGTAAAGGAGGTCCATTATGATGGAATAGAGATCCACAGTCCCCATGGGTATCTGATACATCAGTTTCTTTCACCCAGGTCTAACCGGAGGGACGACCTATACGGCGGGACACTAGAAAATCGTGCGCGTTTTCTTGTAAATATATTCAGAAAAATCCGCGCCAAGGTGGGACCGGGATATCCGGTCGGATGCCGTCTGTCAGGCGATGAATTGATGCCTGGTGGGCTTTCCCATGATGAGGCTACTAAAATCGCCGCGATGTGCAAGGATGCGGGAGCAAATTTCATAAATGTTTCCCAGGGCTCGTATGAAAATCCGGGCGCTGGTTTTGCGCCCGATGGTGAAAATGATTTTACCAGATGGGGCTCCGGCTTTAAAAAGTCAACCGGATTGCCTGTTATTGTTCCTAATTTCATGACGCCTGAAGTGGCGGAAAAGGCCATTAATGACGGCAATACGGATATAATATCTCTGGGACGTCAGTCGATCGCGGATCCGTTCTGGCCCGCCAAGGTAAAGTCCGGCAGAATAGATGACATTGTTAAATGCTCCCGCTGCCAGAACTGCTACATGAATCTTTTTGAGTCAAGATGGATGCATTGTCTGGTTAATCCAACCGCGGGTAGGGAAAAGAATTATCCTCAGCTCTGGATCGAGGGTGGTCCCCTGGAGAAACGGGCGGAAAAATTCATAAAAAAAGCGTCGGACCTCGAGCAAATATGAGGATAATTGCAATTCGAGAAATTTTATTAAATGTTAAAGGAGTTGAATTATGAGCGAAAATTATTTCAAGATAGATCCTGAGTGCCATTTGATCGGCGATATAGAAGCGGTGAATCATTTCCCCGGCGTACAGATGTGGTGGCGCGCCATCGATAACATAAGGCGGCCCCTTATGACTGGAGCACCACCGAAACTTCTCGTCAAAGCGGCCGAGGGCGTTGAGGAATGGGAAGCGAAAAAAGACGCTTCTCCGGAAAATATTCTCAGGGCCATGGACAAGTACGGCGTGGACATTGCATGCCTGCTTCCCGAGTCTATGATGGACACGACCGGATATACCAGCCGGTGGTGCACCAACGGTGAGATGGCAAAGATCGTTGAAACGAACCCCGACCGTTTCATGTACCAGCCTAACATCTCTCCCATCAAGCAGCGCGGCGTGAAAAACGCGATCTGGGAGCTCGAGTACTGGGTGAAGGAAAAGGGTGCGAAGATATTCAAGTACTATTCTCCGGAAGACACGTACATGAACGATCCGGAGCTCTGGCCCTTCTATGAGAAGGCGCAGGAACTGGGGATTGTCCTCGACTTCCATACAGGCATGGTATGGGTGCCGCCGGGAAAGAGCAAGTACTGCCATCCGGAGCAGCTCGATGACGTGGCCCGCGATTTCCCCGATCTGAAGATCAACGCGTTTCACATGGGGTATCCCTACGCCGATGTGCTTAACATGGTTGCGCTGGGACATCCCAATGTGTATATCTGCCTGAGTCTTCTGGTGCCCTGGGCCATAACTGCTCCCCGTAAATTCGCGAGACTTCTGGGAGAGGCTATGCGCTTTGTCGGACCGGACAAGATAATCTGGGGTACGGATTATGCCGGGTTCGGTGCCCAGATTCTGGGAGCGGTCAAGGGCATGCTGGAATTTCAGATCCCCGAGGACATGCAGGACGATTACGGATATCAGCCCATTACGGATGAAGACCGGGCGAAGATATTCGGCGGAAACCTAGGACGTCTCCTGGGTCTTGATACAACAAAGCGGCGTATAAAAAAATAGTTATATATGGCGATATCGCGCACCGCCGGACATTATACGGCGGTGACGGTATCTGCCTTATGTCAATCTTCATGCATTGAAATTGATGCAGACATGGTGGGTTCCATGATGTGGCCATTAATGAATAATCCAGCAATATGTAAAACAGATATATCATTGCGATCAGGTTCAAATGAATTATTTTCCGATCCGGATGCAGATTCGGCACGGGAATATTTCCGGAACAAGTCCCGTGCCATGGTGAACAAGGTCACCATCGCTAAGGAAGCAGTCAGAACGCTTCTTTCCGATGGTGACTATCTGGCCATCGGCGGGTTCGGCGTGAACAGGATCCCCACGGCCATATTGCATGAAATATGCCGCCAGGGCAAACGGAACCTGGCCTTCGCCGGACATACATCCACCCATGATATGCAGATACTGGTTGCCGGAGACTGCATCGACAGACTCGATATCGCATATATAATCGGGCTTGAGGCCCGGGGACTTTCGCCCAACGCCCGGCGTGCGGTGGAAAGCGGGAAATTAAAGCTTACCGAATGGACTAATGCCACGCTCTCCTGGCGGCTCAAGGCGGCTGCCATGGGACTCTCCTTCATGCCCGCCCGGAATATACTGGGCACTGATACGTTTAAGTACAGCGCGGCGAAAGAAATTGAATGTCCCTTTACCGGGAAAAAATTCGCCGCGTACCCGGCGCTTTATCCCGATTTCGCGGCCATTCACGTGCATGAGTGTGATATCTACGGCAACGCCCGGGTCTATGGAGCATCGGTTTCGGACCAGGATCTGGCAAAAGCAGCCAAACGGGTTGTACTCACTACTGAAAGGATTATTCCCAACGAGGAAATTCGGTGCGCCCCGCACCTGACCTTCATTCCCTTCTGGTGCGTCGATGCCGTTGTGGAAGTTCCCTTTGGCAGTTATCCCGGGAACATGCCCTATGAGTATTTTTCCGATGAGGAATATCTGAAACGCTGGCTTTCCCTGGAAAAGGACCCTGAGCTGTTTAATGAGTTTTTCAGGAAACAAGTTATGGAAGCCCGTGATTTTAATGAATATCTCAGTATAAACGGTGGAATTGAGAGAATGATGAAGCTTCGCGCTGTTGAAAATCTTGTTGAGATGAAATAGGAAAGAACATTATGGCAGATTACAATTCAATGGAACTCATGATCTGCATTGCCGCGCGGAACCTCCAGGACGGCGCGACCGTTGTCGTCGGGACAGGCGCTCCCTGCGCCGCGGCAATGCTGGCCCAGAAGACTCATTCACCGAACCTTACAATTATGTTTGAGGCGGGAGGGGTCGCGCCAATCCTGCCTTCCATGCCCATATCAGTCGGCGATTCGAGGACATTTCACAAGGCGATCCTGGCGAGTTCGATGCCCGATGTCATGGAGACCTGCCAGCGCGGGATGGTGGATTATACCTTTCTCGGCGGCGCCCAGATAGACATGTACGGAAATATCAACTCCACAATGATCGGCGATGATCACGCGAAACCGAAGGTGCGGTTTCCCGGTTCGGGCGGCGCCAATGACCTGGCATCACTGTGCTGGCGGACCATGATGATGACGCCGCAGGATTCGAAACGTTTTACTGAAAGACTGGATTTTATAACTTCACCAGGATATCTTACCGGCGGTACATCGAGATACGATGCGGGACTGCCTGTCGGCACCGGGCCTTATCGAATAATCACCAATATGGCTATCATGGGATTCGATGACGGGACGAAAAGAATGAAAGTCCTGTCGATCAATCCGGGATATTCACGTCAGGATGTGCAGGATAACTGCGGGTTTGAACTGCTCTGGGCGGATAAACTTGTTGATACGGAAGCGCCGGAAAAGGATGCAGTGAGGATATTGCGGGAAGAAGTGGATCCGGGAAGATATATCATCGGGAGATAATTGAGAAGGTATGATCGACAGGATTGAAAAGTACTTCTTAGGCAAATACGATAATTCCGACTACATCATCAGGGTTAAAACCAGAATGTGGTTTTACGTGATGATATTGATGTTTTTTCTTTCTGTTTTTATTTATGTAAGCCTGACAGTCTTCAATCTCATACCCATGATGATCTGGCACATTACGATTCCATCCATGATGCTTGTCCCGATGTGCAGCCTCTATCTTGTTAAAAAGGGTTATAATTTTGCTTCCGCGGATTTGTTTTTCGTTATCTTGTCGGTCGTGACTCTCCTGGGTATGTATCTTCGTTACCGTAGAAATCCCGATGAAATTTATATGACGACGTTTTACCTCGTGACAGTCGTGATTCTGGGGGCATCGGTATTCTGCAGGGTATACTGGGTATATGTCTATACCACGGTATTCTTTATATCTAATATAATAATTATTTTTTTTACCATGAGTGATAAACATGAACAACTCACCGCTGTATTCAAACAGAGCTTTTTATATTCAACCCTGAGCCTGATTTTTACTTTTTTATTATCGTTATTTATCCGGATTACCACCAACAGGGCTTTGAAGAGCGTCCAGGAAGAGTTGGCGAAAAATATCAATTTAAATAAAGACCTTGGTGAGAAACATAGTATTTTTCAGGAAGTGGCCGGTCAACTGGAACAGCATTTCAATGTCTTGAAAATCAGTTCGGCTGATTTTGAGGATAATTCTCAAAATACGGCAGTATCCATTGAAGAAATATCATCAACTGCCGAAGAAGTCATGAGCGGGGTGGAACAGGTATTCGACGTAATAAATGAGCAGTATCACGGTCTCATGATACTGCTTAAAAAAATGGAAGAGTTGTCAGGGATTACGGCCGGTATCAGCGAACAGATACAGAAAGTGAGCCGGTCCACTGAAGAGGTTACCTCCATGGCACAGGAGGGCACCGAGGTCCTGAAACAGATGCATTCAGGTATGAGCCGGGTTTCCGAGAGTGCCTATATAATGGAGAACATCGTGCTTATTATAAATGATATCGCCGACAAGATAAACCTGCTGTCACTCAACGCCTCCATCGAAGCGGCGCGGGCCGGAGTTACCGGAAGAGATTTCCAAACTCGGCGCCATGACCCAGTCCAGCATGCTGGAAATAAACAAACTCATTCATTCATCGAGTAATGATATAAACAGCGGATTGAAAAGCGTGGATGCGACTGTATCGACAATGTCCAGAATTATCGACACGATAAACGGCATTATAATTGAAATTAGGAATATATCCATGAAGACGGGAACGCAGCAGGGTATAAATAATGCGGTCAATACCGAGTCGGATAATTTAAAAATAAAATCGGAACAGATAAAGGACATGATGAACATGCAGCAGACGGCATTAAACGAGATAGCCAGATCGATTGTCGGCATAAATGATATCGCCCAGTTTTATGTTGAGGGTTCTCGACGGCTTCATAATGACGCTGAAAAGGTCGAGAGACTTGCTGAGATGCTGAAAGGAGACGAAGGTACAGAATTATATCAGGTGTAATGTTTTATGATATGGCATACACACGGGCATTGCGATCGGGATGCCCGCGAATCCCGTGCGTTCATATCACCTGCTCAATCGATGGTGGTGGCATGCCACGGGACAACATAGAAAAATAATATTTTTAAAACAGAATTTCAAATGTGAAAGGAAGTAAAAGATGGAAAAACAAAAAAAATGGGTTCTCGTGACGGGAGCCGCTTCGGGGATTAGGAAGGCAATAACTGAAATGTTATCACTCAATGGATGGGGAGTCTACGCCGCTGATATCGATGAAAAAGGGTTATCGCAATACAGGAAAACTGAAAATATAAAGGCAATAAATATTGACATCACAAAAGATGAAGAAGTGGCAAAGGCCGAAAGATTCGTGAGAAGACAGAAAACGGGTCTCTGGGCTCTTGTCAACAACGCGGGTGTCTTCTTCCCCGGTCCCCTTATGGATTTCCCCCGGAACCGTTTCGAACAACAATTTGAGATAAATCTTTTCGGCACCCAGAGGATTACAAAATATTTTTTTCCCCTGTTACTCGAATCAAAAGGAAGAATAATCAACATCTCAAGCGCCGCCGGGTTCCTGGCAATGCATTTTTCCGGCCCCTACGCAGCGAGCAAACACGCTCTTGAAGGATGGTCCGATTCCCTGCGCAGGGAACTGAAACCTCATGGTGTCGGCGTAACAGTCATTCAGCCGGGGCTTATAAAGACAGCATTGTGGGATAAAGACAGCAATGAAAGAGTAGATCGATTCAAAGGATCAATTTTTTATGAAGCAAACAGGAAGAAGATCGAGCATGAAATTCATACTGCAGTTGAGAAAGGAATAGAGCCTGATATGGTTGCTGTAAAAGTCTATGAAGCTCTTGAGGCGGCCAAACCGAAACCGCGATATCTTGTAACTGAAAATCAGCTTCAATACCGGATGGTAAAACTGCTTAAGCTCTTATCCGACTCGTTGCTGGATGATATTTTAATGAAGAGAATGTGATCTATGCGAATTAATCCAAAAGAAAGTAAGAGGAGCAGGAATGAAACTGGTAAACAAAACAGCTGTTATAACCGGTGCCGGGAAGGGAATAGGTAAAGCCATTGCTCTTTCTTTCGCCGGTGAAGGGGCGAATATCGTAGTCGCGGATATCAATGAAGGATCAGCCATGGAGACCCTGGAAGAGGTGAAGAGCGCAGGAGTAAATGCGATTCATTCTGTAATGGATGTTTCACGGCAGAACGATGTTGTTCGCCTCAAAGACATGGTGGTGAGAGAGTTCGGAGGACTGGATATTCTTGTAAACAACGCCGGCATCATGGGGAAGCGTTCTTTCCTGTTCGCCGCCAAAGACGTGGAGTGGAGGAAGATAATAGAAGTAAACCTATTCGGCTGTTATCATATGACACGGGTTTTTCTGCCCCTTTTAATCGAGAGAAAAAAAGGGCGCATTATAAACATGGCCTCTATCCAGGGAAAACAGGCAAGTCCGACCAACTCGGCGTATGCCGCATCGAAGCATGCCGTGATAGGTCTCACCAGAACCGTAGCCGCTGAACTGGGGCTGCTCGGGCTTGGAGAGATAACAGCGAATGCTATCTGCCCCGGAGTCGTTGATACCGACCTGGTGTCGGGTCCCGGAGGCGCCGTGGATCAGCTGGCCGGAATGCTGAACACGACACGGGAAGCGGTAATTGAAGAACGAATCAAGCCCATGAGCATACAACGCAGGATGCTCGATGTGAAAGAGATCGCCACTATGGCCCTGTATCTTTCCTCGGAAGAGGGGCGCGGGATAACCGGACAGGCCATTAATGTCTGCGGTGGATCGGTGTTTTATTAATATAAAAGCAGGAGATCATGATGAAAGTATATTTTATATCCTCAGGTTATGCTACTGTTCCCAAAGGTCTCTTTGTCAAGGGGGAAGCCTGGAAAAAGGTCAGGTTTCCCATACTCAGCGTTCTGATAGAACGGAAAGGAGACCTTATCCTCTTCGACACCGGTCTGGGAGAACGAATTAATGAAGAAATGAAACCTCTCAGGTATCGGCATAACTGGCTGTTCAATAAGCTCGTCATGAAAATTGATTTCAATCCCGAGGTCGATCCTGTGGTAAAACAGGTCGAGGCCCTGGGATACGATCCGATGTCGGTGAAACACGTGATATTGTCTCATCTTCACTGGGACCATGCCGGGGGTATGCTGGATTTCGCCCATGCCGAATTTATCGTCAGTAAAAAAGAGTGGGATGCGGCAACGGCCGTAAAGTCGCATAAACACGCATATATCCGTGAACAATTCGGCAGACAGGGTGAACTCAATATAAGGCAGATATCTACAATTCCGGGTAAGGGATTTCTTACATTCCTGGATTCCTATGATGTATTCGAAGACGGATCTGTTATGCTTGTCGATCTTCCGGGCCATACCGATGGATTGACGGGATTGATACTTACCATGCCTTCCGGCAGGAGATTTCTCTTCGGGGGTGATTCATTTTATTTCCCGGAAAATCTGGAGAAACTGGCGCCAAAATCACGACTGATGAAAACACTGGTTCATGAAAAGGATGAAGCGGACAGGACGATCGCTGCTCTTTATAAACTTGCTGCTATGGAACCATCTATTGAGATGATTTGCAGTCATGATCATCGGATTCCCGGAAGATATAATCTCGCGTATTGCTACCATGAATGAGAAGAGTTATTCAGGTTTTATGTAGAGACGATAGCCGCATCCAGTCTAAAAATATGGAAGATGAGTTTATTATATGAGAAATAAAGGAAAGAAAATATTTATAATCAGTACCGGTTTTTTTCTGCTTTGTATATTGATACTTTTCTTTTCAACCGGCATGCGGGATGTTGTACTGGACAAATACATCGAATTCAGGCTGAAGAAAGGCGAAGCTTCGCTTCTTGCGCCCGATGATAATAAAATACGCGTATATCTTTGCGGTACCGGTTCCCCTCAGGTAATGGCAAAAAGCAATCAGCCCTGCACGGTTATCACCGCAGCGGGAAAGGTATTTGTTTTCGATGCCGGCGAGAATGCCATGCGGGCAATTGAAGCCTGCGGCATTTCCGTGTCCGCTGTTTCCAGAGTATTCATTACTCACTGGCACTCCGATCATTTTTCAGGGCTGGATGGACTGATAAACAACAGCTGGATAGGCGGAAGAAAAGAACCTTTTGATGTATACGGACCGGAAGGAGTTGAGGATACGGTAAAAGGTTTTGCAACGGCGTATCGCCTTGATGCAGGTTACAGGAACAATCATTTCGTACAACACAGGGAACTTGCGTATGCCGTTCCGCATGAAGTAAAAATACCTGAGCCGGGAGAACCAATTCCAGTATATGATAACAGCGGAGTGCGTATTGAAGCGTTCAGGGTCGATCACTATCCCGTGGAAAAGGCAGTGGGATATCTCTTTACCTATAAGGGTAAAAAAGTATTCATAAGCGGCGATACAAAGATTACCGACTGGTATCTGCCCGCATTAAGGAATACTGATATCGTTATTCATGAGGCGGTAAACGGTAGGTTGATTCGCAGGGCAGCATCGGTTATGAGAAAAATGGGAAAAAATGTTGAGGCCGATCATGCGGAAAAAATACTGGAATACCATGCCGACACTCTTGAACTGGCAAAGCTGGCTGACAAGGTGGGGGTGAAACATCTTGTTCTCACGCACCTGACACCGGAACCTGGCGGAGTTGTAACAAGGATGCTTTTCCTTCAGGGGATGGAAGACGTGTACCATGGGAAGCTGACCGTCGGATATGATAAGACAGGTATTGTCCTTGACCCTGATGTAATGAAGAGATAAGTGTTTATTATGAAATTTTCGGACATATATGGACGGAGGATGCTTTATGAAGCTGCAGGATATTACAATACAAGGTGAAGGTATTCAGGAACGGACCATAACGGTAACGACGTATGATGCCGGTCCCGGTTATGCCATTGTTGAAGGAAAACTCGTGGATAATCGTTATAAAGAAAATCATCTTGTGACGGGCGAAAAGAGACCAGCAGGTATTTTTCATGATATGAGAGTTCGTCTTCTTGTTGATATGGGAACTATGAAGATCACCGATGTCGGTGTACGTATGATCAAAACACCGAGAGAGGAATGTCTTAAAATAGAAAACAGTTTGAAGAAAATTGAAGGAGAGTCCTTAATGAAAGGATTTACCGGAAGAGTGCAGGAATTACTGGGACGGGAAAAAGGATGCGCCCATTTACGGACACTCCTTCTTGCCATGTCTTCGGGGGCGGTACAGGGTACCTATGCTATCAGGGCGCAGAAGCCTCTTGATTATAAAAAAATCGTAGAAAGTCCTGAAATTGAGAAATATTTTCTGGGTACTCTTGTAAATACCTGTTATCTGTGGAGAAAAGATGGTGATGAATATAACAAGGTTATTGCAATGCTCGATGAGGCAAGGATGGGGTAGCAGTACATTTAGGAATTTTTAAGAAATGCCGGTTTTTCTACAGGAGGGGAGGTTGGCAGACCTCCCCTGATGAGCGGGTGACCGGAGTCGAACCGGCGACGTTCAGCTTGGGAAGCTGACATTCTACCACTGAATTACACCCGCGAATCTTTGTACAGATTAAATATCAGCATCATTTTTTCAAGACTTTTCCTCGGGGAAGGGGATATTTTTTAAAAACACCGTATTCATTTCATGGGTATGAAAAATGATCCAAATATCATCGTTTTAAACCGCTACCATGAGCATTTATCAATGCTGATAATGCTTGACCGGAGCCGATAATATTAATATATCAATATAGTGGGCTATAAGTCTGTATCTTTTTATTAACTAATGGCACCGTGCACTGTCTAAATAATGAGTAGTAAAATCCCTGTATACTATGTTTCGAAACATGAAAAAAACGGTTAAAAAATTATGTGCACCATGTATCACAGCTGCTCTGACGGTTGTTCTTTCAGTGACCGGATCGGTCTATTCCCAGAATATTAATGAGCTTGATAATCGCGCCCAGGAGCATTTTGATAAAAAGGAATTTAGCAGCGCCATCGCCCTGTGGCTCAATATCCTGGATATTGAGCCTGAAAACGAAAAGATACAGAACAAGATTGAGATGATATACGAGCTCAAGCAGAGAAAGGATGTGTCTCTGCAGACGGCCAAGCTGAATTACCAGATAGCAAAAAAAACCCTGGATACCAATTATGAACTGGGCAAGGCTAAAGCGAAAATTGCCATCAACAGCTATATAGAGGCCTACCGGATAGACCCTGAGGACCAGGAATTGCAGGCGTTGAAGGATGACATGAGACGGCTCAATGACCAGATCTCGGCCGAGGAAGAGCGCCGCCGCCTCTCAAGGGAACTGCAGGAGAAAAATCTTCGTCTCAGGGCCATGGCCCGGCAGCACATGGAGGAAAAGCAGTATGAGCAGGCCCTGAAAATTTGGGATGACATACTCTCTTTCCTGCCCAGCGATGTAATCGCCATCGAGGGAAAGAGGACCTGCAGGCTGGCTATTGATAACAGGCTCAAGTTTGAGAAGATACAGCAGTTCATGGCAAAGGGAAAGGAGCTTCTTGCGGCGAAAGAGTTCAAGATGGCCCACCTGGAATTCGTTCAGGTGCTGAGTCTTGACCCCGATAACCGTGATGCGAAAGAGTATATCACTGAGGTTAATGATGAGCTCGACAAGATAAGAAGGTTCGAGCAGCGGAAGCTTCAGGCCGAGGATTTTTATCAATCGGGGATACGAAATGTCGATGCGAATAATTTTGACCTGGCCCTTGAGGATTTTGAAAGCGCCCTGGCACTTATAGAAGACTATAAGGATACGAAGCAGCGGATCGCCGGCATGGACAGGTTGAGAAAGGAATACCGGGAAAAGGAAAAGGAGCGCCGTCTTTATACCATTAACAAGGAATTTCAGGACGGGATACTGGCCTTTTCCGAGGGGAATTACCGTATTGCCATCTCCTCCTTCAGTAAAACACTCAATCTTGACCCGGACAATAAACCGGCAAGGGACTACCTTCAGAGAGCCCAGGACGCCCAGAGGCAGCTGGCGGAAGAGGAGGTAGACCAGTTTTCTCCTTATTATGATATAGTCAATTCGCTGGTGATTTCCGGGAAGGGTTTGTATAAAAAAGGCAAGTATTTTGAATCCCGCAAAAAGTGGGACCAGATACTGAAGCTTTTTCCCAAGAATAAAATCGCCACGGAATACATATTAAAATGCGACCTGAAACTGAATCCCGATTCCTATAAAGAATTTTCATCGAGGATCATAAATGAAGGCAAAGAGTCGCTGAAAAAGAAGAAGTTTCCCGATGCGTTGAAAAAATTCGAGTTGATTAAATCAATCGATGCCGGTTATCCTGGCATAAATCAGTATATAGCCGCGGCCCGTGGCGGTATAACCGCAGAAAAAGATAATCTCACCGTGGCGGATAAAAGGGAAGTCGATCGGCGTCTTCAGCTTGCGGGAACATATTACCAGCGGGGCGGCAGGGATAATTACGAGCAGGCCCTGGTTCAGTACCGCTGGATAATTCAGCGTGATCCGGAAAATGTCAAGGCAGTTATCGGCGCCAACAAAATAGAATCGATGCTTCGCATAGAACCGGGACAGGGAGCGGCGGGGAAAAAACCCCGGCTTACACCGGAACAGAATCAGCTGGTAAAAAAATATTATTACAGCGGAATCAATTACTATACCAGTAATAATTTTCAGAAGGCCATTGATGAGTGGCGTAAAGTGCTGGCTATTGATCCGACACATGTGAAGGCAAAAAATAATATCAGGAAATCACTGGCATTTCTTGGAAGGTAATGGATGAATAAAAAGGAAGCGGCAGACAGGGAGCAGGAGAAACAAGCAGACCCGGGATCAGGCTCTCCGGAAAAGAAACAGGAGAGGATTCGATTCGGCCTTCGGCTTAAATTCACCCTTGCTATAATATCCCTCGTTTCCATCATTCTTCTGACCATAACCGCTTTTTTCGTCTGGCGGGAAAGCAACCTGCTTTCCGCGCAGGTCTTTGAAGCCATGCAGCGAGAAATGGTACACCTGTCCAATACTGCCCAGGAATCAATAGGTATTGATGAACTCGCCCTTATAGCATCTGTAAATGAACTGAAGAAAATCTCCTATCTTAAATATGCCTTTGTCCTGAATGCGAAGGGGCAGATCATCCAGTATTTTGACCACCGTGGTGAGCGTGTCATCGGGAGCCCCATTGATGATAATGTTAACCGTCTTCTCAATACGGGAACCGGTGAAAACAAGGTGTCCACTGTCAGCTACAAGGACCCGCTGGAGAGGGGAGGTAAAATATATGATTTTACCCGTCCCGTTCTGAACAAGTTCGACAAGAAGAATATCGGTTTTGTCATTATCGGGCTCTCGGACATTATTATTCGGGAAGAGGTAGCCCGGGTCGTGAAGATTATCGCCCTCATTTCCCTGTCTTTTCTTTTCCTGTCCATCATTGGCACCATTATTCTCGCCGGCATTATCATCAAACCGATCCAGAAGCTTTCATCGGGGGCGGCCGAGATCGGCCGGGGCAACCTGGATTACCGCATCGAGATCAACAGCTCCGATGAGCTGGGAATGCTGGCCAGGGAGTTCAATGTAATGACCGCCCAGATCAAAGATGCGAAAAACAAGGAAATCGAATCACGGATCATGGAAGAACAACTTGAGATGGCCAAGGATATCCAGGAGGGCCTCAATCCCATGGGATACTACAATAAGGGAGGCGTGCAGTTAAAGGGATATACCAAGGCTGCCAAGGGAGTCGGCGGGGATTATTTCGATTATATCGATATTGATGAATTCCGCGTCGGGGCTCTCATAAGTGATGTTTCCGGTAAGGGGGTTCCGGCTTCTCTGGTCATGGTTATGATCCGCACTGTTTTTACTTCCTATATCACCCGGACAGATATTGACTGTGCCAGCGTGGTAAAGGCTATCAATGATTCACTGAGTGCCGATTTCGCCATAGATAAATTTGCCACGCTGTTTTTCCTGATATACGACCGGCGGACCGGGGAGCTCTCTTTTTCTAATGCCGGCCACGGACCTCTGTACTGCTACCGGGCAAATCTCGCTGCTTTTACTTCGGCAAAACTTGACGGGGTTCCCATTGGCCTCATGGAGGATGTGGATTATACCCAGGCAAAGGTAAAACTTAATCCCGGGGATATCGTCATCATGTTTACTGACGGTGTTACGGAAATGCGTAACGCTCAGAGAGAGGAATATGGACTGCACCGCGTTCAGAAGATGATTCTCGACAATCACCATCTCAATGCCGATGAGTTTGTTGAATTGCTGGTTAATGATATTGACGCGTTCCGGGGGGATGTTCCGCCGCATGATGACACCACCATGCTTCTTATGAAAAGGGAAAGCTGATCAGTCAGTTGTTATAAAAGTTCGTCCTCGGTATCGTAGATTTTGAAGAATTTATCCAGGGTCGCCAGCTTGAGAATGTTGAGAACATCATCATGTATGTTCATCAAGGCGAATTTTCCATTGTGAGCCTTCATTTTTTTCTGTCCTGCCACCAAGGCTCCGATGCCTGAGGAATCCATGTAATTAACATTGGCCATGTCCACAACAACACTGGTGAATTTACCGTCGGTAATGCTGAAAAGGGCCTTTTTTAATTCACTGACATTATAAAGATCCACTTCTCCACTGACCAGGATGATCTTGTGTTCACCCAATTCTTTGAAAGAAATATCCATTAAGTCCTCCCCTGTACATCTGCAAGAATCGAATCTTATATTTTGAAACTATAGGGCTGTCAACATTTATTTGGAAAAATTATGTCGTTTATGTCACATCTTTGTAAAGATTATAAAGTAGTGCCCATTTTGTAAAGCAGAAAAATATCCAATTTGATCATATTCCGTCATTTATCAAGGAACAGTTTATCAATAAACTCGGAAAGATCAAGAAAATTATTTACTTCCTTCATCTCCACGCAATGTTTTTGGTAAACCGAGGCAATGCTGTCACTCCAGTCCCAGAGGTGCTTCCTGTCGGGGTTCAGCCAGAAGATGTTGCGCGATCGTTCCTTTATTTTGATAAAGGAGTCCAGTCCGGGGTCCTGGTTGTTGTTTCGGGCATCGCCCAGCACGAGAACAGAGGTCTTTTTATTGAGGGCATCGCTGTAATTGCCGATGAACTGGTCGAAACAGCGGCCGTAATTACTGCCCCAGCCATAGGTAAAATCAGTATCGGCGTATATGGAATTCATGGCACGCTCCGGGTCCATTTCCCTGAAAAGAGGGGTGATCTCCACCAGAGTGCTGATAAAGGCGAAGGTGCGTACCTTGCTGAAAAGGCCCTGCAGGGTATGGGTCAGGAGCAGCATGAAGCGTGTATACTGGCTTACTGAACCGGAAATATCACAAAGGACGACGAGCTGCGGCCGGTCGATTTTCATGTTGCGGTTATATATCTTGAAGGGAATGCCGTCATACTGCAGGCTGGAGCGGAAGGTGCGCTTGATGTCGATACCGCCATGCTTCATCTTTTTTTTGCGGAGGGATATCCTGTTTTTCAGTTTCTGCCCGAAACGTTTGATGAGTTCGCGCATTTCCCGTATTTCTGCCGGGGTAAGCTGGTAGATATATTTGTTGAAGAGATAATCCTCCCTCTCCTGGAGAGATGAACCGATTTTTTTTTTGTCGAGACGGTTCTTCATCATGCCCAGGAGGAGCTGGTCGAAAAAAGTATCCCTTTCTCCCTCGCCGGGTCCCTCTTCGCCTTCACGGCGGGCCGGGCTGCTGTAGGACTGCTGTACCGAACTCCGTGACTGGAAGAGCATCATCCCCATGCCGCCGCCGCCCGAATCGGACTCCATCAGTTCATCGAGGAAAAGCGATAGCAGCTCTTCGGCGGTTTTCTCGAAGATATCATTGCGCGTTAATTCATCGAGGAATGAATCCATGCGTGATTCCAGGTCCCTTTTCTGCGCGTCGGAAAGCTCCTGCTGCGCGGCACTATCGGCCTCGTCCAGAAAGGCCTCGAGGGAATCGCCTTTTTCGAAAAAACGGGAAAAACATTCGTCGAAAAGGGGAATATCCGTATAGTCTTTTATGAGTGTTGTTTTCAGCGTCTGCTTGAAGATGTTTTTGTCGTCAAAGACCGTGTGGGGCAGGGAATTGAAAAGGGAGAGGATCTCATCGGTGGAAATGCGGATATGGGCATCGCGAAGAACGTCGATGAAATCATAGAACCGTGACTGGATGGGGGGTGTATTGATTTTTACCGGCATCGTGGTCCCTTTTAATGGACAAAGATTTCCCTGGCATGTTTTTTGACCAGTTCGATGTCCTTTTCGTATTTCAGAATGCAGTTCAGCGTGGTCACGGCAATGTCATGGTCCAGGTGCTCATAGCCCAGGAGTACCAGGGCCCTGGCCCAGTCCAGTGTTTCGCTTATACTGGGTTCCTTCTTGAGCTGAAGTTCGCGGATTTTATGCACGGCCCGGACAACATCGTTGATCAGGGTATTGCCGCATTCCGGTACTTTCAGCGAAACGATCCGCTCCTCCAGGTCGCGGCTGGGATAATCGATGTAGAGGTGCAGGCACCGCCGCTTCAGCGCGTCGGACATTTCCCTTGCGCTGTTGGAAGTGAGGATGACAAAGGGTTTTTTCTTCGCGACGATGGTGCCGATTTCCGGTATGCTCACCTGGAAATCCGAGAGTACCTCCAGGAGAAAGGCCTCGAATTCCGAGTCGCTTTTATCTATTTCGTCGATGAGCAGCACGCTCTGATTATCGCCGGTAATTGCCTTGAGTATGGGACGGGGAATAAGAAATTTTTCTGAAAAGAATACGTCTTCCTCAGAGGAGAGACGGTTGACGGCCTCGGTGAGGGTTTTTTCATCCTGGAGCATGGCTGAGAGCTTATCTTTGAGAATCTGCGTGTACAGGAGCTGCTTGGCATATTCCCATTCATACAGGGCTTTTGCCTCATCGAGTCCCTCGTAGCACTGCATGCGGATCAGGTCCAGATTCAGTGCCGAGGCTACGCATTTACCCAGTTCCGTTTTCCCCACGCCGGCAGGGCCTTCCACCAGGACGGGTTTCTCCATCATGAGGGCCAGGTACACCGTGGTGGCTATTTCCTTGGAGGAGATGTATCGTTCCTTCGCGAAAGATTCTATGGTGTGTTCAATACTGTTAAACATGATTGTTACCATCCGGGGAATCAAGAGTACGTTTATTTAGCCAGGGAATCGGACTCCCTTATGAACATTGCGTAAGAGTATGTATATTTTGCAAGGAATTAATTGTAAATTAAGGGGTCAGAGCCTCGGGGAAGAATTTTCGGGGTCAGAGCCCTGTTTCTCAGAAAATACAAAGAATTCAGTTGAGTCAGGGAGGCTCTGACCCCTTAATCAGAATATAATTGTTTCGTATTCTACTATAGTGCTTGACTCTTTTAGTCTGTCATGTAGAAAAGGAAAAATTCTAAATACAGGAGATTTGTGCATGAAGAGATTTTTTACTATTTTTGTTGCCGCGGTTATTGTGGCAGGCTGTGGTTCAGGAAAGATTGTCGTGAAGAAAGATGAGTTTAAGGATGCCACAACGGTTTCCATGGATTATTCTTTCAGTTCCGAGGAATGGATGGGTGTTGGTGGTCCGATGGATGCATCATTTTATCGTGAGATAAAAGATGGAAAGAAAGAGCCGGTGATAATCACCTTTAATATCAGGGCCGATGATAAAGTGACTGAACTTACACCCAAGGTTTTCGTTAAGGCTCAAAACAAATATGAGTTAGTGATCAATGGCATTTTAATTGAAGGCAAATCCAAAACTGAAATGGAAACCGAGGTTGAAATGGAGCCTGATAATACAAAAAGCGCCTTTGTTGATTATACTAATTCCGGAATTGGGACGTCAAAAGCATACAAGGGGACGGCAAAATCTGAAGTGACTACTGAACACTGGAAAGAACTCAAGGGTAATTTCACGATTACTCCCGAAGCAGAGAAAGATATCCTGGACAGCAGCGAGGTTCTTCTCAGGTTCTACTCGGGTAATAAACCCATTACTTATAAAATTGAAAAAGGAAAGCTGAATAAAATTAAGGAATTTCTGAAAACCGATGGTTCACCGAAAAGCTGATTAGTTGATTTTTAAACACACATTGATAACAGGGGGTCTTTAGGACCCCCTTTATTTTTTCCCCGCTATGGATAGCAGGAAATCCAGGTCCCGGAAACGCAGCCCCATTTCTTCGGTCATGGACTCCCGGACAGCGGCGCCCCGGTCTTTCAGTTTCGCAATGAAGGCCAGTACGGCGCCGAAGCGGCCGTAATCCGGTTCAAGACGGTCGCCCTTCAGGGCCTTTGCAATCAATTCATTGTTATCCCCTGTCATCCCCTCCAGCATTTTTTCCAGGGCTGTCCGCTCTTCGCGGCTTCCGGCTGCAATGTCCGTGAGGAGTTCCAGGTCCTGGTCCAGGCCCAGGGCAAAGGCCGCGTAGGCTTCCATAATAAGGGCGCGTTCCACGGTGCCCCATATCTTGATATTTTTGCGTATTACCGGCGACGCCAGGGGAATGGCCAGTCCCGGCGGAAGTACTTTCCCGCGCAGGGTAAGGCGTCCGTGGCTCGCCGTGTCAAGATATCCCAGGTCCAGGTCAGCCATCTCTCCCGGGAGTATTTCTTCCCGGGGAAGAAAGATGAGGCGTGATATTTTTTCCTCACCGGGAAGGCGTGCCGTAAGAAGAATGTAGTCGGCGTTCATGCCGGCCGTGATGTATTTTTTTACTCCCGAGATAACAAGGGAATCGCACTTTTCCACAACGGTAACCGGTTCTTTGCCGGCCTCGGAATGGGCCAGGGCCCCGAGTGCGGATTTGTTGCTTTCGTCCATGACGGACAGAATCGACGGGGACTGCACCGGCACTTCCTTCATGGCCCGCAGCAGGGACTGAATCAGGGCGGCCTGTACGATCCAGAGCAGGGACAGGCCCATATCGCCGCCATGGCGGGCCAGGAGCATGGAGGGACGCTCATCGTTGTCCGTATCGATATAAGGAGGATACAGGGCCGTCGTTTGCTGCCAGGCGATTTTCTGTTCCGCCGGATTTTTGTACCGCGCCATGTAGCTGTTTTTTATTTCTGCCAGAAATGATTCCATGGTCATTCACCGTCCGGGATACGTCCTGTGTTGCTGTAATATCCTCATGATACTTTCGTGGTTTCCCGCTGTCAATGCAAATGCGGGAGATGCAAGCAGTCGGTAGAAAAGGAATTGTGGGGCAGCACCGGTCAAATCCTGATGGGATTGATGATTTATGAAAAAAACCAACCGGACGGTTTATTTGTTGACAGAATGTATTTACTGTGCCATATTGCATTTTGTACATTTTCTGTTTGTTAAATTAAAAAGAAATAATCTAAGTATGGCGCTTGCTGTCCTTCTTTTACTTCCTTGATAGTTTTATACTATATCGTCTGGTATGAACTGCATCGGCAGATCATGCCAGACGTTGTTTTTTATCGGGGAGGATGAAGGCACCTCCATTAATTAATATTAGAAAAGGGATGCCCTTCACGAGCATCCCTTTTCTATATTGGCAGGTTTAACCCGAATTATCTTTTCTTTTTCAGCAGGGCTTCCACTCTTGATGGCAGGCCGAAGATGCGGAGAAATCCGCTGGCGTCTTTCTGGTCATAGAGCGCGCTTTCGTCGAATGTGGCGATATCGGGCTCATAAAGGGTAACGGCAGATTTTCTGCCTACAACCATGCAGTTGCCCTTGTAGAGCTTGACCCGAACCGTACCGGTGACGTTTTTCTGTGTTTCGTTGATGAAAGCGTCCAGTGACTCGCGTCGCTTGGTAAACCACAGACCATTGTATACGATTTCTGCGTATTCATTTGAAAGGCGGTCCTTCAGGTGTTGTGTGTCGCGGTCCAGGGTGATGGATTCCAGGTCACGGTGGGCTGCCAGGAGTACCGTTCCCGCCGGTGTTTCATAGACCCCGCGGGATTTTATGCCCACGAGACGGTTCTCAACGATGTCAATGCGGCCCACACCGTTTTCACCGGCAGTCTTGTTGAGTTTTTTCATCAATTCAACGGGACCCAGGCGTTTGCCGTCCAGGGCCACGGGTGTGCCCTGTTCGAAATCGATTTCAATATACGTGGGTTTGTCCGGTGCCGTTTCCGGTGATTTGGTCAAAATGAACATGCTGTCATCGGGCTCCCGGTAAGGATCCTCAAGAATGCCTCCTTCATAGGAAATGTGGAGGATGTTTCTGTCCATGCTGTAGGGCTTATCCTTGGATACGGGAACGGGGATGTCATGCTTCTGGGCATAGTCAAAGAGAGAGCTTCGGGAGTTGAGGTCCCATATCCGCCATGGAGCGATAATTTTCAGTTCCGGTGCCAGCGCCATGAAAGCCATCTCGAAACGGACCTGATCATTTCCCTTGCCCGTTGCTCCGTGACATACCGCGTCCGCTCCTTCTTTAAGGGCGATTTCCACCTGCCTCTGGGCTATGATGGGACGGGCCAGTGATGTTCCCAGGAGATAACGGTCTTCGTAAATTGCGTTGGCCTTGATTGCCGCGAATACGTAATCCCTGACGAATGCTTCGGTGAGGTCTTCGATATAGCATTTGCTGGCGCCGGTCTTGATGGCTTTTGCCTCCAGGCCGTCGAGTTCCTCTTCCTGGCCCACGTTTGCCGCGTAGGCTATTACTTCACAGTTATATGTATCAATGAGCCACTTTACGATAATGGATGTATCCAGGCCGCCTGAATACGCCAGTACTACTTTTTTAACATTCATACTATACCTCTTGGATGTTCTGGAATGGTTGTTTACCCTGTATTTATTTTGTTAATGATTTCAACTCATGAGCGCGCACATGATGGATTTCTGCACGTGCAGCCTGTTTTCCGCCTGGTCAAAGACTATGGAGTGGGGAGAATCGATTACATTGGCGTCGATCTCCTCGCCGCGGTGCGCCGGAAGACAGTGCATCACCTTGCATCCCGGGGCTGATTTTTTGACCAGGTCCAGGGTAATTTTAAATCCGGCGAAATCTTTTTTCCTCCGGGCCGTTTCCTTTTCCTGGCCCATGCTGATCCATACATCGGTGTAGAGGTAATTGGCGTCCCTTACGGCGGCTTTTATATCACTGGTTATGGTTATCTCGGCTCCCGACAGGGAAGATATCTGATATGCCTTTTCCACCACGGCTATATCGGGCTGATATTTTTTCGGTGTTGCCACAGATATTTTTGATCCCAGTATGGCAGCGCAGAGCAGAAGTGAATTGGCTACATTGTTTCCGTCTCCCACGTATGCCATCTTTATGTTTTTCAGATCCCTGTTTCGTTCGTATATCGTAAAATAATCCGTCAGTGCCTGGCAGGGATGAAAGGAATCGGTGAGTCCGTTGATGACGGGGATGGTTGCTTCCCGTGCGAGGTCTGTCACTTTCTGGTGGTCATCCGTTCGTATCATGATGCCGTCCACATAACGTGACAGGACCTTGGCCGTATCGGCGAAGGTTTCCCCTCTCCCGAGCTGAATATCCGACGTGCTGAGGAAAAGGGCCTGTCCCCCCAGCTGGTAGATGCCGGCCTCGAATGATACCCGTGTCCGTGTTGAACTCTTCTCGAAAATCATTGCCAGGGATTTTTTCTTGAGATAGGTATGCCTTTTCCCTTTCTGGCGGTCTTTTTTAAGTTTAACGGTAAAATCAAATAGATTGAGAATTTCTTCCCTGCTCAGGTCCGCTACATTCAGAAGGTCTTTTGTTTTTACTTTTGGTATCTTCACTGTGCCTTACCTTCTTCCATAATGATTTTTTCCAGTATATTCATACCCGCCTTTACGGCGGGCATGGGAATAGTCAGTGCCGGCATGATTCGTATCACTTTTTCAGAAGTGCAGTTTATCACCAGGCCTCTCCCGAGGGCCGTTTTAACGAGTCCCGCTCCAGGGATGGTCAGTTCGAAACCGATATGCAGGCCCATCCCGCGTATGTCCTTGATGATATCGGTTTTTTTCTGTATATCCGCAAGCCGCGTTACTATATACTGGCTCGCCTTTTTTACATTGTTGAGAACTTTCGGTTTTTTTATTTCGCCGAGCACAGCTTCGGCCGCGGCACAGGCAAGATGATTGCCGCCGAAAGTGCTGCCGTGAACCCCTTTGCCGAGATGTTCAACAAGGAAATTCTTTGTATGCATGGCGCCGATGGGAATTCCTCCGCCGAGTCCCTTGGCCATGGTGACCACATCAGGGACGACATCATACTGCTGGAAGGCAAAAGCCGTTCCGGTACGTCCAATCCCCGTCTGTACTTCGTCGATCATGGTGAGGATGCCGTACTTTTTGCACAGGCTGAAGATTTGTTTTACGAAAGATTTTTCAGCTGTGATGATTCCGCCTTCACCCTGGATGAGTTCCAGTATTACTGCCGCGATATTCCGGTTTTTTTTGACCTCCCTGGCAAAGGCCTCGGTGTCATTATACGGGAGATATTTGAACCCGCGGGGCAGGGGCCCGAATCCTTCATGGATTTTTTTCTGCGCTGTGGCAGTCATGGCTCCCATGGTGCGGCCGTGGAATGAATTGGTGAAAGAAAGTATTTCATACCTATCCGCGTCAAGGCTCATACCATAGCGGCGTGCCAGTTTGATAGCCGCTTCATTCGCCTCGGTGCCGCTGTTGGCAAAAAGGGTTTTTCCCGGGAATGACAATTCCGAAATCAATCGTGCCGCGTTGATTTGCTGCAGATTATAGTAGTGGTTCGAGGAATGCAATATGGCGTCAACCTGGCCGTGCAGGGCCTTCTGGAGCGCGGGATTGCCATACCCGAGATTCGACACGGCTATGCCGGTGAAGAAATCTATGTATTCCTTTCCGTCCTGGTCATACAGGTATGCACCGGATCCCCGGGTAAAACAGACCTGCTGTCTTTCCCCGTAATTCTGATAGAGGTATTCCCTGTCATTCTGTATAATTTTATCTAATTTGGATGCCGGCACGGTATTTTTCTCCCCAATCCCATAAAAATAAAAAATCGGGTTTGGCCCGATAAAAACAGTAATAAATTATAGGGGATGAAAAATGTCAAGAATTAATTTTCATCAATGGCAGGCGAGGATTTTGTCGTGAATGAACTCAACCAGGTCATGTTCCATTTCACCGGCAGCCTCGAGAAATTTTTTTGCGATGAGATCACCGCGAAAAACCCCGTCCTTTGTCAGTATGGGAGTTTTTTTATGCCGCCCCGGAACCTCGCCGTCATCGATATTGTCGTGGCTGTATCCCTTGTGCTTTTTCCAGGTCAGAACCTTTTCAACGCCTTCTTTGCCATAGCAGAGCTGGAATCCTTTCAGGGTCTTGCTGTCATCATACCAGACGATGAGATCGAAAAATTCATCACTGAACCATCGGCGGAATCCTTCTTCTTCAATCTGGCGGACATGGGGTATTTCACGAAGCATCATGGATCTCCTGTTTCTGAGATGGTAAATGTTAAAGATGAAAATCGAAACCGGTCATAATGGATAAACCGTCAAGGCCCTGGTCGGTGTAGAATATTCTTCTATAGGAAACACCCAGGCGGAATACAAAGGGACTGAAGTCGAAATGCAGGGCGCAGGCGGCATCGGTGGAAAGATTGACCGTTCGCACATCGGCAACAATGGGATTATCGGGTCCTCCGCCGCTGGGAAGAAAGAACCTGGTGCGCGTGTAGGCCGTGCCGACTCCTGCCGTGAAATCTATTTTGATATGGGAGCGTAAGGGATAGCTGTATTCGAAATCGATATAGGTGTTCCAGACCTGCATGGTGGAATTGCTGGGGACATCCTTCTCTTCCGAATCGATGGAGAAAAATTCGGCGTTGAAAATGAAGCCGGTTCCGGCCAGGAGCCAGTTAGAATCGTAACGGAGGTGAGGAGTTACAAACCAGGCATTGTTATAAATATCATGCCAGGGACCGACGATGAATAATCTTCCCGCGTTGACGCCGAAGGAAAAAGGCGAGAGTGCGCTGTACAGCGGAATGTACGGCGACGGCGTAAGCATTCTGATATTTTCTTTTTCAAAGAGTTCAATCTGTCTGCCCAGTTTCGTGGAAAAGAGATCCATGGAGTTCTGCATGAGAACGCCGGTCTCTATGGAATTGTCGGGGAAAACAGCCGATTTCCCCGTGATGGTGTTATAGGCGATGACATCAATAAAAGTTTCGTTTTCCCTGGTATGCATGAACCCGACGATGAAGAGGTCCGGAACGGGATATTTATCCGACAGGGTGTCCATGAGCTTCAGAAGTTCTTCGGAACCTTCCTTCTCCTGGGCTGCGTTCAGGGTTATTATTTCATCATCCTTTATTTCAATGACATAGTTTGTATTGTTTTGCAGGTACTTTTTCAGTGTCCGGGGGATGATGGACGAGTAATACTGAAAATCATTGTTTTCCATGCGGATATCGAATCCGAATAGCGTGATATGGGTTTTAATGGGGTCCTTTTTTTTTGATTCCGCTGCCATGAGGGGAATGGCGATGACAAGGATTCCCGCTATTATGGAAACTGTAACTGTTCTCATATACTATCGATAAACCATCCCGGGCATTCTGTCAATATGAAAAACTACGTTGTGTACTCGGCGTTGATTTTAACGTAGTCATAAGAAAAGTCACAGGTCATCATCATGGCCCCGGCCGTTCCCATGCCCAGATCAATCGTCACATCGAATTCACGGTCTTTCATGATATTTTTCAGGGTTTCGTGCTCAAATGGTACGGGTGTGCCGTTTTTGAGCAGGGTGATATTGCCGAATGATATGGTCAGGGTTTCCTCGTGAACGTCGGCTCCCGAGTAGCCCGCGGCGCAGGCAACGCGGCCCCAGTTGGGGTCCTGGCCGAAAAAGGCGGTTTTAACCAGGGCGGACTGCGCCACGGCCCGGGCGACTCGCCATGCGTCGTCGGCGTTTTGCGCTCCTGTAACCCTGACCCTGACCAGCTTTGTGGCGCCTTCGCCGTCGGTTACCAGCATGGCTGCAAGCTCCATGAGAACATGCTCCAGCGCCGCATAAAATGAAGCAAGATCACCGCTTTCATCAAGGGGCTCTGTCCCTGCCGGTGACAATATCAGGGCCGTATCGTTGGTGGACGTGTCTCCGTCGATGGTTATGGCATTCAGGGTCTTTTTGACTGCCTTCCTGAAGAGTTCTGTCAGATTTTCCGACGCTACCGGGGCATCGGTGATGATGAAGGCCAGCATGGTGGCCATGTTGGGAGCTATCATGCCCGAACCCTTGGTGGTGCCGGCAATGGTGTATGCGCCTTTTGATGTCTCGAAGGAGGCTGATATGCTTTTCGGAAAGGTGTCCGTTGTCATGATGGCCCGGGGGATGATTCCGCCGTTTTCCCGTGAGAGCGAAGCCGCCAGTTTTTCATGGGCGGACAGCATTTTATCGACGGGGAGCTGGTGGCCGATTATTCCCGTGGAGCACATGAGAAGCGATGAGGGTTCCGTGCCGAGCTTCGCGGCCATGTCTTCGGTCAGCAGCAGTGCATTGCCGTATCCCTGTTCCCCGGTACAGGCATTGGCGTTCGTGGCATTGATGAGTATGCCGCGTATTTTATTGCCGATTCTTTCCCGGCAGAGTTTTACCGGCGCGGCTGAAACCCGGTTTGTGGTGAAAAGCCCCGCGGCATTGCATGGCGTATCGGATGCAATGAGGGCGTAATCGAGCCTGCCCTCATACCTGATGTTGCATGATAACGCTGAAAATTTAAATCCCGGTACATTTTCAAGGCCGCCCTGAAGCACTTTCATATGTTTTCTCCGCTATAAAATGAGGATAACACTGTAAAGAAATAGCATATACGATAATGCCAATGATTTATGCAATTATTATTTTGTGTAATCACGGAAAACATGGCCTGATATTATTGCCCCTGGATGTAACTAAATACATTCCAGTGGTGAAATGTATTTTATAAAAAATCGGCTTGCTTTCATGATTATTCTTGATTATATGCATGCACTGTGGTGAGATGAGCCATGGAAATAACAGTAAGGGAACAGGGGTCCGTGATTATCATGGACCTGTCAGGGCATTTCACTATCTATGATATTACCGATATCGAGACTATCTGGAACGGGTATCTGAAAAAAAATATCCTGGTTATGGCGTTGAACTGTCGTGAGATACAGTTCATCGATTCCTCGGCTATCGGGAGCCTGGTGAAGATGGTGAACCTGGTAACGGGTTTCGGCATTGAAGTCATCTTCTATGACCTGGGCGAGCCTGTTCAAAGGGTTTTTGCCGTGACAGGCCTCAACCGGATCCTCAACATAATGAGCGCCGCTGATTTTGAAAAGCGGTTTTCTGTTCTGTAAATTAATCTCCCACCGCTTAATTCTGCCCGATCAGGGGCCGATAAGTGTTCTATGAGGACTATTCTTCTTTTATGTATGATTTTTTCCCTGGCTGCAGCGGGATGTTCATCGGGCGGATTTCTGTACCGTGACGGGTGGATGTTTTCCCGGCCGGGGAATGTCCGCAGCCATGTTCCGGCGAGGCGCGGCAATATCGTCGAAACGGCGAAGCGATACCTGGGAACGGACTATGTTTATGGCGGGGAGACCCCCAGAGGATTCGACTGTTCCGGTTTTGTCATGTACGTGTATCGGCAGAATCGCATCACGGTGCCCCGTTCCACGCGGGACCAGTTTGAGGCGGGAACGAGAGTGGCGCTGCGCAGGGCACGGCCCGGGGACCTGGTATTCTTCCAGACATCGCGGAAAGGCATATCCCACGTGGGTATTTATCTGGGCAATTACCGGTTCATTCACGCTCCCAGTACGGGGAAAACCGTGAGTATCGCTGAAATCAAAAATCCCTACTGGCATAAACGCTTTCGGGGAGCCGTGACCTACCTCTGACCCCGCTTGCTTATTGCCTGCTTTCCGCAGATAAATATCCTGCTCAAAAAAACTAAAAAGGGCTTGACTTATGCATTAACACTGTTATTCTAACGCTGTTAAACAATAAGACAACTCAAAAAGGACTGAAAAATGCCCAAGGCCCCGCGATTACCCCATGAGATCGAAGCTGTCCGGGAAGAAATTCTCGATACGGCTCTGGAACTCATTATCGAAGACGGTTTCAATAATCTGAGCATGCGCCGTATCGCCGCGAAGCTGGGCATTACGGCCACCACCATCTATAACTATGTGACAGGTAAGGATGAACTGAATCTTATGATCCGCATGCGGGGATTCGGCATGCTCTATGAACGGCTGGAAAAGGGGTACGGGGAACATACGGGCCTGGTGGAACGTCTCGAGGCCATGATTCACGGGTATGTGGATTTCGGCATTACCTATCCCGCCTACTATGATATCATGTTCAATCTCACCACGCCGAAATATACGGACTATATCGGGACCGATATGGAGCCCGCGGCGCTGCGGGAAAAAGAAACGGCTCTCCGGTGTTTCGAGATTTTCAACCGGCTCATAGCGGAGTATACGGCGCAAAATAACATCATCGTGGACGGGGACTTCATCGGTTATACCATCACAAAGATGTGGTCCGATCTTCACGGCATTATCAGCCTTTTCAACAGCAGGGTGCTCTTTGAGGTGAACGAGGGGAGCAGGTCCGTGCTGGACCGGCGTGTGGCGGATGTCATAGCCGCCGCCGCATATCTCAGGGAAATCCTTGAATCGGCGGGAGCCGGTAATAAATAAGGGAGGCAACGGTATGAACAGCGGCATGACAGGGCAGGGAGCGGCACGGGGGAAGGGAGCCACCAATGTTTTGGTGAATCTGCTTTTAAAGCTCATGGCGACGGTGTATAACCGCCGCGCATCATTGAAGGAATATCTCCGCTGGGACGGGGGATGGCTGAACTTTTCCATCGGTATCGAGACGGAAAAGGGGACTGTGCGGCAGGGGATTTCCTTCAGGGACGGCCATGTATCGGTTCATCCCTGTGTTCCCGACAAGGCCGACGCGGTCCTGGTCTTCATGGATGAGGCGGCGGTGCGGAAGATGGTGTCGAGTCCTCCCAATGAGCTCTTTAATCTTCTCATGAAAAACCGCATGGTTCCCCGGGGAAACCTGGCCCATCTCCAGCTCTTTAACTTTCTCATATCAGTTCTTTTAAAGAAGAAGCATATAGCGATGCTGGAAAAGGAAAAACGAAAAAGTGTACCGGTGAAATCCGCCATTTCAGGTAACGGAGCGCCGGTGAAAGAGGCCCGGAAGATGTCGTATCTCCCGGCGGGAGTGAAGGAAAGAGGGGTTCGGTATCTCGGCGATGCTTATCTCAGCGCCTACGGTCTCGATGATTTTCCGCGACTGAAAGAATTTCTCGACATTCATTTCACGGCGCGTCCTGCCCTGTGTCATGAGCGGCCCCTGCTCCTCACGGAGTGGTACCGGGAGCATGGCTTCGAGGAAGATGTTCACGGAAATGCCTGGATTCCCGAAGTGCGCCAGGCCCGGGCCTACCGGCATCTCATGGAGAATAAGAAACCGATTATAAGGAAGAATGATCTCGTGGCCGGGACCACAACCACGAAGGAAATCGGCGTGGTTCTCTATCCCGATTCCCACGGCACCATGATTTGGGGCGAGCTTTTCACGGCTCCGTACCGCCTCCTGAATCCCTACGATGTGGAACCGGAAACCGTTGAGGTGCTTCATAAAAAGGTTTTCCCCTTCTGGTTCCACCGCAATTTCAGGGAATGGGTCCGTGACAACCGCGCCTATCCCCTGTGCCAGCAGCTCGATGAGCGCTTCGCCGTGTATTTTCTCTGGAAGACCGTGGCCCTTTCCCATACCATCATCGATTACCCGAAAGTCCTGTCGCAGGGGACCGGGGGAATCATGAGGGAGATAGATGAAAACCTGAAGAAAACTTCCGGGAAGGACGCAGGGAAAAGGGCACTGCTCGAGGCCATGAAGATTTCGTTCCAGGGAATCAATGCCTACGCCGCAAACCTCTCGAAACAGGCTGCCCTGGATGCTGCAGCCGAAAAGGATCCCGTGAGGAAAAAGGAGCTGGCACGCCTTGCCGCTGTATGCCGCCGCGTTCCGGCACATCCCTCGCGCACCCTCGACGAGGCCGTGAATGCCCTCTGGATCATCTGGGTGGGGATACACATGGAGAACACCAACGCGGGATTTTCCCTGGGACGCCTGGACCGGTGGCTCCAGCCCTATTTCGCTTCCGACATGGAAAAGCTTGCCACGAAAAAGGCCCGGGAGGAATACATTCGTCACGCCATAGAACTCATCGGCTGCCTGTACATGCGCTGCACCGATCATCTGCCCCTGGTGCCCGATATCGGCAACTATCTTTTCGGCGGCAGCTCTTCCGACCAGGCTGTCACCCTGGGCGGCGTGACCCCCGATGGGAAGGATGCCGTGAACGACATGACCTATATTTTTCTCAAGGTGACGGAAATACTGAAGATCCGTGACCCCAATGTGAATGCCCGGTACCACCGGGGAATCAACAGCGAGGCCTACCTGCGGCGCCTCAGCGAGGTGAATCTCAATACCACGGCCACGCCGTCCATTCACAACGATGAGGCGGTCATGGCCTCGCTGCGTGAGTTCAATTACCCGGCGAAGCATCTCCGGGACTGGTCAGCCACGGGCTGCGTGGAACCGACGCTTTCGGGCCGACATATAGGTCACACCAACTGCATGATGTTCAACATGGTGGCGGCTCTGGAGATGGCCATGAACAACGGCAGGCATCCCCTCATGCGCTGGAACGTGGGACCGGAAACGGGAAGCGTCAATGCCGGTGATTTCGACACATTCGAAAAATTCTACCGCGCCTTCTGCGCGCAGTTTGATTTTCTTGCCGGGCAGTCCTGCGCGTATAACAACATGCTGGGCCAGGCCCACCAGGTCGTCAGGCCAACACCGTTTCTGTCGGGTATGATTGACGGCTGCATGCGCTCCGGCAAAGACGTCACCGGGGGAGGGGCCCGGTACAATTCCTCGGGGACGGCCTGTATCGGTCTTGCCGATGTGACCGATTCTCTCATGGCCGTGAAAAAACTCGTGTTCGATGATAAGAGAATCACATTTCCTGAAATGCTCCGTGCCGTTGAGCGGAATTTCAGCAGTGATGCCCCTCTCCTGGCCATGATCAGGAACCGCGTGCCCCTTTTCGGATCGGGAGACCCCGAAGCCCTTGCCATGGCGAACCGCATCGTTAAATTTGCCCATGACTGTTTCGGCAAAAGGACCAATTACCGGGACGGGAAATACACGGCCGGTTTCTGGTCCATGTCGAATCATGTCGCTTTCGGCACTCTCACGGGAGCCCTGCCGTCGGGACGGCTGGCCGGAAAGCCCTTTACGCCGGGACTTACTCCCGAGGCCCATGCGTCAAAAAGCCTCCTGGACAATATCCGCGATGTGTCCCTGCTCAGGGCGGAAAACATGAATAACAACATCGCCTTCAATGTGAAGGTCGTACCGGCAGCGGGCGACAGCCATGAGGAGGCCGTGGAACATATCTATTCATACGCGAAGAGCTACATGGACCTGGGCGGCATGCAGATGCAGTTCAATGTCGTATCATCGGCGGTGCTGCGCGACGCCATGGTCAATCCGGAACAGTACCGGGACCTCCTGGTGCGCATCTCGGGATACAATGCCTATTTCGTCACCCTGAACCGGGATATGCAGCTCGAGCTCATTGAACGGGCCGAGTTCGGGGTATAGGGGGAGAGGTGAAGCGCTTTGAGGAAAGAGTGAAAGAGAAGGTGCCGGGAGCTCCCCTGATTCTGGAAATAAAGGGAAACAGCCTCGATGACGGGCCCGGTATCCGATCCGTAATATTTGTGAAGGGATGTCCCCTGGACTGCGTGTGGTGCCATAACCCCGAGAGTAAAAAAAGAGGCGCAGAACTTTCTTTTGACGCGGGGCTCTGTGTCGCCTGTGATGCCTGTATCCGTGTCTGTCCCGGGAAGGCCCTTTCCCGCAGGGAAAAGGCCTTTATCAAAAGGGACCGCTGCACCCTGTGCTTCCAGTGCGCCGATGTGTGTCCTTCAGGGGCCCTGAGCCGTGTGGGCCGCGATATGACAGTTGATAAGGTCGTGGAAAAGGTAAAGCGGGACATTCCCTTCTATAACAGTTCCGGCGGCGGTGTGACCCTTTCGGGCGGTGAGCCCGCGATATCCATGGAGTATCTTTCCGCGATGGTCCGTGCCCTGAAGAAGGAAAAGATACACACGCTTCTTGAAACCTGCGGTCTTTTTGATATGCAAAGATTTATGGACCTGGTCTATCCCCATCTCGACATGATCTACTTCGACATCAAGTTCATCGATGAGACCCTGCACCGCACGTACTGCGGGGCTTCGAATAAAATTATCCTGGATAATTTTTCCCGGCTGCAGGAACGGTACCTGGCCGGAGGTATCCCGCTCCTGGCCAGGACGCCTCTCATACCGAACATCACCGACAGTGATAAAAACCTTTCGGCCATTGCCGGTTTTCTTCGCGAACGGGAAGTGAAGAAGGCATCCCTTCTCGCCTACAATCCCCTCTGGCATGAAAAGAACGGAAAGATCGGTGTGAATAACCGTTATTCGAAAGAGAAGAGTATGAAATCCTTCATGAAACAGGAGAGGCTGGAGGAATGCCGGGATATTTTTATTTCAGCAGGGCTCGAGGTGGATTAAGGATTTCGCCTTCCCGATTCAGTCAGATCGTGATATAGCGGTCGCCGGTTTTTTTCAGGCGCCCATTTTTTATTGAATACGCAAGATGTTTTTTTAACATGACTTCTTCCGCATAGGTGTAAAAATTCAGCGGTTCATGGGGCTTTTCGTAAATCAGCCATTTCTCAAGCATCACGGGAATCGTGTTTTCTCTTTTAAGAAAATCAAGCACCCTGTTTTCTCTTTGTTTTATCACATTGAGATATACTTCAGCTTCCCTGTCGATATTTTCCTTTATGACACCATTGTGGTGAGAGGTGATAAAAAATTCAGCGGGGATATTCTGCAGTTTGCGGACCGATTCTATCGTCTGGTCTATATCGGAGTATTTGTCGCCATACCACGGGCCGAAGGGCAGCAGGTCAAGATCGGCGGTAAATAACAGTTTCTGTTCCTCGCAGTAAAAGCACGAATGCCCCGGGGTATGACCGGGCGCGTGAATCACCCTGAGTTTCGTGCTGCCAAAGTCGAGAATATCGCTGTTACGGAATTCGCGCGCGGGAACGCGTTCCTGGTAATTGAATGACTTGAGATACTCGTCAAATCCCGGTTCAAGTGAAGTGCCGTACATGTCCCAGAATTCGTAAAGGCTTGCGAGCGACTTGAAACACGGAGCGTCAAGCTCATTCACCCAGAGTTCGGCCTCCGGGAACAGATAATTAAAGGCGAAATGATCTTCATGGTAATGCGTGTTGATGATGACATCAACGCCTTTCCTCTCTTTAATGTTCAGCAGCACATCGCGGCTGCATGCCGGATCAATGACCGCTTTGATCGTATCATCGATAAAAAGCGAATTACAGTAGGGATATCTGCCCTTATTGAGTCCCGGCAGAAACACGATATTTCCGAATCTGATTTCTTCCATGGAGGGCTTACCCCTCCATGAGATATTTCGCGTTGGGCACCACTTCCAGTATTTCGCTCTCGCACACGATTACGGGAACGCCCCGGTGATTGAACGTGTACTTTTTGGCGTCATTGAGTTCGATGAGTCCCTCGCGAGTCATCTCGATGAGCCATTTCATGCAGAGGTTCCGTCCCATGATGACATATTCAGGCTTCTGCTTCCGTTTCTTCATGTCCTGGATGAGGAGGTCAATATGTTCTGATATCTTTTTCATGGTTCAAACATGGATGATTCGGGAGCAGAAGTCAAGCATTTCAGAGTATCGCTTTATTTCTCACCATTCCCTTTCCAGTGTTCCCGATAGAATAAGGGCGATGCTCTGCAGAACGGTTGTGGCAAGGGGTATTTTGTAAGGTCCGCCGCCGCAATATACGATGTACGTCATGGGCAGATAAAACGTAAATAATACAACAAACATGGTTATCCATGATGCCTTATTTTTCCAGGCGAGATAGCCTGAATAAATGCCGAATATTCCTATGGTGAAAAATGTAACTCCCAGCACGTCCACAAGGGTGACGATGAGGCCGTTGAGAGTTGCGTAATGCTCTGCCAGGGCCATGGCGGTCATGCCAATAATTTTCTCATGGTAGGAGGCAATGGGCTTTATCACATAGACAATACCGAACAGAAAGCAGACGATAGACAAAATCCAGAACAGGATGGTTGATTTTTTTATCATGCATAACCTCTATAATTTTTTTTTGCAATAATATATATTCTATTATGGGATAATAGTGTCAATTATAAAATATTATATATTTAATTTATTACAAAAATAAAAATATTAAAAATATATTATATAGAAGAAATGAACCGGAAGGAAGGGACTGCCAGGTGCTGACTCTGAAAAAACAGGAAATCCAGGCGGATACGATGGAAAATATCTACGGTTAAAAACAGCATTGTGTCAGCTTGGTGGACGGTCATGATAGCTGTGACATATGCCCGGACCATGAACCGGGCATATTATCGGCGAAAGATGATGCCAGCGGTGTTTTTTAAACAAATCTTCTGAGCGGTTTAACCATTTCTTTCTTCATCCTGCGTTTGTAGATCTCTTCGCGGAAAGCAGGAATTTTGACCATGAATGTCAGCATTGAGCCGATAATCCTTGCCTTGCGATTTTTCTGGGGGAAGTCAAAAACACCGGTCCTTTTATAAAATTTATAATCGGCCACGAAGGGGAATTTCAGGCGGGTGAAGACATCGTCGCGGAATATCTTTTTTCCGCCCAGGGAAAGAAAGGTATGGGGCCTGACATAGTTCGCCTTCGAATACCGCACCGCGTTTGCGGCCATGGCGCCGGTGAGGGAATCGATCAGCTTTGAATCACCGCTTTCGTCGGTAACGATATCGACGAGGTTCGCGTACATCATTTCGGTGTATGCTTCGAATATTTCCCGCACGAAGGGCAGGCCCGCGAAATTTCCCGAAATGAGAAAGCCGATCTGTTTGCCAGCGTATACCGGAACATGGTTGTTGAAAAAGGACCTGTCGAAATACTCCTTCCATTTTGAGGAAAGGTACCTGTCCCTGACGCTGCCGCACATGAACAGGATGTCGGCTTTTCTCACCTTCGCGTTGAAAAACTCATGGTAATCGTCGCTCGATCCGTATACGCAGGAATTGTCATAGCCGCACTGTATACAGCCCAGGCAGCCTCCCTTGATATCGAGATCGCGCAGGTTTATGATTTCCGGTTCCCGCGCGAAGGACGCAGCCAGCCGGCTTACCATGCCTGCGAGGTTTTTGTCTCCTTTCTGTGTATCCGTCAATATGAGAATATTTTTATCTCCCTGGTCTGTCACTTTGCCTGTTTTGCCCGGTTTATAGGCGGACCGTACAGGTATGAGCGGGGGATAGACCCGGTTGGCGGGGATCCTGTTCTCTACGGCGAAAAAGAACTGGTCCGCGAACTGGAGGAGGTTGAGGCGGGCAAGCCGGTGCGTCAGATCATACATGTCTGGGGAATGTGATCCGGCATATTTCATCCCCAGGTCATCACATACGGCCCTCATGTAACTGTGGGCGGTGTGATCAAAAAAATGGATGGATGTGGTGAGAACTGCCGCGTACTTATTTTTAAATGCCGCGCCGCTCCCGCGCTCCGACACAAGCTCTATAAACCGCTTGTACTGCGACGGCACCAGGCAGTAGTACAGGGGAAATGCCCAGATAACGGCATCGGAGGTTCTGATGTCATGTAGTATGGCGTTGAAAACCGGTTTTTCCTTTTCTATTTTTTTTATTTCGTGCGCTATGTTCCGGATTATAAATTCATGGGTGGGGTAGTGCTTTTTGATATACAGGACATACTGCATGGTAACGCTTATATCACCCTTGGGGCTTCCGTTGAGGACCGTTATTTTCATGATTTTTTCCTCCAGGTTGTGTTCATTGTCCCGTTATGAATAATTGTTTCAAAAGCTTCGCACAGCGGGAATCTTCTGTCAACAGTTAAACATGGTGTTTATTGTTCAGGCAGGAGCCGGTCGGTTTTATGAAATGGTCTGCCGCGTTCCCGTGAATGTACCTTTAAGAGTCCCACCCCGGGGATTCACGAGGTTCTGCCCCTGCTTTTTCGCCAGTCGCGAAGATTCAGGACGAGGGTCAGAGCCAGGGACGTGAGGAATACCCCCAGCGTGGCCCTGTCCACCAGGTCCGGGTCGAGCCAGCGGCCGGTAATTTCATGAATGAGGAAATGAATGTAGGAGTAGGAGGTAATGGGGTTGTGCAGAGCCTCGCGGACCTGCCAGTGCCAGTCCGTGCAGAAGCAGTATCCCCATCCGTACCAGATGCCCAGGATGAACCATGACATGGCCGTGAGGCCCATGGTGACGAGGTGAATTTTACGGGTTTTGTGCCATATCCATCCGGAGATGTTGAAGAGGGTGAAGACCGTATGGAAAAGAAGGAAAAAACGGTCCAGGATGGTGAGCAGTCCTGCTGGTATCATTCCTGCGGTTCCTCCGGGGCAGGTGACGATAACCGCTTGTCGGGCCTGCCGGGGTGATCAATCCATTTTGATGAGCATTCCCTCGGCGTTGTATCCGTAGATATCACCGGTGCGCGTTTCCTTGGAGGCGTACATGGCCGTATCGGCCTGGACGATGAGTTCTTCGTGCGTCATCGCCATGTTGGGGCTGGGATAGGTGGCGATACCGATGGAGAGGGTTATATCCTTCACATCATTGTCGATATTTTCTTCTCCCACGATGTCGGCCAGCTTGATTTTTTTTATCACGTCGCGGATCCTTCTGGCCACGACCAGGGCGCTGCGGTGGTTCGTTTCCGGGAGGAAAATGGAGAATTCATCGCCGCCGAACCGGGCCGCGATATCATAGGGCCGGATGATGTACTTTACCGATTCGAAATTATTCTCCAGGACCTTGTAGAGGTTTTCATCGATGAAGGAGCCCGATATCTTTTTCAGGACCTGGTCGCCCACGAGGTGGCTGTACGTGTCGTTGATATATTTGAAATTATCGCCGTCGAGAAAAAGAAGGGAAATGCAGGATATGTTCATATCGTCATTGCACTCCCTGACGATGCTGTCCACTTCCTGGTTTTTCCGTCTGACCCGTTCAAATTCCGATTTCAGCCGTTCAATAAAGGTACTTTTATTCAGCAGGCCCGTGAGTCCGTCAAACCCTGTCATCTGGAATGTCGTGGCGTTGCGGACAATGGCCGAAAGGGACTTGTTCCTGAGCGGCTTTGTAAGAAAATAGTAGGCCCCTATATCCAGAACGGTTTCCGAGAGTTCCTCGTCGTCTTGTCCCGTTATGGCGATGACGGGCGCGTCTATTTTTAAATCGTTTTTCAGGCGCTCCAGTGTCCTCAGTCCATTGTGGGGATCGGGTTTTTCGCCCTGGGAAAGGGGCAGGGACAGGTCCAGGAGGATGGTGTCCCAGTAGGTTTTTTTAATCAGGCCAAGGGCGGATTCAACACATGAGGCCGATTCGATGTAATACCGGGGATTGGAATCCTTCAGTATTTTTGTTATTATCTTTACAACTTTGCTGTCATCGTCAATAATGAGGATATTGAAGTCTCTCCTCGTTTTGTCATACTCCCGAAATTGATCACTATGCATAGTATTCCTGAATTCCCAGTTTGAATTAATATATACACCAGACCTATATTTCCTGTCAACAGTGTATCAAATATCCCAAAAAAAAGATGAAAAGTCAAGACAATTTAATACAGTCTAAAAAATGAAATTGGATATGCAATATTTTATATTTGTACACATATATCCTATTATAGGATTCTAATTAGTAAAAATATAAATAAAGAAAATTTCAATAAAAGCATCGAGACATGAAAAGATGTTGAAAAAAGCAGATGCATGGGGAAAAAGAACACATGCAAAGATTTTCCCGTGCAGGTTATGATTGTTTTATGGTCCTGCAATGCAGCAGGGACTATAATGTTTTATCAGCAAGTTTACAAGAGGCGGCATCATGGCGGATAAAAAAACAGGAACAAAAAAAGGCAAGGCAAAGGGGACCGGGGGCGGGAAGGGTAAACCGGTTTCCCAGAAGAAGGCCCAGAAAAAAAAGGCGTCCACGGCAGGGTCCCGGGGAGTAAAGCCCGCAGCGAAAGGGGTCGGGTCCGGCAATACGGCCCTCTACGTCCTGGTGATCATGATACTGGCTACTATTGTGGTCCTCCTCTCGGGGAATTATATAAAAGAAGTTCCCCGTCTCTGGGAAAGAGTGAAGAATGAGGTGACCTCAAATAAGGACAAAGTCCCGGAGAAAAAAGACGATCACAATAAAGAAATACAGAAAGCGGCGGAGGACCTGAAAAAAGAACCGGAAGCGGCAAAGATAGATGACGGGGAGCCGGTGAAGAGAGAGATCGATGCGAAGATATACTTTGTCAGGTTCAATGACGCCACGGAGAAAACCTTTCTCTCATCGGTACGGAGAAGAGTCCGGGAGGATAAGAAAGTGGAGGAGGCGCTGAAACTTCTCATAAGGGGGACCAACGGCGAAGAGAAGAAAAAGGGGTATCTCACGGCGATCCCGGAGAATCTCAGGGTCAATGATGTAAAAATAAGAAACAGGACCGCGGAGATTGATTTCAACAGCGCCATTGAATACGGTGCCACGGGAACCATCCTGGTGAACAGGATAGATCAGATCGTGTACACGGCCACGCAGTTTGAAGACATTGACAGCGTGGTTATCAAGATAAACGGCAGAAGGCAGAAGACCCTGGGCGCCGACGGCATTGCCATTGACGGCCCGCTGCACAGGAATAAGTGAGAGTATGCTGGAGATAGAGATAAAGTCGCGCTGCGACAGCCATGAGAAAATCATGGCCCGGCTTACGGACATGGGGGCCCTCTTGATGACCACCAGGACCGAGGAGGACCTCTACTTCAATCATCCGGCCCGGGATTTTCGCGAGACCGACGAGGCACTGCGCATTCGCCGGATCGATGCCGATTCCATCGTCACCTACAAGGGGCCGAAGCTTTCGGGCCGTGCCAAGACGCGCCTCGAAGTGGAGACCGCCGTGGAGAGCTTCCAGGCCATGCGTGATATCCTGGAACACCTGGGATTTGTCGGTTCCGGGTCGGTTCTCAAGGAAAGGAAAATTTATCATCTCGAAGACGTGGAGGTGTGCCTTGACTCGGTGCAGGGCCTGGGAACCTTTGTTGAACTGGAAAAGATGGGCGAGGACCGGGAAAAGATCGAGGCGGAACTCTTCGCCCTGGCAGCGCGCCTGGGACTGGAAAGCTTCGAGCGGCGTTCATATCTGGAGATGGTGCTCGAGGCCCGGGGGTGATTCTTGTAAACCGAGCCGCGGCTTGCGGAATAAGCTAAAGTGATGATCATTGTAGTTTTTAGAGCCGTGTTATATGAAGCGCTTGGACCAAAAAGCAACGATGCCGGCAATTACATTATATTACGCTTGTGACCTATTTTTTATTTTGTGATATACCGCTAAGGCTGCAAGGACAAAGAATCCAGCTGCGCCGATCCAGCCAAAAAGATCGCCGATACGACTATAGAGCGTATTGACACCTTTGGAAGGCACATCAGTAAACATAATCCTTGAATTTGATCTAAAGTAATCCTGTGACGAGAGAAGGCGTCCCTGATAATCCACTGCTATGGACAAACCATGTCCTGTGCACCTCACGAATGAAAAACCGTTTTCCGCGGCCCGGAATGTAAATCTCCAGGCATTTGCCGGGGAGATCATTTCCCAGTCCAGGGACGGGTTCAGCATGATGTCAACTCCCTGAGCAGCACGGCGTATGAAATCGTGAAACATGCCATCATAACAGATGACAGCGGCAATGGTCCCATAGGGTGTTTTGACTACGGGTACAGGATCATTGGTTGCCTTGAAAAGGACGGTTTCCAGCATGGGTACCAGATGCCTCTTGCGATAACGCGCGACTACGGTTCCCGACGGTTCTATTATACAGAGCACATTCTCCGCCTTTTTCCGCATATCCGGATCGACAACAGCCATGCACATGACAAGGTAAACTCCCGAATCACGGGCAAGATTGCAATATGTTTTGATGAATTCTTTTTCCTGATCATAATCGACAATCGTGGCCAGTTCATTCCACATTACAATACGTGCTCCGGCCATTGACGCTTTTCGTGTTTCACCGTGGAGCTCTTTATTCGTTTTGTCTATTCTGTTCTGTATGGCATCGATAATATGCTGAGGCGGTCTTTTTCGGGTGGTCACATAGGGCATTACATCCCGGAGTATGGACGCATCTATCGTCGAGGTTATTGAGGCGATCCTGACTGTCGGTGCCGATGGCGGAAAAAAACTTAACCGGGCGCCCCCGAGAAGAAGCACCGTGATAATGAATCCGGCATAAACCGCAGGAATGCCTTTTATGTTCGCAGGATTAAACTCACGCTCCCATAACAGGTTTATTATCGGTCCGGGCCAGGTGACCAGGAACAGCAGTCCCCATTGTCCGGTAATCGGTAATAGCTGCTGGAAAGGCAGTAAACCATAGAACTTTTCAAGAAATATTCCGCCGCCGGGAGATCCCAGTATATAATAGTTGATCATCTCCACGGCTATTGAGGCCAGGGGGAATACCAGGGTGGCCGGGATGCCCTTCAGTCGTGCAGACATTAAACGGTCTGCCAGATATGGTGCCAGGTGAATCGGCATGAATTGCAGGGTAATAAGCAGGTCAATATAGAATGGATATGGCGAAAAGGGTATCATTCTCTGCCAGATGCTTATTAGGCATGCACTGTAGCTGATCAACAGGACTATCAATAAACCGGGAAGAGGTTTCATTGAACGTGTAAAGCGGATTAAAAAAACCGGAGCGAGCCATACTGTGATGGATACCGGGGGATTCCACCAGCAAAGCAACAAAAGTATGCCGCCAATAAGAAGATACATGTAGTCGACGGCTTTTTTCATATTAAGATCATTTTTATTGAATTAAACTATATTTCGAATCCAATTGTCCGCATATCCGCAATAACTTTACGGAATTTGAAATTTATATTTCACTCCTGATAATGCAATCAATGTAATAAAAAAGTTTCTCCGATGCAATAAACTTTCCGCTTCTTCACGCCCTTCTATTTTTCCTTTTATAACTCTCTGTGTCTCCGTGCCTCCGTGGCGCTCTTCTCTCGTTACTTTTTCAGCAATCACGGTTTTTTTACCGCAGCGGAAACCCTTTCGCCTTCAGGTCGCCGATGATCTTCTTCTGCATCTTGTCGATCTCGGCAGGCTCCAGGGTCCGGTCAGGAGCGGCCAGGATGATCCTGAAGGAAACGGATTTTTTTCCTTTTTCGATCTGCGATCCTTCATAGATGGTCAGGACATCGGTTTTTTTGATGTACTGCCTGTTGGCGTTGGCAATGATCCTGGCGATATCTCCGGCATAGACCATACTGTCGGCGATAACGGAAATCTCGAAAGGCACTTCAGGATATTTCTGCAGCTCCGAGAAAACAGGTACGCCTTTCTCCGCGCCGAAGAGGGCCGTGATGTCCAGGTCAAAGAGAGCGGCCGTGCCGCTGATCTCCAGCGCCCTGGCTTTGCGGGGGTGCAGTTCGAATATGAGGCCCACGTTCTCGCCGTCCACCGTAATGGACATGGAGCGGCCCGGGTGCGCGTAGGGAGGCAGGTTCTCACTCTGCGGCGCCAGGACAACGTTCTTTACGGCAAGCATGTTCAGGAGCCCTGTCACGGTGCTCTTGGCCTGGTAGAAAAGGGGCTCGGCCGCCTTCCGGGCATAGATCACGCCCGCGACTTTTGTCCGTTCATTTATAAGGTCCGGTGATTTCCTGTCGTCCTTGAGATAGACGCGGCCCATTTCATAGGTGGCGCAGTATTCCTGGTAGCGCTGGTTCACGTCGATGTTTTTCACGGCGTTGGGGATGAGGGACCTGTTCAGGCGGTCGTGTTCTCGCGACAGGGGATTCTGGAGCCGCAGCTCCCGGTCCTCGTTGATGCCCAGCTTGTTCAGAATATCCTCACCGACAAAGGAATACCCGCTCGTTTCAGTCATGGAAAAGTCCCGGCTCAGTATCTGCTTCACCTTTCTCTCGAAGGTTCTGAGGCCGTTCACCGCCGGCGGCGCGCAGGGTACATAGGGGGCCCTGGCGATGATATTGTCGTAGCCGTATATCCTGCCCACTTCCTCCACGATGTCGGCCGGTATGGACACGTCTTTCGTGGCGCGGTAGGGCGGCACGATGATGGAAAGTGACGCTCCATCGCGCTTCACCTGGAAGGCCAGGGAGGCGAGGATTTCCAGAATCCTTTCATCGGCGATATCGTTTCCCAGCTTTTCCCGTATGTAATCCAGGGTCATTTCGATGGTGACGGTCTTCTGCGGTACCGGGTAGGCATCGATGATTTCCGTCATGGCCTCGGCTTCGGGGATGCACTGTTTGATCAGGTCGTAACAGCGGATGAGCGCCGATGGCGTGATTTCCGGTGACAGCGATTTTTCAAAGCGGATTGCCGCTTCCGTGCGGTTGTTGTGCTTCTGGGCCGTTTTGCGGATGAGCACGGGGCTGAAATTTGCCGCTTCCAGAACGATTTCCGTGGTGTCGTCTTCTATCTCGCTGTTGCCGCCGCCCATGACGCCCGCCAGGGCGATGGGAACGCCCGTGTCGGCTATGACGATATCGTCCTCATAGAGGGCGTGCTCCTTGCCGTCCAGGGTCATGATGGTTTCGTTCTTTTCCGCCAGGCGCACGATGATCTCGCTGCCCCGCAGCTTTTTCCTGTCAAAGGCGTGCATGGGCTCGCCCAGTTCCGCCATGACGTAGTTGGTGACGTCAACGATGTTGTTTATGGGCCGCATGCCGATGCTGGTCACCATGGCCTTGAGCCATTCCGGTGACGGGCCGATCTTGATGTTTTTAACGGCCAGGCCGCTGTACCGCGGGCAGGCCCCGGGATCTTTTATGGTGACCTTCAGGTCCGCGCTTTTTTTAAAGGTTTTGGCCAGGGAATGGTCCACGGGGTCCTTTACGGGTCTTCCCAGGAGCGCCCCTATCTCGCGGGCGAATCCCACGTGGCTCCACAGGTCGGGCCGGTGCGTTATTGATTTATTGTCGATTTCAAAACGGATATCGACCCAGTCGGCATAGAGCTCGCTCATGGCAAGGCCGGTTTTCGTGTTTTCCGGAAGAATCATGATGCCCGAATGGTCGTCGGAGAGACCCATTTCCTTTTCCGAGCAGAGCATGCCCGACGATTCCTCACCGCGGATCTTGCTTTTTTTCACCGTGAATTCTTCGTTGAATTTCGTTCCCACCGTGGCCAGGGGGACGATATCGCCTTTTTTATGATTGGGGGCCCCGCATACGACTCGCATTGTTTCGCCGCCCGCTTCCAGGTCCACCAGGGTGAGCTTATCGGCATTGGGATGGGGCTTCACGTCGAGTATTTTCGCCGTGATGATGGTCTTAAGGTGCTGGTTCATGTATTCGATAGAATCTATCTCCGCCGTTGACATGGTTATTTTCAGCGCCAGTTCACCGGGATCGACCCCGTCGAGATTCACCATTTTTGACAGTATATTCCAAGATAACCACATAATCGTACTCCCCTGTTAGAATTGATTGAGAAACCTGATGTCGCCGCTCAGGAAATGCCTGATGTCGTTGATGCCGTAACGCATCATGACCAGCCTGTTGAGTCCCAGTCCGAAGGCGAAGCCGGACCACTGTCCGGGATCAATGCCGCCGAAGCGGAGTACATTGGGATGGACCAGTCCGCAGGGGAGAAGTTCCACCCATCCGCTCTGCTTGCACACGCTGCATCCCGATCCGCCGCAGATGAGACAGTTGATGTCCAGTTCAAAACCGGGCTCCACGAAGGGGAAGTAGCCGGGACGGAGGCGTATCCTGACATCACGCCTGAATATTTCCCTGAGAAGCTGTTTCATGAAATAGATGAGATGCGATACGGAGATGTCCCTGTCCACCATCATACCCTCGACCTGGTAAAAGGTGTTCTCGTGGGAGGCGTCGGTGGTTTCGTAGCGGAATACCCTGCCGGGACCGATTACCCTGAAGGGAGGCTTCAGCTTTTCCATGCCCCGCACCTGGATCGCCGAGGTGTGGGTGCGCAGGAGGTTCCCGTCCTCGGTCCAGAAGGTGTCCTGCATGTCCCGGGCCGGGTGATGCTTGGGAATGTTCAGGGCCTCGAAGTTGTAGTGTTCGGTTTCAGCCTCGGGGCCGTCGAGGATCTCGAATCCCATGGAGGTGAATATATCTTCAATTTCATACTGTATCTGCGAAATGGGGTGGAGATGCCCGGTGCCGCTCTGTACGTCAGTGAGGGGACTCAGTGTGACATCAATCCACTCCTTTCCCAGGAGTTCATCGATGGTGGCGTCGCTCAGCTGGTTTTTCCTGTCATCCAGGGCCTTTTCCAGCTCATTTTTTATTTCGTTGGAGAGCTTTCCTATCTGTGCTTTTAATTCATGAGAAAGTGCTCCCAGTGAACGGAGGATCTGCGTCAGTTCTCCCTTGCGGCCCAGCACCTCGATGCGGACGGCCTCAAGTTCGTCGAGCTTTCCGATGGTCTTTATGCGTTCAAGAGTTAGTTTTTTGATATTTTCCAGTGCTTCTTTCATGATAAACTCCTGAAATAGATGATTAAATTAAGTGCAATTGACCGGTAAGGGCGGAAAAAGTCAAGGAAAACAGCAATTATTGTGTATACCCGCACCGGAGATGTCGATATTTACCTAGGCTAATAAAACGTAGCAGAAATGCTATTTTTTTTTAATTTTCCTTAAATTTTCAGTGAGCATAGTTTGATTTTAAAAACTTTTTTTTGTATCTTGTACCTTAAGCGCTCATAATAATATTAAAACAGGAGTTTTTTATGCTGCGGAACAGGGAACTGGTCAAAGCGGAGCAGAAGCTCAAAGTAAAGGAGTCTTTGGCAAAGCAGGCCAAATCCAGGGGTATGGAAAGTACCTACAATAATTATATTGAAGACATCGCGGAATTAAAAAGCTTTATCAGGAGACTCAGGCAGCAAACCGCCTGATATTTTTTTCTCTCACTTCCTCATCTTTTCACTGTAGTGCCGAGTTTGTTTCCCGCATTTTCATTCAAATGGGGACTACAGTGAAAAGGTCACTCCCATTCGTATTCCCATATATCGTGTATACAGTTTATCCCTGTCAGTGAAGGGGCCTACGGGTGATGGTCCGCTTATTACGGGGATCAGGCCCAGTTCAGCTACAAGACCCGCTTCCAGGGAAATGAGCGGCGTAATACCATAGGATACTCCCGCGCCCACATACAGGGACAGGTTGTTTTTCAGGTCCGTGCCGCTGCTCCATGCAGCCTCGCTTTCCTCTCCCGAGGGGCTTTCACGGCTCCAGTCCCCCATTTTCAGGCCGTAGGACAGGCCCCCTTCGTAATAGAGATATATGGCGTGGAAATATCCCCGAACTCCCAGGGCAAAGTCGAAAAATCCCGTGTGATAGGTATATTTTCCGCTGCCCGCTCCGGAATAGCTAACGGCAAGGTTTTTACCGCTGTATTTCATGAGGAGGTTGATGCCCACCATGTCATTGAGAAAGAGATAGGAGGCGCCCAATCCGGCGTCAAAACCGCCGTTAACTGAACTGTCAGCCGAGGTCCCGGGGTCTACAGCAATATTTCCACCGGGATAGGTGAGTCCGCCGCTTCCCAGGATATGGAGTTTGATATTCATGCCATAGATCCCTGTTCCCGGTTGTTTTGCCTCCGCCGTTTTCTCTTTTACCTCAGATTTTTCTTCTTTTTTAGCTGCGTTATCTGTTTTTATCGGCAGGGCCTTACCTGTCTGGGCATGCACCTGGCTTGCCAGGAAGAAAATAGCTGAAATCAGTGCAATAAGGTGTTTTTTTTTCATGGTATCCTCCGCTTCGTACGGTAAAAAGCTGTTTATGCTGCGACCGGGGCTCTGACCCCGCCATACAACCCTTCGTCCCTGCATAAAATTATACATGAAAAGGGAGCCCTGTCAATTAAATCACCTGGGCCATTTTTCTGTGGAAATAATAAGAAATGCAACCACAGGGACACAAGGGCACAGGGTTTTTATATTTGATTCTCCCTGCCCAGGAGAAAATACAGGAATTAATACAATAGTAAAGAATGGAATCTTCAGAATCTGGTTCCAGCATGCACCAGTCCATTTGTTATAATGGACTGTGTTAATAAACAGGAAACACTATTTCCCACCTTTTTACCTCTGTGTTTTCCCTGTGACCCCGTGTCCCTGTGGTTTTATTAATTCTTTTTATTATATACATGATATAAATGCCGCAATCAACACCCGATATGTCGCATGACGCTCTATGCCGGGAAAAAAACTTTACAGATCGCCATTTTTGTGTTATGCTATAACCGGAATACGAATCAGCCTGTTTTTATGGAAAAAAGGGGGGCATGATGAGGATAGAAAGAAGGGCACGATTATTTTTTGTCGTCTCGGTTCTGGTGTATTTAAGCGCCAACAGCTGCGGAATTAAAACGCATCCCGGGAAAGAACCCTATGTGGATCCCAATCCGATTACAAAGGATACATCTCCTCCTTTTATCAAAAACGTAACGGCGGTTTCTGAGAACAGTGTCATTGTCGAGTTCTCCGAAATAGTTGAAGAGGCCGGGGCCCTCTCGGCTGCAGGATATATTGTGGCGGGAACGGACAGCACCCTGGCAATTGACACCCTTTCACTCGATTCCGATACCACCGTACGGCTGGTCCTGCGGGGAAGCATGGAATTCGGGAGGATATACAGCTGCTTCGTGCAGGATGTTTCGGACCGCAGCGGCAATAAAATGCCCGGGTCCTCAATGGAATTTTCAGGACGGGGACCGGTACTGGCTGTTATTTCCAATATGCCGGCATCCGTGACTAACAGGACCGATATACATGCCGATGTATCGGGAGATGATGTCATTGCCTATCGTTATCGGCTCGACGGGAACACCTGGAGCGGTGAGCGTGATGCCGGTGATTCCGTGGAGAAGGCCGGGTTGAGCGAAGGCACGCATGTGCTGGAGGTAATAGGCAGGGATTCCCGGGGCAATTGGCAGCCTGAGGCTGCTCCGACACGGCAAATATGGTCCGTGGATACCACCCCTCCCGTGGCTTCCTTTGAAAATCTTCCCGGTACGGTCACTTCGGATAAAAATATCGACATCGTCGTGCAAAACGCCTTTGTATATAAATACAGGCTCGATGACGAAGACTGGAGCGAGGAATTGAACGGCAGCATCGTGAGGACCGATATCGAGGACGGGTCGCACGTCATAACCGTTGTTGCCAGGGATGCGGCGGGAAACTGGCAGAATGAGTCCGAGGCCTCGACATATTCATGGAAGATAGACACAAGTTCGCCCGTGGCAATCCTCAGCGGTGTTCCCGCTGCCCGGACTGCCGATCGGCATGCCGATATTTACGTGGGCGGCGAGGGAATAATTGCATATAAGTACAGCAGGGACGGCGGTTCATGGAGCGCCGTGATTCCCCATACGGAGGCAATAGCACTCTCTAATCTTTCCGAGGGGAATCACACGGTTGTCGTCATCGCCTCCAATGAGGCCGGTACATGGCAGGATTATTTATCGGCCACGACCTGTTCGTGGACCGTGGATGTTACACCTCCGGCGTCAATCGCTTTTGCGGCTGTTCCCCGGGACCCGTCACCGGACAGGAACCCTGTTTTTCTCGTCGAGGGCGATGATGCGGCCTGGTATACGTTCAGGCTTGATGACGGTGACTGGAGTCCCCTCGTTTCCGTAAGCAACCCCGTTCCCCTGGCGGATATTGCCGAGGGCGGACATGTGCTCCGGATACGGGGCGCCGACAGCGTGGGAAATATACAGCCGACGACCTCGGCAGTGAGCTATTCCTGGACCGCTGATCTGACGCCGCCCGAGGCCCTTTTCGACGAGTCATCACTTCCCCGGACGCTGACAAATTCCCGGAGCGAGAGCTTTACGGTTCATGGTGTCGATGTTACGCAGTACCGCTATTCTCTTGATTCCGGGATCTGGAGCGCCGATACGGACATGACGGTAAACACCTTTTCTCTGGGGAGTGACAGTCTCACTGAGGGAGAACATACAGTGAGAATAATCGGCAGGGACGCCGCCGGTAACTGGCAGCTCATTGATGAGGCCACGGCATTCACCTGGACAGTTGACCTTACTCCTCCTGAGGCTGAAATGGAACTGCTCAATGTTCCGCCCGATCCGTCAGGTTCCGACGCCGTCAGCATAAGCGTTACCGGCATTGATTCTTCGGGATACCAGGTCAGAATAGACGACGGTGCCTGGCAAAACAGGGAAATGACCGATAAAATTATGGCTGTCGGTATGGCCGAGGGCAGCCACATCGTGGAGGTGCGGGGATTTGACGAGGCGGGTAACGTGCAGGAAGACCCGGTCAGCTATGAATGGCGCATAGACCGCACCGCCACAACGGCCGTGCTTTCCAATATTCCGCCCGTCGTAACGAACCTGACCGGCACTGCCGTCATGGTGGGCGGTGACGATGTTGCCGCGTATAAATTCAGCCTGGACGGAAGCGGCTGGAGCAGCGAGGCGTCGGCTTCGGTGAATATTGTCCTGGGAAGTCTCACAGCGGGAGACCATATACTTTCTGTTATAGCCCGCGATTCGGCAGGAAACTGGCAGAACAGTGATGAGGCCACAACCTGCTCCTGGACCATCGATCTTGAGCCTCCCGTGGCCATGCTCTCGGGATATCCCCAGTATCCCGTAAATGACGGAGCCGTCAGAATTGATGTCTCCGGTGACGATGTGACGGCGTACCGGTACCGCCTCAACGGCGGAGTCTGGAGCGCTGACAGGGATGTTTCGCTGTCCATAGATCTCACTCTGAACGAGGGTTCGTATACAATACAGGTAATAGGCAGGGACCAGGCCGGGAACTGGCAGGGAACGGCCACGGCGGCCTCGTGGACCATCGACAAAACGCCGCCGTCACGGGTCGCGGTCAGCGATACGGGAGATACCAGTTCTCTTGCGGCGCTCACCTTCAGCTGGGCGAATGGTTCCGATGTGGACAATATCCGTATTCAGATTGCGTCGGACCGGTACTTCGCATCGGTGGTTTTTGGCGGTGATGAGGGAGCTGAACTGGGGAAGGTGGAAAGTTATACGTACCCAGCGCTTATTTCAGTGGGATCCCGGTACTATGCGCGGGTTAAAGCGGCCGATGCCGCCGGGAACTGGAGTGATTTCGGAACAGCCTCGGATGGAATAGTGCTGGTGGGTTCCATATCGCTCAACGTTAAAGATACCTCCAACGCCGCTATCACCGGGGCCGTGGTTGCGCTTAAAAATTCCGGTACCGGCAACATCATTCAGGCCCGGAGCACCGACGCATCGGGTAATGTGAAGTTTGATCAGGTCGAGGCCGGAGACAACCTGTATTTGATGGACATAAGCGCCGGCGGTTACAGCGGCGCCGTAAAGAACAACATTTCCGTCAATGTCGGGATCGTGTCCAACCAGGGCATCATCTACCTGGTGCCGGCCGGGGCGTCGCCCGGTGTCTTTACGGGAAAGGTTATCAGCGCCAATAACGGATCGAGCATCGCCGGCGCAATGATAAAGGTTCAGAACTGGAACGGTACCGTGGTAGACACGGTAAATTCGGCGTCGGACGGTACCTTCACAACGAAGTCCATGGATTCCGGTACATACAGTCTTAATATAGCGAAGGATAACTATTATTCCCTCCAGGTGGATAACCAGGTACTCAACGGCGACAAGGCCCTGGGGCGCCAGGCGCTGAGTGAGGTGCTTCAGCCCTACAGACTGCGCGTCGTTCTTTTGTGGGGTGATACGCCCAAGGATTTCGACCTTCATGTCGTAGGTCCCAGCAATGGTATTGTAACCGGAGATACTCCCTCGAACAACCGGTTCCATGTCTTCTACTCGAGGAAGTCCTTTACGGAGTCGACCCTGCAATATTCAAGTTCAGCCGATCCCGTGGGTTCCTTTTCCACGACGTCGCTGGTGCAGGATGCCGTCCAGGGATACGGTCCCGAGAGCATTAATCTTTTCAAGCTTGCTGATGGAACGCAGTATGCCGACGGCATCTATACCTTCACCGTGCATAAGTACAGCAGCACCGGGAGCTGGTATGACCGGCCCATCACGGTGCGCATTTATGATACCCAGGGGCTCTGGCAGGAAATACCCTTTCCCGCGGGGGCCGGCGATACTCTGCGCTACTGGAAGGTTTTTCAGGTTGATATGCGCGGTGTGAGCAGATCCGACAGGAGCCTGGTAATCGTCAATGAATTCGCCACGCTGGATTACCGGTCCAAGGAATCCATGGACTGGCAGGTCGCGTCGGGAGGATTGGCTGGATACCTGCAGGCCATGGGACGGGGTGACGTGAAGACCATACTGGCGACCCTGGCGGTTCTCATGATGCTCATCGGCGCTACGTATTTTCTGAATAAGAGACGGATGGAAGGGCGAGTGTAAAGGTATACGTCCATTGCGAACTGACATTTATTTTTACTATGCATGGCGTATGGAATGGCAGGAGCCCGGATGCGCCGTGGATAATGGCGGCGGTACGGATATGGTGGGCCTATGACCTGGCAAAGGATGTTTCTTGTTCTGTCACCCGTAGTTATATTCTACGCCCTGTACTGGCGGTATTTCCATTTCAGGCCTGAATATATCAAGCATCTCCAGGCCTTTCTTGCCGGACTGGCCGCGGCCCTGGTGATTATACTTCTGTCTCCCTTTGTGCTGCACGTCATGGGTGGCGATAATATTCTTATACGCGGTTTTATCAATGCGGCCTTTCTTGAAAAGCTTGCGGCCCTGGCTGTTCTGCTCATGGTTCACCGCCAATATCCCAATTTCAGTATAGTTGAAGCCGTTCTTTCCGCCATGCTCTATGCTCTGGGATTTTCGGCCGTGGAGAATGTTTTTTATGAGATCAATTATGGTCTTTCCGATTCGATCATACGCATTTTCTTTTCCGTGCCCATGCACGCCACTACCTGCGGCATAATGGGATATTACCTGGGAGTTATGCGTATGAGTTCGACGCGCATAGGAAAAACCCAGGTGATGCTTGCCGGTTTTGTCCTGGCCCTGCTGATGCACGGCCTTTTTGACACGCTGATTTTTACCGGCCGGGAAACGGTCTACCTCATAGTGCCGGTACTTTTCATGATGGTAATCCTCAATGAGATGTATCTCTCCAGGGCCGAAACCGTTCCCGGGTATGAGGTTATAAAGGCTCTTAACATCCGCTTCGAAGACTGGCTCATGATGTGGCGGCAGCCCAAGTATGAACGGTGGATTATTCAGTCAACGGGCAGGGAATCGGTGATGCCCATTTCTCTCTTTATATGGAAACCGGGGGCTGCGAGGATAATACTCTTTGCCTTCTTTATAATTCTTACCGGGGCGGGATTGTACTTCAGGAATAGCCTGATGTATATGTATGACCTGCATCTTTCATCTCCCGATGAAATGCTCGTTTTCTTTATCTTTCCCCTTTCCATGGCTATTTTTACCATAATTGTCGGTGCCATCAATCCGGAATTTTTTAAATACAGTGAAATCAAAATTCCCGTCATCACCGGTGTCGTGTTCAACAGGGACCAGCGTGACGAGGAAACAATGATAACCTATGATGTGACTTTCACGGGCTGTTTTCTCAGAACCTTCGAGCCCTTCGGTCTGGGCCGCGAACTGCGGGTCGTTTTTGATTTTCCCGGCATCTCGCGTGTCGAAATCACGGGTCAGATTGTGTGGGAACGGCACGACGTGGGCACGAGCCCTTCGGGGTCCATCATACGGTTCATTGATCCGCCGGCCCGTTTTTATTACTTCATCGTCCGACATTATTTTTTCCGACTCAGAAAAGGAATAGTGTTTTTCCTGAAGCTGCCGGGTTTCGAAAACATACGGAAGCTTTTTGTCAGTCCCGCATCCACCATGCAGGACGATGTCATTGTCAGGTCAGGTGAAATCATTTATTCCGCCGGCGACCCGTCTCGCGAGTTTTATCTCCTGAAAAAAGGAGAGGTGGAAATTTTTATGAGCAGGGAAAATGAAGAGAGCATCCAGCTCAATATCATCGAGGAGGGGAGCATTTTCGGCGAGGTGTCGGTTTTTACCGGAGACCGGCGCAAGGATTCGGCCCGGGCGCGCTGTGACTGCATACTGGCCAGGGCCGACAAGAACAACCTGAAGGCGCTTATTCGCGGCAATCCCGATTTCGCCCTGGGCCTGTTCCAGACCCTGTCGGAAAGGATACAGGAAAGCGAATCGGTGTTGATGAACAATATCAAGTATCTTGAAAGTGAAAAAATTGATAAACAGAGACTTCTCGATTCACTCTCCTTTTTTCTGCTTATAATTCTCGGCAATAAGCTGGATATTCACGGGAAAGGAATCGACCTCCTTGACCTGAAACGGATAGTGAAAAATGTAGATGACCGTATTTCCATGGAGCTTGCCCGGATCATTCTCATGGAACGCCGGGGAGATGAGTCGGAAGAGGATTTTAATGCGCGTGTTATAACGGACTTCTTCAAGCTCTATGGTGAGATATATGACCGGTGAGCACCCACGACCCGCAGCTGGTAACTGATTGTCACGGTGATATACGTATCGACAATAAGCGTGGGTGAACGGTTTCCCGTTCCGTAGGGATGAGAGCAGAGCCGTGCTGACAGATATCGTCAGAGCATACCCGACGTTGTCGTGATTACATTTTATTAAAGGAGCAGCTTTATGAAATGTCCTACAACCGTATCTGTCATAAAATGTAAAAAGTTGCATTATCCTTCCATACATGATATATTTAAATATAAGCATTATCTTTGAGGAGGCTGTTATGGAATTGTACGCTGCTTTAAATAACGATGAACATAATGTATCATTAGAACAATTCGGTGAAATTCTTGAAGCCGGAGATTTTGTTGTTCGTAAATTTATTGTGGGGAAACACTCTCTTCTGGATGGAGTGTTGCTCAAGAACAGCAATATTCCGGTAAATATTTTAATCGGGCCCCTCATTAGAGAAAATGAAATCATATTAGCTGATGGGAATACCATTCTTCTTAATAATGATATTCTTATTCTTGTCGGTAAAAAAGATGATATCGGAATTTTTAAAGGCCAATTGAAAGAAATAACAACTTTGAAAAAGATAAAAAATTTTATTTTTAAACTATTCAGAAAATAATCATTATAAAGAGGAGGTATTTTGCAATGGGTCAGCTTGATAAAACCAAAGAACAGCTTGCAAAACAGGCAGCCGGGTTATTAACAGGAAAGCCTATCTGGATATGGTGGATAGCTTATACGGTTTTAGTCGGGCTTTTATTCGGTTTATTCTATTTTGCGATGACTCTCCTGACTGAAAAATGGTGGGCCGTCGCTGTAATTGTCCCCGGTGCAGGAATAGTCTGGGGAACTATTTTATACTTTAACCAGAAACCTGTACCCGCAATTTCTCCTCCTGATGAATAAGCGATCAGAAAATAACCACCACACCTTTTTTCTTCAGGGTCTCAATCTGAGTTTTGTCCGTGACGGGGTTGCCCATGATGTTGACATATACAAGAGCGTCCAGGCCCAGGAGCGGTGAAATATCATGGATGTCATTAAAGGAGATATCCAGTTCTTTCAGCTTCCAGAGTTTTTCCAGGGGCACGATCGACTCGATATTATTACCGGCCAGGTAGAGGTATTCCAGGTTTGTCAGGTCGGCCAGGCGATGGATTTTTTCAATACGGTTGCCTGAGAGATTTATGGCGATGATGTTGACGCAGTTTTCGATTCCGCTGAGGTCGCTGAAATCATAATCGGAAAGATCGATCTCGCCGTCCAGGCCCCGCAGGTCCGTGGCCGTCAGTGTTATATCCAGGTCGCCCAGGAGAACCTCTGTTATGACCTCGGCGAACCCGAATTCTTCATCGTTTTCATGATCCTCATCTTCCCGGTCAGGTTCGTCTTCGTAACCCGTGTCATCGTCGAAGGACCGTTCATTGTATCCGAAATCGTCATGGCTGAAACGGTACTCCTCATCGAATTCGACGCGGTACGTATCGGGAAGTTTCGCCTTATCGTCCCTGGAGAGATATATTTTTTTAAGTCGCGCCAGCTCATTGATAGCCCCCGCTTCGTAATATGCGTCAATGTCACGATGGATTTTGGCAAGCCTGTCGGGGTGATATACCTGAATGATGGCGGCAAAAAGCCTGGCCGTGGACCCGCCTGCCGTGCTGATGCCCAGCCGTTCGGCATAGCGAGCCAGGTCATTATAATATTTTTCCCTGTACCGGGCGATGATTCCCGTAGAGATATCCTTCAGCAGGTCCCCGCTGATTTTCCTTTTCAGTTCATCATAGAGGGACTGAATATCTGAAGTCATGTCCTTCCTCTGGAAATAAAATTTTTAGTGATCCCTTTCTTCGCTTCCCAAATGCGGTCAACGGAGAATTGTCCATGCCAAAAAGAGTACTATTGATCCATGGTGTCAAGGATGTTTATGGTTAAAATTGAGGGACATGAAAATGAGTCGGAGAAGATGCCCTGTAAGCATACTCCATGGCTGTCAGCCCTGCCTGAGAATCGGCCACTGACCCGTAATTCTGCCGCTGCGCAGGGGCAGGATGTCTCCGAACTGAAGAAAAACAAATTCACTCTGTTCGGGCCGCAGGAAAATGTGGTCATCCACATTGAGCGGTATTTTTTTCGAGCCGTTTACCATGTGCTGGTTGGTACTCTGCCCGAAGAGGCCGTTGTTCTGCAGTCCTTCCGGTGATTCATACCTGGCCATCCACTTGCCGCCGTAAATGAAAAAAGTCTGTTCCGAATTGGGGTCCCACCAGGATGTCAATCCTTCGGCCGCTTCGATACCCGGGATAAAAGTATGATCCAGTTTTTTCAGGACCGGCGTGGCGATAAAGGAGGCCGGGATAAAATCGTCAAGGCTCGTGATATCGAAATCCGTGGGTTTTACGAGACAGGACCCGGCTGAAAGATCCCTGGCCACGCTTCCGGCCTTGTGAAGTCTCAGTGTGGGGCTGCCCGCACCGTTCAGACAGAGTCCGTCGATCCGTATCCCGCCGCGGTGTTTTCTTGCCATGTCGATGAATTCACCGTAGCGCTTCTGGGAGCGGGCATAGGCGGCGGCCGGACTGATTATGATGCGGGGTATTTTTACCACGTGGGGATCGTATCCCATAAATCCTGAGAATTCCAGGTGTGCCGGGTCAGCGAGAATCCTGTCCAGAACGGGAGCAAGGTCTCGCGGGGCGCCAAGTCCGCCTCTATGCAGTCCCACATCGATCTCAACATTTATTTTCATCTTCAGATTCTGCGCCCGTGCCAGCTCATGGTACTGGCTGAGCCTCTCTTCCGTGTCGACGAGCCATTGCAGCTGCCGCGATGGATCAAAGCCGGAGCGCCGTGAGAAACTGCGGTAAAAAATATGAGCGCTTTTCACGGGCATGGGTTTTCCCATGAGTACATCGGAGCGGGGAAATTTTTCAGCTACATGACTTAGAAAGGGCTGGTGGAACACCATGAGCCGCGGGGTTCGCGCCCTTTTCATAATGTAGTCCAGGAGGTCCGGGCTTGGCAGGGATTTAACCACAACGCGGTACTGCTGGTCTTTGCCGAATCCTTTCATGAGAGTGTCTATGTTGCGGTCAAGAATGTCCAGGTCGACGAGCATGGCGGGTCTGTGGGTTCCGTTCTTTTTCAGTTCCTCGTTGAGTGATTTGAAATAAGGAGAGTAAGGGGCGCCTTTTCGTGATGGCTTGAAGGCGTATACCGAGGCAAGGCCGGCCCCGGCTCCGGCCAGTAGTATCAGGAACTGTCGCCTGTTCATCACATCCTCCTTTCTGATCAGGATAAAGCAATCATGAATGATTAAAAGCAGGCGTGAAACACAATGTCAAGGAATAAAATCAGCGAATACATAAGAGGATTGGAATACGGGAGGGAACAGGTCCCTCCCGTATCTGAAGTAAAACCCTGTCAGCCAAGGATTCCCGAAGATTTTATTTTTACATATTCCTCCGGCTTTTTCCCCAGGATGTCCCTGATAACGTTTTCATTATGCTCGCCCAGTTTCGGTGCCGGGCCGCGTGCCTTCATGACGCTGTTTCTGGCCTTGTATGCCGGTCCGGGAATGGTAAAGGTTCCGGCGCCGGGCTGCTCCAGTTCCTGGAGAAGTCCCCGCTCCCTGGTGTGAGGATGTTCTATGACGTCCTGTACCGAGTGCACCGGCGCTCCCGGGACACCGTTTTCGATAAGGATGTCCCAAACCTCCTTTGTCGTATAGGCGCCTGTCCATTTTTCTATTATCTCCTTCAATGCCGGTTCATTGGCGTTCCGTTTCATGAAATCCTTGAAGCGTTCGTCATCGGCAAGTTCCGGTTGTCCCATGGCTCCGGCCAGCATTTTGAAGGTGTGGTCTCCGGCGCAGATGATCATGATGTAGCCGTCGGAGGTTTTGTACGTGTCGAAGGGAGTAACAAAAGGATAACGGTTTCCCGTACGGGGAGACATCCTTTTGTTGATGGTGTAGTCCATGAATTTAGCCTCAAGGAACTGGACCGCCACATCATACATCGCTATATCGATATAATCGCCGCGCCCGCTTTTTTCTCTTCCATACAGGGCCGCCGCGATGGCATAGGCGGAAAACATGGAACTGGCCATGTCCATGATAAGCGTACCGGCCCTGACCGGAGGATTCTCGGGAAAACCCGTTGTGCTCATGAGCCCGCTGGCCGCCTGTATGACGGAATCATAGGCGGGAAGAGGCGAGAGCGGGCCAAATTGGCCGTAACCTGAAATGGAACACATGACAAGACGGGGATTTATCTGGCACAACGTATCGTAATCGATGCCCAGTTTTTTCATGACGCCGGGACGGAAATTTTCCACCAGGACATCGGAAGCCGCAACAAGTTCCTTGAAGAGCTGCACCCCCTCCGGTTTTCTCATATCCAGGGTCAGGCTCTTTTTGCCGTGGTTCATTACCACAAAAGAGGCAGACATGCCATCCTTGTATGGAGGGAAAAAACGCGCCTCATCGCCTGTACCCGGCCGCTCAACCTTGATTACCTCCGCACCCATGTCTCCCATGAGCATGGTGCAGACCGGTCCCGACACCGTGTTTGTGAAATCTATAATTCTGGTTCCTTCAAAAATATCCCTCATGATCACACCTCCAGTGCTGTGTATATCTATGGGGCTTTTGGAGCCGCCGGCAAAGCTCCGCTCCATACATGAGTCTGTGCGGCGCCTGCGTTTTCGGCGGGTGCCGGTCAGACTCAATGGATATATTGTGCGTCAGGCGAAATATTTGTCAAGAAATAGTTGTAAATTGCAAATAAAATAGTTGAAAAATGCAAGTAATATTGTATTTTTAAATTGGGGCCGTTATACAGGTAATTTGCCGGTACGGAGGGAATAATCCTGTTTCCCGGTAAAAGGATCTGTTTGAGACAAACGTCAGTTTTTCCTGAAGAGGGAAATCTGTCTTGATATGGCCACAAGCTCTCCGTTATTATCCCAGAGTTCTCCGTCTTCCTCGCAGATGCCGTGGCTGACGAAACGTGTTTTAAATACGGCCCGGAGCGGCCCGTCATCGGCAGGGATGCTTCTCACGTTGAGGCTGAATTCGATTGTCGGAACCCATGCCACGGGTCCCTGGCTCACGAATACGGGGGGAGGGAAGGCATCGGCGAAAAGGGAAACGGACATGAGGTCATGGCCTCTTTTCTCCTTGAACGATATCCAGCCCCGGTGTTCAGAAACATCGGCAAGATTCCCCTTCATCCATCCGGCGCAGCAGGGATCGAGCAGTATATTCATGTTGTCATAGAGTGTATAATTGGGAATGCTCGGGATGAGGAAGCATTCATCGGGCGGCGCGAGTTCGGGCGGTCCCGATTCGAAGCGTTTATCCATGCCGTTGTTTTTCGGATCGATGAACGTGCCGCAGGCCCGGACCTTTTCCGATCCGTCCTGGATAATGCGCGCCTGTATGCGGTCGAACTGGCTCGATTGCGTTATTCTGTCCACGGCGATGAGGGCCGGACCCGGCTTGCACCGGGATATGAAATTAGCCGTGATGACAGGCGTGGATTTTTTTTCGCTCACGCGATCCATGGCCCCGGCCAGGAGCGCGATAAGGTAGCCGCCGTTGGGCGATCCGTTTATGAGCCACTTTTCGGAAATGACGGCATCATACGCGCCATCGGTGTTTTTCGCCAAGTTCATGTCACTGTCAAAGGAATGCATTGATATCCTCCCTTATTAAGATACTCATAAACCGCAGTTACGATTTGGCAAGAAGAATATTTCATTATATGCCCCCTAAATCCCCCGAAGGGGGACTTTTAAACAGATGTTTTTTCAACCCCCTCCGGGGGTGGCTGCATTACATTATTTACATAAAAAGTATATTAGCCGGGGGCAAGACAGCTCAAAATAGTGATGCTAAAAATCAGGTTGACTTATGAGAAAAAACCGGTATAATCAATACCATCATATATCGCTAAAAGGAGAAAATAATGAAAGGCAATGAAAAACTGATCAGCGCATTGAACGCCCTGCTCGCCGATGAGCTCACGGCCATCAACCAGTACATGGTACATTCCGAAATGTGCGATGACTGGGGCTATGAAAAGCTCCATAAGCATTTTGAAAAACGCGCCATCGACGAGATGAAACATGCCGAGATCCTCATCGGAAGGATACTCTTTCTCGAAGGGACTCCCACGGTGTCGACCCTGAATAAAATTCTCATCGGAGCTACCGTTCCGGTACAGCTGCAAAACGATCATACCGCCGAGGAAGGAGCCATCAAGGCCTACAATGACGCCATCGTACTGGCCGGGGAAGTCCGTGACTACGCCACCCGCGACATCCTTCAGCAGATTCTCAATGATGAAGACCAGCATATGGACGACATCGAAGGGCTCCAGAGCCAGATCGAACAGATGACGCTCCCGGTATTCCTCACCACGCAGGTCACGGAGTAATCACGCCTGAAAAGGGGAGCGGCCGGTGCGCACGTTACTCTGAAGATTTTGGGAGGGGCAGGATAGGGGAACGCCTGTCCCGGGTCGAAGTTTTGTCCGGAGCTCGGGGATTCCGCTGAATACTTATTGCCGGATCGTCGGATTTGGCTCAGGCGTGAAGGTATCATCCCCCCTCCTGAATCTTTAAAAACCAGTCACGCATTATAACTTATTTATATATTCTATTTTGCACCCCGTTTTTAGCCTCCATGGAAACAATGCAGCTTCTGATACATTTCTTGATATAACGCCGAACCAGTTGTATTTTTACACATGTTAAAAATAAAACCGGCTCGTCGGTTTTTTCCTTGACATTGTTTTTAAAGTGTCTTATTCTCATGATAGAAAAAACCATCAACGGAAATCGGTACTTTTTGATGGTATATAAATAATCATATATCAATTTGGAGGCAACAATGGGGTCAAAGCGTCATGTACTTATAGCTTTCCTGTCTTTCCTGCTTGCGTGGGGAGTTTTTGCCGGCAGGGCCATGGCCACGGAGCAGCTTGATGATTCCGTCAAGACAGAGATTGAGAATGAATTGAAAAAGGCCGGGATACTGGGATGTACCGTAGATATCAATGTGCGCATCGATGTTCCCGAATCGGAGAACCCCTACCTTGCTGAATCGAAATACGCAGAAGACGAAAAGGAAGCCTCACTCTGGGCCCTGGTTATTAAACCGAAGCGTGTCCTCACCCAGGGACCGCAGCCCACGATATTCATGGCCACGGCCTATCGGCGCGAGATAATGGGCATGCTTGTCATTCCCATGATTTCCTATGGTTACAATGTGGTGGTCTGCGATATGCGCGGTACCGGTTCTTCCGAAGGTCACTGGAATACCATGGGTTTTATCGAATCCTACGATGTGAAATATATAATAGACGACTGGATTCCTGCCCAGTCCTGGTCCGACGGCTCTATCGGCATGGTGGGCCCTTCCTATATGGGCATCCTGCAGATGCTCGTGGCCGGTCTCGTGGATTGTGATGAGCAGGGGAATCCCATTCACTTCAAGGCCAGCATAGCACAGGTTCCCTACAGCGACGTCTACGCCGATATCGCCCTCCACGGCGGAAACTTCGACCTGGAATTCATCACCTTCTGGATTTTACTTACGGAAGGCATGAGCGCCATGCCCGGTCTTATCTTTCTCGGTGAAGACGCACAGCTTCCCTATCCCCTCATTGCCAATAATCTGGACGATATCCAGGAGGGTGTTGACGAGTGGCTGAATTCGATAAAACAGTTTCCTGAACCGCTCGTTGATCTCATTCTCGAATCCAACAACGACATGCGCAGCGAGGAGTTCCTCCAGAAATCGCCCTTTATATTCTGGCCCGACAAACCCGCAGGCGGCTGGGACGTGGGTATCCGCAACGAGGGAAAGCGGGTTTATCCGAAGAATCTCCCCACGGTTATAACGGGAGGGTGGTACGACATCTTTACCCGGGGATGCCTGAACCAGTACACCTACGGACTGAAAAATCACTCGGCGGCCGACAAGGCCCTTATCGTGGGTGAGTGGTACCATATCGACGGTTCCATGGGCCTGGGAGTCAACAGCTTCATGACCGGCCAGTTCTATGCCCGCTGGTTCAACTGGAAGATCCGCGGCAAGGAGGATCCCTTCATGAAGGAATACCCCGTCATGCTGCGCGTCATGGGTGCCGAGCGCTGGCGTGCTGAAAAGGAATGGCCGCTGCCGGAAAGCCGGGTGGAGCATAAAAGTCTCTTCTTTTCCAAGAAAAAAGCGGAGCCCATTGCCGGTGATGAGTTCACGGAAAACAAAGACTATTTCGGCATAATCGGCAAGGGTGAAAACCAGATATATTCCCTGGAATGGGACCGCGCGAAGTGTGACCTGGCTTCGGCCAATCCCGTCATGGAACACACGGCCAGGGCCGGTGATTTCCACGGCGAGAGTTCACGCTCAGCAGCGCGCTGGCTCATGGGCATCCCTGCCCTGGTGACGCAGGTATCGAAAAACCTCATGGGAGTAAATATCGGCAACGGTAAATATTTTGAGGATGAGCGCAGCGACGACTGGAAAATCCCCACCTTTACCTCGGAGCCCCTTGAGGAGGACGTGGAGATCGTGGGTCCCGTAGCTGTCAGGTTCTGGGCCCGTACCACGTTCAAAGACAGGTCAGACGCTCTTATCGCCGCGCAGGATGCCATGATCGATCTGCTGGGAAATCTGCTGGGAATTGATACCAGTACGGAGATTCTGAACCGTACTCTTTTCGACGACGATGTTCAGTTCGTGGGAGAACTCTGTGACGTGTTCCCCGACGGCCGCGCCAGGGGCATCAACTCAGGCTGGCTCAGGGCCTCACATCGTCAACGCGACAGGGACGAGTCTATGTTTGCCACGGAACATGCCGTGGACCCCGACTATAAGCCCTTTGATCCTCTGTATGTCCAGCAGGATTTTGATCCCGAACTTATCGAAGAGGGTGAACTCTATGAGTATGTCATTGAACTGTGGCCCAGCTGTAATGTATTCAAAAAGGGACATCGTATCCGCGTGACCCTTACGGGTTCGGACTGGCCGCATCTGCTTCCCATACTCGTACCGTCTTCGAATGAAATTGTCATAGATGAAACCCATATTGCCCGTGTTGATTTTACCACGACCAACACCAAAGATGAGGGCAAGACCTGGAAGTGGCTGACCGACACAGGATACAATTACGCCTCTTTCAATGAATACCTGGTTAATCATAAGGATTCGGTTTCTTCAACAGAAACTGAAGTTGCCGATGCTGATAACGGTGATGATGATACGGGCAGTTCCCTTGCTGATGAATCCAGCGGCGGATGCGGTTCCGCAGCCAGGGCATCGGTCTACGCGGGAGGGACCGGTTCCATTCTGCCGGGTATGATGAACCTTCTTGTCACCATGCTTCTTCCCCTTGCTTTCATTGCAGTCCATCGTCGGCGAAGACGCAGACGCGTCTGATTTTCCCGCCACGTTCCGGTCACTGAAGCGGTCCCGATCAATAAGCGGATTGCTTCAGTGACATATCTCTTTCTTCATGGACACGTCAGCGTCTCAAGTTCCGTCAGATATGCCATAGCCTCGTCAGAATCATTGCCGCACATTTCTTTTCCCGCGCGCAGGTTCCGGCAGACCGGAGGATAATCGTCTGTATCATGGATGGCGCAGGTATTGTTCCCGGTAAGATGAAGGCACCGCATGCCGGCCGGTTTGCCGCCGGGCATGCCGGGAATCGGCGAGGATATGGATATGGCGATGCAGCATGCGCCGCAGCCTGGCCTGCATTTCATTCATTGCTCCATAGTCTGGGAAAAAAATACTGAATCCGGATTAAATCGGAATGGTTGTTTTTATCAACTATTATTTTTCAATTAATCAGGCTTTTAATGCAGAAAAAGCCTGGATAAAGCTGTTATGTGCATCGGCTGGTTATTGGAAAAAAACATTGACTTTCACTCCGAATGATATACTCTGAAAAGAGTATGATATACGAAGGGATGGTTGAAAATAACCCGGTATTAATTTCATTGCAGTTTCCAGAGAATGTCATAATATGATGAAATCAGACAGACAGGTGATGGGGAAATACAATCTGAAAAGATTGACCTTTAGCCTTGTACTGGGATGGACATTGATTATCATTCTTATCTTGTCATGGAATATATACTATGAACATCAGCAGATCCGGGAAATAGCCCTCATTGAAGCCCGGGCATTTTTCAACAAGGACCAGGCCTTCCGGCACTGGGCAACATCGCATGGCGGCGTCTATGTAAGGGCCACGGACAGAACGCCGCCGAATCCCCATTTGAAACATATTCCCGAGCGGGATATTGTAACTCCCTCGGGTGTAAAACTCACTCTCATGAATCCGGCCTACATGCTCAGACAGCTTATGGATGATTACCATGAAATGTATAATGTTCATGGCAGGATTGTCAGTCTCAAGCCGTTGCGCCGACAAAACGAACCCGATCAGTGGGAGCGGAACGCGCTCCTGGCCTTTGAAAAAGGAACGAAGGAGATAGCCCAGTTTACGGAGTCTGATAATAAACATTATCTTCGGCTCATCCAGCCCATGTTTACGCAGAAAGGGTGTCTCAAATGCCATGCTTTTCAGGGATATCATGAGGGTGACGTGCGGGGCGGCGTGGGTATATCCCTGGATCTCAGTCATCTTGACGAGAAGAAAACAAAGACCATCATCGTTTATAGCATGGCGTTTTTATTCGTCTGGGTCATCGGTATGGGAGGAATTGTTACGGGGATGCAGAGGCTGCGGCTGTATCTGAAGCGGGAGGATGAATCGGCTCATTCGCTCATGGAAAGTGAAGAGAGATACAGGACTCTTGTAGATAATATGCCCGGTGTTGTGTTCCGGGTCGCTCCCCACGCATCCCGGGAAGTCCTCTATATGAGCAAAGGTCTGTCTGAAATTACAGGATATGCTGCAGGGCAGGGTGTGGCGGGAAAAGAGGGAGAATTGCGGGATATCATATTCGCCGACGATATTGAAAATGTCATGAGCGTGATTGATGATGCCGTTAAAGAAGGCCATCCCTATTCCCTGGAGTACCGTGTGCGGCACCGGAGCGGTGAGACACGATGGGTGCTGGAAAGGGGACAGGCCGTATATGACGGTAAAGATCCCCTGTGGATCGACGGAATATTGTTTGATATTTCAAAAAGAAAAAGTGCCGAGACGGAGAAGGCGCATCTGGAGTCCCTGCTTCATCACGATGAGAAGCTGAAGGCTATCGGTCAGCTGGCCGGCGGTATCGCCCATGACTTCAACAACCAGCTTGCCGGAATCATGGGGTATACGGAAATTCTTTCCGGGAAGCTTGATTCTGCTCTGACCTGGTATACGGGGAAAATTCTCACCATAGCGAAACGTTCGGCTGAACTTGTCAGGCAGCTTCTTTCCTTTGCACGGCTGAATTCTTATAAAGAAGAAAATATCGATATACACCTGCTGCTTCATGATGTGGCTGAGTTGCTCAGGCATACCATCGACAGACGGATCGAAGTGAAGGAGGAGTTCTATCCGGGCCATCTTGTGGTGTGCGGCGGCTCATCGCACTTGCAGAATGCTTTTCTCAACCTGGGGCTCAATGCCAGGGACGCCATGAGTGAAGGCGGTGTTCTTTCCTTCAGGACCAGCCTGGTGAATGTCCGGGATTACTTTCCCGGCACCAATGATATGGATATTGATGATGATGCATATGCCTGTATTTCCATAGAGGATACGGGATGCGGCATGTCATATGAAGTTCAGAAACACCTTTTTGAACCATTTTTTACCACAAAGGATGTGGGAAAGGGAACGGGTATGGGCCTTGCCGCCGTGTACGGTTCGGTGAAACAACACCGGGGCATGATAACCGTGGAAAGCAGGGAGGGCGTCGGAACAGTATTCAACATATTCCTGCCCCTGCGGGAGATCTCCGTTGAAGAACCGGTAATTCAGCCCGCGTATGAACCAGGCGATGTGGCCCCCATGCGCATCCTTGTCGTGGATGATGAGGAAATGAACCGTGATTTCATCACCATTTTACTCGAGGAAAGAGGACATTCAGTACAAAGCGCCATGGACGGCCGTGAAGCGCTTGCCATTTACAGAAGCGGCCATGATGAGATCGATCTGGTCATATTGGACATGATCATGCCCGGCATGGACGGTCATGAATGCCTGGCCGAGATGAGAAGGATAAATCCCGGAGTGCGGGTTATAATAATCTCGGGGTTTTCGTACGGTAATGCACTCGCGGATCTGATTGATAAGGGGGCGTCCGGCGTTGTGAGAAAACCCTTTGAGAAGGCCCTTCTTTTGCAGGAGATATCGCGTGTTATGCGATCTTCCTGAAAGGCTGCATTTTCAGGGTTTATACGCCGGAGCCACCGGGATTTCTGCTATCCTTTTTCGATGGGATTTCTTACAGTGATGCTGCTATGGAAATTTTCTACCGGGCTGCGCTGAAACTGTCGATGGCCAGCTTAGCCGCTCCCAGGGGGGCGAATTTTTCCTGGTCCCGCAGCGCGATATACTCGATATTTTCCTTCATGCCCGGCAGGGCCCTTTCATTGACCACTTTTTTGATTCGGGGGATCAGGAGTTTACCGGCCCCTGAAAGTCCGCCGCCCAGTATCACCGCTTCGGGATTGAAAATGTTCACCAGGTTGGCTATACCGATACCCAGAAAAGCGGCAATTTCATTTATGGCATTTTTTGCCAGGGTGTCTCCCTTCAGGGCCTGTTCATATACAATTTCAGCAGTGAGAGTATCGTCCTTCAGGTGCTGTTTAAGTGTCGTATCTTTGTGTTTCTTCGCGTGTATCTTCACATATTCCATCAGGGCTGTGGCCGATGCGTATCGCTCCAGGCAGCCCCTGCTGCCGCAGGAGCATTCCTTCCCGTCGTAGGAAATGGTCATGTGTCCCGTTTCCATGGAGCTGCCTGATTGGCCGGTGTACAGGTTGTTGTCTATTACAACGCCGCCGCCTATCCCTGTGCCCAGGGTGAGCAGCAACCAGTTCCGGTATTTTTTACCCGGGCCCTGCCACCAGGTCCCCATGAGAGCAGTCGTGGCGTCGTTTTCCAGGAAGACGCGCAGCCCCGTGACCTTTTCAAAGCGTTTCACCAGGGGGTAATTGTTCCAGGCCTTTACATTGGGGCTCAAGATCACGGTCCCTTTTTTTCGGTCAATGGAGCCGGCGGCTCCCACGCCCATAGCCTTGATGTCGATCTTGGAAACCGAAGCCGAAGTGGCCAGCGTCTCGATGATGCCATAAATGCTTTTTTCGATATTCTCAGCCTTGTCTTCCGTGGGTATTGATTTGAAAGAAAGAATTTTTCCCGATTTTTCCGTCAGCACGCCCTTGACGTTGGTGCCGCCTATATCAATGCCGATAAACATACAATCCTCGTCTCACATAAAAACTCCGGAATAATTGAAATTATCTATATTATTCGTAAAGCTTTTTTTACCAGAACGGTCAATAAATTGACATTCAGGTTGCGACAGACTGATAAAATATTACTGAACAAAAAATATTATATGGCTTATTTATATGACAGCCCATGGACCTGGTGTGGGAAATATAGATTGACACATGCCCGTTGCATGGCTGTGATTATTCAATTTACCTGAAAGGACAAACAAATGACTGAGAAACGAATAGACCTTCATACTCACACCACGGCCTCCGATGGAATCGTGACACCTTCGGGACTCATCGATTTTGCCCTGGAGAACCATATTGATGTCCTGGCCATAACCGATCATGACACGGTGGACGGCATTCCCGGGGCCATGGATCGCGCTGCCGGCAGGAACATTGTTCTCATTCCCGGGATCGAATTCAGCGTGCAGTGGGACAGGGGGACGTTTCATATCGTAGGCCTCTATATCGATCATGAGAATGAGCCGCTGCGGAGCAGGGTGAACTGGCTGGCGGAGCGCCGTTCCTCCAGGGCCCGGCGAATCGTTGAGGATCTGGACGGGCATGATGTTCACATATCCTTTGACGAGGTCCTGGATGAGGCCCGAGGAGGAGTAGTGGGCAAGCCCCATATAGCCAGGGTCCTGGTCCGGCACGGTTATTCGGAAAATACAAAGGACGTCTTCAGTCATTTCCTGGAAAAAGGGAAGCCCGGATATGTGCCCAAGGAGAAAGTAACGTATGAGGAGGCCATAGCGCTGATAAAGGGAGCCGGCGGCGTGCCCATATTGGCCCACCCGGGGTCATTGGAATTCAGGGATTATATTGATTTTGAAAACATGCTCCGGAACCTCATGAAGGCGGGCCTGGAGGGCATCGAGGTATACTCAGAAATGCACAGCGCAGGGGATGTTTCGGCTTTTCATGATATCGCCACAAGGAATAATCTTCTCATTTCCGGCGGCAGCGACTTTCACGGCGACAAAGAGGAGAAGATCGGATATTATGCACCGGAGAATCCCATCCCCTTCGGCATCTATGAGGCCCTCGTCAGACACAGGATGCCGTAAGGGCCCGGCAGTAGTATCCCCATTATTCCATTACTTTTTTTGTCTGAATTTATCAATCCGGATGACAGGATCGTTTTTCCCCGGCATTATATCTCCAGAAAGGATGAAACTTCCCGGAGGTATTCTTCAATGAAATATTGCGGTCAGGCCTTTTTTTTCTCGATACTGGTACTTTTTCTCCTTGCCGGTTCATGTTCACAGGATCGATCGCCCCTTGCCGACAGGGATCGTTCCGCAGTGAATGAGTCGGAAAAGACACTTGCCGTCGATTCCTTTGAGCCGCCGGTAAACCCCTTTCTTGCCGATTCGCCCTGGCCCATGAGCCACCGTAATCCTTACTGCCAGGCCTCGTCTCCCTATCCCGGACCGGCAGGGACCATGTACAAAAAATTCGGCGACTATCTGCCCGGTATGCCGGGGCTCATTACCATGGCTGTTTCCGGCAGGTATGCCGACGGCAGCCGCGTTATCTGGGGGAATAATGTCACGCACGTTTTTAAGATAAGCGTCGAGGGGAGCATTATTTCGTTTATAGACACCCGGCTCAAGGACAGTGAGGGCAGCGCGGGCCTGGTCGAACGGGCCACTTCCGGGGCCTATACTCTTCTGGATCGTGATAATATTTTCTATGTTCCCGATTTCACTCGCATCGTGGCATATGGGGATGCTGCTGCGGGTGATTCCCTGTCAGAAGTAGAGAAAAAGCGTCAGTATGATATACCGGGGGAGCACCTCCGCGGCGATGACCGCATCGTGGGACTCGTCATCACCTGGGACGGTATGCTGGCCTGGGCCACCAACACGGGGACCGTGGCGGTCCTGTCTCGGAATTTTGACAGGGCCTTCTATCTGCATCTCGGTGACGGCGAAGAAATATCCAACTCCATTGCCTGTGACGAAAAGGGTGGCATATATGTTGTCACCAGTAAAAAGATGTACCGGGTGCAGTGGACCGGATCGGAACTCACTATAGACGAGTCGAAGGGCGGCTGGAACGCGAATTACGAAACGGGAGAGGGGCAGTCGGGGATTCGGCTGGGTGCCGGTTCCGGATCGACACCAACTCTTATGGGTACGGGCAGGAACGACTCTTTCGTGGTTATCACTGACGGCCAGGACTTGATGCACCTTGTTCTTTTTTGGCGGGACCGGATACCGGGAAACTGGCGGCAGTTACCCGGCACAAAGGACCGCCGTATTGCCGCACAGGTCCCTGTGACCTTCGGAAATGCCGATGCCGATATTTCCCTGTCGGAACAGTCAGTCTGCGTCAGGGGATACGGGGCCCTGGTGGTGAACAATCTCATGAAGGTTGACCTGGGCAGCCCGATGCTGAACATCCTCGCGTCGGGAATCCCCGGGATAGCTCCGCGCGGCGCCGAGAAATTTCAGTGGGACCCCGCGGCAGGAAGGCTGAAGAGCGTATGGGCAAACCGGGAGATATGCCTGCCCAACGGTATTCCCGCCATGAGTGCCGCGACAGGTCTCATCTATGACGTGGGGTACCGGTTTCCCTTCTGGACCATGGAAGCCCTGGACTGGGAAACGGGTGAGGAGGTTTTTCACGGTGTCCTGGGACCCACGGCCATATTCAACAGCGGGTACGCGGCCACGGAAATCGGCCCCGACGGATACCTCTTTTCCGGGACGGTACTTGGCATGGTCCGTGTCGGTGAAGAATAGAATCACTCCCGATGTCGGTGACGATGCAGTGGAGCGAAATCCCTGAGACTGTATCCTGGATTATGATTCCAGGTTTTTCCGGTACCGGGCCGGAGACATGCCGGTATATTTTGTAAAGGCATCATAGAATACGGAACGCGTATTGAAACCCACACCAAAGGCAATGGAGAGGAGGGGGCGGCCGGGATGGGCCTGCATCAGCTCCTTTGCCTCCTCTATGCGATACCTGTTTACAAAGCTGTTGAAGTTTTCCTTCAGGTGATTATTTAAAAATTCCGAGAGCTGGTGGGTTGAGATGGAAAGGAGCCGGGCCAGCCTGCGCAGTGTCAGGTCCTCATCACAGTATATCCTGTCCTCCTCCATAAGTTCCATGAGACGCGCCGTGAGCGTGTTCATATCAATGCCGTGCATGATCGATCTTTCATAGCTGTTTTTCCGGACGGCCCGGGAAACATCCTGCAGCAATCCGGGATGATTCTGCATGGCAATAAAACGATACATGACATGGAAGCTCAGCAGAACAAAGGCCGCCGTGATGATGGCGCCTTTTCGCAGCACTATCCCCGAGATGAGCAGTACCAGTGTCATGATGAAAATAACCATGAGGATGAAGGCCTGCCGGTATTGTTCTCCGGTAATTTTTTTTGTCACTACTGTGTAGAGCCTGAACCTGCTGAAGAGAACTATCACATATATCAGTAAGATGACCAGGGAACTAAAGTGGAAAAATTCCAGGAAGCGGCTGGCCTGTAGTGCATTAACCGTCTCTTTGAGGAGCCCGCTGTCTGTCATGGGGGCCGCAAATATCAAACATGAAAAAACAACGGCAAGGAGCGCCGGAATAAAATGGAATAGGGTCTTTCTGCTCATGCGGAATCCGGGGGTAAAAACAAGCATATAAAAAAGATATGCCGAAGGCCCCACGATAAATTTCACCCAGGTAATGGGCCGCAGGCTCAAGTCCGGGACCAGCCGGGAATAGGCAACCAGGTAGTACTGCTGCAGCAGTATAATGCCGACGCACGCGTCTATAATAAAGAGCAGGATATTTCTGAGCCGGCCCTGTTGCTGCATCAGGGGCTGAATCGACTGTAACAGGGACAGGGCACCGCCGAAAAAGATGAACAGGCGCGGGATATCCCGTACTATGGAGGAATTATTTATAAAAATATCCAGGCCAGCCGAGAGATCCGTCATGGTGATACTACTCCTGTGCTCTGAAGTCAGCGGGAATATTTACTGCACGGATAAACTATTCTGTCAATGCTATTCCGGACCACTCTGCGAAGGGGGCTCTGACCCCCCTTTCTGAATTTTTCCATTTTAGCTTTGTATGGCGTGCCATGCGTACCGGGATTACCGGTAGCACTCCAGCATGGCTTTAAAGATTTGCAGGAACTTCGTCACCTTTCCGGCGTCCCCGTCAAGTTTCAATGAGCCGTCTTTGATGGCATGCATGAGGGCTCCCGGTTTCATTTTCATCATGGAGCGATACCCGGCCCCGGCGTCCTTCCATACGAGGGAAAAATCCGGCGCAGCGCCGTTTCCCTTTTCCGATGAGAGTGTTCCCCTGGTCCATGCGTAGCGTCGTGCCTTTTTGCCGTCGGCGGTGCGTATAACCATGGACAGGTCCAGCTCCGCTACGAGGGACCTGAAAGACTCGTGCTTCCATGCGGTAAAGCGCAGCAGAATGTAAAATCCGTACAGCAGAATGGAGAATTTCATGATAGATTCCTTCCTGATATTATGTATCCTTGTTCTTTCGTTGCCGTTTATCGTATGTTCTGCTCTTTCCACATGGCAAGAAGGGACTGCTTGAGATCATATTTGAGCCCGGTGTAGTTTTCCCTGTTCTTTGCAGCCATATCCTGTGCGAACTGCAGAGTTGCCGGCAGCAATTCTTCTTCAGGATATATGGCGGTCACGACATTATTTTTCATGCACTCTTCGCCTTTCCACTGTGCGCCGGTCAGCACAAGATGATGAATCGCATGGGGACTCGGAATGTTATTGATGACCGCCATGAGTGTGTCGCCCAGGGGCATGCCGTGAGTCACCTCGGGCAGGCAGAATTTTGCCCGGTCATTTCTCATGGTCCTGAAATCCATGGACGCGGCCAGTATGGCCCCGCCGGCAAAGGCATGGCCCGTGAGACATCCCACGGTGGGCAGGTTCAGCAGGGTGGCGCGCAGGAATGTGCGCTTGAATTCATGGAGAAATGCGCGTCGCTCTTCATCACCCTGGCCGGCCAGCCACTGGAGGTTGATGCCATTGCACCAGAATTTAGGGCTGCTGCTGGTCAGTACCAGGGCCGCATTCCCCGGAGTTTTTTCGATTTCATCAAAGAGCATGTTGAGTTCCTCCAGCATGCCCATGGTGATGGTATTGGCATTCGCGTCATCGGTCATGGTGATGATGAAGACGCTCCCGTCTCTTGTTAAATCCATGTATTTCATATAGCAATCCCGGGTGTGATGTATCGGATTGCCGGCTGGTTTCGAACCGCATCGGCATCCGGTTTCAGAACTGACATGTCAGTACAGGATTGTTTTCTGTTTCAGTCAATGATTTTTTTCCGGCGCCCTGAATAATCACGATTCGTGCGAAAGAAGAGAAGCTCCCATAAAACTTGTTGTATTCCCCGGCTATCTGTGTTATGGTTTTGATGCAGGAAGTATGATTGTGAAGAAGTAATACAGGCAGCACAATAAACATGAAAGCAGCGGAAAAAATACATCAATTTATGGCATGGATCGCCGAATCCTCCTTTCCGGAGCTGCCGGATTACTTTATCCGGTTTGCCCATGCCGGAGAATACCGGGAGGCGTACCGGGAACTTGAAGGGAAAATCGGCCTGCGGCTTCCCCGGGGATTTTATGAACTCATAGAGAGTGCCGGCATACCTTCTTTTGATCTCGATTTCATCGAAGCCATAGACGTATTGCAGAATAGCGATGATAATTCCGCTTCAACACAGGCGTATCGGGATATGAGCGGCCCCCTGTTTAACGGTCTCATCGTCATGAAACCCGGCGAAATGGCTGCCGCTCATGAGGAAATTCTTTCCGTTCTCGGCAGCAGTCATCCCCGGGGACGATACTGGTATCCCGTCGCCACGACGCGCGGGAACCGTGACGAGGGCTGGCTCCTGGATACCAGGTTTGCCGCGGAATATAACGAGTCACCCGTGGCGCCCTACCGGCTCGAGGATATCTACAGCTATCATGAAACCCTGGAAGAGGATGAACCGCTCGCCATGTCCATCGCCACCTTTGATGAGTATATCATCGATTACCTGGACCGGCTCAGGAACCAGCTCATGACTGCCGATGCGGGCGCTGTAAGAAAGAATATTAAGGAACAAATCGACTACATGAAGAATCACGGCCTGTAGAAAGTATCCCTGCAATTTGAGCCAGATATATCCCCAATTTTTTTCAAAAACTGCTTATGTCATTTTACGCTGTTACCGATCTATTTAGAGATGTTATACCATCTGCAGGGAGCGATAAAATGGAACAGATAATCAACGACGCATTGATTCCCATGATGAACGAAGGCATGCTCAGCATGGAGCGGATCCATGATCTCATCTATATAAAGGAACTCATTGATCGCGTATCCACAAGAAATTATATTGAATCGAGAACAGCCGACGAGCTTTTCAGAAAATACGGCGTTATGCCCAATATCATAACCTGGGGTGACTACTTCCAGACCGAAATGGCCTCGTCGCTCCTGGAGCTTGCCGATGCCGATTTTAAACGCGCCGTTTCCACGGTGAAGTTCGATATCATTTCATGCCTGCAGATATTTTCCAACAAGGAATCGGATTTTTTTAACTGGGTCGATACATCGTACTATGAAATAACGGCTGAAGGTCGTGAGTATTTTGATGAGGATGAGGAAGAGATTATCCACCTTAAAATATTGAAAGATTATTTTGTGGACCTCGGCGTTGTTGATAATTTTACCGAGGCTGAAATCCAGTGGTACGGCAGCTTTGATGAAGCAGTAGCCATGTAGCGGACCGCATGAGCAGCCATAGAATATCAATCCCGGCTTAACATTTACTATTCAGGCTATTCAGTACATAACAATATAATACCATACATTTCAAAGAGAAGGACTCCTGTTGGGGTCCTTTTTTTTAGCCGGAAAGTGTTTCCGTGCCCATGACCACTGGTCCGGCCCATGGCGGAATTTGAAAATAATTACTTGTGCCGAAGAGAACCATGCGTTATACTTTCAGCAGGATATAAAAATGTCAATGATCGATATACTGCAGAGAGAAGGGCAGGCCCGGGGACTGCGCTTTATATTCATCAATACGCTGGTTGCCTGCATATACGGCATCCTGGCTCTGGCAGGCCTCTCTTTTACCATTGCAGGAACAGGGGTCTCGCCCGTATGGCCTGCCGCCGGTTTTGCTCTTGCAGTCTTTCTTCTATTGGGGCACCGGTACTGGCCGGGAATATTCCTGGCTGCCGTTGCATTGACTTATATTGATTTTCTTATGAAAGGACAGCTTTCCCTGTCCGCCGCATTTACCGTTTCACTGGCAACGGGCATGGGGGCGGTTTTTGAAGCCATGGCAGGATTGTATCTCCTGCGGTATATTCTGGGCAGGGGTAATCCCTTCAACACCGTCCGGGGTGCCAATATCTTTTTCGTTTCCTCCTTTTTAATATCCCTGGTTAGCTGCACCATCGGGCTTATAGCACGTATGCTGGGAGGAGCGGTATTGTCGGGTTACATGAATATCTGGTTCACCTGGTGGATGGGTGATGTAACGGCTATCCTTGTTGTTACACCGTATATTTTCAGCCTTACCCGGCACCGGGAAATCAGGTGGACCGTTAAAGCTGTATGTGAGTATTTCGCCCTGACGTTTTTATTCATTGTGACCGGCGTTTTGGTAATGGGAATTATTCCTTCCCGGGTCGCGCATCATGCACTCTTTTTCCTTCTCCTTCCGTTTCTCCTGTGGCATGTATTTCGTTTTTCGCAGCGGGAGGCGTCACTGGCCGTTATAATCATTTCTGCCATGAGTATATACAGCACCATTCATGGTATGGGTCCCTTTGAGAGCTTCTCGGTCAATACATCGCTGATAATGCTCCAGTCTTTTGTTGGCGTCATGGCCTTTATCGTCAACATGGTGAACGCATACGCGGCGGAGCGCGATAGCTCCCATATTCAGCTCAATCAGATCAATGCGGCCCTGGACAGGATCATAACCGAAAGGACCGAGGAACTGGAGCAGTCTGAAAAGAGGTTTCGTAATATATACAACCAGTCACCCCTGGGTATTATGATTTTTGACGTTAAGGGTGACCTCGTGGATCTGAACCCGGCAAGCCTGGGGATTTTCGGCATCATGGAGATCGATGACGTGCTGGGTATAAACCTTTTCCGGAACCGGATCATCAGCGCGGATAATAAACAGGAGCTCCTTGACGGCAGACCGGTGCATTTTACCACCTTCACGGACTTTGAGGAAATACGTGTCAGCGGACTGTATGAGCCGGCCCGGCAGGGACTGGCATATATAGAAGCGGAGATATCCCCCATTGAAAAGCTTGGCTATCTCACCCAGGTGAAGGATATCACCAGCCAGGTCCTGGCTGAAACGGCATTAAAGGAAAATGAACAGCGCCTCCGGACTATTTTTGACAATGCGGGAATCGGCATCATGATCATCAATGATAAGTTCCGATGTCTGGATGCCAATAATCAGTGGCTTTCCATATCGGGATACAGCCGGGAAGAAATGATGGAACAGTCCATTCTGGATATAACCCATCCCGACGACCTGGTGATAAGCCGGGAGCATCTGTATGCCCTCACTACGGGAAACATCGACAGCTACAACATTGAGAAAAGATATATCAAAAAGGACGGAAGCGTAATGTGGGGGAACCTTTCCGTTACACCCATCAGGGATTCCCGGGGCGGGGTGAGCACCATCATTGCCGTTATTGTCGATATTACGCGGCGCAAAAGTATTCAGCTCCGTTTAAAAGAGAGCGAGGAATTTCTCCGCAGGGTCGTGGATACCACTCCCAATCTAATATTCGTAAAAAACAGGAAAGGGGAATTTACCCTGGTCAATAAGGCCGTGGCCGATATATATAATGCCAGTATTCATGACATGGTGGGGAAAACAGACGCTGATTTCAATCCGCGTAGTTCTGAGGTGGACGGGTATCTCCATGATGACCTGGACGTCATGGATTCTCTCAAAAATGTTTTCATTCCTGAAGAATCGATAACGGCGCCCGATGGTACGGTGCGGTGGCTCCAGACCATCAAGGTTCCCATTGTTGACGGCGACGGAGTGGCACGGCATATCCTGGGTGTCTCGGCCGATATTACCATGCTGAAAGAGGCTCAGAAAAAACTTCTCGAGATGGCAACCCACGATTCTCTCACGGGTCTTCCCAACCGGCGCATGCTTAATGACAGGCTCAATGAGGTAATCGCCAGGTCAAAAAGAAGTGAAAGGCTCATTGCCGTCCTTTTCATGGATCTCGACGGATTTAAGGATGTTAATGATAATTTCGGTCATAATGCCGGTGATATGCTTTTGAAGCAGGTAGCGGAACGGCTCATGGAAGCAGTCAGGGAGATAGACCTGGTCTCACGCATGGGCGGCGATGAATTCACCATTATCCTTGAAAGCGTGATCACGGTTCAGGATGTTATTGTCGTGGCTGACAGGATTATTGAGATTATACAGAAGCCCTTTGATATTGGGGATGCCAGCGCCCATGTCACTACCAGCGTTGGGATCAGCATTTTCCCTAATGACGGCCTTGATGCCGGGACACTGCTCAGGAAAGCTGATAATGCCATGTATAAAGCTAAGAATTCGGGAAAAAATCACTATACTTTTTATGCTGATCAGCTATGATGTTCCATCTCTTTTGCCGGTTTGGGTTAGAAAATCAGTGAAATTTTTTTTAAGTACAATATTTGTTTTTTTTCTTGACATTTATGGTTATGGGTTGTACCAGTTAATTGGACGTTCAACCAAAATATTGACTGTCTGTTCAGTCGGGAAAAATGGAATAGTGGTAGAAAGAGATAGCATAAAATGGATAGAATTATTTGAATATTCATATTTTTTTTTACTAATATTGATTGGACGTCCAATTAAATCAATTGTTCTTTTACAACAAATGCGGGAGGCGCAATGATTTTAAAGGGGTGCCTTCATACGCATACAACATTTTCAGACGGTAAGCTGACACCACAACAGGTAGCAGATGCCTATGAAAGACTGGGATACGATTTTCTGGCCATAACCGATCATGATTATCTATTAAAGGAGAATTATCGTCAGAATCTGGAGAAGGTGAGGACGAATATACTTCTTTTGCACGGTATTGAACTGACCGTTTTTGTAAAGGGGTATATTCATGTGAACCGCATAAGCGGCGATAAGGAAGAGCTTCATATTTTTAATCATATCGGTGAATATGATCTTTCCATCGATCAGGTGAGGGACAGACTGAATGAGCTGGAAAAGAGATATCCCATAGACGCCGTTGAAATCACTTCCAAGGGGTTCAGGGAAGCGGACTTTGATGAGGTTGACTGGGGGCATCCCAGGATCGCATCGGACGACTCTCATGACCTGGTAAATATCGGAAGAGCGTGGATAGAGATGGATGCCGCCAGGGACAGGGATTCTATTATCCGGGCGGTTAAAAACGGTGATTTCTGGAATTGTTACATATGAATTTACGCGTAATTTCAGTGAGGGGAGTTTCGAGGCCGGAAATTCCCTGTGAAGTGAGGAATTGGAAATAGTCTTTTCTTTTATTCTAGTTTAAAAGGAGGAATAGAAACTATGGGTAATCGCGTAGCATTGTGCGCAGTTGCACAGATAAAGAATGAAGGTGATGCCTGGCATGCTCGATTTCAAAACATGCTGCATGAATGTTTTGAGTCTATCATAAGCCAGACAAAGGTTACCTTTGATATGGAAAAGGGGATACGGAATGTTATCACCTGTTCGGACGATGTTTTTGACGCCCGTACCATTTCAGATAACGGCGTGACCGATGTTGTCGGTGCGCAGTTCAGGGGTGAGGAGAAAATGGCCCAGGAAAGTATAAACGGCCTGGGATACGCCATGTCCTGCATTCTTTCCGGGCATGATGATATTATCCTTTTCATGGGGCATGCCAAGGAATCGCAGACGGAAAGCAGGAACATGGTCACCAATTTGACCTTTGATCCCTTTTACTGCAGGCCCCTGGGCATGGATCACGTGAATGTGAACGCCATGCAGGCCCGATCATATATGGCGAAGGCCGGCGTGAGCGAGGAGCATCTGGCGAAAGTCGTTGTCAGGTCAAGAAAAAACGCGGCGAAAAATCCTTATGCCCGCGAGAATAAAATGGTAGATGAGAAGGACGTCATGAATTCGCCGTTGATAGCCGATCCCATACGGGAGCTTCATTATTATCCCGTTACGGACTGGGCATACGGCATGCTCCTTTGCAGTGAAGCACGGGCTAAGGAATTCACCGATAATCCCGTGTGGCTGACCGGATACGGCAGCTGCATGGACAGCTATTTTCTGGGAGATAAGGATATTACATCCAATTTTTCACTGAAAAACGCCTCGTCCAGGGCATACAAGATGGCCGGGATAAAGGATCCCAAGAGTGAAATCAATCTTTTCGAGCTCTGCGATCATTCAGCTTATCAGCTTCCCATGTGGGCTGAGGGTATTGGAATCGCTGATGAAGGGAAAGGTGGAAAATGGATAGAGGATGGCGGTATGGACAAGTATAATGTAAACCTGTCCGGCGGCATGCTCAACGGAAATCCCCTGCTCCTGGGCGGCGCCGCACGCGCCATAGATTGTTTTTTACAGCTGCGTGGAGAAGCCGGAGATCGTCAGATCAAGGGCGTGAAGAAGGCTTTGGCGCAGGCGTCATATGGTCCAGCCGGTCAGCACCAGGCAGTGGTAATAATGGAGAAATAGGGAGGTTGAACCATGGCACATAAAAAGAATAGAAATGTCGGTATAATTGGAATAGGCCAGACGAAATATTCCAGTCACCGCGAGGACGTTAATCAGCCTGAGCTGGTTCACGAGGCGGTTAGGGCCGCCCTGGACGATGCCGGGTTGACTATGAATGATATAGACTGTATTGTTCACGGCAACATGGAACTCTTTGAAATGATTCACCAGCCCGATTGCTGGCATACACTTGGTTCGGGAGCGCTGGGAAAAGATTCCATCAGGATAACCACGGGAGGGACCGTCGGAGCCACAACGGCTTGCGCGGCCGATAATCTCGTTGCTTCCGGTATGTATGACGTGGTAATGGCAATCGGTTTTGAAAAACTGCAGGAAGGCCATACCACGGGTGGTATCACCAATATGGCCGATCCGCTCTGGTTCAGGAACCTGCAGACCGGTGCACTTACGGGCTCCAAGGCCTATGATCTTATAAGGGAGTTCGGCGAAGAACGGGCAAAAAACGTATCACTTATGTATCGTATTATCATGGACAAGCATGCCTCAAAGAATCCCCTGGCTCACCGGGCTTTCGGGCTGGAATTCGAACAGATTCCCGATCTTATCAACACATCGCCGAAACTGGTTGGTGATCTGAAGCTTATTGAGATGTGTTCCCAGTCTGATGGGGCTTGCGTGGTTATATTTGCCTGTGAAAAGAAGGCGAAAGAGCTGTCAAAGAAACCTGTCTGGGTCCGCGACCACATAACGGTACACCGGGAGGAGACGTTCGTAATTTTCGGTTATGATAAAAAATATCCCTTTCCGCAGACACACCGCTTCGCGGCGAAACATTTGTATGAAAGGAATAATATAAAGAAACCATTGGATTATTTTGATGTATTCGAGATGTATGATCCGGCGTCCTGGTGGGCGGTAGACTGGATACGGGACTTTTTCCAGCTTGAAGGTGATGAACATCTCAAACTGGTGGAAAATAAGGAGATTATGATCGGCGGGAAGATGCCTATGAATCCTTCCGGCGGTGTAATCGCATCGAATCCCATCGGTGCCACGGCCCTGGTTCGTGTGGCTGAGGCGGCACTGCAGGTTCGCGGTGATGCCGGTGATCATCAGATACCCACTGAAGTAAATCACGCGCTCGCATCCGGTTTCGGTGGAACCATGTGGACGGTGCTCATGATGCTTGAAAAGGAACTCAACTGGTAAGGGGGAAATTATGGCTGAATACTGGGGAGTAAAGGTAGAAGATATATTCAACACCATGCAGGAGCGTTTTCGTGTTGAAGGTGCCAAGGGAGTCGATGCCACATTCGGTTACGACATTGCAGGCGCCGGAAAGTGGAAGCTCACGGTGAAGAATGATACAATGAAGATTGAAAAGACTGACGATCTGGCCGGCTGTGCATCAACAATGATAGCCGATTCGGAAACATTCGTCGGTGTCAACATAGGCAAGGTTGATGGAACAAACGCCTTTATGTCGGGTAAAGTCAAGGTCGACGGCGACCTGGGCGCTTTCGGAAAAACGTCCAAGATGTTTAAAAAGTATGTTCCGGCCAAAAAAGAAATGACTACGGCCGATTACATTCAGGATATGTTCTCCACGCTGGTGGAGCGTTTTCAGCCGAAAGCCGCTGCAGGACTCGATGCGACTATCACCTATAATATCGGCGGTGAAGGCGGGGGAATTTGGACCGCTCACATCAAAGACGGCAAATGCGAACTGAAAACGGGAAAACCCGACAAACCGACCACGGCGCTCAATATTAATGAGGCAAAGGACTGGGTCGATGTCATGCTGGGCAAAAGTGATCCTTTTTCTCTGCTTTCTGCGGGGAAAGCTTCTATCGAAGGTGAGACTGGACTTGCACTGAAGCTCGGGGAGATTTTCGCCAAGTACGTTGCTCCCGTGCAGGAATTTGGTGTTCGCGATTACATTCTCGATATGTTCAGCACGCTGGTGCAGCGTTTTCAGCCTGCAGCTGCTGCCGATCTCGATGCCACTATCACCTATGATATAGGTGGAAAGGACGGCGGCGTCTGGACTGCCACGATCAAGGGCGGGAAGTGTACGCTCAAGGAAGGCCAGCCCGACAAACCAACGACCAAACTGTGTATCAATGAAGCAAAGGACTGGGTCGATGTCATGCTGGGCAAGAGCGATCCCTTTTCATTGCTTTCGGCGGGAAAAGCTTCCATCGAGGGAGAGACCGGGCTTGCGCTTAAACTGGGTGAAATTTTTTCGAAATATGTTCCACCCACAGGCGGCGGGACTCCGGAGCAGGAACTTCTGGTTCTTAAGAAAACCATTTCCGTGAATATGAGATATGCGACAGGTCCGGTTATGGGCAAATTCCTCCACATGATGAAGGAAAAGAAAATCTATACGAATAAATGCCCGAAGTGCGGCAGGGTTCACCTTCCCGCCAGGGAAGTATGCGCCGAGTGCCGTATCCCGGCAACGGAATGGCTTGAAGTCGGTCCCAAGGGACAGGTAAGGTACATGGAATATGTATACTATGCCAGTCCGGACCCGCTGACCGGTGAAACAAGGGAGACGCCTTACGGCATGATCAATATCCTCCTCGATGGCTGTGTCGGTAATGATACCTTCGCCCATTATATCCGTCGGGATCAGATTGACCGGATCAAGAATGGCAATAACGACGTATCTGGCACCCGTGTAAGGCCGGTCTGGAGTGACAAGCCTACGGGCAGTGTTTTTGATATCAAGTATTTTGAGATAGACGAATAAGGAGGGGAACGATGAGTCTTAATTATGATAAGAAAGATTGTTTCGTAGTGGATGGGAAACTCGCACTCCCCTATTCATACTTCGCCGGCAGGGTGGGCAGTAAATTTATTACTACCATTCGTGACCAGAAGAAGATTATGGGTGTGAAGTGTCCAAAGTGCAATAAAGTCTATGTTCCGCCCAGGCAGGTGTGCGAAAAAGACTTTACTGACATACGCGATAACTGGGTTGATCTGGGAAATGAAGGCACAGTGACCAATTTTACCGTGGTCCGCTACAATGACAAGCATCTGCCCAGGAAGGCTCCATTCGTAATGGCGCTGATAAAACTCGACGGAGCCGATTCGCCTTTTATGCATATACTGGAAGAGGTCGAGCTTTCGGAAGTGAAAATAGGTATGCGTGTTGAAGCGGTTTTCGCAAAACAGCCTACCAATACTATACTGGACATAGATCATTTCAAACCCGGTAAACCGGGCAAGGTTGAGGTTCGGGACAGGTCTGAATCAGCAAGTTCAGGTCCGCGTACGGGTTCCGCTCCGCAGCCGAAAAAACAAGCAGGAGGGCGTGGGGACATGTCACAAAAAGTAATTATTACTGCGGCTCTAACCGGTGCCGCCACAATGAAAAATCAGAACGAGAACGTTCCTTATGAACCGGAAGATTTCGCTAAAGAAGCGGAAAAATGCTACAAAGCCGGTGCTGCCATGGTACACGTTCATGCCAGGGAATCGAGCGGTTTCGCAACGCACGATCATGCCAGGATCAAGGCAACGCATGACGCGATCAAGGACAAGTGTCCTGACCTGATTGTGAATCTTAGTTCGGCAGTAGGTATGGGAAAAACAGCAGAGCAGCGCATTTCCCAGATAGTTGCCATCAAGCCTGAAATGGCCTCGTTGAACACAAACACGATGAACTTCAGTATCATCGATCGTAAAACGGGCAAGATTTTCATCGATTTCGTTTTCGAGAACACCTTCACCATGCTCCAGGATTTCGGAAAGGCCATGGAAGAGAACGGCGTTAAACCCGAAATCGAAGTTTATGACATGGGCGGTCTGGACAACTGGATGCTCATCGCCAAGCAGGGAATTTTCAGCGCGCCGTACAATTTCAACTTTGTATGGGGCGTAGCTGGCGGCCAGTCCTTCAGGGCGGAATCCTTTATAGCACTGAAGAATGCCATTCCGGATCAGGCCAATTTTACGGCATGCGGTGTGGGCACAGATCAGTTCCCGGCCATCACACAGTCATGCCTCCTGGGCGGACACATGAGGGTGGGTCTCGAGGACAACATCCGTGTTCCGACCGGAGAACTTGCAAAAGGAAGCTATGAGCAGGTTGAATGGGCAGTGAGAATTGCCGAGGCCCTGGGCCGTGTTCCCGCCACTCCCGATGAAGCACGGGAAGTCATGGGATTGAATAAAAAATAGATGTATATAGACATTCATGCAGGGGAGCCCCGTGCTTCCCTGCATGAATACATGGAATATGTTAGAGGTACGAAGATGGGACAGAAAGTCAATTATGAGGTAAACGAAAAAGGGGTTGCCACCCTGACCATAAGCAATCCGCCGATGAACGCCCTGGATGAGCTGACAATGCTGGAGTTGGAATTCTCCATGCATCAGATCGAGGTTGATGAGCGGGTAAAAGTTATTATTATAACCGCGGCAGGACCCACGTTTGTCGTGGGTGCCGATGTAAACAAGGTGCAGAAAGTGGATACCGCAGAGGAAGGGGAACGGTTGTCAGGCCGGGCTCATGAAATAACCAGGCTTATTGAAAACTCCAGGAAACCTGTTATCGCAGCCATAAACGGCGCGGCACTGGGAGGAGGAACGGAACTGGCTCTGGCATGTCATATGCGGATAGCAAGCGAGGGGGCCCAGATGGGACTTCCCGAGGTAGCTCTCGGCATAATGCCGGCTTTCGGCGGTGTGGTCAGGATGACCCGTCTGCTGGGCACTGCCCGGGCACTGGAATATATGCTTACGGCGAAATTTATCGGCATGGAAGAGGCAGCCAGGGTCGGTCTTGTAAACAAGGTAGTACCTCAGGACAAATTGATGGAAGAGGCGATGAAACTGGCAAAAGATATATCATACAAAGGACAGCTTGCCGTTGCAACAATACTCGAAGCTGTTATGCAGGGTGTAGAACTTTCCAAAGAAGATGCTTTAATGCAGGAAAGAAAACTATTCGGGAGACTTGCAGAAAGCGAAGATAAGAAAGAAGGAATTACCGCTTTTCTTGAAAAGCGTAAACCAAATTTTAAAGGCAGATAGCTGAAATGCAGAAGTCTGCCAGGGGGGGTGGATGGAAGAGAAAACGATTAATCAGGTCTTCAGGAACCGAGCAAAAAAATACGGTGACAGGCTTGCTATCGAGAAAAAGCTTAACGGGAAATGGGAAAGTGCTACATGGAATGACTACTACGAGCGGGCCCGGGCTGCCGGTCTTGCGCTGCATTCTATGGGAGTAAACAGGGGGGACAGAATTATTATCCTCTCAGAGAACAGACTGGAATGGCTTTATTCGGATATGGGAGCTCTGGGAATTGGAGCCTGTGTCGTTCCCATCTATCCAACATTGACAGACGAAGAAGCGGAATATATAGTCAATAATTCCGACGCAAAAGTAATGATAGTCGAGAATACCGCTCAGCTGAAAAAGGCCCTGTATTCGAAGGAACGCTGTGCGTGTCTTACTCATATCGTTGTCATGAAAAATGAAGATGCCGTCAATACACCTGATTATGTGTTGAGCTATAAAGATTTTCTTGATATGGGACGAGTGGAATTTGAAAAAAATCCCACGTTGTTCGAAACACTGGCGGACCATGTTGAACTCGAAGACTACGCCACATTCGTATATACCTCGGGAACAACCGGTGTTCCCAAGGGCGCGATGATAACGCACAACAATGTAATTTCCGTAATTAAAGCTCTTGATGCTGTAGAACCGCATTACGCCTACGATACGGATCAGACTGTGCCGTTTCTTCCTCTCAGTCATGTTTTTGAAAGAGTTGCCGGGCACTGGTACGGCATGTATGTGGGAATAACTTCTTCATATGCCGAAAGCATCGACACCCTTCTTTCAGACCTGGCTGAAAAGCGTCCCACGGTCGTCCTGGCGGTTCCACGGGTATGCGAGAAAGTGTATCAGAAAATAATTGCCAAGGTGGAGGAAGCCTCTCCATTTAAGCAGAAAGTTTTCTACTGGGGGCAGAAAGTCGGCAGCCGTATCAGCGAGCTTCGTGAGGCCAGGAAAAGAATTCCTCTTCTGCTCAGAATAAAATACAAAATTGCTTACAAGATGATTTTTGCCAACGTGCAGAACGCTCTCGGCGGGCGGGTACGATGGATGACAGCTTCAGGAGCGCCAACGGCCAAGGAAATTATCCAGTTCTTCAACGCCGCGGGGATCATGGTCATATCAGGATACGGCATGACCGAGACCTGCGCGCCGGCTACAATGCAGAACATATCGCATTACCGGATTGGAACGACGGGGGCTCCGATTCCCTGTACGGAGATAAAAATTGCCGATGACGGTGAAATTCTTATGAAAGGCGGCAACGTCTGCAAGGGCTACTGGAAAATGCCTGAAGAAACGAAAGAGGCTTTCACCGAGGACGGATATCTCATGTCCGGGGACATAGGGTACTTCGATGAAGACGGGTTTCTCCTTATCACCGACAGGAAAAAGGACCTCATCATTACCTCCGGTGGAAAGAATGTGGCCCCACAGAAGATTGAGAACCTGTACAAGGCCGATCCTCTGTTCACCCAGTTCATTGTAATCGGTGATCAGAAGAAATATCTCACCGCTCTTTGCAATATCAATCCGGATCAGGCTGTCAAAATAGCACAGGAAAAAAATATTTCGTATACAAGTCTGCCTGAGCTTATGGCCGACGAGGCTTTTCTTAAAGTTGTTCAAGAACATATTGACGAGAGGAACACGCATCTGGCCCGTTATGAAACGATTAAACAGATTAAAATCGTTGATCATGAATTCTCACAGGAAACGGGTGAGCTGACACCATCGTTAAAAGTTAAAAGAAATGTCGTAAAACAGAAGTACAAGGATCTCATTGATTCAATGTATGAAGATGAGATAAAAGTTAAATAGAGAAGTATCACATAGCCAAATAAAAATGCTAAATTAAAGTAGCAGGGGGAAAGGTATGAATATGAGTGTACAATTAAAATCGGGAAGGAACGAACTGTTTACAGATCCGGATCCCGATAAGGCAAGGGAATTTTTCAGACATAAATCCCGTGCCATGAAATCAAAACTTTCAACACCGGAAGAGGTCGTTAAGACCATGGTCAATGACGGCGACTACATTGCCATCGGTGGCTTCGGTGCAAACAGGATACCGACAGCAATAGTGCATGAAATAGCCCGTCAGAAGAAGAAAAACCTGGGGTTTGCCGGACACACGGCTACCCACGACTTCCAGATACTGGTGGGCGGCGAATGCATCGACAGGTGCGATATCGCCTATATAATCGGTCTCGAAGCACGAGGTCTTTCGCCCAACGCCAGGCGTGCGGTACAGGACGGCAAGATTAAACTGACGGAATGGACCAATGCCACGCTGTCGTGGAGGCTGAAGGCTGCCGCCATGGGATTGTCTTTTATGCCGGCGAGAAACATTCTCGGAACATCGACATTTGAATACAGCGCGGCGAAAGAGATAGAGTGCCCCTTTACAGGGAAAAAGTTCGCGGCATATCCCGCGCTCTATCCCGATTTCGCGGCGATCCATGTTCATGAATGTGATATCTACGGAAATTGCCATGTGTATGGAGCCTCAGTATCCGATCAGGATCTGGCCAAGGCCGCTAAGAGAGTCGTTATCACCACGGAAAAGCTGATCCATACCGATAAGATCAGGCAGAATCCCGAAGGAACATTTATTCCTTTCTGGTGTGTTGATGCGGTTATCGAAGTTCCTTACGGCAGTTATCCGGGCAATATGCCCTATGAGTATTTCTCCGATGAGGCGCATATCAAGGAGTGGCTCACGGCTGAAAAGGATCCTGAAGAATTTAAAAAGTTTTATAACAAGCAAATATACGGTACGAAGAATTTCAACGAGTACCTTGAATTGAACGGTGGAATTGAAAAAATCAAGAAACTGAGAGCTCAGGAATTATTGTTAGATTTGGGCAATGGAGGGAAAAAGTAATGGCTGATTATAATACAATGGAATTGATGATCTGTATCGCCGCCAGGAATCTTGAAGACGGCGCAACAGTAGTCGTGGGAACAGGGGCTCCCTGCGCGGCGGCGATGCTTTCGCAAAAAACCAAATCTCCAAACCTCTGCATCATGTTCGAGGCCGGCGGAGTCGCTCCAATTCTGCCTTCAATGCCTATCTCCGTCGGTGACTCAAGGACATTCCATAAGGCAATTATGGCGAGCTCCATGCCGGAAATCATGGAAACATGCCAGCGCGGCATGGTGGATTACACCTTTCTGGGCGGCGCTCAGATAGACATGTACGGGAATATCAACTCGACCATGATAGGCGACAATCACGCGAAACCGAAAGTAAGGTTTCCCGGTTCAGGCGGAGCCAATGACCTCGCTTCCCTGTGCTGGAGAACCATGATGATGACTCCCCAGGATTCAAAACGTTTTACCGAGAAGTGCGATTTCATAACTTCTCCAGGTTACCTCCAGGGCGGCAATTCAAGGTATGAAGCCGGTCTTCCCCTGGGAACGGGCCCTTACCGGATCATCACTAATATGGCCATCATGGGTTTTGATGATGAAACGAAGCGGATGAAAGTCGTTTCAATCAATCCCGGTTATAGCAGAAAGGATGTTCAGGATAACTGTGGATTCGAACTTCTCTGGGCCGATAAAATCAGCGATACGGATCCTCCACATGCCGATGAGCTGCGTATCCTCAGAGAAGAAGTCGATCCCTACAGATATGTTATTGGCCGTTAGTGGAAACTGAAAAGGGGAGGCTGAATCAATGAAAAATAATGAAAAGACAGCGCTTGATCAGGGATTCGAAAATATTGAGCCCATGGTGTTTGAGAGCAAAATAAGTGTTCCTTACAGCTGGTGGGCAGGCGAAACAGCGACGCATTTCCTGAAATCACTGCGTGATGATAAAAAAATACTGGCCCTCAAGTGCTCAAAATGCGGAAAGACATTCGTTCCTCCGCGGAAGGTATGTCCCGCATGTTTTGTTAAAAATACTGATTGGGTTGAGTTGTCGGGTCAAGGGACGCTGCAGTCATTCACGGTCGCACGACGGCAGCTTGCGGCAATTCAGAAGAAAGTGCCGGTGATTTACGGACTTATTAAACTGGATGGCGCTGATACTGCAATGCTCCATTACCTGGAGGGTATCGCTCCCGAAAAAATCAAAATCGGGATGAGGGTCGAGGCGCAGTTTGCCGCTGACCGCAATGGCACCATACAGGACATAGAATTTTTTAGACCGGTATAAGTGAGGTGGATGACAATGAATAATGCCGCAATAATTGGTATTGGAATGACTTCTATCGAGGCTAACAAGGTCCGTGACACCTTTGCCGACATGGCATGGGAAGCGGTCAACAAGGCACTCGATGATGCCGGAATGACAATTGATGATATTGATAACGTAGTAACCACGTCAAATGATTTCTGGGACGGCAGGACCATATCCTGCATGGCTGTCGGAGACGCCAGCGGCGCCGCTCATAAGAACGTTTCCTGCGTAGAGGGAGACGGGACGTTCGGCGCCTTTTACGGACTGACCAGGGTTCTTTCCGGGTCTTACGGGACTACCCTTGTAACGGCTCACACAAAGGGATCGCAGAGCATTTCGAGTCTTATAACGAATGCCTCCTTTGACCCCATATATGAAAGAAGTCTCGGTATGGATATGATTACGGCCTGTGCCATGCAGGCTAACGCGTATATGCACAGGACGGGAACGACATCTGAGCAGCTTGCCATGGTGTCGGTCAAAAATCATGGTAATGCGAAAAAAAATCCTTTGTCACAGCTTCCTATGGATATAACCGTAGCGGACGTTCTGAAATCGGAGATGATCGCTGATCCGCTTCATAAGCTGGATTGTTCTCCCGTGTCGGATGCATGCTGCGCTATTATAATCGCCAATGGCGATAGAGCAGACAAGTACACGGGAAAACCGGTCTGGATTAAAGGAGTATCCTTCTATTCCGACGCATTCTTTTTCGGCGACAGGGATCTTTCAAAAGCTTTATCACTGGAAAAAGCAGCTCAGAAGGCTTATGCCATGGCCGGGATAAAAAATCCCGGGAAAGAAATTGATGTGGCCGAGCTCTATGACGCCTTCACCTATCAGGAACTCTTGTGGCTGGAAGCCATGGGCCTCTGCGGCGACGGAGAAGCCGGAAAGCTCCTGGAGAAAGGTGAGTTTGCCGTTGGCGGCAGACTTCCTGTCAATGCTTCCGGAGGCCTTTTGAGTGGACACCCTGTCATTGCAGCTGGTCTTATCCGTATGGCTGAAGTGGTAAAACAGCTTCGCGGCGAGGCCGGAGCCTACCAGGTAGCAAAAGCCCGGACGGGTGTCGCCCAGGGAGTCAATGGACTCTGTGGGCAGTCACACTGCGTATGGGTTCTCGGGAAGGATAAATAGGAGGATATGATATGGCAAAAAAAGTAGCAATCGTAGGCACCGGGCAGACCTATCATAAGAGCCACCGTCCCGATGTCAACGGGCAGGAACTGATTAATGAAGCAGTACAGGCCGCATTGAAGGATGCGGATATGACCATACAGGATATTGATGCCATTATCATCGGCAACATGGATCACTTCGAAGGGATCAATTACGTGGACTGCTGGAGTGTTGATGGATCGGGCGGAACCATGAAGCCGATCATTAAAATCACCACGGGCGGTACAACAGGATGCAGTATCGCCATCGGCGGTTACCATGTAGTTGCGTCGGGGTTGTATGATAAAGTGCTGATAATCGGCTGGGAGAAAAACTCCGAGTCCGATACGACAGGCGCCATAACAACGGCCTTCGATCCTATCTGGGACCGCCTGGTATTCGCCGGCGCCATTTCCGGTCTGGCCGTGGAGGCTCAGGCGTATATAGCCCGATACGGGGCAACTGACCGTGACGGCGCACGTGTTTCTGTAAGGGACAGAAAGCACGCCATGAACAATCCGCATGCGCAGCTGAGGAAAGAAGTGTCCATCGACGATGTTCTTGCTTCTCCCATGCTTGCCGATCCAATTCACCTTCTCGATGTGTGTCCCAGGACAGATGGAGCAGCGGCGGTGATTATGGCCAGCGAGGATGTGGCGGAGAAGATCACTTCAAAACCGGACTGGATCTGGACTACGTCCAATCGACACAGCTATTCATATCTCGGTGATGCCGATTATGGAAGACTCACCAGCATGAGAGAGTGCTCACAGGAAATATTTAAAAAAGTCGGGATCAAAGAACCCCGGAAGGAAATCGGCGTTATAGAGTTATATCAGCCCTATTCCTTTGCCGGCATCATCTGGATAGAGGATATGGGGATCATCGGACCCGGTGAAGGTCCGCAGTATATCTGGGATGGTAATACGGATATGGGCGGCGAGCTTCCGATTAATCCCTCGGGAGGAGTTATATCCTGTAATCCTATCGGCGCGACCGGGCTTATCCGGTGCTGTGAAGCGGCCATGCAGGTCATGGGAAAAGCCGAGGGAAGGCAGGTACCCGATGTCAATTTTGCCATCAGTACCGGTTTCGGCGGATGCTGGTGGACCGATATGATACTGCACGGCAAAAAGAAGCCGAATTTTTAAGGGGGAACCATGAGCGATAAAGATTATATCATAATTGAATCGGGAAAAGCCATACAGCCATTTCATTATGCCGTCGGCATGCATGGCAGCAAATTTTTTAAGGAAATTAAAGATAACAAACGTTTCATCGGGCTGAAATGTCCGAAGTGCGGAAAGGTATATATCCCTCCCCGTGGAGTTTGCGGTGACTGCTTCGCTGAAATGAAGGAATGGGTCGAAGTTGGACCCGGGGGAGTCATCGGTTCCTTTACCATCCTCCGCTATGCCTTCATCGATCCCGAAACAGGTCAGCAGAAGCCCGTGCCGTACAGCTATGGCTTCATAAAACTGGACGGAGCCGATACGCTGTTTCAGCACTATATCAACATTGAGGATGAATCAAAAATCAAAATCGGTGCGCGTGTCGAGCCCATTTTTTCCGAGGTAAGAAAAGGGACCATCAGGGACATAGAATACTTCAGGGTGGTTGACTGATAACCATGTCTTCCCATGGACCTATACTGATAAACGCATCGAGGCGTTCCCTGAAGATGGAAAATTATTTTTCCGGGTTTATCGCCACGGGTACGGAGAAGGTGAGGTGCGGTTTCGGGAATGGAGACTGCCTGCTTTTTGATTTTGGACGGCGTGTTTTCGCCGCCGCCGATGGTACCGAGCGGTTTCCCTGGGCTTCCAGGGAACTGCTGGTGCGTTATCAGCATTTACTCTCCGCGGGGCCGGCAGTTCCCGGTGTGGATGATCTGCGTGAGTATGTTAAAAAGATTTATTCAGTCCAGGAATATAATCATAAGACAACCTTTAGTTCGGTATGTCTTGATCGGAATGGCGATATGCTGAATCTCCATATCGCTAACGGCGGAGACAGCATGGTGATGATTATCAACACCGAAACTAAAGCAGTTGTTTACCAGACAGTTGTTGATATGAATTTTGCCGGCCGGAGCATTATGGAGGCGGCTGTCCAGACAATAAGCCTGACGGATGATGTCTACCGGGTTATCCTGGCAACGGATGGTTATGCTGACCTCATCAAAGAGCTGGATCGTTCCGTTGGCGGTGCGCTGCAGGAACTTTTATTTTCAGTGCCGGTCCATGAAGTAGCCGACAGGCTTCTCAATGAACTGGATATGCTGAACGATGGTATCGAGTATGATGATGTGGGATTTATTATATTCAATCCCTTTCATCTGCATGATTATTGTCCCATGAGTATTATATCGGGAGGAACCACTTCCAGAGAAGAGAAACTCTTTAATAAAAGCGGTATTGGTGATGTGCCTGATGAATGGCATGAAACCGGTTACTGGCAGGAAAATGAGGAAATAATAAAAACAGCGGGAATCGGATTTTACTGGGATGGAAACCGGTCATGAACGGGAAAAGGATATTAAACGTTATTGTCCCGGGAAAGCCCGTTGGAATGAATATATTTCTGAAATTTTCTTGACCGGAAAAGGCGCCTGAATAGTTTGGTTGGATGTTCAGTCAATAGTTTCTATGGTACATACCTATAAAACATGGCTGAGAAATAAAATCAAGAGGTTTATGAGTGATGAACGAAAAAAGTAAGAGCGAGATAATCAATATCAGACGCTCGCAGCTGATTAAGGCCGCCTACAGGGTACTCAGTAAAAAAGGTTACCATGATTTCACCATACGGGATATAGCAAAAGAGGCAAACCTTTCCACGGGCCTGGTTCATTATTATTTCAAGAATAAACAGGATCTCCTTGTTTCAGTTTTAAAGGATATCAACGAAAACCTGCGCCGTTTCCTGGACAAAAGTTTTGAACAACTGGACAGCCCCGTAGAAAAGCTCAGGGTTTTTATGACTCACGCCTTTGAGCTCGCAAAGGACGAGGAATATTTTTCCGTAATATTCGATTTCTGGACACTGTCAAATAACAATGACCGGATGCACCGGGCCAATATGAAACTTCTGAAGAGCTATCGCGACGAATGTCGGAGAATAATCGAAGAGGGTATCGAACAGGGTGTGTTTAACACGATAGATGTGGAATACACAACGGCAATTATCATTTCAGTTATTCAGGGTATGATAATACAGTATGTGATTGATAAAGGCGCCTTTGATTATGATGAATACGCGGAAAAGGTTACAAAACAGATATTCGTTCTGCTCGTGAAAAAAGACAGTGATAAAAAGAGCTGAACGGTGTTTGTACGGTTCGTCATGCAGTCCAATACTCTGTCGGCAACGGGTGCGGTATATTCGGAGTAGCAGCGAAGTTTGTGAATAAAGGTAGTATCATTTGGCGCGATGCCGGATGATACTACAGGTAAAATAAAAATCAGCCTTGCTGAATTAAAAAAATCTAAGGAGTAAAACTATGGAATACGAACTGGGTAAATCATATGATGAAATTCAGGTCGGTGATAAGGCATCATTTTCAAAAACAGTCACGGAAACTGACATAGCATTATTTGCCGCGATCACAGGGGATTTTAATCCCATGCACATGAATGAAGAGTTTGCTAAAATGACTCCCTTCAAAACCAGGATAGCTCACGGAGGAATTCCTCACAGCCTGATCGCTCCGGTATGGGGAACCAAACTTCCCGGTCTCGGAACCGTAGCCCTGGAAATCAAAACACGGTTTAAGGCTCCTACGTATCCCGGTGACACTATCACCGCTACCACTGAAGTGGTTGAGAAGATGGAAGAAAGAAAGTGGATAAAAATGAAGCTTACCTGGACAAACCAGAAGGGTGAGATCGTTGGTGTCGGTGAAGGTCTTGTCATTCCTCCACCCAAAATCAAGTAGCATAAGGGAACCTCAATAAATCATTATTTGGATGTTCCCTTGTGGGCACAAACATTGGTAAAATAAGGTTTTCTCATTTTATTGTGAATGAAAACCTTATTTTTAGAGGTGCCCATAAGTAGATTAAAATACCTGCAACTTTAATAAGGAGGAAACGTATGGAATTCGGATTTACAGAAGAACAATTGATGTTTCGTGAAACAGTATATAAATTCGCGAAAAATGAGATCGTCGATCTTTGTGAGCAGGCGGACCTGAAGAGCGAGTTTTCATTTGAATTGTGGAAAAAACTCGGAGCGATGGGCCTGCTGGGGCTTCCCTTCCCAGAAGAGCTGGGCGGTTCAGGCGCCGATGTCGTAACCTGCTGTGTGGCCGCTGAAGCACTGGGACACGCCGGGGTGGACCAGGGACACTTACTGGCCCTGGGAGCTCACACCTACCTGGGAACGGACACGCTGTACAAAAACGGCACCGATGCTCAGAGGAAAAAATATATTCCTAAACTGGCCAGCGGTGAATGGATCTGCTGTATGGGTCTTACCGAACCGGGTTCAGGTTCCGATGCGGCATCCATGGCAACGACAGCCGTGAAAAAAGGAAATAAATGGATACTCAACGGATCAAAGACATTCATCACCAATGCCCCCATATGCAACGTGTGCATCGTTTTCGCCACGGTGGATAAAAATCTCGGCAATGCCGGTATTACCGCGTTTATAGTTGAAAATACTTTTCCGGGATTTTCCACGGGCGAGCCTTTTCACAAGATGGGTGTCCGTGCTTCCACGACGTCGGAAGTATTTTTTGATAATTGTGAAGTTCCCGAAGAAAACCTGCTGGGGGAAGTGGGCAAAGGATTCAGCTACACTCATGAAACACTTTCATGGGATCGCAGCGCCCTTTTGGCTCCCTTTGTCGGCGGATTGAAATACATGATGGAAGAAGCAGCAAAGTATGCCACGGAACGCGTTCAGTTCGGTAAACCTATAAAGAGTTTTCAGGCCATTCAGCACAAACTGGCCGACATCAAAGTTACCATGGAAGCCGCGAAGCTGCTGGTTTATCAGGTGGCTCATGACAAGGATACGAACAAGCCCCTCAATCACCGACATCTTTCCACGGCCAAGGCCTTTGTGGGTGATATGGGTCTACAGGCGGCTTCCGAGGCTATCCAGGTCTTCGGCGGTTACGGTTATATACATGACTATCCAATAGAGAGAATGCTCCGCGACGCCAAGCTGGCTCAGATAGGCGGCGGTACATCGGAGATTCAGAGATTTATCATTTCTCGATTGCTGAGTTTCGGTTGATAAGGAGGCAGATATGAATTACGATTACAATGAAGAACAATGGATGATTGCCGGGAATTTTAAAAATTTCTGTCAGAAAGAACTGGAGCCGCGGGCCCATCAGCTCGATACGGCTTCCAAAGAAGAAGTCGATGTCCTGATAAAGGAAAACATAAAAAAACTGGCCTCCATAGGATACCTGGGGATGCTCCATGAGGAAAAATACGGCGGATCAAATAATGATCTCGTCAGCCATGTGATCGCCAGTGAACAGGTTGCCAAGGCCTGCGCCTCATCCTTTTTATCAGCCGGCGCCAGCTGCGGACTTTTTGGTATGCCGCTGAAACTTTTCGGATCCGAGGAACAGAAACAGAAATATCTTCCCGGGATTATCAAGGGAGATATCATCGGCGCATTCGGTCTTACTGAACCGGAAGCCGGTTCCGATGCCGTCTCTATCAAAACGACGGCCGTAAAAAAAGGTGATAAATGGGTCCTTAACGGATCAAAGACGTTTATCACCAACGCCACTATATGCGATGTGGCCCTTATATTCGCCTATAATGACAAGGCGGCGGGTCCCGGCGGCGGAGTGACATGCTTTATCGTTGATAAAGGTACAAAAGGATTCAACGTGGGCAAAGCCTTTGATAAAATGGGTTTTCGCGGATCACCCACGGCTGAAATATTTCTCGAGGACTGTGAGGTTCCTGAAAGCGCCGTACTCGGCGAGGTAGGCAAGGGATTTATCCAGGCTATGAAAACTCTGGAATATGGACGCATCGGTATGGCTACGGTTTCTCTGGGTATTGCTTCTGCATGTCTTGACTATGCCAATGCCTATTCCAAGGAGCGCAAGGTTTTCGGGAAATTTCTCAACAGGTTCCAGGAAATAAGCTTTAAACTGGCCGATATGGTCATCCTTATCGATACGGCGAGGCTTCTCATTTTCCAGGCAGCCTGGGCAAAGGAAACCGAACAGGCCGACGCGCAGATTCTGGCCTCGTGCGCAAAACTTTTTGCCAGCGAGAGCGCGGTGAAGATTTCTAATATGGCTGTACAGATATTTGGCGGATATGGATATATAAAAGAGTTTCCCGTGGAGCGGCTCTATCGTGACGCGAAACTGGGAGATATCGGGGAAGGCACCTCGGAAATTCAGCGTGTGCTGATTGCCAGGGACGTTCTCAGTAAATTTGCTTCATAACCTTTTGTGTAAATCTTAATTAGACATTGGGGATGTCCCTGAAGATTGTTATAAGTCAGGTTGAATTGTTAAACCCCGTTTTTCCAGGGAGAAGACATTTTTTACTTGCATCTGAGGGGCAGCCCCAATGTAATTTTTTATTATGCTGCAGACACGACTGTGCCACATATTCAAAATACAATACCCGATAATCCTGGGCGGAATGGCCTTTGCGGGAGATCACCGTCTTGCCGCCGCTGTCAGCGAGGCAGGAGGGCTCGGCGTTATTGCCTCGGGAAACCTCACTATTGATGATCTGGCGGAACAAATAACCGCATACAGAAAAAAAACGGATAAGCCCCTGGGGGTTAACTGTTTTATTAAGGATACGGAGTGCCGGGAAAAGGCGGACCTGGCCTGCCGCATGGGCGTCAGCGCTATTTTTACCGGCATCGGCAATCCCGCTCCGGTAATGGAGTTCGGGAAAAAGGCGGGAATTCCGGTTATCCCCACGGTTGCCACGGTGCGGCATGCCCTGGCTGCCATTGAATCGGGTTCGGGGATCATTGTCGCTGAAGGGCAGGAGGGGGGCGGCCATATCGGACGAATCGGAACACTGCCCCTTATTTCCCAGGTCAGGAAGGCCGTAGGTGACCGGGTTCCCATTATTGCCGCGGGTGGAATCGGCGACGGGTCGCAGATGATTGCCTGCCTGGTTCTGGGCGCCACGGGAGTCATGATGGGAACACGTTTTCTTACCGCGCTGGAATGCCCTATTCATGACAATGTAAAAGAGGCGCTTATACGTTCCGGTATCGATGACACGACAGTGACCGGGCAGTTTACGGGTCTTCCCATGCGATGCCTCAAAAATCAATTTACCAGCGAGTATCAGAAAAAGGAAAAGGCTGTTCCCAGCTATGAGATGCTCATGTTCGGCAAGGGAAAAATCCGCGAGGGTCTCATGGGCGGCGACGTGAACAATGGTTCGCTTCCCGCCGGACAGGTGATCGGTCAACTGGAAATGATACAGAGCGCCGGTGAGATAATCCGATCCATTGTCGCCGAGGCCGAAGATATCAGCCGCAAAATAACGGAAAATGCCGGTTTCGAAAACTGGTAAGGTTCCACATGCAGATTATAGACGGTAAAACATGCCAGGAGTGCGGGAAAGGCAAATCCGCCGTCATTTGTGACGGCTGCGGCAAGATTTTATGCATAGAGTGCCGCACCTATGATATATGGTGCTATGGCTGCGGTCATGGCGACACGAAGGCCTTCTGTAAAAAATGTTTTAATGATCCCGAGATCAATATCTGGCGTCCTGCCTGACCGGCGCAATTTTACCAGGAATTAAGGAATATCATTAGCACGACCGCAGAACCAGGAGGTGCAGATCCGGGCCGTGTTTCCCGCTATGCGCATCTCCCGGTTGCGTATAAAGTTTCTGCCGGTCAGGCCCTGACTGTGTCGAGATGTTTGGCCAGGCGCTTTCCCAGTGACGCGGCGGTCCATACCACGGGAAGGCCCAGTGATGATGGGAATACACTGGCATCACAACAGTACAGGTTCTTGATACTGGTTTCCAGGTTCGTATCTACCACCTCTCCTATCCGGCACGTTGAAGAGGGGTGGGCGCCTGATGGCTTGAGCGCCAGAATACTGCTTTCATCAGCGCCGGCCTTCACGAGTATTTTCCTGATAATCCCCACGCCCTTATCGAGTTTTTTCTGATCCGCAACCGTAACAGGCTTGGAAAAGCGGTTCCCCTTGTAAAGCTCTCCCACGGTTTCGTCGCGTATCTTTACCATGATGCCCGTGTATTTCCAGAAATCGAAGAACCGGGGAAGATACTTCGGTCCCATCATGCCCATGATCACCAGGAACTGCGACCAGTTGGGAAAAACGGGTACGATAGCTATACCGTCCGATTCATAATGCTCCAGGGTGCCCACTGACATGGGAGTCGCCTTTGACGTATTCATTCCCGGCACAATGCCGCCCACGAACTGGAGCCAGTCACAGCAGAATCCCTTGCCGGCCTCTTCAATGCCGGCCCTGCGCAGGATATGGGCATTGCTGACACCCGATGACAGCACTACGATCTTGCCGCGGTACGTGACAGGCTTTCCAAAGCTTGTTCCCCTGACTCCCGTGACTTTTCCATTTTCCACGATAACTTCTTTTATGTTTGTATGCAGCTTCAGTACGGCTCCATTGGCAACGGCTTCGTCCCCATACGTTCTCGCCGTGAATTTCGCGCCGGTTTTGCAGCCCAGCATGCAGTTTCCACTTCCGGAGCATTTATCGCAGTCGATAAATTTTTCCATCTTGCCCCAATTATATCCCAGATCGTTGGCCACCTCGATCAGCCGGAGGTTTTCTTTGCCTACCAGGTTGTCGGGTTGGACCTGTATCTTCATGTCAACACGTGCTTCTGCTGCTTCTTTTGTAAGGTCAATGCCCACCTTATCAAACACGGCTTTGGGCGGAGGGGCAGCGCAGCCCGCTGAAAGATTGGAAAGTCCTCCATAGTTGTCACCGACGGTCACAACATATTTTTCCTCGCTTCGCAGCAGCCCGAAATTTTTCAATATAAAGGCCATAGTAAGAGTGTTCCCCATCATATTGGTTCTGCCGCCCTTTTCGAGGATGAGTACTTTCTTGCCTCGCCTGGTCATCTCCCGCGCCACCGTTGTTCCCCCGATACCGGAACCGACGACAATCACGTCATATTCTGTATTCTTCATAAAAATCTCCTTACCGTATATTATTAATTGGGACGTATATATTCCTTTTCAACAAGGTCCAGATCCAGAGGTACCGTTTTTGATAAATCACGGACAAGAGAAATGGCTTTTTTCGGGCAGTGTTCAGCGCAGAGCTCACAGCCGAGGCAGGCGCTGATATCATAAGACCACGATTTGTTTTTTTCTACCCGGATGGCATCAGTCGGGCACACACCGGCGCAATCGCCGCATTTGATGCATTGCGTGTCGTCATGGGTAATTGAATATCCCGAATCGGCCTGCATGGAAAGTTTCGGGCTGAATTTTTTGGCGAATCGCGTGGCCTTCAGACTGACGCAGGTATCGGGGTGGCAGTTGCAGATGACACCGGTACTTCCTCCCGTGGCCACTTTAAAAAAGGCCTGAGTCAGATAGCCGTGTTTTCTGAAATTTTCGATGAGTTCCAGGGCCTGTGTCTGGGTGATCTTTTTAGCATTATACTTTTCCCCGTGATCGATCCAGAATGAAGAAATACCTTTTCCCACGGCGATGCAGGAATTGATAGTCCAGTCCTCGTCCTTGAGGGCTTTCTTGCAGGGGCAGTCCATTACGGCAAGGTGTTGCGGTTCCTGGAGAATGATTTTATGGGCGTATTTATACGGAACAATCTTTTTATTTTCATGGGATGTGGCTATAATATCATGGTCAATGGTAAAGAATTTTTTAGTATCATTATAAGTGAGAACCTTGGAGTGATATCGGCTGAATGCGGTTTTGAGCACCAGATTCAAGGGCTTAAACCAGAAGAGGACGATCGAGAGAGCCTTGAAGAGATAGAAGACCGATGTAACATAGGGATAGTAAAAAACAAAATAAATATAATTGTGGATGCCCCTGTCGACTCTCCACCCGTGTTTTTTAAACATGTTCTTTGTCGATTCTCTCATAAAGCCCCCTGTTTTTTATTTTATGGAATTATCAAAGTTGACGATATGGACCTGACGCGTCAGGTCCATATCTATATCCTGCCAAAATAAATGTCAAGAAGAAATGGGTAAAAATATATTTTTATCCACAGGCCGCACGGTGAGTGTTTTTTGCCCGATAGCAGGTTGGTTGTAGATACCAAAAAATCCCCGTTGGCAATGACTATCCTTAAATATATTATTGACGTTATCCATGGAAATATAGTAGATATGGGGAAAAATCAACCGGGTAAAAGGAATGACCAGTAAAGGAGAACAGAGGAAAGAACAGCTGCTCGAGAGCGCAAAAAAGATATTTGCGCAGAAAGGATACTATGAAACTTACGTGGAGGAAATCATTCGCGATGCTGCAATCGGGAAGGGAACCTTCTATCGTTATTTTAAGAATAAAGAAGAAATCTTCGTTGCACTGCTTCATCGATTTCTTGACCAGTGGGAGGTGCAGGTGCTCTTTGATACCCAGGAGCAGCGGCAGAAGAATCTGCTCGGTTATTTCAAGATACTGATACGCCGGAGCCTGAATTTTTTTCTGAACAACGAAGACCTCTGCAATATCTATCTGCGTGTGGGGCCGGGTCTCAATACCATTTATGAACCCTTTCTTGGTAAATTCGAGAACCGTATGCTGAGTTATATTGTCAATGAACTGGAAGCCGCGGAAAAGAAGGGCATACTCACGATCAATCTGGATATTGAGCTGGCATCCAATATGATAGCAGGCGCTTTTCTCCGTGTAGACTATTATTATTTTGTCCTGAATAAAAATAACCGTAAGTCCATCGATATGGACAGGCTCACCGATGATTTTTACAATATCATCATGAACGGGATTCTCGGCGCCATGGCCCGGGCATGACTCAATCGTCCACGAGGGCAACGGCGCGTATCCAGCCGGCGCTTGCCTTTCGTATTTTAACGGGAAAACAGAAAAAGGTGAATCCCGTGGCCGGAAGGCTCTCAAGGTTTGTCAGTTTTTCGATATGACAGTATCCTTTTTCTATGCCGGCGAAATGGCCTTCCCATATAATAGAGGCGTCTCCTGTTTTCCCGTATTCACCGGCTATTATTGGAAGCGGACGGTCCCAGCTCCAGGCATCGGTGCCCACGACTTTTACTCCCTGGGAACAGAGCCATAGAGTGGCTTCTTTACCCATGCCGCATCCCTTCAGAAGATATTCCGGTTTGCCCCAGTATTGGTCAGCCCCGGTATTTACGAGTACGATATCGCCCTGCCGCAATTCATGGCTCATGTCGGAGAAGGCCTTTTCCATATCGTGTGCCGTGACCAGGTACCCGTCGGGAAAGTGCCTGAAATCCAGTTTGACCCCCCGGCCCATGCACCATTCCAGGGGTATTTCGTCGATTGTCAGCGCCCGTGCTCCGGCATCCATGGTGGGATGGTAGTGCCATGGCGCATCGAGGTGCGTGCCCGAATGGGTGCTGAGCGAGACAAGCTCCATGGCCCAGCCTTTTCCGTCAGGCAGGTCTTTCTCCGGGTCTATACCGGGGAAGAAAAGTTTCATTTGCCCGGCTCCCTCGCTGTGATCCACATATTGAATCCTGGGGATCATCATGGGAGGGTCCGACGGCAGGTCGTTTTCAACGGCAATACTGAGGTCGATGAGACGTGCCATGGTTGCCTCCTTCCGGTTTTATTTTTATGTTCTACAGACCGGCCCTTTTTTTATAGAGATCTTTGCTTACTTCACTCTGAAGTTTTTTAAGGGTGTTGAAGGGCTGTGCCGTGGCGAACATGTTCAGTACCCATGCGGGAAGGGCAACACCGGGTTCTGCATGGGCATTATAGATGAATTTTGTTTTGTCAGGGCCCTGCCGTGTGGCGGTGAAAATAGCGAACATTTTGGGCATGCGAACGCGGTTATTGTCTTTTGTTGTTTTTTCCATATTGTACTGTTCAACGTCGGGGGCGGATATATTCCTGACGCTGACCGTGATAGTCCCCTTGGCGAAATCTTTGTTGTAATCACATACGGCAACAGTATCACGGTCGCTGATGGGCCATGGTACATCCACGACGTGGTAAACGACTTTTTTCGACGGGCTGACCATCTTTAATACCGTCTGTTCAATACAATCGGCGAACCAGAGTTTCCAGCGGGAGTTGTCGTACAGTACTTCCCAAACGACTTCCAATGGAGCGTTGAGTATGCATTCGGCTTTCAATTCTTTCATGGGAGAGCCGGCAACCGGTTTATTGAGCACCAGAATACCTTCACCCTGTTTCGCGGTCTTCCACTCTGAACCTGCAAACAGCGTAATCGATGAAAGAAGAATAACAACTGTTAGTAAATTATTTATTTTCACGGTAACCTCCTGATATATGATTGTGCGGTGATTGCTCATGAAGCATGTTGGACTTGTATTCAGAACACCACGGTACTTTTATATGGTCACGATTTGTAAATGGCAATAAAAATTTTCCGGAAGCGCGTTTTCTCTTGCGAATCAGGTTCAGCGCGCTATCCCCGGTTACCCGCATCCGCCTAATTTTTTCTTGACTAAATTAAAACACTTTCTACCATCGGAGCAAATTGGTTGGATGTCCAATCATTTATTGGATGTCGGGAAAAATACAGGGCTGTCAGGAGGTGAATATGGCCATAAATCCCATTATTGATACACGAGATGTGCGGTTTGTTCTTTTTGAAATGCTTGAAACGGATAAACTCAAAGACAGATATCCGCGGTATGCCGAGCACGACAGGGACGTATATGAAGAAATACTCGAATTGGCTGAAAGGATAGCTGTTGAAAAAAATTATCCCGCCAGTGCGGAAGCGGACAAGACCGGATGCTCCTATGATCCGGCCACCAAATCGGTGAAGATTCCCCAGTGTTACAAGGAGCCCATCAGCGCTTTTTACGAAGCGGGATTTCTCGCCCTGGGTGAATCGGAAGAGATCGGCGGTATGGGGATGCCTCAGAATATCACCCAGGCCTGTAACGAGATGTTCATGGCCGGCAGCATGCCCATGATGATGTACCCTGGTCTTGGTCATGGTTCCATGATGCTCATACACAACTTCGGCACAGAGGAACAGAAGAAAATATATACGGGGAAAATGCTGGAAGGTAAATGGGGAGGCACCATGTGCCTGACAGAACCTGAAGCCGGTTCCGACGTGGGTGCCCTGAAGACAAAGGCTGTTAAACAGGCCGACGGATCATATCTTATTACGGGACAGAAGATATTCATCACTGCCGGAGACAATGATTACTATGAAAACATCATACATCCCGTTCTTGCCAGAATAGAAGGTGACCCCGTGGGAACCAAGGGAATATCCATATTCCTGGTACCGAAATATCATGTAAAAGCCGACGGTTCTTTGGGCGATAAAAATGATGTTGTCTGCGCCGGTATCGAGCATAAAATGGGCATAAAAGGGTCTGCGACCTGTACCATGAGTTTCGGCGAAAACGGCAAGTGCGTCGGTTACCTTCTCGGAGAGGAACGTCAGGGAATGAAGATCATGTTTCAGATGATGAACGAGGCCCGCCTGGGTGTAGGCGTACAGGCCCTGGCTCTTTCTTCATCGGCGTACATGCATGCGATTACCTTCGCCAGAAACCGTGTTCAGAGCGTACACGTGACACAGATGATGAATCCCGAGGCGAAACCGGTGCCCATCATACAGCATCCCGATGTCAAGCGCATGCTGCTGTGGATGAAGTCCCATGTGGAAGGCATGCGGATGCTCTGCTACCTCATGGCTGACTGTCTCACGGTCGAGCACGTGGATAAGAGTGAGACAGGGAAGGAAGCTCGCGCCCTTGCCGAGTTTGTCCTTCCCATCTGCAAAGCGGGGAACACCGATACATCGGTGCTGGTTACTTCCGAAGCGGTACAGGTCTACGGCGGTTCGGGATACTGCTCGGATTATCCCGTGGAGCAGCTCATGAGAGATTCCAAGATCACAGCTATCTACGAAGGAACTAATGGCATCCAGTCTCTTGACCTCATGATGAGAAAACTTCTCATGAACAAAGAGCAGTACAATTATTCCATTTTTGTGAAAAATGTGAAGGGAGTCATTGATAAAGCCCGCGGTATCGTTGATGATAAATATATCACTTCGGTGGAGCGCGGACTGGCTAAAGTTGATGAAATAGTAAACAAGAAGAAGGAACTCATGGCCGGCATGAAGATAATGCAGATTCTCATGAATGCCAAGCCATTTCTGGACATGATGTTCGTTATGACCCTTGGGTGGCTTCACCTCTGGTCGCTTACCGTGGCCCAGCCGAAAATGGCTCAGCTCATCGGTGATAAGAAGGGAGAGGAACTGGACAAACTGCTCATGGACAACCAGGAAGCAGCCTATTACCGGGGACGCGTTCTTTCCTCACAGTATTACATCGGCGCACTGTTTCCCGAGCTTTTTGGTAAAGCCGAAGCCATTCTTAACCTGGAATCGGCAGTGGTCAAAGCGAATGAATACATTTTCACGGGTGCTCCGGCGGAATAAGTACACGAAACGAAATTTCTGATACGGGGAAGCATATCCGGGCGAAGGGTTAATCCCCTCCGCCCGGAAATTGCGGGAGAATTATCGTGAACCAGGAAACTATTGCTTTTATACGAAAGTGCCCGGCATTGACGGGAAGCATCGCCACGGGGAAATCAACGGTGGCGCGTGTTTTCATGAACCGGGGAGGGCATGTGATCGATACGGATATCATCGCCAGGGAGGTTGTGGAGCCGGGTCAGCCGGGACTGGAAGAGCTTCGGCAGGCTTTTGGTGAGACGATAATCAACGGCGACGGTACACTGAACCGGGAGGCTCTTCGTGCCATCATGATCAGTGACGGTTCAAAGCGCAGGCTCCTGGACAGTATCCTTCATCCTCATATCAACAACAGGGTTTTACAGCGTATTGAACATCACCGGAACAACGACGACGGCAAGCCCGTCATCATCGATGTGCCGCTTCTTTTTGAGGCGGGATGGGACAAACTCTTCGGAAAGGTCATAGTCGTGCACGTCTCACGGGAAGCTCAAATTGAGCGGCTCATGAAAAGGGACGGGATAGACCGGGCCACGGCTGAAGCTACCATTGCAACGCAGATGAGCGTTGATGAAAAGAAGAAAAAGGCCGGTATTGTCATTGATAATTCGGGATCAATGAAAGACACGGAAATTTTTGCGAAAAAAGTGTTTGATATGCTGTGCCGCGAATGGTAAAAACATGTTTGTACGGGCTCAATAATATTTTTTTCCCGGGAGGTAGCCTCCGTGAAATATTTCGGCAGGTATGGAACATCAAAGGGATTTGCCAGGATGCTCGTTGCCTCCTCGTGGCCGGTCATTATTATCGGAAAAAGACTCAGCAACGTACCCATCCTTCGTTGGATTATCAATCCTTTTTTTAAGCGGCCCCATAATGAACTCACCGTCATACCTATTCAGGCCGCGGTGGAAAAACCGGCATCGGCACTGATCCCGCGGCGTGTAATGGAAAGTCTTCTGTCCATGATCGATGATATTTTTATTTTTGATGAATGTGTCTGCCGCAGTATTTGCGGGTGCTCCGAAAAACCGAAGAACATCGGCTGCATGGCCCTGGGCCCTTCAGCCAGGCGTATTCACCCGAGCCATGGACGGTGGGCCTCGCAGGAAGAAGCCTTCGCGCATGTGGACAGGGCGGCCCGTGCCGGTCTTGTCGCCAATGTGGCTCATACCTGGATAGATTCCGTCGCGTTCGGTCTCTCGAATTTCAAATCACTCATGTTTATCTGTTTCTGTGACGACTGCTGCTGTATTTTCCGCAGACATATGAAGAGCCGGGGGCCCAACCTCGATAAAGCCTACCGGAAACTGCCCGGCATCGGGATAACGGTGAATGGGGAGCTCTGCACGGGGTGCGGGTCCTGCGTGGATGGGTGTTTCCTTAACGCCATTGACCTGCGGGAAGGGACTGCATATATAACTGAAGACTGTGCCGGGTGCGGCCGATGTCTCGACGCGTGCGCGCAGGAAGCTCTTGCTCTGCACATGGACGGGGAGAGTGAGCTGCTGGACCAACTGGTAAGTAGAATTAAAAGCGCATCAACCATACCTCTCAAAAATCCACGATAAAATTCGGTTCTTTCGTCGTTCAGTATCTATTTTTAACAATCCATCTTGACACGTGGCGCGGAAGTGATATAATCAAAAACCGGTGTGTCTGGTTAAATCCGTTGCTGCGCACATTGTGCTCCACAATTCTGTTGTTATTGGATAAACAGCGGTAATATAGAACATGATTTTTAACATAATCGATAAAAGTGCCAGGCAGAGGGAAGATCTCGACTATACTTTTGTTGTTTTCAAAGCGGCGGCCGCTGATGTTTTTGATATGGACAGGTCCTTGGATTTCGGGCTCATTGTTAGAACCCTTATAAAGGGTGGTGCCGTGAAGATGATTATTGATATGTGCGATCTCCAGTTTATCGACAGTCAGGGGATCGGTATTATCATCAACGCTGCCAAACTTATCCGCGCCGGTCATGGCGATCTGGTGATGATAAATGTCGATGAGAATATCCAGAATATCTTCAGGCCGCTCAATCTTCATAAATTCATAAAGATGTTTGACACTGAAGAAGAGGCCATGAATTATCTGAGGTTTGCCTGGAGAAAATAGATACATGCCGGTCCATTATATCGTAGACAGGCAGCAACGGGGATAGTACAAGAATACGGACAGCAACGGGAGAATACATGAACGTCAATATCGAAGTTGTTAAAGTTTCCCCCATAGTAAAGGAAGTTATTGATTACAGCACTGTCATTTTTAAAATACGATTTCCAAAGAGAGTTGATTTTGAGAATTCCAGGGATTTCTGGATATTTTTTAATGCACTCATTGAGGGAGGTGCTTTGAAACTGCTGCTGGATCTGCATGACCTTGAATATATCGACAGTTCCGGTATAGGTGTCCTGATTTCAACGGCAAAGGCCCTGCGGAAAAATTCCGGTGATGTTGTCCTCGCCAATGCCTCTTCGGATGTCCGGAATGTTTTCAAGGTGGTCAATCTCCAGAATTTTATCAAGTTATTCAATACCGATGGTGAGGCCTTCAATCATTTCCGCCTTGTAACGTGATCCATGTGTCGACAGTAAACTCTATTTAAGGGTGATAGCAACATATCGTTTTTATAACTGCCTCCTTTTTATTGATTGCTCATGTGTAGTATAATTGTTATATTGAATGAGACCGGTATGTTCCGGCCGTGATGAATTCTGGGTATACCCGGGAGGATGACGCAAAATTCTACTATATGAAACAGTGCTGTTCCATTCGGAAGGCGGGGTACAAAAAAATTATTTCGGGAAGCGTTTTGCTCAGGAATATTCGTTCTATTGTAATAATTATTCTGACATGCATAACCGTATTCTGTCAGGGATGCAGCGATGATTTTGACCGGCTGATAGTTGAAGAGGTTGAGGCAGGCGGCGGAGTTGTACCCGGCGGCCCGGATGACACCCTGGCGCCGGTAACGGGAGGCTCGGGTGTATTGACTATAGCCGACATTGGGACTGATTCCATTACCGTGGAATGGGTGCGGGCCTCTGATAACGAAACAGCGAGCGCGGAGCTTCTTTATAAAGTATTCATGTCCGATAATTCCGACATAGCTACCTATGCGGAAATTGTTGATAATGGCATTGAATATACCACGGGCTGGAACCTCGATATACAGACAATAACTCTGCGCGGACTTGAACCGGAGAGGACCTATTATTTTAATGTGCTGGTCAGTGACAGGGCCGGGAATATTACCGCGTATACCATGAACTCGGCAGTGACCGAGGAGATTCCCGCTGACGACACTGAGCCGCCTGTTCTGGTGAACGACGGTGAACTGACAGTATTTCAGCCGCAGACCGATTCCGTGAAGTTAAAATGGCAGAAGCCCAGTGACAATGTAACCGCTTCCGATGACCTGGAATACCGCATTTATTATTCCTTATCACCCAATATTGAAACCTATGCGGATATCATGAGCAACGGGACCTATGCCTCACAGGTCAATGGAACCAGCTACGAGACCGGTGCATGGATCATAGGCATCAACAATGTACTTATCGGGGGGCTGGCTTCAGGAACGACATATTATTTCAATGTTATGGTTCAAGATGAGTACGAAAATATCGCCGTCTTTACCATGGAAGAGGGTGCAACCGAATAATTGCCGCCATAAACGGGGCTATGGCGTTGTGCGAAATCATTCCACTTCGCCCTAATACGAGTGAGAGTGGAAGCGACATTGAGAAAGATCTTATTGATAGCGGCGGTTCTTTTTCTTTTTTCCGGCCGGGATGCGCGTTCTGAATGGACAGGGAATAATGATCCGATGAATCCCCTGATGCTCGGTGTTTCCGGGGGATACGGTATGCTCTCGGGATATTATGACGCCACTCTGACAGGGGCATACTCCTTCGGTGTGTTTATCGTTCCCTATGTCGGTGAGTTTATCATGGGCGAAGCTGATATGACTTTCTCGCGATACGGAATCAGGAATACGGATTCATCCTCCCTCATGTCTTTTTCCGCCAATGTCGGGCCGGTGCTTTACTATCCCCTGTCGTCGTTTTTTCGCGTATACGCATCAGTTTCCTTCAGGGGGAGCGTTTTTCATATCGACGCGAGAAATACCGGGAAGCAGGACAGCACATTCAAGGCGGGATTTTCCTTTGGGACCGGTTTTTATATTCCTGTTATGCGGAAAATCCAGGCGCGCTTTTCATACCGGTTTTCAGAAAATGATCTTTCCGACAGGGCATTCATGAGCCATGAATTCAGCATGGGCATGTTATACAGCTTCGGGAGGGCAGGTGTCAACGGCCGTGAAGGAAAAATTCCTTATTCAGAACTGAAGGGATACTATGACGAGGGCGTTGTCCGTTTTGAAAAAGGAGATTTCGCCTCGGCCAGGGATAGTTTTCAGAAAGTGCTGGTGCTCGATTCGGGTCATCGTGACGCGCGAAATTATCTCAAGATTATCGGGGAATCGGAAAAGGCCTATGCAGAGGCCCGGGGGCTCATGGAAAGCCGTGATTATTACGGGGCCATCACACTACTCGAGAGTATACATCCGAAAATGAACGCGGCCAGGGAAAGCCTGGCCAGTGCCCGTCAATTTCTTGCTGATCGTGTAGAAGGCATGGAGGGGCAGTGCGTTAAAGCTTATGATGAAAAGAACTATGAAATGTGCATTGCCGTGTGCAGAAAACTGCTGCTTATCGATCCGGAAAACCAGATAGCAGGACTGTATCTTGAAAGGGCGGAAAAACGGCTGAGAACCATGAGAAAACTGAAATAGGTCCCGCCCATGAAGCTGAAGTATAAGCAGATCATCATATTCATAATCATTATAATCGCATCGTCGCTTCCATTATCGCTTTTTATATTGAACCGCCAGGAGGCCGACAGCATCGCTATTCTCAAACACCGCGGTGTGATCGATGCCCGGATGCTTGCGCGCTCCACGACGAATATACTTTTCATAAATGGCGGTGATATCATGAGTTCGCGGATTGACGCCGCTGAAATGATCACCATGTTCTCCCCGCTGAATGAAGACGGCCTTGTCTATGCCGACTCCATACTTATTTCTTCGCGGAAAAAATATAACGGACTCATCCTCGCCTCCTATGTGAATGAAAATATTCTCAGACCCGGATTCGTTGATTCCCGCAGGGTCGACGGTGAAACCATTGAAAGGCTTCTCCGGCAGGAACGTGTATCGGAGCGGTACATGAAGGGCCTGGATGACCTATGCTATGAGTTCGCAGCCGCCGATTCATTGCCCGGAAAGGCCCCCCTGTGCATAAGCCGCCTTGTGTTTTCAAAAAGCGCAGTCCAGGCTCCCATAAGAAAAATGAAAAGCATCGTCTATGGTGTCACAGCCGCGGCCATAATCATTGTCACTATAATCGGTTATTTCCTGGGGCAGATAATTGCCAGGCCGGTGGAAAACCTTATCAGCGGTGTTGAACATCTTGGAGGAGGTGACTTCAGTTACCGGATACCCGTGAGGTCCGGCGATGAGTTCGGGCGACTGGCCACCACATTCAATCATCTTGCCCATGTTGTAAGCCTGGAAATTTCGGAAATGCGGAAAAAGAATGAAGAACTGAAAAGACTTGATATCTTGAAGGATGAATTTCTGGCCAATATATCACATGAGCTGAGAACCCCTCTTTACGGGATCATCGGGCTCACCGAATCCCTTATCGAGAGCGTCAGGAGTGAATATGGAGATGATGCCATCAGGGAATTGACGCTCATCGCCGTCAGCGGCAGAAGGCTTTCACAGCTGATCAATAATATTCTGGATTTCTCAAAGCTGAAACACAGCGATCTCGAACTGCAGGTGAAGTCCGTGGATATGTATTCCGTAACTCAGCTGGTCATCTCCATCCTCTATCCCCTGATTCTGGAAAAGGGTCTTACCGTGGAGAACCGTATCGCCGCTGAATCGGTGTATGTCTGGGGCGATGAATACAGGCTGCAGCAGATTATGCTGAATCTCCTGGGCAATGCAGTGAAATTCACCGAAGAGGGGACTATTGTCGTTACATCGGCAATAGCACTCAATGATGAGGGTAAATCAAATACCGTGATTACCGTGGAGGATAGCGGTGTCGGTGTACCGGAAGATAAACGGGAATCCATATTCGAATCATTTGAACAGGCAGACGGGTCCATTGACAGAATGTATTCCGGTTCGGGACTCGGCCTGGCTATTACAAAAAAGCTCGTGGAGCTTCACGGCGGCAGGATATGGATGGAGGAGGTGCCGGACGGCGGTTCGCGTTTCAGCTTTACCATGAGGACAAGCACTGTCATGCCTCTGTATCTTGCCGGTGAACGGCGGAGCGGTATCATGGAGACTCAATACTATTTTGACAGGGATGATGAGGTCCGGGAGAAGGATGAGAGGAAGGTTGATTCCGTACCGGACATGGCGAATGGTGGGAAATCCCGCCTTCTTGTGATAGATGATGAGCCCGTGATTCTTCAGGTCCTGAAAAAGAACCTGCAGCTCGCCGGGTACCGGGTCGATACCGTCATATACGGAGCCGATGCACTGGAATATATCGAGCGCGAGGGCCCGCCTGACCTTATAATCCTGGATATAATGCTGCCGCGCATGTCGGGCTATGAGGTATGCCGGAAGGTCCGGGAGCAATATTCGTCTTATGAGCTTCCCATATTGATGCTCACGGCAAGGAACAAACAGGAAGACCTCATTGCCGGTTTCGAGGCCGGTGCCAATGATTACATCGGGAAGCCCGTGGAGCGGCAGGAGCTGCTTGCCAGGGTGAACAGCCTTCTTTCTTTTAAACAATCCGCCGCGCTTGCCGCAAGGCTTGGCGTTATAAACCGCGATATCGAGATCGCCCATGAAATACAGCAGACCGTTCTTCTGAAGGAAATTCCCCGGGTCGAGGGTCTTGATATCGCCGTCAGCTACAGACCCATGGAAAAGCTGGGCGGAGATTTTTACGACATACAAAGACTTGCCGATGGAAGAATCGCCGTGCTCATCGCCGATGTATCAGGTCATGGAATCCCGGCCGCCTTTATCTGCGCCATGCTGAAGGTCGCCTATTCATTTTACCTGGAGCTTGAGGAAGACCCTGCGCTTATCTTCGCCCGGGTAAACCGGATAATGTGTTCTTATCTGAAAGACCAGTATATTACGGCGGCCATGGCGATTCTCGATGTGGAGAAAAACATCGCCCATGTGACAAACGGCGGACACTGGCCTGTCCTGATCGCGAAAAAATCCGGAGGAGAAATAGTCTCACGGGAAATAAAGGGATTCCCCTTCGGCTGGGTCGAGGATGTGGCTTATAAGACCATGGAGGTGAGTCTGGAAAAGGGCGACCGCCTCATTTTTTACACCGACGGTGTTGTCGAGGTCCGGAATGCCGAGAACGAGATGTTTTTCACGGACAATTTCAATCAATATATAGGAAGTACATTGCATCTTTCCGTCGGGGAATTTGTGAACGGTGTCATGGAGAGTGTGGCTTTATGGGGAGATTCGGAGCAGGGTTTACTGGACGACGATGCGACAATCATTGCCGTGGATATACAGTAACGCTATTTCTCCTTATCCGTGAAGCCATAATGATCGCGGGCGCAATCGGGGCATACCCCGTGGGAGAACTGGGCCCGGGAGTGATCGGAAATATACTCCTCCATCTGATGCCAGTTATTGTCCTTATCGCGGATCTTTTTACAGAAACTGCATATGGGAAGAAATCCCTCGAGAACCTTGATTTCTTTTTTGAGTTCTTGCGTCATACGGGAAATCCTGTCAATTAATAAGGCTATGAGGGAAAAAACAAATAATTGGATAATGGCGTTTATTCCGGCTTTCATAATGTCAAATTCTCTATACCACAGATATTGGAAGAGAAGTCCCGAAACTGCGACGCTCAATATGGACAGGAACATGCTGAAGGCTTTGCCATTGTACCAGGCTGCCAGGGCAACGGGAAGGATGACGAAAATGGGGAATTCAATGGCTGGTCCGGTCAGGAAATCAATGTACAATACAAGGGCCGACAGAATGAGGCAGCAGGCCGCTGCTATTGTACGAGATTGTAAAAGGGTTTCAATTTTCGTGAACCGCATACCTGTTACGCTATATGAGATTAATCAGTAGATCGAATTTTAGTATTTGTCAAGAATAATAAGATGTAATCTATTGTGGTTTTATTTATTAAAGACCGTTGTTATCCGGAAAAAACTTGATTTCAGGAGCACCGATGGTATACTTTTGAACATAGGGGCCGCTTTTCGGGCGGGATTGCCGCTTGGAAATGATCGCCGGGAGCAATAAGAGACTTGAAGCTGTTCGCGGCATACTGAAGGGGGAAGATATGGGCACATGGGGACCGGGAGTTTTTGAGGACGACTGTACACTGGAATGCTTTACTGATTTGCGTGATTCTGAATCAATCGAGTATATCAGCAATGCCCTGGAGGATGCCGTGGATTCCACCTATCTCGATTACGAGACCTCGTGTGCCGCCGTGGTTGCCGCAGCGGTCGTAGACGCCCTTGTCAATGATATGGATTATGATTCCGGGAACGGACAATTTATGGAGTGGGTGAACCAGAATCGGAAGATGCCCGTGGTGCGCTTTAAGAACGAGGCCGTGAAGGCTTTGCAGCGCGTGCTCTCCGAGGATTCCGAGCTCTATGAGCAGTGGCTGGAAAATGACAGAGGTTTTCTGGCGTGGAAAACCGGCCTGGAAAATATTATTATGAGACTTGCCGAATGATGTCGTAAAAACGAGAGGAGCATTGACTATGGATCTGTGGTCTGATATATCGCTGGGTGAAGTGACCCATGATTATAATTCGTTTTCGGCGGCGCAGCGGGAATCGCTTATCGGATATATGAACCGGCATTTCCCCCCGGCTGTTTTTTCACTGCACCTGCTGCACCGGAGAAAGGCCCTGGCCAATATGGAAGGCGAGAAGAACGTCCTGGAAGGGGCTGTTCAGGAGTTTCCTCCTTTTGTTCCTGCCGCGGGGATCGACGCATCTCCCGCCAATCTTCGCGGGCATGCCCTGGTGCTGACCGCGGGAGGTGAAGGGGAGAGGCTTCGCCTGAGTCTTATCAGTGAGGGGGTGCCGGCCCGCGAGCTGGAGAATTTCACCAAGGCCACATATTCGCTTCCCGGATTCTACAGGGATTTCGGCACGTTACAGACAAACCTGGCCATGATTGCTTCTTTTTGCGCTGAATATGATATGGATATTCCCGTTATTGTAACCACGGGATCAGAGGGGTCCGACACGGCCCGGGTAATCCCCCGCCTGCTGGAGAGGCATGAAAATTTCGGACTGGCCAATATCCGTGTAGTCATGCAGGACGAAAGGCTTCACTTTACCGTGGATGAAAAGATTGTCTGCCGTGCCGACGGCACGAATATAACACCGGTTACGCAGCCCGATGAAACGGGCGGACCGCTCATGAAACTCAGGGAAAAAACCGGCGGGGACGGCTCTTCTGCGCTGGAGTGGCTCGATTCGCTGGGCTGTGACAAAATGATTGTCGTGCAGGCAACGGCGCTCTATGATCCGCGCCTCCTTCCCCTTATGGCAGGGGCCCTGTGGGGACATGACTGCATAGGCGCGGGTATTCTCCGTGAAGGCTTTCCCGCCGATGATCCTTACGGGACCTTTGTGTCGCTGAAGCGGGGAGGTGAAAGCAGGACTGTCATAATCGAGCAGCATACCAGGAACGATGCGACACATGCCGTCAGGGACGGATCCGGGAAATATCATCTTCCCTATAACACGGGATTTTATGCCTTTGAGAATTCTCTGCTGGAGGTGCAGGGCCTTCCCGATTACGCCACGTCACCCAAGGAGATACTGCCGGGGCTACCCCGTTCACCCAAGGCGGGCTATGCCGCCACGGCACTTCTGCCCCTGGCGAAAAATCCCCTGGTGCTGACTATTGATCCGGATATGTTTCATGTGCTGAAAACCACCGAAGACCTGAGGCCGCTGGCGGAACTGGGTAAACGCAGGGGTCTCGATGAGATATGCAGAAAAATGGTGAAATAAGAGGCCTTATTTCACCTTCGAGAATTTGAGATTGTCAATACCATGGGCCGATGTTTCCCTGTCGTATTTTTCGATGAAGGCCTCTTCTTTCTCGTCCCTCTCGGCGGACTTCATCTTTTTAACGGCAGCCTCGCCGAATTTGCCGATGAAATCCCTGCGGGCCATGCGGTGCACCAGCTCATCCCAGAAACATTCGTCTTCAAAGTCGGACATGATGAGATCCAGCTCGTCGGCCAGTCCCTTGCCCGGTACTAGAATATCGTTATCTTTTTCCACCAGTTCTTTAAATCCGAAGTCCCCTGCCAGGGACAGGATGTACTGTTCGGCCGTATCGAGCTCTTCGATCCTCTCGTCGTCGTCGCGGATGTCATTGGCTACGGTGTTTCCCAGGCATGCCAGCTTCACGAGGGCAAGATACTGTTCTCTGGTCAGTTCAATTTTCATGTTACATCTCCTTGTGTGATTTCACCTTAAGAGTGAGCCCTTTCATGTCAACAACAATGATTTTCCCGCCGCTTAATATTGTGTCATCGTCTGCCGTGGAATGGGCCTGCCACACTTCATTGTCCACGAGCACACGCCCCCGGGGAGCCAGGGTATCCACGGCCGTTCCGGTTTTTCCGATCATGGAATGAACCGTGTCATGGGGATGCGTGGAGTAGGAGCGCCACACAAAGGGAAACATGATGATGTCCTTCAGGGCCCAGGCCGAAATGATAATCACCTGCCAGTACCAGGCCAGGTTCGTCCTTCCGCCGAAAAAAAGAACGAGGGCCGCAACAAGGCCCAGGGCCGGCAGCTGTAGAAGCGTGTAGCGGATGATAAGGGGCGCTGAAATTTTTCCCTGACCGGGCGTTTCCATTTCGTTTCCGTCACTTGTTCAGAAGGGATGCGATATAGCCGAAGCTTTCAACGATGGAACCGATTGTTTTCGGTTCCTCCAGGGACGTTATTTCATTCCAGTGACTGCGTATTTCCTCGGGAGATATATCCGTCTTTCCGTCACCCAGGAGTATTCCTTTTGAACAGACGATGGCGGTCCGGCTGTAGTACCCGCTGAAGCAGTTGAAAATCATGCCGTTGTCATTATTCTCATCGGAGGCAAGGTACAACAGGAGAGGCGTGATATATTCCGGTTTTAAAAGCTCGGCCAGGTTCGGCGGAAAAATGCTGCTGGTCATGCGGGTTACGGCATTGGGAGCGATGGTATTAACCCTGATATTGTTTTTCGCCGTTTCCAGTTTCAGCACGTTCATAAGACCGATGAGTCCCATCTTGGCCGATGCATAATTGGCCTGGCCGAAATTGCCGTAGAGCCCAACACCCGATGAAGTAAAAATAATTCTCCCGTAGTTGCGCTCCTTCATGGCCGCGAGGGCGGGCCGTGTGACGCAGTAGGCACCCTTCAGATGAACCGTTAGTACGGCGTCCCATTCATCCTCGGTCATTTTGGTAAAGGAGTGGTCCCGTACGATGCCTGCATTGTTGACCAGTATGTCGAGGCTGCCGAAGGTATCCAGGGCGCATGCCGTGATGTTTTCGCCGCCCTTCACCGTTGAGACACTGTCGTAATTCGAAACAGCTTTTCCGCCGCCTTTGATGATCTCTTCGACAACGGAGTCTGCGGCTTTCTGTGTCTGCCCGGTGCCATCCACGGCGCTGCCAAGGTCATTGACCACTACCATGGCTCCCCTGCGGGCAAGCTCCAGGGCATGAATTCTTCCCAGACCGGCACCAGCGCCGGTTATAACCGCCACTTTTCCATCAAATCGTATGTCTGACATGGAGCCTCCTGATTCTTTTTGCCAAAGCATACAGGGCTGATTTTTAAATGTCGAATGATTTTATGTCAGGAAAAGAAAAAATATCATCTTCGCGGCAATTCTTACCTTCCCAAAAGGCAACAATATAACAATCATTAAAAATTACAAAATGAACCTCCGTGATTTCTGTGTCTTCAGCGTACTAGAGTGAGAGAGGGGATAAATTTCCTCATGCCGTGAGGACGGGAAAATATCTTTCTTGACGATCTTATCGTACTGTGTCATGATCTATTTCTTGAATCTCATTATTTTTAGTTTAATGGCCGGGAGGCATTACATGAGGCAGGCATTTCTCTTTTTCAAGACAATTATTATATTTCTTTTAATATTTGTCGCTGCCGGCTGCGGACAGAAAGAAATGGACCCGCCCTGCATCGGTATCGTTTCTGCCTCTAAACTTTCATGCAGGCAGGCTCCCCGGATGGATGCACCGGTGATAAAATATTTCTATTTCGGAACCCCCCTTGATCTTATACAGAAGAGTGAAACAAAAAGTGAAATTGACGGCGTCAAGGGTTCCTGGTACCGGGAAAAGTCGACAAAAGGATGGGTCTTCGGCGGCTATCTTTTAACAACGGCACACAATGCTGAAAAAATTGCCCGTTTTGAAATGGAACGGATACGATGCAATGTCGTCTGCGGCGGCCTGTCGTGCTTCGCCGAATTCAATCCCCTGCTGGCGGGGGATTATTATATAGCTGAAGTGTTTCTCAACGATTACCCCCAGGACAATGAACCGGAATCGGGAATCGTTATCGGACGCTATGCAGTAACGGGAAAGACCATCAAGTTCATGAATCCGGTAAAGGTTGCCGGGTATGACGGCAGAGGGCGGTATATCGACGATATTCTCTCGCGGAATTTTGATGCGAAAGAATGGATCACGAATAAATTTGAAAGGCTGTACGTGAAATCCGCCGACGGTGACGGGACTTTTTATTGTGACGAAGGCGGGAAAAAAATCGACCGGAAGGAATTGAGAAATAAGTGCCAGGACAAAACCTACTCGGAAGAGATCTGGGCCGATGTCTATACCTGGCGGAAAGTGCCGCTGGAGGCTTTACAGAAATCATTTCCTCTCGTTGCGCCCTCCGCTGTAAAGGCCGACGGAAAATAGCAGCGGCATGAACAGGCTGAAAAATTATTTTCTCGCCGGTCTGGGTGAAGAATCCTATGTCGTCCAGCAGAAGGCCTATGCATACCTGTGGGTCAGCCTTGTCTTTATACTTCTCATGATTGCCGTCATCATTTTTAACATGGTGCAGGCCTTCCGGGGAAACCTGATCCTCAACAGCATCAATTCCCTGCTCATCATGTCCACGGCGGGATCGCTGGTGCTGCTGCGCAAGGGGCGATATCTTCTCAGCACCCATATTCTCATCGTTGCCCTTACCCTGCTGTGGATAGCCGGTGTGTGTCTGAAAATGGAATGGTTTCTTCAAAGCGGAGTCAACAGTTATCTTTATTTCCTCTTCGGTCTCATGGTTTTTGTTTCATTTTTCGGCACAATGCGAACATTCCTGGCTATAACAGTGGTGCTTCTGGCGCTCAACACGGCTATAATCGTTATTGCCGCGAAAAAAGCCGAAGCCCTGGTATTTCGTGATATACTGAACCAGTCGGTGAATATCTATATCGGTATTGCTGTTGTCTTTACCTTTTCATTCCTCCTCTCAAGGATAACCTCGCGGGCCCTGGAGCGGACCGAACAGGAGCTGGCTGAAAAGAAAGAACTCAACGAGTCGCTGGAGAGGAAAGTTGAGGAACGAACCAGGGACATCGAAGCAGCCATGGATGAAGTCTCGGTCATGAATGACAGTCTGGTACAGATCAACCGGGAACTCGAACAGGCCCAGCAGACCATGACGGCCGATATGAAAATGGCCGTAAACGTGCAGCAGAGCTTTCTTCCCCGAAAGGCCCCTGAAACGGGGGAGTGGGATATCGCCTTTGCCTTCAGGCCCATGGCGGGCGTATCGGGTGATTTCTATGATTTTTATACCGACGGCTCGCGGCTGCAGGGAATTTCACTCTTTGACGTTTCGGGCCATGGCATAGCTTCGGGCCTGGTGACCATGATTGCCAAATCGATCATATTCCGGAATTTTATCACGAATATGAACAACAGCCTGGATCTCGTCATGAACGCCATAAACGGTCAGCTCGTACAGGAACTGGACAATGTGGATAATTATCTCACGGGGATACTGCTGCGTCTCAACGACGGGAATGTGGAGTATGTCAACGCCGGCCATCCCGATATATTCATCCGCCGACACGCTTCGGGAGAGATCGTTTCCCCCATCGGGAAAGGGAACATGCAGCGGGGACCGATTCTTGCCGCGGCATCGATGCGAATGGATTACCCTGTTATAACTCTCAAGCCGGAAGCGGGAGACTCGTTTGTTCTTTTCAGCGATTGCCTTTATGAGAGCGCCAATACAGAAGAGGAGCAGTATGGGTTCCGGCGGCTCAGGGAAAGCCTGGGTCGCCTGAAGGACGACCACAGCGCTGCAAACCAGCTCGATTCCATAGTGGGGGACCTTCTGGCCTTCATTGGGACATCTCCTCTCAAGGATGATCTTACCGTTATTGTCTTAAAAAAGAAAACCGCATAAACGGCGGGAGCAGATCTGTCCGGGACGCATCAGTCGCCTGTAAGATACTTCTCCAGGTATTCCGTCAGGTCGCTGATATTTCTGCGGATCATGGCCTTGAACTCGGGAGGAATGTTCTGGCCCAGGACCACCTTGTAGTAGTTGATGGCGTCTCGCACCTGGCGTTTCTGGATGAATTCGTGGGCTTTTTCCAGCATGGGCTTGTACTTGTAGAAAGAATATTCCATGAGATTTTTTTCCCGCGACAGGCTCACCTCGTCGGGAAGCTTGTTGAAGTCATAGCTTACCTTGAGAATAGGGAGTTCTTTTTTATATCTTTTTTCCGTGGCCAGGAGGTTGCGGTAGAAGCGTTCATCCTCGCGGCGTTCATTTTTCGTGTCCTTGTTCAGAATGTCGAATTCGCTGATATCCTCTTTCTTCTCTCCCAGAATCTCTATATCGTCTTCAATTGATTTATCCCGGTTTTCACGGATCAGCTTTTCGAATATCTCTTCATCGGTGAGCTGGTCCTGGTCCTTGGGATGCACTACATCCTGAAGGAGTTCCAGTTCCTCTTCATCATCCTCGCTGTATTTTTCTTTTATCTCTTTTTTCTCTTCCAGGGAGCGGGACTCATCGGGAGCGCCTTTACCCTGCGGGGATTCCGCGCCCCGTTCTTTTCCCAGGGCCTTTTCCATGTCGTCTTTGCTGGGGATTTTACTCAGGAGGTCCATGATGGGCTTGGGATCAAAGGGCTTGTCGAAACGGGCCTCGGACAGCAGGCGGTTCCGGTCGGTCTCGGGAATTTTACTCAGGCCGTCATTAAGGCGATCGCCCAGCTTGTTGAGATTATTCTTTAATTCATTAAGCTCTTCAATTTCCTTGCTGATACGGCTGCTGTCGTCACCGGTTTCCCCTTTCTGTAACTGTTCCAGCTCTTTCAAGCGGCGGGTATTTTCATCCTTGAAGAGTTCAATGCTCTCGCGGATTTTTTTCATCTCCTCTTTCTGTTCTGAGGCCAGCTCCTGTTTCAGCTGTTCCGAAACCTTCTGGGCAATCTGGTCTGCCGTGATCTTTTCCTTGGGATCAAGCACGCCGATGTTGAGGGTCTGGGGGCCGTCCAGGGTGAAGCGGAATTCCTGTTTCTTTCCGTGTTCCTGGAGCATCTTCTCGCGGTCCATGCGGCGGTTGTCTTTTTCCTTTTTCTGCTTGTAATTCCGGAGGTACTCGATGTCGGCCTCGATTTTAAACCGGACATCGGTGTCCCTGGTCCGCGCATGAACCCCTTCGTAGAGGGATATGGCCGTGGTGAAATCCCCCTTGCCGGCATATATCTCCGAATTTATGAGAGTTCTTTTATACACCCGCAGCCGCGATGAATCGCTGATGATGTCGTCGGCCAGGTAGGGGAGGCGGAATGTCTCGTCGGGTTCATTAACGTTGGGAACGGTCTGGCGGTCCGATTTCCTGCGGTGTTTGAAGGCATCCTCGGGGAATTCCTCCTCGATCTCCCGGTCCGCGGCCCTTTTACGGAACATCTGCTCCGGCGGCGTGGGAGTGCTTTCCCTGCCGGTAGTATCAGCCTCCTTTTCACCGCCGAAGAGAGCCCAGATGAGGATGACGATAATGAGAAACAATATGATTATTAAAAGGGTGTTCATATAGGGGTTACCTGAATTTCCTCATTAAATATATATAAAATATCACATATTGACCATACAATTATGTGCACTGTATTGATATTGCTGGCCAGCCCGGATGAATATATCGGTCCTTCTATAATTCTCGGCATATTTATTCCATATTTACAGTATTTGTCCCGGAGTGAAATCGGGAAATAAACTGAATCATATTACGCTTGACGTTTGTATAATAATTCTATATCATTTGCTATAGACTACCGGTAGTAAAAAAAATAGTAGACAGGAATAATCATAATTACTACATGAATCAGAAATTATTTCAGGGGGACTGACTATGGCACAGGCTATTACAAAGGATATGACCTTCGGTGAACTTATCCAGAGATTTCCCAAAGCGGCGCCGGTTCTCGGCAAATACGGGCTTCACTGCATCGGATGTCATATCGGCGTCATGGAGACCATTGAGCAGGGCGTCAAGGCTCATGGTATGGATGATGATACCGTGGTAAAAATTATCAATGAACTGAATGAGCATGCATAAAAGCATGCCTGCGGCATGTTTTATAAGCAGGAAGAGGGAGGCCCGATGGGCCTCTTTTTTTTTATGTCAGGATATTGATGCACATTGGCCGGGGTCATCGGCCGGGTGATTCGTTACGGAATGCACGAGCGGTGTGAGGATTGCGGCAGGGTTTCTTGTTATTTAATACGATTGCAGCGTGATGAAATTGAATTATTTTTTACAGGACTCGGGCAGTTTTTCAACATAGACGCAACATAGGAGGAACAACGGAGGAACAACGGAGGAACAGCTGCCTTGCAGGGTCGTGATTGCGGAGCCGATGTGTAAAAAAATTATTGGATGAGCGGGAATTTGTTTTAATGATTGAGTGTGGCTTAAAGGATCTTATTGACAAAAATAGTTTTTTTATGCAGGGTTGTCATGAATTAATACTGTTGAATTATCATCCGGTCATAATAGTATAAAATTATACAGAATGTTTGAAACCATACTACATTATTCATCCTTTGCATGCGGAATAATCCAGGTCTTTTTTGCTATTCTGCATCTCAGCTACAGGAAAAAGGAGATGCTCAATTATCTGAGCGCCTGTTTATTTTTTTCAATGGGTTGTTTTATCCTGTATATCTGGTCATTTATGACCGGGGGCATCTTTTATGCACCCTGGCTGCTCTATAGTGATCTTGCCGCCACTTTTTTTATCGCACCGGTTATATATTTCTTCGTTTCCGCAATTTCCGGCGGCGACGGCAAGCTGGTCCTGAAAAGGGCATACCATTTTGTTCCTGCTGTATTGTGTTTTTTCTTTTTTATTGTATATAATCTTGCCAATCCATCAATAGTTGCGTTTTACCGTGTTTATCCGGTGGTTTATCCGGATTATAATTTAACACCGGTTATTACAACGACGAGTGTTCTTGCGGATTTTTGGCTGGTCATATATTTAATAGCCAGTTTGAAAAACATTCATGAACTATTGAAAAACAAAAATAATAATTATATACGGGAGATGCAAATCCTGAAGCTCATCATAGTGGCTATGACTCTTAGCTGTAGCCTTCTCTTTATTGCCCATATTATAAAGAATGACGGTATAGTGGTTGCCTTCTTGTTCATGTCCTGCTTCTTCTCGACTTTTTATTATATTTACAGTATTCGACATCCTGAATTTGGACACAGGGTAATTAAAGAGGCAAAAAGAATACGCTACGAAAACTCCCTGCCTGAATCCGTTGACGTCAAAATTGTGATGGCACGTTTGAAGGAGCTTCTGGAGGTGGAGAAAATTTTCAGAGATGATGAACTTTCTCTGTCAAAACTAAGCGCCATACTAAAAATCACATCTCATCAGCTTTCGCAGATAATAAATAAAAAAACAGGGATGAATTTTCGAGGATACATGAATTCCTACCGTATTGAGGAAGCGAAAAGACTTCTGTTGACGGAACCGGACATGTCCATTCTGGAAATTGCTTTTTCAGTCGGATTTAATTCCAAACCCACGTTCAATGCTCTATTTCTCCGCGAAACCGGTCTGACTCCCCGGGACTATAAAAAACAAGAAAATAAGTAAAGATTTATAAAACATTACGATCTCCTCCCGCGTATTTCCTATATTTCACGGATGATAGAAACTTTTTTAAACCACACTATATTTGCCTTCGGAATTATACTCGTGCTTTACGCGTATATTCAGCTGTCATATGTGCGTAAGTTTTTGGTGAATTTTATTTTAGCGGGATTGTATATAGCCATTGGATATAACCTGCTGTATTTATGGTTATTTCGTGTTCAGGTGATTTATGAAGTTCCTCTATTGATATTTACTGACCTGCCTTTTGCGTTGTTTGCCATGCCTTTATTCTATTTATACATAATATATCTAATCGGTGACACTTCGAAGATATCTTTAAAATCATTATTACATTTTCTCCCCGGATTGATTTCCCTTGTCGCGGTTATCGCATATAACAATGTTTCCGGTGCGGTAATAGAAACCGTATTTTTACATCCTTCCGAATTCCGGTATCATCATAGAAGTATCCTCGTTAACGCGATCAGCTGGTGCGCACGGATATCTTTCATTGTTTATTCGGTAATCGAAATTGTAAAACTAAAGGGAGTCGTTACGGGGAAGAATATAAAAGAACATAAGGAGTTCAAGGTCCTGATGTTTTTTATTATAGTCGGTGTAATAAATTCATGTATGTTGGTTTTTGCACACCTGATTCGCAATTATCTGCTATTGATATTTGTCGGTCTCATTTATGGTCTGCTGGGTGTCCTGCACATTGTTTTCAACGTAAAATATCCTGAGTTCTCCCAGAGAGTGGAAAAAACGGCAAGAAAAATCCGTTATGAAAATGCGATACGGAAAGAAATAAATATCGAAATAGTGGTAAGTCGTATCAGGGAATTGCTGGAGGAAGAGAAAATATTCCGGGATGCGACAATGTCCCTGCAGGCAATAAGCACCATGCTGAAATTGCCGCCCCGTCAGGTGTCGGGAATAATACACAAAAACATGAAAGCGAATTTTCAAGACCTCATAAACGACTACCGTATTGAAGAGGCACGGTCGCTGCTCTCAAATTGTCCTGAAATGAATATTCTGGAAATTGTCCGTCGTGTCGGATTCAGTTCAAAAACCGCCTTTAGCGCATTATTTATCAAAAAATATAATCTTTCGCCGGGGGAATACCGCAAATCAGGGAATCAGGCGGTGTCGTGAATGTCCCGGAATGGGGATGCTTTTCATCTTTCCGGGAAATACAATACATCCTTCTGGCCTGAACCGGAGGGAAACGGTAATTATGAAACAGGAGAGGATAATCATGGAAAAAATATTTATATCAGGTAAAAGAGGAGTAATCTGCCTCATGCTGTGCCTGTTTCTTGGTGCCTGCTCGGACATGATAGAGGACCAGAAGGGAAATGCTGTCGTGATAGTCTTAAACCTGGCAACGGCAATCAACAGTGAAGAAATCACCCTCACCTGGGATGAGTATGCTTCAGCTGCTATTGACCATATGGAAGTGACCTGGTCCCCTGACGGATTGACACCACAGACTGTTGCAACAGGAACAGAGACCATTACCGCTTCGAGCCTCAAAAACGGGACAGCCTATAGCTTTACGGTACGGAGCCTGGACAGCGGCGGTACCGTCACCTCGGAGACAGTGATAACGGCCACTCCGGTCATTCCCGGAGCGCCGGCAAACGCGGTCTATATCTATACTGCCGCAGAGCTGGATGATGTCCGCAACAACCTTTTGGACTGCTACATCCTCATGGCGGACATTGATCTTTCCGGTTATACGAACTGGGTCCCCATTGGACAAGCTGGTTCCAGCTTTAGAGGGACCCTGGACGGCAACGGCCATGTGATCAGCAATCTGACCATCACCGGTATCAGCAATTACCGGGGTCTCTTTGGTTATATTTATGGTGGCACTGTCATGAATCTGGGCATTATTGGGTGCAGTGTTACAGGAAGTATGGGTGTTGGCAGCCTTGCGGGGGGTATAGCACAAGGTACAATCACCAACTGCTACAGTGTCGGAACAGTAAGCGGGTCAGGCGATTATGTTGGTGGTCTGTCGGGAGCTAGTGGAGGAACTATAATTAACTGCTACAGCATCGTAACAGTTAATGGAAGTTCATATGCCGGCGGCCTGGTGGGATATAATAGCGGCACCATCACGAACTGCTACAGTACCGGTAGTGTTACCAGTACTGGTCCTGATGTTGGCGGCATTGTGGGAGTGAATTATGGTGGAACTATCACTGGCTGCTACAGTACCTGTAGTGTTACCAGCACTGGTCCTTATGTTGGCGGCCTGGTGGGGTCTAATGTTAATGCAGCTATTACCAACTGCTATAGCACCGGAGATGCAAGCGGAAGTGAGCGTGTTGGCGGCCTTGCGGGGAGTAATCAAGGTACTATTACCAACTGCTACAGCACCGGAGATGCAGGCGGAAGTGATTATGTTGGCGGCCTTGTGGGAATACATTTTGGCGGCAGTATTACCTATTCTTATTATTCCGGCTCGCCAGTTGCCGGCTCAGGTTCATATAAAACCACCGGCTGGAACGACTCTAATACCTTTATCAACTGGAACTTTACCACTATCTGGGCCCTTGACAGTACCGGTACCGTAAACAACGGCTATCCCTACCTAAGAGATAATCAGCCGTAAAATACTGTACCGATGAAAAGCGGCAATTGTAAAGCAAAAGAAAAAAGACAGGAAAGAGCAACCAATAAAAAGCGGAGTTACGGAATGAAGAGAAAGACAATTATAAGAATCATGGCCCTGACAGCGGCCCTTGTGACCGCCATGGCAGGCATGGACACTGTCCGGGGCCAGGAAAACGACAATAAGGAAACGGACAGCATTAAATCAGGTGGGGCCCATAGAACAGTCCTATTCGACCTCAGGCTCTATGACTTTAAAGGGGCAACAGGGAACAGAATCCAGAGGAAACTTCGGGCAGGGCTTGCTCATCTGCCCAACTGTGATCTTCTCGGCTGTGGCGAGACAAACGGTTCTTCCTGCTTTACCAATACATGTGTTATCGAGAGAGGCACAAAGGCCGGTGCTCGCCGGGCCATCTACGGCTATGTTTCTGTAGTAGAAAAAACTGAAGAAAAGAGACTCGGTACAACGGGAGCGAAAAAATATATCATGAAGGTCGAGAAACAGAAGACCTATCATATCAGACTGAAGCTCCTGGATGTCCAGGAGGGCGTTGTCTTTGCTGAAATAGGCGGAAAGAGCGAAGAGGATGGCCTTGACAGGGAAATTGGGAATCTGGTGAAACAGCTGGGACCCTTTTTTACTGAAAGGGACGAAATTATAGTTGAAGAGCTTTTCGGTCAGGAAGAACCGGAGATTGATGAAGAGGAATCCATCCCCGAAGCTGACACTGTAGAGGGACCAGCCAGAGAACGAGGCGATGGTCTGCATTGGGAAGCGGCTGTGCTGTTTGCAAACGCCGTTCCCGGGGGAAGTTACAGGGACGTCGCGTCCTATTCGGCAGGGTTCCTTGCGTGGGGCGGTGCGTGCAATATCCTCATTCCCGGAGTGGAGGCAAGGGCCCTTCTGGGGAGTACCTTTTATTCGGCAACTGCCAATGAGGTGACTTCATGCTATTCGTTGTATGGCATGGTCATGGGAGGGTACAGGTTCGAGATAATGCCGGAACTGCATGTTGTGCCGTTGCTCGGTTTCGGTTTCCAGACACATTTTACGGAAAACAGTACGTATTCCGGCAGCCGTACCTATACGGATCCTCTCCTTGGACTGAGAATAGGATTGTACTATACCGTATTTGAGAATTTCTTTGTCGGCCTGGAACCGGGATATAATATTTTCTTTGAAAGCAGTTCCACCGGCATGTATATGGTGCTGGACCTGGGTGCCGGATGCCGTTTTTAAATACGGTATTGTCTGTCACCGTGTCTCTGCGGCATAATTGATCAATTGGATCGTAATAAATATTACTAAAAGATAAAGGTATGATGATGAAAAAAAGAAAGAAAAAAATATTGAACAGGGAATTTCAATTAAGGACAACAGGGGTTGTTATCGTCACAACTATTCTCTCTTTTCTGTTAATTATAGGGGTCATGGTCGTTCTCATTGACCGCTCGTCCGATGCGGGGATGCTGACGGACACACTGAAGGAGCTGGACCGGTCCATAAAGACACAGGAAGACATCATGCAGTCCATGATAGAAATATCCAGGCTGAACAGGGACAAGGGCTATGCCATTGCCATTGCCGATGTTACGAAGGACCATGGAAACAGTATGGCTTATATCAAGAGCAACATTTCCCTGCTGAAAAATTCACGGAGCACCAGCCGTACAATTCTGGCTTTCGTTATCACCATTATGTTTTTGCAGACTGTATTTCTGTTTTTGTATTTGCTGCGTGCCACGCACCGAGTAAGCGGTCCCCTTCAGGTGATTCACGGCAGGATATGGGATGTGCTGGCAGGGGAAAAATCAGGGATGAGAGGTATCAGGAAAACAGATAGGTATCAGGACCTATATCATGACTTTAACCTTCTTCTGGAAATGATTGAGGATGGAAAGCGGGAAAGCGCAACAAAGAGTAAAAGTGTGAAGAGAAAAAAATGATGATACTATGCGCCTCTACGAATCGCTCACCAGCACCACCGTGGATAACTTCTTCACATAATACCGGTTCTCCGCCAGGCGCTCTTCACGGCCGGGCCCGGCAATATCATGGGGCGAGGAAAGCGATGTATCCACGGCGACTTTCCATGGTACGCCCGACGGGGCAGGGGGGATGTCGTAGAATTGGCTCTCGTCCGAGGCGTTGAATATAAGGTAGAGGTCCGTATCGCAGGTCCCGTATTCGGTTTTGGCGTACTTGCCGCAGAGGAGCGCGGCTATGGTCTGGCTCTCCTCGGTCCAGTCGGGCTCGCCGGTTTCCACGCCATGCCAGGTGATGTCCGGGACGGAAAATCCGTCGTGAGCTATGCCTGAAAAAAACTCCCGTTTTCTCAGCAGGGGGTGTTCCTTTCTGAATCGTATGATTTCCCGTGTGAAGCGGAACACCTCGTCGTTTTTATCGCGGAAACTCCAGTCGATCCATGAGAGCTCATTGTCCTGGCAGTAGGTATTGTTGTTTCCCTGCTGCGTTCGCCGGAACTCATCGCCGGCCAGGAGCATGGGGATACCCTGGGAGAGAAAGAGCGTGGCCAGGAAGTTCTTTATCTGCCGCAGGCGCAGTTCCTCCACGTCGGGGTCCGATGAGGGGCCTTCCGTGCCGAAGTTGTCGCTCAGGTTGTAGTTTTCTCCGTCGCGGTTTTCTTCTCCGTTGGCCTCGTTGTGCTTTTCGCGGTAGCTCACCAGGTCGTTCAGGGTAAAGCCGTCGTGGCAGGTGATGAAGTTGATGCTCCGGCAGGGGCCCTTCTCGGATTTTTCATAGAGGTCGGAGCTCCCGCAGAGCCTGGTGGCGAAGGCCCCCACGCAGTTGGGATCGCCGCGCCAGAAACGGCGCACATCGTCGCGGTACCGGCCGTTCCACTCCTGCCAGCGGCCGGGAAAGTCACCGACCTGGTAAGCGCCGGCGGCGTCCCAGGCCTCGGCGATGATCTTGGTGTTCCGCAGAATGGGGTCCTCCTCGATGTGTTCAATAAGAGGGGGATTGCTCAGGATATTTCCGGCCTGGTCTCGTCCCAGTATGGAGGCCAGGTCAAAGCGGAATCCGTCGATGTTCATCTCCACGGCCCAGTACCGCAGGCAATCCAGGATGAAGTTTCTTACCAGGGGATGATTGCAGTTGAAGGTATTGCCGCACCCCGAGTAGTTCCTGTAAAGCTGCTTTTCATCATCGAGCATGTAATAGATGCTGTTGTCGATACCTCTGAATGATATGGTGGGTCCCCGGTGATCCCCCTCGGCCGTGTGGTTGAAGACCACGTCGAGTATGACTTCAATTCCGGCATCGTGCAGGGCCTTTACCATCTCTTTAAATTCCACGATCTGCAGTCCCATGGCCTCCGTCGAGGAGTAGGCCGCCTTGGGCGCGAAAAATGCCATGGTGCTGTATCCCCAATAGTTCTTCAGCCGTTCCCCTGTCACGGGATTTACGTTGATGTTTTCGAACTCGTCGAACTCCTGCACGGGAAGAAATTCCACGGCAGTGATGCCCAGTTCTTTCAGGTAGGGGATTTTTTCCGTGATACCCTTGTAGGTGCCGGGATATTCCGTTTCCGATGATGAATGAACACTGAAGCCCCGGACATGCATCTCGTAGATGATCGTATCGTGGGGCGGCGTGATGAGCTGGCGGTCCTCGATGATGTTTTTATTATTGATGACGATGCTGCGGGGCACGTGGTAGATACTATCCTCGCTGGAGAAAGACAGTTCCGGATTCTCCGCGTTGATATCACATCCCCGCGCCTTAGTCAGGTCCCAGATGAAATTATCGGTGACGGCCCTGGCATAGGGGTCCAGGAGAAGCTTGTTTCTATTGAACCGGTGTCCCCGGGCAGGATCATGGGGTCCGTCGATCCGGTATCCATACTGCTGTCCCTCGCGCAATCCTTCTATCCAGATATGCCATATATCGCCGGTCTTGTTCAGAACCGGGTCAAGGTCGATTTCTATATACGGCGCTTTATGCTCCTTGCCGGAGAAAAGGACCAGTGTTACTGACGAGGCATTCCTGCTGAAAATTGAGAATTGTACCCCGTTAGAAACCGTATCGGCACCCAGGGGAAGGGGGGAGCCGGGGCTTGTTCTTAATGATGCTTTATCTAACAGCATAGATTAATCCATCCCCGCCATGGCCGGGACTCAGGGCTTCACGCCCAGGAGATCAAGCATGAGATCCTCCGGTTCAGGGAGGCTTTCCTTCCTGCCGCGCAACCGGGCATCCCCGGGATTTTTCTCGGGATTTCCATCGCGAACAGCGGCTGTCACGGTCAGTATCACGATATTGCTGGACGGGTCATTGCAGTAGACATAAATACTCTTATGCAACATGTTATCACCGCGGCCTGTTTTCAGTGTAACTTCGATTTCTCCCCTGCCGCCGGCAGGGATCACACTCTCGGAAAGGAGAGTGCCGGTGCAGCCTCAACCGGCCCTGACTTTCTGTATTATCAGGGTTGCCTCTCCCGTGTTGGAAAATTCAAAGACATGGACCAGCTCGCTTTCGGTCTCAACCATACCGAAATCATGGCTTGTCTGATCAAAATGAATTTTTGGTGTTCCCGCACAGGATACGAGAATCAATGCTGTTAAGATAAAAAAAAGTCTCTTCATCCCGGTATTACCTCTGATGCTTAATGATTTACCGCAGCATGTTCTGCTGCAATCGGAACTATAAGTATCTTATAATTAATACAACAAGTCTAATATACCCTTTTTAAATCTGTCCAGACAATAATTAGATCCAGTATTGAAAATACCATATTTTAGCACAGGACTATAAAAAAAAATATGATCATGATTTTTTTTAATAAATAAATAAAATCTATTAATGGGAATCCGTTTTTGACCGATTATAGTAACGATTAATAATTATTTACACTCCTAATTATATTTACCAGGTTAAAGGCTTTTGCAGGACGCACCCCTGCAAAAGCTTTTTTTATTTAAAGAACATGAAATGTTTCCCCATTACAGAATAGAGACTGTTCCGCCTGTGATAAACAACGAAAAGAAATTGTATGGACGAACCCTGAAGTAGTAATATTTTATCGAGCCGGGAACGATAATATAAGAGAGAAAAGCCGATTTGTATTGAATGCGGGGAAATACCAAAACCGGTGATTGAATCGTGATCAATTTGACAGCACAGACAGGACCAGTAAATATGATATTCGTGATTCATGAAGTAAATCCTCAGGGGAGGCTCATAGACAAAGCCTGTGAAATTCTTGAAGAGGGCGGGGTGGTTATCTATCCCACGGACACGGTTTATGCCTATGGATGTGATATCAAGAGCAAGCATGCCATTGAAAAGATTTATCATATAAAAAAAATCCCGAGGAAAAAGCCACTGAGTTTTATTTTTCCCGATATATCCAGTATCAACGAGTATGTGCGTAATATTTCAAACGATGCATTCAAGATAATGAAGAAGGCCTTCCCGGGGCCCTATACTTTCATCTTCCATGCCTCGAAACTGGTGCCGAGAATTGTGACAACGGAACAAAAAACGATTGGCGTAAGGATGCCTGATAATAATATTGCCCTTGAACTGGTTCGTACCCTGGGGAGACCGGTTCTGTCCACGAGTGTGAGCACCGGGAGCGGAGAATATATCGTCGATCCCCGTGACCTCGAAAAGGTTTACCGCAATGAAGTGGATCTGGTAATCGACGCGGGACCGAAGGTGTCGGACCCGTCGACGGTGGTGGATATGACCAGCGGACATCCCGTGGTCCTGAGAAAAGGCAAGGGAGAGCTTTTTTTTCTGTCATAAATGGATACGGGAATTAAAGAGGGAGGCGTACTCGTGGGTATGGCCCCCGGCGGATGAAGGACGGCAAGAGTCCATTACGCGCCTCCGCCGCCCCCGAAGGGGGCTTGAATCCATTGTTCTGCGAAGCATAGTGTCTGGGAATGAATGTGCCTGTTTGAACAGGTGATTCATCAACCCCTCGCCGGGGTCAGCGGCTGGAAATATATGATAATCTACACAATATTTACACAATAGAGAGAGGTTACGATGTCACCGGAAATAAGAAGTTTTTTGCTCATGATGAAGGCCATTGCAATTATTCTGGCCATTGGAGCCGCTGTAGCGTTTATTTTTTATAATGTCAGGAAAAGAGACCTTTTTGGCGGCTATATAGGCGGTTTAGTGGTGGGTGTTATCGGGGCGCTGGTGGGAGGTTTTCTTCTGGACTATCTCTTCTATGATATTACAGTGCAGCTTCTGGAGTTTTTTTCCCGCGGTGCTGGAGTCAATGTAATCGCCGGGTTTATCGGTGCCTACGCCGCCCTCTATATCATGAACAGGCTGAATCACAACAAGGAAAGGAAGAAGTACTGATCAGTCCAGGGCCCTGCCCAGGGCTTCCATCAGTTCTGATATCTCCTTTCTGCTAAGATCGATGCCGGCGGTTCCTCCTCCCTCATGGGCCAGGATCAGCCTGCATCCTTCATCTCCGGGTGTTACCGTAAATTTTTCCCCACCCCTCATGCGTACTGATTCGGCCAGCCAGTCATCGGGATTGAACTGCGCCATCTGTATCAGGACGCCGAAGGCGTCGCGGGGATGAATAAAGAGTTCCTTCCACGCGGTTCCATAGGCATTATAACCGAAGCAGGGAATATTGTTTTCTTCCAGTATTTTCTTCGCCTCGTCGATATCCCGCACCTGCATGGTGATATGATGAACCCCTCCCTGCCGGTCTTCCAGGAAGTTGTCAAGAAAACTTCCTGCTCCCGTTGGCGTCAGCAGTTCCAGTCTGCTCAGGTCTCCCAGGGCGAAGTTCTGCCAGAGATATTTCATGCCATGGTCGTCGGCATGGGACCCGGGGATGGCGCCCAGTATGTCCGTGAAGAACCGGAGAGCTTTTTCGTAGTCCCTGACGGCAATGGCCACGTGATCTATTCTCAGTATCATGGAAGGTGTCCTCCTGTGTGTCGGTACGGTTTTCTCTTCAGGCAAGAGCCTGGGCCAGAAGAGTCAGGGGATGTACCACGCGGTACGGTGTGAAGTTCTCAATCTGCCATTTGCAGGTAACGCAGTCCGTGACCACTATCTCCGGATTGGCATGGTCTATCCGTCTGAAGAGGTCCGAGCCGACATCCTTTGATATTCTGAAATATTCACTCTTAAATCCGTAGGTGCCCGAAAGGCCGCAGCACTCCGAATTGAGGATGACCAGGTCAAGCCCGGGGATGCGTTTCAGCACATCAATGGTGTAGAGGACTCCGCCTGTCCGTTCCAGGTGGCAGGGAGAGTGATAGGCGGCGCGTATATGCACGGGGTTCATACGGGGTATATGTCCCTGTTCGAACCTGGACTGGAGAAATTTCGTGATGTATTCAATATTGTCGTAAATGGCATCGTTGTTCATTTTAAGAAAATTCTTATATTCGTATTTCAGGGCGTAGGTTCCGCTGGAGCAGGTCTGAATTATTTTCTGGTTGCGCACGGAAATGGCCGCACCCAGGGATTTGATGTTGAACTGAGCGTTCTTCCTGGCCCGTTTTACGTCGCCGTTGGCTATGGCCGGTACGCCACAGCACTTCTGCCGGGGGACGTTTACGCCGATGTTCATGGCATTGAGAACGCGGATGAGATCTTTTCCCAGGTCATGGTCCATGTTGTTGACGCTGCAGCCGTGAAAGTACACGACCTGCTCGGGGTAGAGGCTTTGTTCCGGCGCTTCCTTTTCGAACCATTTTCTGAAGGAACCGCGCTGGAAACGGGGAAAGGTTCGTCCCGAAGCGATGCCCAGGATTTTATCCATGACGAACTTAACCAGGGTCAGGCCCATGAAGTAATTCACGATAACGCTGAAGGGCGACAGAAATTTACCCATGAGGTCCATGCGGCTCAGCAGGAAATTTCTGAGATTGAAATGGTGCTCGCCGTAATGCCATTTCGCCTCCTGGATTATATCGGCAATTTTCACATCCGAGGGGCAGGCGGTTTCACAGCGCTTGCAGTTGGTGCAGTATTTCAGAGAGGAATCAACCAGGGCAGGGTTCTTGATCCGCAGGCGCTCCGCGTCGGGACCTGACTGCTTGGGACCCGGGAAGAGATGGGTCGCTTTTGCCACGGGACAGTAGATGGTGCAGACCGTGCATTTAATGCAGTGGTCGAAGCTTATATTCTCAAGTTTTATCATTGTCCGTAAATCCTGTTCTGTTCGTCTGCAGCGGCCCGACAGGCCGCTAACTCCTGCATTCCTTTATGATTTTCAGCGCTGCCTGGTATCCCGTTGATATGGCCACGCCGCCGCCCGAACCCTCCCTGATGGGATTATATCCCGCCAGGAGAGCCCCGGCGCAGAAGAGGTTTTTAACCGGTTTCCCGTTTTCGTCAAGGGGGTTCAGTGATTTATTCGTCTCCACACCGTATTCCAGAAAGCGGTGGCCCTTTTTATCAAAGAAATCTTTCGAGTACCATTTATTCCGTGCTTCGGATTTTGAGAATTTCAGGCGGAAGACCGGCTCCTCCATATGGTTGAAAGCGCTCCTCAGACCGCCGCTGAAAAAGCTGCCCGTGGAAAGAAGATATGTCCGCGCCCGATATTTTGTATCGCCGTAGTTTTCCGTGAATACATGGCTGACCCTGTTTTCATCGATGACACCCGATACGACTTTACTGCTGGCCGAGTATTCACCGCCATGGGCGGCGAAGCGGCTGCGCAGCGCAGTATCCAGGCGCATGCCCAGCAGTGAAGGAGGCAGGGTGGGGACCTCGTAAATGATCAGACCGGTCATCTCCTGGAGCCTCCGGTGAATGTGGGTTGAATTGGTGATCCCGATGAAGGCCGGGAGTCCCACGATCTCGGCGTTTCCGGCCTGTTTTTTTATCTCATCGGCGAGACGGGGAAGGTATTTTTCCGTCTCGAATACCCGCGCCAGGTCAATGGATCTGAACTCGTGGAGGTTTTTTTCGGTCCTGAGGTAGTGGGGCATTGTTATTTTACCGCCGACGATTTCAATGTCCCTGAACATGGGATGCTTTCTCAGGTTTTCAATTCCCAGGGATGAGTAATAATCCCTGAAACCGTCAAACTCAAGCACGGCTATCTTGCCCTTCCGCTCAAAGGCCTCCTTGATCTTTTTGCTGAAAACGCTGGCCTGCGATAAATACGTGGGTTTGAGCGTGCCGAGGGCCGTTATATGGAAATGATTGTTGTTGCCGTTATTGTAAAGATTCAGGTTTTCCCGCTGAACTTCTTCAGTAAAGAAATCCATGGCCTCGCGGATGACTTTTATCCCCGCTTTCGCATAGGGATGGTCGCCGCCGCCCGATATGAAGTCCTTCAGGAATTCGAAGGGTTCGGTGATGATCCTGCCCCGCTGGTTGTATCCGAACAGGTCGATCGATCCCGATGAGAAATGAAGCGCGCTCATACCTCCCGAGAGAATAACCGTTCTCAGTCCTTCTTTCGCGCATTTTATGCCGCAGGTGAGGCCTGCCAGACCGCCCCCGATTATAATACAGTCATAACTCACGGCTTTTTATTTCCCTCTTCTGTGTCTTTGTTGTCATTGCTGTCGTTTTCCCCGTCCCCGGCGCTGAAATCGATGTCGCCGAGACCGAAAAGGCCCTGGTAAATCCAGTACGTAAACTCCGATTCGCGAAGACCGTCGCCCCAGAGAACCGGTTTTATGCCCTTCCACCGTTCTTCAAGGAAATCTTTCAGAAGCCCGGCTGATTCCAGGGGCGATGTGCTGCCGTATTCGTGAAAGAGACCTGCCGCCCGGTAGGCGCACAATTCTCCCTGGCAGGGGCCCATGCCGATGCGCGTCCTTCTTCTCAGGTCGACGATATTCTGAACATTCAGGTTCTGCAGGGCATAGGCCACTTCGCCCTCGGTGACCATTTCGCATTCACAGATCAGGCGGTAGTTTTTCCGGTCCTTTTTCAGTATGCCGTGCACCCGCTGGCCGTGGCGGTACAGGGTCGAGCCCACAACCGAGTCGGGAATACCGGTGAAGACCTTCATGGTCTTTTTATGCTGCGCCTTTTTTTCCGAACCGGGCAGGGGAACCTTGTGGGTCGTGCATTTTTTCCTGACAGACAGTTTTTTGCAAACCAGGTCCGAGGCCATCTCGGCCATGAGACGGTAGGTCATGAGCTTGCCGCCGGCGATAGTGATAAATCCGTCCATGCCGTCGCGCTCCCGGTGATCCACCAGGACAATGCCGCGGCTGATGTCCCGGCCCGTGATTTCTCCCGACAGCGCTACAAGGGGGCGTACCCCGCAGTATGCGCGGAGGGACCTGGTCTTTTTGATGTTGGGAATCAGCTTCTCTCCGTCCTCAAGCAGCACATTTATCTCGTCGTCATCAACGGTAAGTTCTTCGATTTTTGAATAGTCGATTTTCCGGGAAGTCGTCCCTATGAGCGATACGGTGTCTCCGGGAACGACGATATCGCCGTCAGCCGGGGGGCGGCACCGGTTCACCACAACGCGGTTCGTTCGATAGTCTATTATGAGCATGGACCCCTTGGAGGGGAACATCTTCAATTCAATGCCGGCCATGGAGCAGATCTGCTGTCCCCATACGCCCGAGGCGTTGATCAATATTTCGCCGTGGATTTCACAGGGCTCACCCCGTGTGTTTACACACTTGACTCCTGTAACTCTGCCGCTCCGGGTAATCACGCCGGTGACGGCCGTATGGGTCAGGATTACGGCTCCTCTCTCGCGGGCATCCAGTATATTCGAGGCTGAAAGGCGGAAAGGATCAATGGTCCCGTCGGGTACCTTTATGACGGACATGGCATAGGGTGTCAGATTCGGTTCAATTTCCAGTGCATGAAGCGCGGTGATCTCCTCGGCTTTGATGCCGGCAAATTTACATCCCTGGAGGAGCTTATTCTGATAGGTTGGATCATCTTCGGGAAGCGTGACAAAAAGACCGCCCGTTTCCTCTATGCAGTGGCGGGCAATTGACTTCAGAATCCGGTTTTCTTCGATACATTCCCTGGCTGATTCAAGGTCATTTACGGCATACCGGGCTCCGGAATGCAGCAGCCCGTGGTTTCTGCCCGTGGTTCCCGAGGCGATATCATCCTTTTCAACGAGAACGCACCTGATTCCTCTCATGGAAAGGTCCCTGGCAATTCCCGCTCCTGTGGCGCCTCCACCGATTATTATGGCATCAGTTGTGTATTGTTTCATTTTTTACAATTTATCATATATATTTGAGTTATGGGCACCTCCAAAAATCAGGTTTTTCATTAATTGAAAAATGAAAAAACCTGATTTTCCCTGTGCTTGTGCCCACAAGGGAATTTCCAATAATCTAATGTATAAAAGTTCCCTTATATGTTTGCAGTGATCATGATATCGGAATCCATGCATGTCGCCGTGAATATCATTGTCAATTCATAATTCACAAAAAAAGTAGTATATAGTCGCTATTTAATCCTCATTTTCCACGATGTGACGGAAAATGGTTCCGTCTACCGATAAATAATTGTTATGGAAATGATTTGACATTTATTGTACAGTATAAAAATGAGCAGTGTCAAATAATTTTCCTGTTAATAAAGCGAAGAATTTGACATAATAAGAGAACATTTTTAAAGTGATATACTTTATAGCGGTTTTTTTCACTATTTGATAATAAGTATGCACCATACGGCGCCATGAATAAAAGGAATAATAAGAATATCACCGGTGACACCACGCCTGCACAGCCCGGGATTACGAATCATGCCGGCATCCTGGAGAGGATAAACGGCGTGGAAGATCTGCGGGAGTTAAAGGGACCGGACCTGGACCTTCTGGCAGACGACGTGAGAAAATACATAATTGAAACAATTTCCCAAACAGGAGGGCATCTTTCCTCCTCGCTCGGCGTAGTCGAACTTTCAATCGCCCTGCACTATACGTTTAATACGCCCATGGACAAGATCATCTGGGATGTGGGGCATCAGGCCTATACGCACAAGATACTGACCGGCCGGAAGGAAGCCTTTAAAACCATAAGAAAGTTCGGGGGACTGAGCGGTTTTCCGAAGATGAATGAATCGGATTTTGATCCCTATGATGTGGGCCACAGCAGTACAAGCCTGTCGCTGGCAATCGGCGAGGCCGTGGGCCGGGACATGAAAGGAGCCAATTACAAGGTTGTGGCAGTCATCGGTGACGGGTCCATGACGGCAGGGATGGCCTTCGAGGCCCTGAATCAGATAGGCCACCTGAACAATGATATCATCATCATTCTGAACGACAATGAACATTCCATTTCGAAAAACGTCGGCGCTCTTTCCACGTATCTCACCAGGCTCATCTCCGGTACCTACTACAACCGTTTCAGGCGGGCCACTATGGAGTTTGTCAGGAAGATACCCCGTATCGGCGAGCCCCTGTATGATTTCCTTTATAAAGTGTTCGGCAGCTTCAAGGGTCTTCTGGTTCCCGCCAATCTTTTTCGCGACCTGGGCCTCCGTTATTTCGGGCCCGTTGACGGTCACAATATCAGCGAGCTCTGCTCGCTTTTTGACAGGGTCAGGAAAATAAATTACGGACCGAAACTCATCCATGTCCTGACACAGAAAGGGAGGGGTTACCGTCCCGCCGAGATGGACCCTGCACGGTTTCACGGCACAGGCCCCTTTGACAGGGCTACGGGCATTTGTCCGGGCGGCGGAAGGGGAGAGTCCTATTCGGCCATTGCCGGCAAGACCATCGCAAACCTGGCCTGTAAAGATAAGAAAATTGTGGCCATCACGGCTGCCATGAAGCTGGGAACGGGCCTGAACGAGTTTGAAATGTGTGCCCCGGAACGGTTTTTTGACGTGGGTATCGCGGAACAGCATGCCGTGACCTTTGCCGGGGCCCTGGCGCGTACAGGCATGAAGCCCTTTGTGGCGATCTATTCCACTTTTCTCCAGAGGGCCGCGGACCAGCTCATCCATGATATAGGCATTATGAATCTGCCGGTGCGATTTCTTATAGACAGGGCCGGCATCGTTGGTGACGACGGAGAGACTCATCACGGTCTTTTTGATATCGCCATCATAAAGAATATACCCAATTTTATCTTCCTGGCCCCTTCCGACGGAGAAGAATTGCGGGACATGATCCATTATGCCGCTTCCCATGACACCGGGCCTGTGGCCATCCGTTTTCCCCGGGGTAAAACTGACTGCGGGGAATTTTCCTATGAGACGGCCCGTGATTTTCGTCCGGGACGGATAAAAAGGCTCAGCAGGGGAAAGGACTGCGCTATTTTCGCCGTGGGAGACATGGTTCATGTGGCCGGTGAAGTTCAGGACATCCTGAAGAAAGAGGGCGTTGATATCTCCGTTGTGAACATTCTTTCCATCAAGCCCCTGGATATCCGTGGGATAGAACGGGTAATCGGTGAGACCCGGTGTTTCATTACCATGGAGAACGGAATCCGGTCAGGCGGTTTTGGCGAATATCTCCTTGACGGCATAGACCGGGAACTGTGCCGCAAATTTCTTTTTCCAGCCGCCTTTCCTGATGAGTTTGTCACCCATGGCTCCCTTCCGGATCTCTTCAAACTCTATGGCCTTGATGCCCGGTCCATTGCGGGTAAAATTCTGAAGGCCCGGAAGCGCTTCTGAAAAATGGCTACATGGATCAAGTCAGGCAAAAGAAGAGCATCACGCAAAGACGCTAAGCCGCAGAGAATATAATAAATATGACAAGAGGAGTTTTTTGACCACGATATAAATGTATTCTTGTGGATAAAAATATTAGAAAAAAGCGATGATATCTTTTTAATTGTTATGTGTTTCAGGATTAACCCGTGTTTAAATGTGCCGGCTTCGAAATTTTGAATCAAATAACCAAATGCCTTAATTAATTCAACAACTTGAGACAAAAATCTGTGAAAACGTTGCGCCTTAGCGACTCTGCGTGAGACTTCAACTTTTTTCACCTAGGTCGAATAAATAATGAACAGAAAAAAAATCCGACTTGATGTGCACCTGGCCGAAACAGGGCTTTCCCAGTCAAGGGAAAGGGCCAAAAAGGAGATCCTGGCCGGATGGGTAAGAGTCAACGGTGAAACCGTGCGTGAGCCATCCCGTACCGTATACGACGATGCCGTGGTCATCGTGGAGCGTCCAGGCGGTCTCTATGTGAGCAGGGGAGGAGAAAAGCTGGCCCGCGCCCTGGAGGAATTTCATATCGATGTGAAGGAACGGGTTGCCGTTGATCTGGGCGCCTCGACCGGCGGGTTTACCGACTGTCTTCTGCGGGCCGGGGCGCGCCGGGTTTTTGCCGTGGATGTGGGATACGGCCAGCTTGATTATTCACTCCGTCATGACAGCAGGGTTTTTGTCATGGAGAGAACCCATGTGAAAGCCCTTACACCCGGGGCTTTTGACGAGAAGCCTGATTTTTTTACCGCCGATCTCTCCTTCATATCCATCGTGAAAGTCATTCCCATCGTGAAGGACGTGCTCGCCCCTATCGAGGGGGTTATCCTGGTGAAACCCCAGTTCGAGGCCGAGCCGGGCGAGCACAAGAAGGGTGTGGTGAGAAAAGAGGATATCCATGAAAGAATTCTCATCCGTGTACTTCTTTCCCTGGCCTCCCGGGGGGCGGATATTCGCGATCTCTGCCATTCGCCGATTAAGGGACCGGCGGGGAATATAGAATTTCTGCTCCATGTTTTTATCAACGCTGACACTCCCTGTTTCGATGGGGACGATATGAGACTGAAAACACTGGTCCATGAGGCCGTGAACCGGGCTCATGCCGATCTCAATCCCGCACCCTGATTTTTCCGCCATTTTTTTGTATTCTTGCCCCTTTATTGGCCCGGCGGGGTAAATATGTGTTGACCATATTTTTATTATTTATAAAAATATTAATGAATCATTTATGTTCTGTGTCAATTTCGCCACAGTGAGGCATAATTAAAACAGGTATGGTTGCAGTCATGACGAAAATGAAAATAACAGCGGTAAGTATGGGTCTTGTCGCGATGCTTCTGCCCTCAATGCTCTTTGCTTTCGACATGTCTCTCGTCAAGGCGTATCCTGTTCCATTTAATCCTAAAAAGTCTTTATTGAAAGCCATTACCATCGATGGATTCACCTGTGATAAAGTTAAGGTTGAAGTTTTTGATATCAATGGTGACCCGGTGTCAAAAATCAGCAAGACAGGTACAATAACACAGGTAACCTGGAATGGGCGAAATGACCGGGGAACTCTGGTGAAACCGGGTTTGTATATCATCAAAGTGACCCTTGAAAATGAAGCAGTCTATCCTGGCACACCGGCTGATTCTGGAAAGAAACTCATCAGGGTTCTGATAACATATTGATATGAAAAATAATAACATACATAAATCTCTTCTTTTTTTCCTGGTGACGATGATCGTATGCATCGCTTCAGGGGCATTTGCCGCCGGCGCCGGCAGCAGGGCTTCCTTTACGCGGGGCGGCTGGGTCGGCGCCCGTTATGTTGCCATGGGCATGACCGGCGTGGTCACCGCCGACGATGTGTATGCCCTGTACTGGAATCCCGCCGGCCTCAATGAGCTCAAGGGGAAAAACAGGCTCACGGCCGATGAAGTGCTGGAGAAGGCCCGCAAGGGTAATCCCGACGATATAAGCGAGAACGATCTGCTGAATTTTTCCCAGGACCAGGCCCAGGATAATGTGGTCCATGTGGCTGTTTCCGGTGCCATGCTGGATGTGGAGCGGAACGCCCTTTTTTCAGGCGTGGCTTTCAATATGCTGGGGGGTATTGCCGGTATCGGGTTGTATAATATCATGTCCCTGGGAATTGAAGAGCGCGACGAAACGGGGACTCTCCTGGGTGAAACGCATTATACGGCCGGTATGATCAACATTTCCTATGCCCGATCCCTGGGGGTGGCCAACTTCGGGGCCACGGTCAAGGGGCTCTATGAACGAATTGCCGACGTGAATTACATCGGTGCCGGTGTGGACATGGGCGTCCAGGTTTATGTGCTTCCCTTTGTAAAGGTGGGATTTGCCGTTCATGACCTTGGCACGGGACTCATTCCCGCCGGAGACCAGGAAGACATTGAAGCCAGGTATGACCTGGCCAGCCCCATGCTGAGGCTCGGTGTTGCCATCATCAGCGACGCCGGTCTTACCTTTGCCATCAGTCTGTCCAAGAAGCTGGAGCAGGACGACTATGCCTTCAGCGGCGGTGTGCAGTATGATTTGGCCAAATATATCTCGCTGTATCTGGGAGTAAACGATTCCAGCTTTGCCGCGGGGCTTACTACCAGGTTTCTCAATACTACCTTGTCGTATGCCCTGACCTTTGATAATGTTGACAATGGCGTAAATAATATAGTATCGCTTTCGCTTTTATTTTAGGCTGGCCGGGAGAGCCTGTCAGGAATGGCCATGGAAAGAGCTTCAGTACGGATAATGGGAATACTCAATGTGACCCCCGATTCCTTTTACGACGGTGGCCGTTTTGCCGATCGGGAATCGGCCTTTCGTCGCGGACTGGAGCTGGCGGCCCAGGGCGCCGATATTATTGATATCGGCGGTGAATCCACGAGGCCCGGGTCTGAACCCGTTTCGGAGCAGGAGGAAATGGACAGGGTCCTTCCCGTTATCGAGGCCGTTAAAAGGGAGATTACGGTTCCCCTGTCGATCGATACGACGAAAGCAAGGGTTGCCGAAGAAGCATTGAAGGCCGGCGCTGATATGATCAATGATATAAGCGGCCTCACCTTCGATACCGAAATGGCCGCCGTGGCAGCCCGATACGGAGCCTCCCTTGTCCTGATGCACATGCAGGGGCGGCCCGGTACCATGCAGGACAATCCACGGTATAATGATCTTGTCGGTGAGATCACGGCTTTTCTCGGTGCCGCTGCACAGGCAGCCATGGACAGGGGCGTTTCCCGGGACCGGATTATACTTGATCCGGGCATCGGATTCGGAAAGACCCTGGAGGATAATTACCGTATCATCAACCGGATCGGAGAATTTCGTACATTAGGCTATCCGGTGCTGGTGGGGCTTTCCCGAAAGAGTCTTATCGGAAAACTCTACGGTGAAAATGAAGACCGGCTTCCGGCAACCATCGCCCTGAATATGGCGGCGGTCCGGAACGGAGCCGATATCATCAGGGTTCATGATGTGAGGGAACACAGGCTGGCTCTCATGAGTATTGAAAAATTAAAACAGGTATCATAATCAGATTGTTATGACGGGATTTTTTGAAAAAATAGTATATATAATTTCCAACCTGTGGGAATACCTGCGGCATTTCGTTGATATTGCCATTGTAGCACTCATATTCTACTGGGTATACACCTTTCTCAGCAGGACAAGGGCCATACAGCTTCTTAAGGGCTTTATCGTTATATTTATCGTGGCCATTCTTTCCGGACTGCTCAGGCTTAACACCCTGGACTGGATCATCAAGAACATAACCTCGTCGTTGATTATCACCGTGGTCATACTCTTCCAGCCGGAACTCAGGCGGATTATTACGCAGTTTGGACAGCGGAACTGGATCGGCACAGATCTTGTGAAAGAGACGTTTTCTCTTGATGAGCTGGTCAATGCCCTTTTTTCCATGGCCCAGGAAAGGGTAGGCTCGCTCATTGTTATAGAGAGAAACACGGGCCTGAAGGCCTATGTCGAGTCAGGGGTAGCCGTTGACGCCAGCATTTCCGAGGAATTCATCAGAACAGTATTTTATCCTCTTACCCCCCTTCACGACGGGGCTATAATTCTTCAGGATGGCAGAATCGCGGCGGCGGCCTGTTACCTGCCTCTCAGTGATTCGAAACAGTTGAAGAAGCAGCATGGCGCGCGGCATCGGGCCGCACTGGGAATTGCCGAGGAAACGGACGCTCTGGTGCTTGTTACCTCGGAGGAAACGGGGACCATTTCCCTCATGGTAAACGGTAAGATGTATTCCCGCATCAAGGAAACTGATATTAAAAACATGATACTCTTCTATATGAATCCAAAGACCTCGTATGAGGAGTACAAGACTCAATGATGAAATTTTTTGATAATATTATCAGCAAGAGCCGCCATGGGAATATGGTGCCCAGGGTCATCAGCATACTTCTGGCCGTCGTTCTCTGGGCCTATGTTTCGGAAAGCAAGGTCGGTGAACTGAATTTCAAGATACCCGTTACCTATAAAAATCTTCCTGCAAATATGACTGTTTCATTCATTTCACACAAAAATGTAATCGCGTCGCTCCAGGGTAAAAACGAGTATCTTAAAAATGTTCAGTTGAAAAATATACAGGCCGTGGTAGATCTGAAGAATCCCCGTATCGGATCTCTTAAAAAATATAAAATCCAGCTTCAGAAAACGGAGATTCCCGAGGATATCACCGTTGAACTTGACACCAGGACCGTGGATGCCATCGTGGAACTGCTTGTTTTTAAGAAACTCAAGGTAGTGCCCAGGATTACCGGCGAAATCGACAAAGAATATTTCGTGGGCAGTATAAAGATCGATCCTGAATATATCCTTGCCGAGGGACCCCAGTCGGTTGTGGACAGCCTGAATTATATCAATACGGAGGATATTGATATCAGCGGCCTGAAAGAAGATGTAATCCGGGACGTGGAGCTGAAAAAGGATAACTTCACGGGCCTGAATTTAAGTGAAACAAATGTCAATGTTGTTGTTCCCATAACAATGTATGGAAGTCTGCACAGGCTTGATGTTCCTGTTGTGGCCAGGAACGCGGATCAGAATTTTACTTTTAAATTCGTGGAACCCGTTATAAAAATTTATTATAAATCCGTGGGAACCGATCGCTTTACTCCCGGAGATATCGATGTGTTCGTTGACGTCACTTCACTGAAACTGAATATATTGATGAAGAACAGAGACAAGATGGAATTGGACATGCCGGTGAAAATAAATGTGAAGCCGGGAATGGAAGGAAAGGGAAAACTGGAAATAGTATCAGTGATTCCTGAAACGGTGAAACTCTATATTGTGCGCAGGCCATAAGCACGGCTTCCGGGATCGGCTGCGATTCGCCGGCTGAATGAATTAATGTAAAGGTCAGGATGCGATGTCAGGAATTAAATTATGTATAAACGTCGATCACATAGCCACGGTGAGGCAGGCAAGGGGTGGTGCAGAACCTGATCCCGTGGAAGGAGCCCGTATCTGCGAGGAAAACGGCGCTCACGGTATTACGGTTCATCTCCGTGAAGACCGGAGGCATATTCAGGATATTGATGTCATCGCCCTTCGTGATGTCGTTGTGGGAAAATTCAATCTTGAGATGGCCCTTTCCGATGATATAATCGCCGTGGCGAAACGTATTGTTCCGGCGCAGATAACCCTGGTGCCGGAGAAGCGACAGGAACTGACCACCGAAGGTGGACTGGATGTACGGGGCAATAAAGAGAAAATACGTTCTATTGTTGAACAGTTTCATGATCTCGGCGTTGAAATATCGCTCTTTGTCGAACCCGATAAAGATGTTGTGGAGATATCGAAGGAAACGGGGGCCGATTTTATAGAAATACATACGGGTTCCTACTGTGATGCCCGTGATGAGGCTGTTGTGCAGAGAGAGCTCGCGAGGATATTAGATGCCGCGGACCATGCCTCCAGGGCGGGAATAAGGGTCAATGCCGGCCACGGATTGAATTACCGCAACCTGGAGCCCGTTCTCCGCGCGGCTTCTCTGGAGGAACTCAATATCGGCCATTCCATAATATCCCGGTCGATATTTGTCGGTCTTCCCGCCGCAGTCCGGGAAATGATGGACGTTATTATGGCCCATGAGGCGAAATTAAAAGTGTGATGATAATCAGGATGGTGTGATTGTATGAGCTTTGTTAAAATGCTGTTTTTAATGCTGTTTATTTACCTGATATATAATCTTCTCAAGCTGGTTATACAGATGAAGAAAAATATTGCTGCGTACCAGAAGAGGGTGGACGCCCAGCGCAGAGAAGCAATGAACAGGAATGACCGTGAGCGGAAGGATGAAAATGTCATCGAGCTCGATAAAAACCAGTACAAGGTTGAATGAATTACGGTATATTCGCGATGATACTATTAAAAACATGTATTGGCAAGTAGGGCCATGACCGATCGGATGTTGAAATATATTATAGTGCCGATGATTTTTCTCGGTATGATTGCCGGTATTTCCTGCGGCAGAATTGACGGTGAATTCGCTGTCAAGCGCTCCCAGGACGAGGTGTATCACCGCATTACTAAACCGCTTGAATTCAGTCCCGACGAAGAAGCCAGATGGGCATTTGTAACCAAAAAAACCAGGAAACGCCATGACCTGGGTGTTGCTGTCCTTAAAAAGGAGCTTGGCTGGATTGAGGTCAAAACGTGGTCTGACTATATCGATATTTCAAAGCCCGTCATCCATGGAGAAATAAAGGAATATCCACCCGGCGATTACCGCATAATGATTCTGGACTATAAAAGAAATAACAGGATAGTGGGCACCATTGATTTCCTGGTTTATCCCCTGCAGGAAGATTGACCGTCCCTTCGTTTTTTTCTTGACACTATTATATGACAGTGTACAATAGTCATAAGTTTGTACTATTTTGAGACCTGTTCCATACTATATATATGATCCTTGCTAAAACATCCCAGCTATCGACTCAAGTCCAGAAGGGAGAACCGGTACGGTTGACCTTCCATTATAACAGCAAAGTTATCAATAAATTTGTCAATTCCCTCTTTACCAAGGTCCTTTCCCAGAATGATATGGCATATCTCCAGGGGATGGTTGAAACCATTCTTCGCGAAATGATCGTCAATGCCGTTAAGGCCAACACGAAGCGCGTATTCTTTAAAGAGAGAAACCTGAATATTGCCGACGAAACCCACTATCGGGAGGGAATGGAAGACTTTAAGACATATCTCATCAATGAAATAAATCAACTGCCCGTGGTCTTAAAGGAGAATGGCTACAAGGTCGAGCTTTTCCTTAAAAAAAGCGATAAGGGATTCCGTGTCATGGTCCAGAATAACGCGGCGCTGCTTCCTTTCGAAGAACAGCGGATACGGTTCAGGATAGAGAAGGCCAAGACCTACGGTGATTTTTCCGAAATATATATGGATATCGCCGATGACCAGGAGGGGGAAGGGCTCGGTATCCCCCTGACCATGCTGTTTCTGCGTAATTCGGGAATAGGCGAGGATTCCTTTTCTATCGTTTCTAACGGGAAGATAACCCAGTCGGCCTTCACTATCCCGCTGAAACTGCAGCCCGCTGAAGTCACCGGTTCGATCCAGGACCAGATCATCGACGAGGTGAGGGACCTGCCCACATTCCCGGAACATGTTCTGGAAATGCAGGCCCTGTGCAGAAAGAAGGACGTTACCATCACGGAGCTGGCCAATAAAATTTCTCTTGATCCCTCCCTGACGGCCGCAGTCATGAAACTTTCCAACTCTGCCGGTTTTGTTACCTCGCGACGTATCGATACTATTCGGGACGCGGTCAAGGTGATCGGGCTGAAAAACCTGAATGCCATCCTGGTGGCCTCGGCGACGAGGAAGATCATGGATGAGCGTTTTTCTTCTTTCAGGGATGTTTGGAACCATTGCAATAAAACGGCCTTCTATGCAAGGCTCGTGGCGCAGAGATCCGGGCTTACTGCCGTTACGGACATGGTGTTCCTTGCCGGCCTTCTCCACGATCTGGGGAAGATCATTCTCCTGTCCACCAATGCGGACCTGGCAGATAAGATCGAGAACCTGGTGGTGAAAAGGCAGGTGCGGACATCGACGGTGCTGGAGGAGGTCTCCATGGGGATCAGCCACTCCACCATCGGGCGTATGATTGCCGAGAAGTGGAACTTTCCTGAATATATCACCGAGGCCATCACCTATCACCACGCGCCGCTTAATGCAGGGGATACGCATCGCGATATAGTCTTCATTACTTACCTCGCGAACAAGCTCTGCCTGATCGAAGAGAATAAATTTGATTTCAATTACCTTGAAGACGACGTGCTGCAGCGTTTCAATCTTATGGACGAGAGTGAGTTCAATCGGTTTCACCAGTCCCTGAAAGAAAAGTTCGAGCATCAATCGGCCCTGTGATCCCTTCCTGAACGGCAGTAATGAGTTTAATCCTGGCGCTGTTTGTTCCTGAGAGAATTCTGCAAGATGCAATAACTTCTGATAAAAATTACTTTTACACGTATGTAAGTTGTGTCTGAAATTTTATCAGAAGGTATTGCGGGGATGATACGGAATGCTGGAAAATATTAGCGGAGGAGGGACTCGAACCCCCCACACCACGGATATGAGCCGTGTGCTCTAACCTACTGAGCTACTCCGCCATAATCAATTAGCGCGGGCAGGATTTGAACCTGCGACCTTTGGGTTATGAGCCCAACGAGCTACCAACTGCTCCACCGCGCGATCTAGGCGACAACGTAATAAACTATGCCATCAGTGTCAATCTTTTTTAATGAACTAAAATAAAAAGGGATATTATTAAAATTTTTGTACAAATAGTACTATGTTTTTATCATTCCTCTGCTGATACTGGAAAAATTATTGACCTCCCATTATTAATATTAATACATAATTCAGCAGGTATCCCGAAATTTTGTGTGTAAAGAAGTAAATAAAATGTTTAATCCATTGAAATATTTCAGAAACCGCCGGGTTGGTCTTGCCCTTGGGAGCGGCGGCTCCAAGGGAGTGGCGCATATCGCCGTGATAGAATATCTCCGGAATATGGGCATACCTATTCACATGATCGCCGGCTCCAGTATCGGGGCCGTTGTGGGGGCGTTATACGCCACGGGTAATCTGGAAAAATTCAAGGAGGACCTGCTGCGTAAAACGAAGCGCGACTTCTACGGACTGGTGGACCCGGTGTTTCCCCGGTCCGGACTCGTGCAGGGCAGGGGATTCATCAATTATCTTGCGGAATATATTCCCGCCGGAACAAATATCGAGGATCTCTCCATTCCCCTGGGAGTGGTGGCCACGGATTTTTCCAATGGAAAGAGCGTTGTCTTCAGGAGCGGGAATCTTCTCGAGGCGCTTCGGGCCAGTATCTCAATTCCCGGGGTCCTGGTGCCGGTCAGGTACGAGGGGACCTGGTTGTTGGACGGAGGGGTAGCCAATCCGCTTCCCGTTAATGTCGTGAAAAACATGGGAGCGGGTATTACCATCGCGGTAAACCTTCATCCGCGGTTGAATAAGCCAGCCATGATGAGTTACCTGCGGGACAGTGTGGACAGGGGAGGAGTTGTCGTCGATTCCGGCGGCATCATCAATGAAGGTGATGGTGAATTGAAGACGGACAGTGCCGGGCAGGCTGGCTGGCTGAAGTCCGTTGAGCAGTGGCTTGGCCTGAATAAGAAGCAGAAAGAATCACCTCTGCCCAATATCGTCGAGACTATCACGCAGGCCATCGATATCATGGAATTCGTCAATACGGCCCTGGTTCTGGAATTCTACAAGCCGTCGGTTCTCATCGAGCCGAATCTTGTGGATGTTTCCTCCCTTGATTTTTCCGATGTTTCCCGTCTTCTCACGGAAGGGTATCACGCCTGCACGCGGGCCAGGAAGGCCCTGGTGCGCAATGTGAAGATATGGGTGTGACCCGGCCCCCGGCGGATGAAACTGCTCTGCACCAGATAACTGGTTTTCGCCGCCCCCTGAGGGGGCCCAGAAATTGTTGACAGCTGGACTATAAAGATACAAACCCCTTCCAGGGGTGGCGGATATGGATGATTGAGGAGAACATGTATATCCGCCGGGGTTTAAAGGTTTTTAGAGTCGAGAGCTGTCAAAAACTTACGCCTTGTGTCTCTGTGGTGATCTTGAAAAGATTGAAAAAAGTCATGGTATAAGGATGAATATGGATTCGGTAAAAAAACGATATGACGAGCTCTTTGAGCTGCTGACGAAATATAATCATTACTACTATGAGCTGGACCAGCCGCTCGTGGATGATGCCGAATATGACCGGCTCATGCAGGAGCTGATGGAAATCGAGAAAAGGCATCCCGGTCTGAAACAGAAGGATTCACCCTCGCAGCGCGTGGGCGGAGCGGCTTCGGCGACCTTTTCGGAAGTGCCCCATGATCCGCCCATGATGAGCCTGGGCAATGTTTTTTCCGAAACCGAACTTGATGATTTCAATGAGCGGTGCAGAAAATTTATCACCGGGGAAGGGGAGCCGGTTTATTCCGGGGAACTGAAGTATGACGGACTGGCCGTGGAAGTGAAATATGAAAAAGGAAAATTCGTGCAGGGATCTACCCGGGGCAATGGCGCTATGGGTGAAGATGTGACCGCCAATATGGCCACCATCAAGAAGCTGCCTCTCAGGCTCGTCATGGACCCGGTGCCCGAACTGCTGACGGTGCGGGGCGAGGTCTTCATGACTCACAGTGAATTCGACAGGCTCAATAGAACGCGCGCCGAGGCCGACGAGGCGCTTTTTGCCAATCCCCGCAACGCGGCCGCAGGTTCACTCCGGCAGCTTGACCCGGCAGTAACGGCGCAGCGTGAACTCGATATATTTTTTTATGGGATTGGCCGTGTATCGGGGGAATTCACCGTGGAAACGCAGGAGGAAATGTTCGCCCTTCTTGAAAAGGCAGGCCTTCCTGTTTCTGACGCCAGGGTGACGGGCGCACTGGACGATATGAAAATATTTTTCCGTCACTGGCTCGAGAACCGGCACGACCTTGATTTTGACATTGACGGAATGGTCATCAAGCTCAATATTTTTTCCGAGCGGGAGCGGGCCGGGGTTACCTCAAAGGCCCCGCGCTGGGCCACGGCCTGGAAGTTTCCGGCGAGGGAAGGCATAACCAGGCTTGAGTCCGTGGATTACCAGGTGGGTCGAACGGGCATTATCACTCCCGTGGCGAACCTGGCGCCCATAAATATAGGCGGCGTAGTGGTGAAAAGGGCCACGCTCCATAACTTCAGCGAGATATCGCGCCTGGGGGTGAAAATCGGGGACCTGGTGACCATAATCAGGTCCGGCGATGTCATCCCTAAAATCATTGCCGTGCATAATCCCGGAGACGCATCACGGGAAACACACGGGGATATAGTAATCCCGGAAAAATGCCCTGAATGCGGTACGGTTCTTGCCAGGGAGGATATTTATTACCGCTGCACCAACAGCGCCTGCCCTGCCATACGCTCCGAGATTCTCAGGTTTTTTGTGTCCAAGGACGGCGCCGACATAGAATATTTCGGCCGGGAACTCGTTGCCCGCCTGCAGCAGAAGGGAATCGTGAAGAGTTACGCCGATATATTCAGTCTCAGGAAGGAGGATCTTCTTGAGCTTGACCGGATGGGCGAGAAGCTGGCCGATAAGATACTGGCATCTATCGACGCACGCCGAAACATGACGCTCTCCCATTTTCTCAGGAGCCTGGGCATTCGAAACGTCGGTGAACACGTTGCCTCTGTCGTGGCGCGCGCCGCCGTGAGCCTCGACAAACTCCGTGAGATGGACATGGAGCGGCTCATGGAAATAAAGGAAGTCGGTCCCGAGGTGGCGCGCTCGATTTTCCAGTTTTTCAGGGACCCGGAGTCATCACGGCTCGTGGCCGATATGATGAAGAATGGGCTTGTCGTGAAAGATGAGGACGTACCGATAGCGGAGGATAATCCTCTGAAAGACAGGACTTTTGTTGTAACCGGCACGCTGGAGCACTTCAGCAGGAAAGAGGCCGAGGACCTCATCGTGAAAATGGGGGGCAGGGCCGCCGGTTCGGTGAGTAAAAAAACCGATTATGTCCTGGCCGGCGAATCACCGGGATCAAAGATCGACAAGGCCAGGGAACTTGGAGTGGCCATCCTGAGCGAGGAAGAATTTATGAAAATGACAGGTATGAATTGATATGAGAAGGATAAAAGAATTTCTGAAGAATCATTATTATCTCCTGACGGCGCCGCTCATGTATCTCTCCTTTCCCACCTATGACGTGTGGATATTGAAGGCATTTCCCTTAATAGCCTGGTTTTGCATGGTTCCTCTTTTCGTGTATGTCAGGGGCAGGGATAAAAAGGATATTTATATGTCAGCCTTTGTCACGGGCCTGGTGGCGAATTTCCTGACCTATGAGTGGATCGGGAATTTCGCCGGGGATCAGACGGGCGGTTATACCCTCATCGTTATGTTTCTCATTCCCACTCTTTCGGTTTTTTTCGCCCTGAAAATATTTATTGCTGAAATGCTTTCCCGCGAATTTGAAAAAGTGCGATTTCTCATATATCCCCTTATCTGGGTCCTCATCGACTGGGTGCAGTCCATCGGTTTTCTCGCCTTTCCCTGGACCAATATCGGGCAGTCCCAGTACACCTTTCTTCCCATGGTGCAGATGTCCTCGGTTACGGGCATTCTGGGAGTCAACTTCCTTATCATTATCACCGGTTATTCGATTTCCCAGGTGGTATATGACCGGGTGTTTCTCAAGACGGCATGGGAGGATATGACCGGCCTGTGGTCTCTCCGGCGGACAGCCCTGCTGGCCCTGCTCATTGCCGGTATAATCACCGGAGGATACCTGGTCATTCCCGGGGAAAGGGGCCCCGTGAAGAGTGATCTGCGCGTGGCCATGGTACAGACCTGCATCGATCCCTGGGAGAGCTGGAGCCAGAACAGGTTCAAGTACCTGGCTGAACTGCAGCGTCTCACCGATGCCTCGCTCCGGGAAAATCCCGGTCTAATCATATGGTCCGAGTCGGCCACGCTGGAGACCATATCCTTTGATTTTGAGCGGGGGAAACTCAATCCTTTTCAGAAGGAGCTTCTTGAATCTGTCAGGATCGGCGGGCGGCCTCTTCTTACGGGGGAAATCGGCATAACCGAGGAAATCAGCGGCATGTACCTGCGGCGTTACGCCCAGAATAACGCGGTTCTCATTAATGAAATGGGCGAGGTTGTAAAGACCTATCCTAAAATTCACCTGGTGCCCTTTGGTGAGTGGTTCCCCTATGAATATCTTCCGGTTGTAGGAAAAGCGGTGAAAGAGCTGGCCAATGCCTATGGCGGGTCTAACTTTGTTCCGGGCGAGAAACCCATGATCTTTTCCCTCGATGGAATCAGTTTCGGAACCCTGGTCTGTTATGAGGGAATTTTTTACCGTCTATGCCGGGAGTACAAGGAACTGGGAGCCATGTTCCTGGTAAATATCACCAATGACGGATGGACCGATACATACCGTGGACATATGCAGCATTTCTCAGCCTCGGTATTCAGGGCCGTGGAAAACGGGCTCTGGGTGCTCAGGGCCGGGAACACGGGCTATACGGCCTTTGTTGATCCCTACGGAAGAGTCACTGCGTCGATTCCCATACTGAAGCCGGGATACGTGGTGGGGGATGTGGATTTCCGGTTCAATCACGACACCTTCTATTCCCGTTACGGTGACCCCTTTCAGTATATTTTTATCATATCGGCATTTCTGTTTATTGCGGCTTACCTGATGCGTCTTGCAGGGAAGAAGCGGCGGAGGGAGCAGCCTGGATCGGAACACTGAATGGGGGTACGGTTTCGTTTACCGCGTCATCCCTGTTTTGGAAAGGCATCCCATAAGCCGGGCCGTTCCTTTCCTGATTCAGACTTCCGTCAGGGAGAAGTCCTTTACCTGAAGGTCTAATTGTGTACCTTGAGAACCCTGGGATGGGCAATTTTCTTAAAATCATCGAATTTCATCTTGATAAGCTCCGTATGTGACCCCGCGTTAAAAGCGATTTCCTCATCGCGTGTCAGTTCCTCCGATACGAATTCTTCCATCCCGTAAAGGTTCCCGAAGGGCGGCATGGCCCCTGTTTCGCAATCCCTGAAAATGAACTTAAATTCTTCTTCGTTGGCCAGTTCCACGTTTTTCGCTTTAAAGGCCTCCTTGATCAATTTCATATTGATCCTCTCATTGGCCGAGCAGACAAACATGGTCATTTTCCCGTCCACTTTCAGAATAATCGTTTTTACGACCTCATTACCGTGAATATGAGCAGCATGTGCTGTGCGGTGAGCGGTGAAAGCTATGGGATGTATGATGCTCTCATATTTCACTTCATGACTCTTCAGGTAATCCTTCAGCTTCTGACCTGGCATAACTCCCTCCTCCACTGGAATAAAGTTGACCGGTGAGACGTCCTCTCATCATACGGCACGATGAAGAACATCTCTGGTAATAATATAGTAAGGGATCAGGTCAAAAAAAATTTTTTATTGCAGGGAGGAAAGGAGCAATGAGGATAAAAAAAAGGCTGCGCGCAAAACTGACAGGCAGCCGTATATGAATCACTGTTACCAGAAGTGATTGCTGATTTAATTGTGTCAATAATGGCATAATAAAACATGATATTGATTTGTCAATCACATCTTAAAAATATTAAAAAATAACGAATACTTACAAAATATGACACATTTGGATGCTGTTGAGATTGCTTTTGTTTAAGATCCGATTATGGAGGCCGATAGTTCAGTTTTTACTATCGGAATCCTTTCATAGTTTCATCGATGATGTAGTCGATAGCGGCCCTGAAATCGCCTACTTCCAGGGTCACCCTGCTGTTGTGGAGGGAAACGATGCCGTGAAGGGTGGCCCATACCCGCATAAGGTGATAAATGGCGGAAGAGCCTCGCAGCTTTCTGTTTTTTACGGCCAGGTCCCGGAAGGCCTTTTCAGCGAGCCGTGCCGTCTGCAGGGCTGTTTCGTTCTGCATGGCTGCCAGTTCCTGATGCTCCGTGCCGATATAATCGGCGTATTTCGGCAGATCCATACTGAACATGATGTTGTAATGGTGGGGATGATCAAGACCGAATTGTACGTATGCTCCTGCCATGGCCCGGATTCGCGCGAACGGGGCCGTTGCTGAAGAATTGGCTCCGCTCATGCGCTCATGGAGGATTTCAAAGCCCCTGGTGACCACCTTGAGATAGAGCTCATCCCTGTTGGAAAAATAATTATATATGGTTTTCGCCGCGATACCCAGGCGCGAGCCCAGCTTCCTCATGCTGAAATCGGCGTATCCTCCTTCGTTAATGAGGGATACGGCTTCGTCGATGATATTGTCTTTTATGGATTCAACGGTTTCCCGTGATGCAGGTGCTTTCGGCATTTTCTATCCCCATGGTTCATGTATGGAAAATTTTACAGCGATTATAATCGGCAGTCTTCGCGCTCTTCGCGTCCTTCCTGTGAATCTTTTTATTTAAGGGATAATCTTTTTCCGGGCTTTCGCGATGATGGCATCGGAGGTTATCCTCGTTGTCCAGCCGTTGCTCAGGCGGTGAAGAAAATAGAAAAATCTGGTCACATGGCCCGGGATATACATGAATTGCTTCCGCGCCACGGCTTTCAGAATGACCCTGGCCGTGTATTCGGGCGTAAGAAATCCGCCCATGGTTTTCTGGGCCCGGCCTTCAGCGGGAAGAGTTTTCGCTTCTTCCAGGTTCATGGGTGTGTCAACTTCAGGGGGATATATGGCTGAAAGGGATATGCCCAGGGGCTTCATTTCGTACCGCAGGCTTTCAGCGAATCCCATGAGCGCCGCCTTGGATGTGCCGTATGACGTATATCCGAACATGCCGAAAAGGGCCGCAGCCGAAGAGAGTATGACCACCTGGCCTTTCGTCTCCTTCAGGGAATCCAGCAGGGAATGGATCATGTTTCTCACACCGTAGAGGTTTATCTTCATTACTTCATCGAACATGTCATGGCTGATGTTCTCGAAACGGTCGGCATGGAGGTTGACGCCGGCGCTGTTTATCAGGATATGGGGTGAGCCGTAATCCTGCACTGCTTTATTCATTTTTTTCTGCACATCCCGGTGGTTACCCACATCCACGGGCATAATGTGAATTTTCTGCGTTTCCCGGCATATCAGCCGGTCTATTTCGCTCTTTGCCGCTATAAGCTTGTTCCTGTTACGGGCCAGGAGGAGCAAGTCGGCACCCTGCGCGGCCAGGATTTTCCCCATTTCCAGACCTATGCCGCTGGAAGCGCCGGTTAAATATATCATTTTTCCGTCAAAATAGTTCATTTCCCGGCTCCTTTTTTATGTATATTAAAGCAGTAAACCATGTTACGGTAACGACCGTTGTTGTTTGTGTCAATTATTTTACCGGTGCCCGGGGCGGCATTTAATACTTGACAAAATAAAGAGAAAAATGTAACTTATGTTACAGTAACATGTGTTACGTTATAAAACTGCGGCAGGGGTGGCACTATGTCTAAACGAAAAGTCATTATCCGTAAATGCGACACGTATGATGTCGATCTCATGGAGGGAATTATCCGTGAGGGAATGGAAGACCTGGGGGCAAGGCCGACGGGGAAAATTCTCATCAAGCCCAATATCGTGGCGGCGAATAAGGGCTATATCCATCACGCTTTTACAGCGCCTGCCATCATGGAATCCATGGTTAAGACTCTTCGACACTCACATCAGGCCGAAAACATTACCATAGGTGAATCGGGAGGCATCGGCTTGCCGACACGTATGTTTTTCAGTGAATCGGAGTTCGATAAACTGGCAAAGCGAATTCATGTGCCTCTGGTGGATCTCAATGAAGAAGAAACAAGGGAAGTGCCGCTTCACCGGGCGAAATGGCACAAGACGCTTCTCCTGGCCAAATCACTCTACGAGGCCGATTACAAAATATGGATGCCCAAGCTGAAATTTCATATCGTGACCGATTTTACCAATGCCCTGAAACTCAATATCGGCATCACCACGCATAAGGAGCGCTTCCTCTATCATGATGACCGGCTCCATGAAAAAATCGTTGATCTCCTGGAAATAGGATATCCCCATCTCATCGTGACCGACGCTATCACCATCGGACGCGGTTTCGAGTCAAGCCCGTACCCCGAGCACCTCGGCGTCATAATCATCGCCGATGATCCAATAGCCTCCGATGTGGTGGCTTCGCATATCATGAACTATGACCCGGAAAAGGTTCGTTTCATGATTGAGGCCCGTGACAGGGGATATGGCTCCATAGCCATTGAAGATGTGGAGGTGAGCGGTGATATCACCATCGATGAACTGGCCGGTAAAACAAGGAAGCTCTACTCTCCGTTTCAGGACCTGCAGAAACTGGAGACTCCCATCAGGTTTTATGAAGGGGTGAACAAGGAGTCGGGCAATATATGCTACGGCGGCTGTATCTGCAGCATCAAGGGAGTCCTGGGAACGGCCGAGAAGCTTTTTGAAGGCAACCTGAAACAGGCGAAGAAGGGAGCCATTGTCATGGGGTATTACGACGGTGACGTGATCCATCCCGGAGAGCCCGTGGCCCTCATCGGAACCTGCGCCGGCGTATCGGGAAAGTTGGAAGCGGGAAAGGTGATCCGTGTAAAGGGATGCCCGGTGAAAGTTGCGGACCTCATGTTCTGGACTCTGCCACGCTTCAACCTCAGGAGTCCGGCAAGCGATCCGCGCAACGCCATCCTGCTTATATATTATTCAATCATCAAATTGTTTATGCGCATGACCATCCCTTTCCGGTCCCGGGCTAAAATCGGCACATATAAGAAGACGGGTGATGTGCATCGATGCGGCGGCGCGTCGGTGTAGGGATATTGTCATTGCATAATGATGCCCGTTTCCTTATAAAAAGGCTTTACATGATGGAAATGAAGATTATCGTGGATTTCCTTGAAGGTTGACCGTGGGCACTATTCTGCAATGCAGGGGAAAATCGCAATGACGGATTTAATACTGGTGATACTGGGCCTGCTGTCCATTTCATCTCTCTGTTCACTGCTTGAGTCGGTGCTGTTTTCCCTGAGCCGTCCGTATATTCAGGTTCTTCTGGACAGGGAAAAGCGTTCGGGTCGTATACTTAAAAAAATGAAGGACGAAATTGATGAGCCCGTAGCGGCAATTCTTACGCTGAATACGGTTTCCCATACCATAGGGGCCGCCATATCGGGCGCCCTGGCAATCAATCTTTTCGGCTCCCGCTGGATGGGGCTCTTCTCGGCATTGCTTACCATGATGATCCTCGTTTTTTCTGAAATAATACCGAAAACAATTGGCGCCCGATACTGGAAGAATTTAAGTCCCGTGAGCGCCTATATGCTGCGGGGAATGATTATCGTTCTCAAGCCTCTGATCGTACCCATGAATTTAATTTCCCGACTGTTTTCCCGCGGAGACCCCGGGGAGAGGGTGAGCAAGGCCGAGGTGTATAACCTGGTCCGCATCGGATACCGACAGGGCGTTCTCGATGATGCCGAGTTTGCTATCATGGAAAATCTCTTTAATCTCCGGGACTTCACCGTTGAGCAGATAATGACACCCCGCACGGTCGTTGTTTATCTCTATCCCGATAGCCCGCTGAAGGAATTGCAGAACAGCGCGGCGCGGCTTGGTTTTTCCAGGATACCGCTTTATGACAGCCTCACGAACCAAGTCACGGGCATCGTGCTCAGAAGAGACATCATGAACAGTATTGCCGATAAAAAGCTTGGGAGGAGTGTAAAAGCGTTGGCCGTAAAACCGCGGTTTGTACCGGAAACCATGTCGGTGCTCAAACTCCTGACACTGCTTGTGAAAGACCAGGTGCATATGGCCGTTGTCCTGAACGAGTTCGGCGACTACGTGGGGATTGTGACAATGGAAGACGCCCTGGAATCACTCCTGGGAGTGGAAATCGTCGATGAATTCGACCCTGTCGTCGATATGCGGAAACTTGCCAGGGATAAAATAACTGCGCGTCAAAAAGGGGAAAAACAAAAAAAATAATTTTTTCTACGATGATGACGAGCGGCAGGTGTTTCGCACATATTCTATTGCGGAGCGGGCCGCAATGGCTCCTTCGCCCACGGCCTTGCTGATCTGCAGGAAGCCGCCCGTGCAGTCGCCGGCCGCGTAGATTCCCGGGGCATTGGTTTTCATGTTCCGGTCCACAACGATAAAATTTCCCTCGGTGAATACTCCCAGCGACATGGCAAAATCCAGTGATGAAGCGTCTCCCAGGGCGATGAAGAGGCCATGGGTTTCCCTTTCTTCGCCGTCGTTGAATACTACCCGGGAGAGGGCAGGGTCGCCCTTCAGGGCCGTGATGTTTTTAGTGATCACCGGTATATCCAGCTCACGCAGTTTTTCAGTGTATTCCGCGGCCATGGAAATATTTTTTCCCAGTGTGCATACGGCCACATTGGGTGTATATTCATGAAGCTCAATGGCCTGGTTGGCCGCGTAGTTGCCCTCACCCAGAACCATGACCTGTTTATTTTTAAAGAAAAATCCGTCGCAGCTCACACAGTAGGATATGCCCCGTCCTTCATACATATCCATTCCCGGTATATTGGGTTTCCTGCGGGAAACACCCGTGGCCAGGATTATACTGCATGCCCTGATCTCTTTGGATTCCGTTTTCACCAGGTACCTGCCGTCATCTTCGAAATGGATGGAGAGAACGCGGTCGCACTCCGTATGGGCGCCGAAACGCATGGCCTGTCTGACCCCTTTTTCGATAAGATCCCTGCCCGAAATGGTTTCGTCAAAGCCGAAATAATTATCAATATCATAGTCACCGGCCACTTTAGGGTCACATCCCAGGATCATGGTGTCCAGGCCGGCCCTGCTCGTATAGATGGCTGCCGATAGTCCGGCAGGTCCCTGTCCTATGATGAGTACTTCTGTGTCTTTCATGGTGTATCCTCCTGTATGCGTCGTCGGCTCTGATTTTTCCTGTACTGGGATGATTATCATCTGCTTCGGACATAATTGCAAGGCAAAATCACGGTTCTTGCCGGAGCCGGCGATGTAAGCATTTAAGTATTATATGTAAATCTAAAATGCCTGTGGTTACAAAAATATGCATACTGAAGATACCGCTTTTTCAGGAAACCGGGACTGGCAGAAGCCCGGATAAGGGAGGATACGGCCGGTGAGGGAATGGTTACTGGTTCTGACGGTTTGCTCTCTGGCTCTGTCGTCTTTCGCGGATTTCGCGGCGCATTTCGCGCAGTTCACGGTTCTGGCGCAGCTGTCTGTTTAGCGGTACAGGTTTATCGCCATCAACGGGCTTGTCTCCGTTTTCAGGCTCGTTGTCATCGGCAGGAGGAATATTTTCTTCATCGGGCTTTTGTTTGTTCCCGGAGGTAATGGATTTTCCCTGTTCTCCTGTGTGTTCATCGCGATTTTCGAATTCACGTGTCAGGGCAAGGATCTCATTTTTATCGGCCGTGGTTATAGCATCGGTCTGCATGGTTGAGGTTATGACACAGCGGTTTCCTTCAGTCAGCTCGATGGTTTCACCGGTTTCCATCGAGGTAATTTTCAGCCTGCCTTCCGTAAGCAGTACCGTTGTGGCCTTTTCTTCGGCCTGGAGCAGAAATTGTGTTCCTATGGAATGAATAAGGGCCTGCTGTGTCTGAAAAGAATACTCCAGGCCCGATTCATTGTGCCGGAAGCGGGCAAAGACGGTTCCCTGGTCCAGCAGGAATGAAAATATTTTATGTTCGGATTTACGGTCGTATCGGGCCTCATCGACTTCAAGGCGTGATTGCGGCGCCATGAAAATGGAAAAAGTTTCCCGCAGGCCGATCTCCGCCCGTGATTCATGGGCGGTTTCCAGTGATGATCCCGTTGTGAGAGTGGCGCCCCGGGCGGCTGTCGTTTCATTGATCATGAAAGAGCCGCTGATTCTCACGGCAGTCATATCAATGGCGTCTTCGCGGCCGTCCCTGAAAAGGGAAAGGTATATTCCGAACATGACAATGACGGATGCGGCGGCTCCCAGGGCCAGGGGGCGCAGTCTGTCGGGAAGTGCTTTTTTCCCCGGTTTTTGCATGGACCGGTAAGAATGTATGAGGCGGCGCTCCACCTGTTCCGAAGGCGTTACTGTGCTGTTATCGGACGGTTTGAGCAGTGCCAGATGGGTCTCATACTTTTTGGCGCAGTCCTGACAACTCGAGATATGATTCATCACTCCTTGCAATTTATCACCTGTAATCAGGCCCAGGGCTGCATTATATATATCATTTTTTTTAGGATGCTTTCTCATATTGAGACATCGCCTCTGCTATATTGTACAAACAGGTACACAAAAATTGCCATACAAGCGAGAATAAATGAGATAAATCCGCCTTTTTTCAGGTATTCCGTGAGTCCTTCCATTACCGTGTGGAGTTTTCTTCTCACGGTCCTCTCCGATTTTCCCGTTTTTTCCGCAATTTCCGGGATGGACATGCCGAGTTCCTTCTTCATGACGAAAATGGACCGTGTCACCCCGTCGAGCGTTTCCACGTAGGCGTTTATATGGCTTTTCAGTTCATCACGTTCGATTTTCTCTCCCACGCCGTCCTGGATCGCCGGAGAGTTGAATTCATCGATGGCGGTGAATTCAATCCGTTTTTTTCTTTTCAGATGATTGATGCTCAGATTGTGGGCGGTCCTGTACAGGAATGCCCTGACAGTTTCTTCGCGCAGCTCGTTTTTTTTCGAATATTCTATCAGATTGACAAAGCAGTCGTGGAGTATGTCTTCGGCGGTCTCCCGGGACCCGATGAACCGGTAAATATAAATAAACAGTTCCCTGCCGGTCTGACTGTATATTTGTATTAATTTATCTTCATTTATCATTGTGCAGGTTTTTCGGATATTTCCGGATAGTTCCGTTTCATAAAACATGGTTCTTATCGGTGAACGACTTAAACCGGTATAAAGGGAATGTCAATTACAATACTTGAAATATAATAAAAACTGCACGATGAAACTCAGTAGATCGGCGGTTCAATGATTTCTTTCTGCCGCCATTCCTGGCTGATGATTACTCCCGCGATTACCAGGACCGAAGCGGCATACTGATGCATGTTGAATGTTTCATCGAGAATGAGCCATGCCAGGAAGACCGCCATGACGGGCATGAGATTTACGAAGGCGATGGCCTGGTTCGTGGGTATGCGGCTCACGCCGAAATTAAAAAGCCCATAGGCCGCCAGCGTGACAAATATTCCAAGATACAGTATGAGGAAAATGGGCATGGGTTCAAGGCTTTCAGGTATGGCCGTTGAAGGGAAAAACAGCATCGGGAAGAAAAAGATGCTTCCAGTGAAGGCCTGAAAGGCCGTGAGGAAAAAAGGGTTATACCGGGCGCTGAGTTTTTTCATTATAAGGGTGTAGCCGGTGCCGCAGATCATGGCAAAAAACTCCAGGGTGTTTCCCAGGAGGGGGTTCGGAGCGTAGTCCGACGTGTCGCTGCTCAGGCTCAGCCAGACCGCGCCGGCAGCGGCAAGGATGAAACCGGCGATTGTTTTTTTTCTTATTGATTCGCCCAGGAAGAGTGCGGCTCCTATAGCCACCATGACGGGAAATATGGCTGTTATCATTCCGGCCTGGGAGGCCGTGGTTCTCACCAGGGCCATCATTTCAAAAACAAAATAAAAACACGGTTCGAACAGCGCCATGGCCAGAAGATATTTCCAGTCGCCTTTGCGATACGTGCTGCCCCGCAGCCACCGGTACAGGAAGAGGAAGCACAGGGAAGCGACAAACATCCTGCCGAAGATGACTATGACCGGATCAAAGCTCCGAAATGAGAGTTTGAGGGCAATGAACGAGCTGGACCAGAATATCATGGCCGTGAGAAGCGCCAGGGTGGATATGACGCGGCTTTTTTTTTCCAATTCTCAAGATCCCCTGTATGCCGGTATTTATTAAGCTCATCGGACCGACGCAATACAATGCCATGAACAGGCGAACCATAAATGTATCAAGAACTTTTTGAAGCCGCGCGCGTAATGCAATAAAGCGGAAAGGGGTTGAGGATATGACCGTTGAGGATGCAGAGTATGTCCTCAACGGTCATAGATGTCAATATCCGCTCAGGTCTCTCTTGGCGTTACCGTTTTCATCATAGCACTGGTTGGAATTGCTGTGGCATGAACTGGAATAGCTGGATACGTTTCCGCAATCAGATCCTTTCGCCTTTTTGCAAATTTCCATGGCCTTTTTCCTGTCTGAGAATGAATCACCAGGAACACAGACCTGGATTTCATCTTCATTCTGGAACCTGTAACACTTGGCCAGCGCTGTTGACGCCGTTATAGCCGATAAAAATATCATCATCAAAATGACACTTATCGTTTTTTTCATAAACCGACCTCCAGTTTTTTTTTCTTGCAGGTCATTGTAGCATCTGAATGATGCGGCGTCAATATGGGATGTTGGAAAAATGCAATATTGCTGCCCTGGAAGCCGTATACATAAAATGTGGTTGAATTCTGTGATAGTATTAGATAATATCCCTTTGCATGAGCCGCTTTTTTTACAAATACTACGGGAACCAGAATAAGAACAGATGGACGGCAATGACGGTAATATAAAAGATGAAATGCAGCGGAGGCTCGATAAGTCTTTCCCCGGCATGGAAATGAATTCCCCGGAGCACAGGGAAAGCATCGATAAATTCAACCGTCTCCTGGATGTTCTAAAGGGACAGCAGCGAAGCAATGCCGAGAAGCTGGCCGTCATGGAACTGCAGAAGCTCGTGGACAGCCTGCTCCTCTACCTGGAGAGAAATGAAGCTATCATCACCGAAGCGGAAAAGAAAGAGCTCATGGTTATCACCGGGTCCGGTTTTGACGCGCTGGTAAAAAAGCGTATGGCTGAAGACCTGATCCATAAAATAAAAAACAGGGTGGACCGTGATAAGAAGCTGAAAATTGAGGAGGACAGGCGCGAGAGTGAAATACAGGAACTGTTGAACAACAGGCCGGGTCTCCTCAATTGGATCAGGCTGACCCGCTTCGCCCTTTCCTTCGGGACCTTAACCACGTTTAGTCACCGCTTCAGGCATTCCTGCCTGTCCCTGCTGCGCAATGAGGTGAATTCCTGGATCGACGCCATTGACAAGGCGCTGGGAAAACTTCTCGATAATGAATATTACCTCTTCAGCAACCTGGAGTACAATGTCCTGCAGACCATGCTGGGCCTTAAAAACGCTATCGAGGATCTAAGAAAAATACCCCTTGACGAATCATATAATCCCGCAGAGCTGTCCCGACCCATGGACGGATTTGCCAACATGTATATATCGGTAATCAGAAATGCCGATATAATCGAGAATGCCGTCAGAAAAATGGTGGGCCGGCATAAACAGGAGCACGGCCTCTGGGGTTTTATCAAGAATCTGCTCGATGAACCGATACAGAACGGCAAACCTGTTTTTCAAACGCAGAATGACCGTATGACGCGCACGATTATGGGTGTTCTCCTGTCCTACTACACGGCCCGGGAGCGGGTGATCATACGGTCCCTGAACCAGATAATGTATCTCACCGGTTCCGAAGGCAAGGTCGATTCAGGTAAAAAATATCTTTCCAGCCACGCCATGGATATGGAAAAGGAACGGCGCAATCACCATGATTCGGAGATGGAAGTCACCCGGGAACGGAAGCGGCTCCTGGACCGCATAACTGATGTCTTTGTTCCCGCGGGTAAAAATTTTGAAGAGAGCATGCTGAAAATTGAAAAGACATCGCAATTCGAGAAATGCCTGGCAGAACACCGTAAAAATTCCCTGATCAGAATGCGTCACCTGGTGGAGTACTTCATCAAGTATTTTATCGAGGACATTAATCAGGGTGACGATTTCGTTCTCCTCTATGACCGGAACAGTTATACCGGTTATTTTTCCCACCACGCTGATATCACGCAGGTTGCGAAGAACTATACCCTGGTGTCCTTTGACCTGGTGGGGACGAAACTCAAGGAATTTACCGGCATAGTGAACCGTGCCGAGATTCTTTCCGAAAAGCCCATGGAACAGATCATGAGCGGCGATGCCGCCATCGATTCCATTCCCGGTGTCCCCTTTGTCAGGGAGGTCCTTCACCGGATAGGGGAAAGAAGCTATATGCTGGGAAGCAGGTTTTCGGACCTTCTGGCCTATTACAATTCGCGCAAGGAAATCCACAATGAGAATGTCGTGGAAAACTATGATTTTTTCATTAATGCCCGGATGACGAGAGGCAGGAACTGCCGGGCGCCCATGGCATTCGGCAGGGACAGTATATCGCTTCAGGAATTCATTGAGGCAGCCTGTTCACTTTCTTACTTCATCGCCTGGGAGCTTCGTTCCGAGGGAGTAGAGGCTCTTTTAAAAGAGCAAAAGCATCTGGCCGGCATACTGAAGGAAAAGGAGGGATCGGCTAAGCAGGCCGTTACAACAATCGATGTCGTTGACAACGAGGACCTCGCGGGTGAACTGGATCATATGTATATTGACACTCTCACGGGTTTCAGAAAGAGCGAGTATCTCAACGATGTCATTATCCCCCGTGATTATGACGAGAAAGGTCAGTACAGGGTTTTAGCACCGCGATCCCTGTTCATGCTGGAGATATTCGGCCTGAAGGAAATCAACGCCATGTACGGTCATGATGTGGGTGATAAAGTCGTGCTCGCCGTCACCAGGGCGCTTACGGAACATGTTAACGCTGCCAGCATGAGTAAAGATAATATCATCATACGCATGACCGGGAGCGAATATCTCGGCTTTATCCATGATGTATCCCTGACTGGAGCGGTCGATGCAATACAGCGGATCGTCAAGGGAATCGCGTCTGTTGTTATCCAGCATGGTGATACCGAGCTTGAGGATATTCCCGTCATGGCCGCCGTGTACGAGGAACGTCCCACTTCCTCTTTCGCAATGAACAGCGATGTCGTGCGCAGGATTCTCAACATCGTATCGCGGAAGGGAGTGAACATGGTTGGTTTTATTAAAAAACCCGATTATATAGTCATGCCCAGGGATTTTGATTCCCGGGGGAACCTGGACGAGTCCCTTATAACCATTGTGGAGTAGGCTGTCCATCCTCCATTTTTCGCCCCCCGGCGGAACAGGTGTTTTTCAGGAAGCCGAAGATTTGTCGAAATAGACACGCGTAATATTATCGACCATCCAGTCGATGACCGTTCCGGTGCCTTCCTCCACTTCCTGGAGGACACGGCTGTTGTAAAGGCTTACGATACCGTGAAGGCCGCACCAGAGCTGAATGGCATGATACCGGATGTTTTCAGGGTCAACTCCACCGACCTCGTTCGCAGCAAAGATCTCCGAGAGACACTGAGCCGTTAGATGGAATGATTTGAGCGCCGTGCTCTTTTCATTGAAGGCGATTGATTCCATTTCCGTTCCGACGTAATCGGTATATTTGGGCGTATTGCGGTTGAACATTATTTCGTAATAATAACGGTTGCCTGTACCGAAATCTATATAGGCCCGGATCATGGCTTCTCCTCTTATGATGGGGTTGCTGTGCCCGTTGAAAACCGTGGACAGGTCTTTGTAAAGCTGCTCGAATCCCCGGGTCTGGAGCATGAGGTAGAGTTCATCCTTGCTGGAAAAATAATTGTAGATATTGGCCGCAGTCATGTCCAGGCGTGACGCCAGTTTGCGCATACTCATGGAATTGAATCCGTCCTCGATAAGCATCTGCAGGGCGGTTTCAAGTATCCGTTCCCGGACAAGTTCCACCTCTTCGCGAGGCCGTGATGTTTTGGGCATTTAAATTCTCCTTCAGGTATGCTGTGTTTTTAAGCCTGATCCATGATAGTGTCAAGCAAAGAAATGTAACAGGGGCCCCGCTGAACATTAAGTTTCAGCGGTGTCCATAAGACGCTGCCCTTTCCCGGTCTGAAATAGACGCCAATAGTTATTGACAGATATGCTGAAAATATGATATTTGGTGACACACTTGTGTCATACGGGTAACTGTTTTTTAAACAGCATGACCCGTTTTTCACGGGCAATTTTTTGAATATAACGGGGATGTGAAGTATTTTATGGTGGAAAGGGACAAAAGAGCTTATGGGGGGAAGGAACGTGATGAAGAGATGGACCGGAGGAGAACGGCCATCCTTGACCGGGCCGAGGAAATTTTCATTTCCCGGGGGCTGGCTGAATCATCCATGACCGATATTGCCAGGGAGGCCGGGCTCAGCAGAAGGACATTGTACCGCTACTATCCCACCAAGGAGGAGCTGGCCTTTGAAATTGAGTTCCGGATTTTCAGAGACTTTCAAAGCGATATGGGCAGGCTGTTGCCCCTGCTGAAGGGGACGGGCTATGAGAAGCTGCAGCAACTCTTCAGGCATCTTGAACGGTATATCGCCGAAAATGAAAATAAGGTGCGTTTTACCGGGGAGTTTGATCATTATTTTTCCGGAGAATACCCCTCGGAGACACTGGAAGCGGAATTTGTCCGGATCGTAGGGGCCGGGCACGACCCCCTGGAACTGCTGCTGAAGGAGGGGAAACGCGACGGATCAATCAGGACCGATATTGACGCCCGGCTTGTGTCCCGGACCCTGTCCAATTCCCTGCTGGGCATGGCCCAGCGCATTACTCTTCGGGGCGGACACCTGGCCAGGGAGCAGGGTATGGATCCGCCTCTCATGCTGAACCAGCTTTTTTCCCTGTATCTTGAGGCCGTAAGAAAAAAATAAACGGGAAGGTGTTTCATGAAACAGAGACCGGACTGGGAAAATCCCCTCATGATCGGGAAAAACAAGGAGGATGCCCGCGCCGTATACGACGATGAATCGTCGCCCTTCAGGCAGAACCTTAACGGTATGTGGAAGTTTCACTGGGTAAGCAGGCCCGCTGACCGTCCCATGGATTTTTACCGCCCCGAATTTCCCGTTGATCACTGGGATGAAATACCGGTGCCGTCGGTATGGCAGCTCCATGGATATGATGTTCCCATCTATACCAATATCAGGTACCCGAAGAGTATCGGCACGTGGAGGCTGCCCCGCATATCACGAAAACATAATCCCGTGGGTTCCTACCGGAGAACCTTCATCGTGCCGCCCGAATGGCGCGACAGGGAAATATTCATTCATTTTGGAGCGGTGAAATCGGCTTTCTATCTGTGGATTAATGGCCGGGAGATTGGGTACAGCCAGGGGTCCATGACCCCGGCGGAATTCAATATAACGGCTTTTGTCCGTGAAGGCGAGAATACCGTCGCCGTGGAGGTGTACCGCTGGTCCGACGGCTCCTACCTGGAAGATCAGGATATGTGGCGCCTGTCCGGTATTTATCGCGGTGTTTTTCTGCGGGCCCTCTCGAAAGTTCATGTGCGGGATTTTTACGTGCACTGCGAACTGGACCGCGAATATAAAGACGCCAGAATCATGATTCGGGCCAAGGTCCGAAACTGCGGGGAAACCGACGCGGCCACGCACCGTCTTGAAGTCTCACTTCTCGATGTCCATGGCGGTCACGTGGGCGGGCCGGTAATCATGACGGGGAAGGCCGCCCCTGTGGGAAAGGGGGAATCCATAGTGGAGATGGAAGCCCCGGTAAGCTGTCCCGCGAAGTGGTCTGCCGAAACACCGGTCCTGTACACGGTGATTCTTGAACTCAGGAGTCCCGACGGCGGTATAGTGGAATCACTGCGGTGCCGTTTCGGGTTCAGAGCCGTGGAAATCCGCGGTGGCAGGTTTCTGGTGAACGGGCGGCCCGTGATCCTCCGCGGCGTCAATCGTCATGAATTCGATCCCTTTACGGGATGGGCCGTGGCCCGGGAAACCATGGCCGCCGACGTACGGCTCATGAAGCAGAATAATATCAACGCCGTTCGCACGAGCCATTATCCCAATGATCCCTGTTTTTACGACCTCTGTGATGAATACGGCCTGTATGTCATGGACGAATGCGATCTGGAAACCCACGGTCTGCGCCTGCGCATACCGCGGAGCAAATCCCTGTGGACCGGGGCCTGCGTGGACCGCATGGTCCGCATGGTGGAGAGGGATAAAAATCATCCTTCGATAATCATCTGGTCCCTGGGAAACGAGGCCGGTTACGGCGACAACTTCCGGAAAATGAAAGAAGCCGCGCTGGCCATCGACACCACGAGGCCCATACATTACGAGGGCGACCATGTCCTGGACATATCTGATATTTTCAGCACCATGTATTCGTCGCCGCAGCAGCTCGAAGAAACGGGTCTTGGGAAAAAGACGAGGGTAGGTGTGGCCGAGCGGACCATGCTGGACCCGGGGACTATGGTGACGCCGTCACAGTACGCGGGAAAGCCGCGTCTCCTCTGCGAGTTCGCCCACTGTATGGGCAACAGCCTGGGAAATTTTCAGAAATACATGGATGTCTTTGAAAAGTATCCCTGCATGATGGGAGGATTCATCTGGGATTTCGCCGACCAGTGCCTGGCAAAGAAGAATGATAAAGGGGATATGTTCTGGGCCTACGGCGGTGATTTCGGCGACAGTCCCAACGATGGGGCCTTCTGCGCCGACGGGATCGTTATGCCTGACCGCGGTGCGAAGCCCGCCCTTCATGAAGTGAAAAAGGTTTACCAGCGTATCGCCGTGCGTGCCATCGCTGCCGATACGGGCAGGGTGGAAATTCGGAACAGGCATGATTTTATATCCCTGGAAGGATTCGACCTGGAGTGGGAACTTACCGTCGACGGCACTGTCGCGGAGCGGGGGAAATGCCCCCTGCCGGCCGTTCCGGCGGGAGAGAACCGGGAAATGATCATTCCCTTCGTTAAAACCGGTCCGGAACCGGGAACCTGGCATCACATCATGCTGCGTTTTGTGCTGAACCATGATGAACCGTGGGCGCAAACCGGTCATGTCGCGGCATGGGAACAGTTTCCTCTTTATGAAACGGTGCTGGAGAAACATCATGACGATCATGATGCCATGCCACCCGTGACTTTCCGGAAAGAGAGAGGTGACCATATAGTCGAAGGGGGGGATTTTACCGTCAGGATCGGCGGCAGAACCGGCGCGCTGGAATCCTTTGTCTATCGGGGCGCGGAGATACTCGTTTCACCGCTCAGGCCTAATTTCTGGCGTGCGCCTACGGACAATGATATCGGTGTGGGAAACTATGTATCGTTTCTCTACCGGCCCGGTCCATGGAAACGGGCAGCGGGCCGGATGCGCGTAAAGAAAATACATGTGGAGCAAAAATTGCCGGGGGTAATAAATATATCAATCCGTTCCAGGGTTCCCCGGGGGAAAAGTCATTTCGATACGGTCTATTCAATTTACGGCAGCGGCGATATCGTCGTTCGGAACAGCTTTACCCCGGCGATGGATATGATCCGCTTCGGCATGCAGATGGCCGTTCCCCGCCGGTACGATACCATGACCTGGCTGGGCCGGGGGCCCCATGAAACGCAGTGGGACCGGAAAACCGGGGCTGCCGTGGGGCGGTATTCCGGAAAAGTAAAAGACCTGATTCATGATTACATACGGCCCCAGGAAAACGGGAACAGGGATGATGTGCGATGGATGGCCCTTACCGATGACGAGGGGAAGGGATTCCTGGTTTCCGATGCGGGGGGAACTCTTTTAAATGTGAGTGCGTGGCCCTACAGCATGGAGGACCTGGAAGATGCCCGGCATCCCCATGAACTGCCTGATCGGGATTTTATCACCGTGAATATCGACTACCGGCAGCGGGGCGTGGGCGGTGATGTGCCGGCCATTGCCAATGTTCACGAAGAATTCAAGCTGAAAAAAGGGTTGCCCTGCAGTTATGCCTTCAGGCTCAGTCCTTATGGAAAAGAAATGGGGGATTTTGCCCTGCTGGCACGGAAAGTGTTCCCTGGCCCGTGAAAGGTCTTCAAATCTTTTTTCTTATCAGAATGGCGGTGAGATCGTCGCGAAGTTTGTTCGTATTGCCGGTATGGTAGTTAAAGCGCTGCATGATGTAATCAAGGATCGAGGCCGCATCTCCATGGGGAGCCTCTTCAAGGGACTGCAGGAGTTTAACCTCGCCATAGGGTTCATCGGCGCTGTTTCTCGATTCAACGAGAGAGTCGGTGAAAAGGAAAAGGCAGTCATCTTTTTCAAGAACAAGGGTAAACTCATGATACGGCTCCAGGAGAGTTTCAATTCCCAGAAAGGGCCCGCTTACGGATAGGCCGTCCTTGTTCACGACCATGCCGGTTTTCCCTGTGCTCTGCTTTCTGTAAAGCATGGCGGGATGGGCGCAGTTGACGTAATCGATCTTGTCCTCTCTGAACCGCAGCAGTATTCCCGTTATGTAATTGTCCACAACGCCCAGCTCGCTGATGAGCCTGTTGTTGATTATTTCCGTGATGGTATTCAGTTTTTCATCTTTATATTTACTGAAGATCCGGAACACAATGGATCTGGCCAGGAGGGTCATGAGTCCCGATGATACGCCGTGACCTGAGATGTCGAAGAGGCCGGCGCCCGTGAGAATGTTGTTTTCATGATAGAAGTCGTAGAAGTCGCCTGAAATTCCCGCCGAAGGTTTGAAGAGAAAGGCGATGTCATACAGGTCCGATGAGGGCGTCACCGAGGGAAGGAATGAGGTCTGGATTTTGGAAGCCAGAAGCATATCCCTCTGTTGAATGTTATGCGCTTCTTCCAGTTCCCGGTTCAGCGTGACCAGGTTGTCGTTGACCGCCTCCATCTCCTCAAAAGCGGCTTCCAGTTCTTCGTTGGCTCCGATCAGGTCACTGGTTCTTTCCTGTACCTTCAATTCCAGGTTCTCGTTGAGTTTCCGCAGGTTTATATTCAGGTTGTTGACCTTGTTTGCCATTCCCAGGGAGAAGAGGGCGATGCTGGCTGTGGCTCCTATCTGGAATCCCCAGAGCGACCAGACGTGATTGGCAAGGAGGCCGAAGCGGTTCAGAACGGTAACGATAACGCCGACGAAGAGTGTGGAAAAGGCCAGCGTGTACATCTGGTGTACACGGTTCTTCTTGAAAATGGAATCAGCCATGGGTATGGCAATAATGCCTATTCCCGGCAGGTATGCCGCGGCTCCCACACGGATAGCCAGAGAGTAGGGAACTGCAAATGAAATAAAGATACAAGCCGTAATGAAGATGCCGTAAATAATGGCAAGCCGGTCGAATTTCGGGAAGGTTACTTTTGTGTTCATGTAAGACCGGCTGAATGATATCATGGTGATTATGGATAAAAAGAGCGTGGCCGGTGTTATATTGTTCAGGGCCGGTATGCCGGGCCAGATGTACTGGAATCCATAGCCGTTGAGCGAAAGGGATACGAGAGTCAGCGATATAAGGAATGATGAATACCAGAAATAGGTAATGTCCTTCATGGATATGGCCAGGAGCAGATTGTATATGATCATTATGATAAGGATTCCGTAGAAAATGCCGAATATGGTTTTCTGTATATTCAGTTCCGAAATGACGCCCCTGCTTGAAAGTATCTGTACGGGAATGCTCAGCGAGCTTTCGGTTTTAACGCGGAAGTAACAGTCGTATGTCCCGGCCTTGACGGGAAGCTGGACGAGGAAATTGTGATGGTTGATATCACGGTCCCGGAAAGGGAGCTTGTCACCCAGGGTCCGTGACTGGATTGATTTACCGTCGCTGATGTAGAAGTCGATGCTGTCGAGAAGGGGATAGCCTATCTCAAGGTACCAGAGCTGTATGCTGTTTTCCGGTATAGTCACGGAAAAGCGGGCCCATATGACCAGCGAGGTGAAACCGTAATTGGTTTTGACCCCTGGTTTAAAAAGGTTCGTGCCGAAGACGTCGCTGAAGCTTTTTGTCCCCTCGGGATCTTCCAGCACCTCAAGGTTTACATCATAGGAGTTTTTTTCATTGAGCACGACGGTTTCGGCCCTGAGCAGCGGGGGAAATATGGTTACGAAGAACAAAAGGCATGTGCAGGGTAGAAGAAACCGTATTTTATTTTTCATTATTTTGTCTGGATACCTTTAGATTAAAACCGGTACCTGCCTGTCAGATTTATGTCGTATTGATAGAAAAGTCAATAAAAAAATAAAAATGACAATATATTCCCTATCCGGCCACTTCTTTAAGAAGTCTTTCCATTTTCGTGTACATTTCGCTGTTTTCCCGGTCATGGACGATAATAGCAAAGACATCATAAAGTTTTTCCAGCTGACGCAGGACCTGCTCGAGACGGATGTCTTCCCTGACCAGGAGGAACATCCTGCTTTTTTCCGCCTGCCCCATTGCCGCGCAGAGGATGCCCTCCAGGTTGAAGGAGCGGCGGGAGAAAAGACCCGTTATCTGAGACATCACGCCGGGATGGTTCCTGACAATAAGTTCCAGTATGATTTCATTCATACAGTTCACCTCCGATCATTTCTATATTGGATGCACCGGGAGGAACAATGGGGAGAACATCGAATTCCTCTCCCAGGGGCACGTTTATAACGCAGGGTCCCGGTGTGTTCAGGGCATGGGATAAAAGTGATATCGGGTCCGCGGCACCGTCCAGGTTAATGCCCCGTATCCCGAAACCCTCACCGATGCGGGCGAAATCGGGCTTCGATATGAATTGTGACGCGAAAAAGTTGCTGTTGTAGAACATGGACTGCTGCTGTCGCACCAGGCCCAGCTGGTTGTTGTTCATGACCAGGATCTTCACGTTCAGGTTCAGATCGGCAAGGGTGGCCAGTTCCTGGAGATTCATGAGAAAGGAACCGTCGCCGCTGATGCAAAGAACATTCCTGCCGGGATTTGCCAGGGCAGCGCCGATGGCCGCGGGAAGGCCGAATCCCATGGTCCCCAGCCCGCCCGATGTGAGCAGCCCGCGGGGGCGGCGGAAAGGGTACATCTGGGCGGTCCACATCTGGTGCTGCCCCACATCGGTGGTGATAATGGCGCTGCCGTCCATGACCGCTCCCGCATGCCGGATTATGCCCAGGGGGTGATTTACGGCGTATGCCTTTTCCCTGATGCCCGGTAATGACTTTTTCAGGGTATCTATGCGGGAAATCCATCGCCGGCGACGGCGGATGCCTGCCTGGTCTGCCAGAAGGGTGAGGGCTGAACGGGCATCGGCAATCAGAGACAGATTTGTTTTTTTAATTTTATCGATTTCAGAGTGATCTATGTCAATGTGAATAATCGATGCGTGCCTGCAGAATTCCCGAACCTTACCTGTGGCCCGGTCATCGAAGCGGACTCCCACGGCCACGAGAAGATCGGACTCCTCGACGATGAGATTGGTGCTGCGGTCGCCATGCATGCCCAGCATCCCCAGGAAGAGCGGATCATCGGGAGGGAAGGAGCCCAGGCCCATGAGGGACAGAGCCACGGGAATGCTGTTTCGCCGGGCCAGGGTACCCAGGGCAAGAGAGGCATCGGAGGCAATAATGCCGCCGCCTGCATAGATCAGCGGCCTGCGAGCCTCGTCGATCATTCGGGCGATCCGGCCTATGGTTTCCCTGTCGCAGGGCCGGGGCCGTGGTATTTCCAGGGGGCCGGGAAAGCGGATAGCCTCAGCGGTCTGCTGCTGAACATCCTTCGGAATGTCGATAAGCACCGGGCCGGGCCTGCCGGAAAGGGAAATGCGGAACGCCTCATTGATGACATGGGGCAGTTCCCGGGCATGACGGACCATAAAAATATGCTTGGTGACGGGAAGGGCCATACCGTAAATATCAACCTCCTGGAATGCGTCGGTTCCGATCATTTCCGTGGGGACCTGCCCGGTGATGGCGATGATGGGAACGGAATCGGCATGGGCGTCGGCGATGGCCGTGAGAAGATTGACGGCACCGGGCCCTGATGTGGCTATGCATACGGCCGGCTTGCCCGTGGACCGTGCCATTCCCTGGGCGATGAATCCTGCGCCCTGTTCATGCCGGGCGAGTATGTGACGGATTGAGCTTCCGTACAGTGCATCGTAGAGGGGCAGGTTCGCGCCGCCCGGGATGCCCGTGACTGTGGTGATGCCCAATTTTTCCAGGGACTTGACGATGATCTGCGCTCCAGTGAGTGAATGGTTATTCATGTGGCTCCTCCTGTTCTTTCTCTTTGCAAACAAAAAAAGCCCCTGCCGGTTTACACCGGCAGGGGCTTTTGGATTTTCTGATTACTGTTTTCCCTACGGTGTAAACCGGTATGTATGTGAGCGCACCACGACCACTGAAAGGGTGGTTTCGCTGAGGATGCTCATAATACTGTTTACACGTTTCGGGTTCATTGCTTTTTCGTATTTTTAAAAATTATTAAAAGATCATACGTCCTTTGTCACGGGGATTGTCAAGGCCTTTTCTCATAATTTAATGAAAAACGGTGAGGAAAATTATTTTTCCTCACCGCCCGGTATTTTTGAAATAGCGGCGATAATCGAATTCTTTCGCGGCCTTTTTATATCGTTCTTTGTTCACCATGGATCTCAGGTTCTTCAGCGTGGTGAAGGGCACGGAAACGCTCACATGGTTGATGATGAAGGCGGGGATATTTCCGGCCGGGTCCGCCCAGGATTCCATGGATACATAGGTCCGGCTGTCCGCCAGGCGGCGGAAAATCCAGCGGCCCTTCATTCGGGTCATTCTCACGCAGCCGGGGCGGAGGGGCACCGGCGAGGATTCCGGAACGGAAACCGAGGCGATAAGAGTGTCAGCGTCAATGATGTCCACGGAGGAGCGCAGGACCACGTCGCGGTTCGCAACGGGCCAGGGCAAGCCTATCATGTAATAGAGGGTGCAGCTGAATATGTCGCTGCAGTTGAATTTCCGCGATTCCCGGCAGTCGCCCACCCATTCCGTGTAGGAATCGACATCGAGAAAGACCTGCCAGATGACTTCAACGGGAGCATCAACGACGCATTCACCTTTCAGTTCCTCCACGGAAGAATGCACGGTGGGCCTGGTGAAGACCCGGATACCGTCATTTTCCAGGCGGAGTTTCCATGGGGCTTCGGGCGAGGTCATTGAAGAAGCCGCCAGGAATGTGATGAAGATCAGGATGTATTTATTCATTGCGATAAGAGTATATCCGCCTGTTTTTCCTTATGTCTGTGTCCACACGGGAGTATCCATATAATGTTTAATAGAGGTTCCCTTATCAATCTTTTTTTGAGAAAAAACGCCGGATAAACTTGACGATGAAAGCGGAATTTTGTACTTTTATTTACAAAGTTACTTTGTAAGGCAAAGTGACTTTGTAAATAAAAGTATTTGGAAATTGCCATGGATAAGGAACGGAACGACCGTGATCTTAAAAAGTACGCCGATGATATCGCCGTCATCAAATCACTGCTGCTGAAGGTGGATGAAAAACCCCTTATCGAATACTGGGCCTTTTTTACCTGGGCGGGACTCATTCTCACCGGGACGCTGATCCATTACGTGCTGCGGCGCACGATGCAGCTGGATATATCGGCCATTTTTCTCAAGGTCTGGCTTCCCGTTTTCCTTGCCGGATTTTTCTTTGAGACTCTGGCATGGATCAGAAAGATGAACAGGGAGGCCGTGCCTCTTTTATCAAGGCCGATGATAAAAATGGCCTGGGCCCTTGTGGGTCTCATGACCGGCCTGGGTTTCATATATTACCTGGTGGTACGGGTATCATCCTATGCCTTCATTCCGTATCTTATTCTGGTTACCTTCGGTATATTCATGGTGTTTTTCGCGCAGATATCCTACCAGTTTTATTTCGGCTTCGGCTATTTTTATATGCTTCTGGCCATTGTGCTCTATCTTTTTGAGCTGGATGGGGACAGCCTTTTTACCGTTACCGGCATGATTCTGGGGATCACGTTCGCTGTGGCGGGCCTTGTCACACGTCGAAGAGAGAAGGAAGTCAATGACCATTGATACATTATTCACTCAGTTCGACAGCGTCTTCTTTGAAAAGACCCGTCTTTCCATGATGACTATACTGTACAAGGAGGAGCCCGTGTCCTTCAACCGTTTGAAAAAAGTAATCGGCGGTACCGACGGCTCCATATACGCGCATCTTCAGAAGCTCCAGGATGCGGGATATATCGGCCAGCAAAAGGAGATCATGGGCGGGAAAGTTCAGACTTCCTATTTCCTCACGGCCGAAGGGAAAAAGATTTTCCGGAAATACATTAAATTCATGGAAGAAATGATACATGAGCAGAAGAGGGGGAAGAGCGATGCGTGAGATAGTGTTCTGGATATATCTGGCTAATGCCGTGGTCCTCATCAATCATGAAGTTGACTCCGGTTACTGGAAGGAATGGGAGCTTGTCGGCATGAAGGGAGGAATAAGCCTGTTTCTGCTGCTTCATTTTCCCCTTTTCTTTGTGCTGCTCTGGGGACTGGTGGAAACATATAAAGGCACCATGTCAGGTCTGGTCGTTTCACTTGTCATGAGCGGAATCGGCATTTTTGCCGCTGTTGCTCATGCCCTGTTTCTTCGGAAGGGAAATGAAAAGTTCAGACTCCCGGTTTCTGTAGCCATACTGATCATGACGGGAATACTTTCGCCGGTTCAGCTGGCAATGACAGTCTATTTAATGAATATCTAGTAAAGGGAGGATATAATGAATTTAAGAAAAGCGGCGGTAGTATGTATGACGGCGCTCCTGCTCCCCGCCGGGGAAGGCCTCATGGCCCTCACGGCCAGGGAAATAATCGACAGGGCTGAAAATGCCGTTCGTGGCAACAGCGCCATGGGTACATACGCCATTACCATAAAGACCAGACGCTGGACCAGGACAATGGAGCTGAAGAGCTGGGATCACCGGTCGACCAAGAGATCCTTCTCGGAGATAACGGCCCCGAAGAAGGATGCGGGTAACCGCTTCCTCCTGGTGAATAAGACCATGCACCAGTATGTTCCAAAACTGCAGCAGGAGATCAAGATATCGCCCTCCATGATGATGCAGTCCTGGATGGGTTCGGATTTTACCAATGATGATATCGTGAAGGAATCCAGCATACTCGATGACTATACTCAGCGTCTTATCGGCAATAAGAGCATCGACGGTACGGAATGCTATGAGGTGGAACTGATCCCTAAAAAGGACGCCGATGTGGTGTGGGGGAAGATAATCTATTATGCCCGCATAACGGACTGCCTGCCGGTTCGCCAGGAATTCTATAATGAGCATAACGTCATGAAAAAAGTCATGGCCCTCAGCGGCTTTAAAACCATGCACGACCGGGTAATTCCCACGATAATGAAGATGCAGACCGTCGGAAAAGACGACCGGTATACGGTCATGGAAATAAAGGAAATACGGTTCAATGTGGCGATTCCCGATTATATTTTCTCGCTGCAGAACCTCAAGAGGAAATAGATGATGATGAATAAGGAGCTTTCCATTGTTCTTCTCCTGGCCTGGAGGAGCGTATGGAAGAACAAACGGCGGACAGTTCTGACGCTTCTCACCGTGGTTATCGGGAGCGCCATGATCATTTTTCTCAACGCCTTTGCCACGGGCGGCCATGAGCAGATGATCGAGGACGCCGTGTCCACCAACACGGGGCATATACAGATCCACGAGAAGGGTTTCTGGGACAATCGTGGAACGGACTATGCTTTTCAGGCCGATGAGGGTCTTCTGAAATTGCTGGAAAGCGACAGCCGAATAAAGTCCTTCAGCCGGCGAATACACGCCGCGGGCCTTCTGTCCTGCAGGGATACCACCGTGGGAGCCATGATCCAGGCCGTTGATCCCGCACGGGAAAATGAAGTCACGGATCTGCACCGCCATATAATCGAAGGCCGTTTTCTCGATGAAAACGATACGACCAGTGTTGTTCTGGGTGCCGTGCTGGCACGGAATCTGGGAGTAAAACCGGGAGGGAAGATCGCCCTTATCAGCCAGGGATTTGACGGATCCATAGCCGCGGAGAAGCTTACCGTCGTGGGGCTCTTCAATTCGGGGAACCCCGAGTATGACCAGTCGCTTATGATAATGCCCTTTGCTCAGGCGCAGCAGACCTTCACCATGATGGGATATATCAATGCCATAACCATACACCTGAAAAGCCCGGCATACACAGATGCGGTGCGTGACCATATCCGCCGTCATGTGGACACCGGGGCGCTGGAGGTTATGGGCTGGGATGGGCTCATGCCGGAACTGGTGCAGTTTATTGTCATGGACGATATAGGCGCCTATATATTCGATTTTATTCTGTTCATGGTGGTGGCCTTCGGGATTCTCAACACTATCCAGATGTCGGTCTTCGAGAGAATCCGCGAGTTCGGTGTTATGCTGGCCATCGGAACCCGTCCCGGTCAGGTGACGGCCATCGTTATTTTCGAGTCCCTGTTCATCTCGATAATCGGTGTTGTCCTGGGCATGGCCCTGGGTTCCGGGATCAGTTATTACTTTACCCTGAATCCCCTGGATTATTCTCAATTCGCCGATGAGATTGCCGTATGGGGAATCGCCACGACGCTCTTTCCGGCAAAGCTCACCTGGCTGAATATCACGGTGACTTCTTTTCTGACTCTGGGACTTGCCGTCCTTTTTACGGTATTCCCGGCGCGCAGGGCGGCGAAGCTCAATCCCATTGAGGCCATAAGGCATTTATGACAAGAGGTATGCAATGAAGATATTTATTATGATGAGCTGGAGAAACCTGTGGCGTCACCGCCGCCGCTCTGTCGTGGTTATTTCCTCAATCGGAGTGGGAATCTTTTCCATGATTTTCTCCATGGGCTTTATGAACGGCATGAATGTGCAGATGGTGGAGAACACCATCAGCACCTCGCTTGGTCATGTGGCTGTGCATAAAAAGGGATTCCAGGACAATATGAAACTGGAAAACAATTTCATCGCCGATGATGCGATCTACAAAGCGCTTCGCGAGGCTCCCGCCGTGGTGGCCTTTGCTCCCAAGATAAAGGTGCAGGGGATGGTCCGGTCCTCGGAAACCTCCCGGGGAGTGCTCATCGTTGGGATCGATCCTGAAAAGGAAAAAAAGATATCGAAAATATATGATTATACGAGTAAAGATGAGGGGAGCGCCTTTCTCGATGATATGGCTGCCGATGAGGTCCTCATCTCTAAAGCCATGGCCGGCAAGCTCGATCTTGTAGTGGGGGACCGCCTGGTCCTCATGGTACAGGATAAACATCGTGAAATCATCGGCGAAGGGCTTATGGTGAAAGGTATCTTTGAGTCTCCCGTGGATAGTTTCGACAAGTATGTGGTCTTCGTGGGACTTAAGAAACTGCAGGAAGTAACGGGCCTCGGTGATGGTATCTCCGAACTGACGGTACTGGTAAAAAACAAGGACCGTGTCAGAGCCACCAGGGATTATATCAGGAACGCCCTGAAGGACCGCGACCTGGAGGTTCTCTCCTGGCAGGACATGGCTCCCAACCTGGTTCGGGCCATTGCCCTTTTTGACATGATCATGTACATCTTTTTCGCCATTGTATTCGTTACGGTCATATTCTCCGTGGCCAATACACTCATTATGGCCATTCTGGAACGCTTTCACGAGATCGGCGTTATGAAGTCCATCGGTACCAGGCCTTCGTGGATATTCTTCATGATCATGTTCGAGGCGGTGAATCTGGGTTTTGTCGGTCTTGCCGCGGGCATCCTGGCCGGTGTGAGTATTACGGGGCTGCTGGGGTATACGGGGATCGACTTTTCTTTTTACATGGAATCCATGCGTACCTGGGGAACGGGCAGTATCATCTATCCCGCCATCAAGATTCTTGATCTTATTGTGGCGGTGATCATAGTACTTTTGACCACGGTGATCGCGGCGCTCTATCCGGCGGTGAAAGCCGCCCGGATACGGCCTCTTGAGGCGCTGCATTTTATATAGTAAAGGAGCATAACAATGGATAAAATTATTATAAAAAATCTCACCAAGGATTATAAGACCGACGGCATCACCGTGCAGGCCATCCGCGGCATCGACCTGACGGTACAGGAAGGGGAGTTTTCGGCTATTGCCGGCCCTTCGGGCTCGGGGAAGACGACGCTTCTCAACATTATCGGCGGCCTAGACCGCCCTACCGAAGGCACCGTGCAAGTGGGGGACAGGCTTCTTGCCGAATGTTCCGACCGCGAGCTTTCCGACATACGCCTGCGGAAGATCGGATTTATTTTTCAGGCTTATAATCTCATTCCGGTGCTTAATTCCATCGAGAACGTGGAATATGTGCTGCTGCTTCAGGGAGCCGATAAGAGTGAACGCCGGGACCGCGCTGCGGCCATGCTGAAAGAAGTGGGACTTGAGAAGGAAATGTTCCGGCTTCCCAAGGAACTGTCGGGAGGACAGCAGCAGCGTGTGGCTGTGGCACGGGCCATTGTATCGGAACCCGAGATCATCCTGGCCGACGAGCCCACGGCCAACCTGGATCAAAAGACCGGCGCGGCTCTCCTGGACCTCATGCATGATCTGAACCATCGCAAAAATATCACCTTTATTTTTTCCACCCATGACAGCATGGTCATGGAACGGGCCGAGCGGCTCATCTATCTTATCGACGGCGCCGTAAAAGAGGATACGGTACGCCAGGGTTTCGGAATAACCAGTTCATAATCATCGGGATGTGCTTTGACGGTACCGAAAGAACAGGGCGGAAAGAGCGCGATAAGGGATATCGATTGATGAAACTAAAAGAGAAAAATGAAATGTGTAACGAGATCAAGACAGGGAAAAAGGTCCGTGAGCGTAACGGTATTTTATTAATACTATTGACGATATTTATAACAGCCGTATTTACCGCTGCTTCGGCGGCGGAAAAAAATGACGAAGGAGTGTCTGATGAGGTGACCATGGAGGATGCTGCCGGAGAGAAAGGCTGGCAGTATACAATAACCGGCCAATACAAGGACCTCTTTACATATCAGAAGGTCGATGAGTATTACGGAACCGGCTTCATTCCTTCCGGTGAAAAGGGACTGGCTGCAAACCTTAAAAGGCTGCGTATCTCACCGGAGGTGACCTGGGGGACCATGCTGCTCCTGCATATTGATTATGACAATGAAATAATGGTAAGCAGCTATACCGGCAGCCATGAGTTCAATGCCTACTGGCGTCCTTCGGAGTATAATGACTTCCTGAATCTTTCCTGGGATCCGCATTACAGCAATGATCTCTACTACCGGATGAAACTCCATCGCGCCTATGCCCGTCTGAACACCGGTGATTTTTCTTTTACCCTGGGACGCCAGCAGATCCGCTTCGGCAGCGGCAGGCTCTGGAACCCCCTGGATATCCTGAATCCCATATCACCCACCTTTGTGGAAGGCGCCGAGGAACAGAAGGGCACCGATGCCCTGCGGGCCGACTGGTATTTTACCTCATCGAGCGAGCTTTCCCTTGTTGTAAATCCTGTTCTTACCGACAACCGGTATGGAGATATGAAATTTCAGAACTGCAATTATGTTGCGCGTGCAAAAACATCCATTAAAGAAACGGACATCGCCCTTCTGGGAGGATGGATATCGCGCCGCGGCGTGGCCGGGATTGACGGCGCCACGATCCTTTTTGACGGCATGCTCCGCGGAAGTGTGCTCTATTCCAATCCTGAAGATTACGATTATTATGTGCAGGCCAGCATGGGTTATGAATATACCTTCGGTTTCGGCCTGTACATGCTTGCCGAGTATTTTTTCAACCAGAACGGTATGAACTTCAATGCCGATCTTAAAAACGCTTATACGGCAAGCCTTATTTCCGGTATGAGTCAGAGCGGATATTTTCTCCTGGCAAACCAGTTTCTCACGGCGAACCGCCACTACCTGGGTTTTGTCCTGGGGTATGATATTCATCCCCTGGTGCGCGATGATTTTTTTATCATCGTTGATTTTGAGGGACGGGCTGCTTTTATCAACGAGTCACTAAAGTTCAATGCCATGGAAAATCTTGATTTCACCGCCGGTCTCATGTTCGCCGTTACCCTGGGAGACAGCAGTAAAACTTCAGATTTTGAACCCTTCACCGGCGATAAATTCTTATATTACCTCAGTCTGAGTTTGTATTTTTAACTCTTTCCGGATTTTTGGGATATTTGCTTTCAAGAGTATTCTTCTCAATTTCATTGTAATCTATTCTGACCAAAACTGTAATGAAAATTCGCGCAAAACCGCAGAGGCGTGAAGGTTTATCCGCATTTTAAACTCATCATTGTCTCAGAGCCTGATAATCTCAGAATCTATAGTAAATAATCATCGATAAAACCATCCCTGTTGAGATCCTGATCGATACATCGGATTATTCGTGTTCTGATAGCGACCTGATATAATTTATTTCTTTTCCTTTGCGTCTTGGCGTCTTTGCGTGATGATCCTTTATAGTTTTATGTATCAGTTGATTCCTGAAAATCCCAACGATCAGGAAAGAGCCGTATTTTTAAATACAGGGGGTCTTGACAGTAGTACATCTCCGGCGTATAATTAATACACAAACATATACTGACGCATGGAGGAAATGACATGGCATACATAAAATGGACAGACGAATTGAGTGTACAGATCCCGTCAATCGACGCTGAGCATAAAAAACTCATAGGCATCATAAATGAATTCTATGACGGTATCAATCAAAAATCATCCAGAGAAAAAATAGCTGATATCGTAGCGGGCCTGAAGGAGTACACAGTATTTCATTTTGCCACCGAGGAAACATACATGCAAAAGCATGGGTTTCCCGGCTACGAGGAACACAAGGCGCAGCATAAGGCCTTCGTGGCCAAGGTCCTGGATTACGAGGAGCGCCTGAAAGACGGCAAATTCGTCGTATCCGTGGAGATAACCAACTTTATTAAAGAGTGGCTGACAAAACACATCATGGGTACGGATAAAAAATACACTTCTTTTCTGGTGGAAAAGGGGGTTAAATAGACCGGCATTCTTCCTGGAAAGCTGCATCGGACACCATCTTTAAAAATGGTGTCCGATCGAGGTTTTTAATAAAAGGAATTTATTGATAATAAAGGGTTGACATTTATTCAGTACTGTCTAGTATGTCCTCAAGTGATTAAGTCCGTTAAAATCTTCTATTTTCTTACCTCAAACAAACTCAGGTAATCTTCATAGCAGTATTTTAGGCTTATCCAAAAGGGAAATATCCCGATTAATTTACACAGGAGTTACACTATGTCTCAAGGTACAGTTAAATGGTTCAACGAGCAGAAAGGTTTTGGTTTCATTACGTCAAATGATGGCAAAGATTATTTTGTTCATCACACAAACATCATGGGATCAGGTTTTAAAACGCTGCCCGAGGGTGCCGAGGTTGAATTTGAAGTTGAAAAAAGCGAAAGAGGCTTCAGAGCCGTTCAGGTTTCTGTTATCTAAATAAAAACACTTCATTTTACTGGAAGAGGCGTCCCTAAAGGGCGCCTTTTTTTATTTATGAGCATTATTCACTCATTCCGGATTCCTGAAATTTTTGATTCCACCGGAGAAAGACAGATGTCAATAAATGTAAAGAATGCATGTATCGCTTCGCATTGACTATACCCGGGTAAAGAAGGTGAATAACAATTCACGCGGAGTCGCAGCGACGCAAAGTTCTTTAATGTTTTTGTTTGAATCTCGCCGACAACCTTTAATTCAGGAACTGATATACTTACATTGTTTCCAGCGTGACGCTTTGCGTCTTAGCGCCTTTGCGTGATTACACTCTTTAATTTATACCTGATTTCGGGTATTGCGGTAAAATCCCAACAATACGGAATGAGCCGCATTTTTTGTTTGTATTATCCCCGGCAAACTGCCGCAATGTTCACAGTATGCGACTCAATGAGCATTTTACTATGATGATGCAGGAAAAATGAAATGGTGAAAAATATTTTTTTTATACTACTGATAATAACTGTTGCCCTGGTCGCTGTGATGGGCTCTGCGCGATTTCTTTTTTTTAGGAAAGTGAAGGGTGAAGTTCAGGAACTTTTCCGGGAAGTGAAGGTGACGGAAGCGGGAAGAATAAAGGAGACTGATCTATACGGATTGCCTGAACCGGTGCAGCGCTATCTGCGCTTCACCGGCATCATCGGTAAAAATGAGATCAGGTGCGCCCGGTTCCGGCAGCAGGGACAGTTCAGGACCGATGTAAAACAGAAATGGTTTCCCCTTGATGCCGCACAGTATGTTGCCACGGAAATGCCCGGCTTCATCTGGTTCGCCCATATGCACATGGCGCCGCTGGTGACGGTAAGCGCCCGTGACCGGCTGAGCGGGGGCAGGGGAAACATGCTGGTAAAACTGCTGTCCCTGATCAGGCTTGCCGATGCCGCGGGAAAAGAAATAGACCAGGGAACCCTGCTCCGGTATCTCGGGGAGATGGTCTGGTATCCCACGGCCTTCCTGAACCGGAATATCCGGTGGGAACCTGTTGATTCCCGGTCGGCACGGGCCATCTTTACCGACGGAGATATGACCGTGTCGGGCCTGTTCATCTTCGGTGACGGAGGAGAGGTGACATCCTTTAAGGCCCGGCGATACATGAGCAGCGGCAATGCCGCGACTCTCGAGGACTGGTCGGCAGAGATTCATGATTACCGGGAAGTGGACGGCATACGCATTCCCCGCAGCGCCGAAGTCATCTGGCACCTCGAGGCGGGAGATTTCAGCTATGCCAGGCTGGAGATAAGCGATGCCGGCTTCAATATACCTGAACCGTATTGATTGCCGATGAACAGGGGACAGAGCCCGTCTTAATCGAAGTTAATTGGCACGGAAAGCCGCACTTAAACGCAGAAATATTTTTTTCAACAGATATATGAGCGTTGTCAGGGCGAGAGAGGGGGCGATGACCCAGATCAGTTCGCTCTTTATCACGCGAAGGCCCCGTTCGGACATGAAGGCTTCAAGGCCGATGGGCGAGACCCTGATGGGCCTCCAGGGAAAAAAATAACGGGTATTGTCGAAGGGGATGAAGAAACCGATGCCCAGACCGCCGCTGGTCATGGCGTCCAGAACACCATGAAGTGCCGTCATGGCCGTAAAGACCAGGAACAGCTGCAGGTAATAGAATATCCCTCTGCGGTTCGTGAGATATATCAGAGCGGCCATAAAAAATCCCGTACAGGCGGCGAAAACCAGGCTGTGGGAAAAACCCCGGTGTCCGAAGGTATGGCCGTAGGGTATTCCCATTCCGAAGGCAATGACGTCCAGGTCGGGAATGATCGAGCAGAAAAGGACTGCCATGAAAAACAGGAGCCCCTTCTTCTGCGGATGAAGGAACGAGGCCAGGGCCGGCCCTGCTGCTATATGGGCTATTGCCGTAGGCATGTTTGTATTCTCCTGCAGTGATGTTATTTTTATCTACGAGGCATATCCGTCCGTGTTCTCGGCGGGAGTGCACTATTAATATTGTGCCATAGTTTACGTCCCGTATGAATACTCAAGAAATATTTGCATTTTATCTTGACAGAGTAGTCACTCAGATTTATGTTTTTTTTTCGATTCAGGGATGGAGGATGTGCAATGAACAGATTTCCGGGAAATTTTCTCATAAAAGGCCTTCCCTATATTTTTTTTCACGTACTGATTGCCGCAGTTTTTATACTCATCATGCCTGACGCGCTGCGGGCCCGGGAAAAAGCCCCGGGGCGTCCCAATATAATCTATATCCTGGCCGACGATGCGGGTTATGGTGATTTCGGCTGTTATGGTCAGCAGGATATCAGTACGCCCAATATTGATGGTATGGCAGGGGAGGGTATCATCTTCACGGAACATTATGCCGGGGCCCCCGTGTGTGCGCCATCACGGTGCAGCCTTCTTACGGGAAAGCATACGGGGCATGGACAGATACGCGGGAATGAGGAAGTCCTCCCCGAGGGACAGATGTCCCTGTCTTCCGGGGAAACCACCGTGGCTGAGGTTCTGAAAAAGGCGGGATATTATACTGCTCTCATAGGGAAATGGGGCCTGGGTGCTCCCGGTTCAGAGGGTGAACCGTCAAGACATGGTTTTGACTACAGTTTCGGCTATCTCTGCCAGCGTCAGGCCCATAACTATTATCCTGACCACCTGTGGAGGAATGGTGAAAAGATACCCCTTGACGGAATGACCTATACTCATGACCTGTTTACTCGTGAGGCTCTGACCCTTATCAGAAAGAACAAATCCCGGCCTTTCTTCCTGTATCTGGCCTACACAATTCCTCATGCGGCGCTTCAGGTCCCGGATCTGGAACCTTACGGGGGCAGAGCATGGAGCGAAGATAAGAAACGCTATGCCGCTATGATCACCCGCATGGACCGGGATATCGGTACTATAAAAGACCTTCTTCGGGAATTGGGAATGGACGGGAATACCCTGGTGATTTTCTCCAGCGATAACGGTCCCCATGCTGAGGGAGGTGCGCATCCCTCGTATTTCAGGAGTGCCGGTCCGTTCAGAGGTATGAAGCGGGACCTTTACGAGGGGGGCATCCGTGTACCCATGATCGCCTGGTGGCCCGGCGTTATAAAAGCCCGCAGCAGGACTAGCCATGTGAGCGCCTTCTGGGACATACTGCCCACGCTGGCTGAACTGGCCGGCGCCGGAATCCCCGGAGGAATCGACGGTATTTCCCTGGTGCCCGTGCTGCTGGGGAGGCCGGGAGATCAGAAAAACCATGAATCGCTGTACTGGGAGTTCCATGAACAGGGCGGCAAGCAGGCTGTGCGATGGGGGAAATGGAAGGCCCTGCAGCTCAATGTTCGTCTCGATCCCGATGCGCCGCTGGAGCTGTACAATCTGGAAAGCGACCCGGGCGAGAAACAAAACCTGGCAGGAAAATATCCTGACGTTGTGAGAGAAATGGAAGTACTGATGCGTGCATCGCGTACTGAATCAAAGGAGTTTCCGCTCCCGGGGAAAATGAAGTATGGATTCGGGCCCTTCAATGGATGGATTTATGCGCTGCCCCTTCCGCTCCTTGCTTTCCTGCTTCTGGCTTTTGCCAGGAAAGAAAACCGCAGGGTCATGATGGAGAGATATAAAAATGGAAATATGGCAGGGAAGGCGCTTTTCTTCCTTTCGTTGTCGGTTCAGACAGCTCTGTTGGGTATATCGGCCCTGCTGCCTCTCTGGTTCGGTACCTGGCGTGAGACCTGGGGCATGGTCCTGGCCCTTGCGGGACTGGCTGGATACGGTGTTCTGCAGGGGCAACTCCTGATGCGGAAAGGGGGGATTTCTCCACGGGGCGGCATATACCGGTTTATGAGACAGCCCGTACGCCTTTTTACCGTCCTTTTCTGGATCGGCGTTGCCCTGGCCGTGGGGTCAGAGCTTATGCTGTGGCTCGTACTTTTGCTGGTTCTGCTGCACGCTCTTCAAATATATTTGCGGTCTGAGGGAAAACATATGATTCAGAAACAGAACCGGTGAATAACATTTCCTGCGTTGTGAATCATGGAATACAGGGCTCTGACCCCGCAGCTTTATTTCGATACAAAAAACGGAGTCAGAGCCCTCTTTCGCGATTCATTACTATTCATTTGAAAGAGAATATCCCCCTCCTGATCCGATCTTGGAAATGTATTTTCGGGACAAATTCCGTTAAATGCGATGAATTTTCATGACTATATTTACGTGAGAATTTTTACTTTAACATACTATAAATCATAAATATTTCTTTATTTTGAGTGACAATAGAAAAACACAGGCAGGTTTTATAGTATAAGTTTAATTTTTGAATTCATGCCGGGAAATTCAGTCTGTTTGAGGTCCAGGCTATTGGATATATAGCGTTACAGCTGATTCACGGGTCATGCAGACCGGGGAGACTTCTTTGTATTTATAAGGATTGTGGGGATATGAATGTGGATATATAAAAACAGCGCAACCGCGGTTACGCTGTTTTGTTCATTTCCAGCAGTTTGCGTATTTCGCCATGCATGAATGTGGGAAACTTGTAGCCGTAGTTGAAGGCCAGAAATTTCCAGTCATCCTTGGTGATGCGCCGCCGGCACTGGGGGGAGCCGCAGGAACAGAGAAAATCCTGGTCGACATTTGCTATAAATGTGCCGTAATCAATAGTGAGTTCTTCGCCGCCGGCGATATCCCGCCGGGCAATGATGTTGTCATTATAATCATATACCATGTTAGGATCACAGGAGTGGTTCATGAAATTCGAAATGTGCCGGGCATGCTTCCAGTCAGAGGTGCCGATTATTATGCCGAAATCGATGTCATAGCTGTATCGCAGAAAAATTTCACGTTCTTCCGCGGTAAGATTGTCAAGATCCTCCACGGTCATTATTCTCCAACCCTCCTTCTCGTCTTCGATCCAATCATCGTGACTGAAAAGGAGGGTACCCTCGGGGATATCTTCCTCGGTGTAAATGCCCACTTCTGTGTGGCTTAATCTTTTTTTCACCAGCATCGAGAGCACCTCTTGAAAAAAAAAGTTAATGTCAGCACGGGCAATATACTTTAATGTTGGTATTGTCAATAACATATTATGCATTTTATGCCGATAAAAAAAATTTTTTGAACTTTTGCGTTGACTGATGATTTCTCTGTAAGCATTATAATTACAGAGGCGGATTTACATCGAAATTTATCCTGAATGAGTGAGGAAATTACAATGGGAGAAGCGGGATTGATTACCATCCGGGACGCGGAGTTAAAGGATATTCCCATTTTAAAGGAAATGAAAAGAAGACTCCAGGAGCATATGGAGGAGAATAATAAGCGGCTGTGGGGTATGAGCGGACAGTATATACAGAATCTAGACGCCTTCTATCAGTCAAAAATTGGCAAGGGGAGTTCACGATTGCTGTTGGCCTATGATTCAGGGAAACCCGGGGCGCCCGTGGGCATGGCCCTGGGAAGGATTATCCATAACGAGGAACAGATGCCCAATAAATCAGGCAGGATCGATGATGTCTGGGTCGAACCGGACCACCGGCGCATGGGTATCTGTGAGATAATGGTGAAGGAGCTCATCGAGTTTTTTAAGAAAAACAGGGTCTTTGATCTTGTGCTGGAATACGCCATATACAACCGGGAAGCTGAGGAAACATGGCGTAAAATGGGCTTCAGCCCATCCATTATCATATCAACGGCCCGCATTGATGAAGTCAAGATATGAATGCATTCTCTTCCCGGTAGATATTTTCGAAAAACCGCATCAATATCCTGCTTCAGGCACATTCGTGATTGACAGGGAAATCTTCGGCGCTACAGTAGGCTGTCTTGCCTGCATTTCAATGAAACTGACAACGGAAAATCTGGTTTTCCGAAATTTCAACAAGGGATGGGGGATACATATTAAATTATGAAAACGCTTAATGGGAAAAATGTACTCATTACCGGTGCCGGAAGCGGTATCGGCAGGCTCATGGCCATCAATGCCGTGAATGAAAAGGCCAATGTGGCCCTGATCGATGTGAATGCCAAGGCTCTGAAAGAGACCGAGGACTCCCTGAAAAGCCGGAATGTCACGGTTAAGTCCTATGTGTGTGACATATCGGACAATGCTAAGGTGGTCAAGGTGTCAAAACAGATCATCAAGGACTTCCAGACCATCGATGTTCTTATCAACAATGCCGGTATTGTTATCGGAAAGAAATTCCTGGATCTCTCACTTGAGGATATGGAGAGGACCATGAATATCAACTTCTGGGGACATATCTATTTTACCAGGCAATTCCTGCCCGGCATGATGGCCCGGGGAAAGGGAAGTGTCGTGAATATTGCCTCGGCCGGGGGGCTTCTCGGGATGGTGAATATGTCGGATTATTGCGCGAGCAAGTTTGCCGAGGTGGGATTCAGCGAAACACTGCGCCGCGAATTGAACGCCGATGGTTACAAGGATATAAAAATAACCTGCGTCTGTCCCTATATCATCGATACGGGAATGTTTAAAGGATTCAAGCCCATGCTCCTGAACCCGGTCCTGCAGCCTGAATTTGTGGCCCGCAAGGTCATTGATGCCGTGAAAAAGGAAAAGCCCTATGTCATCCTCCCTTCCTTCATGGTGCGCCTCATGCTGGTCATGAAACTCTTCCCGACACGTTTTTTTGACTGGGTTCTTGATGTTTTTGGCGGTTCCAGGGCCATGAAAACTTTTATAGGCCGCCACTAGATCCTGTAAAAATTCTTCAAAACAGCCGAATCCCTTGTTCCCCTCCCGTTATGGGAGGGGGCGGCGGGATAGCGCTTTATTGTAAAAACACACCATTTTACCACTCTCCGGGCTCTGACCCCTGTTTCGGAATAGAAAAAATTATGTCCCCTGGGAAAAAAATCTTATGCAATTTTAAATCCTGCCGATGAGAAAAGTAGGGAAGAAATAGATTTCAGGTAAAGGATACATGAAATGTTTATTGAAAGCAAGATGATGCAAAGCAATTATCTCCTGGAAAAGGCCCTGGATGTGGAATCTCTCAGGAGAAAGGTCATTTCTAATAATGTGGCCAACGTGGATGTGCCTCATTTTAAACGCAGTGAAGTGAACTTTGAGAGCCAGTTGAAGCGGGTTATCAATGAGCGGCAGGAAATGGAAAACAAGCTGCCGGCACTCATGAATGATTCACGGCATATACCCTTTTTTGTTCCCCGGGAAGTTACGGGGGTTCAGGCGCGTATAAACCTGGACTATAATTCCACGTACCGTAATGACGGCAATAATGTTGATATTGAAAAAGAAATGGTTGATGCAGCGCAGAATATGATGCGCTACAATGCCTTTGTTTCAGGCCTCAACCATAATTATAAGCTGCTGAAATTATCAATGAAGACCGTGTAATGGCAATGAGGAGCTGATGTATGGGAATGTTTGACAGTTTTAATATCGCCTCCACGGGGCTTACATCACAGCGCCTGAGGATGGACCTTATAAGTAATAATATCGCCAATGCGGGTACGACCCGAACGCCCGAGGGAGGGCCTTATTGCAGAAAACGGGCCATATTTGCTCCCATAAATATCCGTCCCAATTATAAATCACCCCTGGTGCCTGAACGGATTGAAGCCGGGATAGGCCGTGGTGTCCGTGTTGTGAAGATTGAGGACGACAAGGAGCCTTTCAGGCTCGTTTATGATCCCACTCATCCCGATGCCATTAAGACCGGTCCCAAACTGGGTTATGTGGAGATGCCTAATGTGAATGTCGTCATGGAAATGACTGATCTTATATCGGCCTCACGATCTTATGAAGCCAATGTCATGCTGGTGAACAACGCCAAGAGCATGTTCAGCAAGGCCCTGGAGATCGGCAGGGGCGGTGTTTAGGGGTAATTGAGCAAGGAGGATGCCATGAACAGGGAATATTCAATAACAAAGGATATCAATATCACCCATGACCTCTCCCGGAAAGTGAGCCACCGCAAGAGCGACAGGCTTCGCAACTGGGACTGCGAGCTTCATATCACGTCTATAATCGAAATGAGAAATAATAATATCAAGGAGGCCCATTGATGAATGTCGATGCCATTTTTACCGGTAATGTCGTAAAAATGAGGACAACTGATCCTCTTCACTACAATAATATGAAGCCGGCCAGGCTGCCCGAAGATGATATATCGTCATCTTTTGCCGAAATGCTCAAGGGAGCAGTAAACAAGGTCAACAATCTTCAGATTGATGCCGAGGATTTATCGGAAAAAATGATCTATGAGCCTGAATCAGTGGATATTCATACGGTCATGATTGCCCAGCAGAAGGCGGAGATATCCCTGAGTTTCGCTAAAACCGTTCGCGACGAAGCAATCCGTGCCTACAGGGACATTATTAACCTGAGATAATACGGTGATTGAGAAATAACGGAAAAAATGATTATAACAAAAAATATATACATTTTGGAGATAATTAGCGTTTATTAAGGAAATTAATTGACATTTTTTTTTATTCTTTTTAGAATGTATTATGTCTCATTGTTCCATGGTGTAATAACAAACCTGATGTAAGTTGCAGATGACACGGCATATCCTTCACCCCCGGTGGGGATATGTCTGAATTGATATCAGTACACCATAATACATTTCTTGAAAGGGGAGGCCATATGGGTGAGTTGTTAACCAAGCTGATTGCCCAGGTTCGCGAAATATTCAGTAAGCTGGATACTACAAAAAAAATTGTCATTGGCGCCGTAACCGGTGTAGTGCTCATCGCCTTCATAATCCTGTTTTCCGTTACCAGTGTTGAACCCAACATGGTTCTCTTCGCGGATCTCTCTTCCAAGGATTTTGGAGAAGTGACCAAAAAGATGGAGGAAATGGGGCTTGCCTATACCACGACAGGCACTACCGCCATCATGGTCAAACCTTCGGAGAGAGATGTCGTTCTCACCAAGCTCGCCCAGGAAAACGCCATTCCCAAGGGGATTCCGGGATGGCAGCTCTTCGATATGACAAAATGGACTGAAACGGAACGTGAACTCGATGTCAAATACATGCGGGCCCTTCGCGACGAGATCAAGAAGCACATAGAATCCCTTAAAAATATCGACAAAGCCAATGTGGAAATCGCTATCTCCGAAGACAGCCTGTATACGGATAAGCAGACTCCTTACACGGCCGCTGTCACGGTGTACCTTGCGCCGGGTTATGAAAACCTTTCCAAAAAGGAAATCAAGGGTATTATCTACCTGGTTTCCCGGGCCGTGGGAAACCGTCTGATGCCGGAAAACGTAACTGTCACCGATGAATACGGTAAAATCATATCGGACTTTGATGACGATTTCGATAAGGCGAAAACAGAATACACCATCCTGGAGTACCGAAGAAAAATCGAAGAAAAGGCCCGCGTCAAGCTCCTGAAGGACATCCGTCAGGGCCTGGAGCGCATTTACTCCGATGACCGGATACAGATTGTCCGTCTTAATATGGATTTTAACTGGGACAAGATCTCCGAAGAGCAGGAGGAATACACTCCCATAGAAATGGAAAAGGACAATCCGGCCACGCCCTATTCTGAAAGAAAAGTAAAAGACTCCCTGGTCATATCCGAGAAGAGCACCGAGGAGAATTTTCAGGGTCATGGATGGAATCCCGAAGGTCCGGCCGGCACCGAGGGCAACAAACCTCCCGGATACAAGGCCAGTGATGATCAGTACTCCAAATACAATAAAAATGAAAACATCAAGAATCATGCCATAAATAAGACCATGCGCAAGGTTGACCGTGATCCCTTCGATATTACCAAGATATCAGTGGCCATCGCCATTGACGGTATCCAGGATCTGCCGCGTCAGCCCGATGGCTCCTATGATCTCGATCCCAATAAGAAACCCGTACAGAGCACCCTTACCGATGAAGAACTGAAAAAGGCCGAGAACATCGTCAAGAAGTCCATCAATTTCAGCGAAGCAAGGGGTGACCAGGTGGCTGTGGAAAACATCATGTTTGACCGCACCTCGCACTGGAATGAAATTCGTGAGGAATACCGCCGCAGGGAGCAGATGAAAAGGCTCCTCCTGGCCGCTCTCATCGGTGTAGTGGCTCTTTTCGTCGGCTTCATACTCTTCAGGACCATTCAAAAGGAAATGGAGAGAAGGAGACGCCTCAGGGAAGAACAGCTGGCGCTGGAACAGCAGCGTATGCGTGAAGCTGCGCTTCGGGCGGCTGAAGAAGAGGGTATTGACGTTGAGCTCTCGCTGGAGGAAAAGGCTCGCCTGGAGCTTCAGACAAACGCCGTCAGCCTGGCCAAGGAGCGGCCCGACGATGTGGCGCAGCTGCTGCGTACCTGGCTGGCCGAGGAATAGGGTCTGATGTTTTTTTATGGCCCGAAACACTGTTTCGGGCCGATAATTAATAGTGAAATAATCCGGTATTTTGGGTAAAAATATACCGAAAGCGGCGGATTTGTATTAATTTAAGGTGTGGGCGCACACTTTTGGGGAATAAATAATAATGGCAAAAAAATCGGACCTAACAGGCAGGCAGAAAGCCGCTATATTCCTTGTCTCGCTGGGATCGGACGTATCCTCGGAGATTTTCAAGCATCTCCGTGAGGATGAAATCGAGCAGCTTACCTTCGAGATAGCCAGGCTTGACAAGATTGAACCTGCTGACAGGGACAGGGTTCTGCAGGAATTCCAGGAAATGATGATGGCACAGGAATTTATCGCCAATGGCGGTATAGACTATGCCCGCGAGGTTCTGGAACGCGCCCTGGGAACCCAGAAGGCCATTGATATAGTAAACAGGCTCACCTCGTCACTGCAGGTACGTCCCTTCGATTTCATCAGGAGAACGGATCCGAGTCACCTGCTGAACTTTATACAGGGTGAGCATCCTCAGACCATCGCACTCATTCTCGCTTACCTGGACCCCCAGAAGGCGGCGCAGATACTTTCAGGTCTGGGTCACCAGGTCCAGGCCGACGTGGCCCGACGGATAGCCCAGATGGACCGGACATCACCGGATGTTCTCCGCGAGGTTGAACGGGTTCTGGAGCGGAAACTTTCCACGCTGGCCAGCGAGGATTTTACCTCGGCCGGCGGTATCGACGCCATCGTTGAAGTTCTTAACAATGTCGACCGCGGTACAGAGAAGATCATCATCGAAGCACTTGAAGAGGAAGATCCGGAACTGGCCGAAGAGATCAAGAAGCGCATGTTCGTTTTCGAGGATATCGTTCTCCTCGACGACCGTTCGATACAGAAGGTTCTCAGGGAGGTGGACACGCAGGATCTCGCCAAGGCTCTCAAGGGCGTGGACGCCGAAGTGCAGGAAAAGATATTCAGGAACATGTCCAAACGGGCCGCGTCGCTGCTGCGTGAGGATATGGATTTCATGGGCCCCATCAGGCTCCGTGACGTGGAAGAATCGCAGCAGAAGATCGTTAACATAATCAGGAAACTTGAAGATGCCGGTGACATCATCGTCGCACGTGCCGGTGAGGAGGAACTAGTTGTCTAAACTTGTTTTTAAACCTACACAGATTAAACAGAGCAATATAGCCAAGCAGATCGAGCTGCCGAGCAAATATCAGCAGAATCTCATCGATGCCGAGGAATTCAAGGAATTCGAAGTCGATGATGAGGGAAATCCCATAGATGTGTACCACGGCCCTTCCATCGAGGAGATGGAGGCGGAACTGGAGCGTTATCGCCGCGAAACCGAGGAAGAAGTCAAGGTCATGCTCGACAAGGCTCGCGGCCAGGCCAAGAAGATCGAAGAGGAAGGAAAGGCGGCGGCTTTCAACGAACTGCAACAGGCCCGTGAACAGATCACCATGGAAATGGAGAGGCTGAAAGCCGATTCGGAACGGGAGATTGAACGGGGCAAGTTCGAAGCGGAGAAAATGATCAAGGAGGCCGAACTCAAGGTCTCGGAGATAGAGCACGAGGCGTACAAGAAGGGGTATGACGCGGGAAGAGAGGAAGGATACAAGGAAGGCCAGGCCGAGGTTATGCGTCTCATAGACCGTCTCGGTACGGTTGTATCAACGGCCGTTGACATCCGCGACGAGATCATCCGGTCATCGGAGAAGCTCATGACGGAAATGATCCTTATGATCGCCAGGAAAATAATAAAAGACGAGATCGTTGAACGCCGCGAAGTCGTTATCAACAATATCAAAGAAGCCATCAAGCGCGTCAAGGATCGTGACCGTATCGATATCAGGGTCAATTTCGCCGACCTGGATATGACGACGGCCCACAAGGACGAACTCATCAAGATGATGGAATCACTGAAGAAAGTAAATATTTATGAGGATTCCCGCGTTGAGCGCGGAGGCTGCATAATCGAAACCGACGTGGGAGCCATCGATGCCCGGATATCGACGCAGCTCGATGCCATTGAAGAAGCGATACGGAACACGAGCGCATTATAAGGGGCAAGCATGATAAAGATTCTGCCACACGAAAAAATAGATGTTCTGACCAAATATAAGAACGTTCTCGAGGAAACGGATGTAATCAAGTTCACCGGCAAGGTCGAGCGTATCGTGGGCCTCACCATTGAAGCGGTGGGGCCTTCTGTCAAATACGGGGACCTGTGCCGTATAAAACTGAGTAAAGGGGAATATCTACTGGCCGAGGTGGTGGGGTTCAACCGCAACCGCGTCATTCTCATGCCCATCGGCGAAATGGCCGGGGTGGTTCCCGGCGCCGAGGTATATGCGGCCGGCGCGGCCCTTACCGTTCCTGTGGGACCGGAACTGCTGGGACGTGTAATTTCCGGTGTGGGAACGCCTATGGACGGCAAGGGAGATATTTTTACCAAAGAACGTTATCCCGTCGACGGCCATCCCATAAATCCCCTTTCGCGGACACTTATCGATACGCCTCTTTCCGTGGGCATCCGTTCCATTGACGGCATGATTACCGTGGGAAGGGGGCAGCGTATCGGCATTTTTTCCGGTTCCGGTGTAGGTAAATCGACGGTCATCGCCATGATTTCCCGTTATACCGACGCAGATGTTAACGTTATCGCTCTTATCGGTGAAAGGGGCCGCGAGGTAAAGGATTTTGTTGATAAGGAACTGGGTCCCGACGGACTGAAGAGATCCGTGGTAGTCGTGGCCACCTCGAATCAGCCTCCCATGCTCCGTCTCCGGGGGGGATTTCTTGCTCACGCCATAGCCGAGTATTTCCGTGACCAGGGCATGGCCGTGAATCTCATGATGGACTCCATAACCCGTTTTGCCATGGCCCAGCGTGAAGTGGGCCTTGCCGCCGGGGAACCGGCCGCAACGAGGGGATATCCGCCCTCGGTTTTTACACTCATGCCCAGACTCATGGAGCGGGCAGGCACCAGTAATTCCGGCGGGAGCATAACCGGTTTTTATTCCGTTCTTGTTGAGGGTGATGATATGAACGAACCGATCGCCGATGCGGCGCGGGGAATACTGGACGGACATATCGTCCTGCAGAGGAAACTGGCCAACCGCGGGCACTATCCTGCCGTTGACGTGCTCTCATCCATTTCGCGCTGCATGAAAGATATCGTTACCCCGGAACATATGAAGGCCGCCGTACGATTCAGGGAACTCCTGGCGGCTTATGAAGACGTGGAGGATCTCATAAATCTCAATGCCTATGCCAGGGGGGCGAATCCAACGGCTGACCGGGCCATTGAAATGAGAAATGAGATGATTTCGTTTCTGAAGCAGGGAATATATGAAAAGGACACCTTTGATTCAATCGTCGGGCGTCTTAAAGACATGTTTGCCGAGAAGAAGGCGGCTCCGGCTGCAGGTTCCTTCATGACACCGCCGCCGGCCTTTGCGCGGGTAATCAGGTAGGGGATGATAGGGTATGAAGAAATTTGAATTCAAATTGCAGCGGCTTCTGGACCTTCGGGAAGCGCGGGAACGCGGGGTTCAGAATGAACTGGCCATTCTGGTGAGCGAACAGAACAGGGAACGGCTGAAGCAGGATGACCTGAGACGGAACATTACCGAATTCGGTAAAAATCTCAGGGAGAAGATGAGAAAAGGCGAAGCGATCTCAGGCGAAGCGATGCAGTACGGAAAGTTTGTATCGCTGGCCACGATGGCCATCGATTCCGCTGAAAATCGGATACTGGGAATGGAACCGGGAATACGCGAAGTGCGGGGCCGGCTCATTGAGGCGTCGAAGGAACGCAAGGTCGTGGAAAAGCTGCGGGAAAAGAAACTGGAAGAATACCGGTATGAACTGGACCGCGAAACTGCCAAGGAAAATGACGATATGAATCAGAAGATATACCTGCGGCGGATGGCGCAGGCAGCTTTTGAGGGAGGTGGCGGATGACAGACAATATGTATGCCATAATGGCCAGGATAAACGAGATACAGTCAAGGTTTGGTCTTAAGCGACATAACGCAACACAGATAACCGGGACTGAAAAAACAGGCCGTTTCGATGACATGGTGAGCAGTATCGTCAAGGAAATATCGCCGGAGCAGAAGGGGAAAGTATCGGCCCAGGCAATACCGTCTACGGATGAAATAAAAAAAATCGCCGAATACCATGCCCGGAAGAATAGCCTGTCCCCCTCGCTGGTAAAAGCGGTAATACAGAATGAATCGGGCTACAATCCCCGGGCCGTCTCGCCCAAAGGCGCCATGGGACTCATGCAGATAATGCCCGCCATGGCGAAACAGTACGGTGTCGCTGATCCCTTTTCGCCCGATGAAAATATCGGGGCCGGCGTTTCCTTCCTGAGGAACCTCATGGAAAAATATAACGGGGATTATAAAAAGGCCCTTTCCGCCTATAATGCCGGGGAGAACGTCGTGGACAGGGCCGGCGGTGTTCCCGACATAAAAGAAACAAGGGACTATGTGCAGAAAGTGATTAACAGCTATCTGGAGAATGACGAGTAGCAAAATTTTTGCATGATGAACTGGAGAATACCATGAAAAACGTATCGAACAGAATGAAGGTCATCTATCTTCTGATTCTTATCATATTTATATCCGTGTTCGGCCTGTTCTGGCTGGATTATATCGGCATTTTTAATTTAAACCGCTTCGTCAAGGGATACGGGACCGAGGCTCCTTCCGTAGTGGATGCTTCCGATGATGAACCCTCGCTTATCGCGAGGGAAGAATTTGAGAAGGAACGGCAGCGTCTTGCCGAGCGGATAGAGGACCTGGACAAGCGTGAAGCCCTTATCACGGAAAAAGAAAAACAGCTCGATGCCGAGAAGGAGAAAATCGAGGAAGTAAGGCGCGGCCTGAACCTGGAAAAGAAAAAATTCGACTCGGAGCGCGGTGTATATGCCGGGTATCAGAAAAATGTAAAAAAACTGGCCGACAAGATCGCCAATATGCCTCCCGATGAATCGGTAAAAATCATGGTTAACTGGGAGGATCCTCTTATCATTGATGTTCTGCGCCAGATGGATACCGACGCAGAAGCTGCGGGCAGGGCCAGTATTACGGCCTATCTCATAACACTCATGCCGAAGGAAAAGGCCAGCAGGATAATGTACCTGATGACGCAGATTTAAAGCGTCATTCCGTCAGTGGCTTCGGTATTCGATGAGGATTTTCTCAATAGTGCCGAACATTTCCACGGGGTTGATGGGTTTGGCTATATAATCATCCATGCCAGCCTCAATGCACTTATCCCGGTCACCCTTCATGGCGTGGGCGGTCAGCGCGATGATGGGCGTATACCTGCCGTTTTTTTCTTCGAATTTCCGGATAAGCCTGGTGGCTTCATAACCGTCCATGAGCGGCATCTGTATGTCCATAAGTATGATGTCGAAGACATTCCGCCTGGCTATATCAAAGGCCATGACACCGTTTTCCGCGCTTATCACTTTCCATCCCTTTTTCTTGAGGAGCTGCGTGGCCAGTGTCCTGTTTACCAGGTTATCTTCAGCCAGAAGGATGTTTAATTTCTTTATGTCATGCCGTGTTTCATCATACAGGGTTTTAGCGAAGGATGTTTCATTGTCCCGGCAGTTTTCAGAAGAAAGGCATTGACGGAGCGTCTCCATCAGCGTGTCGCGGATGACCGGTTTGATTATAAAATTGCTGGCGCCGGACCTGGTGAGAAGCTCGCGGGCCTTATGCATCTCCAGTGCCGACAGCATGGTGATGATTACGGGATTTTTATCGTCGTCGCTGTGGAAAAAATTAATGATATCGGAACCGTCCATTTCGTAAAGATTGGAGTCCATGAGTATGAGGCGGTAGTTCGTTCCGGACCGGTTTTTTTTCTGCAGGTATGATATGGCTGTCCTTGCCGTAGCAGCAGTATCGCAGTTCATGCCATGGAAGGTGAGCAGTCTTTTGATATATTCACGGTTTGACGCATTTTTTTCGATGATGAGAGCGTGTTGACCAGCAATGTTGATTCCCGGGGGGAGAGCATTTTCCCGCTCGCCCCTGCCGGCCAGGGGCAGGGGAATAGAGAAAGTGAAACAGCTTCCCTTTTTCACGCGGCTTTCAACCTCGATAGTCCCTCCCATTTTTTCCACAAGCCTTTTCGCGATGGTGAGTCCCAGGCCTGTTCCGCCGTATCGGCGTGAAATGGTGCTGTCAACCTGTCTGAAAACCTCGAAAATATTCATCAGTTCCTGCGAAGGAATCCCGATGCCCGTATCGGATACGGAAAACCTTATTGTGACGGAGCCTGCATCAGCCTCGTGCGCTGAAACAACGATTTTTACCTCACCCTCTTCGGTGAATTTAATTGCGTTGCTCAAAAGATTAAGCAGGACCTGTTTGATCCTGAGGGGATCTCCGTAGTAATGGACAGGAAGGTCCGGATCGATTTCACAGAGATATTCGAGATGTTTTTCATGGGCCTTCACCGCGGTCATGCGGATTATGGATTCGACGGTTTCAATGAGATTGAACCGGTGCCTGTCGATTTCAAAGCGTTCCGCTTCGATCTTGGAAATATCCAGTATGTCATTGATAATATCCAGAAGGGACATCCCCGACTGTTTGACGGCTTCAAGACGTTCCTGGTGTTCCGGTGAGAATTCCTCCATGAGAAGAAGCTCCGTCATGCCGATAATTCCGTTGAGCGGTGTGCGTATCTCGTGGCTCATATTGGCGATAAAGGCCGTTTTCGCCCTGTTTGCCGATTCAGCCGTTTCTTTATCGTTAATGAGGCGGGAAACATTTTTTTTCTGTTCGGTGATATTATGAAGAACGGCGAGTATGACTTCGACACCGTCGACTTCTGTAACGGAGGCTTTGATGTTTACCAGGAGCGTTCCTCTCGATCCGGTTGTGACCTCCACATCGGTGCTGAACTGAGTGCTTTTTTGGGAATATTTATGAAGTTTTTTATGATATCGTTCTTTTTTTTCAAGGGGATACAGGTCCGATACATGAAGGCCGGTGATGCTTTCTTTATTTCGTTTAAGCAGCAATTCAGCTGTTTTGTTGCAGTCTATTATACATCCGTCCTGCATGCTGATGAGGAGAATGGCATCACTGACGTTTTCGAATATGATGCGGTATTTTTTCTCGTTCTCAGCGACTTTTTGTTCCGCTTTTTTTCTCTGGACAATGTGATTCCATTCCCGATAGATCCTGTTTACAATACGGGGGAGACTCTGTATCGATGAATCGGATTTCACCACATAATCCATGACTCCGATCCGCATAGCTTCAACGGCCTTTTCCTCATCTCCCAGGCTTGTAATTATTATGACAGGATGGCTCTCGGTGATATTCTTCTCTCTGAGGTAGGTGAGAGTCCGGTCATCGGGAAGGAACAGGTCGGCGATGATTATATGGGGATTGATTCTGGCAAGCATCTCCTCCATGGCCGGAATCGTTGAGCAGTGATGGAGGATGTAGTCACCCTTTGCTGCGAAGACACGGCTGATGAGGGCCGCATGGTCTTCATTATCCTCGATTAGCAAAATGGACTTTATGGTTTTTGCCGATTTTTTATTCATAATCTCCTGAGAACCTTCCCTGATTATTAACGGACGAGGCTGTTGACGACGCAGACAGCGGGGAAAAGGTGGCTTTGATATACATCCGCCTGGTTCTATAGCAGGAAGAGCGGTTGAACATAAATCAGGTTTTATACACCTTTCCTTATGTTTTTTATCGGGTTTTCAAATGAAATTATTTACTATTTTGGGTTATCGCGGGATGCCAACGTTGCATTTCATCCAGTAATCGGCCATTTTTATCATAAGATCGCTGAAGAGGGAATATTCCAGGGGCTTGACCATGTAGCCATTGGCGTGAAGCTGGTATGCGCTCATAATGTCCCGGGGAGCCTGTGACGTGGTCAACACCACTGTGGGGATTGCCTGGGTTGACGGTGTAGATTTAATTTTTCGGAGAACTTCAAGTCCGTCGATTTTCGGCAGTCGCAGATCCAGCAGAATCAGGTCGGGACGTTCTTTTAAGCCTTCAGCGGGTTTTCCATCTTTAATGGAAAGATATTCAAGGGCCATGCTGCCGTCGGTGACATGGTCTATGGAGCTTGCCATGGGATGTTTTGTCAGGCTGCGTATAACCAGTTCGGCATGGTCGTCATTGTCATCTATAAGCAGAATGCTGAATGTTCTGTTTTCCATGTGCGGCTGTCTCCTGAAGAAAAAGTATTGCACAGGTATTCGCGAGGGTCAAATAGTTTTTCCCGGGAATTTTCAACGGCGGGGTTTTCGAGAATTTTAGAGGCTGCGATGATCTTCCATGAGTTTCAACAGTTCCTTTTTTCCTTCACTTGATTTCGTTGATGAATAAAAAAGGGCCTCCTTGCCGATTTCCAGCTTCTTCAGTATTTTCGCCGTATTTACCGACCGTTCGTTTCCTGAAACCTTGTCGCACTTGGTGAGAACAATCGCCACGGGTATTCGGTTTCCCGTGAGCAGCGCCAGTATTTCCTCCTCGTAATCACCGGGAATCCTGCGGATATCGATGAGAAGAAAAGCCAGCCGGAGATTTTTCCTGGTCATGATATAGGACTTTATCATGGGCAGAAAGGCCTTTTTGATTTCCAGGGGGACTTTCGCATATCCGTATCCCGGCAGGTCAACAACGGAGAGGTTATCGTCGGCAACGAAGAAATTTATCATCTGCGTCACTCCCGGCTTCTGACCGGTTTTTACGAGATTTTTTTTGTTGAGGAGCATGTTGATGAGTGACGATTTTCCCACATTGGACCTGCCGAAAAAGGCGAATTCCGGATAGAGATATTGGGGAAAATCCGTTACCTTTTTACAGCTTTTCAGGTAATAAACGTTTTTAAATTTCATGCAAGTTCCTTTTCCATGAGAATGGCACTATCATCATCGTAGTATCTGGGGCGGATACCCGTCTCCATGAATCCCAGGTGTTTGTAAAATTGCCGGGCCTTTTGGTTGTTTTCATTGACCTCTATGAGGATTTTTTCAGGATGATAGGGATCGAGCTCTCCCGACAGGTGAGAGATAAGGGCTGTCCCGATGCCATGCCGCCTGAAATCGGGGTGCACGGCTATATTATTGAGCTGAATTTCCCCGGCGATGTTCCAGATAACGGCGAATCCTGCAATTTCGTTTTCAGAAAGGGCCACGATAGTGATGGAAAAGCTGTTTCTGAACTCCGCATAAAAAAAATCTCTGGTCCACCGCCCCAGCGACAGGGTCTCAATTTCCATTATCCGGTCCAGATCGGCAATGGAGGCGCGCCGGAATGTAACGGGAAGCTTAGCCATATAGTACCGGTATAGCGGGAGGTGAGGGGGCTCCTGGAAGGAGCCATCTCTCCCTGTTAATTTCCTAGTTGTCCTTCGGCACCGGGTTTCTTTTCGAAAGGAAGGCGTCCACTCCCTCGTCCTTGTTTGCCGTCTCGCAGAGAACGCCGAACTGTTCGCGTTCAAATGTCTGGGCTGCCATGAATTCCATGGCCACACCCTCGCGAATGGCTTTCATCGCCTGTATGATGGCAGGGCGTCCCTTGGATGCGATGGCTGCCGCCAGTTTTTTCGCTTCTTCAACGACTTCACCTTTAGGCGCGGTCCTGTTGACTATTCCATAGGCTGCCGCTGTTTTCCCATCGACGAAATTGCCGGACAGGATGAGTTCGTAAGCGCGTCCCTTGCCGATGAGGCGCGGGCTGCGCTGCGTTCCACCGTAACCGGGGATTACTCCCAGCTTGATCTCGGGAAGTCCCAACTGGGCCGTTTCATCGGCAAGCCTGATGTGACATGCCAGGGCCAGTTCCATGCCGCCGCCCAGCGCGAAACCGTTTATGGCGGCGATAAATGGTTTGTCGGCCTGTTCCATTTTATTCAGAAGTCCCTGTCCCCTTTCCAGGTAGGTACTCCCTGCTTTCGCTGTTTTCAGCTGTTCAATTTCCTTTATGTCGGCGCCGGCAATAAAGGCTTTTCCCGCGCCGGTGAAAACGATGACCCTGACGGCATCATCGGCCAGGGCTTTATCAACTGCCGCTTCGATGTCCTTGAGAACGGGAGTAGCCAGGGCGTTCATGGGGGGATTGTTTATGGTCATAATTGCTATACCGGAATCATCCACGGTGTATGTACATGTAGACATGGTGATCTCTCCTTGAATTTTATTTCTGAAGCCTGAATTTTATTACGGCACGGTATGGCCGGGACCGGGGAAATTTCCCTGTTCCGCAGCATGTTTCATTAATAAACCGGAATTGTATCTGTCAATTGTTTTATGGGCACCTCTAAAATTTAGGTTTGTAATTCACTTGAGTTATTCCGGGAATGTCATTCTCACTTCAAAATCCCGACTCACGGGCCTTGATCAGGTTATATACGGTTTCGTTCACCGGTATGTTCAGTGCGTGTTTTTTCCCGTACTTGATGAAGCGGCCATTGATACTGTCGATTTCCGTTTTTCGCTTATTCGTGATATCCTGCAGCATGGAACAGAGATTCGACGCGGTTTTGCGGCACACATCCCTGGTCCTCTCGAGCATTTCTTTTTCATCGAGGGAAATGCCGCAACGCATAGCCACGGCGACACATTCTCCAACGATGGCATCCTGCAGCCATTGTGAGTGGTGGCTGGATAGTATTTCACCGTTGGAAATGTTCAGCAGGGCTCCGATGGGGTTGATGCCGGCGTTTATGACTGCCTTGGTCCAGACGGCCAGACCCGGATCGTTTGTCTGGGCCGTTTCTATCCCGCATTTCTCCAGAATGGAAATGATCTCATGCAGGGCGTGTGCGTTATTCCCGCCCAGAACCGTTTCTCCCTGCCCGCCGGGTTTTACGCAGTTTTTATGCGGTTTGAAAGCGCCCATTGAAGTGGTGCCGTACAGAATGCTCGAATCGGGAAAAGACCTGGCGATAATTTCATAATTGCCGATTCCATTCTGCAGGGTGATAATGACCGTCTCATTTTCTATGTGATTCCTGATATTCTGTATGACCTCGCCAGTTGTGTGACTTTTTACGAATATGAAGATATAGGCGCAGCCCGATAAAACTGAAGGTGTGGTATCGATATTGGGGTACATGATTTCATTCCGCTCGCCGTCCATTACTGTCAATCCCTCTTTTATGGACAGCACGGTTTCTGTGTCATTCTCATAGAGTGAGACCGGGAAGCCGCCTTTCTGCAGATAATGGGCGAAGAGGCATCCCATGGCCCCGGCTCCCGCGATTCCAATTTTCATGTTCTTCTCTCCCTTTTTTTTATCTGAACCCGATAATAGTAGCATAACTATGAACTGGATATGTCATAGCATGATGGATATTATTAGTCAAATCATTACCGTTCCATGATTTCAATTATATCCGCTTTTTTCATTAATGAGACACCGGCAAAGGGAGAAATAGCCTTTTATGCACTTGACTTTTCCTCAATTGTCTTTATGATGAACAGTGTCTGAACAGGGAATTAACTAAATGAAAATCTGTAACCGCATAACTGTAATACTCTTTATTTTCCTTTTCTCCATGCCCCTCATGGCCGGGAATATTGATCTCGCCGCGGGAGATATGTACGTAATAAAAGGATTTGACCTGAAATGGACAGCGTCCATGCCCCGGGGTCCGGCCTGGCTGCATCTTCCCGCGTCGAAAAACGGATTGAGGACCGTACGCATCAGGGAACTGAATATTCCCTCTCTCCCGAAGAGGAAATTTCTATCCCTTCGTTCGTTCAAGCCGGAACATTTTACCATCGTAACTTCATTTTCCATTTCACCGGAAAGGATACATGGCCCGGTGCAAGGCATTTTTGTGAAGGATATCGGTCATAACTGGGAAGTATATATAAACGGCCGCCTGATCAGATCCGAGGTGCATCTCAACGATGAAGGGTATATTACCTCACATCGCAATTACAGGGATGTTCTGATTCCTGTCAATCCTTACACGCTGAAGCAGGGGCAGAACATCCTGGCCTTACACATCATAGGTGATCCCACGGATATATCCACGGGGCTTTACAGAAACGGTCCATATCTTATCGGTGATTACGAGTCGCTCGACGAGATGAGATCTGAAAAGATCAGGCTGGTTCTCATGTTTACATATCTTTTCGTGGGACTCTATCATCTCCTTCTCTTCTTTTACCGGAGGACGGAAAAGTTCAATCTTGCTTTTGGTATCGCGACCCTCTTTATATTTTTCTATTTTTTTTCAAGAACCTACAGTATCTATTCACTAATACCTGATACGAATATTCTTTTCCGTATTGAATTTGCCGTGCTGTTTCTCATTCTTCCCGCGGCAATGGCCTTTTTCGATTTTTTACTGCTTCATCGGGTCCATCTGTTTTCCATAATCGTTACCGGTTTTTATGTGCTCCTGGCTCTCATAGTGACTGCGGCGCCCACTCCTTTCTGTGTTGATATTCTGAGGATATGGCAGGCCACAGCCATGCTGCCGCTCATATATATCCTGGTGAATGTGGTACGCTACTTTATGGCTGATGTCCGCACCGTTCATGACGGGGGAGAGGGGAAGCGTTCCTTCGCCGGCGCTGCATTCAGAGTGCTTGGCGGTAATGTTTCGGGCAATCTCCTTCTCAGTATCATCATCATTGTTCTTTCCGCCGTTTTCGACATCATCGACGCCGTGTTTCTTTCTCTTGACATCGGTGTGAGTAAATACACGTTCCTTGCCGTGGTCGTCGGCATGACCGTCATACTGGCCAACAGGTTTATCTACGTACATCGCCAGATTGAAGTCCTGAACACCGATCTTGAGGACAAACTCCATGAACTCCACCGGGCCAATGATCAGGTCAGCCTTTCCGAAGCCAGGTACAAGGCCCTGGTCGAGGGAGCCAATGATGTGGTGTTTACTCTTGATGAAGAATGGAACTTTATCAGCTCCAACAGGACCATGGAAAAATATCTGAAAATCAATCAGAATGAAATAACAAAGTGGAATTTTCTGGACCTGGTATATGAAGGCGGCGATGAATTGTCCATGAACAGGGAAATCGTGCGCGAAACCCTGGAGGAGTTCAGGAGGGAAAAAAAACCCATCAATTTCCGAACCGAGCTCACTTCCGCTTTTGGGAAAGAGCCCAAGGTCATGCGTATACGCATGCAGTATATCATCATCGAAGGGAAAAACGAGATCCTGGGCCTCGCTTCAAGCGAGGTGGAAGACTCTCTGCTTAAATATTTTATCACTGAAAAACAGAAATATGTCATTGAAAATTTTCTTATAACGGCTGATGAAGTGAGCCGTCGTATCACCCGAAACCTGGTCCGCTACCTGGACCCGAAAAGCGTGGATCTCATACGGCTCGCTCTCCGGGAGATTGTCATAAACGCCATAGAACACGGAAATCTGCATATCACCTTTGAGGAGAAATCCGTGGCACTCATTGAAGGCGATTATATGGAACTGGTCGGTTCAAGGCAGAATGACAATGAGTGCCGGCAAAAACGGGTTACCATTGAATACTCTCTCAGCCCGAAGCGTGTCATATACCTGATAATGGATGAAGGCCAGGGCTTTGATCATGCCGGTCAGATGAACGAAAGCGACGAAGTCAATGCCAGGAGTCTTCCTCACGGCAGGGGGATTACCATGGCCAGGAATGTCTTTGACGATGTACAGTACCTGGAAAAGGGCAATGCGGTTCAGTTGAGAAAAAACTTTTACTCGTGACCTTTATACCGAGGTTTTCACCAGGTCATCAAGGTCATTGGCCTTGTCGTGTATATCCTTCATTACCTCTATAATCTTCTGGTTCGACAGGCTGATTTCCTGGGCCATCTCTGAAAGCTTCTCGATTGTCACCATGGTCTCGTTCATGGAGATATTCTGCTCCTTCGTGGATGTGGCGATCTCCCGCGACAGGGTATCCATCAGCTCGGCATGGGAAACCACGTCTTTTATGGCAATTCCCTGCTGCCCCATGAGCTGTGCGACCTCTTCGGTTTTCTCATTTATGGCGCTCACCATTTTGAAGGTGACGTCGATGGCTTCCTTGGTGTTGGTCACTATCTTTTTCCCCTCGTCGATATCGGCGCTGATGGTGGCTATTTTTGATGATATGAGCTTCGAGTTCTGCGATGTGGCCGAGGCCAGCTTGCTGATTTCATCGGCTACGACGGCAAAACCCCTGCCATGTTCCCCGGCCCTGGCAGCCTCGATGGCGGCGTTAAGAGAAAGCAGATTTATGCTGTCGGTGATGTCGTCAATCATGGAGATGAAAGCGTTTATCGAACGGCCGCCTTCCCCGATGACATCCATTTTCTTTATCATGTTTTTCAGGGTGTATTCCGTGATGTTTGTCGAATCCGAAATGACCTTCAGGTGATCCACGACCTCCATGCTGGCCTGGGCGATATTTTTCTGGGACTGTTTGAGCATCTCGGCCATCTGGTGAGTTTTTTCCCCTTCTTCCTTCTGCTTCACCGTCGAATGGTAGATATTTTCATTGGAACCGGCCAGCTCTTCGAAGGTGGCCGACATCTCCTCGCTTGTGGCGGCCTGTTCCTGGGACAGCTTGGCAAAAATGGAACCCAGGGCCGAAAGTTCCTCGCTGATGCTGATCAGGTCTCTGGAAATGCCGTGTACGGTCTTGACCACGCCCTCCAGGTAAACGGCCCGTTCCCTGGTGAGCTGTTCGCTTTTTGCCAGGTCTTTGTTCATGCGCGCCACATCCTTGCGCATGGTATTGATCTTGTCGGCCAGGCCCAGCGAGAGAAGAACCACCACGGAGGCGGAACCGATCTGCACCGACCAGTTGGTGATAAAATTTGACGGCAGCACACCGAAGGCCTTGAGTGAATAAAGAATGATCCCTATGATAAGGCCGGTAAAACCGATGATATAGAATTTACCCTCCCGCGAGCCCTTGATGACCGAGATGACGGCCATAACCATCAGTGAGGTTGAGGTGACTATGGTATTGGCCGTGGCAACGACTATACCCATGTGCGAACCGAAGATCACGGTAACGGGAATTGACAGGGTGCTGGGAATGATTATTATTATCAAAATTATGCGGTGCAGAATGGGGAATTTTTCCTTTGTCTGCATATAGGATATGAAAAAGAAGCCGGCCCAGAGTGCGATGAAGGACATGAAAATGGATATATTATTGTTGGCCCACCAGATGGCCCGGGGCCACAGGTACTGGAAGGCAAAACCGTTGAGTGTCAGTTGAAATCCCACCCATGAAGTAAGGAAAAGCACATAGTAAATATAGCTCCTGTCCCTGATTGAAAGGAAGATGAACAGGTTGTAGAAGGCCATTATTATCATGAGTCCGTAGTAAATCCAGAAAAGGGGAAGTTCCTTCAACAGGTGATCGATATAAGCGCTGTTTGACCAGAGGATGAAGGGGAAGCCCATGGAACTGGTGGTCTCAACGCGGATATAATAGGTTTTTGAACCGGGATTCTGTTTCAGGGTAAAAATGATATTCCGGTCCTGTATATCCCGCATGGTGAAGGGCATGTGGTCCCCGGTTTTCCTCACATTGACGGAACCGTCATCGAGTATGTCAAAGAGCTCCACCTTGTCCAGGAGGGGGTACTGCATTTCGAGATACCATTGCTGCTGTCGTGACGAAGTGTTCGTGATGGAAAAACGGAACCAGTAAACCGATTTGGTGAAGCCGAAATTAACCGCGTCTGTAGCGGACTGAACCCATTTCAGGTCCTTTCCTGCCATATCCTTGAAGGTATACTCTTTATTTTTATCTTCCAGGTAGAAAACGTTTCGCGTTATGTTTTTATTTGATAACCACTCATCGACCAGTACGGGCCCGGCAAAAGAAGACGCGGCTGGAAGGAGCCACAGGATGAGAAACAATGCGGTCTTGGCTATATATGCTGTCTTCATAATTCCTATATCGACTCCTTTTTTTACACAGGTAAATCCTTTTTCAATTTCACCCGGTTAGAATTTAAAAATGTAATACAATCAGATATGAAAAATTTTCGCAGTACTGTTTCATCGACGTGTGTCGCCTGTTTTTCATTGATTATACCAGGGACAGGGTTTTCCCCGAAGGGGAGAACCTTTCACGATTAATGAAGGCGAGATGACCGTTTTTTACTACCATGAGGGGGGTGCGGCAGGCCCCGATATCCTGCAGGGGATTCCTGTCGAGGACGACCAGATCGGCGGAAAAATTTTCTTTAATCAGGCCGATTGTATCATCCATTCCCAGGATACGGGCGTTGTTTGCCGTGGCGCTCTTGAGCGCCTCTCCGTTGCTGAACCCGAGTCTGGTCAGGGCCTCCATTTCCCGGACCAGCGTGCCGTGATAGCAGAAGGGGACACCCGCATCGGTACCGCAGCCGATAAGCACACCGGCTTGTTTCATTCTCCGTACATTATCAGGTCCGTATTTCAGGATGCCGTAGTAAAGCTCGGGCCTGGTGAGCATGATTCCTTTATCATAGCATTTTTCGCACCCCAGCTTTTTATACCAGGCCAGGGCTTCCATATTGGCCCGGTGGATATCTTTTTCAATAAAACGGTCCAGGTTCGATTGCAGGTACTCCCGCCTGATCCTGACTTCGTTATCGATATAGTCATTCCTGAATTCTCGCGGCACTTCATCATAGGCCTCTTCCGAGGCGAATACCTGGCCCACGGTCATGGTGGGAACGATGGCGATATTTTTCTTCGCCATGAGTTTTATTTCTTCGTCGCTGATCCTGGCGTCGCCGATAGTGTGCTCCATGGAACTGATGCCGTAAGCGAGTCCCCGGTCGAAGCCGAATTTTCTGTGGATGTGCCCCGCCACAGGGAGATTATGTTTTTCGGCGAAATTAAAGATGATCTTCAGGTGCTCTTCTCCGTATACGGGAATCCTGCCTTTGCCGCACATGAGGGAGAGGTCATCCATGGTCAGTTTTATGAACGATGCCCCGTTATCCAGGCTTTCCTGCAGGCTCTTTGTAAGCTCTCCCGTGGTGGAAAACCACACGCTGCTGTTGCCCGTCAGCAATTGCGCCGGTCCGGCGAAGATGCTCACATCGGATGGATCGATGTCGGGATGACCGCCCCTGATATTGGTTATGGCGTTGCAGAAGACGATTCCGGGACCGGGCAGTTTCCCCTTTTTGATCATATTAAGGGCGTCATGGAGATACTTCGGCAGGGCGCCCATGTCGCGCACCGTGGTAATGCCGTTTTCAATCTGCTGGACATAGTTGCGTTTCAGCTGGTACAGGGTGGTTGATACACCCCAGAAATCGAACTGCCCCGCTCCCGGAAGCGTTGTGTGACAGTGGGCGTCTATGAGGCCCGGTATGAGATATTTCCCCCCGAGATCAATGACGGCTGAAAATTCCGAAAGTTCGGTCCTGGCTGCCGCAGGGGCCATGGCGGAAATTTTTCCCCTGGCGACAATAAGGGAACTGCCGGGTATGACACGTCCTGTTGTTACATCTACAATAGATGCGTTCGTGATGAGCATGGCACCGGAATAATCCAGTTTCGGAAGGGAACGCGCGGGAATGGAGGCGCACCCCGAAAGGTCAGCCGCGGCAAGGGATGTAATTCCCAGGGCCGACATGCGCAGGAAGTCCCGGCGGGACAGTTTATCATTACCAGGGTTTTTCACTCAATACCTTAAAGCAGCGTTATACCGGCATTTATTTCATTATAAAAAATTGAAAATGGATGTCTATCACTTTAAACATCGTTCAGAAAAAAAATACCAGGTATGATGCCATTTTCACAATTTCAATGCAAGTTTGATTTATCAATTGCGATTGACGGCACAGACATATCGTGGTATCGGTATGGTCATGTTGGTTTCATAATTTAAAAAGGGGAGGATATATGTACAAGCTCTGCTTTTATGTGCCCGGAAGCCACCTGGAGGAAGTGAAGAGCGCTCTCTTCGCAGCAGGAGCGGGAAAAATAGGCGATTATGACTGCTGCGCCTGGCAGACAAAGGGAACCGGTCAGTTCAGACCCCTGCAAGGGAGTAATCCCTATATCGGGAAACCGGGAGAGATAGAAACCGTGGATGAATACAAGGTGGAAATGGTCTGCGAAGATCATCTCATTGAAGAAGCGGTGAGAGCCATGAAAAAGGCCCATCCCTACGAGGAACCGGCCTTTGATATATGGAAGCTTTTCCTGTTTCCTGATTAATGGACCGGACCGTCAGGTCATTCCCTCCGGGGATTTTTAATCCGGTCCTGCATGAGGTGGATCATATTCAGGTATTCCTTCTGGCGGAGAATGAAGTCCTTCACCAGTTCATTTTTTTCCAGTTCCTGCTGCAGAAGAATGTATTCCGATGATTTTTCTGCCTGAATCGGCTCACCCTGCCGTCCCTTGCGCGTCAGCTCTTCACCCAGCATAACCAGCCGTGCCAGGAGTTCCTGCGATTTGTGATCCCGCTTCATCTCTTCCTGGATCTCGTGATACCTGCCGGTGATATCATGATTTTTTATAAGGGAAGAGAGCTCGTTGGCCTTGCTGATTATATCAGAATAGTCTTCACTCATCGTCGGGATTACCATAATATCTTCATGGGATTCAGGAGCCGGTCATGGTGCCAGAGTGTGAAGTGGAGATGGGGGCCCGTGGACAGACCCGTAGACCCAACCTTGCCGATTATAGAACCGGCCTTGACTTTCCGTCCGGGAACCGTTAAAATCTGTGAAAGGTGCCCATAGAGCGTTTTGTAGCCGTCGGGGTGGACGATAATGATGGCCTTGCCGTATCCTCCCATCCATCCCGTTGACTGGACATAGCCGTCCCGGGATGCGCCTACCCAGGTGCCCCGGGGCGCGGCAATATCGACGCCGTTATGAAAGCTCTGGACCTGGAAGATGGGATGGCGCCGCGAACCGAAGAAGGAACTGAAGCGACCGCCCAGGGGAGACCGAAACATTTCCCGCAGCGTATACTGCCGGGCCAGCTTCTCCGTCATGGTGAGAGTGCTGGGCCTGGCATTTTTAATGAACACGGCTATGGGCCTTGGCCGGGTAAATATGCCGTAATAAAGTCTGAAAAAGAGGGGGAGTTTCTGAACGATAACATCTTCGTCCCGAACCTGGTAGAATTCAGCCAGCGCTTTGATCTGCCGGAACTCCGTTATAAAGGCCAGGATGCCGCTTTCCGATGGAACTACAATCTCCTGCTCCATGCGGGCCATGAGGTCATTCCAGTATGGATTGGCCCCGATGAGAGTATCGATATCAACGGAACTGTCCCGGGCAATTTTCCAGAAATTGTCCTTCCGCTGTATTGTGGTAACGGAGAGACGCATATCCTCGAATGATACATTACTTTTAATATATCCTATGTATTCATCTTCACTGGTAAAGAGATTCTTTGTATCGACTATTTTTTCGATTTGTCCTGTTCCCGTGCTGGAAATCAGGGGCGGGATGATCATGATCATGGAAATTGCTACGGTGAATATGATTATGCCGATTATTGTTTTTATTTTCATAGTCTATTGCAATTCTCCTGTTCAGAGTTTTACCCTTTATTCAGCTGTTTTTCCTATATATAACATTCCGGTTAACATCTCTGATCTGGACAGCTCATAATAGCAGTCCTTCGGCAGGTTTCTTTCTGATTAAGTATCTCCTATTATTTTATGTCGGAGTCAAGAAGAATTTTTATAAAGACAATAGAACATTTGTATAATTTTATTTGCTATAAAAAAAATTATATTCTATATTGATTTTTTATTGAATTTTAATACTTGTTATGCTACTTTTTATTATGCAAGAATGTATATATTACCGGTGAAAGGATATTTGTATCAATATTATATTACCGATGGTGGAAAAAATGAAAATTAAAGCAATGGCTTTGAAATCCTCAATCGTCTTCACGGTTCTTCTCATGGCCGTTTCTGTCATGGGGAACCTGTTTTTTACAGAATTTCTTTCACAGGAAAAACTGAAGCTGATGCCCATCCCTCAGGACTACAGGAATTATTTTCTTCTTCAGTCCATTGACGATGATACCCATGTTATAATCGGCGATTTTACCGGAGCGGAAAAACTCGTTTCTCAGATACAGGATCTGAAGAGCGATAACCAGATAGACAAGGTCGTGGAGTACTTCCCCGATAGCGGCAAATATAAAATCCGCAAGGCCTCATCGTCGTCTTTCGTTAAAAACCTGAAAGACCTGAAGGCCGATATTATCAGCGGTAAAATATTCGCCGAGAATTACGCCTACAAAATGAAGTCCCTGGACACGCTGAAATACAAGATCAAGGACGGCACGGATATCTTCCCTTATGATTTCGGGCATACGGTAAAATTCTATGATCCCGATGAACCCACGACGATTATGAGTGAATTCTTTTTCTCGAAAAGACACGGACGCTATGATCTCATATTCAAGACCAACTACTACAAGATTTATAAAATGAAGATAAAGCCCCCGGTGCCCTTCTCAGTGTATTGCAAAAACTCCAAGGACCCCCTGATAGCGGAAACGGTGGAAGAGTTATATAAAATGCTTGCAGAATAACGGTGTAATTAAGAATATTTTATTCTTTTCAGGAGAGTTATCATGAAACAAAGAAAGCAGTATATCATAGATAAAAATTTTCAGCTGAAAACGACCTTTTCCATCATTGCCGTCGTTTCAGTCATATCGGCCGTAATAATTGCCGGTATAGCAACCAACATTGTGTACAACAATGTCAAAATAAAAAACATCTATGAGATCGAGGATAATATCGTTCATTTTCTCACCTCGCGCCCCATTTCGGGACAGGACGAGGCCATGGTCAATGCCATGAGGGAAATTGCCATCAACCACAGTGAGAATATGGAAACCCTCAATGTAATCATTGAACTGAACCAGATTCTTCTTGTAGCTCTTATTGTGGCCATTGTGCTGCAGAGCATCCTGCTCTATGTGCTTCTCATCCGGAAGACCCACAGAATATCGGGACCTATTTTCGTCATGTCCAATTATATCAAAGAAGTAATCGACGGCAAGTGGCCCACACCGCGGCCTCTCAGGGACAAAGATGAGCTCAAGACCTTCTATCATCTTTTTACCCAGATGGTCAATGTTCTGAAGGAGCGGGATAAGAATCAGAAATAGTGATTCTGCAAAATGATGCTGCACCTCCATGAAAAACAGAGGCCGCCGGAGAAAGGCGGCCTTTTTAATTAATATTTATTGAGTTATTCATAATAAATACAGGGCTGAAAAGCAAAAAATTGTTGCGTAACTGAACATCTGCAAAGATGAATGAAAGCCATTGGTTGAATAGTGTGGCCAGGTTATAGGAATCCTTAAATCAACGGGGAGAAAAAATCAATGCCGAAGAAGATAGTAATACTGGGCGCAGGCCCAGGAGGATATATTGCAGCCGTGAGAGCTGCCCAGCTTGGCGCCGAGGTAAGCATTATTGAAAAAGAACATGTGGGCGGCACCTGCCTGAACTGGGGATGCATTCCTTCAAAGGTTATGATAACCACGGCGGAGCTGCTGGAAAAAATAAAAAAATCCCAATCGTACGGCATCACGGTAGACGGCAGCATCGGTGTTGATATGCCGCGTTTGATGGAAAGGAAAAACAGTGTCATTGAAGCCCAGAGAAATGGAATTCTCAGTCTATTGAAACATCACCATATCCGCTACATACGGGGAACAGCATATCTGAAAGGTAAAAATCTAGCGGCTGTGCGTACTGAAGATGGACAGGAACTTGAGGTGCCCTGGGATAAACTCATCCTTGCCACGGGCACAAGTCCTTTTGAGCTTCCGGGGCTTCCCTTTGACGGCGTGAGGGTGCTTTCCAGCAACCATGCCCTCGGCCTGCAGAAAGTTCCCGAGTCAATTTTAATTGTAGGCGGCGGTGTCATCGGCTGTGAGTTCGCCTTCCTTCTTTCAGCCCTGGGAGCCAGGGTTAGTATTGTGGAGGCCCAATCCCGCATACTGCCGCTTCCTTCCGTTGACGAGGATTGTTCAAAAATTCTTCAGCGTGAAATGAAAAAACGCGGTATCAACTTTATGGTCAACCGCACCGTGGCGGGTTTTGAAGAAGGAGATGGCGGGCTTCATGTGGAAATCGGGCCATCGCCGTTTCTTGAAAATCCTGCTGAAAAAGACAAAAAGCCTGTTTTTGAAACGGTAGAAAAAATATTGGTATGCATAGGACGTATTCCCAACACCGGAAATATCGATGGTTTTGATTCGCTTGATGTGGAGCTTGATAATAAGGGCTGGGTCCTGGCGGATAACCGGATGCTGACGAGTAATGCCGATGTTTATGCCATTGGCGATATTTTAGGTCCTTCGAAAATCATGCTCGCCCATGTAGCATCAACGGAAGGTCTGGTCGCCGCGGAAAACGCCATGTCGGGCAATAGAACCATGGATTACCGTATTGTTCCCGGAGCTATTTTCACTTCACCCGAGGTTGCCAATGTCGGATTAACCGAGTCCCAGGCTGCGGAAGAGGGCTTCGCGGTGCGATCGGACAGCGTACTCTTCAGGGTAATCGGTAAAGCGCAGGTCCTGGGTGATATCGCTGGACAGGCCAAGATAGTTTCTGAAAAAAACAGCGGACGAATCCTGGGAGTGCATATCATCGGTCCCCATGCCACGGACCTTATTGCCGAGGGAACCCTGGCCATAAAAATGGGGGCAACAGTAGAGGATCTGGTCAATACCATACACGCTCATCCGACCCTGGCGGAAATAATGCTGGAAACATCCATGAAGGCCATGGACAAATCCCTTCACGGATAAGACATCGCTGCAGGGTTCCGTCTTACTGCAGCAGTACCGGCCCGGTTATATCCAGCTCGTGGAGCATTCTGAAAAGAAGTCTCAGCGGGAAGCCGATCACGTTGGTGACAGACCCCCTGAAGCTCTCAACGATCATGCGGCCGTTCTCCTGAAAGGCGTAGGCGCCGGCCTTGTCCATATATTCGATAGAATGAAGATACTCTTTCAGTCCGTCAGAGGAAAGATTTCTGAAGGTCACCTCCGTTGCTTCAAGGGCCGTAAGCATGGTGCCGGGCCCTTGAGCGGAACCATTTCTGACGCAGAGCGTCATGCCCGTGACCACGCGATGGGTCCTGCCGTTGAGAAGTGATATCTTTTTCATGGCGTCGGTAAAGTCCGACGGTTTGCCCAGGATAAGGTCATCGATGGTTACGATCGTGTCCGAAGTAATGATGAGTTCCCGCTCTTTTCCCGGTTCCAGCGAAGCCAGGATGTAATCCATTTTTTCCCGCGATACCCGAGCGGTAAATTCCATGGGGCCTTCTCCCGGGGTATGGGTCTCGTCTACGAGGGGAACCAGAACATCGAAACGGGGGATGATAAGTGAAAGCAGCTGCCGTCTTCGCGGTGATGCTGAAGCGAGAATTATCTTCATCTCTATTTTATAACGACCTTTTCATTCAGCTTGTACACGTCCGTGACATTCCTGATTTTATTGAGCCTCTGCATGATTTCCTTCAGGTGCTCATTTCCCTTTACTTCCAGGATGAATTTGAATACGGCATGACCCTTTTCTTTAACCGTGGCTTCGGCCCTGATGATGTTTGTTTTACACAGGGATATCTCATCGGCCACATCCTTGAGCAGGTTAGTCCGGTCCATGGCCTCCACGGCTATCTTGACGGGATACATGGTGTTTTCCGAGCCTTCCCATACGACCTTGATGAAGCGTTCTTTTTCACTCTCGAGCCTTTTCAGGGAAGGACAGGTTTTTTTATGAATAGTGATGCCGCGTCCCCTGGTGATAAAACCCACAACGTTATCGCCGGGGATGGGTTGACAGCACTGTGAAATCTTGATGAGAACGTTGGATGCCCCTTCAATGAAAATGCCGTCCTTTTGTTTGCGTGTGACTTTTTTCAGCTTTATGTGCTCGTCTTCCGGTATCTTCACCTCAACGGTGCGGTGGACTTTCCTGTCCTTTTTAGGTTCAGGCTTTTCGGCCGCATCCTCCGTGGTTTTCGGGGTCTGCTTCCTGAGCCAGCTGCGGATTTTGTACCGGGCTCCCGTGGATTTAGCGAACTTGAGCCATGCTTCCGACGGGTGGCCGTTCTTGCTGGTGAGAACTTCAACGATGTCGCCGCTTTTAAGCCTGGTGCGCAGGGGAACCAGTTTGCTGTTTACCTTGGCTCCCGTGGTATGCAGACCTATTTCGGAGTGGATGGCGAAGGCGAAATCCACCGGTGTCGAGTCGCTGGAAAGTTTGATGATTTTGCCCTTGGGCGTGAAGACGAATATTTCATCTTCATAAAGGTCCATCTTGAGGTCCTTCATGAATTCCCGGCTGTTGCCCGTTTCCGTATAGAGTTTGTTTATGTTGTTGAGAAGCGTCAGGTCTTTGTAGTCACGGGGTGAGCCCTTTCGTTTTTCCTTGTAGAGCCAGTGCGCGGCAATACCCATCTGGGCCGTTTCATGCATTTCCCTGGTGCGGATCTGTACCTCCATGGGATGGCCCTCGGGGCCTATGACCGTTGTGTGTAATGACTGGTACATATTCGATTTGGGAACGGCGATGTAATCCTTGAAGCGACCGGCAATGGGCGACCACAACGTGTGAATTACGCCGAGAATGGCATAACAGTCCCGCAGCTCATTGGTGATGACCCGTATGGCCCTGATGTCATAGATGTCCTCAAAAGACTTATCCTGCATTTTCATCTTTCTGAAAATGGAGAAGTAGTGCTTGGCCCTTCCCGATATTTCCGGCTTCAGGTCCATCTCCCCGAGCTTTTCCTGAAGAATATTTTTTATATTCTCAAGGTAGGCCTCACGTTCATGTTCCCGTTCCTTGAGCTGATTTTTTATTTCATCATATTCCTCACGATACACGATGTGAAAGGACAGATCCTCCAGTTCGGAACTGATCTGGGACATTCCCAGGCGGCGCGCAATAGGCGCGTATATATCCAGGGTCTCCCTGGCTATGCGCAGCTGCTTTTCCTGGGGCTGGAACATGATGGTGCGCATATTATGCACCTTGTCGGCCAGTTTGATGATGATAACCCGCATGTCATTTATGGTGGCGATGAGCATTTTGCGAAGGGTTTCGGCCTGTGCCGTAGCTCTGGACCTGTTTTTAATGTGGGATATCTTCGTAACACCGTCGACGAGCTGGGCGAGCTCAACGCTGAACTCTTTTTTAATACGGTCCAGGGTCGTGCCCGTGTCTTCCACAACATCATGGAGCAGGGCGGCGCAAATGGTCATGGTATCCATGTGAAGCTGGGCCAGGATGATGCCCACCTCCAGGGGGTGTATGATATACGGTTCTCCCGAGAGGCGTTTCTGGTCCCGGTGGGCCTCTTCGGCGAAGTGATATGCCCTCATAACCATCTCTAAATCAGCGTCGGGACTGTAGGTCCTGATCTGATCAATGAGGGTCTGGATGTCCCTGCTGCGTATTTTTAATCCGAATTCCGGCATCTGAACCGTACCTTTTTTCTTTAAAAGAGAAATAATTTTCCAGAGCCCCTGAATAGTCAACCTTATATTAGCTTTTTTTTATACATCTGGCAATGGGGGAGAATGAAATTTCGCAGAAATGTTTAAAAATGTAACCACGAAGGCATCGAGGCACGGAGAGACAGGATGAACAATGGTTTTTTCGAAGCGAGTTGAGATTTATTATATGGAGTTATGAAACGAATTGATATCAGCCTTGTCAAATCATATGGGCGAATAATATCCTTAAAGAATGTCGACGGCAGTGTCGATTATAAAAAAAAATAGCCATACTGTGAAAACTGACAATACCATGAAGATAAAAAATACGCGGACAATAATTCTCGCCGCCCTGACTGCAATAGTGCTGTTGATCTTTCCGGCGGGGAAGCTCCTGCCGCAGTTTCTCTACGAAGAAAACAACGAACCGGAAAAAAAGGAACCCGTGGAAAAGTCGGTATCCAAATATCCCCCCTATATGGCTTATAATATTAAGGCGGCCCCGGTGCAAAATATACCCAACGCCATTATGATTACCTGGGAAATGGACCCTGAGTATGTTGATGATTTTATAGTCGCCCGGTCGGCCCAGGTTATCGATACCCGTGAAAAGGCCCTGGGCGCCCAGACCGTAAAGGTCGTTTCGTCGAAGGATAAGGGGGTGGTAATTGATCCTAACATGGTCCAGGGTGTCTATTTTTACGCGGTCATAGCTAATAAGATCATCGCCCGGGAAAAAATTGAACTGGTGGAAAATGTCAATTTTACATCGGTGCCCATAGTTATCAGCCCGCCGCAGGAAAAGACGGTGCGGGAAGAGGTAACGGGCATACAGGCACGGCTCCTGGGGAACACGCTGGCACATATCTCCTGGAAACCGATCCAGGAAAAGGGTTTTACCTATACGGTGTACCGCAGCACTGCCATCCTGGATTCCGTCGACAGGCTGAAAAAAGCCGAGAAAATAGCCATTGTACCCGACTCATCGCAGTACCTGGATCAGGGCCTGCTCAGGGAAGGGACGTATTATTATGCCGTGACCTTCGCCTATCTCAAAGGCGATGAAAATCTTCTGCTGAAGGCCGGGGAGAATTATACCACCGAGGGCCTGTTTGCCAGGGGAGAAACGGCAAAGACACCCGATTACTTTAAAATCCTTTCCATCAGGGCCGTGGCCCGCAAGGATAATGTCATCATATCCTGGGACTATTCGGGGATGAAGGGAAACCGGTTTTTCCGCCTGTACAGGACTGAACGGAATATCACAAAAACCGCTGAAATCACCGAAGATGACGTGATAGAGGATGTGGATATCACGCTGGGCAGCTTTATCGACCGGAATCTGAAATCGGGAATCTATTATTACGGCCTGGCTCCCTACGAGGACAGCGTGTATAAGGATTTCGAGGTGGTGAGCGGTATCAATATAATGAGTAAACCCCTGGCCGTGGCAGGCACAAAAAAGGCCGAACCGGAGAAGGATATATCCCTGGTCCCCATTGTACCCGATAAATCGGGCGAAACCGGTGAAATTGAAAAAGATCTGACGGAATCGGGCACCCTGGATGAAATTTTAAGAAGGACCTTTTTTGCCGGGGAATATAAATATGCCATAAAAGAATTGCAGAGGGTGATAAGAACTACCGATAATGATATGGACAGGGCAAAAGCCCGGCTTTTTGTCGGCCGGTCATATATAGAATTACATCAATATGAAGAGGCCGTGAAGTACCTGGTTATGAAGGATGTGGAAAAGTATTTTCGCCGGGAAGCCGTTTTCTGGCGGGATTTTGCTTTTCTTCAGATAAAATGAAAATTACAATTGATCGAAAAGGCGGTATTATGATACTTTCTCTCTATCGTCAGGAGAATATTAGATGAAAAAAGAAGCGGTTATCGGCATAATTCTGATTTTTCTGGGCATGGGATTTTTTGCCTATTATGACCAGTTTATAAAACCCGAGGAAAGTGCCCGGCAGCTGCTCAGGGAAGGCAAGCTGGTTTTCGAAAGGGGGAACAAGGAGGCTCTGAATGAGTCCATAAATCTTTTCACCAAGATAATCGCCCGTTACCCTGAAACTGAATCGGCCCGTGACGCCTATTATTTCATCGCCCAGAGCTACGAGAAGCTGGGACTGAACCGCCTGGCCTACCTGAAATACATCTACATCCTGAAGAACGAGAAAAATATCTCCGAACAGTTCGCTTCCGAGGTGAAGGCGCGCATAGCCCGGCTGACCATTATGAAACAGCAGACCGAGGAAGGCGTGCACCAGCTTCTGGATATGCTCAATTATTCCGCCAACAATGATTTCCGCAGCAGGGTTTACACCGAGTTGGGACACACCTACCTGAAGGGAGGCGAGTATTCAAAGTCGAAGCGCATGTTTGATATCGCCCTGTCGGAAAACGGCAGCAATGAGGAGGCCATACTGGGTAAGGCCAGGGCCTTCAAACGGCTGGGTGAGGACGACAAGGCCTATGACCTCTACGAGTATTTTCTGAAATATTACGGCGATTTCAGCCCCTATTCGCGCGATCTCAAAAGCGCCTACCTGGGCCAGCTCTACGACAGCGCATATAACAGCTATAAACGGGGCAGCTATTACAAGTCCATTGAATATTTCACCAGGCTCATTCGTTTCTTTCCCGGTTACAAAAAAACTGAAAACGCTCTCTATTGGATCGGAGAGAATTATTTCGCCCTGAAAAAATATGAACAGGCAATCAATTATTTTGACAGAACGCTGTTAAACGGGTTTCCCCATAAGGATGAGGATGCCAGGATGAAAAAGGGATACAGCTACTTCATGGCCAAGCGTTTCGATTTGTCGGCCCGGGAATTTCAGCAGTACCTGAAGGACTATCCCCATGGGCGTCACGTGAGCACGGCAAAGAAATGGAAAGAAATGAGCACCAGGGAGATTCTCTACCGGATCAAGGATAAGATGGAACCTGAAGAAGAAATGGAGAAGGAACCTGAAAAGGGAAAGGACCTGGAAAAATCTGATTCGGAAGAAAGTGACGAGGAAAGCGTCGGCGATGATCTGAGCAACGGCGCTGATGAGGTGAGCAACACGGAAGCCGAAGAAGAATCTGAACTGGAAAATGTAGCGGAATTATAAAATTTATTTATTGCCGTACGGGCAAATTAGGTACGGGCGGGTCGCGACCCGCCCGTACCTAATTTGCCCGTACGGCAAATCAGTCATTTACGGTCTTTCCTTTATTGTCAGCCACAGGTTTAGTTTTGTTTTGTCCCTCCATACGGTCACTCGGATGGTCTTTCCAATGGGTGTTTTACTCACGGTATTTATAAGATCACGATAATCCTTCACATCCGTATCCTCGACTTTAATGATGACATCTTTTATGCGGAGGCCACCTTTTTCGGCCGGGCTGTTCTCTTCGACACCGCCAACCAGGGCGCCTTCAATTTTATTAAGTCCCAGTTCTTTGGCAAATTCCTCTGTCAGGGGCGATATCTGCACGCCGATGTATCCGCGCTTTACCTTGCCATACTGCTTCAGGTCTTCCAGGGTGCTCTTTATCGTGTTGATGGGAATGGAAAAGCCGATGCCGATATTGCCGCCGGACTGGGAGAAAATGGCCCGGTTCATACCGATGACCTCACCATCGAGATTGATGAGGGGACCGCCGCTGTTCCCCTGGTTGATGGAAGTGTCGGTTTGGATATGGGTATTCCCCGATGCATCCACGGACCGTCGTCCCGTGCCGCTTACGATGCCCGAGGTGTAAGTCCTGTCAAGACCGAAGGGATTGCCGATGGCTACCACCATGTCGCCGATGCGTACCGAATCGGAGTCGCCCATGTAGACCGGTTTGAACTTGCCCTTTCCCTCGATCTTCAGCAGGGCGATATCCATCATTTTATCCGATCCGATGACCTTTGCCTTGTATTCCTTCTCGCCCACCGTTATGGTCACGGTGTCCATCTCGGCTATGACATGATGGTTTGTGCAGATGTAACCGTCGCTGGATATGATGAACCCCGTGCCCAGGCCGCGCTGTTTCCTGGTCTTGGGCGTGGTGGCCTGTTCTCCGAAGAACTGGCGGAAAAAGGGATCATCGGTAAAGGGATGCTTGTATCGCATCTGCACGGTTTTTTCCGTACTGATGAATACAACAGAGTCCTTGTATATTTCGAATATTTCACGAAAGGTGTCCTGAAGCTGGTGCGCCGACGAATTTTTATTCTTTGAAACAAGAGGGGAGGGCCGCTCCGCTTCAGAGAGGAATGAGGTTCCTGCCTGGAGAAGGGAAGCGGTGAGGATCAATGCCGCGACCGATACAGCTGTCGTAATGCCGTGTTTCTTTGAAAAGTTCATAATTATCCTGCTCTTTTTTCTGCCCGGGGCCCGGGTCTGGAGTCTGACTGCATAATAAAAGTTTAGAAGGATGGAGCCTGAATATGTTACGGCGGGACTTTATTTTTCCTTAATAAAAATATTGTATGTTTCTGTTGATACCGGAGCATTTCCTGCCTTTACGCATAAGCTCATATCCTTTTCATCATATCTTTATCAAATCTTTATGAAACCCTGCTACTTATGTATCCGAAAAGACTTAATTTTCACGCATGGCTGGATAAAGAAAAATCAATCGGCCAGATAATAAAATAAAACATATGGAGGATCATATGAATTTCAAGTCTCTCGGTCTTATACTGACTCTCGTCGCGGTAGTGGGAAGTAATGCGGTTTTCGCCCAGGATGCTCCGGTTCCGGTGAAAGAAGAAAAAAAGGAAAGTAAAGCGGGCTCATTCTCGGGAGTCGGTTTTTTTGAGTATTCCCAGCAGCTGCAAAATGCCGACGGCTCCGATAAAGAAGGCACCTTCGCTCTTAAAAGAGCCTATCTCACGTATGCAAATGACATCGGAGACAAAGTTTCAGCAAAGGTAACTGTGGATGCGACTGATTACTCAGGTACCAAGCCCGGAGTTTTCCTGAAAAATGCATATTTTCAGTACAGGGATACGTTCGCTGAAGTCGGTGTCACTACCCAGGCCGGTGTTATCGGAACACCCCTTATCGGCATCACTGACAAGCTGGGCGGTATGCGATGGATTACTCAGAGCCAGATGGACCTGCAGAAAGTCGACAACTCCGCTGATGTGGGTGTGAGCCTTGCCGTTGATTTTATGGGTTTTGCAACACTTACCGGCGCGTTCATGAACGGTGAAGGGTACAAACAGATACAGAGTGAAAATTACAAGGGAAAAGCTGTTGACGCTCTTCTTTCAGTTACTCCGGTCAAAGGACTGTATGTAAATGGATATTTTCGTAACGAGTATGAACTGGCTGACAACAAGGGAACATCTTTCGGCGGCGGTATCGCCTGGAGCGACAAGACATACAAGGTTGGTGCAAACTATGTGTATGTGACAGATCCCACAACAAAAGATGACAACTCCGGTGACGATAACGTGGAAGGCGGATATATCGATGCCTGGGTCAATGTGAACCTCAATGAGGTCGTAGGCATGCCCATTACCCTTAACGGTCGTTTCATGTATGTTATGCCAAAAGATTCCGCAGAAGATACAACAACTGACTTTCTCTTCGGTCCCGGCTATCAGTTTAACAACAGCCTGCAGACGGCAGCCATCTTCGGCTATTCAAAAGCTGAAAGCGATGACGATGCCGACATGTCCCTGGCCGTGAAGTTTGAATTCAAATACTAGAATATCCGGACGTAAAGAGCAAATATAACTATCAGGGGGTACCCATAAGGGTACCCCCCTTTTTTCAAGTTGACAACTTTTAACCTCTTCCATTTCCTTGCCTCTATGGCGGAACTCACCGATTATCAGAGAACGGTCATACTGTACTGCCGGGAGTTTATAACCGAATTACAGCAGCGGGACTTCGTTTCCATGGATCATGATACATATGATGATATGCTGCTTCTCATGCTGGATCGCGGCGAGTTCGGGCCCGGCATGTTCCGCGAAGTTGAACAGTACCTGAATGACCTGTCTGTGCAGCTTCTCATGGCCTATTCCCGGGAACCGCAAAACACACGGCTCGATTCCCTGTACCGCAGGGCGGGGAGCCTGCGCGACATGGTAGCGGGAGTGCTGAACGCTTTGTAACATCGGAGCCCTGGAAAATACTTATGCCATGAAACCGCATCGCTGTTTCATGGCATGTCTTCCGTCAGTGTATTTTATTATTTATTTACAGTATATTTATGCGCAGGCATCCCGCTTGTGGTAAAATGATTGTAAATTGCGAGGTCTGCGTGATTTCACTCGATACAATGATACATTTCTACTCCTCTTCGGGGTATTTTGCCGTGTTCGGCGTTCTCCTTCTCTGCGGTTTCGGGTTTCCCGTTCCCGAGGATATCTCCATCATTGCCGGCGGCGTCATCTCGGGTCTCGGCTATACAAATGTTCACGTGATGCTGTTGGTATCCTTTGCAGGCGTCATTGTGGGGGATATGATCGTATATAACATGGGGCGTTTTTTTGGCGAGAAGATATTCAATCACAGTATCGGCAGAAAATTACTCGAACAGGGGTGGTACGATAAAATCCTGAAGAGTTTCAATCGAAACGGTAAAATGGTCCTTTTCGCGGCCCGGTTCATGCCGGGGCTTCGCACGCCCATATTTCTGACGGCGGGTATAACCAAATTCGTCGGTTTTCCCACATTTATCATAATAGATGGATTCGCGGCACTCATAAGTGTTCCCCTGTGGAATTACCTCGGTTATTACAGTGCCAGTAACAGGGATCTTCTTCTGAGCTGGATAAAAAACACAAAAATCGCAATTTTTATAATCCTCTTTGCCCTTGTGATCTTTTATCTGCTGATGAAAGTTTTTCGAAAAAAATTTTTCAAATTGAACCTGCTCAAGGAAGAATGAGGTTTCCCTGCTCTTCGAAGTTTCATTGTTTACAATAGATTTTTCTCCTCCCCGTAATGATGTTTATAACACCGTATTAAAATACCCTATTTGCCCCGAGAAAGTCAGCTTGCAGCAGAATCAATAAAATCTTTACATTTACCCGGTAATATAATTAACTAAATCAATTGCTGTGCAAAAATGAGCCAACACCGGCCTTATCGCTGTCTGAGAAGAGAGGAGGTTATATGAAATGTCTGGTGACGGGAGCAACGGGATTTCTGGGAACAAACCTGGTCCATGAGCTGGTGAAAAAGGGATGGCAGGTCCGTGCCGCCGGTTTTCCCGGGTCCGAAACGCGTTATATACAGGACACTGGCGTGGAGATCGTCTTCGGTGACGTGACTGATCCGCATGAGGTGAACGAACAGGTCAGGGGATGCGATGTGGTCTTTCACGTGGCGGGCGATACCTCTTTCTGGAAGAAAAATTATGAGCGGCAGCGGAGGATCAATGTCCAGGGACCCGTGAATGTGGCCGAGGCCTGCCTGCGTCACGGGGTGAAGCGCATGGTTCATACCAGCACGGTGGATAGCATCGGGTATAATCCCCGCGGCCTGGCTGATGAAAACTGGAAAGAATATAATTACGCGAATACAGGATACAATTACGCCGACACAAAACGTGAAGGCGAGATGCTGGTGCGGCAATACAATGACCGGGGCCTGGAAACGGTTATCCTCCATCCCGGCAGCATGATAGGTCCCTTCGATTATACGCTTCAGTTCGGCCGGATATTTTTTGATCTGCGTGACGGCAAAATTCCCGGCTGCCCTACCGGAGGAGGGCCCTTTGCCCATGTAAGGGACGTGGCCAGGGCCCATATCGCAGCCATGGAGAAGGGCAGGCCCGGCCAGGGATATATCTGCGCCGGCGTAAATGTTACCTACCGGGAACTTTTCCAATTGATGGCACGGAAGGTGAACGCGAAGTGCCCGCGCTTTGATATCCCGCCGAAACTCTTTGTTCTGTATGGTTACCTGGAGGAATGTATCGCGAATTTTACGGGAAAGGCCCCGGAGATGAACCCCGGGCAGGCCAGGTACATGTCGGTGAAGGCCTTTTATACGAGCGCGAAAGCGGAAAGGGAACTGGGCTACGGGATAACGCCGCTGGAACAACAGATCGATGATGCCTTCAACTGGTACGTGGAACAGGGGTTTTTGTAAAAGAGGACCGGGCTGCCGATCCCCTTTGAACAATGCCTCATAGCCCGTGAGACGGTACCGCTATTTCTCATAAAGCATGGTGAACTCGAACTTCGTCACGTCCACCAGCCCCTGGTCCGTGATCTTCAGTTCGGGGATGACGGGAAGCGACAGGAAACTCATGGCCATGAAGACGTTTTTCAGCCTGGTTCCCATGAGGCGGGCCTCTTCTTTCAACAGACCATATCTTTTAATAACCGATGCGATGTTTTCCCGCGACATGAGTCCGCCGATTTCAAGGGGCAGGTGAAGCAGTTTCCCGTCGTGGAGAAGGGCTATGCCCCCGCCCTGTTGCGCCAAGTGGTTGCCAACGCGGGCCATGTCCGAGGCGTCATAGCCGGCTATGATGAGGTTGTGACTGTCGTGGGCTATGGTCGACGCGATGGCACCCGAGGATATGCCCAGTCCCCGCACGAAGCCCAGGGACCGCGCGCCCGTGGCGTGATGCCGTTCGAAAACGGCGATCATGGCTATATCATGCTCCGCATCGGGACTGATCGAACCGTCCCGGACCGGAAGGAGGGCATGGTGGGTGCCGGTGAAGAGGCTGCCGGGCATGACGTCGATGACCTTCACCTGGACCGAATCATGACTGCCTTCATAATCAATGACAAAATCTTTCTCGGTGAGAGGCTCCGGAAGGTTCATGCTTTTTATGAACGGGGAAAAATCAAAGGGCGCCGGATCTGCCGTCGGTGTTCCGTTCCTTAAGACGAAGCGGCCGCCGTGCAGAACGTCCGTTACGCGCAGAGAATCGAGGGATTCCAGGATCGTCAGGTTGGCGCGGTATCCCGGAGCAATCTCGCCCATGGGGGGCATTTTATGATAGGAAAGAAATCGCGAAAGGTATCTGCCCGGGTTCTGCGTGGCCATGATGATGGCTTCCATGGTCGCCTCTTCCATGCCCGGCTTCTTTTCCGTCATGATGATTTCCCTGGCCCGCCGGATTATCCGGTCCACGTGGCCCGCCTCAAAAAGTTCCTGCGCTGAAAGGTCGTCGGAACAGAGCATGCATCGCCCCGGGTCGGCGCCGGAATTGAGAAGCTGCGGGAGGATGGCGTCCATATCTTTTACGGCGCTGCCGTAGCGCAGGGCCAGGTACATGCCGGCATGGATCTTCTCCGCGGCCTCGCCGGGTTTCGTGGTTTCGTGGTCGTTCATGATGCGCACGGTGCCGTCCATGCGGCCGTTGGTAATATAGGCAATGAGGTCGTTGCCGGAAACGCCGGGGCAGTGACCGTCGACAATTTTGCCGAAATCGTACACGGCATCAACCTTTTCCCTGGCATCGCCGAAGCCGTTTATGACGCCGGGAAAATTCATCATCTCGGCCAGGCCGTAGATGCGGCGGTCGGGCAGGAGGGAGATGATCTCATCCCGGGTGATGACGGAACCGGATTGTTCCATGTAGGTGGCCGGAACGCAGGAGGGAATGCCGATGAACATGTCAAGCGGCAGGATGTCCGCCAGTTCCATGAAGAGCTCCACGGCGCGGATGCCGAAGACGTTGGCGATTTCATGGGGATCAACCAGCAGTGCCGTGGTGCCGTGTTTTATGGCGTGGTGTGCGAACTCCAGGGGAGAGAGCATGCTGCTTTCGATGTGGATATGAGAGTCCATGAATCCCGGTGAGACGAATTTGCCCGACAGGTCCACGACGCTGGCGTCAGGGAGGGGCTGGATCGGCACGGCGCTTACTTCCTCGATTATGCCGTCTTTTATCAGGATGTCACCCCGGTAAAACTGCCGGGATTTAGTGTCTATGATAGTGCCGCCGGTCAAGAGTATGAAATTCATGCCGATCCCCCTTTGTGATTGCGTCCATGAGTTGATGACAATCATTTGGCCGGCATGGATGCAATTAATCCAGCAGAATTTATCCGGCCCGGGGAATTTTTAATGGTCCTGCATGCCGGCGATAATGGATTGTATTCGTTCAGTCAGAACCGCCGTTTCCTCAATGGTCTCTTTAATGAAGGAATCGTTGCCCGCCAGCGTGTTGACGTCGGCATAATCGGGAATTATTTTTACTCCTCTGATGTCATCGCGCTCCTTGGAGCGGTACGTGTCTGCCGAAACCAATTCGAGAATTTCCATGAGCCGGTTCAGGTTGTCTTTCACGGACCTGGCGGTGTAACCTTCACCGGCAAGGACTTTCCTGGCATGCTCCCATTGTCTGTCTTCGGTCGCGTCATCGTATATTCCCGTGAGAGAAGGCGCGCTTTTTTCGGCAGTCATCGCGGTAATGTGTGTCAGCATTCCCATGAGGGCATAATATTCGATATACAGCTCGTATGATTCGATCCCCGCTTTCCTCTTCTCCTCCGTCAGATAATTCTTGCCGAGCCCGGGAATATCACCGTCAGTGTAAATTTCCTTTTCGGCCGCTGCTCCTCTCAGTCTGTTCCGCGCGGCAATCATGAGGTCGATGATGTCAGGCCTGAACACGGAGAATTCGAATTCCGATCGGCGTGCCTTGTTTCTCTTTTTATACTTGCCTTCGTTTCTCCGCACGGAGTAGATGTTTTGTGTGAGGACCCAGCCGGGAAAGATCTCGTTGTACGATGGGGAAATATCCGTAATCATCCTTGACGGCTTATTGACCAGGGAAAAGGGAAATTCAAGTTTCTGGGGCAGTGTATCAACTCCCGTGGCGATGATGGAATAGGGGGACCCGGTAAAGTCCGAGGGGAATTTGATGTTCGCTCCCAGTCCGAAAAAGAGTCCTTCGCCGCAGAATATTTCCTGGTCCGGTGATTTTGATGTGTGATTGGAACCGATATTGGCGCCGTAAGCCACATTGCCTTTTCCTTCGGGCCATATTCCGGCAATGAGCATGGATTGGTGATGGAAGCCGACGAAAGGTCCCAGCAGGCACGAAGTCACTTCACCCTCGGCCACGCCCGAGTTCGGGCCGATTATGCTCATGGTGACCTTGCCGTGGCGCTCTACATGGGAATGTTCGCAGAGTACGGACTTGTCGACGATGGCCATGGATGTGACCTCGCTTCCCCACTGTACGCAGCTGTCCTTCAGCCAGGCTCCGTGGCTGATCTCCGTCTTCTCTTCCGGCGTCGACAGGATGGTGCAGTTTTTGATCAATACCGCACCATTGACGACGGAATGATCGCCGATAAAGGCATCTTCAATAGTAGCGGTATTTTTGATAACGGCTCTTTCCCCGATATATCCCAGGGGCGCGGAGCACCTGGAAAGATATTCTTCGGTGAAGTCCTTATAGGCCTTTAACAGGTCTTTGTCGGAGCGATTCCGGGCTATGGCCTCGGCAACGGGAATGGTGATATCGGCGTAGGATATTATTTCCCTGCCACCCGTTTCATTGCCCACGGCTATCTCGACGCCGTTGCCGAAAACGCATGTTCCCGATGCCGATATGGACCCGTTTCCGATAAGCGCAGCGCCGTCGCGCACAACGCAATTGGCGATAACGCCCGTGTCATGTACGACGCATCCATTGCCGATTTCCGAATCGACAACCGTACTGCGGTAAATACCGGCAGGAAGACCCCAGGGGCCGTCCTTCGCCGGCCCGGTACCGTCAAATTTCCCGAGGCGGCATTTTCCGTAAAAGGAGCTGCTGAATATCCCCGTGGTCATGAAATCGTCGACAACGAGGATGGCGTTCCAGTCATGGGAAATATTGCCCTGCTTCAGCAATTGTTCAATTTCTTCATCGCTCAGTTTTCGTACATTGTCCCTGAAAAGCCTGCTTTTGAACGTATTGTTCTTCAGGAGTGCCGTATTTTTCAGGAAGGACGATTCCTGTATGATATTGCCCGTGAGTTTTTTGAATTTGTTTTTCATGGTTTGTCTTCACTCAATGTAAGATTAACGGCCTATTTTTTTCTGCACCAGTTGTTTGTTGTCGCGGACCCAGTTGTAATACTCCGTGCGCGTGAGCATGGATGCCGCTTCCTGGTCCAGGACGACCGTGGCATGACAATGCAGCTGCAGGGCCGAAGCCGTTATCATTGACGTAACGGGGCCCTCGATGAATTTGGCGCAGACATCGGCCTTTTTTTTGCCGTTGGCGATGAGGAGAATCTTTCTCGCTTCCAGTATCGTGCCGACTCCCATGGTAATGGCGAAACGCGGAACATCTTCTTTTTTATCAAAGAACCTAGCATTGTCATCGATGGTTTCCTTGTATAAAGCCTTTACCCGGGTGCGGCTTGCAAAGGAGGAGCCGGGCTCGTTGAAGGCGATATGGCCGTCGCGGCCGATGCCGAGAATCTGGAGGTCTATGCCGCCGGACTCATGGATTTTCTTCTCATACCATTCACAGAAGATTTCCGGATCATTCGTATTTCCCTGAGGCACAAACACCTTTGACGGATTGATATTCACATGCTTGAAAAGGTTTTCCTTCATGAAATAATTGTAGCTGTTTTCGTTGAGGGGGGCCAGGCCGACATATTCGTCAAGGTTGAACGTGGTTATCTTGGAAAAATCCAGGCCCTGCTCGTTGTAAATTTTAACAAGCTCATTGTAGGTGCCCACCGGCGTGTCTCCCGTGGCCAGGCCCAGGGTGAGATCATGTTTTTTCCTGATTTCACCGGCTATGATCGCTGCCGAAATTTTGCTCATTTCATCATAATTTTTCGCAATTATTATTTCCATAGATAATCACTCCACGTATTTATTTTTTTTGGATAATTATGAGTTCCCATGAAGCTGAATACTGTATTTTTTTATCCGGGCGCCGGATAAAAGTCAAATCATTTATTGCCTGTTGCTTCATCCTGATAATAGTTGACTTTTTACCGTGAAGTCAAACATGTAGATTTAACGCAACCAGCTGCTGTTCGATTAAGGGAGGAATATCATGGAATACGGCGAATTATTGAAAAACCGAAGGTCAGTCCGGAATTTTACCGACAGGCCCGTAACCGAAGAATTGCTGGTGGAAATAATAAGGGAAAGCACGCTCGCTCCCAACGCAAGCCATGCCCAGCAGTGGAGGTTCATCGTCGTCAATAACAGGGATGTGATTAAACGCATCTCCGATGAAAGCAAGAAGAATATTCTTAAAAGGGTTGAAGAAAATCCCGCGGACAATGCCGGCAAATACGAAGCGGTGCTGCGCAATGAAAATTATAATGTCTTTTACAATGCCCCGGCCCTGGTCATGATCTGCGGCCCGGTGAATTACCGGAATACCATGGTTGACTGCGCTCTCTGCGCCGGGTATTTCATGAATGCCGCAGTGGTTCGGGGGCTGGGAACCTGCTGGGTCAATCTCGGGTCCGATGTCCAGGATCCGGCGTTCCGGGCGGAGCTGGGACTCTCCGATGACCTGAAGATCGTTGCCCCGATTATTATCGGGTATCCCGAATCCATACCACCGGCACGCCGCCGGGAGCCCCCGGTGATATTGAAAATTATACGGTAATGAACTGGCAGTATTAACAAACCGGATGTACGGTATTAAAGATTCCATTTTGCAACTAATAACATGGGGTGAAAATCAAATGATCAGGCCCTGAAAATGAAAAAAAATCCGGGCCCCTTCCTCCCGGTGATAATTGCTATTGACATATGCAGTGTGACATTGTATCTTTATCAGATACCTCACCAAATAAATAATAATAATACTGTGGAGAGTCTTTTCATGAAAGTAAAAAAAATGTCCGTACTGCTTGCAGCGGTATGCGTTGCCGTCGGCCTTATGGCAGAGGCGAAAAATTATCCTGTCCTCAACCAGTTCCCTGATGAGCCCTTCTATCTTCAGAATGTTCACAGCGGCATGGTTCTTACCATCAAGGACGGCAACCTGGTTGTCAATAATAACTGGAAGCGGAGTGAGCAGAAATGGCACGTCCCATCCGTGCTCCGTGACGGCAGGGTATTCGTGAAACTGGCGGGAACAAAAAGCGCTATCGCCGTGAAAAACGGTCTGGGCAATCTTAAAAAAGGCGATCAGGCCACAGCTCAGGTTAAGGATCCGGAGCTTGTGAGTTTCCTCATGATGAATGATACTACATTTTTTATCAAGGTTTCCGATAACATGGTTCTGGATGAACAGGGCGGAGAAAAAAAGAAAACCGTTTTTACAAAAGTAATATGGTATCCCTTTACCGGAAAGAAAAATCAGCAATGGCGCATACTTCTTGAAAAAGACAATTCGGTTTACAACTACCGGCAGTATGCAGCGCAAAAAAAGAGCGACGCTGTAGAGAAGGCCAGGCTGGATGTTCCTTTTTCCATCACCGAGGCGATGCAGATGGAAATGAAGCTTGAACAATATATGAAATTTGCGACGGGTTCAAAGTTCAGCAGTGAAAACGGGAACAACTTCCTTTCGGGGTATATAAATGATCAGGAAGAATCGAAACGTTACACTCTGGTTCATAACATTGTAAAATACGCTGCTGAAAACAAGGATAATTCATTCCGCGAGGGTGTATATGCCGACCTCACACGGGTAAAACTTGAGTCAAAGAACTTTGTCGTCAACGCTCTGAAAGGCAAACTCAAAGCGAATATTCAGAAAGCCTACAACAGGGAAACCCATGGTCCCGCAAAAGGTTATCTGAAGCAGGTAATGGACAAATTTAATTAATATTCATCACAGGTAACACGAAGAAACCCGCTGCTGAGCATGGCGGGTTTTTTCATGCCCGGATACATACCGCGTCTTTTACGGCCCTCCCTGTGTGTCAGGATAAAATCTTGAAGAAATCTATGCCGCCCTTGAGTTCATCAGCCATGTGCTCTACGCTTTCGGCATTGGCGGTCATTTCTTCAGCACCGGCCGCATTCACCTGCGTCAGCTCATTGATTGCCGTTATGGATTTTACTATCTCCTCCATGGCCTTCTTCTGTTCCTCTGTCGCGCTATGGATTATTTCTGACTGACCCGCCACGGAAGAGGCCTCGGTTGTAACCCGCTCTTTTATATCCAGCTGCTTCCGCATCTTCTCGGAGATATCTTTCATCCAGGCGCTTATCTCTCCGACCCCGTTGATGATGGACTGGATTATCTCCGAGGTCTGGGCAATACTTGCCGTGCCCCTGATAATCTCGTCATTGTTGATTTTAATAAAGCGGTCTATCTCCTTGATGCTCTGGGCAGTCTGGTCCGCCAGTTTGGAAATTTCATCGGCCACCACGGCAAACCCGCGGCCCGAGTCACCGGCCCTGGCCGCTTCTATGGCCGCGTTGAGCGACAGCAGGTTTATCTGGTCGGATATATCATTGATTATGCCCACGATTGCCGTCATCTGGTTGGAACTTTCCGTGATGCTTTTCATGGAGTCGTTCATATTCCGCAGGGATTCCTCGCCGGAACGGGCCCGCAGAGAGATGGAACCGCTGAGCTCGACGGTTTCCTTTATCTGGCTGTCGATCTCGGTGATACTGCCGTCGAGGTTCATTATCTCGGCATTGAGGGCCGTGAGAATGGCGGACTGGCGTGCGGCGCCCGAGGCGATGTTTTCTATGCCCGCCGATACTTCCTCTGCCGTGGCCGTGGACTGTTCAGCGGCGGCGGCCTGGTTCTGCGCGTTCAGTGAAAAGGATGATGACGCCGAGGACATCTCCTTGGAGGAGGATGCCAGCTCATTGGCAACATCCTGGATGCTCTTCAGGATACCGTTCAGCTTAAGCATGAACTCGCCGATGTTTGACAAAATAAGACCCATATCATCGTCAAGATAGTTAATGACCCGGCGGGTCAGATCGCCGTTGCTCAGTTCCATGATGGTTTCCTTGAATTCCGACAGGGGCCGCAGCCTTCCGGCGATAAGGAAATAGACTCCCGCTACGAGCACTATGAGTCCGATAGCGGCGGCAACGGCAAGAATCCGCGTTATGTTCATGCCGGCGTCTTCTATCTCCGATATCCCTGTGATTGACGCGGATATAAGATTGAGACCGGTGTTTTTTACATAATAGACGGCATAATCGGCATTATCTTTTCGGAACTGCAGAGATCCTTCTTTCTGCGTTCCCGCGATACCGCTGAAATAGGGCTCATCCTTGATCGAGGTACCAACGGCGGCATTATCAGGATGAATGAGTATAGTCCCGTTATTATCGGCGACAAATATAAAGCCGGCCAATCCCACCTTCATATCTTTTATATGAAGAGTGTTATCAATATCTGTTTCCTGTTGCGTCAGTTCAGACATCTCCCGGTCGACATAGTGAGCGGCAGTCTTCATCTGGTTGGTGTAATTCAGCCTTATAAAGTGATAGCTGAAACCATAGACCACCGGAATAAGAAGGGTGATGATCATGGCGGTAAAAGCCATAATCACGACGGCAAGGTTGAGGCTCAGCTTTGACCGTTTGCTGTCACTGAGAGCAAGGCCCCGGGGAAAGACACCCAGGCGTCCCACCTTTCTGTTCCATGAATCGATGGCGAGGTAGTAGAGGGTTCCGATTGTCAATACATTCATGACCGCCAGGAGATATAGAATAATTCTCGCCGTAAAGGACGGCTTGAAGGTAAGAAAGAAAAAGATTATGGCTGCCGACATGAGAATAATCCAGGAGATGATTCCGCTCGCGGCCCGTTTTCCCGGCGCTTCAAAGAAACGCACGCGGGCCGTTTCATATTCTTCATCGGTAAAGTTTTCATTGTTTGAAATCTTCCTGAAGTAAAGGGAAACGGGCATAAAAAAAGAGCGTAGCTGTATTATCGTTGTTGTTATGGCGATGCCGATAAGGACCAGGGCCACGCCTGAAAAAATAATGATGTGGGTGCTGGAAATGGGGAGCACCAGGTATGAAGCCAATACGGTCACGGGAACGTGGAATACGTAAGCGATAAGATCCGTGGTAATGAAAACTTTGATGGGATAACTCTTTAGCAGATTGATATCGTCCTGTTTCATGGAATCCTCATGTTCGTATGCGTTTTTACTGACAGCTGGAGGCTTTTCTGATGACGGTCGTAACTGATGTAAAAGTATAGTATCATTGGGGGTGATAGTCAAGGATAAAACTTTGATGAATGTCCCGCAGGGTGAGCCCGCAATAGAGACGCGATGCCTCGCGTCTTTATTGCGGGCGGGTCAGTCGACATCGAACTTTTAGAGTTTTCAAAGATCAGTATTGCGGCTGCGGCGTATATATCCATGGCCCTTGCAGGGCTCGTTATATGTTAATACGCAGGGGACGTTATGGAATTGAATAATTTTTTGAGGCACCAGCTGTTTTTTCTGTATGAGTGTTTTGAGTATCATAGATTAAACATCGGAGGAACATGGGAGAAACAACGGAGCAGGTGTGGCCGGAATCATCGGCCGGCTGATAAATGTTCCAGTTGCCTGGAACGGGGAGTTTCGGCAGGGGCCCTCTGCCGGGTGGGATGTCCCGGGGGGCCGGGACAGGCCTTTTGCAGAAGGGGCGCGAGCGCGGCGCCCCTCCTGCACCACCCCCGCGTCGCCTCAAGCGCCGGCGAGGGCTTAAGACTCTCTGTATCAGGGAACTCACTCCGTGCGGCCTGCGGAGGCACATCGTGTGCCGTCCTCGGCCGCATCCAAAGCGTGAGGACTTCCGTGTCCTCACTTTCGTGTTGGTGATTATTCTACCCAAAACTTGTGATTTATCCCAGTGAGCCCCTTTGTTAAAGGCGACGCGCATGGAGGCGCTAGTGTCACACGCTGACAGGATGTCAAAAAAGCGTGTGACGGACGCGCGAGGCGGGGGATTCCCGATGTGCCGAAAGGTGTTCAATCATAGTGATTCACCATAGTCGGGCAATCAGCTCGTCCCTGGTGATGTTAAAGTGTTGGGCTACATCGGTAAGAATCGAATTCAATGTGCCTACTTTCAAATTCTGGTGATCCGGTATGGTGATATGATGCTCGCCGTTTTCCTGTGTCGTCAAACGGATGTGGCTGCCCGTCTGCCGCGTAACCGAATATCCTAATCGCTGGAAACGTTTGACAAGGGACGCGCCGCTTTCGTTACGGGGCAGTTTCATAAAGCGATGGCTTCTTCCCTGACAAAATGAAGTTTTATTATCTGTGGCATATCCTTCTCGTCGAAGTGACAGTGTACGGCTTCCCTGATGTTGCTTTTCAATTCATCGATCGTTTCGCCTTCGGTGAAAATTGAATGGCCCAGGGCTTTGGCTTCATAACCGCCGTCCATGGATTCCTCAATGTAGAATATGATCTCGTTTTTCATGGTATGCTCCCGCTTAATCTCATACATGATCCGGTCAGGGATTATTGTGATACGCTCTATAATTGAATAGCACTATATTTAAACTATAAAGAGTCGGTGAAAAATCAATTCATTTTTTGATGGTTTGTGTTAATTGTTCATGGGATTTCCCGTGGTGGTTTTGGCCGGAATCACCGGACGGGGGATGTATGTTCCGGTTTTCCGGAACCTGGAAACGAGGAGTCATGGCAGAATCCCTCTGCCGGGTGGGATGTCCCGGGGGTCCGGGACAGGCCCTTTGCCCCTTTTTTGTCACGCGAGGCTGTCCAATAACCTTTCAAATTGTTGATGACATAATAAACATAAATAACTATTCTTCTCTCATATTTTTAAATAGTTGAGAGATGGAATATGAAATT